>Ga0210398_10000001_pt1 | contig 555696 bp, 480 predicted proteins | sample IncBWC4OmetaG_FD_161047 | JGI IMG/M metagenome (GOLD analysis project Ga0210398, IMG submission 161047) | Forest soil microbial communities from Barre Woods Harvard Forest LTER site, Petersham, Massachusetts, United States - Inc-BW-C-4-O | ecosystem: Environmental > Terrestrial > Soil >... | reverse complement strand
AGCGAGCAGCGAATCGATTCTCCCGCGCCGCTGCCACAGAGCCGCGATCATCAGAGCAAATACAGACGCGATGGTCGCGATCAACACGACGATTGTGGTGTCGCTCAATCGAGCCAGCGTGCTCCCCAACACAGCAACGACTTCCGATCGACCTTCTTCGAGTGTCTTGGTGGTGAGGGCCGAACCTCCCGAAAGCGCTGCTTCGACTGTACGCTTGCCCTGCTCGTTCGGGACGCCCGGCTTCAGCGAGACGGATAGTTGAGTCGCCGCAGTGCTGCCCCACAGCCTCGCGTGTTCGCTGCTGCTCATGACGATCGCTCCAGGCAACCAGCCGTAGTTCGCGACCGTCGCCGCAAGTCGGAGGGTCGCACGTCCAGTGGGAGTGGGAATGGCGAAAGGCTCGCCGAGGTGCAAGTGAGCTTCGTGAGCGATGGGCTGGCTGACTGCGGCCCATCCGCCTTCCCGCAAATGCCTATCGGCCGTCGAAAGTGATCCTTCGACGAGTTGACTGGGAACGATCTGTGCGGGTACCTGCGTAGGCACTCCGAGTACCCAGACTCGCCGCCCTGGCAGATCGAGGAAGGAGTCCCGCCAGGGCAGCACGGAGCGCACGATGCCTATTCGCTCCAGCCGACGCTGAATGCCGGTGTATTGGAAGGGCTGCGTCGAGTAAACGTTCTCCGGCCCGCCGGGCTTGATCCAGAGGTTCCCGCTCGCTAGCAGGCCCGTAGCCCCCCTGCGGACGGCATGTTGCACATCCGCGACCGAACCGCCGATCAGCACCATCAGGAACGCTGCCACTACTCCGGTGGCAAGGAGGGCAACCGATCTCGTGGGGGTCTCTCGTAGCTCGGCGACAGACAGCCGGGCCGCGGGATCACTAGATCGCCGTGAGGCCGCGCGTGCCATCCGCAGCAGCTGACGTAGGATCATCGGCAGGCAGACCACGAGGCCGGCCGCAAGGCCGACGAGGGCAACCACCGTCGTTTGCGGCTCCAGCGCAGACGCGGCCACCGAGATACCGACGACCAGCACCCCACCAGCGAAGACCATCGCGTCCGAGGGATGCAGCCTACGCGCGAGCGACAGCGCGCGGCCAACAGCTTCCGGTTCAACTGCCGCACCGGCACGCAGTGCTACCGCCGCGGGCAACGCCGCCGCGGCAAAGGCGGCGAGCATTCCTCCACTGAGCGCGATCAACACTGTTGACGTTCCGATCACGCGCTGACCACCAACGCCGAACGCCGCCGCGATGTAACCAGGAACACCTCGATAGGCGATGAGTGAGATGGCGTCGCCGGCAAGCAGCCCGAGCGCTGAGCCGACGGCGCCCAGGATCGCGGCGTCGAACGCAAGCGACGAAATGATCATCGAGTCGGGCGTGCCTGTCTCGATCAGGTAGACGATAAAACGCCGACGCTCCTCGCTGGCCAGTAGCAGTGCGTTGTATGCGAGAATGACACCAGCAACGATGCTGATCGCGCTGAACAGCAGCGCCACCTGCTTTTCCGGTCCGGCAGCGTTCCCGAGCAACTTCGCTTCGGAGGTGATAGGACGGGCGTTCAAGGTTGCCCCAAAGCGATCAGTGAGCGCACGCAGAAGCGCACGTTCTTGTCCTGCCTTCGGCTCGATCACAAGTCGGGACACCCGACCCGGCAAATGTGCGATGCTCTGGACGATCGGAAGCGGCGCCGCGGCGACTGGGCTTTCCGCGAGTGGTCCGATCTTGTTGCTTGGCACCACAGCGTCAAGAGCAAGGTGTTCGGTGCGCCCGCCGACCAGAATCGTGACCGTGCCGCCGGGAGTCACACCGATCGTGTGGGCGACTGGTTCAGTCAGCGCGATCAGCCCTCGCGGAGAGGCTTCGGCCGCTCGCTCGAACTGCTGCGCGAGGGCCCCTCCGAGACCGGTGATCTGTTCGGTCGCACCCAACAACGTGACAGCTCGGTGGCCTTTCGGCCCTACGGCGATGACTTGCTCCTGCAAGGCCGGGGCGACGACCTTGACGCCAGGCATCCGTTCTACCTCTTCACCGATGCGCTGGTTGAAACCTTCCGGTCCACGCGCGGCCAGTTCGAGGGTGGCGCGACCAGCTATCCCGTGCGTGATTTCTTCAAACGAGCCGGTGATGCTGCGATGCGCAACCTGGACGGCGAAGAGGAGGGCAACCCCGGCCGCGACCCCGACGATGGCCATCAGCTCGCGGAGCGGCTGGACGCGCAGGTGACGTCTGTAGAAGATCAGCAGGGTGCGGAGGTAGGCGATCATCTACCGATCGCCTCCTGGGCCTCGAGGTCGAGATCGACGAGCCGGCCGTCGCGCATCCCGAGGACACGGTCGGCGTAGCTGGCCACGCGCGTGTCGTGGGTGACGAGGACGGTGGCGACGCCCCGCTCGCGGGGGAGGGCGCCCAGCAGGTCGAGGACGGCGTCGCCGGTCTCGGTGTCGAGATTGCCGGTGGGCTCGTCGGCGAGGATCAGCCGCGGCTCGCCGACAAGCGCGCGAGCAATCGCGACGCGCTGCTGCTCCCCGCCGGAGAGCATCGTCGGGGTGTGCGCGGAGCGGTGGGCGAGGCTCACCTCCTCCAGGGCGGCGTGTGCGCGGCGGGCGGCCTCGCGGTGGGGGACCTTGCGCAGGAGCAACGGCATCGCGACGTTCTCCCGGGCGGTGAGGCCGGCGACGAGATTGAAGCTCTGAAAAACGAACCCGAGCTTGGTGCGGCGGTAGTCGAGCACTTCGCGCTTTGACATGTGGCCGAGGTCGCGGCCCTCGAAGCGCACGCGACCGCCGTCGGCGCGCAGCAGGCCGGCGGCGAGCAGCAGCAGCGTCGACTTGCCCGAGCCGGACGGGCCGAAGATCGCGACCAGCTCGCCGGCGGCGACGGCCATGTTGACGTCGGCGACAGCGTGCACAACGCCGCCGGGACTCGCGTAGTCCTTGCGGGCGTGCTGCAGCTCAAGCATCGGCCGCGGCGCGCTCGGATCCGCGTGGCGGGAACTGGTAGACCCGGCCGGCCTCGCCGAGCGACTCGGGGTCGATCAGCCGGCCGTCGCGCAGGTAGATGATCGGGTCGGCTCCGACCAGCGCCTCGGCGTCGCGCTCGGCGATCAGCACGGCCACCCGCGCCTTGCGAGCCAGCTCCGCGAGCAGCAGCATGATCGCCTCCCGCTCGAGGATCGAGAGGTTGCTGGCTGGGCCGTCGGCGAGCAGCAGCCGCGGCTCGCTGACGAGGGCGCGCGCGATCGCCACGCGCTGGCGCTCGCCGTCGGAGAGATCGCGCAGCTCCATGCCGACGCACTGCTCGGCTTCGCAGACGAGCAGCGCCTCGCGCACGCGGCGGTCGGTCTCGCGGCGACCGCAGCGATCGACCAGCAGCGGCATGGCTACGTGGTCGGTGACCCCGAGCCGCTCCTGCGCGGGCTCGGAAGACCAGACGCAGGCGATCTCGCGACGGCGAAAGCGCGTGCGTTCGGCGGCGGACATCCAGTCGAGGCGCTCGCCGTTGTAGGTGACAGCGCCACTATCGGGCCGGCGCAGGCCGGCGGCGATCCGCAGCAGGGTCGTCTTGCCCGAGCCGCTGGGGCCGAAGAGCCCGAGCAGCTGGCCGCGCGCGAGGTCCAGCGAGACGTCATCGAGCGCAACCCGGAGGCCGCCGGGTCGCTCGAAGCGCTTGGAGATGCGCTCCAGGCGGAGCATCGGCTCAGGATCCCGCGCTCGGGGGTGGGGAGGAGTCAGCATCGCGGTCCTCGCGCCGCTTGCCGGGCACCTCCTTCAGCGACCGCGCGGCGATCCGCCCGAACAGCTCCTCGCGCGCATGCGCGCGCTCGGACGCCTGCTTGGAAGTCCCGGAACGCCCGTACTCGGGCGGCCAGATCGCGTCCTCGGTGAGCAGCCAGGACACGATCTCGTGCGCGTCTTTGGCCCATTTCAGCTCGGCTTCCAGATGCGCGACGTCGGCGCTCAGGCTGAGTCGCAGGAATACCTGGTCGGCGCGCACGCGCGATCCCACCACGGGCGCCCGGGGGATCGCGTCGCGCTGCTGCGTCAGTCCGTTCACGCTCGCGGCGCAGTCGCGCTCGTAAGCTTCGATCTGCCGCAGCGCCTCCTTCAGGCGGTCAGGACCGGCCAACGCGATCTTGGCGAGCAGCGGCCGGCGCGGCTGGCGGGCGTCGTGCGTGCTCTCCTCAAACCAGCGGTCGAACTCTTCGACGCCGCTGGCGGTGATCGCATAGACGTCGCGCTCCGTGCGGTCCTCCCGCGAGCCGTCGACCAGCTCGATCAGCCCATCTTCGTACATCCGCTCGACCGTCTGGTAGAGCTGGCCGGAGTTGATCGCCCACGACGGCCCCAGGCGCTCTTGCAATCGTTCACCGAGCTGATATCGATACGCCGGCCGGTGGATCAACAGCCCCAGCAGCGCGTGCTTGGCAGACACTCAACCTCCCTCGCGTGGCGACCCAACGCCACTATCCTCACCGATAGGAACATTCCAATCGCGCAAACACTACACGGCGAAGACGACTGGCGTCGCGCGCGCTGAGGAATACTTACTTAAAGGGTGCATACGCCACACCAGAGATCGTCGCAGCGGAGCCGCGCCGACCGTCGTATCGGGTCGCTTAGAATCTCAATACCGGAGCGGAAAATCCGGACAGTTCGCCAAGGTCGGCCGTGCGCAGGCCTGACCATGGGCCGCCGAGACGCGTTCCCGAGTCCTTACTTAACGGTATTGACGTGCACCAGCGGTTCTGTGCACCATCCGGTCGATGGCCACGAGCACGAGAGCAACCCCCAGTCACCGCACGCGACTCGGTGAAGCATCAAGACCCATTCTCGGGAGCGGTGCCTCCGCCGGCGGCAATGTTTCTGACTCTCGGGAACACACGCACAAGGCATGCGACGGTGACCGATGAGCAAGCGGCGACTGATCGCCCGGCGCTCGTCGTCGGCGTCACACCGCCCGCTGTCAAGGAGACCGGGGCCAACGGAGACCAGATCCACTGCCCATGGCTACAGGCCCCGCTGGACACGTAAAGGCTGCCGTGAGAGCCCGATGTTGCTCCCACATTCGGGGTATGTGTCCACATGGCGGCCCGCCGATGGAGAGGCGGCGGGCCGCCCACGCGATCGGTGTGTCCTTGCTGCCTCTCAGCCGAGCAAGTTCGTGAGGCGATGGCGGGCACACCAGCGTGATCCGCAGCCGCGGTGGCATCCACGGTGAGCAGAAGCAGAGCTCCACCGAAAGTAGCAGCTACTAATCATCCAAAGGAAGCCCTATTGCTAGACGAAGCGTAACGCGAACGAACAAGGATTGGGAAAAATGAGGAAATTGCTACTCGCGCCAGGACTGATTTATTTTTTGCTGATGCCCATAACCGCGGCGGTTGCCGAACCCTCGACTGAACCAATGGTGAGCTATCTCATGGCTCACTACAACATCTCACAGACCGCCGCTACCGAACGCATCGAACTCCAAGGTCGGGCTGACGACATTGTCGGCCAGATGGCACATGCCCTTGGCCCAGCCTTTGGTGGTGTTTGGTTTGATAACGCAACTGGCCGATACAATGTCGGAGTCGTTGCAAATGCGCCTCACTCAAGCGCCTTGCCGTATCTTGAATCACATGACATCGTGGACCAAACGGACTTCGTTTCCGTCCGCTCATCAGTCGCCGATCTCGAATCAGGAAAAGAAAGGATTGACTCAGAGCTTTCCCGGTGGCTCTCCGAAGGGACCGTTTCAACCGGCATGGATACAGAAACAAATAGTATTGTTGTACACATAGCAAGTAACCTTTCCAATGATCAAGTAGCCGCAATCAAAAGTGATGCACAAAGCGAACCGGTAGAAGAGAAGGTTGTTTTCGAGCCCACCGAAGACACAAGAGCATATTTTACGGCGTGCCAGAACCATGCTTTTGGCACAGATCCTCAGGTATTGTTCTGTGATCGCTCTTTGCGAGGGGGTGTGACGATTTTTAACCACTTTTCAGGTGGCCACACTATTTGTAGCCTAGGGTTTATCGTCCACAATAGCCAAGGCGAGTACATTATGACCGCTGGTCATTGCCTCACGGAAGGAGACACAAACTGGTTGTCTGCCTTCAGTGACTTCTCGGAAGGCAACGAGAGTACCTGGGCATTTATTGGCGACGAAACCGGTTCATACATGGGCGAAAACGGTGACTATGGGTGGATAAAAGTCGTTCCAAGTGGCTCACCGTGGTTCCCGATCAACGCCCCTAGCAGCGTCGCTAGCCTCGATCCTTACGGCCCTTGGGGCGAAAATCAAGAACAATTTCTTGAAAACATTACTTGGAGCGCGAGAGGCGATATTAACTGCCATACCGGGGGATCCACCGACACTCAATGCGGGGAAGTTCTCGAAACGGATGAAACAGTGAATATAGAAGGGAAATTGATTGGAAAACTCACCAGGGACACCTTCTGCTCCGCTAAGGGCGACTCTGGGGGCACTGTGTGGGGAAATCACAGCGGCATGGGGATGGATGAGGCTATAAACGCGCCCTGTGGTTACGGAGGAGCGCAAAGCTGGTACACCGAGGCTATTCGAGACGCCTATTTCATGGGGCTTTCGTTTTATGTGCCGCCTTATAATGAAACGTACTAGTCCGCTTCGTGCGAAAAAAGTAGCTGGTTAGTGGGCTCTCGTCCGGGGAGCGAGAATGTCGTGTGCAACACTCGCCATCCGGGCCGGGTGAGCGCTCAAATCAGAGCAACCAGTCATTCGACGAACGGCCGCGTGCCGACCCACCGCGCGGCCGTTTGTCGTTATAGGCCGCCGTGGGTGGCTGCTCATGGTCCACACGTTAAGCAGGCATTCACTACTGATCTACTGCTGTATGTGACTGGCGATATCGTGCGTATAAACGTACATGGTCAACTGCCCGACTTTGTAAACGGCAAATGGCCGACCAAGGACTGGAACCGACAACGCACTGCCCGGCTGGGTGGGGTCTGACCTTCACCCCGAAGTGCGTCGCCCAGGTGATCGGCGCCGCGTCCCAGTAGCGGGCGTAGCCGACCGTCGCGTGCTCGCGCCGCGCGATCCGCTCCACTTCAGCGGACACGCTGTCGGTGGGGAAATTCGACACGTTGGCGGTCGCCTGACCCTGCGCGAGCTGGAGGACACCCGTGAAAGCGAATACGACTGTGCACAGCGTGATCGCCGCCCGACGCAACATGCTCTGCCCGGCGAGCAGCGGTACCAGCGCGACCGCCGCGTACACCAGGCCAACCAGATAGCGGTCGGACTCGATGTCCACCGGCGTGGAGCTGACGATGAAACCGACCGACAGCAGCACCGCCGAGGAGCCCCAAAAGGCGCACCAGGCGATCCGCGTCGCGCCGCTCTCAGCAGCCCACCCGGTGTCAGCCTGCTCGGCCGCGAGAGCTGCCTCTCCCCGAGATCGCGTACACCCTCGCCGGCAAGCCCATCCGGCGGCCATCCCCGCCGACGCCCAGCGGCCGGCCCCAGCTCACGCCAGGAGATGCGGGGCACCTGCACCGCCACTTATTTTCCGATCGCTACCCAAAACTCAGCGCGCTCGGCACTCCCATACGCCTGGACATTCCTCCAGGGAAACCCTCACAGCACCGGCGACACGCGGCGTGACCGAGCGCGCATAAGTCGTCCGCGCCTGCTCTGGCCAGACGTCTCCGTTCGACGGTCTCGCTACCGTGCGGCTCACCATGAGCCTGGAGCTGCCCCTCCGAATCGGAATCAACGCGGTCTTCCTGGAGCCCCGCATGGGCGGGCTCGACACCTACGTGCGCGCGTTGGTGCCGGCGCTCGTCCGCGCTGCACCCGCAACCCGTTTCAGCGTGTTCTGCAACCCGCGCGGGCGCGAATACCTGGAGGACGAAGGCTGGGGGGCCGAGGTGGAGCTGGTGACCCACCCGCTGCTCGGCCGGCGTGGGCTGAAGGCGATCACCGAGCTGAGTCTGCTCGGCGTCCTGGCCGGACGAAGCGTCGATCTGCTGCACAGCGTGGCGCTCACCGCGCCGCTGCGCACCCGCGCAGTCAACGTGGTGACGGTCGCCGACCTCACCTGGATCGTTGCACCGGACCCAGGCGACGCGAGCACCACCCGCCTCTGGCGCGTGGTCGTTCCGCCCGTCGCGCGCCGAGCCGACCGCGTCATCGCGATTTCGCAGGCGGGCGCCGAGCACATCGTCGAGCACCTGCGCGTTCCCCGGGAGCGGATCGATGTGGTGGCATTGGCGCCGGGGACGAGCGACCGCGCCACGCCGACCCCCGAGCCCGAGCTGCGCCTCCGTCTGGACCTAGGCGCTGGTCCGGTGATCCTTACCGTGTCGGCCAAGCGCGTCAACAAAAACCTCGCGCGCCTGATCCAGGCGCTGCCAGCGGTGCTGGAGCGCTGGCCCGACGCGACGCTCGTCCTCCCCGGTAATCCCACGCCTCATGAGCGCGAGCTGCGGTCCCTGGCTGCCGAGCTGGGGATCGCTGGGAGCGTAGCGTTCCCGGCATACGTCGATGCACCCGACCTCGAGGGCCTGTACGCGCTGGCGAGTTGCTTCGTGTTCGCCTCGATCAACGAGGGCTTCGGGCTGCCCATTCTCGAGGCGATGCGCCGGGGTACGCCAGTCGCCTGCGCGCGCGCCTCGGCGTTGCCGGAGGTGGCGGGCGAGGCGGCACTCTACTTCGACCCCTATAGCGTGCCCGATATCGCCCGTGCCCTGAGCGAGCTGCTCGCCGACCGCCCGCTCGCCGAGCGGCTGATCGCGCTGGGGCGCACTCGCCAGGCGGAGTTCACCTGGGAGGCCAGCGCGCGCGGCACGCTCGCAAGCTACGCGCGGGCGTGGGCGGCGCGATGACCGCCGCTCGCCGCACCGCGGACGACGCTGCTCAGCGCACATCCACCGACGATCGGGGCATGCCGCCCGAGCTGGACGCGGCGATCGTGATTGTCAACTACCGCACCTCCGAGCTGGTCGAACGGTGCGTAGCTTCCGTACGTGCGGACGCCGGCGAGCTGCGCATGGAAACCGTGATCGTCGACAACGACTCCGGCGACGGCAGCGTGGAGCGACTGCGCTCGGCGCTGCCGTCCGCGACGGTGATCGCGATGCCCGAAAACGGCGGCTTCGCCGCGGGGGTGAATGTCGGCTTCGCCAACTCCCGCGCCGACACGGTGGTCGTGCTCAACCCCGACACCGAGCTCGCGCCCAACGCGCTGTCGCTGCTGCTGGCGCGCCTGCGCGAGCACCAAGGCACGGGAGTCGTCGCCCCGCTGCTCGAAGACGCCGAGGGTCACCTCACCGCGAATGGCTACCGCCGCTTCCCCAACCTGCTCACGCTCGCAGTCGATCTATGCCTGCCGGTCGGATACGCGCTCGTCCACGCTCCGGCACTTCACCCTTACGTGCTGGCGCCGAACGCGTTGTGCGCCGGCTCGGTTACCGCTCATGTGTGCGGTGCGGTGATGGCAATCAGGCGGCAGGCGTATGAGCAGGCGGGGTCGTTCGACGAGGGCTTCTTCCTGTATCTCGAGGAGACCGAGTGGCAGCAGCGCGTCGCAGCGCGCGGTTGGGCGATCGAGGTCGTGCCGGCCGCGCGCGCGCTCCATCTGGTGCGGGGCGGCGGCGACGAGTCTCTCGTGCCCTCGCCGCACTTCGTCACGAGCGCACTGCGGTACCTGCGCCTGCAGGGCGTGCCGCCGACGCTCTCCCGAGCGGTGCTGTCCGCGGCGCTCGCGCTCTCGTGGGTGTTGCTGCTCGCAATCGCCTGGCTGCCCGCCAAGCGCGAACGAGCGAGGCTCCAGGCGCGCGGCTATCGCGCACTGCTGCGGCGCACATGGGCGGCGGTGCCGGAGTGAGCGTCGAGCCGAACGTGCTGGACACGCCTGCCGCCGGCGGCAAGATCGTTCGCGGTGGCGCCCTGCGCCTCATCGGCTATGCCGCCGTGATCGGCCTCTCGCTGATTCCGACCGTGCTCTTGACGCGCCACCTCGGCCTGGTTCGCTTTGGCGAGTACACGACAGTGATCTCGCTCGTGAGCGTGGTCGCATCGGTGACCGACATCGGCATGTCCAACCTCGGTACGCGCGAGTTCGCCGTGCGCGAGGGCACCGAGCGCGAGCGGCTGATGCGCGATCTGCTTGGTCTGCGCGTCATACTCACGCTCCTCGGCGTTCTGTTTGCGACCCTTTTCGCGATCTTCGCCGGCTACGATCCGGCGCTGATCGCGGGCACAGTGCTGGCAAGCCTGGCCACGGTGGCGCTCGTCTACCAGCACACCCTCTCGATCCCGATCGCAGCGGAACTCCGCCTCGGCACGCTCACGGCGCTCGATGTCGTGCGGCAGGCCCTAACTGCGGTTGCGATCGTCGCCCTGGTGGCGGCCGGCGCCGGGGTGCTGCCGCTGCTGGCGGTGACGGTCGTCGTATACGCGGTGCTGGTGCCGGCGACGGCGACGCTTGCTCGCGGCGCGATCTCCTTGCGTATGGAGCTGCACCCACAGGGATGGCTCGCACTTCTGCGACTCACCGTCTCCTTCTCGCTGGCAGCCGCGGTGGGCACCATTTACATATACACCGCGCAGATCCTCACCAGTCTCGTCGCCAGCCCCCACCAGAGTGGCATGTTCGCCATCTCCTTTCGTGTGTTCATTGTGATCGTGACTGTGCCAGGCACGCTTGTCAGCGGCGCTCTCCCGCTGTTGGCGCGTACCGCGCGAGACGATCGCGATCGGCTGGCGTATGCGATGCAGCGCATCTTCGAGGTGTCGCTGATCCTCGGCGTGGCCTCCTCGCTCGGCATTCTCGCGGGCGCGCCGTTCATCCTGGCGGTGGCCGGCGGGCCGGAATATTCCGGTGCGGTCGACGTGCTGCGCATCCAGGGATTTGCGATGATCGCCTCGTTTGTACTCGCCGGTTGGGGCTTCGCGCTGCTGTCGATCAAGCGCTACCGCGAGCTGCTGGCGGTCAACGCCGCCGCGCTGGCGGTAAGTTGCACGCTCACGCTGATCCTCGCCGCGACCGACGGCGCACAGGGCGCTGCGTTCGCCACCCTCGGCGGCGAGTTCACGCTCGCGCTCGGCTACCTGGCGGTGCTTGTGCGTAGCCATCCGGAGCTGCGTCCCCGCCCCACGATTCTTCCCAAGCTGCTGGTCGCTACGGCACCGGCGGTCGTTGTCTTTCTGTTGTTGCTTCACTCGCTGCCCTCCGTGGCGCTCACGGCGACCGTGCTCGCTGTTTATGGGCTGTTGATCCTGATCACGCGCGCCACGCCACAGGAGATCACCGAGCTCCTCCCAATTGCACGCAGGCGTGCCGGTGCACACGCATCCGGCGACGACAGCATCTCCCACACCGACGTGAACACATCCAGTAACGAGGTTGCGCCCCGATGAGCGTGATCGAGACCGCGTCGCCAGATCAGGAGCCGACGCCATCCCGAGGCCGCCCGCTGCGCGTGGGCCTCAACCTGATGTTCCTCGGCGAGCGGTCGGGCGGCTCCGGTCGCTATGCGCGCGAGCTGCCCGGCGCGCTGCTGGCGGCAGAGCCATCGACCGAGGTCCACATCTTCGTGTCCCGCAACGCGCCCGTCGATCTGCGCGAGGAGCCATGGGCGCAGGAGGTGCGCTGGGTACGCTGCCCGACCGGCCTGGAGAGCGACCGTGCACGCCTCACATCCCAGTTCACTGTGCTTCCGCTGCTTGCGGCCGCTCGCCGCCTCGACATCCTGCACAGCCTCGCCAACTTCGGACCGGCGATCGTGCCAGGTGGAGTCTCCAGTGTCATCTCCCTGCTCGACGTGATCTGGCTGCGCTCTCCGCAGGCGTGGGGGGGAAGCGAACGCTGGCAGCGCTCGCTGCGGCGCATCGTCGAGCACGACATGCGTCACGCCGATCGGGTGTTCGCGATCTCACGAGCCGGCGCAAAGGACATCACCCGCCTGCTGGCCGTGCCCGCCGAGCGCATCGACGTCACGCCGCTCGGCGTGAGGGCTCCGACCGTGGTCGCTACGAGCGAGCGGATCGTGCGAGAGGAGTTGGCACTGGGTCAGGCCCGCGTCGTGCTGTGCATAGCCCAGAAGCTCCCCTACAAGAACTTGCACCGGCTCGTGCGTGCGCTGCCCGCGCTCGAGGATGACGTCGTGCTCGTGCTGCCCGGGTTCCCCACGCCGCACGAGCGCGAGCTGCGGGCGCTGGCGGAGGAACTGGGAGTCGCCGAGCGCGTCCGCCTGCCCGACTGGCTCTCGGAGAGCTCACTTGCCGGCCTCTACGGGCTGAGCAGCGCCTTCGTGCTGCCGTCGTTGATCGAGGGTTTTGGTCTGCCCGTCCTCGAGGCGATGCTGCGCGGTGTTCCCGTCGCCTGCTCGAACACCTCCTCGCTGCCCGAGGTGGCGGGCGACGCGGCACTGCTGTTCGACCCCGAGTCACAGGAGGAGGTCAACAGCGCAATCCGCCGGCTGCTCGATGATCGAGCGCTGGCCGCAGAGCTGGTCGCACGTGGCCGTGAACGGGCTGCGAGCTTCACCTGGGAGCGGACCGGAGCGGCCACCCTCGAGGGCTACCGCCGGGCGATCGCTAGCCGCTCCGCGCGTCAGCGGCTCTTGTCGACGCGCCGGTAAAGAACGTCGAGCGGCGAGAGCCGCGCCTGCTCCACGTAGCGCTTGCCGAGCACTGCCCCGATCTTTGCCCTGCCCGTCTCAAGGTCGTGCATCTCGACGAGGATCCACGCCGGCGCGTGCCGCGACAAATCGAGCCCACGCAATGCCTGATCCTCGTAGCCCTCAACATCGAGCGAGAGCAGATCCACATCGGCGACGCCCGCCTCGTCCAGCAAGCTGCTAAGTGTCCGCGCGAGCACTTGCTCGACGCGGTGGTCGCGCCAACCGAGCACCAGTCCTTCTTGAACCCAACTGTCGTCCTCTGCGCGCGAGCCGCGCACAGTTGTGAAGAGATCGCCGAACTCCATCTCGATCTGCTGCCCATCAACGTCTGGCGGCGCGAGCGCATTCTGGAACACACGAGCCCCGGGACGGTTGCGCCGCGCCTCGGCGGCCATCTCCGGCATGGGCTCGACCAGAACTCCCCGCCACCCCCGAAACCGCTCCAGGTAGTAGGTGTTCGATTGGGTATATCCGTCGTGCCCGCCCGCTTCGACGAAAAAGCCGCCGTCGCGGTCGATGATCGCGTCCAGTTCGCGGTCCATCCCGTACAGCGCCGGGCGCGAGTAGCGTGCCGAGCCGTACTCCTCGAAAACTCGCCGCCGAGCGCGAGCAAGGGCGTAGCGTACGCGGATCGCCACCTCACGGAGACCCAACGCCTTGAGCACACGGGTGATCCACCGAGTGACGGTAAATTGGACGCGCTGACGCAACGTGATGCCGCCGGGCACCCGCGCACTATATGCAGCTCTGCTCATAGGCCCCCATCGCGCCCTTCCCATAATCTGCCCCGCGTGCCTCACATCCTGATCGTCCGCGGCCATCAGGCCACCGAGTGGGAGCTGCGCCCCTGGTGCGAGCTTCCAGGACGCTTCGACGTCTCGTTCCTGCTGACCGGCTCCAATCGCTTCGCCACACCAAAGGGTCTGCGGCCGGTGAGGGTGCGAGCGTTGCGCGACCTGCTGCCAAGTGGTCCTATGGGCGAGATCGGCGCCACGGTGCTCGGGGACCGCTATCTCTCTGCTGAGGAGGCGTTCGGGACGGCCAATGTCGTGCACTCCGAGGAGCTGGCCTACTGGTTTGCCGCCGAGGCCGCGCGGCGCAAGCGTCGCCACGGCTTCCGGTTGGTGCAAACCGTCTGGGAGACGCTGCCATTGATGGCCGCCTATCGCAACCGCCACGCCCGCCGCGACCGCGAGCTGGTATTGGCGGAGACCGACCTCTTCCTGCCCGCCACCGAGCGGGCCGCACAGGCGTTGCGGCTGGAGGGCGTTGCGCCCGAGCGGATCAGCGTCTGCTCACCGGGCATCGACACTGCCCGCTTCGCGAGCGCCCCGACCGCGACGCAGCAGCAGCACACGATCGTCTCGCCGGGGAGACTGGTGTGGGAGAAGGGCCACCATGACGTGCTACGGGCATTGGCGGCACTGCACCGCAGTCTCGTCACTCTGCCTGACGGGACGGCGACGCGGCCGCGCCTGCTGATCGTCGGAGCCGGGCCCGAGCAGCGACGCCTGCGCGAGCACGCCGCCGAGCTGGGGCTTGCGGACCTGGTGGAGATTCGCAGCGTGCCGTACGAGCAGATGCCCGAGGTCTTTGCAGGAGCGTCGGCGATGGTACTCGCGAGCCTCTCCTCCGCGACCGCCGCATACCATCCCTTCGACGTCCCCCACGCCTTCTGGGAGGAGCAGTTCGGGCTGGTGCTAGCCGAGGCGATGGCGTCCGGCCTGGCGATCGTCGCAAGCACAAGTGGCGCAATCCCCGAGGTGCTGGACGGCGCGCCGGTCGATCTGGTGACGCCCGGGGATTGGATGGGTCTTGCTCGCGCGCTGGCCGTCGGCCCGCTCAGTCGTGCGCCGGCTGCTCGCGTCAGTTACCCGCGGGGGCTGGTGCACCATTATTCGACAGTCGCGGCCGCCGAGAGGCTTGCACATGCCTACGACCGAGTGCTTTCGGATCAGTCGTGAGTTCCCCAGCATGCGAGATCTGCGGTAACACGGCTCGCAACCGGGTATTCACCGCCCGTGAGATGATGTTTGGCTCCCGCAAGCCCTTTGATTATCTCGAATGCCATGGATGTGGCTGTCTGCAACTGCTGGACGTGCCCGACGACCTGTCCAGCTTTTATCCAGACGACTACTATTCCCTGGCAGACCCGCCGGAGATTATGCTCCCGCCGGGTGCGACGACGTTGCGAAGAGCGCGCGCCGCCGCACTGCTACACGCCCCCGCATACGCCCTCGATACGTGCGTGAACACCTCCTGGGTGTCGTCAGTGCTGGTGCCGACAGAGTTCATGTGGCTTGCGAGCCTACGGCTGAAAACCTCATCAGCCGTCTGCGATGTGGGATCCGGCAGCGGACGGATCCTCGCCTGGATGCTGAGCCAGGGACTCTCGAACCTCGCCGGTTTCGACCCGTACATCGAGCACGACCTGAATCTCGGCGGTCGGATCGCAATTCGCAAGCTGGTCGTTGACGACATCCCCGGCTGTTGGGATCTGATCATGCTCAATCACTCCTTCGAGCACATGCCACACCCAGCCAAAGTGCTGGAGCGCTTGGCGATGCTCCTCAACGACCAAGGCAGCATCCTGATCCGGATCCCCGTCGCCGACAGTTGGGCTTGGCGAACATACGGCGTCCACTGGGCCCAGCTCGATGCCCCGAGGCACCTTTTCCTTCACACACAGCGCTCAATGAGCATCCTTGCGGAGCAGTTGGGGTTGACGGTCTCCCGTGTATTCTTCGACTCCACCTCATTTCAGTTCTGGGGTAGCGAGCAGTACAAGCGGGACATCCCCCACCGTGATCCGCGCTCATATGGCGAGAACCCAAACACCGACCTCTTTACGGCCGACGAGATCCGGCGATTTCATCGTCGCGCACAGCGCATGAATAGGCAGGGCATTGGCGATAGCGCCGGCTTCGTCCTCCAGCGCCAAAATAGTGAGGCCGTAGCCCATGCCTAACCCACGAACCCTATGGCAGCGGTTGACCGACCCTCACCAGTTCGACCTCGCGCCCACCGGCCCTGGAGCCATCCTTGACATCGGCTGCGGTTCCGCCAAGACCCCGGGCGCGGTCGGCCTCGACGTCTCCCCCGACACCGACGCCGACATCGTGCACAACCTCGACGTGTTCCCCTACCCGATCGCAGACTCCGGCTTCGATCAGATCCTCCTGCAGGATGTGATCGAGCACGTCCGCGAGCCGATCCGGGTGTTCGAGGAACTGCACCGCATCGCCCGACCCGGCGCCCGTGTCCAACTCCGCACCCCCCATTTCTCCTCAGTGCTCGCCTACGGCGACCCCACCCACCGCCACTACTTCTCGACAATCGCGATCCGCTCGCTGGCCGAGCCCCGCTTCGCGCACTACACCGACACGCGCTTTCGGGTGGTTCACGTAACCCTCGACATGTGGCTGCCGTTCAGGCTGATCGGGCTGAGCCGGCTGGCCAACCGCATCCCCGACGTATACGAGAAGTACCTGGCCTTCATCTTCACCACCATGAACATCCGCGCGGAGCTGGAGGTGCTGAAGGATGACTGAGACAACACGCTCGATTGGATGATCGGCGAAGCAGCGGAATACGGTTCGAGCTGGTCGAAGCTGGTGGTGAAGTCGGCAAACGCCACGACTGCAGTAAGCTGACCGAGCGCGATGAGCAGACACCATATGCTTGCACTTGCATTGCTGTCGGTCACGTTGTTTGGGCTCGGCGTGGCAACGGTGTCCGCCCGGCGCCTCACGAGTGGGATCGGGCACCCCGCGAGCGCCTTGCGCATCACCTACTCCAAGCCGCGCGAAGGCTTCGGCCCGGAGCGGTACAGCCTGCGCTGCGACCCGGCATCCGGAACCTTGCCCAATCCCCGCGCGGCCTGTGCGGCGATCGCCAAAACACCGGAACTGGTGCTGGCCGGCCCCGGGCGCAATCACTCCTGCCCGGAGGGAGTGTCCAGCGTCAGCGTTCGCGGCGACTACCGCGGACAGTCGGTCGACGTCGACTTCTCTCCGTGCACCAGCCGTCCGGGGGAACCCCTCGAACGCTGGCTCGCACTGCTGCCAGCAGCCCTCCAACACCAGCAACGCGTGCGGCCCGACCGCGGGTTCGCGTTGTTCGGGCTCGGCGAGCGCCGCACAACCGTGCTGGGGCTTTTGCGTCGTCCCTGGGAACAGCTCGGCGGCCTGAGCGTATACCGACCGGAATCGGTGGAAAACGCTTCTCGCGGTTCAACCCCGACGTTCTTCGGCGTCGGCTACAACCGCGCCGGTCGAGTGGTCAGCCTGCTCAGCGATTGGGATCGGCTGGAAATCCATGGTCTGCCGATCTCCCTCCAAACTCCCGCCGATCAAACCGAACTGATTCGGCGGCTCAAAGGATGGATCCACGTGCGATGTGGAGGCGTGGTCGGACTGATGGATCACCCTTCGAGCCGCCACGTACCGAAAACCGTGGTTTGGATGTTCGGCGAACAGGCCACGCTCAGCATCACGGACGCGGGAGTCGCGATCTGCTCGCCCGCCATCCATTCGCTGATCGCCCAGCCCGCGCGCTCGTAGAGCGTGGGGCGGCGTCGATCGCGGGCTCGTTCCGCTGCGCCGCAGGAGTTTGGTGGTGAGCTCGCCGAACCAGCGCTCGACGAGGTGGATACGCGCGGGCGGCAATGCGTTAGGAACTACATCACGGGATGCGCACTGCTCGTCACCTTCAAGGTGAACTCAGCGGAAGACGTACTTCCTGCCGGGCTCGTTGCAGGCTATGCGGCCTTCAGAAAGCGTCGCAGGGCCTCGCGGATGACCTCGGAGGTAGTGGCACCCTCGGCTTTTGCGCGCTCGAGGAGCTGGTTGCGCAGTTCGGGGTCGAGTCTGACCGACTCGACGCTCGCGGGCGCGGAGCCTAGAGCGGGCCGGCCGCGCTTGCCCCTGCGGGCTAGCAGTGCGTCCACGTCGTAGCCCGCCTCGGCCTCAGCCACCAGCGCCTCGATCTCTTTGTCGGTGATCGGCTCGCCGGAGCGGGTGTGGCCATAAACACGGTCTTTGCTCATGGCTCGATCAGCCTCACGAGCTTTGCGCGCATCTTCATTGCGTGGATCGCCAGTTGAGCGCCCTCGGTCGTGGCGAAGACCACCACCTCGAGCAGATTCCCTGCCCGGTCCGGCCCGATGACGAGCCAACGATCTGGGTCCTCCCCGGCGTCCTCGATGGCGAGCGCATGGTCAATGGCATGACGGATGTCTTCGTCGGCTACGCCGTGCTTGCGAGCCGACATGTGGATCTCGACCACGTTTAGTGTACTACGAAAACCTGCTTTTGTGCGATATGCTCGGCCGTGACCCAAAGCAGGCCGAGCGTTGCGGCGCTTCTTGCGATCACTTGTGCGATCGCCCTCGCCGCGTCGGCGCCCGCGGCTCTCGGACAGCCCTCGGACGCCCGGATCGCCACCGCGTGCCCGAACCTCTCCGTCTACGGCGGCAAGTACGTCGGTACGCTCAACCTGCGCTTCGTCCAGCTTCCAAAGGGCTGGAGTTGCTCCTACCTCGTCGCCACCGAGTCCGAAAAGCCGGCGGTGCGGGCGCTGGATGGGCCGAGACGGCAACCGGTGCCAAGGTCAGGGTCTATAAGACCCGCACGGCTCCCGCGCCTGCGCCCAAACACAGCGTAGAAGCCGCCGCATTCTACGTGCGCTACCCGCATGGCAGGGTCGTGACCTGCGCCATGTACGACGGCCGCAGCTGCCGCTACGCGACACTCTGCTCCGAGTAGCCCAGGTCGGCGCGTACGACCCCTGCTGGAGCGCAGCGGGCAGCTTAGGTGGCCCGTCATAGAGTCAAGCCAGGCGTCCCTCTTTCGCTGCCAGCACTGCCAAACCACCATCGAGCGTGACGAGCCCGACATCCAGCCGGCGGGCAAGAGCCAGGTAGGCGGCGTCATACGCCGTCAGCGTGTCGCGCAGACTCCATATCTCCTCGGCAAGCTCGATCACGGGATAGGCGATCGTTCGCAAATCGCGAAGCGCAGCGAGCGCCTCGGCAGCGCGCAGCTCAGCGAGCTCGCCGTGAATCGCGTAGCGCCGCAGCGCCGAGAGCGCCTCGACATGGAAGTGCTCGGGTACGTGCAGCTCGGAGTGGCCCGCAAGTGCTGTACGTACCTCCTCCGCACGCGGCATGGCGAGGAGCACCTCCACGACGGCGCTCGCGTCGGAGACGATCACGCAGCAGTACGCTCGCGCTCCGCGGCCACTGCGGCTGCTGACGGCTCGCTGGTCTCAACCGGCGCCCATCCTTCGCTGCGCGCAAGCCACTCCCGCATCGTAGGTCGCACAGCCAAGGATTGAAGCTCTGCGAGCAGATAGTCGGAGAGCGTCAGGCCCGTCCGCGCGGCCCGCACCTTCAGCTCGCGATGCAGCGCGTCAGGCACATTGCGAATCTGGATCATCGAGGACATGCTGATCGCATTGTAACATGCTCATAGCATGCTGATGTCCGGGCCAAACTGCTGTGCCCGCGTCAGGCGGCGATCGGAGACGCGTACAGCATGCTGGTGGCTGCGATCAGCTTCCGATCCCCCTTGTAGCGGTGCAGATGGGTGCCTTGCCCTCTGCATATCTCAAATCTGCGTTCGCCGCTCAAGCGCCGGAGTATCGCTCATCCTCGCCGCGTGTTCGGCGTGATCTCGTCGGTGCTGAGGTCGAGCGCGGCCGGGCACGTCAGCGCCCAGCGGCCTCTCCCACCACCTCGAGCACCCGCTCCGCGAACGCGTCCCAGCTGAACAGCCGCGCCCGCTCTTGGGCCCGTCGCCCCAGCTCCGTGCGGTGGGTTTCGTCGCCGAGCACGCGCTCCAGCGCCGCGGCGATGCTCGCGACCTCGCGCGGGTCGGCGTACTCGACGGCGTCGCCCCCCACCTCCGGCAGCGATGAGACGTTGGAGGTGAGCACCGCCGCGCCGGCGGCCATCGCCTCCAGCACCGGCAGGCCGAAGCCCTCGCCAAGCGAGGGGTAGCAGAAGACGGCGCAGCGGCGGTAGAGCTCGGCGAGCGCGGCGTCGGAGACGTATCCCAGCATCGTGCACCGCTCGCCCAGCGAGCGCAGCGCGTCGAGCGTCTCGCCCGTTTGCCAGCCGCGCGCGCCCACCACCACCAGCGGATGGGCTTCGGCGAGGTCGGGGCGCAGGCTCCTGTAGGCCTCCACCAGCCGCGGCAGGTTCTTGCGCGGCTCAAGCGTCCCCACCGCCAACACGAACCCGTCCGGCGGCAACTCAGCGGCCTCGGCCGGGTCGAGCTCCTTGCTCAGCGTGGGCGCCACGCCCAGCGGGGCCACCACGGTACGCGCGGCCGTCGCGGGGAAGCGTTCGGTGAGCGCCCGCGCGGTCGCCTGCGAGATCGCCAGCAGCGCCGCCGCGCGGCGCACCGAGCGCCCGAGCGTGACGCGCTCGATCACAGCCGAGCGGCGGTTGGGCAGTAGCGCCGGCTCGAACGGCACCAGGTCGTAGACGATCGGCACGTCGGGGATGTGCAGCAGCCAGCCGGTGAGATAGGAGTTGGTGGAGAGGAACACGTCGCACTCGCGGTCGGCCGCCCGCGCCGCGCGCGCATGCCACCACGGGTCGCGCGCCGGGATCTCCCGCCACTGGAAGCGCGCGTCCAGCGGTTGCTCGCGCCACGCCCGCCGCGCGTACAGCACATAGCGCCAACCGCCGTCGTCCTCGCGCGCGGCGAGCGCCCGCAGCAGCTCGCGCACCAGCCGCCCGCGGCCGGCCGGCACCTCCTCCGCCGCGCGCGCATCGATCCCGAGCGTGAGCGTGCGGGTCGCCGGGAGCGGCGGCTGCGTGCCCGTCGAGCGGACGGGTGCGGGCGTCGCTGGGGCGTTGGTGGGAGTGCTCATGGCGTCCTCAGGTCGGCGTGGAGTTTGTTTGCAAGGCTATCCCCAACCCCTACCCAACCACTTCACAAAATGAAATGGTTGGCGTCCGAAAAGTACACACAACAACCCGCAGCCAAGGGTCGGCCAAGAGCCGGCGCCACACAGAGGTGCCCTGGCCGCGAGGCCCGTCTGCTAGCGAGGCCCGTCTGCCGCGGAGGAGGCGTCCACCCCACGCCGCCCCCCGGCCAGCCCCGCCGCCAGCTCCCGCGCGAGCGCGGCGCTGCGGGCAACGTCCCCGCGCAGCGGGCCCTCCAGCAGGCGGTAGGCCTCGTTCTCGACGCTCATCGCGCCGGCGTAGCCGACCTCATCGAGCGCGTCGAGCAGCTCCGGCCAGGGCACCGCGCCCTCGCCCGGCAGCAGGAACGCGAAGTCCTCGCCCTCGACGCCCACCTCGCCGGGCCGCACGGCGCAGGCGCGCGGGCGCGCTCCGGGGCCGCTGACGCCGAGCGCGTCCTTGAGGTGCACGTGCGCGATGCGTCCACTCCAAGCGCGCACGGCGCCGGGGATGTCATCGCCGCACAGCACGTGGTGGCTGGGGTCGAAGTTGATCGCCAGCGCCGCGCAGTCGAGCGCCGCCAGCACGTACTCGGCGCGGTAGCGGCCGTGCGCGAGCGTGCCCCAACAGGGCTCTAGCGCCATCCGCACGCCCTCGGCTTCGGCGCACCGCAGCACCCGCTCCAGCGCCCGCAGCGCCAACTCCCAGGCGCGCGCCTCGCTCACCTCCACGCCCACCCGCACGGCGCCCGGCTCCCAGGGATTGGGGCCGGTGAGCGCCCCGATCGAGGGGATCTGCGCCTGCGCGCACGCCTGCACCGCTCGCTCCGCCCGGCGCACACGCTGCTCCCACAGCTGCTCGTCGAGTGTCACATGGTCTTGGTGCACCATCAGCTGCGCCACCACGAGGCCCGCCCCGCGCGCCTGCTCGACCAGCTCCCGCAGACGCTCCGGCTGATCGTGCAGCGGATCGAACTGCTCCATCGTCCAATCCACCGCCTCGTAGCCGGCGCCCGCCAGCAGCTCCACGATCGCCGCCGGTGAGCGCTCGCCCATCGCGCTCGCCACATACCCGATCGGGCGCTCCACGCTCATCGTCCGTGGTGCACGTAGACGGTTTGCTGCTCGCTGAAGAAGCGCACCGCCTCGCTGCCCTGCTCGCGCCAGCCCGACGCCGCCGAGGCGCGCAGGCCGCCGAACGGCATGTGCGGGTCGGCGCCGGGCGTGGGGCGGTTGACGTGCACCATGCCCGCATCGCTGCGTTCCACGAAGCGCAGCGCGCGATCCAGGTCGTTGGTGCAGATCGACGCCGACAGGCCGTAGGGGCCGGCGTTGGCGAGCGCGATCGCCTCGTCGAGGTCGCGCGCCGCCTGCACCGCGCACACCGGGCCGAACACCTCCCCGTCGAGCACGCGCATCCCCGGCCGCACTCCCGCGAGCACCGTGGGCGTCACGAAACTGCCGTGGCGCAGCTCACCGTCGGCGCGCTCGCCGCCGCCGCACAGTTCGGCTCCCTGCTCGCGCGCCTGCGCAACCGCGCCGAGCACGTCGTCCACCGCGCCCCCGTCGATCAGCGGCGGCATCTGCGCGCCGGGCGAGAGACCCGAGCCGAGCACCAGCTCGCCGGCGCAGCGTGCGAAAGCCGCCAGCACCTCGTCGTACACCGGACGCTCGACGATCAGGCGGCGCGTGGCGGTGCACTTCTGGCCGGCCGCCGCAAACGCGCCCTCGCAGGCGAGCGCCACAGCCTGCTTGAGGTCGGCGTCGGCGAGCACCACCAGCGGGTTGTTGCCGCCCAGCTCGCCCTGGAAGCGCACCTCGCGCACGGGCGCGTCCAACCCCTGCGCACCGAAGTCCTGCGCGGCGGTGCCCTCCACCGCCGGACCCGCGCCGCACAGACGGCGCGCGAGCATCCGCCCGACGGCGGTGGAGCCCGTGAACGAGAGCGCCCGCAGATGCGGGTTGTCGGCCAGCGCGAGGCCCACCTCCGAGCCACCCAGCGCGACCTGCGCCACGTCGGGCGGGATACCGGCCTCGTGCAGCGTGCGCACCAGCTCCACCACCGCGCCCGGCGCCGAGGAGGAGGGCTTGATCACCACCGCATTGCCGGCCGCCAGCGCCGGCGCGAGCTTCCACGCGGGAATCGCGATCGGGAAGTTCCACGGCGTGATCAAACCCACCACACCAAGCGCGCGGCGGCGCGTGTACGCCAGCGTGTGCACCTGCGCGGCGTCTGCGATCCGCCCGCCGAAGCGCTCGGCCTCGCCGGCATGAAAGCGCAGCACCGCCGCCGCGCGCCCCACCTCCCCCTCAGCATCCGACAGCAGCTTGCCCTCCTCGGCGACGATCAGCCGCGCCAGCTGCGCACCGCGCCTTTGCAGCAGTTCGGCGGCGCGGTGCAGCAGCTCCCCCCGGCGCGGCCCCGGCAGCTCCCCCCAACGCGCCTGCGCGGCGTGCGCCCGCGCGCACATCTCGGCGATCTGCGCCGGCTCGTGTACCGGATAGGTCGCCACCACCTCGCGCGCGTCGGCGGGGTTGCGGCGCACGATCGGGGCGGCGCTCATCGGCTGACCCCCGGTCGTTGCCCTCGCCGCCTCACGTCCGTGCCTCGCCGAGATACGCGGGCTTCGGCAGGTCCCAGAAGCCGGCGTTGATGCCCTCCGTGGCGCGCGGGTCGCGTGCCAGCATCGCCTCCACCACGGCCGGCCCTTCGCTGCGCAGCGCCGCCTCCAGCGCGGGGCGCAGCTGCTCGAGCTCGGTGACCTTGAACGCGCTCGCGCCGAAAGCTCTGGCGACCCCGACGAAGTCGGGGGTGACGAGCTCGCCGCCCCGGCGACGGCGGAACTCCACCGCGAAGTCGCGTTCGGGCCCAAACATGCCGCGCTGGAAGTCGCGGATCGACACCCAGCCGATGTTGTTGAGCACCAGGTACACCACCGGCACGCTCTCCTGCACCGCCAGCGCCAGCTCCTGGATGCTCATCAAAAAGTCGCCGTCGCCCGCCACGCCCACCACCGGCACGTCGGGGCGCGCGAGCTTCGCGCCGATCGCGCCCGGCACGGTGAAACCCATCGTGGAGTAACCGCCCGGCGTCAGCCACGTGCGTGGCTCGTAGGAGACAAACTCCTGGAACATCTGGATCTGCGGGTGCCCGGCGGAGGCGATCACGATTCCCTCACGCGGCAGCACCTCGCGCAGCGTGTGGATCGCCTGCGACATCGACAGCACCCCAGGGTCCCAGCGCTCGCGGATCGCCGCCCGCCAGCGCTCCTTCCAGGAGGCGACCTCGGCGGTGTACTCGCGCCGATCGGGCAGCCACGGGCGGCGCTCCTCCAGCGCCGCCGCCAGTGCTTGAAGCGCCGCGCGCGCGTCGGCCACCACGCCCACCTCCACCGGGTAGTTCTTGCCGATCTCGCGCGGGTCCACGTCGATCTGCAGGATCCGCGTGGGTGGCACCGAGAACGACTCGCCGTGCTTGTAGGAGCTGGCGGTTTGCTCGGCAAAGCGCGTGCCCACCGCGAGGATCACGTCGGCTTCGCGCGAGAAGTGGTTGCCGCACAGCGTCCCGTTGGCGCCCGTGTGCTCGGCCGCCAGCGGATGGTCCTCGGGGAACACGCCCTTGCCCATCATCGTTGCCAGCACCGGCGCCTGCAGCAGCTCCGCCACGCGCCGCAGCTCCGAGTGGGCGCCCGCCTGGATGCAGCCGCCGCCCGCCAGCACCACCGGCCGCGCGGCCGCCACCAGCGCCGCCGCGATCTGCTCGATGCCCTCCGGGTCGGGGTACGCCGAGGGGTGCGTGGCGCGGTGGGTTCCCGCGTCCAGGCGGTGCTCCTCGCCGGTGAGCGCCTGCACGTCGATCGGCACGTCGATGTGCACGGGCCCGGGGCGCCCTGCGAGCGCGACGTTGAACGCGCGGTGCAGCGCGCGCGGCAGCTGGTCGACGCGGTGCACCGCGAAGCCGCGCTTCACCACGGGGCGCAGCACGCTCGGGAAGTCGGCGTCGCGCTGGCGCTCGATCTCCTGCAGCACGCCGGTGCCGTCCATGTAGCTCTGCACGCCGCCGGTGATCGAGATCATCGCCTGCGAGTCCACATACGCGGTGGCGAGCGCCATCGTCAGATTGGCGGAGCCCGGGCCGATCGAGGTGAGCGTCGCCAACGGCCGCCCGCAGGCGCGGAAGTAGGCGTCGGCGATGTGCCCCGCCGACTGCTCGTGGCGCGCCTGCAGCACCGTGATCCGGTCGGCGCGATCCTTGAAGGCGTCGAAGATGCCCATGTCGCCGTGACCGGGAATGCCGCACACGTACGGCACGCGCTGCTCGATCAGATAGTCGGCGATCAGCTCGCCGCCGGTGCGCGGCCGGCCGGTCCCCGGCTGGCCGCCGTTGGTCGATTGGATGTCGCTCGTCGTGGTCACGATGCCCTCCTCTCGGGACGTGCCGCGTCGACCTGCCCGCGCAGCAGCTCCTCGGTGATCAGCAGGTGGCGCTCCATCGCCTGCGCCGCCCGCGCGGCGCGCCCGCCGCGCGCGGCCTCGTAGATCGCCTGGTGCTCCACGACGATCGCGCGCAAGTTGCGGCTGCGTCCCACGGTGGAGAGGCCGCGCAGGCGGGTCTGGTCGCGCAGCGACTCGACAATCGCGATCAGCCGCGCGTTGCCCAGCACCTCCAGCGGCACCAGGTGGAAGGCGCGGTCGTGCTGCATAAACGCGCGCTCGTCGTCCAGGTGCGCGCGCATCGCCCCCAGCTCGCGTGCGAGCGCGCGCACGTCGGACGCGGTGAAGCGCGGCACCGCCTCGCGGATCGCCGGGATCTCGACCATCCGCCGCAGCTGGAAGATCTCGATGATGTCGTGCGCTTTGCTGTCGTTGACGCGCACGCCGCGGCTGCGCTCGAAGGTGACGAGACCCTCGTTGGCGAGGTCCATTAGCGCCTCGCGCACGGGGGTGCGCGAGATGCGCAGCGCCTCCGACAGCGCCCGCACCGACGTCAGCGAGCCGGCCGGCAGGCGGCCGTCGAGGATCGCGTCGCGCAGCTCCTCGCGCGCCTGCGCGCTCAGGCCGCGGTGGTGGCTGATCGGCGAGAGCCCGCCCGCGGCGAGCAGATCGAGGCCTTCGACGGTCATGTCGCTCATCGCGCCGCGCCTCCCACAAGCGCGTCGCCGGTGAGCGCGTAGACGCGCTCGATCAGCTCCACCACGGCGCGGCCCTCGTGTCCGTCCACCGGCGGCGGCTCGCCGCCCGCAAGTGCGCGCGCGAACGCCTGCACGCTGGCATACACCGACTCCTCCCAGCTGCCTGGTGCGACGTGCTCGTCGTGCCAGGCGCCGTCGTAGCGACGCAGCGGGGGCCCGGTGCGAAAGCTTTCGAAGTCGGCCTCGCAACCGGAGATGTAGAGCATCCCCTGCGTGGCGCACAGCTCGATCGCGTCGTCGAACGCGCCCGCGGGAGCATGGTAGTTGGCCTCGATCACCCCCAGCGCGCCGCTTGCGAAGCGCATCGTCACGATCGCCAAATCCTCGCCCGCACCGCGTGGGGCGTCGGCCATCGCGGTCAGCTCCCGCACCTCGCCGCACAACGCGCGCGCCATGTAGAAGCGGTGCACGCCCGCGTCGAACAGCAGGCCGCCGCCGGTGGCCCGCGGGTCCGAGCGCCAACCCCCCAACTTGCCGCCGATCGCCAGCCGCAGACGCAGCAGCAGCGGCCGCCCCAGCACGCCGCTGTGCAGCAGCTGGCGGGCGCGCACGTGGGGAGGGTGAAACAGCTGGTTGTGCGACACGCCCACTCGCACCCCCGCACGCTCCGCGGCGTCGATGATGGCGTCGCACTCGGCGACGGTGATCGCCATCGGCTTCTCCAGCAGCACGTGCTTGCCGGCCGCGATCGCCGCCAGCGCCACCTCACAGTGCAGGCTGTGCGGCACGCACACGCTCACCGCATCGACGCCCTGCGCCGCGAGCAGCCGCGCGAGCGTGGCACACTCGACCGCACCGGCGGCCGCCGCCGAGACGCGCCGCAGCTCGGGGTCGAGATCGGTTACCGCACGCACGCGCGCCACCTCGGGAGCCCCGAGGAAGCCGCGCATGTGCACCTGGCCGATCTCGCCGAGGCCCACGATGCCGATCCCGATCGGGGCCCGCGGCACGTCGTGCGCCGCACCCGCCCGCATCGCCCGCGGCGCGTCGGCGGGTGCCCACGTGGGACCCTCAGCCATCGTGCCCTCGCAGCTCCTGGGCCTCCTCGACGATCGTGCCCGACACCGAGGCCAGCTCCGGCGCGTGCGTGGGCGGCACCGCGGCGCGTTTGGTGCGCAGCGCCCACCACGCGTAGATCGTGAACAGCGCGCCGATCGCGAGTGCCACGGCGAAGTAGCCGGCGACGTAGTAGTTGGCGCTCGGCAGCAGGTAGGCGAGGATCACCGCCAGGCACCACCCCACGCCGAGCACCGAGACCGGGATCAGCCAGCGCCCGAGCCCGAAGTGGTCGGCCGGGGCCTCGGGGATGCGTTTCTTGACGTGTCCCCAGATCACTCCGAGGATCGTGCTGCCGTAGGTGAAGTAGTACGCCACGGCCGCCATCGAGACGATCCGGAAGATTTTGCCGGCGCCCGCGAGGTTGATGATCAAGCAGACGATCCACAGCACCACGATCGCCACGATCGGCGTGCGGAAGCGGTCGTTGACGCGCGCGAGCTGTCCAGAGAAAGGCAGCATGCGGTCGCGCGACACCGAGAAGATCAACCGCGTGGCGACCGCGATGTTGGCGATGATGCAGCCCATCATCGAGCCGAACGCGATGATCTTGAAGAGGAAGCCGACGAAGTCGCCGAGGTGCACGTCGACGATCCAGAAGATCGTGTTGGTCCGTTCCAGCGACGCCGGGATCGGGCCCTTGATCGCCGACACCAGCACCCACATCACGACGAAGCCCGCCAGCCCCGAGACGATCACCGCGCGCAGCATCGCGCGCGGTGCGACCTTGCGCGGGTTCTTGGTCTCCTCGGCGAGATCGGCTGAGGCCTCCCAGCCGAGCAGCGAGAGGATCGGCAAAAGCGAGGCGAGGATGTAGTTGACGGTGGGCGTGGGCGCGCCGTTGACGGCGCCGGCGCCGTTGTTGTTGACGATGATCCCGAGACCCTGGGTGTCTTTGAAGAACAGCACCACGCCGATCACCAGCAGGATCGTGATCACGCTCGTACCCACGATCTCGGCCATCGCGAAGCCGTTGTTCATACGGCTGGCCAGGCGGATGCCGACGATGTTGACGATGAAGCCCAGCGACAGCGCGCCCGCCGACAGGTAGGCGGCGTTCTGCGGAGTCGCCGCCAGCCCGAATTCGGGCGCATACACCGAGCCGAGCAGCACGCCGATCGAGACGGCGCCGGTGGTGAACGTGATCAGCCCGAACACCGCCACAACCCAGCCGTAATAAGGGCTGGTGATGCGGCTGGCCCACTGGTAGGCGTAGCCGGTGACCGGCACCCGTGCGGCCATGTGCATGAACACCGCCAGCACCGGCAGGATGCCCACCAGCCCCAGCAGCCAAAACCAGGTGGAGACGGCGCCGACCTGCAACAGCACCGGCTGGAACAGCCCGACGATCGACCCGGTGATGGTGATCATCGAGAACGCCAGGCAGAACGAGGTGAACGACGACATCGTGCGCCGCAGCCGCTGGTTGTAGCCAAACCGTGTGAGATCGGCCTCGTCGGACAGCGTCGCCGGCGTGTTGGTGGACGCCCATGAGGACGCCTGTGTGGCAGACATCAGTGAATCTCCTCCCCCCGCAGGGTGATGACGGAGCTGGTGTCCACCAGCTCCTTGAAGTCCTCTCCGATCGGCACCATCGGCCCGCTGCTGGTGACCCGCTTCCAGGTCTCCCAGTCGGCGACGTCGACGTGCTCGACGATCGTGTACGGGCTCGCGCCGTCGGGGTCCTCGACCGTGAACACGCGGTACTCGCGGATCCCCTCGCAGCCCTTCAGCGTCGGCTGGTCGCGCTGCAGCGACCACTCGCGGTAGCGCTCGGGCGTGACTCCCTCGCGCAGTCGGTAGAGCAAAAACAGCTTCATCGAGCAACCTCCTCGCTCGGTCGGTTGGCGGCCGGTCGGTCGGCGAGCACGCGTTGCAGTTGCTCGCGCATCAAGCGGTGCCCGGTGAACGAGTCGACCGCCTGCCCTCCCAACGCCGAGGTGGCCAGCTCGTCGCAGAGCGTCGTGTTGGACGGCAATCGCAGGTCGGCGTGCTCGCCGGCGGCCACCAGGAACTCGCTCACACTGCCGTCGTGGACGAGCCCGGGATCGCAGTCGAACGCGAGCGCCAGCTCGCGCAGGTAGTCGCGCCTGCCGAGCGAATCGGGACCGGCGGTGTTGCAGACACCCTCACAGCCGCGCGCGATCAGCCCGAGCAGCCGCTCGGCGTAGTCACACGCGTAGGTGGGCGACTGATAAACGCCGTCCGGCGCGGGCAACGGCCGTCCAGCGCGCAGGTGCGCGACCCAGCGCAGCGCGAGGCTCGAGCGCTCCCACACGTGGCGCGCATGCAGCTCGGCCCCATCGGCCGCGCGTGCCGCGGGGCCGCCGGGCAGCGAGAGATTGACGCCGTACACGTTCGCCGGGCGCGTGATCAGCCAGCTGCCGACGAAGTCCTCGACGGCCAGCTCGGATGCAAGCTTGGTGCGGCCGTAGGCGTTCACCGGCCCGGTGGGATCCAGCTCGCTCCAGCACTGGCCGGCCGGCCGATCGCCGCTGAACACCCAGTCGGATGACACCAGCACGTAGCGCGCATGCACCGCGCGCGCGGCCACCAGCGTGTGCTCGGTGCCCAGCGAGTTCAGCCGCGCCAGGCGCGGCTCGCGCTCCAGGCGTCCCAGCTCGACCGACGCAGCCGCGTGCACGAGCACCTCGGGCTCGAACTCGCTGGCGAGCGTCACGCACGCGCGCCGGTCGGCGAGGTCGAGGCACGCGGTGTGCGCACCCGGCAGCCGCACCTGCGTCGAGCACCACGTCCCGAGCGTGCTCCAGTTCCGCTGCACGGCGGCCGCCACCACATTCGAGCCCACCAAACCGCTGGCGCCGGTGACGAGCAGCCGCATCGCTCACGCTCCTCCCCGTCCCGCCGGCGCGGCGCCGTGCCCGTTGGCGCCGGAGGCGCTGGTGGCGCGGTAGCCGAAGTGCGCTTCGCACTCGGTGAGTGTCTCGTCGAGGATCGCGCAGATCTCGTGGACCTCGGCCGGGCCGATGGTGACGGCCGGCTTGAGCTTCAGCACGTTGCCGCGCGGTGGCGCGAACGTGGGCCCGGTGCGCCCCAGGATCAAGCCGCGCTCCAGCGCCCGATGCAGCGCCCAGTCGGCCTCCTCGTGGGCGTGCTCGCGCGTGGCACGGTCGCGCACGAGCTCCACGCCGATCATCAACCCCAGCACGCGCACGTCGCCGATCAGCGGGTGGCGCTCGTACAGCTCGCCGAGCAGCTCACCGAACAGCTCGCCCATGCGCCGCGCGTTGCCCGGCAGGTCGTCGCGCTGCATCACTTCGATCATTCGCAGGCTGGCCGCGGCGGCGACCGGGTGGCCGATCTCGGTGAACCCGTACTCCCACGGCGCGAGCGAGGAGAAGCGCTCGTTGACCACCACGCCGGCGAGCGGGAAGCCCCCGCCAAACGCCTTGCCGAGCACCAGCATGTCGGGCTCGACCCCGTAGTGCTCCACCGCGAACAGCTCGCCGCAGCGCGCCCACGCGGTTTGGACCTCGTCGACGATCAGCGCGCAGCCCTGCCGGTCGCAGATTTCGCGCAGCACCTGCAGGTAGCCGTCGGGCGCGGGCACCATGCCGCCGTTGGCCTGGTAGGGCTCGACGATCACGCCCGCCACCGCCCCTTCGGAGCCCTCGACGATCATCTGCTCGACGAAGCGCGCGCAGAACAGCTCGCACGAGGGGTAGCGCAGTCCGAAGGGACAGCGGTAGCAGTTGAAGTTGGGCACCCGCACCTGGCGCGGCAGATAACGCGAGAGGCCGCGCTTGGCGCCCTCGTACATCCCCGGATGGGTGTAGGAGAGCGCGATCGTGGCGAACGTGCGGCCGTGGTAGGCCTGGAACAGGGAGACGAACTCGTCGCGGCCGGTGGAGCGCATCGCCATGTGCATGGCGCCCTCGACCGCGTCGGAGCCGGAGAGCCCGAACAGCACTTTGCTCAAGCCCCCGGGCGCGATCTCGGCCACCTTTTGCGCGAGCAGCGCGCGCGGCAGCGAGTTGTACAGCGGCGCCGTCCACTCCGCGCGCGAGAGCTGCTCGATCGCGGCGTCGGCGATCTCGGGGTGGCGGAAGCCGAGGTTGACCACCCACTCGCCGGAGATCGCGTCGAGGTACTCACGGCCGTCGGCGTCCCACACCTTCAGGCCCCGAGCGCGATCCACCGCCAATGGCTCGTCGCCCATCGGCTTGATCAGAAAGCGCTGCGTCAGGTCGTTGATCTGACGCTGCGAGAGCTCCGGCCGATCCATTGCCGCACCCGCCTACCTATTCTCAACCCTCCGTCACCCGTCGCCGTGCGACGAGCTCGGTGCCTTTCCCTGTTTTCTCCCTGCCTCTGCCAGGATGCGCCGCATGTGGCATGCCGCACATCTCATTGACAGAGTACACCTTAGTACAACGCTGTCAAGGACAGTCGGGGATAATTTATTCTGGCGGCCGCTGACTGACCGATCGGTTGGCATCCAAAAGTTCATCGCACGCGCCGTGCCACCGTCACTCGGCACGACGGCCCAAGCCAGCGTCGCTACGAGCCCCCGCCGGTCTCGATCAGCCCCCGCCCGATCGCATAGCGGACGAGCTCGGCGCGGGTGGAGAGGCGGAGCTTCTGCTGGATGTGGGAGCGGTGAGTCTCGACGGTGCGGACCGAGAGGTAGAGCTGCTCGGCGATCTCGGCGTTGGTGTGGCCGAAGGCGATCAGGCGCAACACGTCGACCTCTCTGTCGGACAGGTCGTCGGGCGGGCCGGGCGGGGGCTCGGCGGCGATCCGCGCCCCCAGCCGGGGATTGAGGTAGCTCTCGCCCACCGCCGCGCGGTGGACGGCTTCGACCAGCTCCTCGTCGGCGGCCTCCTTGAGCACGTAGGCGAGCGCGCCGGCGCCCAGCGCCTCGCGGGCGAAAGCGGGCTCCTGCTGCATGGTCAACACCACGATCTGCGTGTCGGGCGACTCCTCGCGGATCCGCGGGATCGCCTGCAGCACCGAGTCGCCGGGCATGTTGAGATCGAGCACCAGCACCTGCGGGTGGTGGCCGCGCACGTAGCGGCGCGCGCTGTCCACGTCCGCGGCCTCGGCCAGCACGTGGAAGTCGGGCTCGTTGTCCAGCAGCATCCGCAGCCCCGCGCGCACCACCGCGTGGTCGTCGGCCAGCACGATGCCGATCGTGCCCGGAGCCGAGTCCGTCCCGTCTGCGCCTTTCGGCGCGGCGACGGGCTCAGAGTCCCGCTCGCTCATTGTGGGAATGTACTGAACCGCGCGCCCCGTGTGCAAGGCAGGGTCAGGGCGCCGCCGGCAGGTTGAGCGCAAGCGTCCGGCGATGGCCGCTCACGGCGTTACCGGCAGGCCCGGCGTGGTCGACGCGGCCGGCGCGGCCGGCGCGGGTGCGTACCGCCGGATCAGCCGATCCACGCCGAACGTGCACACGCCGAGGCTCACCAGCGCGGCCGCCACAATCGCCGTGGCCACTTCGGCCGACACCACGTGCTCGGCCAGCCCCAGCGAGGCGACCGCCGCCGGCACCCCCAGCTGCGCGCTGGCCGCCAGGCCACCGGCGGCCGGACGGCGCGCGAGCAGGTCGGCGAGCAGATGGATCGCCACGTTGAGCGCCGCCAGCGCCCCCGCCAGGGCAAGCATCGCCGGGTGGCGGAAGAGACCGCCGACGTCGAGGCGCGCGCCCAGCACCACGAAGTAGAGCGGGATGAAGAAGCCGTCGGCCACGCCGCGCATCTGCGTGGACAGCCGTTTGGGGCCGCCGACGATCGCCACCGTCACGCCGGCGCCGAAGCCGGCGATCAAAATGCTCGCGCCGCCCTTCAGCGCCAGCCATGCCAGCACGAACAGCACCAGCAGCGACAGGCGCAAATCGAGCGCCCAGCGGCGCTGCTTGGAGAGCGCCCGCACGTGGCGCACCCACGCGTGACCCTCCAGCAGCCGGCTGATCCCAAGCAGCGCCAGCATCGCGGCGGCCACCAGCGCGGTGCCGAGCAGAGCGTGCCCGATACGCGCCGGCTGCAGCACGATCGGCACGGAGAGGATCGTCAGCACGTCGGCGATCGTCACCTGCGCCATCACGATCATCACCTCGCGCCCGCCGATCCCGGTCTCCGCGATCGCGGGCAGCAGCACCGCGGCCGATCCCGACGCCAGCACCACCGCGTAGACCGCCGCGTGCCCGGTGCCGGCGATCGCCGCCGCCGCCAACCCCGCGGGGACCGCGAGCACGACGACGATCCCCGCCAGCCGCCCCCCCGTGCGCAGCGCCGCGCCGAGGCGGCTGTCGCGCAGCGGCAGATGCATGCCGACCGTCAGCATCAGCATCGCAAAGCCGATTTCACCGAGGAACGTCACCGTCGCGTTGCCCGGATCGACCGCGTTCAGCACCGCCGGCCCGACGATCACCCCGGCGAGGATCTCCCCCACCACCACCGGCACGAACCGTCGCCCGGTGACGGCCAGCAGCGGCCCGCCGAGGCCGGCGAGCACGATCACGATCAGCGTCTCGAAGTTCACGTGCGCATTCAGCGTATGCGGCGCGCACGGGGCTAGGATTGCCGGGCGCGTCCCGCCGCCCCGGCTCGCCGAGCCGGACGATCGCCAATTGAGGAGGTTTCACGATGACTCAAGCACAGCTCGTCACCGGCGTCGACTTCGTCGGCTGTCCCACCAAAGACCTCGAGCGGGCCGTCGCCTTCTTCGGCGAGACGCTCGGGCTGCCCCGCTCGGTGTACCTCCCGGAACGCAACTACGCGGAGTTCGAGACTGGCAATTTGACGCTGTCCGTCTACAACCCCGACGCGATGGGCATTCCCTACAACACCAACCCCAATCCGATCGCGCTGCACGTCGAGGACATGGAGGCGGCGCGCGCGACGCTGCAGGAGCGCGGGGTGGCGTTCGACGGCGAGACGCTCGACACCGGCGTGTGCCACATGGCGTTCTTCGCCGACCCCGACGGCAACGCGTTCATGCTGCACCACCGCTACGCGCCGCGGGCCACGTCGAGCTGAGGGGCGCAGCGGGCTGGTGGACGCCTGTTCGAGGCGCATCCCCGAGTGGGGATTGAATCGCTCTGACTAAGCGTCGGTAGGCATGAGCCGGCGAATCGCGCCCACGCTCATCGTGCGGCCCCTCGCGGTTCGCTCGTAGCGCCGCCTCTCCTCAACGACACTGACCTCAAGCTCGACTCTATTGTTGAGCGCTGCTCGTAGCTCGTCGAGTTGCTCTGGCTGGAACGATGCCTCCGCGACGATCGGCCCGTCGGTGTCTTCTTGCGCAACATCGACGGCAATACGCCCCCGTTTTGTGTCAATGCGAAAGAGCTTCCCTACGAGGATTTCAACGCCCACCTCGCTCGTAACTGGCTCGGTGAGCCAAGTCGATAGCCGCCTCGCGGTTTCTGCCTCGATCCGTGTTGGCTCAGTTGCTTGGCCATCGCGTACGACCTCGACGGTGAGATCAACTTTGCCAGCCGCAAGAGCCTCAAGAAGCGAGTTCAACTCGTCCCCCGCGCGCTCTGGCAAGTCGAGCAGCCTGGCCGTAAACGGCTCCTCTTCGCTTTGCCCGAGCAACGACACGACACCCTCCAACTCATGCAGATCCTCCACCACGAGCTCCCCCTCGAGGTCCTCCAAGCGCAATGGGATTGCATAGCTGCCCGCTACCGCCGGAAGACTACGAGACGTCTCGACCCGGCAACCTCTGGAAGTCTTCCTGTTCGCTTAACCTCAAGCCTCCCAGCACTTGCGCGCATGATGCGGAACAAGCGATCAAAATGGACGAGGACCTCCGAGAGAACCCCCACTTCGACGGCGTTCTCGCCGTGGAGCCCCGCTCCCCCAAGCGCTAGCAGCGCACCATTTGCGATCGCGGCTTTGAGATCAGTAGACAATCGTGATCTGGTTCCGCGACTTTGCGTCGAGCCGTTCGCTGCGCTTGAACTCCTCGTCTATGGCTGATGTCGCGGACGACAACAACACCGAGAGCTGGGTTGCGCTCGCTCCACCGTCATCCGGCATCCTAGACGTGAGTCCAGCGGCCTCGCCCATGGCAACATGTGCTATGCCGCGCGGCTGGCACCGCTGGTCGCTGCCCTACTGGAGTAGCGTGGCAGCGGGGCCGGGTTATCGCAAGTCCCGTAGTTCCAGGCGAGGATCGCCCAGGAGCCCAAACATACGTTCACCGAGGCTCGCGCGCACGGTCTTCGAGCAGGCGCGCCGCCATCCCCGTCTTCGCGAACCGGCCACCAAGGCGGGCGGCGGAGCGCCGCGCGACCATCACGATCTCCCGGTCACGCAGCTCGAAGTCGACCGCGTCACCGGGCTGCAGACGCGCGCGATCGCGCAGCGCCTTGGGAATCACCACCTGTCCCTTCGCTCCGATCCGGCCAGTCATACCCAGTGAGTATGGCGCGGTACCGATGTGGTTGGCACATCAGGGAGCTTCACGCCAAGCGCTTCCGGCCACAGTCGTAGACTGCGCCTCCATGACCGCTCTGATCGCTCTGACTGTCAGCTGACTAGGGCCGTGGACCCGGCGACACGTCATCGTGCGAGCTTCCGCGCCCTGCATGCGCACGGTTGCTTCGTCATCCCCAATCCATGGGATGCCGGCAGCGCCAAGGCGCTCCAAAAACTGGGCTTTGCTGCCCTGGCAACGACCAGTGCGGGCTTCGCCTTCTCCCGAGGGCTCCCCGACGCCCCGGATGCGCTCGCCGTCGGAGACGTGCTCGAGCACATAGCCGACATTGTGAATGCGGTGGATGTGCCCGTCAGCGCGGACTTCCAGGCTGGCTACGCGGACGACCCAGACGGTGTGGCGGCCAACGTTCGCCGCTGCGTCGATGCCGGTGTGGCGGGGCTCTCGCTCGAGGACACCCGACCTGAGCCGCACGGAGGGTTGTTCGAGGTCTCTGAGGCCGTAGAGCGCGTTCAGGCGGCGCGCGCCGCAATCGACGGTGCCGCCGACGTGCTTCTGACCGCGCGAGCGGAGTGCTTCCTCGTTGGGCATCCAAATCCGCTCGCGGAGTCCGTCCGGCGGCTGCAGCAGTACGCCGAAGCCGGTGCGGACGTGTTGTTCGCGCCAGGTGTTCGCGAGCGAGATCAGATCCGGACGATCGTCGAAGAGGTGGCCCCGAAGCCTGTCAACGTGCTGATGAGCGCCGACACCGGCCTTGCGGTCTCCGACCTCGCGCGGCTCGGTGTCCGGCGCGTCAGCGTGGGGTCAGCTTTGGCGAGGGTTGCGTGGGGATCATTCCTCGACGCCGCAGGAACGATCGCTCGCGACGGGCGGTTCACGGGGCTCCACGGAGCGGCTGACTTCCAGCGCCTGAACACGCTGTTCGACTAGAAGGCCTCGCTCGCGAGACGTGTTCGAGCCGCCATCCGCGCTATAGGCTGCTCGCCATGAGCGCACACGACGATCCGCGCGCGGGCGCTCGGCGCGGCCCGTTCTGGGATGTGCGCGAAGGCCGACGAGAGCCGCCGCCCGCTGCGGTGTTGCTGGGCTGGGAGCTTGTGGCGGTCGATCCCGAGGAAGGCACAATCGAGGTCGCGTTCACCGCAACCGAGCTGTTCACCAATCTAGCTGGCCACATACAAGGCGGTTTCGTGGCGGCGATGCTCGACGACACACTCGGCCCGGCACTGGTGGCCACACTCGGCGATGACGAATGGGCACCGACAATCGATCTGCATGTGCAGTTCCTCGCGCCCGCGCTGCCCGGGCGACTGATCGGCCGCGGCCGAATCACGCGTCGCGGCCGCGACGTTGCGTTCTTGTCAGGCGACCTGCGCTCGGACTCAACCATCGTTGCTACCGCGATGGCTGTGGCCGCCATTCAACGAGCGGTGAGCTGAGCAGGCCGTATGGTGCGGCGCCTGATGGCAAACGGTCACGACGGCTTCCTGCTGGAGCGCGGCGAGCAGCGCTACGAGCGCGCGCGGCGCGCGGCCGTGTGGAACGCGCGCACCCCAGACCGCCACCCCGACGCGATCGCGTTGGCCGCAAACGAGGACGACGTGGTGAGCGCACTGCGCGATCCGCGCACGCAGGGGATGCAAGTGGGCGTGCGCTCGGGCGGACACAGTTGGGCGGGCAACCACATACGCGACGGTGGGCTGCTGCTTGACGTCTCGCGCTTGAACACGGTCGCGCTGGACGCGGACGGGATGCGCGCCGTGGTCGGGACGGGGGCGAAGGGCGACGAGCTGCTGCGCGCGCTCGAGCCCCACGGGCTGTTCTTCCCCGCGGGCCACTGCCCGGGGGTGGGACTCGGCGGCTACCTGTTGCAGGGCGGGTTCGGCTGGAACGGGCGTGTGTACGGGCCCGCGTGCGCGAGCGTGGAGGCGATCGACGTGGTGCTGGCCGACGGCACGTGCGTGCACGCCGACGAACAGCACCACACCGACCTGCTTTGGGCCGCACGCGGCGCCGGACCCGGCTTCTTCGGCGTGGTCACTCGCTTTCACCTGCGCCTCGTGCGTCGTCCGCGGCTGGTTGTCAACAGCGTGTTCCTGTACCCGCTGGACGCGCTCGAGGAGGTGTTCGCGTGGGCCGCACAGATCGGACCGCAGGTGGCGCGCGAGATGGAGCTGATGGTGTTCATCCACCGCGACGCGCAGGGGGAGCTCGAGATCGCGGTGACTGGGCCAGTGCTCGCCGACAGCGAGGACGACGCGCGCGCCGCTGTGGCGCTGCTGGAGACCTGCCCGGCGCGCTCGCGCGCGAGGCTGGCGCTGCCCTACGTGGAGGGCAAGCTCGATGACCTCTACGCGGGCGTCCACGCCGCGTACCCCGACGAGCACCGTTACAGCGCCGACAACATGTGGACGCATGCGCCCGTCGAGCGGCTGCTGCCCGGGCTTCGCCGGATCGCCGAGACGCTGCCGCGCGAGCCCTCGCACATGCTGTGGATGAACTGGCTGCCCGGTACTACGCCGCCAACGCCGCGCCCAGAGATGGCGTTCAGCGTCGAGGACGACACCTACATCGCGCTGTACGGCGTGTGGGAGGACCCCGCCGAAGACGCCCGCAACGTCGCGTGGGCCACGGAGCGGATGCGCGAGATGGAGGAGCATGCGAGCGGCATCCAGCTCGCCGACGAGAACCTCGGCCTGCGCCCTGCGCGTGCGATCGCAGAGACCCAGCTCGTGCGCCTGGAAGAGCTGCGCGCGAAGTGGGACCCACAGGGGCGCTTTCACCCGTGGATGGGAAGGCCCGTCGCGCGATGAGCGTCGAGGCGCTGCACGCGTACCTCGCGCGCCCCTTGCAGGACGCGCCGCCCGAGCTGCTCGCGCAGATCGACCGCGGCCCGATCGACCCCCGCGACGCGCTCGCGCTCGGCGATCTCGACCGTCTGCTCGACCCCACGCCGCTGGGGCGCGAAACCGGCTGGTGCACGTTGCCCGACGGGGTGGGGTACGTCGCGGTGCGCACCGCGATGCCGCGCGTGACCGGCGCGATGGTGGACTGGTGGTTTGACTGGCACCCCCGTGACTCGCTGCGCTACCGCGCATGGCACCCTTACGCGCACCTGGCCAACTCGATCGAGCCGCCACGCACCCCGCGCGAGAAGGCGCACTGGGGTGCGGTACACCACCCCGTCGAGGACGTTGGTTTCGGGGTGGTGCACGCGCGGATCGAGTTCTGCGCGCCCACCGAGCTCGGCTTTATGGGCGACGCGCTCGACGATCCGCGCGTGGCGGCGATCGCGTGCGGCTACGCCGGCGACGATCGCCTGCGGATGCGCCACACGGCGATGGTCCACGTGTGGCTGCGCGACGGCGAGGGCACCGTGCTGCGCAGCCGCTTCTGGCTCGGCGCCGCGCTCCGCCCCTATGGGCCGCTCGGCGCGTTCGGCGAGCGGGCGCTCAACCGGCCCGCGGTGCGCCGGCGCGCGATCCCGAGCCGCGCGCCCACCGCGCTCGCCCGCCACTGCGCTGAGGAGTACGCCAACCTCGGGGCTGTGCTGCCGGAGCTGTACGGGCGGTTCGGGACCAACACTGCCTAGATGTCCTGGCCACATAGTTGTGAATGGCTGATGAGGCACGTAAGGCCTTGCGGTTGAGAGGTGCGTAAGGCTTTGCGGATCATCACGTCCGTGGCGGCGGGCGCTCGGGCCCGCCGCCACGGTAAACGGCGCCGCCGCTACGGGCAGCTGACCTGCAGTGCGAAGGCGGTGTCCTTCAGCGTGGCGCCTTCGTAGGTGCGCACCGTGATCTGGTGTTCACCGGTCGCCGCGGCCTCCACGAGGTGCTGGGTGGCCGTTTCGTTGGAGGAGGCCACCACCGCGCAGGCGTCGAGATTTTCGCCGCTCGCGAACGTCACCGTGTACTTGCCTTCGGATGTGTGTGTCACTTCGCTTGGGGCTTCGCCCACCACTTTCGTGGGGACGCCGCCGGCCGAGACCTTGTCGACCACGTCCAGGCCCGCCCCTTCGGGGCCTGCCGCACCGGTGGCACCCGTCGGACCGGCCGGGCCGATAGCACCAGTGGCACCGACCGGGCCGGTGGCGCCATTCGCACCTGTTGCTCCCGTCGGGCCGGCGGGACCGGTCGCGCCGGCTGGGCCGGTGGTGCCCGCCGGGCCGATGGGCCCAGTTGCACCAGCGGCACCCGTCGGACCGGCGGGACCCGTCTGGCCGATCGGGCCGGTGGCGCCGGTCGCACCGGTATCGCCCTTGGCGGCGAGCAGCGCCCACGCGGCCGGGTCGCCTGCTGGGTCGTTGCCCAGATTGCCCGCTATCAGTGACACATATGACGAGCCTCCAAACGACACCGCTTCGCCCAGTTCGTATGTTTCCGTGGGGCCCCACGCGCCTTTGAACGTCACCGGAGGGCCCTGGGGACCGGTCGCGCCGGTTGGGCCGGCAGCGCCGGTGGCGCCCACCGGGCCTGTGGCTCCGATTGCGCCGGTCGCGCCGACGGGACCGCTTGCGCCGGTCGCACCGGCGGCCCCGGTCGCACCGGTGAGGCCAGTGGATCCGGTTGCTCCGTGCGGACCTTCCGCGCCACGTTCGGCCAGCAGCGCCCACGACGACGGGTGCGTCGCCGGGTCGTTGCCCTGGTTGCTCGGTTCAAGCGACACGTACGAGGAGCCGTCGAAGGAGACCGCGTCGCCCACCGCGTAGATGTGCCCGCCTTCCCAGGCGCCCCTGAAGTCGACGGGCGGACCCTGCGGCCCAGTCGCGCCGGTGGCGCCCGTCGCACCCTGTGGCCCCGCGGCACCCTGGGCGCCCGTGGCGCCGGTGACGCCCTGTAGCCCCTGCGAGCCCTGGGCACCGGTCGCACCGGTGGCACCCTGTGGGCCCGTGGCCCCTGTCGCGCCTTCTGGACCCGTGGCGCCCGTCGCGCCCTGAGCGCCCGTCGCTCCTGTCACGCCCTGAGCACCGGTGGCTCCGGTCGCGCCCTGAGAGCCTGTGGCTCCCTGTGCGCCCGTAGGCCCGCTCGTGCCCTGACCGCCTGTGGCTCCCTGTGCGCCCGTGGCGCCAGTTGCGCCCTGCGAGCCAGTGGCGCCCGCGGGGCCGGTCGCGCCTTGTGGTCCTTGCGGACCCGTAGCGCCAGTTGCGCCCGTCGCACCGGTGGCACCGGTGGCGCCTTGCAGACCGGTGGCACCGGCGGGCCCGGTGGCACCAGTGGCACCGGCGACGCCCTGCGGGCCAGTGGCGCCCTGTAGGCCAGTGACGCCTTGCGGCCCGGTCGCACCTTGCGGGCCAGTCGCTCCTGGCGCACCCTGGGGGCCGGTCGCACCGACTGTCCCCTGCGGACCGGCAGGACCGACGACGCCCTGCGGACCGGCGAGGCCGGCGGGACCCTTTGGGCCAGTTGCGCCGCGCGGCCCGGCCGGGCCGTTCGCCGTGTCGGACCTTCCCTTCGACTTTGCCTTCGCCGCAGGGCCATGTGCATCGTGGTTGCCGTGCGACCGTGTTTTGGCCGCCTCGGCGGGACCGCCACCGAGCGCCAGCGCACCTACTACGCCGCCGCCCAGCACACGGACTCCCACCCTGGTCAGACGCTCACGCACGTTGCTCGAGCTCATTTGTTCACGCACTCCTTAGGGGCTTGGGTTTGTTATGGGCTTGACTTTGCGTATACGGGTACGCACTCGGTTGGACCCGGCAGCGGGCGCCTTCTCACTGAACATGGGGTCCGAGTGGACACAATGACTAGTCGAAGCTTTTCGTGTTTGTGGATTCCGTTATCGAGTTAAACAGGGTCACCCACAACCGCGGATATGGAGGTCTGATGCACACGCCAACCAGTCACCGCTTCAGCGCCGCGGCGGCGACGATCGCCGCCGTGCTGCTCGCGCTCGTGGCGCTCGCCGGCTGCGGCTCGAGCGCCGGCACGGCCACGCTCGACAACGTCGGGCTGGAGCGCGCAATTGCCGGGTCGATCCTCACGGGACACCATGTGTACACACTCGTCAGTTGCCCCGGGCACGTTCCCCAGCGGCAAGGACACCGGTTCGCGTGCACCGCCAATTTGAGCGTCGGCTCCTACCCGGTGTACGTCACCGAGGTGAATGGGAGTGGGCACGTCAGCTATGGCGACAACGCGCCGCTGTCGACACTCGACACACAGCGTGTGGAGCGGTCGATCGCTGCTTCGATCCACGCGCAGCGGGGGTTGCGTGCACGCGTGGCCTGCCCATCCGAGGTGTTGCAGCAGCGCGGGCTGGCGTTCACCTGCACCGCGACAGTGGCCAACAAGCGCTATCCGTTTGCCGTTACCGAGAGCGACGGCGCCGGCCACGTGCGCTACGTGGGGCGGTGAGCTTGATGAACGGACCACGCCCCACGATCTGCTTGTGCATGATCGTCAAGAACGAGGCCAGCGTACTGGCGCGCTGTTTGCGCTCCTGCGGGGGCCTGATCGACTGTTGGGTGATCTGCGACACCGGCTCCAGCGACGGCACGCAGGAGCTGATCGCCCGCGAGCTGGAGGGCGTCCCCGGGGAGCTCCATCGACACGAATGGGTCAACTTCGGACACAACCGCAGCGCGCTGATGGAACTGGCGACGAACAGGGCCGACTATCTGCTGTTGATCGACGCCGACATGACCGTCGCGCAGAGCGCGCCGTTGGGCGCGCTGAAGGCCGACGCGTACATGCTGCGCCAAGGCGACGAGCGCTTCGACTACCGCAACAAGCGCCTCGTACGCGGCGATTTGCGCTGGCGCTACGTGGGTGCCACCCACGAGTATCTCTCCTGCCTGGACGTGGAGCGCACGGTGGAGCACCTCGACGCGTTGACGATCGACGACCACGGCGACGGCGGCAGCAAGGCCGACAAGTTCGAGCGCGATTGCGCGCTGCTGCAAACGGAGCTGCGAGAGCACCCCGAAAACACGCGGGCCATGTTTTACCTTGCTCAAACCCAACGAGATCTCGGTACGCAAAGCGGCAACGCCGAGGTGCTTGCCGCCGCGCGCGACTTGTACGAGCGGCGCGTGGAGCTGGGCGGATGGGAGGAGGAGGTGTGCTGCGCCTGGCGCCAAGCCGGACGCCTCAGCGCCGAGCTGGGGGAATGGCCGCGCGCCGTCGCCGCGTTCCTGGCCGCGTGGGAGGCGCGCCCGTCGCGGCTGGAGGCTGTGCACGACCTGGTGGCGGGACTGCTCGACCGCCGCCAGCATCGCACCGCCTGCCGCTTCACCGCGCTGGCGGCCGGCGGCCGGCTGGCGGTGCCGGAGGACATCCTGTTCGTCGAGCCGTGGATTTACCAGTGGGGGCTGCTGTTCCAGCACTCCGTCGCGGCCTACTGGTGCGGCGAGCTCGACGCCTCCATCCGCGCCTGCAAGCGGCTGCTGGCGATCCCGTCGCTCCCCGACGCCCACCGCCGCCAGGCGGAAATCAACATGCGGCTGGCGTTCAGCCAGAAGGCCCGCCAGGCGGTGGAACTGATGCCGATGGCGGCGTCCACGCCCCGGCGGTTGGCGCACGCGGGCACCCCCACGCACGGACGCGCCGCGTGAGCGACGGCGAGCACCGCGACAGCCTGGTCGAGGCTGTCGATCTCCTCATCGCGTGTCATCGCCGGGTCGCTCGCAACCCACCTCACGATGGCGCTCCCCGGCGTCGCGGTGCCCGCCCGCGCGGCTGGCGGGGCGTCTCGCGGGTAGGTGGCGCAGGGATTGGTCGGGTGGTCGGTCGCTCCGGCTCGACGGTCACCTTCTTGCCGTGGTCGATGATCTCGAGGGAGGAGCCTGCAAGCAGCGAGTAGCTCACCTGTTTGGGCTCGACCTCCACCAGCAGTCGGCGCCCGCGGAAGCACAGGCGGAACGCGAGCCGGCCGAGCGCCTGTGGGAGCCGCGGCGCGAAGCTGAGGATGCCACTGTGGTCGCGCATCCCCCCAAACCCGGCGACCGCGCCGATCCAGGCTCCCGCGAGCGACGCGATGTGCAGGCCGTCGCGAGTGTTGTGCTGGAGGTCGTCGAGATCGATCAGAGCGGCCTCGGCCAAGTAGTCGTAGGCAAGCTCCAGGTGGCCGACCTCGGCGGCGATCACTGCCTGCGTGCCGGCCGACAGCGAGGAGTCCCGCACCGTCAGGGGCTCGTAGTAGGCGAAGTTGCGGGCCTTCTGCTCGTCGCTGAAGGCGTCGCCGCGCAGATGCATGGCCAGCGCCAGATCAGCCTGCTTGACGACCTGCTTGCGGTAGAGGTCGAAGTAGGGGAAGTGCAGCAGCAGCGGGTACTGCTCGGGTGCGGTGGCGTCGAAGTCCCAGATCGCGTGCTCCGTGAATTCCTGCGCCTGGGGGTGAACTCCGAGCTCCTCGTCGTAGGGGATCAACATCGCGTCGGCGGCGTCGCGCCACGCGGCTGCCTCCTCCTCATCGACCCCCAGCTCAGCGGCCCGCCGCGGGTGGCGCTGGATGCAGTCGAATGCCGCGCGCAGGTTGCGCTCGGCCATCAGGTTGGTGTAGACGTTGTTGTCGGCGATCGCGCTGTACTCGTCCGGGCCCGTAACGCCATCGATCCGAAAGCGCCCGGCGGCGTCGTGGTGTCCCAGCGAGCGCCACATCCGCGCCGTCTCGATCAACAGCTCGAGGCCCGCGTCGCTGACGAACTCTCGATCGTCATCGCTCGCCATCTGATAGCGAGCGACGGCGTCGGCGATGTCGGCGTTGACGTGAAATGCCGCCGTCCCCGCGGGCCAGTAGCCCGAGCACTCCTGCCCGCGAATCGTCCGCCAGGGGAACGCGGCCCCCTCCAGCCCCAGCGATCGCGCGCGTTCCCGCGCAAGCTCGAGCGTCCGATGGCGCCATCGCAGCGCGTCGCGAGCCGCATGCGGAACCGTGTATGTCAGCACCGGCAGGACAAACGTCTCCGTGTCCCAGAACGCGTGTCCGTCATAACCGGATCCCGTCAGGCCCTTGGCGGCGATCGCTCGCCCCTCGGCCCGGGCGCCCGCCTGGAGCATGTGAAAGAGGCCGAAGCGCACCGCCTGCTGCAGTTCCGCATCGCCGTCGATCTCGACGTCGGCGCGATCCCAGAAGTCGTCGAGATACTCGCCCTGCTCGGCGAGCAGACCATCCCAACCGCGGTGCCTGGCCTCCGCCAGCGCCGCGGACACCTGGTCGATGATCGCCGGCGTCGAGCGCTGGCGCGACCACCCGTATGCCACAAACTTGACGATGCGAAGCGGCTGGCCCGGCGCCAGATCGGCTGTCACGAGCAGGCGACCCAGATCATGGAAGCTTTCCACCGCCGTTGTGGTGTGCGAGGGCCCGTCGATGATGTGGTCCATCGCCGCGGCCATCCGCAACCCGCTCGTCCGGGTGGAATGCGCGAGCACCGCGCGCGTCTCGTGCTGGTCGAAGCGCTCGGAGCGCAACGGCGAAACGAGCGCCGCGCCGTCGCGCGGATCGCTGTCGCTGTGCGGAAGCGTCTCGTTGGCCACCAGCTCCGATTGCACCACCACCGGCGTCTTGGCTGTGAGCGGCTCGACCTCATACAGCATCGCCGCGATCGCGCGCTGCGTGAACGACACCAGGCGTGTGGAGCGGATCCGTACGACCCGCCCCGTCGGAGACTGCCATTCGAGCGCGCGTCGGAGCACTCCCGCGCGCAGATCGAGCACCCGCTCGTGGCTGCGCAGCTCGCCGTAGCGGACGTCCAACGGCTCGTCCTCCACCAGCAGGCGCACGATCTTGCCGTTGGTCACGTTGACGATCGTCTGGCCGGCCTCGGGATCGCCGTACGCCGGCTCGGCGTAGGGCAGCGGGCGCACCTCATGAAAGCCCGCGAGGTAGGTGCCGGGCAGGCCCGCGGGCTCGCCCTCGTCGAGGTTGCCGCGCATACCGATGTGACCGTTGGCCAGCGCAAACACCGACTCCGTCTGGGCCAGCCTGTTGAGGTCCAACTCGGTCTCGCGCATGACCCACGGCTCGACCGCGAACGCGGGATGCTGGATCACGCCGCCCCCAGCAGTTCGTCCAGGTCGCGCACCACGACGTCGGCGCCGCGGGCCGCCAACGCCTCGGTCTGACCGACACGATCGACGCCGACGACGCAACCGAAGCGACCGGCGCGGCCCGCTTCGACACCGGCCAGCGCGTCCTCGAACACGGCCGCCCCCGCCGGCTCGACGCCCAACGCGCGCGCCGCTTGGAGAAACGTGTCGGGCGCGGGCTTGCCGTGCAGGTGCTCGCGCTCGGCGACCACGCCGTCGACGATCTCCTCGAACAGGTTGAGGATGCCGGCCGCGCGCAGCACGTCGCGGCAGTTGCTGCTGGAGGAGACCACCGCGCGCTTCAAACCCGCCGCGCGAACGGCCTTCACGTAGCGGATCGAGCCGTCGTAGGGCTTCACGCCGCGCTCGTGGATCAGCTGCAGCACCAGCTCGTTCTTACGATCGCCGAGCCCATAAACGGTCTCCGCACCTGGCGGCTCATCCCGTTCGCCCTCCGGCAGCTCGATCCCGCGCGAGGCCAGAAACGATCGCACGCCGTCGTAGCGAGGCTTGCCGTCGACGTATTGGTCGTAGTCGCCCACCAGATCGAACGGTGTGAATCCCCCGCCCGTACGCGCAGCGCGTTGGCTGAGATACTCGTCGAAGGTCTGCTTCCACGCGGCAGCGTGCACCTGTGCCGTTTGGGTCAGCACTCCATCGAGATCGAACAGGCACGCGGTCACACCGTCGGGCAAGCCGAGCATCGGCACACAATATGCCTCACCGCAGCCGAGCGGGTGGCGCCGGCGAGATCGTGCGAATGGCGGAGCATCGTGACACTGCTAGGGGCGACAGGGGCGGCGCAGGACATCTGGCCGGTGCGTTCCAGCAGCGCACCCCCGTTCCGCTCCTACCGCGGTAGCATCGTGGTGATGGCGACCCAGAAGCGATCGATCTCGTTTGACGAGTCGGCGCTCCGCGAGGCCGAACTGCGGATCGCCAAGTCGGGGGGAACCTATCGGCGTTCGTGAATGCCGCGCTGTTGCACGAGCTGCAAATCGCGCGTGGCCACGAGCTGGTTGCCGAGGACGAAGCTGAGTTTGGTGCGGTACCAGTCGAAGTCGAGACCCAAGTTCTCGCCGAGTGGCCGGCCTGACGCTCGATGCCGGGGCGCTGATCGCCTACGAGCGTGGGCAGGAGCGCATTCGCAAGATTCTCGAGGTCAGCTATGAGCGCGGCTTTGTGCCCACAATCTCGGCGGTCGCGCTCGCGGAGGTCTGGCGCGGCAATGCCCAGGATGCCCGCGTCGCTCGTCTGCTGAGGGCATCCTCCATCGAGATCCTCGACGAGCGGATCGCACGCGCGGCAGGGAGCCTGCGGCGGGCGACGCGTGGGGCCAACGCGATCGATGCCTGCATCGCTGTCGGCGTGCGCCGCCGCGGCGATGCGATCGCCACCTCTGATCCCGGCGACATGCGGGCACTTCTCGGAGAGAGCTTCACCATACTCACGGTCTGACCCAGGCAAGGGGCCCAAACGCTCGCGAATGACAGCGAGGTGTGCTGCTCGATCGTGTCGTAATCGTGGTCGTAGTACAGAACCCCGAGGCTGTGGGCACTGGCTATCGCGGCGATTAGTAGGTCCACTGGCTTGACGCGGTGGGAAATCCCCTTTGCTTTAGCGAGTTCCGCCTGGGCGGTGAGCGCGCTGGCCGCCGACTCTGCGTTCAGCGACGCGTGCGGCAGGGCTTCCAACTGCTTGGCAAGCGTCGCGGTGCCGTTAGGAATAGAGCCGTAACGGCGTGCACTGCGCAAGCCGGTCGAAGTCGGGATCGGCATGCAAGATTGGCGCACCAGTACGCACGCACGGCGCGGCGATCAGACAGTCCAACGTCTTGCGGATCGTCACGCCCGCGCGCCGGGCACGGCGGTACAGCTCCGCCGCCAGAGCGAAGTCGTCCAGACCATCGAGACGCAACACCGGAAATGCCTTCAGGTGACCTTCGACGAGGCGCGCTTCTTTGTCAGAGCGAAAGCCCTGGAGGATCTCGGTGAACACGATGTCGGTGAGGGCGATCGGCTCGCCCCCTCGATCAGCTCGACGCAACGCAGCGCTTGCGGCGAGTCCCTGTCATTCAGAACGTCGATCCAGACGCTTGTGTCGACGACGATCACGAACGCCCGCGACGGCTCTCGTCAAGATCGCCCTCCCAGCGGACACGCCCCCGCAGATCGAGCACGCCGATGCGTCGATGGCGAGCGACCAGCTCTCGCAAAGCCACATCCACTGCCTCACGCTTCGTCCGCGCTCCGGTCAGCTCCTGGGCTTCGTGAAGCACACGGTCGTCGATCTCGATGTTCGTCCTCATACACCACAGAATACGCATCCAAAGGTGCATGTCGGGCGCAAAAGCCTGGACGGAGGGGGAGGGACGAAGATCGAACCGATGCTGCCTGGCGGCGCATCAGGGAGCTACACGCCAAGCGACTCCGGGCACGGTCGTAAACCGCTGCTCCATGGTGGCCGCAATGGCAGCGATGGAGGCCGCCGCCGCATCCACGTCGGGCAGCATCACACGGATGATCCGGCACCGTCTCCGTGCTTGCCGTAGCTCATCGGGCTGATGTCTACCGCCCGCGCTGAGCGCCCTGCACGCCAGGCGCTTCCGCGGAGCCGGCTGACCAGGCCCTTCAGCCGCAGCTTGTCGCAGCGCTCAGCGCAGTACAGACGGCAGCGATCTTCTCCGGCGAGAGCATCGTGATTCGCTCGATCAGGTATCCCTTAGCAACCGTGTCGGTGTGATCGGCGTTCAAGACACACTCGCGGGGCATGCCGTCCTCACGCCCCAGCTCTACCTCCGTCGGGATTCCGCGGATGCGCGTGGTGGCGAGCACCACGAAGACCTCGTTGAGGCTGTCTATCGCCTCATTGCGCGTCATCACCAGGGCAGGCCGACGCCCCCATTCTGGATGCTCTGCCCACCAGATCTCGCCCCGTTTTACCACGGCTCGTGCCCAGCTGCGCGCTCCTCCTCGGCCAATCTCTTCATCGTCTCTCCAAACGCAACCTCATGGACCTTGGAGAGCTCCCCCCACTCGTCGCCGTTGCCGCCAGCGTGCTCGCGCCGCACAGCTCGCAGCGCGATCTCCGCATCGTGCTCGCTCCAACCGGGCGCCTCTTGTAGGAGTTGCTCCTTCGCGGTCATGGCGCGTTCGATGATAGTGCCCCGTGCCGGCCCGAACCTTGTGTGGAAGCGCATAAGAGAACTGCACGCCGAACGCTTCCGAGCGCGCTCGGAAGGTGCGTGATAATGCCGCCCCGGCCGGCAGGTCGTGATGCTCACCGGACGAGCTCCAGGATCCGAGGGCCCCTGCGCTTGAACCGCTCGGGGTGCTGACTCGGAGAGGCAAGCGAGTTCAAGCTGGACAGGAGCTGTTCAGGATTCTTCGGCTGGCGCCGGTGCTTGTATCCGAACTGGTACATACGCTCCGCGATCACGCGAACGTGCAGCGGACCACCTACCTCTTCCAGCACGTACTCCGCGAACCGAACCCTGTCGTAGGGCGATACGCCCTCAAGTGCTGCGGGCGTCGGCTCTGTCTCAGGCGTTGATGCCGCAGCCCCTACCTGTGGCTCGCTTCTCAGCTCGGCGATCCTCGGCTCGAAGAACACTGCGAGCTCCTCGCGAACGATTCGCCGCACGGCCGCGGTCAACGAGTCATCGATAATTTCCGGATACATTTCTACTGCCTCCACTAGCTACAACAAGCTACTAGCTACTTCTAGCGGGCTCGTCCTCTGGGAAGAGTAGCACATGCTACAGCTTGTTCCGAGTCGATACCGGTGAAACCAGAGGCAGGCATCGAACCCGCACCTCGTGGAAGGCATCCGAGATCTGCACGCCGAGCGCGTGGGCGGACGCCCTTGGGGCGGCCGGCCACGCGACTGTGAGGTACTGACGCAGAGCCTCGCGGGTCACCGCGGAGATCGTCTCACGACACGGCTAGCCGCTGCCTCGCGAAACCGTGGGCATTCCTTCGAGACGGGTTCGAACAACCGCCACCAACCCGGCGAAAACGGAGGGGGAGGGATTCGAACCCTCGTCGGAGGAGAAACCCCCGAAACGGTTTTCGAGACCGCCGCATTCAACCACTCTGCCACCCCTCCACGGGAGCCTCTAGGCTAATCGATCAGGTGGGAGGGGCGCCGCCCGGGACTGGCGGGCCGCCCGCGCCCACCGACAGCTACCGTTGCCCGAACTGGCCGCCAACCAACGCGAGACGAAGATCCGTCTCCAGGCCGAGCCCGAGTGAATGCTGCTTGATGGCGGGCTTCGCCTTGCGTTTGCCCTTCTTCGGCCCAAAACGCCGCTTGGCGGCGGCTATGCAGCCGGCACGCTTGCTCTTCTTGAGCTTCCCACAGGCCTTGATCGCCCGCGCGAGCTTCTGCGCACTACTCGGCGGCTTGACGTGGCCACCGGCCCCCGACGAGCCCGTGCCTGAAGTCAAGCCTGGCGACGATGAGGTCGTGGTTGAGGAGGCCGCGCCGGTGCCCGCGCCTGAGGATCCCGTGTTGTCAGCGCCCGACCCGGGGTTGCCAGACCCACCCGGGTTGCCTCCGCCTGGGTTTCCCCCTCCCGGGTTGCCACTCGGACTGGAGACGGTGTAGTCGAAGGTTGCCGTACCACGCTGCCCATCACGACTGACCGCTGTCACCGTATAGCTGTGCGGCCCCGCCGTGGAAGTGCCGAGCTTGCCAGGGCTGGCACTGCCATTGGAATCGGTGCACGATTCGATCCCCGGCCCACCCCCAGCCTCAGCACACGAGAACTTCGTCGGGACACTTTCACCAACGACATAGGTCTGGTTGTCCGCCGGCGCTTCGATCGATGCCGTCGGCGGACCCACCGCCACACCGGTGACCGTGATCGGCAGCGTCTGCGTGGACGCGTCGGTTTTCCCACTGCTGTCGACCACCGTGAGCGACACCTGGTATTCGCCTGGCTTCAGGTAGGTGTGGGTTGGAGTGGGGCCGCTGGTGGTGTCCACCGGCGAGCCGTCGCCGAAGTCCCATTCGTAGGTGGCGATTTCGGAGCCGATGTCGTAGGAGGCACTGCCGTCGAAGTCGATCGCGTGGCCGGTTTCGCCGGTGGCGGGGGCGGTGAACGACGGGGTGGGACCGATCCGCGCCGCGCAGCCGGCGGCTTCTCCGGCTTCGGCCGGCAAGGGCGTGACAGTGGGCGCCTGGCTCCAGATCTGCTGGGTGTAGTAGCTGTGGCCGTTGATCAGCTGGTTGAAGGCCGTATCTTCCGTCAGGCTGCCGCCCAGTGGGGTGCCGTAGATCTCCGGCTGTTCTTCGGAGACCGGGTAGGTGCACTTGTCGGCGACCTCGTCGCCTTCGCCGTCGGTGTACCCGGTGTCGGGGTCGGGGTCGGTGGCCGACTCCACGATCTCGTGGATCTCCGAGTCGAGCGTGCCGTCGGTGTCTTTGTTGCCGTCCACCCCGGAGGGCGCCTGTCCGGAGTCGCATTCGGACACGTACGGCAGATCGCTGTACACCGCCACCTTCTTTTCGGGGCCGATTTCGGCGATCTCGCTGTGGTAGGCGCAGAAGTCTTCCGGCGCGCATTCGGCCGCTTTGCCCACCAATTCGCAGGTGGCGACACCTTTGGGCGTGTAAAGGAGATATTGAGCTTCCGGGGCGCTCGCCGGATCGGTGGGCCAATGGTTGACTTCGATCTGTTTCAGTATCTCTTCCCGAATCTGGCTGTCGGTCACACATGGAGCCTTGGTGCAGCCTTCGCCTTTGTCGAGCGGCGGGTAGGAGGCCGTGACGGTCACGTCATCACCGAATTCCAACTTGCCGGTGATCGGCTTGCCTTCTTTGTTGGTGTACTGCTCGGCGACTGAGAACTCGTCGGTCGTTCGCGTGTCTTCAGCCTGCAGATCCTTTGCGTACTGGACGATCGGTTCGGTGTAGTCGCTTGCGAATTCGCCGGCTTTTTGCTCCCAGAAGATCAGGTAGAGCTTCGAGGAGAGCATCAGCGGCCCGCCGCCGTATTCCACCGGTGGCTGCGGACCGCCGACTGTCAGCGACGTGGCACGGTCGCGCAGCGCGGAGAGCGCTTTCGCCCTGGCTTTGGGCGAGGGCGTCACGCCGTAGGCCCGGCCGTGGGCAAACACCACGTGAGCCTGGGCGACCCCTCCGGCGAGAGCGAGCGTCGCGATCGCCGGCACCAGCGCCGCGAACAGGCGCACCAGCGCCGCTGTTGCTGTGGGTCGGCTCACGCACACCGAAGGATACGGGCCGGCGCTGCGACGGCAAGCGCTCGGCGCCGACCAACCGCCGCGCATGCCGGATCGGCTACCGCCGCGACGCGAAGAACTCGGTGAGCAGCGCCCCGCACTCCTCCGCCAGCAGCCCGCCGGCGAGCGCGGGGCGGTGGTTGAGTCGCCGCTCGCCCAGCACGTCCAGCACGCTGCCGGCCGCGCCCGCCTTCGGGTCGTAGGCGCCGTACACCACACGTGGCACCCGCGCCAGCACGATCGCGCCGGCGCACATCGCGCACGGCTCCAGCGTCACATACAGCACCGTGTCCAGCACCCGCCAGCTGCCCACCGCGCGGGCGGCCTCGCGCAGCGCGATCAGCTCCGCGTGGGCGGTGGGGTCCTGGCGCAGTTCGCGCTCGTTGTGGCCCACCCCGATCACCTCGCCGCCGCTCACCGCCACCGCGCCGATCGGCACGTCCTCGTGTTCCAATGCATGTTGGGCCTCGCGCAGTGCGAGGCGCATGAAATATTCGTCACGCGGAAAAAAGTGCTGGCTCACAACGCCCTCTGAGAGACTAGCCCGACCACGGAGAGGCCGCGGCGGGACACGGGCCATCATCATTACCAAACCCATGTCCCGTCTCCCCTCACTCGCCCGGTCGCCACGCTGGATCGCCGCCGTGGCGCTGGCGCTCGCCGTGGCGGCGCTGCTCGCGGCTGGCGCCGTCGCGGAGACTCCCTACGCGCCCGGCGAGGTGGTGGTCGGCTACGCCTCCGAAGCTCCCGCCGCGCGCGCCACGATCGCGCGCGCCGCCGGGGCGGTGGACCCGGTGGAAGTGGAACCGCACACGCGTCTGCTCACGCTTGCGCCGCACGCCAGCGTCACCGCGGCGCTGGCGCGGCTGCGCCACACGCGCGGGGTGGCGTGGGCCGTGCCCGACTACATCGCCCATATCGCGGTCGTGCCGCGCGCCCATCCGGCCGCGTCGCTCAGCGAACTGGAGGGCCCCGCGGGGGCAGGCGCCACCGGGGCGCGCGCGACCACGGCGAATGCCCCCGGCGAACCGTTCCCCAACGACCCCGGCCTCGCCAAGGTGCCAGGCGGGTGGAGCAAACTGCAGTGGAACTTCGACGGCACCTGGGGCGTGGAAGCGCCGGGGGCGTGGCAAAACCTGATCGCCGATCGCCGCTACGGCGGGCAGGGGGTGATCGTGGCGGTGCTCGACACCGGCGTCGCCTACGCCAACCGCGGCCCGTTTCGGATCTCGCCCGACTTCTACCGCTACCAGTTCGTGGCGGGCCACGACTTCGTCGCCCACAACCGCTTCCCCGACGACCGCAACGGCCACGGCACCGACGTGGCCGCCACGATCGCCGAGGCCACCAACAACCGCAAAGGACTCACCGGCTTGGCGTACGGGGTGCGGATCATGCCGGTGCGAGTGCTCAACGGCGAAGGCAACGGCGACGCCGCCACGATCGCCAAGGGGGTGCGCTTCGCGGTCAACCACGGTGCGCGCGTAATCAACCTCTCCCTCGAATTCCCCGGCGGCATCACCGCCTCCGACATCCCCGAGCTGATCTCGGCGATGCGCTACGCCCACCGCCACCGCGTCGTGGTGGTCGCCGCCGCCGGCAACGAGGCGCACGCCGCCGCCGCCTATCCGGCGCGCGCGCCCAACGTGATCGCGGTGGGCGCCACCACCGAACACGGCTGCCTTGCCTCCTACTCCAACTTCGGCGCCGGCGTCACACTGGTGGCGCCCGGCGGCGGGCCCGACGCCAACCTCCCCGGCGACCCCAACTGCCAGCCCGACCTGGCCTCCGGACGCGACGTCTTCCAGGTGACCTTCCTCGGCACCTCCCCGCGCAAGTTCGGCATCCCCGGCGGCTACGAAGGCACCTCGATGGCCACCCCCCACGTGGCCGCCACCGCGGCGCTGATCATCGCCTCCGGCGTGCTCGGCCGCCACCCTACCCCGGCGCAGATCGAAGCGCGCCTGCGCGCCACCGCGCGACCGCTCGGCGGCCCCTCCGACAGCCGCCTCTACGGGGCGGGACTGCTCGATGCCGCCGCCGCCACCGCGCCGGGCGGGCCGGGCGCGGTTACGCGTTAGGCCGACGCGGCGCGCGCGATCACCGCGGCCATCTCCGCGTGGAAGCGCTCGCGGCCGAAGCGGGCGGCGCCGGCTCGCAACTGCGGCTCCTCGAAGCGCAGCTCGGTGAAGCGCTCGATAGCCACCGCCATGTCATCCGTGGTCTGCTCGGCGAACAGCACGCCGGTGCGCCCGTCTTGCACCGTCTCCCTCGCACCGCCCACGCCGTACGCGACCACCGGCAGCCCCACCGCCTGTGCCTCGACGGGCACGATCCCGAAGTCCTCCTCGCCGGGGAACAGCAGCGCGCGGGCAGCGCTCAACAGCTCGTCGCGCTCGCGCTGGCTCACGTGGCCGAGGAACTCCACATCCGCCCCCGGCGGCGTCGCCGCGCGCACCGCCGCCAGCGCCCGTCCGTCGCCTGCCACCTTCAGCGGCACGCCGAGGCGCGCGCAGGCGGCGACGGCGAGATCGACGCGCTTGTAGGGCACCACCCGGCCAAACACCAGGTAGAAGGCGTTGGCGTTCGCGCCCCCCGCTCCCGCGGCCATGCCGCTCGCCGCGTGTGCTCCGGCGCCTTCAGAGCCCGCGCGCGGCAGCCCGAGGAAGTGCTCGACGTCCACCGGCGGGTGCACCACCTCGGCCGTGCGCCCGTAGAAGCGCTCGATGCGCGCCGCCACGTGACGGGAGTTGGCGACCAACACGTCCGGCGATTCGGCGCCGCGCAGATCCTGGCGGCGCAAACGGCTCAGCAGCAGGGGCAGCGCCAGCCGCGTGAGTCGCCCCACCTCCTCCTCTCCGTCGAGGAAGTTGGCATCCCACGCGTACCGCATGGGCGTGTGGCAGTAACACACGTGCAGCGCGCCCGGGGGGGTGCGCACGTTCTTTGCACACGCGTGGTTGCTGGAGAGGATCAGATCGAAGCCGGAGAGATCGAACGCGCGGTAGGCGCGGTCCATCAGCGGCAGCAACCGGCGATAGTGGCTGCGCGCCCACGGTAAACGGCTGAGGTAGGAGGCGTGCACCTGCCGCTGGGCGATCGTCGCCGGCCAGGGAGCGCTGGTGGGGGTGGGGTTGTAGATCGAGGTGAACAGCTCCGCGTGGGGGAACATCTCCAGCAGCTCCACCACCACCTGCTCGCTGCCGCCGGGGATCGTCAGCCACTCGTGCACCACCGCCACGCGCGGAAAACGCGCGCGCAGCTCCTCGATCAGAGCGCCGCTCAAGGCTTTCGGATCACTACGATCGTCTGGCGGAAATGGGATCGCAGCCGCGGCGCGCGCGCGGCCAGCCGGTCGTCCACGCGATCGCACGCTCCCAACAGCGCGTTGTCGGGCGCCAGCCGCAGCATCGAGGTGCAGATCGCCGCGGGGAACGTCAGGTAGTTGACCGGGTACAGCTCGATCGTCGGGTAGTGGGCGCGCAACCAGCGCAGGTCGTCGTTCATGAACGAGCGCTCGTCGGGGGTGTGCGCGGCAGCCACCAGACGCGTGTACAGGCGGATCAGCAAGTTCTCCCCCTGGGGCTCCATGAACAGCATCGCGCCCCCCGGCGCCAGATGCTCGTCGTACAGGCGCGGCAACGCGCCGCGGTAGTCGATGTGGTGCAAAATCGAGCGGCCGAAAATGCACTGAAAACGCTCCCCCTCAAGCTCCCGGGTGACGTCGCCGAGGCGAAACTCCAGACGGCCAGGCACCGCCCGCGGCTGGGCCCGCGCGATCGCCGCCTGGGATATGTCGATCCCCAGCACATACGCCGCCCCCATCTCCAACAGCCGTGCCGAGCTTTCGCCATCGCCGCAGCCCATGTCCAGCACCCGCCCACCGGCGACGGTGGCGCGGGTGAGCGCATCGAAGCGCCGCTCGCCGCGACGCGTGTTGGGGCTTTGGAAGACGTGCGGGAAGCGCCCATGCCAGGCGACCATCGCCTCCTCCACGCCATGCTCGTCGTACGCCTCCTGCTCGCGCCGCGCGCGCTCCTCGTCGACGCCGCCGGATACAGAAGCTGAGGGGCTCGCCTCCGTCACCGCCGCGACTGTAGCAGCGGAGCTTATGTGCGATTCGGGCCGCATCGGCGCGCCGTCCGCGGCCGTGTGATGATGGCCGCGATGCCCCCGCCCTCCCGCTTGCGCGGACGCGAGATCGTGTGCGTCGGGTTTGCCGACTGGGAAGCCGACCTGTGGACCAACCAGCAGCACCTGATGTCGCGGCTGGCGCGCGAGAACCGCGTGCTGTTCGTAGAGTCGCTCGGCCTGCGCCGCCCGCAGCTGGCGGGGCGCGATCTCAGACGGATCTCGCGCCGGCTGCGCAAGGGTCTGCGCCCGCCGCGCGAAGTGGACGGCCTGCACGTGCTTTCACCGCTGGTGGTGCCGCTGCACTCACACCGCGCGGTTCGCGCGCTCAACCGCCGGCTGCTGCGCCTGCAGGTGCGCCGCGCTACCCGCCGCGTGGGCATCGGCGGGACCGGCGAGCAGCTTGGCGGCGCCGGCGAGCAGCCTGGCATCTCCAGCGAGCAGCGGCCGATCCTGTGGGCGTACGTGCCGCAGGCGGAGGCGCTGATCGACGTGCTCCACCCCGAGCTGGTGGTCTACCACTGCGTCGACGACGCCGCCGCCGTGGAGGGCATCGACGCCGACAGCTTCCGTACCGCCGAGCGGCGGTATGTGGCGCAGGCCGACCTCGTGCTCGCCAGCGCGCCGGCGCTGGCGGCGCGCATGCGCGAGCTGTCCGCCAACGTGCTGTACGCGCCCAACGTCGCCGACACCGCGCTGTTCACGCGCGCGCTGGCACCGGAGTCGGCGCAGCCCGACCCCGCGACGCAACCGGAGCATGTCGCGCCCGACCCGGCCGTGGCGGCGCTGCCGCGGCCACGGATCGTGTTCACCGGCGCCGTCGTCGCCGCCAAGCTCGACCTGCCGCTGCTGACGCGGCTGGCGCGCCTGCGACCCGACTGGTCGTTGGCGCTGGTGGGCCCCGTCGGCCCCGGCGACCCCCGCACCGACGTGTCGATGCTGCGGGAGCTGCCCAACATCCACCTGCTGGGGCCGCGCCCCTACGAGCGCCTGCCAGAGGTGCTGTGCGCCGCCGATGCGGGGCTGATCCCCTATGCGATCAACTCGATCACCAACAGCGTGTTTCCGATGAAGGTGTACGAGTACCTCGCCGCCGGCCTGCCGGTGGTGGCCACGCCGCTGCCGGCGCTCGCAGACGTGTCCGAGGTGGCCACCGCCCCCGACGCGCAGGGCATCGCCGCCCTGCTGGAGCGCGAGCTCGCCGCCGACACCCCCGAGCGGCGCGCGGAGCGCTCGCGCGCGGCCGCCGCGCACTCGTGGGATCGGCGGTTGGAAGAGATCGCGGCGGCGGTGCGGGCGCTGCCGGGCAAACCGGCTCGGGGGCGAGCGTGACGCCCCGCGAGCAGCCCAACGAGCGGGGCACGAGAGACCTGCTGGTGAGCACCCACACCCCCGTGTTGCGCTCCGGCCGGGCGCTGCGCACCTACGGCGTGGCGCGCGCGCTCGCCGCCCACAACGGGCTGGACCTGCTGTACGCGCGCTTCGAGGGCGACGCTCCCGACGACGCCTTCCGCGCAATCCCCGGGATCGCACTGCACGAGGTGCTCGCTTCGCGCGGCGCGCGGCGGTTGCGCGCCTATTTCGCCGCGCGAACGCGTGGCGTGCCGGCGGAGCTGGCACGCGGCGCCTCCCCCGAGTTGAGCGCCGCCGCCGCACGCCTCGCAGCCGCGCCCGGGCGCGGGCGGGTGATCGCCGACGGGCCGGTGGCCGCTGCGGCGCTGGCGCACCTGGCGCGTGAACGGCCCGTGATCTACAACGCCCACAACTTCGAGTCGGGCTTTCGCCACACGCTCGGCGACGGGCGCGCGATGGGCGGAGCGCGCGCGCTGCGCGCGTTCGAGCGCGGTCTGCTGGCGCGCGCCGGGGAGTGTTGGATGGCCAGCGAGGCCGACATGGCCGCGGCGCACGAGCTGTACCCGCAGGCGCGCCTGCGGTACGTGCCCAACGTGGTGGACGTGGCCGCGATCGCGCCGGTGCACCCGCTCACCGACCAGCACCGGGCGATCTTCGTCGCCAACTTCGCCTACGCGCCCAACCGCAACGGGTTGCGGTTTCTGCTCAAAGAGGTGATGCCGCGCGTGTGGGCCGAGCTGCCCGCCGCCAAGCTCGCGCTGGTGGGGGCGGGGCTGGAGCAGCCGCGCCAGGAGGCATTTGGCGACCCGCGCGTGGAACCGCTCGGCTTCGTCGAGGACCTGCACGGCGCCTATGCCCTCGCCCGCTGCGCGGTGGTGCCGCTGCTGCAGGGCGGCGGCACGCCGCTGAAGCTGATCGAGGCGCTCGCCCACGGCCTGCCGGTGATCGCCACCCCGCGGGCGGTCGCCGGCCTCGCGGTGCGCGACGGCGAGCACCTGCTGGTGGCCGACGGCGCCGATGCGTTTGCTCAGGCGCTCCTACTGCTGCTGCGCGACGGGGCGCCCCAGCTCGGGGCCCGCGGGCGACAGCTGGTGGCGGAGCGCTACTCGATCGAGGCGCTCAGCGGGCTGCTGAGGGCGCAATAGCAACACGCACGTACAGCGCGGATCGCCGCCGGCCGCGCGTCTGCTCGCCACAGACCTGAATCCGGGCGAACACTGACTCTCGCGCACACGCCTGGACAAATGTCCGAGCGCGCCTGCGTGCGCTCACGTGCCTCCGCGGCGAGCCCGAAGGCTTACGTGCAGCCCTGAAGAAAGGCCCTTCCGCCTCCAACACGACAGGTCGGACGCGCCACACATCCCGACAACGGCATCCCCGTCGCGAGGCGGGCTCGCAAAGCCAGGGGTCTCCCGCAGACAGCCCAGCTTCCGAAGGAGAGCATCATCACCACCCCCCACGCCCGGCTTCGACGGGCGCTCCACAAGCTACCGGCGCTGCTGATTGCCACCGTGCTGGTGCTCGCATCCTCAAGCGCCACGGCTGCTGCTCACGTGGCCAGCGACGTGACGTGTCACGGACACTGCCACGCACGCAGCCATCATGCGCGAGCCGCGCGTCGTCGCGATGCGCGAGCCGCGCGTCGCAGTCGCCGGCACTCCCGTATCGGCTCGGCCGCCACGCAACCCTCGCTGGCCGCTTCCACCGCTTTTACCTCCACGCTCGAACCTCGCGCTCCCGCGGCCGGCTCACCATCCTCCACACCGATGCCCACACAGTCGGAATCGTCGCCGCCGGTGTCGAGGTCTGAAGCCACGACGTCCACTCCCGATGCATCGACGCCGGTGTCCACACCCGAATCGACCACGCCGGTGGGCGAACTCCCGAGCGAAACGTCGCCGCTGCCCATCACGGGGAAGATCATCGGCACCAACGACGGCGCCGGCTGGGGGCCCGCCGCGGCGCAGACGATCCTCGGCGCTCAGATCACCTGGAACCGCGTGGAAATCGGCGCGGAATCCAACACGCTGGAAGCATCGGTCGAAGACGGCTTCCACAATTTGGCGATCGTCGGCAACATCGAGGACGGTACGCCGCTCAGCCAGACCAACCCCGCCGGCTGGGCCAACACGGTCGTTTCGCAGCTGCAGTCCAACCCCGGCATCGCGATCGCCGAAGCGGGCAACGAGATGTACCTCAAGGGCGGCGTCGCCAACCCCAGGCGATACGGTGAAATGTACCTGGACGCCGTCAACGCGATGAAGGCCGCCGGGATCCACACGCCGTTGCTGTTCAACATGGTCGGCGACTACCCCACCACCGGCACCTGGTCATCCTCCACCGGCTACTCCCGCGACTCCGAAGGCGGCGGCTGGCTGCACGACGCGGTCGCCGACGTCCCTGGGCTGGCCGCCGCGATTCTCGCCAACGGCCTCAGCACCCACCCGTATGGCGAACTGGGCGAAAACAGCGACGACACCAACGGCGTCCTCGCCGTCACCGCCCAGGAAGCAGTCGCCAGGCGCGTGCTGGGCTCCGTACCGACCTTCTACATCAGCGAGTTCGGGTACAGCCTCAGCAATTGCGGGGAATCCGACGGCGCCTGCTCTGAAGGTGAACAGTCCAGCAAGATGCAGGCCGCTTACAGGGCGCTGCTCGCCGACCCGCACGTCGCCGGCATCTGGTGGTACCAGTCACACGACGACAGCAGTGGGCGCTTCGGCTACATGAACAGCAACAACACCACCCGCCCGTCGTTCGCCACGCTCTCCGCGATCGCCGTCGAGCAGGGGCAGTAGCCGCGGCAGCCGCGTCGGCGCGGTGGCGCGATCCACCGACAGCGCGTGGATCGCGCCCCACACCATCGCCACGAAGAAGATCAAAAAGTCGATCTCGTAAAACAAGTAGTCAAACAGGCCCTGTGCCATGAAGCCCCCGAGGGCAGCGGCAAACGCCGTCGCCCTCACCGCAGAGGGGCCGCCGCCACGGCCGTGCGTAAGCACCTTCAAGATCGGCCACCCCCACAGGATCAAGAAGCCGACGAGACCCAGCCACCCGGCGTCCAACCCGATCTGCACCGGCGTCTCGTGCGCATGATCGAACACCATCTGGATGAATGCGCTGTGCACGTGTTCGCGCAAGTAGAACGGGAAGTTTTCATACCCCAACCCGAAGGGGTGAGCTCCCAGCGCCTGCTCACCGGCTTTCTGCAGCGCGAAACGCGTCTTGTCCTCGACGTCGGCGCTGCTCTGCACCGACAACCGTTCCTGAATCGTGACGATCGTCGAGCGCGGGGTCGCCAGATAGCCGGCCGCCAAAAAGATGAACAGGATCGCGCACGCCTGCATCACCACCGTGCCGCGGCGGAAGTTGAGCACCAGCAGAAACAGCCATCCCCCCGCCAGGGCCAGCAGCCCGCCGCGCGAGGTGGAGATCGCGATCCCGATCAAGATCACCACCAACGCCGCCCCATACATGCCGGCGCGGGTCATCCGCCGCTGGTTGACGGCGATCAGGACCTCGCCGGTGGCCAGCACCGCCGCCATCGCCGTGTACCCGGCATACACGGTGTACACGCCGAAAAACGAGTTGGGGTGCCCGCTGAAGTAGGGTGGCCCCACCAGCGTGTAGACGCCGGCACGCTGCGCGAACGCAAACAGCACCACCACCAGCGCCGAGCCGGTGAAGATGTCCACCATCCGCCGCGACGCATCGCGGTTGCCGCGGAACACGCTGATCGCCGCAAACAAGAGGACGATCGCCGCCAGCCAGCGCATCGCCCCCCACAGCGCGCCGGTGTGATCGTGGGCGCCGATCGCCGCGATGAAACTCCCCAACACGAGCGCGCCGCCTCCCACCGCGATCCACCCCGGTATCGCGCTGGCGTTGATTCTCCACACCAGCACCAGCGCCATCGCGACAACCACCACCTCGTTGGTGCCGGTGCCCGAGAAGTGAAACTCGAACGGCATCAGGATCAGCAGGATCGTGAGACCCACCTGCGGGCGCAGCGCGGCAACCACCATCGCCACCGCAGCCACCATGATCAGCAGCGCCTTCAGCTCTCGCTGGGCGGTCCCCAGCCTCACCATCGCCACCCCCACCAACGCCGACAGCGTCACCGCCACCAGTGCGGTGAGCAGCGTTGAGCGAGAGGGGGAGGAGCGCCTGCCCAGCAGCTTCGAGCGCGACCAGCGCCAGCCGTCGGCGAGGCGGGGGCGGGTTGCCATCGGGCGAGCTTAGCCTTCAAAGCGGCCGGCTCAAGGGAGCGCGTGCGGCTGCCGAACATGCGGCTACCATCCCTGCTACCCGGTGCACCCCTGCCGCACTGCCCGGCGACCCGCTCACGCGGCCGGCCATCGAGCACGCGACAGGGCCCTCGGGCACTCCAGACCTCATGTCCGCCACGCAAGCGCCCACCATCTCCACGCCGGTCGAGACGCCGGGCCTGGTGCGCGCACTGCGAGTGCTGCGCGAGCGCTGGTGGGTGGTGGTGCTGTGCCCGCTGGTGGCGCTTGCGGTGGCGCTGGTGTATGTGGAGCGCCAGCCCAAGCAGTACACGGCCACCGCCAAGCTGCAGTTCATCAGCAACTCGCTCCCCAGCCAGGTCGCGGGCGTGGCCGGCGAACAGGTGATCGATCCCGAAGGCGTGAAGGCGACCGACGTGCAGCTGGTGACCACGCCGCCGGTGGCCGAACTGGTGATCGCGGCGCTGAAACTGAAGCTGACGCCAGCGCAACTGCTGGAAGAAGTGAGCGCCTCCAATCCCAACAACGACTACGTGATCGACGTTACCGCCACGGTCGGCGACCCCCGCCAGGCGGCCGCGATCGCCAACGCGTTCGCCGAACAGTATGTGGTCTACAGCAAGACGCAAAACGTCGAACAGCTGGTCAAAGGCGAGGAACTGATCGACAAGAAGATCGAAGAACTGCCCACCACCGACACCGTCGATCGCGGCAACCTGCGTGGCCTCTACCAGAAGCTGCTGCTGTTGCAGTCGGTGCAGACCGGCAACGCGCACGTGGTCAGCACCGCCTCCTCGCCCTCCTCACCCAGCTCGCCGAAGAAGAAAACCACGGCGCTGATCGCGCTGGTGGTGGGCTTGCTGCTGGGCATCGGGATCGCGTTCGTGCTCGATCTGCTCGATCGCCGCGTGAAGTCGTGGGAGGAGTTCGAAGAGCTCTACGGCGTGCCGGCGCTGGCGGCGATCCCGAAGCTGCCGAACAATCCGCGCGACACGCGCGAGCGGGAACTGGCGCTCGAGCCGTTTCGGATCCTGTTCAACAGCCTCTCGCTGCTGCCCAACACCAACGCGATCGAGACCGTGCTGGTGACCAGCGCCGTGCCGGTGGAGGGAAAGACGAGCGTGGCGCTCGGCCTGGCGCGCGCCGCCGCGCACACCGGACGGCAGGTGATCCTCGTCGAGGCCGACCTGCGGCGCCCGGCACTGGAGGAGCGCATGGGCCTCGACATCAGCCCGCGCGGTCTCACCTCCGCGCTGCGCGGCGAAGAGGATCCGCTGAAGCTGCTGCGCACGCCGGGGGGCGAGCTGGGGCACACGCTGCGCCTGCTCCCCAGCGGCCCCGTGGCGCTCAACCTCACCGGGGTGCTCAATCCGGCGAGGCTGTCGGAGATCTTCATCGCGCTCGCCGACGACGCCGATCTCATCGTGATCGACTCCGCGCCGCTGCTGCCGGTCGCCGACACGCGGGTGATGCTCGACGGGATCGATCCCGACGCCAGCCTGGTGGTGGCGCGCGCCGGCTTCACCACCCGCGATCAGGTGCGGCGGGCGCGCCTGACCTTCGAGCGCCGGCGCCTGAAGGCGGTGGGCCTGGTGGTCAACACGCTCAGCGAGATCACCAGCGGCTACGACTACTACGGCAGCGACCGATCGGAGGGCGCGGCGCCTCCCACCGCGGCCGACACCGGCGCTTCGACCGCGCCCGCCGGCGGTTCGCGGCGCAGCACCGAGCGCACCTCCGCCACGCTCACCACCCGCAGCACGAGCAAGCAGGGAACGTAGCTCACCAGCGCAATCGCCGCCAAACCCCCCAGCGGCACGCCGGCGACGCGCGCCGCCCACGTGAGCAGCCCCATCGCCGTCGCCGCCACCGCCGTCCGCGCCACGCGGCCGACGTGCGGGCGCATGTGCAGCGCCCCCAGCACACTGCGCGCCGACAGCGACATCACCGTCACCTCCGTGAGCAGCGTCACCCACGCGGCCGCCAGGAAGCCGTAGCGCGGGATCAGCACGACATTCAGCGCCGCGTTCACCACCAGTCCGAGCGCCGCATAAAACGCGAAGCGGCGTTGCAATTCCAGCACCACCACCATGTTGCCCACCAGGTAGCCAAACGCGATCGACACAAACGCGCCGGCGAGGATCGGCAACGCCCCGGCGGCCGCGGCGAACTTCGGCCCGAACAGGAGCACCATGATCGGAGCAGCCGCCACGATCGTGAAGGCGAGGATCGGCAGCGAGGCCATCGCCAGATACTCGCCGGCCGCCTGCAGCAGGCTCTCCATGCGCCGGCGATGCGCTTTGTGGGCGGCGGCGATCAGCGGGAACAGCGTGGTCATCACCGAAATCGGGATGAACTGCACCTGTTCGAGCAACCGGTAGGCGGCGCCGTACAGACCGGCCTGGTGGCTGCCGGCGAACTCGAACACGAGGATCTGATCGAGTTTCACATATGAGGTTACGAAAATCCCCGCGATTCCCACTCCCACGCCCACGCGCAGCAGCGGACGCCACAGCGCTCGCACACCTCGCAGGCGCACGTGGGTGAAGCGCAACGCCAACCCCACGTTGACGCCCATGGTGACGACCGTGCTCAGCAGGAAGGCCGCCGCGTACGCCACGATCCCGCCGGCCAGCGCCGACACGACGACCACCCCCACCGCCCAGAAGACGCTGTTGAAGGTGATGATCGCCATCGAGATGTCGTTGCGGATGCGCAGCTGAAACACCACGCTCAACACCGCCGGCGCCCCCACCAGTGCCACCAGCGCGATCAACGCGCCCGCCACCGCGTCCTGCTGGGTGGGCGCGATCAGCAGCACCGCGATCAGCGAGCCCAGCGTGATCGGGATCACCAGCAACAGCCGCAGCTGCAGCAGCGCCCCCACCCATTCCGCTTCCCGGTCGGGCGCGGCGGCGGCCCGGCTGACCGCTATTTGGGTGAGTCCCAATTCACCGAAACTGTTGGCGATCTGCGTCACCGCAAACAGCGTCGACCAGATACCGAACCCGTTCGTGCCCAAACCGCGCGCCAGCAGCAGGGTGACCACCACGCCGAGGGCGAGGTTGAGGACGCGCGCGACGATCTGCACCGATACATCCACCGTGATGCGGCGCGCGCCGAGGAGATTGGGCTTGGACATTGGGACTGTCTACACTCTCGCCGCAGTGAGCCTACCCGGGCGCAACGACATCACGCTGGTCGTCCCCACCTACAACCGCGCCGATGCGCTGCGCGCCAACCTCGACTCGATGCTGGCGCTGCGCGACGTGGCGGAGATCGTGATCGTTGACGACGGCTCCAGCGACGACACGCGCGCGGCGTGCGCCCAGTTCCCCGACCCGCGACTGCGCCTGGTCGATCACGCCGCCAACCGCGGCGTGGCGGCGGCGCGCAACACCGGCGTGGCGGCCGCCCACGGCGAGTGGGTGCTGTTCGGCGAGGACGACTGCCGCTTCCCCGCCGACTACGCCACGGTGCTGCGCGCCGAAGCCGAGCGGCATCGGGCCGACATCGTGGGCGCACCGCTGATTCACACCGCTGTCGAGGAGTCGCAGGTCGCGCAGCTCGCCGCCTGCGCCCCGCGCCGGGCGCGGTTGTCGATCGAGGACGTGGACGTCTTTCCCACGCGCACGCTGGAAACGCCGTTTCTGCCCGCGCGCGTGCTGGTGCGCAGAGCGGTGTTCGCACACGCCCGCTATCACGACTTCCCGATCAACGGCTACCGCGAGGAGACCGACTTCTTCGTGCAGGCCGCGCGCAGCGGCCATCGCTGCATCCTCACCCCCGCCACCTACTGCTACCAGCTGGACACGTGGCGCGGCGGGCAGCACCACTCCTCCACGCTGCGCTACGAGTATTGGGCGATGCGCAACAACTGGAGCTTCCTGCGCCGTCACGGCGAGTGGCTGGCCCAACACGGCTACATCTCCGGCACGGCGCGGGCACAGCTGCGGTTTGCCGCCGGCCGCGCGTGGATCGTGGCGTCGGGGGCGCTCCGCGCCCGCCTGCGGCGAGCGCGCGGCGCCCGGGCCACGCTCGGCGCGCCCAGCGTGGCGGCGTGAGCCGGTGAGGCACGCCGCGGTCGTCTCACCGGATCCCGCCAACCGGGCGGGAGGCGTGGAGCGGGTGTGCGCGCAGCTCGGCGAAACGCTCCAGCGCCAGGGTTGGGGGGTGGAGATCGTCGGCCCCACGCAGACGCCGGGGCGCTGGCGCTCGCGCCTGGGGCTGGCCTACGCGACGCTTTCGCGATCGGCGACGGCGCGCACGCGCGCCCACCGCGATCTCGATCTGGTGCTCAGCAACGGCTTCCTCGGCACCGGCTGCCCGCGGCGGACGCCGCGCATCCACCTCTACCACGGCACGATGGTCGGCAACACCCGGGCCCAGCGCGGCAGCGTGCCGGTGCGCGAGCGACTGCGACGAACGCTCGCCGCCGGGCTCACCGAGGCGCTCGCCGGCCGCGGCGCCGCGCGGGTGGTGTGCGTGTCCGAGCGGGTCGCCGCGGAAGTGCGCCGCTATTACGGCGTGCGCGCCGACGCGGTGATCCCCAACGGGGTCGACACCGACACCTTCGCGCCGCGCCCGACGAGCGCCGCCCGCGCCCGTCTGGGGCTGCCGGAGAACGGTCGCTACGCGCTGTTCGTCGGGCGTTTGGAGCACGGCAAGGGCAGCGACCTGCTGGTGGAGGGCGCCGCCCGGGGCGGGTATGAGCTGCTGATCGCCGGCCCCACCGAAGCCGGGAGACGCTCGCCTTCGGCCAGCGCGCCGGGGATGCGGCACCTGGGCGTGCTGGCGCCCGACGTGCTCGCCGACGCATACGCGGCCAGCGACTGCGTGCTGTTTCCCAGCCGCTACGAGGGCTGCAGCCTGGTCGTGCTGGAGGCGCTGGCGTGCGGGCGGCCGCTGCTGAGCACGCGCGTGGGTTGGATGAGCACGCTGCTGCGCGCGGTGCCCGCCTACCAGGAGCTCTGCATCGAGCCCACCGCCGAGCAGATCGCCGCACGGCTGCAAACGCTCCAGCTGACCGACAGCGCCGCGCTGTGTGCCGCGGCGCGCAGCTTCGTGCTGGACAACAACAGCCTTTCCCACTGGGCCGCGCGCTGGGGGGCGCTGGTACGGGAAGTGCTCGGTTCAAGCGACCCGCGTCCGCTGCCGATGCCCCGCTAGCATTGCGCTTGCTCCCGCGCCACGCGCAATCACACGGCCTCCAACAAGGATCTGGGGCCGGCACTGCGAAAGGCACTTCATGGAACGATCGAGGAGGAGCGTTGGATGAGCGGTAAGGCGACCCTGGTCACCGGCGGCAGCGGCTACATCGGCGCGCTGCTCGTACGCGAGCTGCAGGAGGCTGGACGGGAGGTGCGCGTGCTCGACTCGCTGCTGCATGGGCAGGAGCAACTCGCCGCGGCGCAGGAGCACGCCGGCGTGGAGGTGATCCGCGCCGACGTCCGCGACGCCGACGCGCGCCAGCGCGCGCTGGAGGGCGCGCAGGCGGTCGTGCACCTGGCCGCGATCGTCGGCGATCCCGCGTGCGCGCGCGACCCCGCGGTGTCCGACGAGGTCAACGTGCAGGCCACGCGCGCGCTCGTCGCAGACGCCGGCGCGGCGGGCGTGGAGCGTCTGGTGTTCGCCTCCACCTGCTCCAACTACGGGCGCATGGCCGACCCCACGGTGCCGATCACCGAGGAGGGCGAGCTGCAGCCGGTGTCGCTGTACGCCGAGCAGAAGGTGGGGATGGAGCGACTGATCCTCGGGGCGCTCGACGGCGGGTCGATGAAGCCCACCTGCCTGCGCTTCGCCACCGTCTACGGGGTGGCGCCGCGGATGCGCTTCGACCTGACGGTCAACGAGTTCACCCGCGAACTGTGGGCCGATCGCGAGCTGGAAGTGTTCGGCGAGCTGTTTTGGCGCCCCTACATCCACGTCGGCGACGCCGCGCGCGCGGTGCGCACCGTGTTGGAAGCGCCGCAAGAGCAGGTGGCGGGCAAGGTGTTCAACGCCGGGCGCTCCGGCGAGAACTACCGCAAGCTCGACCTCGTGCAGGAGATCCACAGACAGATCGACCGCGGCACCGTCAACTACGTGCACCGCGACGAGGACCCGCGCGACTACAAGGTGAGCTTCGACAAGATCCGCGCCGAGCTGGGGTTCGAGACGTTGATGACCGTGCCCGACGGCATCGCCGAGGTGATCGCGGCGCTCGACGCCGGCGCCTTCGGCGATCCTTACGACACGCGCTACAAGAACATCCCCTGACCTCGTCCGCATCGACTTCGATCGAGTTGGCCACCACCGAGACCTTCCCCGAGCTGCCGCTGTTCGACCTGCAACTGGACAAGCAGGATCTGTACGCCGTCGCCCAGACGCTGCGCTCCGGCTGGCTGACGATGGGGCCCCGCACCGAAGCGTTCGAGGACGCGTTCGCCGCGCACCTCGGCGCACGCCACGCGATCGCCGTGTCCAGCTGCACCGCCGCGCTGCACCTCGCCTACCTGGCAGCCGGTGTGGGCCCTGGCGACGAGGTGATCGTGCCCTCGTTCACGTTCGTCGCCACCGCCGCCGCCGTGGTGTACTGCGGCGCCACGCCGGTGTTCGCCGAGATCGCCTCGCGCGCGCGCCCCTCGCTGGACCCCGACGACGTGGCGCGCCGCATCACGCCGCGCACGAAGGCGGTGTGCGTGGTGCACTACGCGGGCTATGCCGCCCAGGCCGATCGACTGCGCGAGCTGTGCGACGCCCACGGCATCGCGCTGATCGAGGATGTCGCGCACGCCCCCTCCGCCACCCTGGCCGGCCGCGCGCTCGGCACCTGGGGCCTGGCGGGCGCGTTCAGCTTCTTCTCCAACAAGGTGCTGTCGGTGGGCGAGGGCGGTCTCCTGTGCACCGACAGCGAGGAGGTCGCCGAGTTCGCGCGCTCGCGTCGCTCGCATGCGATGACCAGCGGCACCTGGGAGCGCCACCGCCGCCAGACCGACACCTACGACGTGGTGGGCCTCGGCTACAACTACCGGATCGACGAGCCCCGGGCGGCGCTGCTGCTTTCACGGCTGGAACGCCTGCAGGACGACGTCGCGCGCCGCCGCGAGCTGACGCTGCGCTACCGGGCGCTGCTGGCCGACGTGGAGGGGCTGATCGTGCCGTTCGAGGACGCCGACGTGCCGGATTCCAGCTGCTACGTGATGCCGATCATGCTCGAACGCGACGGCGACCACCAGGCGCAGGTGAGCAGCCGGTTGCGCGAGCAGGGCATCCAGACGAGCATCTTCTACCCCTCCATCCACCGCTTCAGCGCCTACCGCGAGCGCTTCCCCGACGTCTCGCTGCCGATCACCGAGCTGGCGTCGCGCACCGAGCTGACGTTGCCGCTCTACCCGCACATGACCCACGCCGATCAAGACCGCGTGGTGGCCGCACTGGCGCAGGCGCTCGCGCCATGAGCAACTGGCGCGTGCCGCTGACCGACGTGGCGATGCCCGAGCAGGACGTGCAGGCGGTGCTCGACTGTTTGCGCTCGGGATGGCTGACGATGGGCCCGCGCACGGCGGCGTTCGAAGCGGCGCTCGCCGCATATGTGGGAGCTCCGCACGCACTGGCGGTGTCCAGCGGCACCGCCGCGCTGCACCTCGCCTGCCTCGCAGCCGGGCTGGGCCCCGGCGACGAGGTGATCGTGCCCGCGCTCACCTTCGTAGCCAGCGCCGCCGCCGCGCGCTATGTCGGCGCCGAGCCTGTGTTGTGCGACATCCGCGGAAACAACGGCGCGGGAGGCTACGACCTCAACATCGATGTCGAGGACGCCGCGCGGCGGATCACGCCGCGCACGCGCGCCATCGTCGCCGTGCACTTCGGCGGCTACCCGGCGGACCTGCCGGCGCTGCGCGCGCTCTGCGATCAGCACGAGCTCGTGCTGATCGAGGACTGCGCCGAGGCGATCGGCGCGCGCCTGCCCGACGGGCGCCAGGTCGGCACCGTCGGCGAGCTGGGCGCGTTCAGCTTCTTCTCCAAGAAGCAGCTGTGCGTGGGCGAGGGGGGCATGGTGGCCACCGCCGATGAGGATCGCGCCGAGCGGGTGCGGCTGCTGCGCTCGCACGCGCTCACCAGCAGCACCTGGGACCGCCATCGCGGTCACGACCCCGCCTACGACGTGGTGGACATCGGCTTCAACTACCGCCTCGACGAGCCCCGCAGTGCGCTCGGGCTGAGCCGCCTGGAGCGGCTGGATGCGGACATCGCCGACCGCCGCGCGCTCGTCCGCGCCTACCGCGCGCGGCTCGCGGGCCTGCCCGGGCTGGAGCTGCTGTGGGACGAGCAGGCCGTCGAGCTTGGCTCGCACTTCTTCTTCCCGGTGCTGCTCCCATCGCGCGAGGAGCGTGACCGCTTCCGCGAACGGCTGGCGGCGTCAGGGGTGCAGACCACCTGGTATCCGGCACTGCACACCTTCAGCGACTACCGTCGGGCCGGCGCGGCGGGCGAGTTGCCGCGCGCCGGCGAAGCGGCCGACCGCCACTGCGCGCTGCCGCTCAGCATCACCATGCACGAAGCCACCGTCGAGGTCGTCGTCGAGCTCGTGCGAGCGGCGCTCGGCTGACGAAGTGGTTGGCGTCCCAAAAGAACAACATCAATCCCACTCCGGCGGCAGCAGGCGATCGCGAACGCGCTCGAACTCCTCCTGCGCCTGCTCGTAGTCGTCGTGGCGGCCGATGTCCAGCCAGTAGTCGTCGCTCGGCCACGCGCGCACGACCTCGCCGGCGGCGATCAGGCGCAGCACCAGGTCGGGGAAGTCCAGCCGCTCGCCCGGTGGGATGTGAGCGAGCGCACGCGGCGCGAAGCAGTACACGCCCATGCTGGCGGTGTAGTCGATCGCCGGCTTCTCGTCGTACCCGGTGAGGCGCGTGGGGTCGCCGTCGTCGCCGAACCGCAGCACGCCCAGCGAGATCTGCACATGGCGCGTCTTGGTGGCGATCGTCGCCGCCGCGTCGCTGTCGCGGTGGCGCGCGAGCAGCGCGCCGTAGTCGATGTCGGTGAGCACGTCGCCGTTCATCACCAGCACGTGCTGCTCGCGCAGCCCCTCGATCAGCGCCAGCGCGCCGACGGTGCCGAGCGGGTGCTGCTCGCGAAAGTAGTCGATCGCGATCCCATAGGCCTCGCCATTGCGGAAGAACGCCTCGATCAGCTCCGCCAGATAGCCGGTGGCGACCGTGATCCGCTCGAAGCCGTGCGCCTTGAGTTGGCGCACCACGATGTCCAGCACCGGGCGATCGCCGATCGGCATCAGCGGCTTGGGCAGCACGGTCGTGTAGGGGCGCAGGCGCGTGCCTTCGCCACCGGCGAGGATCACCGCGCGCTTCACGCCGCCACACCTACCCCGCGTTTCACGCCTCGACGCCTCCCCCGCGCTTCACGCCCGTAACGCCTCCCCCAGGAGACGCTCGATCTCGGCGGCCACCACCGGCGCGGCATAGGTGCGCTCGGCGTGCTCGCGCGCCGCGGCGCCCTCCCGCCGCACGCGCTCGGGGTCGTCGATATAGCGCTCCAACAGCGCCCGCACCGCCGCCGTCTCGTTCTCCGGGGAGGCGATGCCGCCGAACTCGGGGGCGATCATGTCCGCCACGCCCTCCGGTCCGGTGGACAGGCACGGGCGCGCGGCCAGCATTCCGAGGATCACCGCGCGCGGCGCGCCCTCGGTGGGACTCGGGCAGAACACCGACACGTCGAATGCCGACAGAACCTCGGGAACCTCGCGGCCGGGCGTGGGGATGAAATGGGCGCGCCCGTCCAGCGGCGCCGCCAGTTCGCGCAGCTGCCCTTCGGATTCCCCGTCGCCGGCAAGGATCAGGTGCACATGGGAATCGTCCAGTTCACGCACCGCCGCTACCACCACGTCGTTGCGCTTCTTGTGGTGAAAGCGGGAGATGCAGCCCACCACGAACGCCTCGGCGGGGATGCCCAGCTCGGCCCGTACCCGTGCGCGCCCCTGCTCGCTGAAGCGAATTTCCTCGGTGCGCAGCACGTTGGGCACCACGACCAGCTTCGCTGGGTCAACACCCAATGAGCGCACCGATTCGAGCGTTCCCTGCGACACGCACATCACCAGCCGCGCCTGTTTGGCGGCTGCGCGGTAGAGATACCCGGGAACGCCGGTGTGCAGCTGGTAGGGAACCTTGCCCCACTCCGCCCACACCACCTTGCGCCGCATGCGCGCGGGCAGCGTCAACGCCAGCAGCTGCTCCTTCTTGTAATGCAGCAGCAACGCGTCGTACGGCTCCTGCGCGGCCAGCGCCCGGCGCAGGCGCCAGGCCAGCAGCGGCCAGGTGGCGGCCAGCTTCACCCATGAGCGCAGCGACAACTTCGGCCCGATGCCAACTCCCACCACCGGTACGCCCGTGTCGCGTCCGATGCCCGCCATGTCGCTGAGCATCACCACGTCGTGCCCGCGCGCGCGCAATGCGTCAAGCATCTCGATCGCCGCAAACTCCGCGCCGCCGCTGGAGTCGGTGGTCATCACGCTTACGAGCTTCATGCGCACGCCATCATCGCCGATCGGCAGGCGGCGCAACCGTCACACCGACCATTGGACCATGTGTAAAGTGTTGCGCGCGCCGTGAGCGACCAGATTCCCACCCTCGCCAAGCTGCGACCCGCCAAGGTCCGCTCCGCGCTGGCGCGCCGCCGATTTGAGTGGCGCATGGCCCGTACGCCGGTCAGCGGCCGCGGCCAACCGGTGTCGTTTGGCTCCGCGTACGGAGGCTGGATGGTGCCCACGGCGCTGATCCAACCGGGGTGGATCTGTTACTGCGTGGGCGCCGGCAACGACATCTCCTTCGATCTCGAGCTGATCGAGCGCTTCGACGTGCGCGTGCAGAGTATGGAGCCCGTGGAGCAGTACGTCGAGGAAGCCCGCCATACCACCTCGGGGGAGCCCCGCTTCGCGATCTACCGCGCGGCGCTCGCATCACACGATGGGCCGATTCGCATGCAGCGCACGCACAACCCCGCGGGTCTGGCGCTCTCCAGCGCCGAGCTGTTCGAGACCAAGCAGTTCGTGGAGGTTCCGGGCCGCTCGCTCGTGAGTCTCGCCCGCGAGCTCGGCCATCCCCGGATCGACCTGCTCAAGTTCGACGTGGAGGGCGCCGAGTACGAGCTCGTCTCGCAGCTGCCCCTCGACGCGCTGCAGGTGAAGGCGCTCGCCTTTCAGGTCCACCACAATCGCCCCCCGCGCGAAGCACTGCGACTGATCGAGCTGCTGGACCAGCAGGGCTTCGAGCTGATCGGGATGCGGCCGACGATCAAGCTGGCGTTTGCGCGGCGGGAGCTGCTGGACGCGCTCGGGTCGGGCACAGGCACTACCGTTCCCGCTGGATGCCCCCAGCCAGCATCTCGGCCTGCCTGATCGTCCAGAACGAGCAAGAGCGCCTGCCGGCGGCGCTCGCCAGCGTCGCGTTCTGCGACGAGGTGATCGTCGTCGACGGGGGCTCCACCGACGCCACACTCGCCCGCGCCCGCGCCGCGGGCGCGCGGGTGATCGAGCATCCGTGGCGCGGCTTTGCGGTTCAGCGCAACGTCGCAATCGACGCCGCCCACGGCGACTGGATCCTCGAGGTCGACGCCGACGAGCGCGTGTCACCCGAGTTGCGTGCCAGCATCCAAGCGCTGCTGGCAAAGCCGCCGGAGGGCGTGGACATCGCCGTGTGCGCGTTGCGCAACCGCTTTCTCGGTGGCCGGCTGGGCCCGTCCGCCAAGTACCCCGCCTACCGCTCGCGCCTGTTCCGCCGCGGCGTATACCGCCACGACGAGTTGCTGGCGGTGCACGAGGGCATCGAGTTGCGCGAGCCGCCCGCGATCCTCGAAGGCGATCTGGATCACGAGCTGGCCTCCACCCTGCGCGAGGCGCTGCGCGACACGTGGCGGTATGCGCGCCTGGAAAGCCGCCACGTCGCACCACCGGCCACGGCGGTTGGCTACCTGAAGGGAATCGTCTTGCGCCCGCTCGCCAAGCTGGCGTATCGCACCGTGGTGGAGGGGGGTTGGCGGGACGGCTGGCGGGGGCTGCTGAAGATCTCGCTCGACGTCGGCTCCGACGCGCTGGTGTGGAGCTCCGTGCTGGTGCGCCGCGACGGGCCGCAGGTGCCAGCTGGGGCACACCAGGGCTCTCACTTCGGCCAGCGACGCGCCGGCCCGGCGCGGATCGTGGCCGTCGCCGACCGCGGCCTGCCGGCGCAGCGTGCCGCGGAGTGGTTGGGCGCACTGCGCCGCGACGGTGTCGATGTGGCGCTCATCTCCGAGCAGCCGGTCACAGCCGAGTGGATCCCGCAACGCGCGGTGGCGCGCATCCGGCCGCTGGCGGTGATCCGCGCGCTGGAGACCGAGCGCCAGGTGCGCATCGTCGACGCGGTTGTGCCGTTTGGACGTCGCTCACGGCTGCTGCACCGGGTGCTACCGCACACTTTGCGCCCGCAGATTCCGGGGCTCCACTCCGACATCGATCCGGGCCAAGCGCTGACGCTGATCAGGTCGTGCGAATGATCAGCACCGAACACGGCGCGTGATGGGAGACCTTGTTGGGCACCGAACCCAGCAGAAACCGCTTGGCGCCGGTCATGCCCTTGTTGCCGACCACGATCAGATCGGCGCCGCGCTCCTCGGCGACGTCGAGGATCGCGTCGGCGGGGTCGCCCTGGCGGGCGTACACGTTGACCTCTACGCCCGCCTCGCGCGCCGGCGCGGCGGCCGCCTCCAGCGCCACGTCGACATCCTCGCGCGGGTTGATCGCCCACTCCAGGTCCTCGGGGGCGTCGCGCCGTTCCGAGCGCAACCGCCCCGCCGGCACCGGCTCGTAGGCGCTGACGATCTCAAGCGCAGCGTTTAGCGTGCGCGCGAGGTCGCTGGCCTGACGGACCGCCTCGCCGGCCGTCTCCGAGCCGTCGGTGCCCACTACGATCGATTTGAACATGCTGTGACTCCTCGCCTGTTGATGGTGGAGAGCTGACAGGGCCGCAGGCCGGCTGGATCATATCCGGGCCTGGCTTAATGTTCAGGTCACCTGTGATCGACCTGCACTGCCACGTGCTGCCCGGCATCGACGACGGTCCCGCCACGATCGAGGGCTCGCTGGCGCTCGCGCAAGCCGCGGCTGCCGGGGGGACGCAGGTGCTGGTGGCGACGCCGCACGTCAGCTGGCACTATCGCAACGACGCGGGCACGATCGCCCGGCTGGTGGGCGAGCTGAACGAGCGGCTGGCCGCGGAGGGAGTGGCGAGCGCCGACGGGACGCCGCTGGAGGTGCGCACCGGCGCCGAGGTGGCGCTCACGCAACTCGCCGAGGTCGAGCCTGCGGAGCTCGACCGTTTCACGCTGGGAGGCGGCGGTTGGCTGCTGGTGGAGCCGCCGTTCACGCCGGCGGCACCCCATCTCGACGAGATCGTGCTGGGGCTGGCGCGCGAGGGACGGCGCGCGGTGATCGCCCACCCCGAGCGCTGCCCGGCGTTCCAGCGCAACCCGGAGATGGTGGCGCGGCTGGTGGGCGAGGGCTTTCTCACGTCCGTCACCGCCGGGTCGCTGAATGGCCGCTTCGGTGCTCCGGCGCGGCGGCTGGCGCTGGATCTGGCGCACGACGGCTTGCTGCACAACGTCACCTCCGACGCACACGATCACATCCAGCGACCGCCGTCGATCGCCCCGGAGCTCGCGGCCGCCGGACTGGCGGCGCTGGCGGAGTGGCTGACCGACGCGGTGCCCCGCGCGATCCTCGACGGGGGCGAGATCCCGCCGCGCCCCGAGGTGGCACCGGATGCGGTCGCGCGCGAAACCCCATCCCGCAGGTGGCTGCGCCTGCGACGGTAGCGCTACGCCAGCTTGACGATGGCGATGATCATCCCGATCACCACAAACACGACGATCGCGATCTGGGTGTAGATCCACGTGGGGGACATGCCGCTTGACAGCCTACCGGCGAACGACAACCGGGGCCATCTATTGTGGAGAGGTGGCAGGATGCCGATGCATGACCGTGGCTGGACGCCTACCGAAGCTGATCGCGGCGCTGGTGCCGAAGCTGATCGCGGCGCTGGTGCCGGAGCTGATCGCGGCGCTGGTGTTGTGCGTGTGCGCGGCGGTGTCGCTCGCCGCCGCCGGTGCGGCCGCGGGCGCGGCCGCTGAGCGAGCCTCCCTCTCCGCCGCCCCGATGGGCGGCGTCAACGTGGCCGGTGTGGCTCCCCTGCCGCTCGCGCTGGCCGACCGCGAAATCGCCCGCGCGCGCGAGCTGCACGCAAAGCTGGTGCGCGCCGAAGTGCCGTGGTCGGCGCTCGAACCGAGCGGCGCCGGCAGGCTTGAACCGCGCGCGCTGGCGTATCTGGATCGCCTGGTGGGCGACGCCGCGGCGCACGGCATCCGGGTGATCGCCACCGCCGACAGCACGCCGTGCTGGGCATCGTCGGCGCCGGCGCCGACACTGAGCAAATGCATACCGGGGCGGTCTTCCGGCGCCAACGCGTGGCCGCCGAGCGAACCGTCCGCCTACGCAGCGTTCGTGGCCCGTTTGGCGGCCCGTTACGGCACGCGACTGGCGGCGATCGAGGTGTGGAACGAGCCCGATCAAGCCAACGAACAGTATTTCGCCGGGCCGGAAAAACCGCAGCGCTACGCCGCCGTGCTGCGCGCCGCCTACCCGGCGATCAAGCAGGCCAACCCAAACGTGATGGTGCTGGCCGGCTCGCTGGTGGGCTCCAACGGCGTGTTTCTGCGCGCGCTGTATGCGGCCGGCATCAAGGGCTATTACGACGGGCTGGCGGTGCACTTCTACACCCTCACGTTGGGCTCGTTGCGTGCTACCCACGAAACGCAGCTGGCCAATGGCGACCACACGCCGCTGTGGTTGGACGAGTTTGGCTGGAGCAGTTGCTGGCCACACCACAAGGTCCAGCAGGAACAGGGGTGCGTGACCCCCAAGGTGCAGGCCGCCAACATCACCAACCTCTACCGCTCGCTGGCCCGCACGCCGTATGTGGCGGCGGTGTTGCTGTACAAGCTGCAAGACTCGCCGAGCGAAAGCTTCGGCGTGCTGAGCGCGACCGGCGCCCGCAAGCCGGCGTTTGGCGCGCTGGCCTCAGTGATGACCTCGCCGTGGGGCAGCCCCACCCCGGTGACGTTGAGCCTGAGCCGCCGGCACGGCCGCGTGGTGGCCAGCGGCGCGGGGCCGGTGGGCGATTACATGCAGCTGGAAGCCTTCCAGGGCGCCACGCCGCGCTACAAGGCGCTGTTTACGCTCAACCGCTTCAACCGCTACAGCATCTCGCTGCCGCGCGCGCTGGGCACCAGCGGACTTACGGTGCACGTCTACCAGTACTGGCAGGGGGCCGGGAAGGACGCGCAGCGGAGTATTTGAGCCTGGGCCGCACGCGGCCGGGGCATTTGAGCTAGCTGCCGCCCGCTCGCGGCCAGACCATTTGAGCCGCGGCCCGCGCTCGCGGCCGGCCGTGTCCCTATTCCGCGTTGCGCAGCAGCGCCCCGAAAGTGAGCGCGAGGATCTTCAGATCGAGCGCGAGCGACCAGTGGGCGATGTAATAGTTGTCCCACTCCACCCTTTCCGCCAGCGAGGTTTGGCCGCGCAAACCGTGCACTTGCGCCCAGCCGGTGATGCCCGACTTGACGCGGTGGCGTTCGCCGTAGCGGGCTACGTCCGCGCGGAACAGCTCCACGAACTCGGGGCGCTCGGGGCGCGGGCCGATCACGGACATGTCGCCGCGCAGCACGTTGAACAGCTGCGGCAGCTCGTCCAACGAGGTGCGGCGCAAAAAGCGCCCGATGGGGGTGCGCCGGTCGGCGCCCTCCACGCCGCCGGGGGCGGTGTCGGCGCCGAGCACCACCTCGGGGTGCCCGCCGTCGTCGCGCTCCGCGCGGTCGGTGACACGCATGGAGCGGAACTTGTAGAGGTCGAACAGCGTGCCGTCGCGGCCGACGCGCCGTTGGCGGAAGAAAATGGGACCGGGCGAGGTGAGGCGCACTGCGACCGCCGTGAGCGCCAGCACCGGTGCGAGCATCAGCAGGAGCAGCGCCGCAAACACGCGGTCGAAGGCGTGCTTGAGCGCAAACTGCACCCCCTTGGGGTTGATGGTGGTGAACGACAGCAGCGGCAACCCGCCGACGGTGTCGTAGCCGACGCGGTTGTTGATGGTGTCGAACATGCGCGGCACCACCGACACCTCCACGCCCAACTCCTGGCAGCGCTGGATGAGACGACTGACGTGCGCGTCGGCAATGGAGGAGAAGGCGACAATCAGGTGGCGCGTGCGCGTGCGTGCCACCACATCGTCGAGGTCGTCGGTGGTGCCCAGCACCGGCACGTCGCGGCCGCCCACCTCCGCCAGCGGGCGAGGGTCGCTGTCGAGAAAGCCCGCCGGGTAGAGCCCGTACTCGGGGTGGTCTTCCAAGCGACGTGCAACCTGCGCGCCCACCACGCCGGCGCCCACGATCAGCACGGGGCGACCGATCAGCCGGCGGCTGCGCGCCCATCGCTGCGCCAGCGCCAGCGTGGCGCGGCCGGCACCCAGCGTGAGCAGCGATAGCGCCCATGCGGTCACCCACGCCGACTGCGAGGGGATGTGGCCGTTGGCGGCCACGCCGATCGCCGCCACCGCCATCGCCGCCACCGACACCGCGCTCACCGCCGGGATCAGCCCGTCCAGCACCAGCGCGCGCAGGCGGGTGCGGTAGAGCCCGCGCAGGTACAGCGCCAGCATCGTCAACGCCGGCAGCGCCAGCAGCGGCGCCGCGCTCGCGCTGACGTGCAACGCCGCCTGCAAGCCGCCGAGCGCGCGCGCCGCCGCCGCGCACAGCATCAACAGGTCCACCGTCGGCACCACCACCCGCCAGCCGGGATCCTCGAGCAGCAGCTGCAGCGGCCCGCGAGCGCGGGCGCTGAAAGATGCCCGCGGCGCGGGCGCGTGGCGCGCCGGGTGGCGGCTGAGCGGCAGGCTGGGCGCCGTGGTTTGCTGCGTAAAGCGCGGCCCGGTGTTACTCATGGCTGCCTCCCGTACCCGCAGACCGGCCTCCCACGCCCGCAGGCCGGCCTTCCATGCCCGCAGGCCAGCCGCCGATGCCCGCGTGCTGCCGTCCGGCGCCCGCCAGTCGCACGGTGGCGGCGGCGATCAGCACCAACACGCCCAGCGCCAACCCCAGCGCCAGCAGGTCGCCGCCGGTGAACCACGAGGCGCCGGCGCTCACCGTGACGGCCGGGGACGCGCCGGTGGGAGAGCCGCCGGAGCGCACACCGGAGCCGGCGTGGCCGCGGCCGCCGGAGCGCGCGGCATGCCCGTCGCCAGCCCGCCCGCCGCCGGAGCCTCTGGCGCCGCGCGACCCTGAGGCGGAGTTGGAGGAAACACCTCCAGCGGAGGAGGCCCCGGAGCCGGAGCGGCCGGAGAAGGAGGAAGAAGAAGAGGAGGAGGAGAGGGAGGGGGCTCCGGAGCCCGATCCGCCAGAGCCGCTCGACGGCGAGCCACCACCCGAGCCGCCCAGCAGCGTGGCGCCGACGATCGCCTGTGCACCGGCTCCGGGGCCGCCATAGCCGCTCAGCAGCGGCCCCCCCGCCAGCGCAGCTGGGGCAACGGCCAGATCGAGCGCCAGTGTGGCCAGCGCAGCGAGGATCATCCCTGTTCGTCTCATGCGTTCCCTACCGTGGGTTTCCCTTTCGGCTACGAGCAACCATAGGTCACTCTCCTTGCCCTACCCGTCGATTCCCTCTGCCCCCGACGCGCGCCACTATGGAAGATCCGGTGCGGCGATCACGACCGGCGAATCGGCCGGGCCTCGTATAAACTTAGCGAAGCTCGGTTTTAATGTCGAGCAAAAAGCCGCGTTTCTGCACGGTAATTTCGCTCAAGCTTCGCGTCGCTATGAGAGCTGCTGAGCGTTGAGCAGAATTGAGCGGTTGAGTTCGTCGATGTCTACCCTGCCCCCGCCGCGAGCCACCGCCAGCGCCGCGCGGGCGAGCGGATCGCGTGGGTCCAGGCGCACCGCCCGCTCCAGCAGCACGCGCGCCTGGCGGGGCCGGCCCTGCGCCGAGGCGATCGCCCCCCGCTCCAACGTGGCGTAGGCGTCGCCGGGCGCGCGGGAAAGCGCCAGCGCGAACTCGTGGTTGGCGTGCGCCAGTTCGCCGCGGCGCAGCGCAATCGTGCCGGCCACCACATACGGTTCGTCGCTCAGCGGGTCGAGCCGCGCGGCGTGGTCGAGGCGCGCGTAGGCCTGCGCGGGCGAGCGCACCCACACGCGCGCCGCGCTCTGCACCTCCAGCGCGCTCAGCCAGGGTGCGGTGAAGACGAGCACCGCGGCGACCGCCGTCAGCGTGCCGGCGCCGAGTAGGCACCAACGGCGCCAATCTCGCGCACGTGTGTGTTGCGACCGGTCGCTCGCGTCCGCCCGCGGCTGGTTGGCGTCCGAAAAGAACGTTGCTTCACCACCGGCCACCTGCCGCGGAGCCTGCGAACAGGCGAGGCCGAGCAGCGCGAACGCCGGCGCGCCAAGACCGGCGAACTCCCAGAACCAGTCGAAGCTGCCGTGAACCGCCCAGTAGGCGAAGCCCGCCACCGCGGCCGCCGCCACCGCGCGCGCCAGCGGGTCGGGGTGGCGGGTGAGCGCCCGCCAGGCCGCCAGCAGCGCCGCGCCCAATCCCACCATGGCGATGAGCGCGCCCACCAAGCCGGTTTGCGCGAGCGTGCGCAGCTCGACGCTGTGCGGGTAGCGGGGGGTCTCGGTGGAGCGCCCGTGCGCCAGATACTGCTCGGCGAAGTTGTCGGCGCCGATCCCGAGCAGCGGGTGGGCGGCGAACTGGTCGAGCGCCACCCGGTAGAAGTCGTAGCGCTGCGACCCGAGCCCGCCGGTGAGGCGGCTGCCGGTGGTCGCGTTGGCGGCGTAGCCGCGGGGGCTCTCGAACGTGTCCCACGCATGCCGCGCCCGCGCGAGCGGATCGCCCGCGGCGGCCAGGCCGCCCGCAACCAGCGCCACCAGCAGCGCAACGGCGACCGCCGCCAGGCCGCGGTGCACGCGCGCCGCGGTGGCGGGCGCAACCGCGTGGCGGCTCTCCACCGCCGCGCCCGCCGCGACCGCGAGGCCGACGAGCAGCGCCGCCAGCAGCGTGGCAGCCACCGCGGTGTGCACGGCGGAGCTCGTGGCGTGCAGCGCAGCCGTGGCGCCGACGCCGCCGTGTTCGAGCGCGCTGACGCGGTCGCCCACGCGCAGCACCGCCGGCGCCGCGGCGCCGATCCCGATTGCGACGGGCGCGAGCAGCGCGAACGTGCGCACCCGACCCGGGAGCAGCGCGAAGACGAGCACGACCATCACCGGCGTGGCGTAGAGCGCGCCGCGGCTCTGGCTGAGCAGCGCCACCTCGGCCAGCAGCACCGCGCTCCCGGCGAGCGCGCCGCGCGCCGCCCACGGCAGCCGCGGGGTGCGCGCCAGCAGCAGTGCCGGCCAGGCGGCGATCAGCCACTGCGCGGCGTCGGCGTTGACGTACCCCGCCGGGTACGCCAGACGACCGCCGGGCAGCAGGGCGATCAGCCGCGCGGCGCTGTGGGCGGCGACATCGACGTGCAGCAGCACGTACACCCCCACCGCCGCCATCGCCAGCGCCCACGCGCACAGCAGCAGCGCGGCGGCAGCGCCGGTGGACGCCCAGCAGGCGAACAGCGCGAACACGAGCAGGTACAGCAGCGTGCGATCGGCGCCTTCCCAGGCGTCGCCCGGCACGCTCGCCCACAGGATCGAGAGGAAGCTGAGCGCGGTGTAGGCGGCCAGGGCGCCCACCGCGATCCGCACCGGCAGGGGGATCAGCCCCCAGCGCAGCGCACCGATCGAAGAGCGGCCAGCCAGCAGCGCGATCGCCAGCAGCGCCAGCACGATCAGCCCACCGGGCGCCCAGTGGGTGAGGGGGTAGCCGGCCTGATCCGTGGCCCACACCACCATCAGCGCAAGCGCGCCGAGGGCGGGCACCGCGGCGGGGGCCGCCCGCAGGGGCGCAATCAACCTCATCCAGCGCAGAGCCTACGGCCTCAGCCCGGCGCCGGGCGCGAGGCGCCCGCGAGCAGCAGCGACAGCACCCTGCCCATCAGCTCGTGCGGCACCGCCTCGGGGTCGGCCATCCGCTGGCGGGCGATGCCGTCGGCGAGCGCGTCGATCGCGATCGCCAGCTGCTCCGCGGGCAGCGTCAGTTCCAGCTGGAAGTCGCGTGCGCCGTCGGCGATCAGCCGGGTGAGCGTGGCGCGGGCGCGGGCGAAGCTGGCGGCGACGTGGCGGCGCGCGCCCTCGTCGCGGGCGGCGTAGGCCCAAAACTCGGCGAACAGCAGCAGCAGCTCGGGCTCGCGCTCGATGAACGCCATCCACCGCTCGGCGCCGCCGCGCGCGCGCTCGTCCACCGAGGCGCGCTCGCGCACGGCCTCCTCGATCTCGCGCGTGTGCTCGTCGATCTCGCGATCCATCACCGCCAGGAACAGCTCCTGCTTGCCGCTGAAATTGGAGTACAGCGCCCCTGTCGAGTAGCCGCCCTCGGCGGCGATCTCCTCGACCGAGGCGGCGTGGAAGCCGCGGCGGGCGAACACCGTGCGCGCGGCCGCCAGCAGCCGTTCGCGCGTGAGCGCCTTGCTCTGCTCGCGTGTCAAGCGCGCCGTCGCCACCTCCCCATCGTACTTGACGGAGCGACTGCTATTGCGATAGTGTTCGTTATTCGTTTCACCTACAGAGGAGCAGACGCGATGGCGACGATCGAGCAGCCCACCACCAGCGACCAGCTCGGCAGCCTCCCCGCCGACGCGATCTCCTACGAGGACCTCTACTCCCGCTGGGAGCGCGGCAACTGGAGCGCGATGGAGCTGGACTTCACCGAGGACCTCCGACAGTGGCGGGAGGAGTTTTCGGAGTTTGAACGCAAGGCGGCGATCTGGAACTACGCGCTGTTCTTCTGGGGCGAGGACGCGGTCGCCGACAACCTCTCCCCCTACATCGACGCGGCGCCGAAAGAGGAGCAGAAGTACTTCCTCGCCACCCAGCAGGTGGACGAGGCGCGCCACGCGGTGTTCTTCAAGCGCTTCATGCACGAGGTCGCCGGCCTCGGCGACGGCTCTACGGGGAGCGCGCTGCAGGCGATCAAGCCGCAGCTGAGCCCCGGCTTTCGCAAGATCTTCGAGCGGCTGGATCGGATGGCCGACGAACTGCGCGCCGACCACTCGCCGGCCAAACTGGCGGCCGCGGTGACGCTTTACCACATCGTCATCGAGGGCACGCTGGCGCAGCCCGGGCAGCATCTGATCTGCAGCTATTTGGAAGAGCGCGACAAACTGCCGGCATTCCGCGAGGGGATGCGCAACATCGAGGCCGACGAGCAGCGCCACATCGGCTTCGGCGTGAAGCTGCTGGCCGATCTCAGGCGCGAAGACCCGGTGCGCGTGCCCAAGGCGGTGGCGGGCATCCTCCACGACGTCACCCGTTACACCGCGCAGGTGCTGATGCCGCCGGGCTGGGACGAGAGCTATTTGACGGTGTTCGGCTACACCTTCGACAAGATCGGCCCCGATGGCGTCAACTCGCTGATGACCAAGCTGCGCTCCACCGGCATGCCGGCCGAGTCGCTGCCCGGCCCGCCGCTGATGCCGCCTGGCCTGACGCCGCTGGAGCTCTCCCAGCGCGGGCGGGCGCTGGCGCAGGCGGGCGTGCTGGGCGTGCGCGAGGGGCCCTCCAAGCGCGATCCGGAGACGGTGGCGCTGCTGTTCGACACGGTCTGCCGCCAGGTCAACCCCAACCACGGGCTGCGCCGCCCCACGGTATTCCAGTGGGAGTTCACCGACCCCGACGTGCCCACCTGGCACCTGACCGTCGACAATGGCTCCTCGGCGGTGGCCGAGGGCGCGGCAGCGCGCGCCGACCTGCGGCTGCGGATCGCCTGGCAGGACTGGGTCGACATCATCGGCGACCGGCTCACGCCGGTGCGCGCGGTCGCCACCGGCCGTTTGCGCCCGCGCGGCAACCCGCTGGCGCTGCGGCTGCTCGCCAAAGTGTTCCCGCAGCCCTGAGCGGGGCTATTTATTGTTCCCGCACCCTTGAGCGGGGCTATTTGTTGTTCCCGTAGCCCTGAGCGGGGCGCTATTCAGGGCCGAACTCGCGTTCGGCGTGGCTGGGCGGAGCGGCTGGTGTGGCAGCCGAGCCGGAGGTTGCGCCCGCACCCGGTTCACCGGCTCCTGACGCCGACTGGGCAGCGCCCCCGGTCGGTTGTGAGCCACCCGTGGCTGTTCGTCCGACGGAGGCCGCACGTGCGAGCGTCGCGGTGGGTTGCGAGGAGGAGTCCTCCGGGGCGCTCGCCGACGACGACTGTTCGATGCCGAATTCGCGCTGGGTGTGACGGTCGTCGGCCCGCCGCTCGGCGGCGGCGCGCGACGTCGGCGATATGCGCCGCGATGCTTTCGCGGCCGTGCGCGTAGCGGTGGAGTTGGTTGGCGCCTCGCGATCGAGCGTCGTCGCAGCCGGCAGCGTGTCGCTGCCCAGCGCATTCGGGGCGGCGGCTACATAGGCGCTCGGCGAGGGCACCACGCGGCGATGGTCGAGGCTGGCATGCGGCGCGCGAGGAGGGGCAGCGGTGATCGCCACGCAGCCCACGCTGAGCGCCAGCAGGCAGCCCACCGCCAGCTTCGCCCCCACCGAGCCACCCAGCAGCCAACCTCCACCTGCGCCGCCGGCGCTCGCGGCGCCCGCCGAAGCTGCGGCGGCGCCACCGCCCGCACCGGCGCCGGCAGAGTGACCGGCAGGCGCGGGATGGGGAAGCGCCGTCCACGGCAGCGGCAGCGGCGGCAGCACAGCGGCGAGACCGCGCAGCGACAGCACGTAGGCGCGGCAGGCGGGACACTCGCGCTGGTGCAGCCGTGCCAACCGGTAGCGCTCGCCGTCGGGGTCGAGGATGCCCAGCGCGAAGCCGCGCATCAGCGAGCCCTGCTGCTCGCACCAGCGCCCGCCACCCACCATTTCCAGCAGCTCCCCCACCTTGGCTGCCACACCCGGCCTGCCGGCGCCGCGACCCTCCATCAGCTTGGTCATCCGCGTTTCGCTGATCCCCATTGATTGCGCCGCCTGCGCGCGGGTGAAACCCTGCAGGTAGCAGAGGCTGGCCGCTTCGCACTCGCGCTCGTCGAGCCGGCTGCGCAGCGCCTCAAACAGCTGCCGCAGCCTCACGCGGTCGTCCAGCTCGGCGGCCAGGTCGCGCTCGACGCGGGCGGCCCGTGCGCCGCCCACCCCACTCCCAACGATTGCGCGCTCGGTGTCCGCGTCCGGCCGGACCGGCCTGTCCAGCCCGCGAGCGCCAGCGCTGCGATACTCGTCGATCGCCCGCCTGAACGTCACCACCGCCAGCCACCCGCCGGGATTGGCGATCTCCTCGCCGGCGGCCACCGCCGCGTACAGGCCCTGCCAGGCCACTGCGTAACACGCTTCCAGATCGCCCTCATCGAGGTGCACCCCGCGGGCGCGCAGCCGCCCGCGCACACCGCGCAACACCTCCTCGCGCCGCCCCACGAACTCGCGGCGCAGCAAGCGCTCGGCGCGGTAGCGTCGCACGGTCGAGGGACTCATGTCGGAAGACTACGACCTGCGGGAATCCTGCGACTCAATCGAAGGCACCTGGTGGGTTGCGGCAGTCGCGGGCTGACGATGCGACTATCTTCAGCCGATCGCCGTTTCCGTCGCATCCGCCGACCCGACGACGCCCCCTCGCGCGGAGGTCGTGGGCATCCCGCTGGCGGTGTCCGACTACGGGGCGGTGCTCGACTGGATGCAGGCCACGATCGCCGCCGGGAAGCGCGCGTACGTCACGGCGGCCGCCGTCAACCTCGTGATGAGCGCGCACGAGCGGCCAGCCACGCTGGCGGCCACGCTCGACGCCACGCTGGCGGTGCCCGACGGGATGCCGCTGGTGTGGGCGCTGCGACTGCTCGGCCACACCCATGCCACCCGCATCTACGGGCCCGACCTGATGGCGGCCTTCTGCGCGCGCGCCGCGGCTGACGGCACACCGATGTACCTCTACGGGGGTCGCACCCCGGAGGCGCTTGCGCTGCTCACTCGGCGTCTGTGCGAGCGCTTCCCGGGGCTGCAGATCGTCGGCGGCCACTCGCCGCCGTTCCACGAGCCGACGCCCGCGGAGGAAGGGGCCGCGATCGACGCGATCGACGCGAGCGGAGCACAGGTCGTGTGGGTCGGCACCGGCCAGCCCAAGCAGGAGCTGTGGATGCAGCGCATGCGCCCGCTGTTGCGCGCGCCGCTGCTGGTGGGGGTCGGCGCCGCGTTTGACTTCCACGCCGGCCTCGTCTCACAGGCGCCTGCGTGGATGCAGCGGCTGGGGATGGAGTGGGCCTACCGCCTGGCGCGTGAGCCGCGCCGGTTGTGGCGACGCTACGCCCGCCACAACCCCCGGTTTGTGGCGGCGTTCGCGCACCAGTACGTGCGCGAACGCCGCTGGACGGGAGCCGGGCGTTGAACCGAAGACGGGGCGACACGCCCGGCCCTAGCGCACGCCACCCTCTAATCTGAGCGCCGATGGCTGCCCCAGAGCACACCGCCGACGTCTCGGTGATCGGCCTCGGCCGCGTCGGCCTGCCGCTGGCGCTGTCGTTCGCCGACCGCGGCCTGCGTGTGATCGGGATCGACAACGACCCGGTGCGACTCGACTCGCTGCGCGGCGGCACCATGCCCTTTCAGGAGCCCGGCGCGCAGGAGCTGCTGGAGCGCCTCGGCGCCGGCCCGGGGCGTCTGCGACTCTCCGACCGCGTCGCCGACGCAGCCGGCGCGCGCCACATCGTGATCACACTCGGCACCCCCTCGTTTTCGCACATCGAGATCGACATGCGCCACATCCGCTCGGCGCTCGACGACTTGCTGGGAGTGCTGGCGCCGGGGCACTCGTTGGTGCTGCGCTCCACCGTGGCGCCCGGCACCACCGAGTTCGTCGCCGGCTACCTGGAGAAGCACCGCGGCTTTCGCGTCGGCGAGGACCTGTTCGTCGCGCACGTCCCCGAGCGGATCGCCGCGGGGCGCTTCTTGGCGGAGATCGACTCGTTGCCCTGCATCGTCGGCGGCGTCGGCGCCCGTTCCGGCGAAGCGACCGGCGTCACCCGCTCCGGCATGACCGGCTTCCGCGAAGCGGCCGGCGTCACCCGCTCCGGCGAGGTGGCGGCGGAGTTGTTCGGGGTGTTTTCCGCCCCGATCGTCCACACCACCCCGGTGCAGGCCGAGCTGGCCAAGATCTGGGCCAACATCTTGCGCTACACCAACTTCGCGCTCCCCAACCTGCTGATGATGGATTGCGAGCGCCACGCCGCCAACGTGTTCGAGGTGATCGACCTCATCAACCGCGATTATCCGCGCGGCGGCATCGCCCAGCCGGGGCTCACGGCCGGCACCTGTTTGCGCAAGGACTTCGCCTTTTCCGAGGAGCGCTCCAACGCACCGGGGATGCTGCTCGCCGTGTCGCGCGTCAACGAGTCGGTGCCGCTGTTTTTGGTCGAGGGGATGCGCCGGCGCATGGGCACGATCGCCAACCGCAAGGTCGCCGTGCTCGGACTCGCATTCAAGGCCGACACCGACGACGAGCGCGACTCGCTCGCCCACAAGCTGATCCGGCTGCTCGAGCGCGAGCTGGCCGACGTGGCGGTGCACGACCCGCACGTCGCCACGCCCACCGCACCGCTTCAGGAGGCGCTCCAGGGAGCCGATGCGGTCGTCGTGGCCGCCAACCACAGCGAGTTCCGCAACCCCGCCACGCTAGCCGCGATCGGCGCGCTGGCCGTCGCGGAGTGCCTGGTCATCGACCCCTGGAACTGCTGGGGGGCGGGGCAGGTGTTTGCGTACGCCTCCGAGCTTGCCGCCTTGGCGCCCACGCAATGAGTCGCGTGCTCGTCACGGGGGGCGCCGGCACGATCGGCGCGGCGGTTGTGCGCCGGCTGCTCGCCGACCCCGCCTACGAGGTGCGGGTTTCCGACCAGCGGCCGGCGCCGCAGTGGATGCGCGAGGGGTGCGAGGTACACACCGGCGACTTGCGCCAGCTGGAGCAGGCGCGGCAGGCGATGAGCGGCTGCTCGCACGTCGTCCACCTTGCCGCCATCGTCGGCGGCATCGCCAACTTCCACCGGCTCCCGTTCACGCTCACGGAGGTCAACTCCGCGCTCTACAACGCCGTCTTCCAGGCCGCGCTGGACGTGGAGGTGGAGCGTTTCGTGTACGTGTCCTCCTCGATGGTGTTCGAGCGCGCCACCGAGTACCCGACCACCGAGGCCCACCTACCCGACTGCCCCGTGCCGCTGTCGGCCTACGGCTTCTCCAAGCTCACCGGCGAGGTGTACTGCCGCGCCGCCCACGACCAGCACGGACTTCCCTTCACCATCTGCCGCCCCTTCAACGCCTACGGCCCCGGCGAGCTTCCCGACGCCGAACCGGGCATCGCCCACGCCGTCCCCGACCTGATCCGCAAGGTGCTGTCCGGCCAGCGGCCGCTTGAGATCTTCGGCTCCGGCGAGCAAACGCGCACGCTGACCCACGTCGACGACATCGCCGACGGGATCGCCGTCGCCATGAGCTCGCCGGCGGGCCTCAACGAGGATTTCAACATCTCCGCATCGCGCGAGCTCACGGTCGCGGAGATCGCGCGCATCGTGTGGGAGGCGTGCGGGGAGGATCCCGCGGGATTCGCGCTCGAGCACCTACCCTCGTTCACCGTCGACGTGCCCCGGCGCTGGCCCTCGGTGGAGAAGGCGCACCGGCTGCTGGGCTGGGAGGCGCGCATCGGCGTCGAGGAAGGGATCGCCGCCACGGTCGCGTGGCTGCGCGAGCACGACGGGCTCGCCGGCCACCAGGCGCCCAGCGCGTCGATATAAAGGCCGCGCGTTGTCTTGTAAAGAAATTGACGGCCGTATGACAATGGCTATCGGCGGCTGCAAAGTTGAACATATTCCGCGGCCCTCCCCGGTCGCGACGGTCGCACCCGTCGGCGGGTAGGGTCCGGGCGATGGCCGTCCCGCTGTTCGACACTTCCACGCCGCTGCAACCGCTGCGCGAGGAGCTGCGCGCGGCGATCCAGCGGGTGCTCGACGCCGAGCGCTACATTCTCGGCCCCGAAGTGGCCGCCTTCGAGCGCGAGCTCGCCGCCTACTGCGGCGCCGCGCACGCAGTCGGTGTCGCCAACGGCACCGACGCTCTCACGATCGCGCTGCGCGCCATGGGCGTCGGCGCCGGCGACGAGGTGGTGGTCCCCTCCTTCACTTTCTATGCCTCTGCCGAGGCCATCCCGCCGACGGGCGCCGTGCCGGTGTTTTGCGACATCGATCCCGCCACCTACTGCGTCACCGCCGACACCGTCCGTGCCGCGCTCACGCCGCGCACCAAGGCGGTGCTCGCGGTGCACCTGTTCGGCAACCTCGCTCCGGTCGCCGAGATCGAGGCACTCGGCGTGCCCGTGCTCGAGGACGCCGCCCAGGCGGCCGGCTCACGGTTGTGCGCCCGCCTCGACACCGGCGGCTCGCCCACCGCGGCCGACGCACCCGCGGGCACTGCCAGGGCCGATGCGTCCGCCGGCGCCACCGGCACCCGGCCCGGCTCGCTCGGCACCGCGGCTACGTTCTCTTTCTTTCCCTCCAAGAACCTGGGGTGCTTCGGCGACGGCGGCGCCATCACGACCTCCGATCCGGCCATCGCCGAACGCGCGCGCACGCTGCGCTTCCACGGCTCCCACGACAAGGTCACCTACGAGCAGGTCGGCTACAACTCGCGCTTGGACGAGCTGCAGGCGGCGATCCTGCGCGTGCAACTGCCCCACCTCGACGCCTGGGCCGCCGCCCGGCGCGTGGCCGGGACGTATTACGAGGAGGCCGGCCTCGGCGAGTTGGTTGCGCTCCCGGCGCCCACCGCGGGCGCCGCGCCGGCCTGGCACCTCTACGTGATCGCCCACCACGCGCCGGAGCGCCTGGAAGCGGCGCTGGCCGCGGTCGGCATCGGCCACAAGCCCTACTACCGCACCCCCATCCACCGCCAGCCGGCGATGCGCGCCTGGGGTGCCGCCGCGTCGCTGCCCGCCACCGAACAGGCGGCCGCCACCCACCTCGCCATCCCGATGAGCGCCGCGCTCACACGCGCGCAGGTCGACGAGGTCGTTGCGGCCATAGACCAATTCGCGACAACATAAATGTGATCGCCGATGTGTGGGCTGTCCGACAACATAAATGTGATCGCAGATGTGTGGCTGTTCCACAACATAAATGTGATCACAGATGTGTTGGTGTCCGACAACATAAATGTGATCGCAGATGTGTTGGTGTCCTTGGCGAACACCGACCAGCTCTAAGCCCCCGCCGGCGCGGGGCGGGTCTTGGCGGCGCCGGTGCGGGAGCCGCGCTTGGCGGGCGCCGGCTGCGACGCCGGTGACGGCTGCTCGACCGGCACCGCATGCGGCTGCTCGGCGAGGTGCGCCAGGCCGGACTCCTCACCGCGTGAGACGCGCTCGTCCAGCGCCGTCTGCAGCGCTGCCAACCGGCGGATCAGATGGGTCTGCGTCTGCTCCAGCTCGTCCAAATCCAGCAGCCGCGGCCCGCGGGCGGGGAGCGTGCGGTGTGGCGGAGCGGCCGCGCGCGACTCCGGCACCAGCTCGGGGTGCTCGGCTTCGATCTTCACCAACAGCTGCTCCAGAGTGGCAATCTGCATGCGCAGCACGCGCCGGCGCTCCGCCGCCCGTTTGGGGGGCACGGGGGAGGCAGCCTGCTCACCGCCCGACTCCACATATAGGGCCGCCGCCACATCGCGGGGATCGACGCCGGTCTGGCGCGCCTCGTGCGCCGCGCTCGCCGCGATCGCGCCGGCGGCCGAGCGCTTGTGGGCGGTGGCCGCCACATACGTCCCGCTGCCCTGCTGGCTCTCGATCATCCCTTCGTGCTCCAGCCGCTGGTACACCGCGCGCACGGTGTTGGCGTTGATCTTCAGCTCCTGCGCCAGATCGCGCAAGCCCGGCAGACGCTGACCGGGCGCCAAACGACCGTCGTGGATGCGCGCCCGCAGCGCCCACGCCAGCTGTACGCCGATCGGCACCTCGGCGCGACGGTCGATCGCGATCTCCAGGCCCATGCCCCTGCTGTCGCCCATGACCCCACTGTCAGGCCGGCTGGTCACCCCCTTACGGTAGCGGCCCTCCGACCCTTTCCACCACTTTACTAGTGCACTAGTATACTAGTACAATGCAACTCCTTGCCAGACGAGCGCTTGCGCCGTCGTTGAAGACGCTCGAAGAAGTCGGCGAGATGATGCTGCTCGCGGGCCGCACCATCGCCGCGGCGCTGCGCCCGCCTTACCCGTACGGCGGCGAGTTCGTCTCCCAATTCCTGTTCGTGCTGCGCCTCTGCTGGTTTCCGCTGATGGTGTCGGCGATCTGCATCGACTACGCGGCGCCCGGGCTGCAGGGCGCCAACCTGCTGACGCTGTTCGGCGCGCTCGACCAGCTCGGCGGCCTGTTCGTGCTGGCGGCCGTCCGCGAGATCGGCCCGTTCGTCACCGCCATCGTCGTCGCCGGCGTCGCCGGTACGGCGATCACCGCCGACCTCGGCGCGCGCAAGGTGCGCGAGGAGCTCGACGCGCTGCAGGTGCTGGGCGTCGACCCGATCAAGAACCTCGTCGTCCCTCGCTTCCTCGCGCTGATGCTGGCCACGGGGCTGTTCAACATCTACACAATCCTGTTCGGAATCTTCGGTGGGCTGCTCGCCGAGGTGGTCAATAGCTATCCGCTCGGGCCCTTCTGGAACACGCTGTTCGCCAACGCCGACACCACCGACATGTGGAGCTCGGTGCTGAAGGCCACGCTGTACGGGGCGTTCATCTCGATCATCTGCTGCTACAAGGGCCTCACCGCCTCCGGCGGCGCCGAGGGCGTCGGCCGCGCCGTCAACCAAGCGGTGGTCGCCTCGTTCCTGGCATTCGCCACGTTCGACTATGTGTTCGAGCAGATGATCCTCGCCACCCACCCGCAGATCCTGGTGGTCAAATGAGCGGTTAGCGCCAACGCTCCAGCAAATCCTCGGCGGGCACCTCGCGCACGACACGCGCGGGCACGCCCATCGCGACGGCCCGCGCGGGGATGTCGCGGGTGACCACCGCGCCGGCGGCGACGTACGCCTCTTCGCCGATCTCCACCCCGGGCGTCAGCACCGCGCCACCACCCACCCGGCAGGCGCGGCGCAGCGTGGCGCCACGCAGCGGCGTGGAGTCGTCGTGGCGCGCCATCGTGTGGTCGTTGGTGGTGGTCGCGCCCGGCCCCACGAACACGTCGTGCTCGATCGTGGTGAACGCCGTGAGATACACGCCGGTTTGCACTTTCACGCGCTCCCCCACCCGCACGTCGTTATCCACCACGCTGCCCCTGCCGATCACCGAGCGCGTGCCCACCAGCGAGCGCTCGCGCACATACGACTGGTCGCCGAGAATCGCCTCGTCGTCCACGCGCGCACCCGCAAACACCACCGCACCGGTGCACACGGTCACCCGCTTGCCCAACTCCAGGCGCCCCACCTCGCCGCGCGCGGAGCTTGTGCGCGCCAAGCGGGGACGCTTGCCCAGCACCGCGTGATCCTCGATCACGCAGCCATCGCCCACCACCGTGCCGGCGTGCACCACCACGTGGGCACCGAACGCCACTCCCTCGCCGATCTCCACGCCCTCGCCCAGCAGCAGGCCCGGCCCGCGGGGATCGGGAGTGAGCGTCACAGCGGCAGGCCCGGCCCGCGAGGGTCGGGGGTAGGCGTCACAGCAGCAGGCCCGGCCCGGGAGCCTTGGGGGCGAGTGTCACAGCAGCGAACCCAGCCCGGGAGCCTTGGGGATGGGCGTCACAGCAGCACTGCGTTCTTCACCGGCGCCCCCCGCGTCACCCCGCGCAGATCCACCACCACGCGCGCCCGCTCCATCGCCAGCGCGTGATCGACGGTCGGGTGGGCGGTGACGATCAGGGCCAGATCGGCCTCCTGTAGCGCCTCCTCCAGGGGGACGCTGCGCATGCCCAAGTTGGGCAGCGCGGGGACGTGGGGATCGTGGTAGGCCAGCTCGGCGCCCAGCCCACGCAGCAGCGCGATGATCTTCAGCGCCGGCGATTCGCGCACGTCGCCCACACCCGGCTTGTAGCTGACGCCCAGCACCGCGATGCGGGCGCCGCGCACCGCCAAGCCCTCGTCGTTGAGCGCGCGCTCCACCTTGCTCACGCAGTGGTAGGGCATCTGCTGGTTGACCTTGCCCGCCAGCTCGATGAACTCGGTCACCATGTCGAACTCGCGCGCGCGCCAGCTCAGATAGAAGGGGTCCACCGGCAGACAGTGCCCGCCCATCCCCGGACCCGGCTCGAAGCGCATGAAGCCGTACGGCTTGGTGGCCGCGGCGTCCACCACCTCCCACACGTCGATCCCCATGCGGTCGGTGAGCATCGCCAGTTCGTTCACCAGCGCGATGTTCACCGACCGGAAGATGTTCTCCAGCAGCTTCGTCAGCTCCGCCGCCTCGGGGCACGACACCGGCACGAGCTTTTCGCACACCATCCCGTACAGCTCGCTCGCGCGCTCGCCGCATGCCGGAGTGAGGCCACCCACCACCTTCGGCGTGTTGCGCAGCGTGAAGTCCTTGCGCCCCGGGTCCACTCGCTCTGGGGAGAAGGCGAGGTGGAAGTCCTCGCCGGCGGTGAGCCCGGAGGTCTCGAGGATCGGGAGCATCCGCTCGCGGGTCGTGCCGGGGTAGGTTGTCGACTCCACCACCACCAGCTGCCCCGCCTGCAGCACCTCAGCCAACCCGCTGGTGGCTTCCAGCAGCGGGCCCAGATCCGGCTCGCGGTTGCGGGTCAGCGGCGTCGGCACACACACCAGCACCGCATCGGCCTTCGCCAGCCGCGCATACCTCGTGCTGGGATGGATCCGCCCGAGCAGCTCCTTCAGCTCGGCCGACGGCACGTCCTCGATGTACGACTCGCCCGCTTCGATCGCCTGCACCTTGCGCGCGTCCACGTCGACCGCGACCACCTCGCAGCCCTCGCGCGCAAACGCCACCGCCAGCGGCAGCCCCACGTATCCCAGCCCGATGATGCCCACGGTTTTCATCGCGTCCGTAGTCTATGCGCTCGCGCCGTCGTAGATCGCTGCCAGCCGCTGCGCCACGCGCACGGGGGCGCACAGCGCGGCGATCCGCTCCCGCGCGCGCGCGCCCGCCGCCGGGTCGGCTCGCATGCGCTCGATCGCCGCCGCCAGCGCGCGGGCGTCGCCGGGCGGTGCCAGCGCCCGCTCCTCCAGCAGCTCGCCCAGCGCGCCCACGCGGCTGCCCACCACCGGCAAACCCGCCGCCATCGCCTCCGCCGCGGCCAGCCCGAACGTCTCGGCCGAGCGCGATGGCACCAGCGCCAGCGCCGCCCCGGCGCGCAGCTCCGCCAGGCGCGCGTCGTCCACGCGGCCGACGAACGACACGTCCGCGCGGTGCAACACAGTCGCGAGGGCGCGCTCGTCGAAGCCCGTACCGGCCACCACCAACGGGATGCCCGCCAGGCCACACGCCTCGATCGCCACCTCCAACCCCTTCTCGGGAGACACGCGTCCCACCATCAGGGCGTATCCGCCCGGCGCCCCGCGCGTGGCGGGCGCTTCCTGCTCCAGCGCTCGCACCGGCGGCGCCAGCACATGCACCCGCTCCCACGGCAGCGGGGCGCCGAGCGCGCGCAAGCGTTCGCGGGCGAACGCGCTCGGAACGATCACCGCGTCGGCCTGCTCCACCAAACGGGGCTGCCACAGCGCCAAACCCGCCCCGTACGCCAGTGCCTCGGCGCGGCTGCCGCGGCAGTTGCGGGCGATTCCCGGCAGCGTGTTGCGTCCATGGCAGCGCGTGCACTCCTCGCCGCGGGTGAAACACACGCCCACCGCGCACACCAGCCGATACTGGTGCAGGTGCACCACCACCCGGGCGCCCGCCGCCCGCGCCGCCGCCAGCGCGCGCCAGCCGAATGCCGGGTTGAGATTGTGCGCGTGCACCACGCGCGCGCCGGTGCGTCTCACGGCATCCCCCACCTCGCCGGGGTCGAGGCCGCCGCGCAGCAAACCCGCCGCCGCCCGGGCGCGGCCGGCCACCGAGACACCGCCTTCGCCACGCGGGGCGCCATTCGCAGTCGGCGGGGCGCCGCGCGCCAGCAGCTCCGCCGGCTCGCCGATCCGCTCGCGCACCAGCCACGTCAGCTCCTCCACCACGCGCTCCTCCCCACCTGGCACGCGGTAGCGGTTGTGCAGGAATAGAACCATTTGCCCCGCAAACCTAGAATGTTCTCCCGGCGAATACTCTCGTTGCGAGTATTCGCTCGGAGAGCATTCGCATTTTGACCCCATCCGCCTCGATCGTCATCCCCACCCGGGCGCGGCCCGACTACCTGCGGGTGGCGCTCGCCTCGATCGCCCCGCAGGCGCACGACGCCGGCGTGGAGCTGCTGGTCGTCGAGGACGACGCGCCGTCGTCGGAGACGCGCGCGCTGGCCGCGCGTTTCGGCGCCCGCTACCTGTCGCTCGAGCGGCCGCTCGGCCTCAACGCCGCACGCAACGCCGGGATCGACCACACCAGCGGGGAGTTGGTGGTGTTCGTCGACGACGACGTGGAGGTGCGTCCCCGGTGGCTGGTGGCGCTGCTGACGGCCGCCCACGGGCATCCCTCCGCGCAAGTGTTCGCCGGTGCCATCCATCCGCGTTTGGAAGGTCGCCGCGGCTGGAGCATGCGCTCGTGCGGGCGCGAGGGTCCGCCGATCACCGCGCTCGACCTCGGCGACCGCGACACCGATCGTGTGCGCTTCGCGTGGGGCGCCAACATGGCTGTGCGCCGCGCCGCGCTGGCGCGGGTCGGGCCGTTCGACACCTCGCTCGATGGGTGCGGCGACGAGCAGGAGTGGCAGGAACGACTGTTCGCACACCCCTCCAATGGCCACCAACCGATCCTGTATGTCGCCGCCGCCGCGCTCGACCACCGCCGCGCACCCGGCGACGCGCGCCTGGCGCCGCTCGCCCGCGCCACGCGCAGGCGCGGGCGCGCCAGTCGCCGCTACGACGCCTGGCGCGGGGGGGCGCCGGGGCTGGGGCATGAGCTGCGCACGCTCGCCGGCTGCGTGGGGCACGTCGTCCGCCGGCGCTGCCCGGCGGGCGTCACGATGGTCGCGCACAGCCTGGGCCGGGTCGAACAGGCGATCGGCGAACGTCGTCGGCCGACCCGAGCCCCAACCGACGACCCCCCAGATGGCGACCCTCCAGCTTGCGACCCGCCGCCCGACGACTTCCTCTCCGGCGAAAGCGGCACCGTCGGCGGCCTCGACGGGGTGCGCCGCGCGGCGCTCGACCGTTTGGTGGACGCCCGCGAGCTGCTCACCGGCCGGCACCGGCGCCTAACTCGCGCCGCCCGCCGTGCGCCGGCGCGCCGGCGCGTTCTGGTGCTTGGCGTGGAGCGCCCCGAGCGGCGGGCGCTGGCGAGCGCGATCCGAGCGGAGCTGGCGCGCTCGCGCCACGCGGTCGAGGTGCACCTCGCGCCCCCCGGCGAGCGCGGCAAGTTCGAGAACCTCAACCGCCTGCTGGCCGCCCACCCGGCCGAAGGGCACGACTGGCTGCTGGCGATCGACGACGACGTGGTGCTGCCGCACGGTTTCCTCGACAACCTGCTGTTCCTCGCCGAGCGCTTCCAGCTCCAGCTGGCGCAGCCGGCGCACCGCGCCCGCTCGCATGCCGCCTGGCGGATCACCCGCCGTCAGGCGGGCGTGGTGGCGCGCCAAACGCCGTTCGTGGAGATCGGCCCGGTGACCGCCTTCGCCCGCGCCACCTTTCCGGCGCTGCTGCCGTTCCCCGAGGTGCGCATGGGCTGGGGCCTCGACCTGCACTGGGCGGCGCTCGCACGGGAGCATGGGTGGCGCTGTGGGGTGCTGGACGCGGTGGCGATTCTGCACGCCGCCGCGCCGGCCGGCGACGCCTACTCGCGGGCAGCCGCCGTCGCCGAGGCGCGCGCGCTGCTCGCCGAGCGCCCGCGTCTGACGGCCGCCGAAGCGCAAACCACCCTCCTCACCCACAACCGCTGGTGAAGGTCGCAGTCGTAGCCGAGTTCTACCCCCGCCGCGGCGATCCGGTGCTGGGCGTGTGGGCCCACCGCCAGGCGCTCGCCGCGCAGGCCGCCGGCGCACAGGTGCACGTGCTGGTGCTCCACCGGCTGGTGCCCCCCCGCGCCTCGCTGCACGCCGGTCCGGGCGCTGCCGCACGCGCGTTCGGCGGTCTCGTGCGCGACCTGCGGGGCGGGACGCCCGACAGCGATGGACAGGCGCGGCCGCCAGATTACGGCAACCGGGACGCCGCACCGGACACCCGCGATTGCCGTGGCGCACACGACGACCTGCCCGTCACCTATGTCCCCTACGTCTCGCCGCCGCGCTGGCGCGCCTACCCTGCGTGGGGGGCGTGGGCCGCGCCGGCGCTCGGCGTCGCGCTGCGCCGGCTGCGCCGTCGCGAGGGCTTCGACCTGATCCACGCCCACAACGCCGTGCCGGCTGCCGACGCGGTGCGGCGTGTGGGCCTGAAGGCGCCGCTGGTGGTGTCGGTGCACGGCGGCGACGTGCTCTACACCGCCCCCCGCTCCACCGCCGGCCGCGAGGCTGTGGCGCGCGGGCTGGGCGCCGCCCGCCTGGTGCTGGCCAACAGTCGCGGTATCGCATCGCTCGCCAGCGCCGCCGGAGCGGGCGAGGTGCGCGTGGTGCACCTCGGCGCCGACCCGCCCGCTGCCGGGGCGGCGCGCGACGCTGACCCCACGTTGGTCACCGTCGGACATCTGGTGGCGCGCAAGCGCCACGCCGACGTGCTGCGCGCGCTCGCCGTGCTGCGCGCACGCCACCCCACGCTGCGCTACGCGATCGTCGGCGACGGCCCCGAGCGGGTGGCACTCGAAGGGCTGGCGGCGCGGTTGGGGGTCGACGATCGGGTGGAGTTCTGCGGCCAGCTCCCACCCGAGGCCGCGCTCGAACGGGCGCGCCGCTGCACACTGTTCGCGATGCCCTCTACCGAGGAGGCGTTCGGGGTGGCCTACATCGAGGCGATGGCCGCCGGTCTGCCGGCGATCGGCTGCCGCGGCGAGCCCGGCCCGGAGGAGATCGCCGCAGCCGGCGACGGCTTCATGCTGGTGCCGCCCGGCGACATCGAGCGGCTCACCCAGCGGATCGACGAGCTGCTCTCCGACCCCGCGCGGCTGCGCGAGGCCGGCCGCCGCGCGCGCGCCACCGTCGCCGCCCACTTCACCTGGGAGCGCTGTGGCCAGCAGACGGTCGCGGCGTACGAGCACGCGCTGCGATGAAGCCCGTGCTGTTCGTCACGGGCCACGTGCCGTTCGACCGGGTGGGCGCGTTCGCGCGGCTGCATGCGCTGGAGGGTGCCGAGTTTGCGCTGTTCGGGGGACGCTCCCAACACGGCGGCGTGGCCGCGGCCGAGCTGCCATTTCCCCACCGCCACATACGCCAGCGCGAGCTGGCGCGGCTGGCAGCGGCGGGGCGCCACCGTGCGGTGGTGGTGTCCACCGGCGGCCGGGTCGCGCTGCCGGCCGCCTGGGCGGGCGCCCGCCGCGCCGGGGCGCCGGTGATCCTGTGGAGCGCGCTGTGGGCCCACCCCCGCAGCATCGCCCACGCGTTCAGCTACGTGGCGCTGCGACGCCTCTACCGCTCGGCCGACGCGGTTGTCGTGTACGGGCCGCACGTCGCCGCGTACGTGCGAGCGCGCGGAGCTCGCAACGTGCACGTCGCGTTGCAGTCGGTCGACAATGCATTCTGGGGCGCGCCCGCGGTGCGCCTACCGGCGACACCCGGCTGGCCGTCTGAGGCGACGGTGAAGTTCCTGTTTGTAGGGCGCCCCAACCGGGAAAAGGGTCTCAGGGTGCTCATGGAGGCCTGGTTTGACCATGGCCTGCAAGCATCTTCCGCCGCGCTCGTCCTCGTCGGCGTGGGATCCTGCCCCCCTTGGATCCCCGCCGGCGGCGCGGTGTGCCCACTCGACCCCGTTGCGCCCGCCCAGCTGCGCGAGATGTACGCGGCAGCCGACGTTTTGGTGGTGCCCTCGATCCCCACCCGCACCTTCCGCGAGCCGTGGGGGTTGGTGGTGAACGAGGCGATGAACCGCGGGCTTCCTGTGATCGCAAGCGATGCCGTCGGCGCGGCAGCCGGTGGGCTGGTGCGCGACGAGCGCAACGGCCTGGTTGTGCCGGCCGGCGACGCCGGTGCGCTGGCCGGCGCGATGCGGCGACTGGCGGCCGACCGGGAGCTGCGCGCCCGACTCGGCGCCGCCGGTCGGCAGGACGTGCGCGCATACACGTACGACGCCTGGGCGCAGGGGTTCGCGCAGGCGCTCGACAGTCTCGGGCTTTCCCGCGGGGGGCGCTGGTAGCGTGCCTCGCTTGCGTCCGACCGTCACCCTCCACCGCCGGCGCCCGGTCGCGTTCGCCGTGGCGTTCGCGTTGGCGGCCACGCTCAGCGCCCTGCTCGCCGTGAGCGCGTCGGCAAGCAGCAGAGAAGTCACGAAGATCACCGAAGAGTGCGCCGCCGGAACGCTGCCCAGCGGCTTCAGCCAGCAGGCCTATACCCAGGCGACCAAGGAACTGGAACCGTATCTGGCGGAGTACAGCGACTGCCCCGACCTGATTCGCAAAGCGCAGCTGACCGGCGCCGCGCACGGCGGCGCGGGTGGCGGCGGCGCCGGTGGCGAAGGCGCGACGAGCACAGCCGCCGTGGCGCCCGCCACTCCGACCGAGCAGCACGCACTCGAAAGTATCCCGCACGCCGCCGCCCCATCGGTGGCGGTCGGCGACCAGGTGGTTCACCCGGGGGTGGTGCACGTCGACCTCGCCTCCGCGTTCAGCACACTGCCCACGCCGTTGCTGGCACTGCTCTCCTTCCTGCTCGCCTGCGCGCTGCTGTTGGCGGGGCGTGCCGTCCTCCAGCGTGCGCGCCGCGCAGATGGTGGCGCGAGTCGGGATTGATGGCGGCTGAGGCCTGATGGCAGCCGAGGCCGCGGATAGCCGCGTCGCGTGGTCGGCCGACCTGGACCGCACGCGCCTGGCCGGGCTCGCACTGGCGACGCTGCCCACGCTGCTGGTCGCGGGCGCGCTGTGTGCGATCACGTTCCTCGCCGGCGGCGGCCTCAATCTGAGCGCGCGCACACCGGTGGAGATGGTGTTGACGCTCGTTTGCGGGGTGGGGATCGCCGTCGCGATCGTGCTGGCACCACCCGGAAGGCCGCTGTACGGGCTGTGGCCGGCGGGACTGCTGTTGGGGCTGGCGGGGCTGTCGGCGCTGTCGGTGATCTGGTCGGTGCAACCCGACGGCAGCTGGCAGGATGCCGGGCGCCTGTTCGCTTACAGCGCGCTGTTCGCGTTGGCCGTGCTGCTGGCGCGCGCGCTGCCCGCCGGCTGGTCGGCGATCCTCGGCGGCGTGCTGCTGGCGGCCGTGATCGTGTGCGGGTATGCGCTGCTCACCAAGATCTTCCCCAACGCCGTCGGCGGCGAACACGGCGCCGGCCACACCTACGCACGACTGCAAGCGCCCTACGGCTACTGGAACGCGATCGGTTTGGCCGCGGCGATGGGGGCGATCGGCTGCATGTGGCTGGGGGCCCGCCGCGCCGGGCACGCGCTGCTGAACGCACTGGCCTACCCGGCGATGGGGTTGCTGCTGGTGACGCTGATGCTGGCCTACTCGCGCGGCGCGCTCGCCGCGCTGGTGCTGGGGACGGCGCTGTGGCTGTGCATCGTGCCGCTGCGTTTGCGCGGCGTGGCGGTGCTCGGCGCCGGCGCGCTCGGCGCCGCGGTGGTGGTGGGCTGGGACTTCTCCCAACACGCCCTCACCGCCGACGACATGCCGCTGGCCGAAAGGATGAGCGCCGGCCACCAGCTGGGCGTGCTGCTGGCGGCGGTGCTGGTGCTGCTCACGCTGGTGGGCGTGGCGATCGGCTTCTTCACCAACCGCCGCGCGCTCTCACCACAGATGCGCAAACGCGCCGGCACGGCGCTGCTGGCGCTCCCGGTGATCGTCGTGATCGCACTGCTGGGCGCGCTCACCGTCAGCCATCGCGGACTGTTCGGCAGCATCTCGCACACGGTTGGCACGCTCACCAACCCCAACGCGACGCTGCCCGCCAACGGCCCCGGCCGGCTGACGGCGATCGGCAGCGTGCGCGCCCGCTACTGGAACGAAGCGCTGGAGATCTTCAAGGACCACCCGCTGGCGGGGGTCGGCGCCGAAGGGTATGAAACGGCGCGTTTGCGCTACCGCACGGCGCCCATCGACGTGGGGCAGGCGCACGGCTTCGTCGTGCAGACGCTCGCCGACCTCGGCCTGCTGGGGCTGCTGCTGGTGCTGGCGCTGTTCTTCACCTGGCTGGCGGCCGCGGGGCGCGCCACACACCCGCTCAACCGACGCTGGCGCGGCTGGCCTCAGCTGCTCACCGGCAAGCGCCCCGCGTGGCTGGCGCTGCCCGCGGGCGATCCGGCGCGCGCGTACAGCGCCGAGCGGGTGGGGCTGCTGAGCATCGTGTGCGTGACCGTCACCTTCGGCGTGCACTCGTTCGTCGACTGGACGTGGTACGTGCCGGGCGTGGCCTGCGCCGCGCTGCTGTGCGCCGGCTGGGTGGCAGGTAGGGGGCCGTTGACGGCGCCCCCGGCGGCGGGGAGGCGGTGGCGCACGCTCACGCTGCGCGACCTCGATCCGCTGCGCGGAGCGATCGCCGCCGCGGTGGTCGTGTGCGCGCTGCTGGCCGCCTGGGCGCAGTGGCAGCCGCAGCACTCCGTGGACGCCGCCGACGAAGCGCTGGCGCTGGTCGCGCGCAGCCCCACCGTCGCGCTCGCCACCGCCCACACCGCGATCGGCCGCGACCCGCTTTCAGCCGAAGCGCTGCTGACGCTGGCGGCGGTGCAGGAAGGCGCCGGCCAGCAGGCCGCCGCCGCGGCCACCTATGAGCGCGCCGTGCATCTGCAGCCGGCCAACTTCCATACCTGGCAGGCGCTCGGCGAATACGACCTGCAGCACGGCCAGCCGCAGGCGGCGCTGCAGGCGCTGCGCGCGGCCGTCTACCTCAACCCCGAGGCCGTCGCGCCGCGCGTGGAGATCGCCGACAACGCCGAACTGCTGTCGATCCAAAATAGCTACCTGCAGGCGCTGCGCGACACCGCCGGCGGCGGCGGGACGGCGGTGCGTTGATTGATAAGCCGCTTATCACTGCATCGTGGGAGACCAATCGGTCGGAGTGGTCGGCTGCGGAGGCGGGCGGCAAGGCGTGTGGCCTCCTCTCCTTGCCACGCGTGTGGACCCCTCCATTCATCGTCTTCGGCCTTCCCTTCTTTCACCGGTGTAGGACTGACGGGGCAAAGCAAGCGCTCCACAACCTGCTCGAGGTCGATCGGGATCGTGTGCGACTGGTGCTGGAGGAGGCGTGTCAGAGCCTGGGAAAGGTGATTGTTCGCTCGAACGGCTTCGACGAGGCCCGGCCCGAGAGCCGGGGACGCCACATTTCGGTGAATGCCGACGCCCACGACCCAGCTTTGGCTGGAGCGATCACGCGGGTGGTCGACAATGCCGATGCCCCGATGTGCGTGCTCGTGCACGTGCTCGCAAGACGCTCGGCGTGGGGGCATCTCTCCAATGAGCGCCGCGTTTCGCGCCGCCGAAGCGCCTGGTTAGTCGAAGAACATGGGGCCGGCTTGGATCCCACACGCCGCATGATCGCGGCGCGGCCGAGCCCCACCGAGCCACTGGACACGGCGCACAGAGCGCAGATGCTGGACCGGCTGCGCCAGGTCGCCGCCCACCTCACGGATCACCGTCATCTGATGCACTGCGAGTGGGTGTGGGACGAGCGGCGAGTGTGGATCGTGCAGGCCGACCGAATCACCCCAGCGCCAGGGGAGGCAAACCGCTACATGCGCGCTCGCGCGACGCCATCCGGTGACGGGGTACAGGTGAGGCTGCTGCACAGCCCCACCTCAGAGGACACACGTCGCTGGCACAAGCTCGCCAAGAGGACCGTAATGCAGGAGCTGGGGATGCCGGTTGCTCCCGTGTATCTCCTGAGCGGGGAGACGTGCAGCGATCTCGCCCTCCACGGGAAAGCCTTTGACGAAGACTTCGCCGCACTATCGCTGGGAGGTCGCATTCCGGTGGTGCTCCGGTGTGACCTGCTCGCCGGCACCGACGACAGCGGGCTTTCGCTTCCTACCAGCGAGCCGCTGCTCGACGCGGCCCACGCCCGAGCCTTCATCGCGGACACCGCCCAATGTTTCTCGGCAGCCGGCATCGCGCCGAGCGGTTGGGCTGTGCTTCCCGCGCAACTAGTGCCCACATATGCCAGCGTCATGGCGCTGGCCCGTCCTGGAGCACAAACCATCCGCCTCGACGCGTTGTGGGGATTTCCAGACGGCGTGGGATGTCTCGCCCACGACAGCTATCAATATCGCATCGACCGCGAGGACTTCTCGGAGGCGTGCCGTTACAAGGGCAGCTGCCTGCTATACGAGCCCGACCGTGGTTGGCGCTTTGCGACCGTGGGCGAGCCATACGACTGGGGTCATATCCTCAATCGTGCCGAGGTGCACACAGCCGCCAGCTGGTCTCGGCGCATCGCCGACCATCTCCAGCGAGAGGTTCAGCTCATGGTCCTCTGTCGGATCGGCGGCGCGCGCGGCGCGACGGCGATGAAGCCTTGGCACTACACCGATCACGTCGTCCCGCCCTGGACACACCCCGTCCGATGGGCCCCCGAGCAGAGCGCCGCGATGGTGCAGGGACCTGCCGACCTCGAGCGACTGCGCGACTCTCACACGGCGATCTCTGGAATCCACTTCGTCCCCTTCGTCGAGGAGCGCCGCGACACACGGCTGATTCACGACGTGGCCACTCTGGCCGCCGAGGTGGGCGTGCCCGTGTATTTCTCCGGCAGCGTGCTGGGGCACACCTATTACCTGTTGCGCAGCGCCGGCGCAAACGTCGTCCTCGTGGGCGGCGAAGCGCCCGAGGCAAAGCCTGATCAATACGACAAGCTGGTGCGCGACCGAATTCCCGATGTCGTGCGAAGCAGCGGCACGACGGCCCATGTGGTGCGTGCCACTCCCGAGCAGGGAGTACGTCTCCTGAAGCACAAGCTCGTGGAGGAGGCGCTGGAGGTATGGAACGCCCAGGGCGACGCCGTGCGCGACGAGCTGGCCGACCTGCTCGAGGCACTCGAGGAGCTCTACCGTCGGCTGGGGTTGACACGTGCGGAAGTGGAGGACACGCAGCGCGCCAAGCGCGCCAGTCGCGGAGGCTTCGAGCAACTGATCTATCTGGAAGCCACGGCACCCCAGCACGGCCGACTGGAGGAGAGCGGGCTCTTCCCCACCTCCCCCGAGCCAATTGTGTCGGCCGCCCGACGCGTGCTCGGACCAGTGAGCGTGGAGCGTGCCGACGGGAGGGTGTTGGTCCTGCGCGTGCCGGTAGCGCCGCCGCTTCGGGCAGGCGTCCCCATTCGTGAGTATGGTATCGACCTTGCTGAGGCGCGAATTCGGTTTCGTCACGATGGATTGAACCTCAGGATCAGCGTGGAGCGCATCGAGCAGCCCAACCCACCAGGACAGTTGAGCCTTCCGATCGAGATGTCCTGAACGCATGCACCCAAGCACCTCTCCATACGCCGATGCCGACGCGTTCGCGTACGTACCCGTCGCGGATCTCGTGAGTCGCGCTACGTACGCGATCTGTGAGTTGTGGTACAGCCGCAAGAAGACCTTCTGGCGTGACTCGCACGAGCGCGAACGGGAAAAAACGCCAAAGCGCTTCCACCCAACGGTTACCTTCAAGGTCACGGAGGTGCTCACGCAGCTGCACACCACTTTTCCGGAATACTGGAACAAGGATCACGATGAGGTTTTCGCTGCCGTCGTCACGGCCGTTGTGGAGAAGGATCACAAGAACCTCCCCGCGCAGTCCACGCTCGGCAATCCGCCTTACATGCTGGCCCTGTTCACACAGGCGATGGCATCCATCGCCCGCTCCGACCTCCAACACGCGCAACGGGCGCACCAACGTCTGCCCGGGCTGATCGACGAGTTGCTCATCCAGGTCGAAGGCTCACCCAAGCCCGCGCACCCCTTCGTCCTCTTCCATGTGATTCGGGCGCTGAACGCAGCACGAGCGGGAGGCACCGCCATGACACCCGCCGGCATCGGCTTGGACGATCGCGTGACGGAGCTGGTGGATGAGATCCGTGTCCGCACACACACGCTGCTGGCGAAGCATCGTACCGGCCTGGCCAGCCCAAGCGAAGCGGTGGTGCTCGCCTTCTGCGCGGCCACACTCGCCGACGCCGCAGGGCCGAGCGACGGTAAGCTGGCGCTCGCCGCGCTCACTGACTCGCTAAGCGCCCAGGACGACGCGGGCTGCTGGCCCCTGGGACGCGTCGTCGCAACGGAGCCCGATGGGCGCCTGGAGATCTCCACGTACGAGGTCGCGTGGGTCGTGTGCACGACCTTCGATCGGCTTCTGCAAGCAGAGCTGTGCAACACCACGGAGAACATCGGCAGCAGACTGGCCGACGCGGTCCTGAAAGCGAGCCGCTTCGTGCAGCGTTCCGACACCGACATCGCGGGCAGCCCCCTCGAGGGGTGGGCCTCGGATCATCCCTACCAGCAGCCGCGGGTCGAGTCGTGGACCACAGCGATCGTGTTGCAGTTCGCGCTGTCCATCGAAGAACTGGCAGCCACCCTGGGCAATTCGCGCGTGCTCCCAGCCCTCAACGCCCAATGGCCGGGTAGAGCTCGCTGGCCGGCGTGGCTCGAGTGGGGTGCGCTGCGCAAAAGTTCTCCCGGCATCTGCGTTTACCTCGAGAAACACGTGGTGGAGCCGATCGAACGTCATCCGCGTCAGCTGCCCTCGGGTGACACGAGCACCGCCTCGGTGTTGCTGTTCGGGCCACCGGGGACCTCCAAGACCACGCTGGTCAGAGGCGTGGCGCAGCGCCTGAACTGGCCGATCGTCTTCCTGAGCCCCGGCAGCTTCATCAGCCGCGGCCTGGAGAGCATTGAGTCCCAAGCGGACGAGGTCTTCCTGGCGCTGGAGCGGCTGGCGCGCGTGATCGTGATCTTCGACGAGTGCGACGAGCTCTTCCGCGACCGCACACCCTCCAGCGAGACCGAGCCGGTGCGCAGCATCAGCGCCTTCGTCACGGCCTGCATGTTGCCCCGTCTTCAGGATCTGCACGACCGAGGGAGGGTGTTGTTCTTCATCTGCACCAACCACGTCTCCAAGATGGACGCGGCGGTCCTCCGGGGAGGGCGGATCGATCACCGCCTGGGCGTGGGACCCCCCGACGGCGGGGCGCGACGACGAATTCTCGAAGAGACATCCGCCAAGGAGTGGCCGTTCCAGAAAGAGGTCATGGAGAAGCTGGTGGCGGACACGCAACGGTACACGCACACCGAGTTGCGCCGCTTGGTGCGAATGCTGGACACCAGAGCCAAACGCTGGAGGAGCGCGCAATCTGCGACGGTGGCGGTCGACAAGACGCTGAAAGCCATGGGCCAGACTCTGACCATCACCAACACCCTGGCCGAGCAATACGAGCACGATCGCAGCCGTTACGACGACTACAATTTGGGGGCGCCATGACCGCTGTCAAGCCATGTCACTTCTGTGAGCAGATCGCGGGTTCCTTCGAGCACAACCTGCTGTATGACATGCTGGAGCACCCGTGGGCAGTGCGGCCAGTGCTCCGCGAGAACGAGCGCGCGGTGGCGATGCCGAGCATCGGTGCGCTAACACCCGGACACCTGCTGATCTCACCCAAGCAACACTTGCGCAGCTTTGCCGCTGCGTCCACCGCACAGCGCACAGACCTGGACGGCCTCGCGGAGTTGACCGCGCGGGAGCTGCACGAGGCTACCGGCCTGATGGTGCACGGCTTCGAGCATGGGTCTGCCGCTTGCGGCGGGCGGATCGCTTGCTCGATAGAGCACGCCCACCGTCATCTGATCCCCTGTCGCGATGCCGTCATATCCGGCTTGCGGGAGGCCGCGCACTGGAAACCACTAGGCACATCCGAAACACTCAGCGAGGCTACGGACGGTCGCGAGTACCTCAGCTACCACGACCCCTGCGGGCGGACGTGGACAGCCACCAGCGACGACGGGTTCCCCTCGCAGATGCTCCGCCGCGTGTTCGCCAGCGCTCTGGGAAATGCACAGGGCTGGGATTGGCACTCGCATCCGCACACTGAGACTGTCCTCGCAACCGTGGCACTCCTCGACGAACACGCCCTGGCCGAGGTCGAAAAGCCCAGCGCGGTTCCCACGCACACACTGGTGGCTGCGTGATCAAGCGGATCCACGTCAACCAGCACCTCATCCGCCGCAATGCGAAGCATGGCGAGAACGCCCCTCCGCTGACGGTCAAGACTTCACGGGGCAATCATCGCGCTCACGAGGTGGCCATCGAGGGGCCCGCGAAAATCGTGTATCGGCCCACAAGCCCACTCTCGTGTGGTGCACGCGTGTGGATCGAGACCACGGCACGTGTGCGTGTGCAGTCGCCTGACGGCGAACTTTTGCTCCTCTGAGGCCATCCGGTCATTGCCCACCCGCGGCCTTAGAAACGCCGCCGCCGGGCGCTCGCCAGCAGCGTGCGGCGCGCACCGGGGAGGCCGCCGACGGCGCGCGTGTGGATCTGCTCGAAGCCGAAGTCGCAAAGCAGCGCCGTAAGCGTGCGGCGCGTGTAGAAGCGCAGGTGGTCGGAACGCGGGTCGAAGTGGGCGGCGAACGCGCGCCCGGAGAGCGCCAGCGCCAGGCGCGTGAGCGGCTGGTGCGCGGGCGTGCTCACCACCAGCTGGCCGCCCGAGCGCAACACCCGGCGGACCTCCGACAGCCACCCGGCGGTGTCGGCCACGTGCTCGATCGTCTCGCCCGCCCACACCGCGTCGAAGCTGCTGTCCGGCAGCGGCCATTCGCCGGCGACCGGCACCTGGCGCAGGTCGAGCTCGGGGTCGCGCGCGCGGGCGCGACGCAGCGGCTCGCACGCCACGTCGATCCCCACCGCGGCATGGCCGGCCCGCATCAGCTCGGCTGTGAACCAGGCTTCGCCGCAGCCCACGTCCAGCACGCGCCCCCCGGGCGGCAGGCGCGCGAGCAGAAATCGCAGCCGCATCTGGAGATCGGATGGCGGCCCGCCCCCCGGCGCAATCGCCTCCCAAAGCTGCTCGTGGAAGTCGGCGGCGGACACGAGTGCAGGGTAGAGGCGCCGAATATCCCGGATCGAGCGGCAACGGCGCTGTCATCGCTACAACTTCCGCGTCAAACCGACTAAGGTCCCGCCGATGCAGGAGGAGATCTTGTCCTCCCGCGCCCGAGCGAGGGAGCGCTGGCGCGGGTGAGGCTCGCGTTCGACAGTCGCCCGGCCGCCGACGAGCAGGGGCTCGGCCGCTACTCGCGCTGTTTGCTGCAGGCGCTGCGCGACACCGCCGGCGAGGAGGACGAGATCGTCGAGTCCCACCGCCCTCGCGGCGCCGACGTGTTCCACACGCCGTGGGTGCAGGGCGCGCTGCTGCACAGCCCCTGCCCGATGGTGGTGACGCTCCACGATTTCGCGCCGCTGCGGCGGCCCAGCGAGCGGCTGCGCTGCGGCGGCATGCACCTGGGTTTGCGCCACCTGGCGCTGCAGCGGGCGATGCTGGTGATCGTGCCCACCGATGCCGCCGCTGAGGACGCACGCGCCGAGCTTGGTTTGGAGCGCGAGCGGCTGGTGGTGATCCCGGACGCCCCCGCTCACGGCGCGGTGCCTAGAGGGCCCGACCCCGCGACGTTCGCGGCCCAGACGCTGCGACCCGCCGCACGCACGTGGAGCTGGGAGGACGCGGCGCGCGCCACGTGGCGGGTTTACCAGCAGGCGCTGACGCAACCCGAACAGGCGTGCGTGACCGGCTGGAGCCGGCGTCAGGGCCGCGGCCGCCGGTGGACGCAAGACCGCCAGCCCGACCGCCCGGTCTTCGACCAGCCCCCGGGTCTTCAGTAGGCCCCGCGGCGCGTCAGCACCGCGGGAATGGTCTTCAGGAGGATCGTGAGGTCGACCGCCAGCGACCAGTGCTCGAGGTAGAGGAAGTCGAGGTGCACGAGGTCGTCGAAGTCGAGCTCTGAGCGGCCCGACACCTGCCACATGCCGGTGAGACCGGGGAGCACCAGGTAGCGCTTGCGGTGCCACTCCTCCAGCCGCTCGAAGTCGCGCTCGGGCAGCGGGCGGGGGCCAACCAGCGACATCTCGCCGCGCATCACGTTCACCAGTTGCGGCAGCTCGTCCAGGGAAAAACGGCGCAGCAGGCGTCCCACGGGCGTGATGCGGGGGTCGTTGCGCATCTTGAACAGCGCGCCGGAGGCCTCGTTGAGCGGTTCCAGATCGGCCAGACGGTGCTCGGAGTCCTCGTACATGGTGCGGAACTTCAGGCAGTCGAACGGCCGCTCGCCGATGCCGGGGCGCACCGAGCGAAACAGCACCGGGCCCTTGGATGTCGCGCGCACCGCCACCCAGATCGCCGCCAGCAGCGGGCTGAGCACGATCAACAGCAGCGTCGCCCCCACGACGTCGAAGGCGCGCTTCAGCGCGAAGTCGATCCCTTCGAAGACGGGCGGCTTCAGCTCGAACAGCGGCACCGACTCCCCCGGCACGAACTCGGCGCGGCGGATGAGGATCTCCATGGTGGACGGCGCGACCCGCACGCGCACACCGCGGCGGTGGCAGCGATCGACCAGCTCCACCGCGTCGGCCTGCGGGAAGTCGGGGTCGGCGATGATCACCTCGTCGACCCGCTCCTCGGCAAGCACCCGCTCCAGTTCGCTGGGAGTGCCGAGCGCGCGCAGCTCGCCGGTGTGGAGCGCGCGCGGGGAGACGTACCCAACCACCTCCACGCGCGAATGGGGCGCATCTTTCAAAGCACCCGCCACCTCGCGGATGTGCTCGCCGGTGCCCACCAGCACCGCACGGCGCTCGTGTCCGGCGGCGCGCAAAATGGCGCCGGTGGTGTGCTCGTAGACCAAGCGCAGCAGCGGGATGTACAGCAGCGCAAATGCCAGCGAGCCCCAGAAGATGTAGTAGCTGGAGAAGTGCTGGCCGCTCACCAGCGCGAAGATCAGCGCCACGAACGTCACCTGAAACAGCGACGCCACGATCCGCGTCAGCCCCGGCCGCTGCGCGCGCGCGGCGTACAGCCCGGAGCGGGCGAACAGCAGCGCGGTGAGCAGGTAGGCGAAGGCGAGGATCGAACGCGTCTCTTCGTAGGCGCCGTGCGCGCTCACTTCGCTCAGCACCGCCGCCTTCAGCACCAGCGCGGTGAAGATCGCCGCCGACAGCCCCGCGAAGTCGAGCGCCAGCAGCGTCAGCACTCTGGCGGCGCGCCGCGCGGTTTCGACGCGCAGCAGAAACGACAGCGCGGGCGGGCGCTTGCGGCGCATGTCGCGCTCGGACGGCTCTCTGCGGATGGTCGCCTCAGAGAGAATCGGGATCTCGGTGACCGCGCTAGCGGCCCGCCCACCAGTGGCCGCGGGCGGGTGGGCCGTGCGCCCACCGGCTTCGAGAGGGCGCGGCTGGGCAGGGGCGGCCCCGAGCGGGGTGGCAGGCGTCCGCGTGGCGTGGGCCATCTCGCCATTCACAACGCTTCAGACTCGCAGATGGAGCGGTCGGGCGCTTCGTGGCGGCCTGCTGAGCGAGTGTGCGGCCGGAGCGCAGGAGGGCGCTCAGCCCACCAGCACCTCGACGCCCGACTCCTCGATCGTGCGCTGAAGGCCTTCTTTGAGCGCCACCTGCGGCGACCATTCCAGCAGCTCCTGCGCCAGCGCGATGTTGGGGCGGCGCTGCTTGGGGTCGTCGGTGGGGAGCGCCTCGAACACGATCTCCGAGCTGGCGCCGGTGAGCTCCCTGACCGTTTCGGCCAGCTCCAGCAGCGTGAACTCGTCGGGGTTGCCGATGTTGACCGGTTCGTGGTGGCCCGACTCGGCGAGCGCGATGATGCCGCGGATCAGGTCGGACACGTAGCAGAAGGAGCGCGTTTGGCTGCCGTCGCCGAACACCGTGAGCGGACGGTTGGCGAGCGCTTGGCGCAGGAACGTGGGGATCGCGCGGCCGTCGTGGGGGCGCATGCGCGCGCCGTAGGTGTTGAAGATGCGCACGATCGAGGTGTCCACGCCCTGCTGGCGGTGGTAGGCCATCGTCAGCGCCTCCGCGTAGCGCTTGGCCTCGTCGTACACGCCGCGCGGGCCGATCGGGTTGACGTGGCCCCAGTAGGACTCCGACTGGGGGTGCTCCTGGGGATCGCCGTACACCTCGCTGGTGGAGGCCAGCAGGAAGCGCGCGCGCTTGTGCTTGGCGAGGCCGAGCGTGTGGTGGGTGCCGTAGGAGCCGACCTTCAGCGTGTGCAGCGGCAAGCGCAGATAGTCGATCGGCGAGGCGGGCGAGGCGAGGTGGTAGACGAAGTCGACCGGCTCATCGACGAAGTAGGGGTCGATGATGTCGATGTTGAGGTGCGAAAAGCGCGCGGGGTCGCGGATGTGCTCGATGTTGGCCAGCGACCCCGTCTCGAGGTTGTCGACACAGATCACGCGGTGGCCGCGCGCGAGCAGCTCGTCGCACAGGTGCGAGCCGAGAAAGCCGGCGCCGCCGGTGACCACGCAGGTTGCCATGCGATCGAGCATAACCGTCTCGTACGCCGCCTGTCCTTATCATCTCCATATGGCCACAACCGAGCAGCGCGCGCGCGACGCTGGCGAAGAGGGGCTGGGACGCGGCGCCCACGACGGCGAGGGGGAGGAGCACCTCACGGTCGCCCCGGTCGTGGGGCCCGACGATCCGCGGCACTTCACCGACTCGGGCATCGAGATCGCACCGCTGTACACCGAGGACGACCTGCCCGCCGGCCTCGACCTCGGCGAGCCGGGCGCGTACCCGTACACGCGCGGGGTGCACCGGGAGATGTACCGCAAGCAGACGTGGACGATGCGCCAGTACGCGGGGTATGCGTCGGCGAAGGAGTCCAACGAGCGCTACCGCTACCTGCTCTCCAAGGGCTCCACGGGGCTGTCGATGGCGTTCGACCTCCCCACGCAGCTGGGTCTCGACTCCGACAACCCGCGCTGCCTCGGCGAGGTGGGACGCACGGGGGTGGCGATCGACACGATCGACGACATGCGCACCGCGTTCGACGGCATCCCGCTCGATCAGGTGTCGACGTCGATGACGATCAACGCGCCCGCCGCCTGTTTGCTGCTGTTGTACGAGCTGGTGGGCGAGGAGCAGGGCGTGGGGAGCGCGCAGCTGCGCGGCACCACTCAGAACGACGTGCTGAAGGAGTACATCGCGCGCGGCAACTACATCTACCCGCCGGAGCCCACGATGCGGCTGACCACCGACATCTTCCGGTACTGCCACGAGCGGGTGCCGAAGTGGAACACGATCTCGATCTCCGGCTACCACTTCCGCGAGAAGGGCTGCTCGGCGGTGCAGGAGGTGGCGTTTACGCTCAGCTCGGGCATCGCCTACGTGCAGGCGGCGATCGACAAGGGACTCGACGTCAACGACTTCGCGCCGCGGCTGGCGTTTTTCTTCAACGGCCACAACAACGTGTTCCAGGAGGTGGCCAAGTTCCGCGCGGCGCGGCGGATGTGGGCGCAGATCATGCGCGAGCGCTTCGGCGCCACCAACCCGAAGGCGACGATGCTGCGCTTCCACACGCAAACGGGGGGCGTCACGCTGACGGCGCAGCAGCCGGAGAACAACATCGTGCGCGTGGCGCTGCAGGGCTTCGCGGCGGTGTGCGGCGGCACGCAGTCGCTGCACACCAACGGCTTCGACGAGGCGCTGGCGCTGCCCACCGAGCGGGCGGCGAAGATCGCGCTGCGCACGCAGCAGATCCTCGCCCACGAGTCGGGCGCCACCGACACGGTGGACCCGTTCGCCGGGTCGTACTTCGTGGAGGCGCTCACCGACGAGATCGAACGGCGCGCACAGGAGCTGATCGCCAAGGTGGACGCGCTCGGCGGCTCGGTGAACGCGCTGGACTTCATCACCGGCGAGATCGACGAGTCGGCGTGGGGCTATCAGGAGCGCTACCGCATCGGGCAGGACATCGTGGTGGGCGTCAACAAGTACGAGGAGGACGACATCGAAGTGCCCGACCTGCTGCGGGTCGATCCCCAGTCCGAGCGCGAACAGGTGGAGCGGTTGAAGGCGTTCAAGGCCGGTCGCGACCAGGCGCTGGTGGAGCGCCGGCTGGAGGAGCTGCGCGAGGTGGCGCGCGGCGATGGGAACCTGCTGCCGGCGATCCGCGCGGCGCTGAAGGACCGCTGCTCGCTGGGCGAGGCGTGCGGGGCGATGCAGGACGTGTTCGGCCAGTACGCGCCGACCTTCTGAGGACGCCCACGCTCCTGGGCGGCGCGCATGTTTGTGTTTACTTTTTGGACGCCAACCAATTTGGTGGAGCGCTAAAAGAGCACATTTGCACGTACCCCATGACGCGGGTGCGCCGGCCGGACCCATAAGATTCGCGCGGTGCTCGCCGCCTCCGCCTACGAAATCGTGCTCGCCGTGCACATCATGGCGGTGGTGATCGCGTTTGGCGTCACGTTCGCCTACCCGATCATGTTCGCCGTCGCCGGGCGCGCCGACCCGCGCGCGCTGCCGACGATGCACCGCGTGGAGTACACCACTGAGCGCTTCCTCGTCAACGGCGGCCTGCTGGTGGTGGTCGCGGCCGGCATCTACCTCGCCTCTAAGGGCCACCTTTGGAGCCAGTTCTTCGTCCAGTGGGGGCTCGGCGCCGCGGTCGTGATCGGGGCGCTGGCGGGAGCGGTGATGATCCCGACCGCCAAACGCGCCGAGCAAGCCGCCGCCCGCGACATCGAGGCCGCCGGCGACGGCGAGGTGGCGCTCGGCGCCGAATACCAGGCGCTCGTGCGGCGCCTGGGGATCGTCGGCTCCTCGCTCTCGCTGCTGGTGCTGGCGACGATCGCCATCATGGTGATCCAGCCGTAGAGGGCCGCTGAGCTCGCGTAGTGTGCGTCATAGCGGGATTCGCCCGCTGGTCGTGACGGTCTGGTCGTCCGGCAGCCTGAAGTAGTCGGCCGGGTCGGCGGCGCGACGCGCCATTGCGACGTACAGCCGCTTGCGCCACATCGCTATGCCAGGCTCGCGGGTGGGCTCGATCGCGACCTTCGAGACGAAGTAGGTGGCGTTCGCGAGGTCGGGCTCGCCTTCGATCAAGCCCTGCTCGACCGCCCTGCGCAGCGCGGCCGGGACGTCCTGCTCCTCGAGGAAGCCGAAGTGCACCGTCAGCGGCGTGATGCTCTCCACGAGTGGGTCGAGCGGATCGCCGGTCGCGCCGCTGAAGAGCATCTTCGCCTCCGGCCGCACCCTCTCGGAGTCCGCCACGCGAGGGATGCGCTCCGTCTCGACGGCGACGATCATCACGTGGGCGTGCAGGGTTTGGTTGTGCTCGAAGTCGGCCTGCAGCGCCAGCGGCGCACCGCGCAGGTTGGGGCTGAGGAAGATCGCGACACCCGGGACCTGGCGCACCGGGAGGCTGCGCCCGCCGAGCTGCTCGATGAAGTCCGCGAGCAGCCCTTCCGCGCTTTCGCGGTTGGCGTTCACGATCTCGCGTCCGTGATACCAGGTGATGACGAGCGTGAACACGACGAGCGCGATCACGAGCGGCAGCCATCCGCCGTGCACGATCTTCGTGAGGTTCGCCGCGAAGAACGCGATCTCGACCGTGAGGAACACCGCGGCGCCGAGCGCGATCTGTGCTCGCGGCCTGCGCCACAGCAGCCGCGCCACCGCAAGGAACAGGATCGTGTTGAGGATGAACGTGCCGGTGACCGCGACGCCGTAGGCCGACGCAAGCGCGGTGGACGAGCCGAATCCGATCGCGATCACCAGCACCGTCACGAACATCGCGCCGTTGATCGCCGGCACGTAGATCTGCCAGATCTGCCGCTCGGAGGTGTGGCGGATCGAAAGCCGGGGCAGGAAGTCGAGCTGCACGGCCTGCTGGGTCACGCTGAAGGCGCCCGAGATCACGGCCTGCGAGGCGATGATCGTCGCGGCGGTCGCCAACACCACCATCGGTATCTGTGCCCAGCTCGGGAACAACAGGTAGAAGGGGTCGGAGATCGCCTGCGGGGAGCGCAATATCAGCGCTCCCTGGGCGAGGTAGTTGAGGGTGAGCGCCGGGAACGCGATCAAAAACCATGCGCGGCGGATCGGCGGGCGCCCGAAATGGCCCATGTCGGCGTAGAGCGCCTCGGCGCCCGTCACCGCCAGCACGACGGAGGCGAGCGCGATGAACGCGACGCCGCCGTGCTCGGCGAAAAACTGCACCCCGTAGCTCGGCGACAGCGCGCGCAGGATGCCGGGGTGATGCGCCACCTCCACGGCACCCACCACGCCGAGCACGCCGAACCAGACGACCATCACCGGCCCGAACAGGTTGCCGACGACGCCCGTGCCGAAGCGCTGGATCGCGAACAGCACGCAGAGGATCGCCACCGCGATCGGCAGCACGAGCGCGTGCAGGCTCGGCACCGCGACCTTCAGACCTTCCACTGCGGAGAGCACCGAGATCGCCGGGGTGATCGCGCCGTCGCCGTAGAACAGCGCGGCGCCGGCGATCCCGAGCGTGATCAGCACCGCCGGCACGACCGCGCGGCGGCTGCGCCGCGCGCCTTGCAGCAGCGACGTCAGCGCCATGATGCCGCCCTGGCCGCGATCGTCGGCGCGCATGATGAACGTGACGTACTTGATCGACACGACGAGCGTGATCGCCCAGAACACGAGTGAGATCACGCCGTAGACGTCGCCTTGCGTGGCGTGGACTGCGTGGTGATCGCCAGCGAACACCGCCTGCAGCGCGTACAGCGGACTGGTGCCGATGTCCCCGAACACCACCCCCAGCGCGCCAAGCGTGAGCGCCGCCATCGCGTTTCTCGCGGCGGCGTTCCCGCTCGGTCCAGACTTGCGGGCGGTCTCGAGGGAAGGGGCGAGGCTTTCGGCAGGCACCGGCGGACGGTATCGCGCTCCATACGCGCTACCCCACCGCGGAACCGCACTCCTGGAGCACTGTACCCTGGAGCTTCATGAGCCAGGGATACCGAGTAGCGGTCGTCGGCGCCACCGGCCAGGTCGGCTCGCTGATGCTGCAGTTGCTGCGCCAGCGCGCGTACCCCGCGCGCGAGGTGGTGGCGTTTGCGTCGGAGCGCTCCGCCGGGCGCGTGCTGGAGGGCGCCGGCCTCGACGGCGGCGACCTCACCGTGCAGGGCCTCTCCGAGGAGTCGATCCAGGGTTTCGACCTCGCGCTGTTCTCCGCCGGCGGCTCCACCTCGGGCGAATGGGCGCCGCGGTTTGCCGACGCCGGCGCCGTGGTGGTCGACAACTCCTCGCGCTGGCGCACCCACGGCGACGTGCCGCTGGTCGTCGCCGAGGTCAACCCCCACGCGCTGGCGCAGCACCGCGGGATCGTGGCCAACCCCAACTGCTCCACGATGCAGATGGTGGTGGCGCTCAAGCCCATCCACGACGCCGCCGGCATCGAGCGCCTGGTGATCTCCACCTACCAGGCGGTCTCCGGCACCGGCAAGGCGGCGGTGGACGAGCTGCTGGAACAGTCGCACGCGCTGCTGCACCAGCGGGAGATCCCCGCGCCCGAGGCGTACGCCCACCAGATCGCCTTCAACGCGCTCCCCCACGCCGGCAGTTTCGCCGCCGGCGACGACCACACCGACGAGGAGCGCAAGCTGATCAACGAGACCCGCAAGATCCTCGCCGACCCCGATATCCGCGTCAGCGCCACCTGCGTGCGCGTGCCCGTCGTCAACGGCCACTCCGAGGCCGTCAACGTACAGACGCGCGAGGAGCTCTCTCCCGAGCGCGCGCGCGAGCTGTTGGAAGCGGCGCCCGGCGTCACCGTGCTCGACGACCCCGCTGCCGCGCTCTACCCTCTGGCGATCGACGCCTCCGGCAGCGACCAGGTGTTCGTGGGGCGCATCCGCCGCGACCCGGGTCACGAGCACGCGCTCGATCTGTGGGTCGTCGCCGACAACCTCCGCAAGGGCGCGGCCACCAACGCCGTGCAAATCGCCGAGCTGCTGCATGAGCGGGGGCTGATTCGGCCCTCGCGGGAGCGGGCCACCGCCTGACGCCTGGCCGTCGCCCTGAAGGACTCGCACGGCCGCCCTCGAAACACGAGGCGATGCCCTCCATCGAAGCGCAGCGCACGCTCGTCAAGTCCCCGCCGGAGCTGTGGACGGAGTTGAGCGACCCCGTCTCGCTCGCGCGCCACCTGGGCGACGTCGGCGAGATCCGGATCGCGCGCGTCGAGCCGGAGACCAAGGTCGAGTGGGAGGCCGAGTCGGCCAGCGGCACCGTGGAGTTGAAGCCCTCCGGCTGGGGCACCAAGGTCACGCTCACCATCGACCGCGAGGTCGCCGAGCCGGTGATCGCCGAGCCAGAGCCCGAGCCTCAGCCCGTGCACGAGGTGCAGCCAGAGCCCGAGCCGGTGCGCCACCGCTGGTTTGCGAAGCTTTTCCGACGCCGCCGCGCGCGGCAACCGACACCGGCGCCTGAGCCGGTCGAGGCCGAGCCGTCGCCCGACCTGGCGGCCGAACTCGCCGCCGAGCTGGCGCGGCTGGAAGCGATGATGGCCGCGCGGGACGCCGAGCTGCTCGGCGCGGTGCTCGACCGCCTCGGCGCCGCCCACCACCGGCCGTTTTCGCGCGGCTGAGCGAGCGGCGCCACACCACCCTGGCGCAGCCGGACGGCGCCGTCACGCCACTGTGGCCCGACCCGCCGAGCGACGGCGCGGATAACATCCCCCGCCCGATGATGCGCGCCAAGGCACCAGAAACCTACGAGGAGAAGCTCACACAGCTGCAGGAGCTGCGCGCCGGCGCGCTGCACTCCGCGCCGGAGGCGGAGAAGAAGCAGCACGCGCGCGGCAAGTACACCGCGCGCGAGCGCGTCGAGAAGCTGCTCGACCCCGGCTCCTTCCAGGAGCTCGACACGTTCGTGCGCCACCGCACCTACGAGTTCGACATGCAGAAGAACCGCCCGTGGGGCGACGCGGTGGTGACCGGCCACGGCACGATCGAAGGCCGCCAGGTGTGCGTGTTCAGCCAGGACTTCACCGTGTTCGGCGGCTCGCTGGGCGAGGTGATGGGCGAGAAGATGTGCAAGATCATGGACCTCGCCGCCAAGATCGGCTGCCCGATCATCGGCATCAACGACTCCGGCGGCGCCCGCATCCAGGAGGGCGTGGTCTCGCTGGGCTCCTACGGCGACGTGTTCCTGCGCAACGTGCGCTCCTCCGGCGTGATCCCGCAGATCAGCCTGGTGATGGGCCCGTGCGCCGGCGGCGCGGTGTACTCGCCGGCGATCACCGACTTCATCTTCATGGTCGCCGAGACCTCCCACATGTTCATCACCGGCCCCGACGTGATCAAGACCGTCACCGGCGAGGAGGTCGGCTTCGAGGAGCTGGGCGGGGCGATGTCGCACAACACCAAGTCGGGCGTCGCCCACTTCGCCTCCGTCGACGAGGACGCCTGCCTGGATGACTGCCGCTACCTGCTGTCGTTTTTGCCCTCCAACAACCTCTCCACGCCGCCGCGCGTGCAGTCCACCGACGACCCGCTGCGGATGGACGAGGAGCTCGACCACGTGGTCCCCGACAACCCCAACAAGCCCTACGACATGCGCGACGTGGTGCGGCTGATCGTCGACGACGGCGAGTTTTTGGAGGTGCACGAACACCACGCCAAGAACATCGTCTGCGGCTTCGCGCGCATGGACGGCTTCACCGTGGGCGTGGTCGGCAACCAGCCCAACCAGCTGGCGGGAGTGCTCGACATCGACGCCTCCGCCAAGGCCGCGCGCTTCGTGCGCACCTGCGACGCGTTCAACATCCCGCTGCTCACCTTCTGCGACGTCCCCGGCTTCCTTCCCGGCACCGCCCAGGAGTGGGGCGGGATCATCCGCCACGGCGCCAAGCTGCTGTACGCGTTCGCCGAGGCCACCGTGCCGAAGCTGACGATCATCACGCGCAAGGCCTACGGCGGCGCCTACGACGTGATGTCATCCAAGCATCTCGGCGCCGACTTCAACTTCGCCTGGCCCACCGCCGAGGTCGCGGTGATGGGGCCGGAGGGCGCCGTCAACATCATCTACCGGCGCGACATCGCCGGCAGCCCCACGCCCGACGAGCGGCGCAAAACGCTGATGGACGACTACAAGGCGCGTTTCGCCAACCCCTACACCGCCGCCGAGCGCGGCTACATCGACGACGTCATCATCCCCCACGAGACCCGCCCGCGGCTGATCACCGCGCTGCGCACCCTGGAGACCAAGCGCGAACCCGGGCCCAAGCGCAAGCACGGCAACATCCCGCTGTAGCGGCACCGGCGCGTGGGTTGCACTCATACTTTTGGACGCCAACCATCCGTCAGCGCCGCCTGGCGTCGTAGATTGAAAAGAGTCCATCTGGACTAAAAAGCGTCGATATGGACTCTATACTGTCCATATGGATGTGGCACGCCCATACTCAACGGTCAGTCCCAAACTCGAGGGCGATGTCCTGCGCGCACTTGCGGGTACCACCAGGCTCCTCACGGGCCGTGAGGTCACACTGCTCACCGGCAAAACGTCGCACAGCGGGGTCATGGCCGTCCTCAGCAGGCTCGTAGAGCACGGTCTCGTCGAGCGCGTCGAGCTCAACAGAACGTCTCTGTACGCTCTGAATCGAGATCACCTGGCAGCTCCAGCCGTCGAGCTCCTCATGGGAATGCGCGAAAAGCTGCTCGATCAAATCCGCCGCAAGCTCGGCGCCTGGCAGATCGCTCCCCTCCACGCATCGTTGTTCGGCTCGACCGCACGGGGGGACGGGGACGCTCAGAGCGACATCGACCTGTTCGTGGTGCGGCCGGACGACGTGGACGAAGACCATCCCGCATGGTGCTCTCAGATCGATGATCTTCGGACGCAGATCCTCCGATGGACGGGTAACGGCGCCGGCGTAGTGCAGGTCTCCGAGTCGGAGGTTGCACATCTGCTCGACGAGGAACCGCCGATCGTCGCCGACCTTCGTTCGGATGCGATCGTTCTCCACGGCCCGGAGATCGACGCCCTGTCGGAGGTCGACAGCATGTCGCACGCGACGTGAGTCCAAGCGGCTCCAGCCGCACGCAGCGATGCACCGAGAATGACGCCACCACGCGCCTGCGGCACGCGCGCAAGTTCCTCGAGGTCGCGGAGTTGGTCGCCGGCGAAGGCGAGGACGTCGAGTACTCGAGCCCAGCCACGGCCTTGGCCGTGTTGGCCGGAATCGCGGCGTCGGACGCAGCGTGCTGCAAGGCGCTTGGGCGCCGCGCAAGAGGGCAAAGCCACCACGAGGCGACAACCCTGCTCGAACAGGTCTCACCCGGCGGGAGACGCGCCGCCAACTCTCTGAGCCGCCTGCTCAACCTCAAGGACGAGGCGCACTACGGCCTGCTCGATGTGGGTGGCCAGCATCTCAAGGCCTCCCTTCGGCAGGCCACTGACCTGGTTGAGTTCGCCGCGAAGGTCATGGCGCGCTGACACCACCTACGGAGGCTGGGGATTGTGTACGTACTTTTAGGAAGCCAACCAGTCGCTCAGCCGCGCCGTCGCCCGGCGCGTTCGCCGAGCAGCAGCCACCACGGATAGGTGGCGAAGATCAGTGCCGCCACCAGATGCGTGCGCCAGCCGGCGCGCTTGTGGTCGAAGCGGAACACACCCGAGTTGAGCATCCAGTCGCGTCCGCTCTGCGCCCGGCACAGCCGCCAGATCGGCCGCGTCCAGGGGCGGTTGAAGTAGAGCGAGATGCTGGTCGCCAAAAACGCCGTCGCGGTCGCCGCTTGCACCGCACTCGCGGTGGCGGTGCGCTCGGGCATTGCCCGGCCGTAGGCGCGGCCAGTCGCATATAGCCAGGGTGGGTCGATCAGGAACGACATCCAGCCTCCTCGTTGGTTGGGGTATCGCCGGCCGGGACCGGGCCGCGGGCGACGATGCGAGCACTGGGCGAATCGCCGACCGGCGTATCGGGAACGACGCGCCCCAGCAGGTGATACGCCAGTCGGGTGGCGAGCGCCATGATCGTGATCTGCGGGTTGACGCCCAGCGAGCTGGGTATCGCGCTGCCGTCCGCCACATACACACCCTCCACGCCGTGCACGCGCAAATCGGGGTCCAGCACCCCGCTGGCGGGGTCGGCGTCGGCGCGCGCTGTGCCGAGCGGGTGGAACGCCATCAGTTTCAAGTCGCGCGCGCGGGCACGCTCGGGGGCGACGCCGCACGGCAGCGGCAGATACACCTCGCGGGCACCGGCGGCGTGAAACAGCTCCCTCAGGCGCACCAGGCCGGCGCGGAACTTCGCCAGGTCGTCGTCCACCAGGTCGTAGCGGATCAGCGGATTGCGGGCGTGCAGGCGCGCACCGAGCCGCGGGGGCGTGCCGCCGCTTTGCCAGCCGCCGTGCGTACCGCCGCCGAGCGCCGGCAGGTGCCCTCGCGAGCTGTCGCTCACCATCACGCCAAACTGCGCCAACCGCCGGTAGGCGGCCATCGCCGCGCGGTGGCGCTCGCCAGTGAGCGGCAGCGAAAGCGCGGCGTACGCGGGCGGGCCGGCGACGCTCTCGAACATGATCCCCTCGTGCGCAAACTCGTCCACATAGAAGCTCTGCGGCACGCCACGCGCCATGTCGACGGTCTCATCCATCAGCGCAAATGCCGCCGTGGCGGGGTGCAGCACGAGATTGCGCCCCAGTTGCCCCGACGCGCCGCCGAGGCTGCTTTGAGCGAGCAGCGCCGGTGTGTGGATCGTGCCGCACGCGATCACCACCGTTGGAGCGCGCACCTCCAGCCGCTCGCCGCACACCGCCTCCACAGAATGCGAACGGCCGGCGCCCACCACCACCCGCCGCACGTCCGCGCCGGTGAGGATCCGCGCGCCGGCGGCGCGCGCGCGGGGGATGTAGGTGATGCCGGTGTGCTGCTTGGCGGAGGTGGGACAGCCGAACGCGCATACGCCCGAGCCCACGCAGCCCTTGGCGTTGCGCTTCAGATAGCCGTGCGACCACCCCAGCCGCTCCGCGCCGCGGCGCGCCACGGCGGCGTTGGCGCCGGCCAGCTCGGGTGTGACCTCGGCGACCGACAGCGCCGTTTCCACGCGCGCGAAACACGAGTCGAGCGCATCGCCGTCCAACTCCAAACCGTGGTTGGCGCGCCAGCGCTCCAGCACGCGCGCGGGCGTGCGAAAGCAGGTGCCGGAGTTGACCAGCGTCGTGCCGCCCAATCCCCGGCCCAGCGGCAGCAGGATCGGCGGGTTGCCCAGCGTCAGGGTCTGCCCGCCGTCGCGATACAGCCGCGCCATCATCTGCAGCGGTCGCGCCGTGAAACCGTCGGGGTCGTGGTGGGGCCCCTGCTCCAGCACCACCACGCGGGCGCCGCCCTCGGCCAGCTCGGCCGCCGCCACCGCGCCGCCGGCGCCCGCGCCGATCACGCACACGTCGGCGTCGATCCGCTCGCCGGCGCTCACAACCACCCCCCCACCCGCGGGCACATCACGGCCGCCCCTCCCCGCGGCGCAGCGCGCGTCCGTGGGCGACCACGGCGTCGGGATCCCAGCCGAGCGAGGCGGCGAGACCGGCCTCTTCGTAGCGCGCCATTCCGAGCACCCCCTGCGCGAGCTGCTCCGCCCCGCCGACACGTCGCAGCAGACGCACCCCGCGAGGGCGCCGGCCGAGCGCCGCCAATGCCCGCAGACCCACACGCTGCGGCCATGGGGCGGCGGCGAGGAAGCTGTCGAGCGGTTGGGACACCCAGCGAGCCTACCAGCGCCCTGGCTGTGCGGCCAGTCGCCGCTGGCGCCTACACTTCGGGTCACCGTGGTCAACCGCCGCCCGCAACTGGAGCTGATCACTCCCAACGCCTCGCCGCAGGAAGCGGCGGCCGTGGTGGCGGCGCTGGAGCGCTTCATGAGAGACACCGCGCCGCGATTGGCGCCTCCCCGCCCCCACCGCGGCTTATGGACGCGAGCCGCGATGCTCGAATGCGTCGGGCGCGAGGACGAGTGGCCCACCGCGTGGGGCGATCCGACCCCCTGGGAGTGACGGAGCGCGCGCCCAGCCAGCGGCGCGCCCGGGACCGAGCGCGAGCGCAGAGATGTACTCCAAACGCACGCCAACCAAATTGGTTGGCGGCGTGAAAGCACACACAACATCGCACCCCCCCCGACAGCTTGTTTGGATGCCCACTCCGCCGACGCCGCGCCTGGATCACCACCCCCGCCAACGCCGGCTTGGACAAATACCCAAAAGCCGCTAGCCTTTAGCCCCAATCGATTCGCCGCCGATACCACACCCTGCGCAGAGCACCCCCGATCAGGAGGACCCGTTAGATGCAGCCGACCGCCGTACCCCCCGCGCCGCGCGGCACCCTGGAGGACCCGGAGATCCTGCAGAACGTGCCGGGACACGTGATCCCGATTTTGCAGCGGGAGTTCGACGACTTCAAGACGGAGGCCGTCAAATTCCTGGAGGGGCAGACGGCCGAGGACGAGTTCATCAAGTTCCGCCTCAAGCAGGGGGTGTACGGGCAGCGCCAGCCCGACGTGCAGATGATCCGCGTGAAGCTGCCGTTCGGCGGGATCACACCCGAGCAGCTGGAGAAGTTCGCCGACGTGGTCGACAAGTACGTCCCCCTCAACAAGGGCCACGTCACCACCCGCCAGAACATCCAGATGCACCACATCCCGCTGCTGGACGCCGAGCAGGCGATCCGCGAGCTGGGCGAGGCGGGACTGTCGAGCCGCGAGGGGTGCGGCAACACCGTGCGCAACGTCACCGGCGACCCGTGGGCGGGTGTGGCCAGCGACGAGCTGTTCGACATGACCCCCTACGCCGGCGCGTATGTGCGCTACTTCGTGCGCCACCCCACCACGCAGGCGATGCCACGCAAGATCAAGACCGCCTTCGACGCCAGCGAGCCGGGCAGGGCGATCGCCGAAATCCACGACATCGCCTACCGTGCGCGGGTCAAGGAGATCGACGGCCGGGAGGTGCGCGGCGCGCAGATGCTGGTGGGCGGCGGCACCTCGATCATGCCGCGCAAGGCGCCGGTGCTGTACGAGTGGGTGGGGCTGGACGACGGCGAGTATTTGAAGATCGCCGAGGCGGTGTTCCGGATCTTCGACCGCCAGGAGTGGCTGCGCGTCAACCGCGCACGGGCGCGGATCAAGGTGTTTGTCGACAAGTACGGGATCGACGAGCTGCGCCGCCAGGTGGAGGAGGAGCTGCGGGGCGAGTGGGTGTCCGAACGCGACTTCTCGGTGAAACAGCTGATGTTCGTCGACGACGAGCGCGAGAGCGCCCCGGCGCCCCCGGCGACGTACGGCACCCCCAACGGCGACGTCTCCGAGTATGAGCGCTGGCGCACGGCCAACGTGCGCCCCCAGAAGCAGGAGGGATACGTCACGGTGGAGGCGAAGATCGTGCGCGGCGACCTCACCCCCGAGCAGTTCCGCGGGCTGGCGGCGATCGTGCGCGACTACTCCGGTGGGTACGCGCGCACGACGGTGCAGCAGAATTTGGTGCTGCGCTGGGTGCGCGAGGAGTGCGCGTACGACGTGTGGCGGGCGCTGTCGGAGCTGGGCCTCGGCGACGCCGGCTCACGCGAAGTCAACGACGTCGTCTCCTGCCCCGGCACCGACTCGTGCAAGCTCGGCATCACCTCCTCGATGGGTCTCAACCAGGCGGTGCAGGAGCGGATCGAGGCGATGGAGATCAGCGACCCGCTGACACGCGCGATCCACATCAAGATGAGCGGCTGCCCCAACGGCTGCGGGCAGCACCACCTCGGCGCGATCGGCTTCTATGGCGCGTCGATCAAAGTGGGCGAGCACACGATCCCCGCCTACATCCCGCACGTGGGCGGCGTGTTCGAAGGCGGCGAAGTGCAGTTCGGCCAGCGCTTGAAGCTGCGTTTGCCCGCCAAGCGCATACCGGAGGCGGTGGAGCGCTGGATCCGCCACTACGAGTCCGCGCGCGCCGACGGCGAGCAGTGGGGCGCGTTCGTGGAGCGCGTGGGCACGCCGGAGCTGGAAGGGTTGGTCAAGGACCTCTCGCTGCCGGCGGAGTTCGGCCTGCAGACGATGAGCCAGTTCATCGACTGGAACCGCAGCGTCCCGTTCGAAGTGATTCGAGGAGAGGGCGAGTGCGCGGTTTGAGCGACACCACCTCGCGGGCCGCCTCGGCCACCGCCGTGCTCGACCTGGGCGCGAGCCTTGGCGCGACGCTGCGCGAGGCCGTGGACCGCCACGGCGAGCGCGCGGTGCTGCTGTGCTCCTTCCAAAAGGAGGAGTCGGTGCTGCTCGACGAGCTGCTGGCGATCGACGGCGGCGAGCGCGTGCGGGTGGCGACGATCGACACCGGCGTGCTGTTCGAGGAGACGCTGCAAACGTGGCGCGCGTTCGAGGAGCGCTTCGGCGTGGCGATCGAGGTGTTCGACGCGAGCGCGCCGGAGGGCGAGCGCTGGGGCGGCCCCGAGCAATGCTGCTCGGTTGCCAAGGTGGCCGCGCTGGAGGGCGCGCTGGAGGGCGCCGAGGGCTGGGTCACCGGCATCCGCCGTGAGCAGGGCCCGACGCGCGCGCAGGCGGAGCTGGTCGAGCACGACGAGCGGCGCAACCTGTGGAAGTACAACCCGCTGGCGCACTGGACCGAGAAGGACCTGTGGCGCCGTATACACGAGCGCAACCTGCCCTACAACCCCCTGCACGATCATGGCTACGCCTCGATCGGCTGCGAGCCCTGCACGCGGCCGGGCAGCGGCCGCGAAGGCCGCTGGGCGGGGACTGAGAAGACCGAGTGCGGGCTGCACGTGGAGACGGTGGGATGACACCGACCGACACGTGCGCGACCGAGCGCACGCAAACGACGGGAGCGCAAGGATGTACGGCGGAGCGGGTGCGATGACGATGAGCGTGATGGAGCGGCCTCAGCTGAGCCATTTGCGCGCGCTGGAGAGCGAGGCGATCCACGTGATGCGCGAGGTGGCCGCCGAATTCGAGAAACCGGTGCTGCTGTTCAGCGGCGGCAAGGACTCGATCGTGCTGCTGCGCCTCGCCGAGAAGGCGTTCCGCCCGGCGCCGTTCCCGTTCCCGCTGATGCACGTCGACACCGGTCACAACTTTTCCGAGGTGATCGAGTACCGCGACCGCCGTGTGGTGGAGCTGGGCGAGCGGCTGATCGTGGCGAGCGTGCAGGAGTCGATCGACAGCGGCCGTGCGGTGGAGGAGACGGGGCCGCGCGCGTCGCGCAACCGTTTGCAGACGGTGACGCTGCTGGACGCCATCACCGAGCACGGCTTCGACGCCGCGTTCGGCGGCGCCCGCCGCGACGAGGAGCGCGCCCGCGCCAAGGAGCGGATCTTCTCCTTCCGCGACGACTTCGGCCAGTGGGACCCCAAGAACCAGCGCCCGGAGCTGTGGAACCTCTACAACGGCCGCATCCGCCGCGGCGAGCACGTGCGCGTGTTCCCGCTGTCCAACTGGACGGAGCTGGACGTGTGGGAGTACATCTCCCAGGAGCGCCTGGAGGTGCCGTCGATCTACTTCGCCCACGAACGCCCCGTGTTCAGCCGCGACGGGATGCTGTACGCGTGGCGCGAGGGCGTGGAGCTGATCGACGGCGAGCGGGTGGTCTCCGAGATGGTGCGCTATCGCACGGTGGGCGACATGAGCTGCACCGGCGGCGTGCGCTCGCAGGCGACCACGCTGGAGGAAGTGGTGCTGGAGATCGCCGCCACGCGCATCACCGAGCGCGGCGAGACGCGCGCCGACGACCGCGTGTCGGAGGCGGCGATGGAGGACCGCAAGAAGGCTGGTTACTTCTGATGGTGGGCAGGTCGTTTGGGATGAAGCCCCCCACAAGGGGGGGCGGGGGTGGTTGGCCTGGCGCGTTGACGGAGCCAGCCCGATGACGTTGGACCTCCTGCGTTTCACCACCGCCGGCTCGGTGGACGACGGCAAGAGCACGCTGATCGGCCGCCTGCTGTACGACTCCAAGCAGGTGTTCGAAGACCAGCTGGAGCATGTGGCGCTGGCCAGCGCCCGCCGCGGCGGTGAGGGGGCACTGGATTTGGCGCTGCTCACCGACGGCTTGCGCGCCGAGCGCGAGCAGGGGATCACGATCGACGTGGCCTACCGCTACTTCGCCACCGCGCGGCGCCGCTTCATCATCGCCGACTGCCCCGGCCACCAGCAGTACACGCGCAACATGGTCACCGGCGCCTCCACGGCCGACCTGGCGGTGATTTTGCTGGACGCGCGCAAGGGTGTGCTGGAGCAGTCCAAGCGCCACGCGTTCATCAGCGCGCTGCTGGGCATCCCCCATTTGGTGGTGGCGGTGAACAAGATGGACCTGGTGGAGTATTCGCGGGCGCGGTTCGAAGAGCTGGTGGCGGAGTTTGGGGAGTTCGCCCGCAAGCTCGGCCCGCGTCCCGACGACGACGCCGCCGCGAGCGTGGAGCGCGACCGCGGCCCCGACGTCACCTACATCCCGATCTCGGCGCTGGAGGGCGACAACGTGGTGGCACGCTCACCGCGCATGAGCTGGTATGAGGAGCCGCCGCTGCTGGAGTTTTTGGAGGAGGTGGAGGTGGCGTACGACCACCCCTTCGACACCAAGGCGCGCTTCCCGGTGCAGTGGGTGGTGCGCCCCAGCGGCGGCGACGAGGCCAGCAACGACTACCGCGGCTACGCGGGGCAGCTGGCAAGCGGCGCGCTGCGCGTAGGCGAGGAGGTGGTGGCGCTCCCCAGCGGTTTGCGCACGCGGATCGCCGCGATCGACACCTTCGACGGCGAGCTGGAGCAGGCGCTGGCGCCGATGTCGGTGACGCTGCGGCTGGAGGACGCGTTGGATGTGTCGCGCGGCGAGCTGATCTGCCGCGCCGAGGAGGCGCCGACGGTGGGGCGCGAGCTGCGGGCCGACGTGTGCTGGCTGAACGAGCGCCCGCTGCGCCCGGGGGGCCGCTACGCGATCAAGCACACCACGCGCGGCGCCACCGCGGTTGTGGACGCACTGGAGGACGTCGTGGACGTGCACACGTTGGAGCGCGCCGCGGCGCCCGCGGAGCTGGCGCTGAACGACATCGGCAGGGTGCGTTTGCGCACCAGCACACCGCTGGCGTTCGACCCCTACCGCGCCAACCGCCGCACGGGCAGCTTCATTTTGATCGACGAAGCCACCAACGAGACCGTGGGCGCCGGGATGGTGGGCGCGTAGTTTCGGCATACACACGCCGTCCGTTTCGACATACATTCGAGCCTGCCCCGACAAATAGAACTCTGCGGGCGGGTGCGCCGATAGGTGTAATGGCGACGCGGCCCAAAGGCCGCAACGCCCGGTAGGCAGGCACCGAGCGCGAAAGCGCACCAGGGCGGTGCCGATGCTCGCGCCCGGGGTCTGTGGAGCGCTTACCCCGGGCGCGGGCGCCTGCCAGTGAGCCACCCGCCGCCGGGCGGGCGGGCAATCCTCGGCCGGGGCCAGGGCGCGCCGCGAGGCAGTGGTAATCTGCCGGCCCGATGTTTACGAAGGTGCTTGTGGCCAACCGGGGTGAGATTGCCGTGCGCATCGTGCGCGCGCTGGAGGAGCTGGGCGTGGCCTCGGTGGCGGTGTACTCGGAGCTCGACCGCGACGCGCTGCACGTGGCGCGCGCGGAGGAGGCCTACAACCTCGGTGACGGGCCGGCGGCCGACAACTACCTCAACATCGAGAAGATCCTCGACGCGGCCGCGCGCGCCGGCGCGCAGGCGATCCACCCCGGGTACGGCTTCCTCGCCGAGAACGCCCCTTTCGCCCAGGCTTGCGCCGACGCCGGCGTCGTGTTCATCGGCCCACCGCCCAGCGCGATCGAGGCGATGGGCTCGAAGACGCGTGCACGCGAGCTGATGCAGGCCGCGGGCGTGCCGATCGTGCCGGGCACCACCGAGCCGGTGGCGAGCGTGGCCGACGCGCTGGAGATCGCCAACGACCAGATCGGCTTCCCGGTGGCCGTGAAGGCGGCGGGCGGCGGCGGCGGCAAGGGCTTTCGGGTGGCACTCACCGCGGACGACCTGGAGGGCGCGTTCGAGGGCGCCAGCCGTGAGGGTGAGAAGTTCTTCTCCGACCCCACCGTCTATCTGGAGCGCTACCTGCCCGACCCGCGCCACGTGGAGGTGCAGGTGCTGGCCGACCGCCACGGCAACGTGATCCACCTCGGCGAGCGCGACTGCTCGATCCAGCGCCGCCACCAGAAGGTGATCGAGGAGTCGCCGGCGCCGGAGTGGGTGGTGGACGCCGGGATGCGCGAGCGGATCGGCCAGATCGGGGTGGAGGCGGCCCGCGCGGTGGACTACGTGGGTGCCGGCACGATCGAGGGCTTGCTTTCTACGCATGCCGGTGGCGAGCCGGCGTACTTCTTCCTGGAGATGAACACGCGCGTGCAGGTGGAGCACTGCGTGACGGAGATGACCACCGGCATCGACATCGTCAAGGAGGGCATCAAAGCGGCCGCCGGCGAGCCGCTGGCGTACAAGCAGGAGGACGTGCGGTTGCGCGGGCACGCGATCGAGTGCCGCATCAACGCCGAGGACGCCTCCAAGAACTTCGCCCCCGCCCCCGGAAAAATCGGCCGCTACAAAGAGCCCGCCGGCCCGGGCGTGCGCGTGGACTCGGGCGTGGGCGAGAACGGCGAAGTGTCGCCGATGTACGACCCGATGGTGGCCAAGCTGATCGTGTGGGACGCCGACCGCGCGCAGGCCACCAAGCGGATGCTGCGGGCGCTGAAGGAATACGAGATCGAGGGGTTGCGCACGCTGATCCCCTTCCACAAAACGCTGCTGGCCACCGAGCAGTGGGAGCGGGGGGAGACCTGCCGCGATCTGCTGGAAGACCGCAAGTGGCTGAAGACGCTGGCGTTCGACGCCCCCGCCAACAGCGCGGCCGCCGACGGCGAGGAGGGCGAGCAGATGGAGCACGCCTACACCGTGGAGGTGTCGGGCAAGCGCTTCGACGTGCGCGTCGTCGGCCCGCCGGGCGGGCGGGATTCCAATCCCTCCGCGGGGGGCGCCGCGCAGAACGGATCGGCGGCGGGGCGGGTGGGACCCCAATCGAAGCGCCGCGGCGAGCGCCGCTCGGCCGCCACCGGTGGGCCGGACACGCTGGCGTCTCCCCTGCAGGGCAACATGTGGAAGGTGCTGGTGAAGCAGGGCGACACCGTGCAGGAGGGCCAGCTGCTGTGCATCATCGAGGCGATGAAGATGGAGAACGAGATCACCGCACACAAGAGCGGCGTGATCGCCGAGCTGCCAATCTCCGAGGGCGCCCCGATCGCCGCGGGCGCCCCGATCGCCACGATCAAGAGCGACGCGGCCGTCAGCTGAGCGCGGCCAGGCTCTGCTCGATCGCCGCCAGCGCCTGCTCGGGGCCGATCGGCGGACCGTGGCCGGGAACGATGCGCTCGGCGGCCGCCACCAGCGGGCGCAGGCGCTCCAGCGTGGCCCGGTAGGCGTCAGCCGACCCCCCCGTTTCGACTTTGGGCGGCTCGACGGCGGAGAGGTAGTCGCCGGCCACCAGCACGCCCGCCCAGGGAATCCCTATGGCCATGCCGTCTGCCGTGTGGCCGGGGGCGGCGTGCAGCTCGAGCTCCCGGTGCCCGAGCGCGCAGCGCCCGGGCACCGGCAGCGCCTGAATCGAGCCCAGCATCAGTGGACCGGGCCGCTCGACGTAAAACTCCCGATCGAACTCGCGCAGCTCCCGCTGCGCCTCCCCGGGGGAGGCCTGCAGCCGCGCCACGGTGCTCTCGGCGCACCCCAGTGCCGCATCTGGGAAGGCGAGGCGGCCGAGCAGGTGGTCCCAGTCGGCGTGGGTGGCCAGCAGGCCGCTGGGCGCCGGGAAGCGCGCCTGCTCCAGCAACGCCGGAAGCGCCTCCAGCTCCTCGGGGAGCACCGGCGAGTCGATCACGAAGGTCTCTTCCGGCGGTCCGCTCGCCGACAGCTCCATCGCGGGCGGTCCGCTCGCCGACAGCTCCATCGCGGGCGGTCCGCTCGCCGACAGCTCCATCGCGGGCGGTCCGCTCGCCGACAGCTCCGTCGCCGGCGGGCCGCTCGCCGACAGCTCCATCGCGGGCAGCCTGCTCGGCGACAGGTCCGTTGCGACATCCGCGGCCGGCCGGCCAACGCCGCGCACGATCACGCAGTTGGTCTGCCAGATCGCGCTGGTGGCGAGCAGCACGTCGGGGTGCAGCGCCAGCACCCGCACGGCGGTTCAGGAGACGTCGAGCAACTTGGCCGCCTCGCGCAGGTTGGGCACTTCGGCGGTGGGCTTCTTCTGCGAGGCCTCCAGCGTCTGCTTGTTGCGATTGACCCAGATCACCGGGACGCGCGCCTTGAGGCAGGGCTCGACGTCGTGGTAGTGGCTGGAGGCGAGGTGCACCCACCCCTTCTTGCTGCCCATCCGCCGCGCGCACTCGGTGAAGTGGGCGGGGTCGGGCTTGTAGGAGCGCACCTGCTGGGCGGTGACGACGAGATCGAAGTCGGTCGCGATGTGGCGGCGGGTTTGGCCGAGCAGCTTGTCGTCGATGTTGGACAGCAACCCCAGTTTGTACTTCTTGGCGAGCTTCTGCAGCTGTGTGTTGGTTTCCTTGAACGGCAGCCACCGCTGCACCGAGTCGGGCAGAAAGCCCGAGCGCGAGGTTTCCAGCGGCCACTCCAGCCGTTTGGCGATCTCCAGCGCCGTGCGCCGCAGCACCTCGGCGTACAGCTCGTAGGAGCCGGCCTCGATTTCGCGCGAAACCTCGTGGAACAGCCCCAGCAGCTGCGCGCGGTCGAGCGTGATGTCGTCGCGCGCGGCCTCCTTGGCGAACGCCTCATAGATCCCGGTCTCCCAGTCGATCAGCGTTCCGTATACATCGAATGTGACAAAGGTCACGTTTTTGGGAAGGGGCATCGCGCCGGCATTATGCCTCACGAAACGCCGGCGCCTCGGCTCCCCCCGCCCTGCGGGCCCGTTGCGCCACCTTCCGGCGGGCATCGCCGCGCGGCGAGCCTTGGTGAGGTAGAGTCACGCGCCGCCATGGACCTCCTCGAATATCAGGGCAAGCAGCTGTTCGCGCGCCACGGCCTGGCTGTGTCGGCCGGGAAGATGGTGGACACCGTCGATGACGCGGTGGCGGCCGCCGCCGAGGTGGGCTACCCGGTGGTGGTCAAGGCGCAGGTGCTGATCGGCGGACGCGGCAAGGCCGGCGGCGTGAAGCTGGCCGACGACGAGGCGCAGGTGCGCGAGCACGCCGGCAACATCCTCGGCATGGACATCCGCGGGCACACGGTGCGCAAACTGTGGGTGGAGCACGCCAGCGACATCGCCAGCGAGTACTACGCGTCGGTGCTGCTCGACCGGCAGGCCAAGCAGCCGCTGGTGATGTTCAGCACCGAGGGCGGCGTGGACATCGAAGAGGTGGCGGAGAAGACGCCCGAGAAGCTGGTGCGCCACCACGTGGACGCGCTGCAGGGCCTCTCGCGCGAGGAAGCGGTACAGATCGCCACGCGGGGCGGCGCCGACGCTGACGTGGTGGAGGGCGTGGCGGACGCGCTGGGCGCGCTGTATGAGGTGTGGATGCAGGAGGACGCCACACTGGCGGAGATCAACCCGCTGATCGTCACCCCCGAACGACAGGTCAAGGCGCTCGACGCAAAGGTCTCCCTCGACGGCAACGCCCTCTACCGCCATCCCGACAACCAGGGACTCTCCGACGCCGAGAACGAAGATCCGATCGAGCGCCGCGCGAAGGAACAGGGCGTGCAGTATGTGGCGCTGGACGGCGACATCGGCATCCTCGGCAACGGCGCCGGCCTGGTGATGTCGACGCTCGACGTGGTCGCACAGGCTGGCGGCAAGCCCGCCAACTTCCTCGACGCCGGCGGCGGCTCGGACGCGGCGAAGATCAAGCAGGCGGTGGAGCTGATCCTCTCAAACGAGCGTGTGCGGGCGGTGCTGTTCAACATCTTCGGCGGCATCACCCGCTGCGACGAGGTGGCCAAGGGCTTGATCGCGGCCTTCGAAGAGCTGAAGCCTTCCGTCCCGTTCGTGGTGAGGCTCGACGGCACCAACGACGTCGAGGGACGCGAGCTGCTGGCCCAGGCGGCGCTCCCCAACGTGCATCCGGCCGCCACCATGAACGAGGCGGCGGAGAAGGTTGTGGCGCTGGCGAAGGAGGAGAGCTGATGCCGGGAGCAAGCGACTGATGTCGGTGCTGGTCGACAAGAGCACGCGCTTGTGCGTCGCCGGGGTCACCGGCAAGGAGGGCAGCTTCCACACGCTCAACAACCGCCGCTACGGCACCAACGTCGTCGGCGGGGTCACGCCCGGCAAGGGCGGCCAGGATGTGGAAGGGATCCCCGTGTTCAACAGCTGGGCGGAGGCAATGGCGGCCGCGCAGCCCAACACCGCGATGATCTTCGTGCCGCCGCGGTTCGCCGCCGACGCGATCCTCGAAGCCGCCGCGGCGGGCGTGGCGCTGGTGATCGCGATCACCGAGGGGATCCCGGCGCACGACGAGCTGCGCGTGTACAACACGCTCAAGCGGGACCGGGCGGGTGGGAATCCCATCCGCCTGGTGGGGCCCAACTGTCCCGGCATCCTCTCGCCGGGGAAGGCCAACGTGGGCATCATCCCAGCGTCGTTCTTCAAGGAGGGCAACGTCGGCGTGGTGTCGCGCTCGGGCACGCTCACCTACCAGATCGGCAACGAGATCGCGCGCGCCGGCTTTGGCTGCAGCTCGATCGTGGGAATCGGCGGCGACCCGGTGCCGGGCTCGTCGTTCGTGGACATCCTCGAGCTGTTCCAAGCCGACCCCGAGACCGAGCTGATCGTACTGTCAGGCGAGATCGGCGGCTCGGCTGAGGAGGAGGCCGCGCAGTACATCGCCGAGCACGTCACCAAGCCTGTGGTCGCCTACATCGCCGGCTTCACCGCGCCCGCCGGCAAGCAGATGGGCCACGCCGGCGCGATCGTCTCGGGCAGCTCCGGCACCGCCGCCGCCAAGGCGCAGGCGCTGGAAGAGCGGGGCGTGCGCGTCGGGCGCACCCCCACCGAGGTGGCCGAGCTGGCCGTGCAGATTCTGCGCGGCTGAGCGCCAGCCACACCGCGACTGAGCATCAACCGCACCGCTGCCGAACGTCGGCCACGCGCAACAAGTGGCCCACGAGTTGTGTCGAAGCGGCGCGCGCCCGAGTAGCATTGGTGCAAGCCGTTCCTCCGACACCGATGACCGACACATTCGCCAACGGACCGGGCGCACCAGGCGGCGACCCGAACGCAGCCCCGCAGGCGGGCGATCTGACGGGCACGCTGGCCGAGCTGGAGCGCAAGCTGCGCGAGCTGGAGAGCGAGCTGAGCTCGATCGGCAGGCGCGGCGAGTCGGCCGACGTCACATCCGCGTCGAGCTTGCCCGGGATGCCGCCCGCAGGAAGGCTGGTGGATGAGGCGATCGAGCCGCCTGCGCCGCCCGCGCCGCGCCGCGACACGAGCGGCCAACCGATGAAGTTTGTGCGGCCGAGCGCACCGCCGAGACGGCAGGCCCCTCCTCCCCAGGCACAGCCGCCCACCCCGCAGCCGCCGGCGGCTGAGCCCCTCGCGCCGGAGCCCCCCGCACCCGAGCCTCCCGCACCGGTGCCTCCCGCACCCGAGCCTTCCGTACCGGTGCCTCCCGCACCCGAGCCTTCCGCATTCGGGCCTCCCGCGGCCCGACTGTCGGCGGCCGAGCCGCCGGAGCGCCGGCGCCCGACTGAGGCGCAGCTGGCGAGCCTCGCCGAGCTGCGGCGCTTCCGCGATCGGCTGGAGCGCTTCGCGCGAGACCTCACGGCTGAGTACGACGCGCTGCTGGGGCGCGTGATGTCGGGGCTTACCTCCCCGGCGACCGCAGACGACTCGACGCCGGTGGCCGCGCCGGCCGAACCACAGCCCGCGGTGCCAGGCCCCGAGGATGCGCTGTTCGAGGGGCGCGTGGAGCTGGGCGTGGGACCGTTCTACGACATGGCGGCACTCACTGCGTTCGAGCGGCAGCTGGCCGCCCTCGCGTTCGTGTCGGATGCGTCGGTGCGCCGCTTCGAGGCCAGCCACGCGGTGGTGGACGTGCGCTTGGCGACGCCGGTGGCGCTGGTGCGCGAGCTGCGCCGCGCGCTCGACAGCGAGTTCAGCGTGCGCGAGATCGCGGGCGGCCGCGTGCTGTTGACGTTCGACGAAGTCTGAGCGGCCGGTTGGGATAGGCTTCCCGTTCATGTCCGAAGCCACCATCTCCTTTGCCCGCGGCGCGCCGTCGCTCGACATCGTCGACGTCGATGGGCTGCGTGAGGCTGCGGCGCGCGCGTTTGTCAACGATCCGGCAGGGACCACGGCGTACGGCACTTCGGTGGGCTACCCAAAACTCCGCGCGTGGATCGCCGAGCGCCACGGCGTGACTCCCGAGCACGTGCTGGTGACCAACGGCTCGATGCAGGCCGACGCGTTCCTGTTCGACCACCTGGTAGGAGAGGGAGACGACGTGGTGGTAGAGCGGCCCACCTACGATCGCACGCTGCTGGGGCTGCGCGAGCGCGGGGCGCGCGTGCACCAGGTGGAGCTGCTGCCGGACGGCATCGACGTCGACGCGCTCACCGCCCTGCTTGGTGGCACCGCCGCCCCGGCAGTGCGCCCGAAGCTGGCGCACATCATCCCCAACTTCCAAAACCCCGCCGGCTACACCCTCTCGATGGAGAAGCGCCGCGTGCTGCTGGCGCTGGCCGCGGCGCACGATTTCACGGTGTTCGAGGACGATCCCTACGTGGAGCTGCGGTTCAGCGGCGAGAAGCTGCCGACGATGCTGTCGCTCGACCCCGACCGTGTCGTGTACGCGTCGTCGTTCTCCAAGACCGTGTGCCCCGGCATCCGCGTCGGCTATCTGGTGGGCGCGCCCGACACGATCGCCGCAATCGCGCGGTTGGCGACCAACACCTACATCTCCCCCAATATGGTGGCCCAGTCGATCGTGTACGAGTTCTGCGCCTCCGGGGCGCTGGAGCGCTCGATCGAGACCGTCAGAACTGCGCTGGCCAAGCGTGTGCTGACGCTCCAGACGGCGCTGCGCAGCGAGCTGCCCGAGGCCGAGTTCGTGACCCCCGAGGGCGGCTACTTCATGTGGTTGACGCTACCGGAAGGCACCGATGTGGAAGCCTTGCACCACGCCGCCGCCGAGCGCGGCGTGGCGTTCGTGAAGGGCACCGACTTCCTCCTGGAGGGCGGCGAGAACACGCTGCGCCTGGCCTACTCGGGCGTCACGCCCGAGCAGATCGAAGAGGGCGTCGCCCGTCTCGTGGCCGCCTACCGCGCAGTGCAGCCGGCGGCGGCGTAGAGGAGCCGCACAGGCCGGCGCCTCGCGCTACCTGCCATACCGCTGCTGCCCCAGCACCAACTGCTCCGGCAGCGCCGTGCGCGGCGGCGGCGAGGGGTCGGCGACGACCGACACGGTCTCTGCGACCGACGGGGTGACGGCGCAGCGGCCGCCTTCGGCCGTCTCCACCACCACCTCGCGGCGGTCGCTGGTGGCGAGCGTGCCCTGCAGGCCGGGCTCCAAACCGGAGTCCTTGAGGTAGCGCAGCAAGTCCTCGGCCTCGTTCTCGAAGCGCAGCACGCGCACCGTGGCGCCGACCTGCACGTCGGCGAGGGGCACACCGGCCTCTCTGGCGCCGGCGACGATCGGGTGGCCGTGGGGGCAGGTGGTGGCGTCGCCGATCGCCGCCAGCATCCGCTCTTCGAGCACCGGCGACATCGCGTGCTCCAAACGCTCAGCCTCCTCGTGCACCTCGTCCCAGGGGACCCCCAGCACATCGGTGAGGAAGCGCTCGATCAGCCGGTGGCGGCGGACGATGCTCTCGGCCTGGGTGGCGCCGTCGGGGGTGAAGGCGATCGCGCGCGACTGGCCGCGGGTGATGTAGCCGTCGCGTTCCAACCGGCCCACCATCTCGTGGACGGTGGGCGCCGACAGCTGCATGGCACGGGCCACGTTGGCGCCGGTCATCGGCAGCCCCGCCTCCTGCAGCCAGAAGAGGATCTGCAGGTACTCCTCCTCGCCGACCGTTGCGCCCTCGGTGCTCATCCCGCCGACGATGCTAGTGGACCGGCGCTACCGCAGCTGCTCGACGGTGCACCGTCGCGGATCCTTGTCGTCGCGCCAACGCCGCAGCTTGGCGCCGTGGCGGATGCGCCCGGCGGAGACGTGATCGAAGTCGATCTCAACCACCAGCTCGGGGCGCAGCGCTACCCACTCGAGGTTGCGCCCAGCGCTCCAGCGCGAGGGATCGGCGGTGCCGCGCTCGCCCGTCTCGTACGGCGCGAGGAAGCCAACGAGGCGGCGCTTCTCAGCTGCGGAGAGGCCGGAGCAGTGACCGACGACGCGCAATTGATCGCCGTCGTAGAGCGCGAGGATCAGCGCGCCCACCGTTTCCGGCTCCTTGCCAGGGCGCCAGCCGGCGACGACGGAATCGATCGTGCGGGTGCGCTTGACCTTGAACATCCCGCGCCGCTCGCCCGGGCGGTAGGGGGCGGCGCGCTCCTTGGCGATCGCGCCCTCGGCGTCCGCCAGCCAGCGCTCGGCCTCGCGGACGGTGGCGACGGTGGGCATCAGCTCGATCGGCGCTCCGGGCGACTCGGGGGTGCCGGCGAACTCGGGCCGGGCGAGCAGTTCCTCGAGCGTGGCGCGGCGCGTGGCCAGCGGCTGCTCGAGCAGCGACTCGTCCTCGCGGGCGAGCAGGTCGAAGGCGACGTACACCGCGGGGGTCTCGCGCGAGAGCAGCTCGATGCGCGACGCGGCGGGATGGATGCGCTGGCCGAGCGCATCGAAGTCCTCGCGCCCATCCTCGCCGCGCACGACGATCTCGCCGTCCAGCACGTAACGCCCGGATGGAAGGCGCAGCTCGGGGAAGTAACGGCCGAGCGGGCGGCCGTTGCGGGACTGCAGAAACACCTCGTCGCCGTCCACGAACGCCACGCAGCGGAAGCCGTCGAGCTTGACCTCGTACACGTACAGCTCGCCCTCGGGGAGCGTCTTGCGCGAGAGCGCCAGCTGCGGCTGCAACGGTGGTGTGAGCGGCAGGCTCATTGCTGTTGTCGCGCCCGCGAGGGCTGCACGCGCCGCGGCTCGTCGCGCTGCTTGCGGAAGTGCGGCGGCCACGGAGCGTCGCCGAGTCCCTCGCGCTCGTCGCGGTCGGCCAGCTCCAGCAGCGAATCCAGCGAGCCGGCGTGGCGGTCGATCTCGGCGGCGGGGTCGCCGCGCTCACGCAGCCGGGCGGGGACGGTGTCGAGGCGCAGCTCGGCCGGCTCCACGTCGGCGACCTCCTCCCACTCAAGTGCGCAGGAGACGCGCGCGTCGGGCACGGCGCGCACCGAGTAGGCGGAGGCGACGGTGCGGTCGCGCGCGTTTTGGTTGTAGTCGATGAACACCCCCTCGCGCTCCTCCTTCCACCAGCGGGTGGTGGCCAGCGTGGGCGCGCGCCGCTCCACCTCGCGCGCCAGCGCCAGCGCGGCGCGGCGCACCTCGTGGAAGGAGCGCTCGGGGAGGATCCGCACGAACACGTGCATGCCGCGGGAGCCAGAGGTCTTGGGAAAGCCGCGCAGGCGGTGCTCGTCGAGCACGTCGCGCACGACCAGCGCCACATCGCGCACCTGCGAGAAGGAGATGTCGGGCTGCGGGTCGAGGTCGATGCGCAGCTCGTCGGGGTGGTCGAGGTCGGTGCGGCGCACCGGCCACGGGTTCCAGTCGATCACGCCGAGGTTGGCGCCCCACACGAGATGGGCGGCGTCGTTCGCCACCAGCTCGCGTGCGGTGCGACCACTGGGGAAGGCGACCACCGTGGTTTGCAACCACTCGGGCGCGTTGTTGGGGACGCGCTTCTGGAAGAACGGCTCGCCCTGCACGCCGTCCACCCAGCGCTTCATCACCGTGGGCCGCTCGCGCAGGCCGACGAGCACGGCCTCGGCGCACTCGAGGTAGTAGTTGACCAGGTCCAGCTTGGTGAAGCCGGGCTCGGGGAAGTAGAGCTTGGAGGGGCTCGACACGCGCAGCTCCCTGCCGGCCACCTCGAGCGTGACGTGCTCCTTCTCCGCGGAAGGACGCTTGCGTGGGCGTTTCTCGCTCTGCTGCTCACCGTTCTTCTCCGCGGCCATGCCTGTAAGGATGACGAACCGTGATCCCGCGGACAGTGCTGATCGCTATTGAGCCGTTCGGCGACGGCATCGACGCTGCGCGCGCGGCGGCGGCGATCGGCCGCGGACTGCAGGCCGCCGACCCATCGCTGGCAGTCGATTTGTGTCCAATCGGGCCGGCCACGCCGGAGAGCGCACACGCCGCGGCAGCGCAGGCGCCGCACGACTTCGACCGGCGGATGCGGACGGCACGCGCGATCGTGGTGGGCGGCGAGCGCCTGGACGAGCATACGTTGCTGGGCAGCGCCACATTCGCGCTCGCCACGCGCGCGCGTCAAGCCGGCGTGCCCGCCTACGCGGTGACCGCCGACAACCGGCTCAACCTGTTCGACGCACGGATCCTCGATCTGCAGGTCGTTCTCCAGGCGCGCGACACGCGGGCACTGCGGAAGGCGGGCGAACGGCTGGCGGAGCTGGTGTAGGCATCAACGAAAACAGACGCCAACCAAATCTTGACAACAAAAATGGGGTCTCGAATTGGTTGGCGTCCAAAAAGAAGACATACACCTCACCGCCTTCGCACGGCTTGTGGCGGTCGTCACAGAAAGCACCGTCCCTCCCCGCGGTAGGTCGGGACCTCCTCGACGATGCGGTCGCCGTCGATCAAAAAGAGGCGATCGAAGCGCTCGCACAGCTCGCCGGCCTTGGCGTGGCGCATCCACACGCGATCTCCGATCGACAGCGCGTCGGCGGCGGCGCCGAGCAGCGGCGTCTGCACCTCCCCCGCCCCCTCCTGAGGGTCGAGGCGCAGGCCGACGGGCAGGTGGGGCCGGGGCAGGCGCGCCCGGTCGGACGGCCCGGAGGCGAGATAGCCACCGCCGAGCGCCGTCACCACGCCGCGCCCGGGACGTCGCACGATCGGCAGCGCGAACAGCGCCGCCGGGCGTGGTGCGAAGGCACGGTAGGAGTCGAACAGCCCCGGCCCGTACAGCCCCGAGCCGGCGGCCAGCTCGGTGACGGCCGCCTCGCGCGCGGTGCCTTCGAGACTGCCGGTACCACCGCCGTTGACGAGCTCCAGCGGCGCCACCGCGCGAACGGCGGCCACCGCCGCTGCGCGACGCGCGGCGAGCTCGCGCGCGGAGACGCGCTGAAGGAGGTGGACGGCGCCGGCGCGCAGGTATGGAGCCCAACCGCCGGCGAGCCCGGGACGAGGCGTGCGCGGATCGACCGCGTCGCCGAGCCCGGCGATCTGCGCCTCGTAGGCCATCATCCCCACCAGCTCGACCCCATCGCGGGCGACAATCGCGCGAGCGAGTGCGGCTGCCTGGGCGGGGGTGTGGACGGGTGAGCGCTTGGCGCCGATGCGTACCCGCCCGCCGCGCAGCCACAGCCCCGCGTCGAGCTCCAAACAGACGCGCACCGGCGCCCGCCGACCAGCAGCGCCCGCGTCGTGGGGGCCAATGCCGGGGAGGCCAATGTCGGGGGGGCCAGTGCCGGGGAAGCCAGTGCCGGGGGAGCCACTGCCGGGGGAGCCACTGCCGGGGGAGCCAGTGCCGGGGGAGCCAGTGCCGGGGAAGCCAGTGCCGGGGAAGCCAGTGCCGGGGAAGCGAGTGTCGGGGGAGCCAGTCATGGCGGCCACAGCCGTTGCGGCGGAAGACGAGGGAGGAGAGCCGCCGATCGCGGCGTCGAGCAGGTCGAGCTGGGCGAGCGAGTCGACCATGATCGCCACGCGCGTCTGCGGGCGCTCGACCGTGAGCCGCGCCAGCTCGAGCAGCGCGCCGCGGTCGGCGGTGGGGTAGGCGACGACGATGTCCTCGAAACCGTGCCCCGCCAGCCACAGCGCCTCGGGCAGCGTGTAGGCGAGCGTGCCCGCGAAGCCCGGCCGCGCCAGCACGCGCTCCTGCAGCGCGCGGCAGCGCACCGACTTGCTCGCCAGCCGTATCGGCTTGGGCGCGGCGCGCCGTTCCATGTCGGCGGCGTTGGCCCAGAAGGCGCTGAGGTCCACCACCGCGAACGGCGGGTCGAGCGCGGCGGTCGCGCGTTCCAGACGCTCCAGATCGTCAGGCATCGACCTGGCGGGCGGGGCAGGCAAGATGGGTGGGGTGGGCGGGACCCAACACCCGCTCGACGTAGGCGTTGGCGAAGCGCCCCTCGGGGTCCAGGCGCCGGCGCACGGCCTGGAAGCACTCCCACTCGGGGTAGCGCTCGCGCAGCGACTCCGCGGTTTGAAAGTGACGCTTGCCCCAGTGGGGACGGCCGCCGAGCCCGAGCATGATCTCCTCGACCGCGCGGAAGTAGGTCTCCCACGGCATGCCCTCATACATGTGCACCGCCACATACCCGCTGTCGCGCCCGGCGGCGGTGGAGAGCAACGCGTCGTCGCCCGCCACCGTGCGCACCTCGATCGGGAAGGGCACGGCGAAGCCGCGGCGGTGCCCGCCTCCGCGAGCGCGGGTGGCAACGAGCTCCAGCACGGCACGCACCGCCTCGATCGTGCGCTCGCGCGGCAGCGCCCACTCCATCTCGGTGAAGCGCACCAGCCGGGGGCTCGAGAAGATCCGGTCGGAGCGGTCGGTCCGTCGGCTGGTGCCCGCCAAACGTGTGACCAGCCGGTTGATGCGCGGGATCTGGGAGGGCAGTCGCCGGCCGAGGCGACAGAAGAGCTCGAAGGTGTGGTTGGTCAGCAGCACGTCGTTGAGATACGCGGCTTTGCGGCCGCGCCGGCGCGCAGGCTCCTCCGTGCGGTTGTTGGCGCGCGTCAGCGCGGTGCGCGCGTGCGGGAAGACGTAGAACTCGAAGTGGTCGTTGGCGAGCGAGCGCTCCTCGAAGCGATCGAAGGTTTCCTCCAGCGGCGCGGGGGCGTCAACACCACTTAGGCGGAACGCGGGCACGCAGCGCAGCGTCACCTCGGCGACCACTCCCAGCGCGCCGAGGGCGACGCGCGCGGCGCGCAGCAGCTCGGGGTCGTCCTCGGTGCAGTGCAGCGTGGAGCCGTCCGCCAGCACCAGCGTGAGCGCGGCGACCTGCGCGGAGATGTTGCGCAGCCGCGCCCCGGTGCCGTGGGTGGCGGTGGCGATCGCGCCGGCGATCGTCTGCGCGTCGATGTCGCCGAGGTTTTCCATCGCCAGCCCCAGCGTCGCCAAACGGGCGTTGAGCGCATGGATCGTGATGCCGCCCTGCACCCTCACCAGCCCGCTTGCGCGATCTGCCTCCAGCAGCCGGTTCATGCGATCCAACCGCAGCAGCCGCCCGTCGGTGAGCGCGATGTCGGTGAACGAGTGTCCCGCGCCGGCGACCCGCACGCGCTGCCCGTGCGCCGCCGCCCGCTCCAGCGCCGCGGCGATCTCCTCGGTCGAGCCCGGCCGCTCGATCGCCGCCGGCCGGCAGCGCTGATCGCCCGTCCAGTTGCGCCACTCTCCGGGATTAGTAGGCTCGCTCACCAATGCCTGAGCCTACCCCCCGCGCGCGCACGCTGCCGACCCCGGGGGCCAAGCGGGCGACAGTGATCGGCGCCGGCTCGTTCGGCACCGCGCTGGCGGTGCTGCTGGCACGCGGCGGATTGCGCACGACGCTGCAGACCCGCACCGCCGAGCAGGCGCAAACGCTGGAGCGCGCGCGCGAGAACGTCACCTACCTGCCGGGCGTAGCGCTGCCGGCGCAGCTGCGGATCGAGCAGGCCGCCGCCGGCGTGGCGCGCGCCGACTATGTGTTCCTGGCGGTGCCCTCGCAGGCGCTCGGCGGTATCGTCGCGGGGCTGCGGGATGCCGGGCTGGGACGGCGCACGGCGCTGGTGTCGGTCGCCAAGGGTCTCGTGCCGCCCGACGGCACGCCGCCCACCAGCCTGCTCGGCGCGGCGTTCGGCGCCGAGCGCGTCGCCTGTCTGGGCGGACCGGCGCACGCGCAGGAGATGGTGCACGCCGGGGCGGGGCTGGTGGCGGCGGCACACGCCGAAGAGCTGGCGCTCTCGCTCGCGCAGGTGTTCACCCGCGCCGGGGTCGTATGCGAGTGCTCCAACGATCCCGTCGGCGTCGAGCTGGCGGGCGCCGCCAAGAACGCCGCGGCGCTGGCCGCGGGGGCGACCGAAGCGCAGGGCCTCAACGCCGCCGGCGCGGCGGCCGGGCACCTCTTCGCGGAGGTGTGGCGCTACGCCGAGACGCTCGGCGCGCGGCCGGAGTCGATGATCGGGCTGGCCGGCACCGGCGACCTGGTGGCCACGGCGCTGGCACCCGAGAGCCGCAACCGCCGCGCCGGCGAGCTGCTGGCGGCGGGTGTGCCCGCCGCCGAGATCCCCGGCCGCATCGGCCAGACGGTCGAGGCGCTCGAGTCGGTGCCGCTGCTGGCGCGCGCGCTGGAGCGGGGGGGCGGCAGCGCCCCGATCACCTCGGCGCTCGGCCGCTTGATCTCCGGTGAGCTGCCGCTGGCGCAGTGGGTGGCGCTGGTACGCGCCACCGTGCCCCCGCCGGCGCGCTGGCGGCGACGGCCGCAGCCGGGGTTCTGGCGGCGGGCGTGGCGGCGACTTCGGTGAGGCGTCGCCCATACTCGTCGCTCACAACTCGTCGCTCGTAAATCTCTGCTTGCAGCTTGCTCTGCTCTCTCCGAGGCATGGGCCGCGGCCTCGCCGCGATGGGCGTGCGTCGCATCATCAACTTTTCGAGGAGCGTATAACGATGGTATATCGTATATACCATTGGAAAACGCTGCCGGCAATTTTGAACATCACACGCACGCTCGGGCGCGCGTGTCCACCACGGCACAGCGAGCAGACCTACACACACGACACGACACGACACCACACACCATACAACACACAACACACCACACCACACCACACCACACACCACACACCACACCACACGACAACCCACCCCCCCACACCAACCCACCCCACCCCACCCCACACCACACCACACCACACCACACCACACCGAGGAGAGCACATTTGCCACCCACTCGCCACCGCACCAAGCAGGGAGAAGTCGATCCTGCGTTCGGCTTGAAGCTCGATCCCGACGAATTCGCCGAGCAGCAACGTCGTCGTACGCGGATACTGGAGATGCAGGACAGCATCCGCCCCGGCCGCACCACCCCGGTCGCGATCCGCTTCGACCAGTTCACGCTCCAGCGGCTGAAGACGCTCGCCGCCCTCCACAACACCGGCTACCAGACACTCCTGAAGGAGTTCGTCGTAGAACGCCTCTACGAGGAGGAGAAGCGCGCTGGCATCATCGACGCGTAGTGGGCCCGCCGCGATCGTGGGGCATGGATGCCCCACGCCTGCCCGGCGCGGGAGGATCGCAAGCTCGCGCGGATGCGCACCCTACCCCGCCATCAGCGTGCTCACCACCGCCTCATACACGCCCGCCCCGTTGCCGGCCTCGCACACGCGCACGTTGTCGTAGCCGGCGATCGCTTTCCTGATCGTGGGGTCGCGCAGGTGGGCGTTGGCGACCAGCCAGAAGGTGTGCACGTGCGCGGCGCACGCCATGTCCTCGCGCGAGTCGCCCACCGCGAACGTCTCCTCGCGGGCGTACCCGTGCGCGCGGCGGTGGAACGCCACCGCACCCGCCTTCGACGCGCCCGCCGGCACCAGGTGGTAGCCGCGCACCTGCTCCAGCTCCGCCAGCGCCGGGGAGCGCGTGCTCACATTGCCGTTGTCCACCAGCCGCAACCCCTCATAGCCATGCGCCGCCAGCAGCTCGTCGGCTTCGTGCGCGTCCACCAGGCCGCGGAACAGGTGCGACACTTCGCGTTCGGTGTGCCACGGGTCGTGGTGCTCGAGGCGGCCGGCGTAATGCTCCAGCAGCAGCGCCGGCGCGCCCGAGCGCTCGATCTGCTGGGCGATCGTCAATTCGCCCGGCAGCATGTTCCCCGTCAGCCAGTGCTCCTCGCCGTCGATCACCACACACGCTCCCGCCTCGTAGATGTAGGAGCTCTGCCCCAAAAGGCGCGCGTCCTCAGCCAGCTGCACCTTGCGCCGGCCCGACATCAGCACCACCTCCACGCCGGCGCGCAAACACGTCTGCACCGCCTTCACGCCGTCCAGCGCCACCGCCCCCTCGCCGTCGTGCAGCAGCGAGGCGCCTTTACCCAGCAGCGTGCCGTCGAGGTCGAGGTACAGGCAGCGGGCGTTCATCGCGGTTGACGGCTGTCCTCGCTCATCGGGTCACCCTCACGCTCACCAGCGGCGGGCGCTCAGACTCGGCGTCGCCGTCCCGGAGCTCGGCCAGCCGCCCTTCGCGTTGCAGTCTCCGCGCGATCGTCGCCAGCACCGTGTGCGCCATCGGCGTCAGCGCCTGCAGCGGCTGGTGGCGGTTGTGGTGCACATCGAGGTCCACCTGCGCGATCCCCGCGAGGCCCACCTCCCGCCACGCGTCGATCAGCATCGCCACCTCCACGCCATACCCGGTGGCGTACGGCAGCCGCTCCAGCAGGCTGCGGCGGGCCGCCACCTCCCCCGCCAGCGGCTGGCGCACGGCCTCCAGCTCGGGGTAGAACAGGGCCAGCGCGGGGCGCGCCATCAGGTGGTTGACGCGTCCGCCGCCATCCGGCACCGCCACGCCGCCGTGCTCAAACGGGCGCCGGTAGAAGGCCTTCACCAGCTCCACCCCTCCCTCGCACACCAGCGGGCCCAGCAGCCCCGTGGCGAAGTGCGCCGAGAAGCCCTCGCTGTCGGCGTCCAGGTAGCACACGATCTCGCTGTCCATCGCCGACAGCGCCCGCCACATCGCATCGCCCTTGCCCCGCACCGCGCCGAAGGCCGGCAGCAGCTCGGCCTCCTGCAGCACCCGCGCCCCCGCCACCCGTGCAACCGCCGCGGTGCCGTCGCGCGAGGCCGCGTCCACCACCACGATCTCGTCGATCGCGCCCACCGCTTTGAGCTTCATCAGCTCCACCACGATTCGCCCCACCGTACCCGCGCACTCCTTCGCCGGCAGGCAAATCGACACGCTCTCGCGGCGCTCGCGCGCGATTCTCGCCGTCGTGTAGCGCGAATGGTGGTAGGTGCGGAGCATCGCCTCTACTATCGCAACCGGTGGCGATAGAGCGCACGATCGAGCCTTGGAGCGCGCTGCTCGACGAGGGTCGCGCCGACGGGCGGCTGGTGCGCGGCGCCTTCGAAGGCCCCACCGCCGCCACGCTCGTCGAGATCCCCTCCGACCTGCACCCCGACGCGCTGGCGGCGCTGGCGCGCGCCGGAATCGAGCGGCTGTACTCCCACCAGGCGCACGCGCTGCGCGCCGCCTGGGAGCGGCCGCTGATCGTCACCACCGGCACCGCCTCCGGCAAGTCGCTGTGCTTCAACCTCCCCACGCTGGAGGTGCTGTGCCGCGACGCGCATGCGCGCGCGCTCTACCTCTACCCGACCAAGGCGCTCGCCCAAGACCAGGCGCGGGCACTGGCGCGCTTCGGCCTCGGCGATCGTCTGCGCCCGGCGATCTACGACGGCGACACCCCCCGCGACACGCGGGCGCAGATCCGCCGCCGCGCCGGCGTACTGCTCACCAACCCCGACATGCTCCACCTCGGGATCCTCCCCCACCACGACTCGTGGGCCAACTTCTTCGCCAACCTCGCCGTGGTGGTGATCGACGAGGCGCACGTCTACCGCGGCGTGTTCGGCTCGCACGTCGCCAACGTCATGCGCCGCCTGCGCCGCATCGCCGCCGCCTACGGCACCGCGCCGCGCTTCCTGTTGGCATCAGCAACGATCGCCAACCCGGTGGAGCTGGCGGAGCGACTCACCGGGCTGGAGGAGATCGAGCTGGTGGACGACGACGGCTCGCCGGCGCCGCGGCGGCGGATCGCGATGTGGAACCCGCCGCTCACCGACGCCGCGCTCGGCGCCCGCCGCTCCGCGCTCGGCGAGGCCGCGGAGCTGCTGGCGCGGCTGGTGCGCGACGACGCACGCGCCATCTGCTTCATGAAGTCGCGCCGCGGCGTCGAGCTGCTGACGCGGCTGGTGCGCGAGGAGCTCCAGAACGACGCCCCCGACCTCGCCGACCTCGTGATGCCCTACCGTGCCGGCTACACCCCTCAGCAGCGGCGCGAGCTGGAGGGCCGGCTGATGCGCGGCGAGCTGCGCGCGGTAATCACCACCGACGCGCTGGAGCTGGGGATCGACATCGGCGAGCTGGACGCCGCGGTGGTCGTCACCTTCCCCGGCACCGTCGCCTCGCTTCGCCAGATGTGGGGGCGCGCCGGGCGGCGCGGGCGCGGTCTCGCGGTGTACGTCGCCGGCGAGGACGCGCTCGACCAGTTCTTCTGCCGCCACCCCGACGAGTTCCTGGAGCGGCCGGTGGAGGCGGCGATCCTCGACCACGAGAGCCTCCAGATCCACCTCGCCCACCTGCTGTGCGCGGCCTTCGAGGGGCCCCTGTCGGGCGCCGACGCCGAGATCCTCGGCCCGCGCTGGGAGGCCTACGCCGAGCAGCTGCTGCACCGCGGCCAGCTGCGCCGCCGCCGCGACGGCACCTACGCGCCCCGCCGCGCCGACGCCTACCCCGCCGCCACGGTGTCGCTGCGCTCCGCCTCGCTCGACGCGTTTGCGATCGTCGAGCACTCCTCGGGGGAGATGCTCGGCACCACTGAGGCCGCGCGCGCGTTCGCCACCGTGCACCAGGGCGCCATCTACCTGCACCTCGGCCGCTCCTACGAAGTGCAGGAGCTCGACCTCGAGCGCCGCCGCGCGCTGGTGGCGCCGTTCGACGGCGACTGGTACACGCAGCCCAAGCGTCTCACCGACACCACCATCGAGCGGCTGCTCGACCAGCGTCGCACGCTCGGCGTCACGCTCAGCTTCGGCGAGGTGTCGGTGACCGACACGGTGCTCGCCTACCAGCGCCGCCGCCTCGCCGACCACGGCCAGATCGACCTCGTGCCGCTCGACCTGCCCGAAACCTCCTTCTCCACGCAGGCGCTGTGGTTCGAGATCCCGCAGGGGCTGCTCGACGTCTGCCTGCCCGGCAGTGGCGAGGCACGGCGCAACCGGGGGCCCGGCGGCGCGGCGGTGAGCGCGACCGACGACGCTCAGCACGACTCGCTGCTGGGCGCTTTGCACGCCACCGAGCACGCGCAGATCGCGGTGCTGCCGCTGATCGCCATGTGCGACCGCTGGGACATCGGCGGGCTGTCCACCAATCTGCACCCGCAAACCGGGGCGCCAACGATCTTCATCTACGACGGCCACCCCGGCGGCGTGGGGCTGACGCGCGCCGCCTTCCCGCGTTTCGAAGAGCTGTGCCGCGACGCCCACCGCCTGATTGCTGAGTGTGGCTGTCGCTCAGGCTGCCCCTCGTGCGTGCAGTCGCCCAAGTGCGGCAACCTCAACGAACCACTCGCCAAGGACGGCGCGCGAGGGCTGCTCGCAACGATGCTTGCGTCGTAGCGCCCAACCAGCGACCCCGACGCTCACGATCGTCACAATGGACAGGCGTGTCCAGCGACGTCCCCGGCAAGAGAACGATCGCGGCGCTGACCGCCCTGCTGGTGCTGGCGGTGGCGGCGCCCACCAGCCGCGCCGGCCTCGACGGGCCGCGCGCCCGCGTCGCGCAGAGCCCACCCGGCGAAATCGACGGCGGCCTCGGCGAAGGGCCGGGGGGGCGGGTGGCGCTCACCAACTGGACGCTCGCGCAGGACCCGCACAACCTCGGCCAGTTGCGCGGCTGGGGGAGCGGCGACTTCGGGGGCGTGCCGGTGAGCGTCCCCAACGCGGCCAACGCGGCTCCTGTCAAAGGGCACGCGGCGGTGGCCCGCTATGAAGGCGGCGTGGCGTGGTACCGCACCACCTTCACCGCGCCCACCGCCGGCACCTACGCGCTGGAATTCCAGTCGGCCAACTATCTCGCCGAAGTGTGGGTCGACGGGCACCCGCTCGGCGCCCACGTGGGCTTCTACCTGCCGTTCGAATTCCACGACGCGCTGGGCGCCGGCCCGCACACGCTGGTGGTGCGGGTGGACTGGCGCGACACGCTGCTGCAGACCCACGAAGGCTTCTACCGCCCGTGGTTCAACTTCGGCGGGCTCAACGGCATGGTGAGCGTGCGCCAGATCGGCTCCAGCGAGCTGCAGGATCCCACGATCCAAACCACGCTCACCCCAGATGCACCCACAGCCACGCAGGCCACCGTCCAGATCGGCGTGACCGTCCACAACGACGGCCCCGTGCGTACGCTCACGCCCGAAGGCACGCTCAGCCGGCCGGGGCAATCGATCCCCGTCACGTTCGCGCCGCAAACGGTGGGCGCCGAACAGAGCGCCACGTTCACCGCCACCGTCACCGTGCCCGCACCGGCGCTGTGGGCGCCGGGCAGCCCCAACCTGTACGAACTGACGCTGCAAGTCCCGGGCGAAAGCAACTATTCCGCGCGCGTCGGCCTGCGCCAGCTCACGTGGGGCGCGGGGAAGATGTACCTCGACGGACAGCCGCTTTTGCTGCACGGCGCCTCCGTGCAGGCCGAAGCGCCGGGGCACGGCGACGCGCTGGGCGCCGCCGAAGAGGACACGATCGTGCGGGAGCTGCAGGCGATCGACGCCAACGCCGTGCGCACCCAGCACCCGCTGCCGCCCAGCCTGCTGGAACGGCTCGACGCCGCCGGGATCCTCGTGTGGCAGGGCGTCGGGCCCGTCGATCCCTCCGGCGACTGGACCGGCACCACCCCCCAGCTGGCCGAACGGGCGCGCGAAGGGGTGCGCATCACCGCGCAGGCCGACCAGCTGCACCCCTCGATCATCGCCTGGAACCTCACCAACGAGATGGCCGGCAACGGCCACCCCGGCGGCCAGGCGCAGTATGTGGAGGCGATGGCGCAGTGGCTGCACGCCTACGACCCCGGGCGGATGGTGGCGGCGGACGTGTGGGGCGAGCATCCTCCCCACCCCGGCCACGTAGCGGCGTTCTACAACGACGTCGACGCCGTCTCCGAGACCGACTACTCCGGCTGGTACGAGGGTCTGCGCGACAAGCCCGCCAAGCTGCACAAGCTGATCGCGACGCGCCTGGCCGCGATGAGCGCCACGTTCCCCGGCAAAGTGCAGATCATCAGCGAGTTCGGCGGCGAAGGCAATGCCCTCAACAAGCCCGGGCAGCCCGGCAGCTACGCCTTCCAGACGCGCCTGCTCACCCAGCACATCCGCCTCTACGAGGCCGACCCGGCGCTCAGCGGGATGCTCGTCTGGGTGCTGCGCGACTTCGCCCTCAACCCCCGCTACTACGGCGGCTCGGTGCTCGCCGAGGACAAGCACATCAAGCTGATCGAAGGGATCCTTGGCAAGGGGCTGTTCGACTACGCCGGACAGCCCAAGCCGGCCGAGCGGGCCGTGGCGCGGCTGTACAAAGAATTGCCGGCGGTGTAGCCGACAACTTGGCAACGGCCGCCTCGCAGGCGGCGCTACGCGTCGGGCCAGTTGGCGCTCGCCATCTCCCCGTCGCCATCCGCCGGGCGCGGGCCGCCCACGGCGACGATCTCCAGGCCCTCCGGGCCGGCCTCGAAGGCGCGCACCACCTCCGGCGCCACGCGCAGCACATCCCACTGGCACAACTCCTGCGTCTCGTCGCCCAGCAGCACACGCCCGGAGCCGCCGATCACGATGTACGCCTCCTCCTGCTCGCGGTGGCTGTGGGCGACCGGACTGCGCAGGTTGGGGGCGTAGCGGAAGAGGCTGATCCCGAGGTCGCGGGAATCGAGGTGTTTGCGCGCGAACCGACCCTCGATCCCGGGGGCGCGGTCGCCCACGGCGTCCTCGATGTCCATCAGGTTGACCATGGCGAAGCCGGGCATGTCGTCTCCTTTGGCGGCGGTGGCGGGTGGCGTCACCTTAGCCCGATCGGGCGCCGGCCACCAGGAGGTCCCCCGGCGCCGCCACCGCCGCGTGGCAGGCACTCCGCGGGACCCGTCAGCCCCGCGGCCGCCCTATCCCCGATTCCCGCGCGCGATCTTCGCCAGGTCGATGGTGGCGTCGTAGACCTTGGCCTCGACGCCCTCCTCGAGCGCCACCTCGCGCAGCGGGCGGCCGGAGTCGGCGGCCACCTTCACGATCGCGGTGGCGCGGTCGTAGCCGATCGCGCCGTTGAGCGCCGTGGCGACCGCCAGCGTGGCGGCGGCGGAGGCGTCGGTGCCGGCCTTGTTGACGCGAATGCCGTCGACGCACTTCTCGGCGAACGCGCGCGAGGTGTTGGCGAGCAGGTGCAGCGACTGCAGCAGGTTGCGCGCGATCAGCGGGATCCGCACGTTGAGCTCGAACTGGCCCTGCATGCCGCCGACGGTGATTGCGGTGTCGTTGCCGATCACCTGTGCGGAGACCTGCAGCACCACCTCGGGGATCACCGGGTTGACCTTGCCGGGCATGATCGAGGAGCCCTTCTGCAGCTCCGGCAGGTAGAGCTCGCCGATCCCGGCGCGCGGGCCGGAGCCCATCAGCGCGAGGTCGCCCGCGATCTTGGTGAGCGACACCGCGATCACCTTCAGCGCGCCCGACAGCTCCACCAGCGCGTCGCGGCTGGCCTGCGCCTCGAACGGGTCGAGCGGGGCCGCGATCTGACGCAGGCCCGACTCCTTCTTCAGCTGCGCGCGCACCTTCTCGGCGAAGCGCGGATGGGTGTTGAGGCCGGTGCCGGTGGCGGTGCCGCCGAGCGGGATCTGCCCGACGTGCTCGAGCGCCGCCTGCACGCGCTCCTGGGCGAGCGCCATCTGCGCGGCGTAACCGCCGAACTCGGCGCCCAGCGTGACCGGCACCGCGTCCATCAGGTGCGTGCGCCCGGCCTTCACCACGTTCTGGAAGCTTTTGGCCTTCTTGGCGAACGAGCGTTCCAGCTGCTTGAGCGCGGGCAGCAGCTCGCGCTGGGCGACCTCCAGCGCGGCGAGGTGCACGGCCGAGGGAAACACGTCGTTGGATGACTGGCCCATGTTGACGTGGTCGTTGGCGTGCACGGGGCGGGCGGGATCCCCATCATTTGCCAGCGACGCCAGCACCTCGTTGGCGTTCATGTTGGTGGAGGTGCCGGAGCCGGTCTGGAACACGTCGATCGGGAAGTGCGCGTCGTGCTTGCCGGCGGCGATCTCCCTGGCGGCTTTCTCGATCCGCCCGGCGCGGCGCTTGTCGAGCAGGCCCAGCTCGCCGTTGACGGCGGCGGCAGCGCCCTTGATCCGCGCCAGCCAGTGCACCACGGCAGTCGGCACAGTCTCGCCCGAGATCGGGAAGTTCTCGACGGCCTTGGCGGTCTCGCCGCCCCACAGCTGCTTGTCTGGCATTGGCTCTCCCCTCGACTATCGAACGCTCGTCTCGGGACCCTAGCCGAAGCCGCATGGGTGGGCCGGCCCCGCATAGTGGAGCCGCGCGTGATGATGCTCAATCGAGAGACACCAACCAAACCTTGACAACAGAAATGAGATCTCGAATTGGTTGGCGTCCAAAAAGAAGATGTACACGCATGCACCCTCGGCCCACCGGCTGGGCCGCTCGACCGCCGCCGGCCCAGCGGGACGATCAGCAGCTGTCAACCGCAGAACGCGACCAGCTCCCGGGCGAGGCCCACGGGGTCGTCGTAGGCCATCAGGAAACCAGTGCCGGGCAAGACCCGCAACTGCGCGTCGGGGAGCAGTCGCAGCGTCGTTTCGGCGCTCTCCAGCGGATACAGGCGGTCGCTGTCGGCCCACAGCAGCAGTACGGGCATGGTCATCCGCGGGTACAGCTCCAGCAGCCGCGTCTGCGTACCGCGCGGCCAGCGGCGGGCGAACTTGGCCCACGAGCGCGCCAGGCTGGGGTTGCCGGGGACGTCGGCGAAGGCGTGGCGCACCAGGTCGCGCACCGCCGGCTCGCCCCGCGCGGAGAGGCGCATCCCCAGCGCCGGTGAGAAAACGACCGGCGCGGCGTGGGTGAGCATACGGTCCGCTCCGGGGAGCGCGCCGGCGCGGGCGGCAGTCCGCCAGGCGGCGCGCAGGCGGGCGTGCTGTTCGGGGAGATGCAGGCGGTTGGGCATCAGCACCACGCGCTCCGGGTGCAGCTGCCCGTTTTCCACCGCGCGCAGCAATATCTCGGCGCCGATGTCATGGCCGGCCAGCAGCGGGCGCGGGCCCAGCACGTCGGCGGCGAAGCCGCCCAGCACCTCGGCATACCAGTCGAGCGTGTAGGGGTGGCGGGGGCGGTCCTCGGAGTCGCCGTGCAGCGGCAAATCGGGGAGCACCACGCGGAAGCGCTCCGACAGCCGCCGCACCACCGGCTCCCACTCCATGTGCGACAGCATCGCCGAGTGCAGCAGCGCCAGCGGCGGCCCGGCGCCCAGCTCGCGGTAGGCCACGCGCGCGCCGTCGCGGTGGTGGTAGAGGCGCAGCCTCACACGTGTGGGCGGTAGCGGGGCACCTCTGCATCGTAGGTATCGTGTCCGCGCATGGCGGCCAACTGGGCGGGGACTCGCGTGCTGTTCACGGGCGCCCAGGGGTTCATCGGCTCGTGGGTGACGGAGCGATTGCTGGACGAGGGCGCGGAGGTGTTCGTGCTCGACCGTCCGCCCGCGGAGCTTTCGCGCTTTCGCCTACGGGGGCTGCACGAGCGCTGCAGGCCCGTGGCGGCCGACCTGCTGGATCCGGCGTCGCTGCGGCGCACGCTCGACGCGCACGGCGTCGACGCCGTATTCCACCTGGCGGCCGCCGCGATCGTGGGGTCGGCCGCGGATTCGCCGCTGCGCACCTACGAGGTGAACGTGCGCGGGACGTGGAACCTGCTGGAGGCGTGCCGCCTGGCGGAGGCGCCACCGCGGCGGGTGGTGGTGGCCTCCACCGACAAGGCATACGGCGCGCACGAGGAGCTGCCCTACCGCGAGAGCCACGCGCTGGCGCCGCGCTTCCCCTACGACACCTCAAAGGCGTGCGCCGATCTGATCGCGCGCTCTTACGCGCACACGTTCGGGTTGCCGGTGGCGGTGACGCGCTTCGGCAACGTGTTCGGCGGCGGCGACTTCAACTTCTCGCGGCTGATCCCGGGCACGATCAGGGCGCTGCTGGAAGGCCGGCGGCCGGCGCTGCGCTCGGGCGGGCTGATGGAGCGCGACTACCTCTACGCCGAGGATGCGGCCGGCGCCTACCTGGCCGTGGCGGAGTCGCTCGATCGCCCTGACCTACGCGGCCGCGCGTGGAACGCCAGCATCGGCGCGCCGGTGAGCGTGCTGGAGGTGGTGGGGCGGCTGGCCGAGATCGCCGGCACGGAGCTGGAGCCGGACGTGCAGGGGGACGGCACCCCGCATGGCGAGCTGACACGCCAGTGGCTTGACTCGAGCGCGATCGCCACGGAGCTGGGGTGGACGCCGGCATGGGATCTCCAGGACGGACTGGACGCTACGTACAGATGGTATGAGCGCTCCAGCGCAGCTCCGCGTCCAGTCGCCCATCCGCCAGCAGCTCCTTGAGGCGGGCGATCCGCATGAACCGCGGGCTGGCGAACTCGTCGATCGTCAGGTTGTTGTCGCGGTAGGCGGCCAGCATCTGCTCGACGCTCGAGCGCACCGTCCACTGCGGGCGCAGCTCCGGGAAGGCGTGGTGGAGCTTGGCGAAGCTGACGCGGTAGCTGCGCTTGTCAGGGCCGGCGCCGGCGGCCAACGCGACCCGCGCGCCGTCCACCACCTCGCCGACGATCTGGGCGACGTCGCGGATCTGGTAGTTCTCCGCGTCGGCGCCGATGTTGAACGCCTCGTTGTGCACCCGCGCGCGCGGCGCCTGCATGAGCCCGAGGAAGGCGCGCGAGATGTCCTCGATGTGCACCAGCGGCCGCCAGGGGGTGCCGTCGCTCTGCATCAGCACCTCGCCGGTGGCGTACGCGAAGGCGGTGAGGTTGTTCACCACCAGGTCGCCGCGGTGGCGCGGGGAGAGGCCGTGGGCGGTGGCGTTGCGCAGGAACGTCGGGCTGAACGAGTCGTCGGCGAGCGCGCCGATGTCGCGCTCGGACAGCACCTTCGATTCGCCGTAGGGCGTCACCGGGTTGAACTGCGCCGTCTCATCCACCCAATCCTGGCCAGCCGCCCCGTAGAGGCTGCAGGAGGAGGCGAACAGGAAACGCTCCACGCCGGCCCGCTTGGCGGCCTCGGCGAGCGACACCGAGGCGCGGTGGTTGATCGCGAACGTGCACTCGGGGTTGAGGTCGCCCACCGGGTCGTTGGAGAGCGCGGCGAGGTGGATCACCGCGTCGAAGCCCTCGATGTCGGCCGGCGTGGCATCGCGCACGTCCTTGCGGATGGCGGGCACCTCTGACCCGGATTGGGCCCCGAAGTCGCAGCCCTCGTACAGGTCGGAGTCGAGCCCCGCCACCGTGTGGCCGGCGTCCAGCAGCAGCGGCACCAGAACCGCGCCGATGTAGCCGCGGTGACCGCTGACGAGAACGCGCATATGGCTGGAACCTACAATGAGCCGGCCCGTGACGACCTCCACACGACACCCGCTGGTCCCCCCGCGCAAGGTCGATCCCCACCGAGAGCTGCCGGCGATGGAGCTGGAGGTGCTGGCGCGCTGGCGCGAGCGGGAGGTGTTCGCGCAGTCGCTGGCGATGCGCGAGGACGCCGAGCCGTGGGTGTTCTACGAGGGCCCCCCCACCGCCAACGGTTTGCCCGGCGCCCACCACGTGCTGTCGCGCGTGTTCAAGGACATCTTCCCGCGCTACCGGACGATGCGCGGCCACCGCGTGGAGCGCAAGGGCGGCTGGGACTGCCACGGGCTGCCGGTCGAGATCGCGGTCGAGCAGAAGCTGGGGATCGGCTCGAAGGCGGAGATCGAGGAGTACGGGATCGAGCGCTTCAACGCGCAATGCCGCGAGTCGGTGTTCGAGTACCTGGAGGAGTGGAATCGCCTCACCGAGCGGATCGGCTTCTGGATCGACCTCGACCACGCCTACCGCACGCTCGACGAGACCTACATCGAGTCGGTGTGGTGGGCGCTCGCGGAGATCGACCGCAAGGGGCTGCTGTACGAGGGGCACAAGGTGGTGCCGTACTGCCCGCGCTGCGGCACGGCGCTCTCCTCGCACGAGGTGGCCTTGGGGTACAGGGATGTGATCGACCCGTCGGTGTATGTGCGGCTGCCGATCTTCACGCCGGAGGGTCCGCTGCATGAGGGCGACGCGCTCCTGATCTGGACGACCACGCCGTGGACGCTGCCCGGCAACCGCGCGGTGGCGGTGGCGCCGAACGTGGAGTATGTGCGCGCGCAAAGCGGCGGCGCGACGCTGATCGTGGCGGCGCCGCTGGTGGAGAAGGCGCTGGGCGAGCACGCGGAGATCCTCGACCGGTTCCCCGGCAGCGCGCTGGTCGGCGCCACCTACGAAGGCCCGGTTTTCAACACCGGCCCCGAGGGCGGTTTCCCGATTGTCGCCGGCAACTTCGTGACCACCGAGGACGGAACCGGCCTCGTGCACATCGCACCGGCGTTTGGCGAGGACGACTTCAACGTGATGGTCGCCGGCGGCAGGCTCGACCCGCAGCGGCCGGGCTTGCTCTTCAACCCGGTCAAGCCCGACGGCACCTACGACCAGCGCGTGCGCTCCCACGACGGACGCTCCTACGAGGGCCGCTTCGTCAAGGACCCGCGGCTCGCCGAGGAGCTGATCTCAGACCTCGACAAGCGCGGGCTGCTGTTCAAGCGCGAGGATTACGAGCACTCCTACCCGCACTGCTGGCGGTGCGACACACCGCTGATCTACTACGCCAAGAAGAGCTGGTACATCCAAACCACCGCGATCCGTGAGCGGCTGCTGGCCGGCAACGAGACGGTGGCGTGGCACCCGCCGCACATCAAGCACGGCCGTTTCGGCGACTGGCTGTCCAACAACGTCGACTGGGCGCTGTCGCGCGAGCGCTACTGGGGCACGCCGCTGCCGGTGTGGCGTTGCGGCGAGGGACACCTGCACGTGATCGGGTCGTTCGCCGAGCTGGAGGAGCGGTCGGGGCGGTCGCTCGCCGATCACCACCGCCCGTACGTGGACGAAGTCGAGTTCACCTGCACACGCGACGGCTGCGAGCAGCCGATGAAACGCGTGCCGGAGGTGATCGACGTGTGGTTTGACTCCGGCGCGATGCCGTTCGCACAGCACCATGTGCCTTTCTCCGAAGATGGCGCCTCCGCCAAGGTCCACGCCATCCGCGAACCGACCGCCGGCGATCGTGCATCCGACGCACTGGTGCAGGCTGCCGCACGCTTCACGGCCGACCCGGCGCGCTTCCCGGCGGACTTCATCTGCGAGGCGCTCGATCAGACGCGCGGCTGGTTTTACTCGCTGCTGGCCGTGTCAACGCTGCTGTTCGACACGGCGCCCTACCGCAACGTGGTGTGCCTGGGGCTGATCCTCGACGCCGACGGCCAAAAGATGTCGAAGTCGCGCGGCAACACGGTGGAGCCGGGCCAGGTGATCGACAAGTACGGCGCCGACGCGTTCCGCTGGTACTTCTTCACCGCCAAGCAACCGTGGGACGGCTACCGCTTCTCCGAAGAGGCGATCGGCGAGGGGGTGCGGCTGTTCCTCAAGCAGCTGTGGAGCACCTACTTCTTCTACGTGCTCTATGCGCACGCCAACCACGCTTCTTTGGGAGCCACCGACACGCAGGCGCTCGAGGCGATGGGGGCAGGCGATGGCGTGCCGGCGGACGCGAGCGGTGGCGAGCGCGCGCAGGCCGACGACCTCGATCGCTGGGCGCTGTCGCGCCTTGCCGGCATCGCGGAGCTGGTGGCCGAGCGCCTCGATGCCTACGACGCGACCGCCGCCGGGCGCGCGATCGCGGAACTGGTGGACGAGCTGTCCAACTGGTATGTGCGGCGCTCGCGCAGGCGCTTCTGGGACGGCGACCCGGCGGCCTTCCAGACGCTGCGCACCTGCCTGGTGACGATCGCCAAGCTGCTGGCGCCCTTCTGCCCGTTCGTGGCGGATGAGATCTACGACAACCTCGACGGCGCGCTCGACAGCGTGCACCTCTGCGACTTCCCCGCCGGCGATGACCTGCCCCCGCGCGACCGCGCGCTGGAGGAGGCGATGGCGATCGCGCGCCAGACCGTGCGGCTCGGCCTGGGCGCGCGGGGGCAAGCGAAGATCAAGGTGCGCCAGCCGTTGGCGGAGGCGGTGGTGGTCGCCGACGGACGCGAGCGCGCGGCGATCGAGCGCCTGGCGGACGTGGTGCGCGAGGAGCTGAACGTGCGCCGCATACGGTTCGTGACGGGAGCCGAGGAGCTGGGGCGCTACGAGGTGAAGGCCAACTACCGACGTTTGGGGCCGCTGTTCGGCAAAGACATGCCGCTCGTCGCCGAGGCGATCGCGGCGCTCGACCCGGCCGCCGTCGCCGCTGCCGTGCTGGCCGAAACGGGGACGCGAGCCGAAGGCGCGTGTCGCCCGGCTTCGGTGGCCGGCGAGAACGGCAGGACGAGCCTTGGCATCTCCGTCGCCGGGCGCGAGCACACGCTGACCGCGGAGGACGTGATCCTCACGATGAAGGCCCCCGAGGGCTACAGCGTCGAGCGCGAGGGCGCCCACGCGGTGGCGCTGGAGCTGGCGATCGACGACGACCTGCGCCGCGAGGGCCGCTCCCGCGAGATCGTGCACGCCGTGCAGAACGCCCGCAAAAGCGCCGGCCTCGCGGTCGAGGACCGGATCGACCTTGCCCTCTCCGGCGACCCGGCGCTGCTCGACGCGGCCACCGCCCACCGCGACTACCTGGTGGGCGAGACGCTCACCGTCGATCTGCAGCTCGACGGCCCGCCGCCGGCGATGGAGTACACCGAAGTGACCGAGATCGAAGGACTGGAGCTGCAGATCGCGCTACGCCGCCAGCGCGGGCTCTAGCTCTGCCTCGATCTTCTTCTTGGGGTAGGCGCCGACGACGGTCTTGATGGGCTGGCCGGCCTTGAAGAGGATCATCGTGGGGATCGAAAGGACCTGGTAGGTGGCCGCGGTTTGCTGGTTGTCGTCGACGTTGAGCTTGACGATCCGCAGGTCGGGGCGCTCTTGGGCGATCTCCTCGAGCACGGGGGCCACGACGCGGCAAGGGCCGCACCACGGGGCCCAGAAGTCGACCAGCACGGGGCTGTCGGATTCGATGACCTCTGCCTGGAAGTTGTTGTCGGTGACTTCGTTCAAACCCGCCATGGGGGTCTCCTTTTCTCGCCGTCGCTCGGGGTTCCCCTCACACTATACAAAATGTAGTGAGGGTCCGCGGGGTCACGTGTGTACTTCATTTTGAGACGCCAACCATCACTTTGGAAGTGGTTGGGCTCCGAAAAGTTCATTGTCGTGCGCGCCCTCCCCGCCGGCCGGCACATCCGTTTCGCTGGCCGGGGCCGGCACGCCCGACCCGCCGGCCGGCGCATCCGTTTCGCTGGCCGGGGCCGGCACACCCGATCCACTGGCCGACGCCGGCGCATACCCGGAGGGAGGCTGGCGGCCGAAGCGCAGCCCGGGCACGAGCCACATGGCCTCGGCGGCGATGCGCCACGACATCTTGCTGGTGCCGCGCTGGCGGTCGCGGAAGACGATCGGGACCTCCACGACGCGGAAGCCGGCCCGCGCGGCGCGGTAGGTGAGCTCGACCTGGAAGGCGTAGCCGTGCGAGCGCACGCTGTCGAAGTGGATCGCCTCCAGCACCTCGCGGCGGAAGCACTTGAAGCCGCCGGTGAGGTCGTGCAGGTGCAGGCCGAGCACCCAGCGCGCGTAGGTGGAGCCGCCCTCGCTGACGACGCGCCGCAACAGGCCCCATTCCCGCACCCCCCCGCCGGGCACGTAACGGGAGCCGAGCGCAAGGTCGGCGCCGTCGGCGATCGCCTGCAACAGGCGCGGCAGGTCGGCGGGGTCGTGGGAGAAATCGGAGTCCATCTCCATCACGTACGCGGCCCCGTGCTCGAGCGCGTGGGCGAACCCCGCCAGATAGGCGGGGCCGATTCCTTCCTTGGCGGTGCGGTGCAGCACCTCGACCCACGGGTGCTGGGCGGCCAGCCGGTCGGCGATCTCGCCGGTGCCGTCGGGCGAGCCGTCGTCGACGATCAGCACGCGACGGTTTTCACACGGTGCGCCGGCCAGCGACTCCCCGGCGGCGAGCACGATCGCCTCGATGTTGTCGGCCTCGTTGTAGGTGGGCAGTATGAGCCAGGCGGTGCCGTCCACGGAAGCCACGTACCCTAGAGCACCGTCATGTCCGACCTCGCCAATCCCGCGATCGCCGACGCACTGGAGGAACTGGGCGACCTGTACGAGCTGGACGGCGCGATCGTGCACCGCGTGCTGGCCTACCGCCGCGCGGCGGAGTCGATCCGCCAGGCATCGGTGTCCGTGGCGGCGCTGGCGCGCGCCGGGCGCGCGACCGAGCTGCCGGCGATCGGCGACACGCTGCAGGAGAAGATCGCGGCGCTGCTCGACACCGGCACGATCCCCGCGGCGGAGAGGCTGCGCGCCAAGTTTCCGCCCGGCCTGATCGCGATCACACGGATCCCCGGCATCGGCCCCAAGCGCGCGCGGATGCTGTACGAGCAGCTGCAGATCGACTCGCCGCTGGCGCTGCGCGAGGCGGCGCGAGCGCAGCGGCTGCGCGGCGTGCGCGGGCTGGGGGCGAAGTTCGAGGAGAAAGTGCTCACCGCGCTGGGGGAGCTGGAAGAGCAGGGCGTGGCGATCGAGGAGCTGGGGAGCCCCGGCGCTGAGCGGGCCGGCGGGCGGGCGGGTGTCCCACTCCGGCGGCTGCTGCTGCCGGCGGCGATCGAGCTGGGCGAAACGCTGGTGGCCGGGTTGCGCGAGCACGGCCCGCCCGACGCGCACGTGCAGTTGGCCGGCTCGGCGCGCCGGGGCGCGGACAGCGTGAAGGACATCGACCTCATCGCCACCACGACGGAGCCCGAGCGGCTGGCGGCGGCGCTGGCGCAGCTGGAGCAGATCGAGCGCGTCGGCTCCACCGGTGTCGCCGGCGCCCGCGGCCGCGCGCACTCCGGCGTGGGCGTCGACCTGCGGATCGCCGCGCCGGCGCAGCTGGGCAACCTGCTGCAGCACTTCACCGGCTCGGGCCCCCACAACGCGGCGCTGCGCGAGCTGGCGGTGCGCAAAGGGCTGCACGTGTCGGAGTACGGCGTGCTGGACGACGCCACCGCCACCACGCACACGTGCGCCACCGAGGCGGAGGTGTACGAGCTGTTGGGTTTGCGCTACATACCGCCTGAGCTGCGCGAAAACCGCGGCGAGCTGGAGGCGGCAACGGGAGGGAAGGAAAGGAAAGGCAAAGGGGAGGAGGAGGGGCGGGACTCCGGGCCCGCCGAGCGCGGCCTGCCTGAGCTGATCGAGCTGGGCGACATCCGCGGCGATCTGCACTGCCACACGGTCGCCTCCGACGGCAAGGCGACGATCGAGGAGATGGCGCTGGCCGCGCGCGAGCTGGGGTATGAGTATTTGGCGATCACCGACCACTCCGCCTCGCACGGCTTCGGCAACGACGTGTCGCCGGCACAGTTGCGCGAACAGGTCGAGCGGGTCAAGGAGGCCGACGCCCGGACCGACGGCATCCAGCTGCTGGCTGGCAGCGAGGTCAACATCCACCCCGACGGATCGCTCGACTACGAGGACGCGCTGCTGGCGCGCCTGGACTGGGTGGTAGCCAGCATCCACACGGCGTTCGGCATGACCGAGCAGGCGCTGACCGAGCGGATGATCGCCGCGATCGAGCACCCCCTGGTGGACGCCATCGGCCACCCCACCGGCCGCCTGATCGAGCGCCGCGAGCCCTACGCGATCGACCTGCAGGCCGTGTTCGCCGCCGCCGCCCGCACGGGGACGCTGCTGGAGATCAACGCCAACCCCGACCGCCGCGACCTGCACGAGCACCACGCCCGGGCCGCCGTAGCGGCCGGCGTGCGCCTCGTGATCGACTCCGACGCCCACCGCCCGGCGACACTGCGCAACATGCGCTGGGGCATCCTCACCGCGCGGCGGGGGTGGGTCACGAAGCAGGACGTGGCCAACACGCGGCGGTGGGCGCAGCTTCGGGGGATGCGCAAACGGGCGGGAACGTTGTAGGACCGGGTTGTGCGAGTCAGGCTGCAGGGCAGGGGCAGAATGCTTGTCTACGCTGCACACGATTAGCCGCGCAGCACGACGAAGCTCCTGGCGGCCACGTGGGCACCTGAGCGCAACGTCAGCCGCAACCGCAGCCGCTTGTGCTGGCGCAGGAGCGAGCGCACTATTGGACGCAGCGGCACGCTCAACCCTTCCGGTTCGGGAAGCGCCCTCCCGACGAAGCGCCCGACACCAATCACTTTGCGGGGAGCATTCGCGAGGGTGACAGTGGCTTGGTAGTCGCAGGCATTTGAAAGATTCAGGCTCTCACACGCCACCCTGGCACGCAGGCTTCGAGAGGTCGCTTTCGCGCGGCATATCCGGACCTGGGTCCGTTCACGTTCCAGTTCGCGCGTCAGGCGAGCAAGGTCGAGCCGGCCGAAGTCTTTCCCGGTGCGCGCGCCAAACCAGAGATCGCCTTCCGGGCCGACCGTCATTTCTTCCGGGGTTTCGTTGGAGCTACAGAACACCAGCTCGCCGAACTCGCCCGTGCTCGTAACGCGCTTGAGGACTTCGCCAGCTTCTTGCTCGGTCACCCACAACACATCGTTGCCGGTCGTGGCGACCGACCCGGTGAAACTCCTGCCCACGCCTTCCTTCACACTGACGTGGCTCAGCACCGCTCCTTCGGGCCCCACCTGCGTGAAGCCGCTCTGTTCGACAAACCACACACCCCCGTCAGGGGTCCCCACCATTGGATCCGCCGGGGTAACGGGGCCCTGACCGGGTTCGCCGACGCGGACCTGTCTCACGATTCCACCGGGTTCCACCAGACCAATCGTCCCTGCTTCAAAATACTCCCCCATCCAGAGGTTCCCATTGGCGGCCCTCGCCAGCGCTCGCGGCACTTCATCGCCTTTGGATTCCTCGTGCCCGCCGATCAGGACTTGCTGTGCGGGAAACTGGCTCAACGCCCCCGCCGGGTTGATCCGCGACAGCACATTCCCTCCAAAACCGTTCGCGATGAACCAGAGGTCGTTTTCCGGTCCCGGGATGATCTGTTCGACTTGCTCGTGCAATGTGTAGGGAAGGTTCGGGTGCACCGGGGTCGGGAACTGCGTGAGCTGGCCTCCAGCAGTCAGTCGCCCAATGCCGGGGGATTCGTTTTCGGAGTCGATGGCGGTGCCCTCCGTGAACCACAGGTCGCCTTCCGAACCGACTGTCAAGTCGTTCGGAAGCGCCTTGAGCCGTAGAACAAGCTGCGGCCGCGGGTCGTTGATAGGCAGCCGCCCTATCCCCGACAGCTGCTCCAGACCAGGGCGGACCACGCAATCGCGTAGCAAGAACCACATGCTATCGCGTGGTCCAAACACGAGCCGCTGGTGCGCGCAGGCTTCCGGAAACGACGAGGGAAACAGCTTCAGCGGCAGTGCCGAGGCCGGCACGGCACGCCCCATCAGCGCTGCGAAGACCACAATACCGGCCATCACCGCGTGCCACCCTCGCATCTCTTGCACGAAACCTTTCATCGACATCCTAACGACCTGACTTTAGCGAAAGGTGGCAGCCTCAGCGATAGATGGTCCGCGCAATGCTGTGGTCGCACGGAGACCGGGCTGGTTGTCGAGGCTTGGCTGGTTGGGAGCAAGGTCGTGTTAGGCCGCCGCCATGATGTTGTTGTGGGCCGTGGCGTGTCGAACGCCTCCAAGCTAGGACAGCGTGCTGGCCATCAAAGTCCGGCGACAAACACCGGTGTGGTTCTCTCTGTAGTCGTTCCATCGCCTAGCTCTCCATAGCCATTCCACCCCCAACACTTGACTTGCTTGCTTTTGAGCAGGGCACATGTGGATCCACCGGCGCTCACTTCTACGGCCGATGATGAAATACCGGTCACCCGCACCGGTTCATCAACGACTTCGGACGTTTCTCCGTTACCCAATTGGCCCTCGCCGTTCGTGCCCCAGCACTTTACTTCTTCGTTTTCAATGGCGCACGCATGGTCATCTCCAACGGACAGCTTCGTCGCTTTCGTGATGCCGACCACGCCCGACGCCGTCGCGATTTCACTGGCACCGTGATGGCCGTCACCAACTGCTCCGTATTCGTTCGTGCCCCAGCAGTCGATGCCACCACCGCCAAGGACAGCACACGCCGAGACGCTGCCTGCCGAGCCTGCTGTCGCGTTGCTTACTCCGGCCACCGTCACCGGAGTCGCGCTCACTTCCCGGCTTTCGCTTTTGCCATTGCCAAAGCCACCCGACACGTTGCTGTTCCAGCAGCCGACGCTATGGTTTTCGAGCACCTCGCAGGGTGCGTACGTGCCGGACCCGGAGCTGATTCCTAGGGCCGCTTCGAGACTTTCGACCGTTTCAACTCCTTTAATTTTTTCTTCCGGTGAGCCCCAGAAGAAGGTACCCCAGCACTTAACGGTGCCGCCGCTCAATCGAGCGCACTCCTCAGTTTCTCCACTTGATATTTCCACCACACCCGACAAACCGGGAACTTCCAGGGGTGTCATGCTCGTAATACAAGACTTCCTGAGGTTCAGGCGCGCACTCTTCAGGCCCTGTAGCGGTGCCATCGCCGAGTTGGCCAAAATAGTTCCCTCCCCAACAAACGACACGGCCTGTGACGAGGACGGCACACGTGCTGTCACCTCCGGCCGAGATGGAGGCGGCTTCGCCGCAAGAGGTCGTGAACACCTTATCGCCCCCAAGCGCCGGCTTACTTTCGTTGGCTTCGTTTTCAGCCTCGGCCTGGTAGTGATAGGTGGTGCAGGCTTCCAGCCCGGTGATAGCTACCGTCTCACTCTGTTCGCCGATCGAGTTCGCCGTCGTCGCTACCGTTGTAGTGTGGCCGTAGCTTGGCGTGGTTCCGTACTCGACACGGTATTTCGTGAGCGCACCGGCTGGGTTCACTACCAGTGAGGCGGTTGCGGTAGTTGATGTGAGCGACTGCGCTACTACGGTTGTTGTCGTCGCGACTGGTGGACAGACTTCCTTGTCAGCCAGGGCAATGACACAGTACGCGGGCCGCTCGTCCGCAGGCGCTTTACCTTCGTCGGATAGCAGCGCGCTATCGAACTGGTTGCTCTTGCTGTGGGCCGCTTCTTTTTCTTCCTGCTCCTTGTTTGTGAAACGGTTTTTGTATTCGTAGTAGTCATTGGTTTCGATGTGCCCGGTCGATTGCTTCCCGAGTTCCAGGAAGTCTTCTGCGGCCACGCGCTGAGCTTCAGGGTGTCCGTACAGGGACGTGTGTCCGTTCCGTAGCCACAGCTGCACGCCGTTCTCGGTAATCCAATCCTGGGGATGACCAAGGCCAGCTTTGTGAGTGCCTTGCACGAAGGCTTGAGCTTCGGCACTCCCAGTGCCGTTCTTGCGCACGAGTTTTTTGCTCACTTCGGTCGCCAATTCAGCTGTTTCTTTGAGGTCTTTGTAGTCATGCAGACCCCAGATTTCCGGCTTGCCCGCATCCCATTTCTTCTTGCGGGAGTCTTCGATGATCGCCTTCTCGTAGCTGGTGACGTAGTTACGCTCGTTAAGACCAGGGAACTTGCGATAACCGGCGAATTCGCCAGCGATAACCTTACAGCGTGCGTGACAGCCGGCCTTGTGTAGCGCCCGCACGACGGCGCCCCATACTTCGGCGGCCTCGCCCGCCTTTAGGCTGCTAAGCTCGGGCTCGTTCCACGTGCCCCATATCCGGACGGGTGGGGTGCCTTCTTTAGCGTTACCCTTGATGAGAGCTTTCATGATCGACCGCACGTCACGATAAAAGATTTCGGGGAAGTTGTGCTGTTTTTCCTGTTTCAAACAGGTTTCCGCGTGTTTCTTTTCTCCTTCGATGCCCGGCGTGCACTTACCGAACGATATCACCGGCACCAGATGTGCATCACCCGGGAGTTCAGTTTCTCCTACCTTTGTCAACCAAGTTTTTAGCGCTTTACCTTCGGGCGCATTGTCATAGGGGATTACGAGCCGGGCGTACTTGACCTTGACGTTTTTACCTTCGGTGAGGTGCTTGTCCATGTGTTTGGCTACTTCCCATTTGCCTTCGACTTCTTCTTCGGATTCCTCGAAGGGCTGTGGGAACTGGCTGGATAGACCGTACGTGGGTGCGGGCGTGCGTTTTGCGCTCGCAACATTCGTCGGGGCGTCCGCGGACAGCGCCGCTGTGATTGGGTATTTTGCGGAGCCGGGCGTGATGCTCAGCTTGATGGTGTTGCCTTCGGCGCTGAGGGTGGCGGGCACGGTGTGGTCTTCGGCGTCCACCACGGTCGGCGCAGGGAGTGTCATGAGCGTGGTGTCTTCGGTGTGCGATTCCGCGTAGGAGGTGGCCGCGACGGCGGCTTCGTACTGGGCTTTGGTTTCTTGAGGTTGAAGTTCGCCGGATTTGGGTTTGGTTTCGCCGGTGCTCGCAGTCGAGGAGTTGGGTAGTTTGCTGAGTTTGCTTTCTTCCGGGGTTGCTTTCTGGAGGGCTTCGGCGGCCGCTTCGGCGCTGTAGCCTTCTTCGCCTTTGGTTTCGGCGGCGGTTTCGTTGCTCGGTTTTTCTTCGGTTTCTTCGACTTCGCCTTCCACGCCGGAGCCCGCTCCCGATTCGGTGACCGCGACGCTGCCGTTCGCGAGCACCTGGAGCTTCTGGTTAGCGCCAAGTCCTACCTGCCAACTGAAAGAGGTCGGGGCTGCGGAGGAGCGCATCTGGAGCATGGTGGTCGCCCCGAGCGGCTCGGGGCGCACGATCGTGTCCGTCGCGGTTTGGGTGCCCGCGTAGACCGCTGTCGCACCATTGACGATCATGGGCGTGGTCGTGGCGTTCGCAGCGGTGGAGAGGGGTTTGAGGCTGATTTCGCCGATCGGGGTGTTGACCGCGAATTCGCCGCTGGTTTCCTTTGAGAGCCAAGAGCTGGCCATGGTGCCCGTGGCCTCAAGCCCTTCCCCGGCATCTTCGGCGTTCGGCTTGATGGTCTGCCCTTCAAGTGTCGCGCTCGAAGGCGCAGCGATCACGGACGGGTCGGTTTTTTCGGCGAGTTCCATGGCTTCTTTGGCGCTGGCTTCTTTACCTGCCACCACGCTCGTCTGGGGCGAGAGCGAGCTGGCGCCACCGACCGAGTTCGTGACCGTCACGCTCACGCGCAGCGTGGAGCCGACATCGCTGCTGGTCGCTTTATAGCCAGGTTTGGTCGCCCCGCTAATCACGGCACATTTTTCCCCGGCGGCGTTGCAGCGCTCCCATCGGTAGAAATAGCGCAATGGCTGGGAGCCCGTCCACGTCCCGTTTTCGGCGAAGAGTTCGTTGCCTTCCTGAGCGGTCCCTTTAACAGCGGGCCGTTCACCGACAGACGGCGAACCGGCAGCTTCGATCACTTCACTGGCCGGAGAAGCAGCCGTTTCGAGTGTGAGGAGGTTTTCAGCGGTGACGGTCACCCTAACCGTCGAGCCGACTTCAGCGCTGCCGAGCACGTAGGTCTGGCCGGCCGCGCCGGGGATACTCGCGCAGCTTTCTCCAGCCGAGTTGCACTCTTCCCAATGGTACCTGTAGCTCAACGGTTCTTCCCCGAACCAAACCCCCGGCTGCGCGGTCAGGGTGCTACCCGCATTCGTGTAGCCTTCGATCGAAGGCGCCACGCTGACCTGTGGGAAGCCGGAGCCGGCGGCAACGACACCGCTGGCAGCCGAGGCGGCGCTTACTTTGCTTGAGCCACCGGTGGCCGTGACTGTCACGCGATCGGTGCCGCCGACATCGGCCGACACCATTGTGTAGCTCGATTCGGCTGCGCCCCCGATGCTCGCGCAACTTTCACCTTTCGAGTTGCAGCGTTCCCACTGATACGTGTAGGTGAGCGCCGCGGCGGCTGTCCAGAGCCCGGTCGTCGCCGTTAGCATGTGAGATGCTTGTGCGGTGCCGGAGATCATCGGCAACGATACGTCCGCGACAGCCGTAGCGCTCACTGTGACCGGCGCGCTCAGCGCTTCGGTCGAGCTGCCGGACGCAGTCGCCGTCACGAGCACACGGATGCTGGAGCCAGTAACGCTCGTCGGCAGTTTGTAGGTGCTGCTCGTCGCCCCGGAGATCGCCGTGCAGGCTTCGCCGGCTTCGTTGCACTTTTGCCATTTATAGACGTAGCTGTTGCCGGTGCCAGCCCACTTGCCGGTTGTCGCCGTGAGCGTGTATTCTGGCAGACCCGTCCCGGAGACCCCCGGTGCGGCTTCCAGCACCGGACCTTTTTCACTCGCTACCAGCTCTCCGGGCGAGGCGAGGGTTCCTGCATTTGCTCCTTCTTCGCTGGCCGTGACGAGCACCCTGACCGTTTTGCCTACGTCCGCCGACGCGAGCACATACGTCGACGAGGTCGCGCCACTGATGGTGGCGCATTCGCCGCCTTCCCGGCCGCAACGCTGCCACTGATAGGCATAAGAGAGGCTCGCGATCCCAACCCAGCTCCCGGAGTTCGCCGTGAGCGTCTGTCCGGCCCTCGCCGTCCCGGACACACTCGGAACCCACGAGTTCTTCAGAGTGGATTTCGCAGAGACCGTAAGCGTCGGAGCCGAGAGCGCCACCAGCGAGTCCGAAGTCCCACCCGCACCCACTCGTACCCGCAACGTGTGGCCGACATCGGCGCTTGAGAGCGCGTATTCCGCTCCCGTAGCACCAGCGATGTCCGAGCATTCCGCCCCAGACGCATTGCACCGCCGCCACTGGTAGCTCGCCGTGACACCGGTGCCGGCCCAGCCTTCGCCATTCACCGAGAGCGTCTCCCCTTCCCACGCACCACCAGAGATCAACGGGAGTTCAAGCGCCACCGGTGGCCCCTCACCACCGGCAACGCCGTATTCGACGGAGCCGTCCCCCCCGCAGCCGCCCCACCAGGAAGCCAAACCAACACGCCGACAATCCCGAGCACGAGCAACCCTACACCCCAACGTCCCGCCATCACACCAGCTCGCCTAGCTATCTCACGCCACGCCAACACCCAATGCTCCAATCGTCGGAATCGGTATGATGCCAACTGGTTACTGTGCCATCCTCGCCTCAACTTCAAGCTCAATGGAAGAAATCGCTTCTTTTGGAACAAGATGCGTTCTTTTTGGACGGGTAAACGTTCCAAAAAGACATGCCAACCGCGGCCAGCGTGGCTCTACATGGCGCGTTGGTTGTAGGCCGCTCGCCACAGCCGCAGGATCGGGAGCAGCATCCGCGTCATTGCGCCGCCTGCGGACGTGAGCCGGAGGGTGGCGGCGCGTACGGCGGTGTTGCGAGCGCTGTTCTTGGAGAGGTACATGGCTACCATGCAGGCGATGATCACCATGTGTCGCTCTGCGTCGGGGAGGGCGCGCACCTCGGCGAAAGTGCGGCGCATGAGCTGGCTCATGCCGTCGATCGCGTGCTCCGGGCTTGGGTAATGGGATACGTAGACATGGTCGCCGTTGGCGGTGTCCTCGATGTGGTCGACGTAGCTGTCGAGCATCGTTGCGACGGCTGAGGCCCACGGAAAGTAGGCGTTGTTGGTACGCTCGATTTCGACCTCGCTGCAGCGCGTCTCGGTGGCGAGCGCAAACAGGGCGTAGATCGAGATTCCGGCGCCGGCGGCGCCGGCCAGCTCGAACCAGCTCGCTTCGTGGCCGTCGGGGAACTCCCGCGCACACCAGGCGCGCAGATCGGCCTCGCGCCTGTAGGGGTCGAGATCGTGGTTGATCGCTTGGATGTTGGCGCGCAGCGCCTCGCGCGAAAGAAGCCGCATTACATGGCGATGTGAAGGCAGCCGCGCGAAGTGCGTGCGGCAGGATTCGACCAGGGCGCGCAGATAGCAGCCGTCGTCCGCCCAAGGATGGTGGCGGTAGTGGTTTGAGATCGGCGAGCCGGGGTCGAGAGCGTCGCGCAGTGCGAGGTGCAGTTGGCGGCCGTTGTGCTGTCCGGCGCGGGCGCCGCGCTCGCTTGCGCAGTCGAGGAAATCCCAGATGATCTGGTAGCTCGCCAGTAGGCGCGCGAGCGCTGGCCGGCGGACAGGGGGCAGGATCCAGAACAGGGCGGCGCCATCGATGTTCGCGCGCTTGCGGGCGAGGGCCGTCAGTGCGTCTCGACGGATCGGCGCATCGGGGATGCCTGCGGCGCGCGCGCGCCACGCCCTGACCTCTCCGGCGACTGTGCGCAGCCCCCAGAGCAGCTCGCGCGCCGTGGCGACAGCGAGCGCTCGCAGCTGGGAGAACGACAGCGGCGCCGGGTCAACAAGTCGTTTGCAGGTACTCGAATGGGCGTCAATATGCTGCGCTTACCGTACTGGGCGGCACGCGCACCACGAGGTAACCGGGTAGCGCGACGCTCGCGACGGCAACGGCGCTGACGAGTGCGAAGCTGGAGACGGCGACAATCGCTTCGATGTCGAGGGAGATTGGCAGGCCGGTCACGCTGCCGAGCGCGTGGCTGATCAGCAGCTGGCCGTAGAGTCCGAACAGCGCGCCGATCGCGCAGCCGGCGGTGAGCAGAACGGCGCTCTCGCACAGCAGCCAGCGCCACAGCACCCCGCGCTGGAAGCCCTGGCACTTGATGAACGCGACGAGGCTGCGACGCTGCCAGATCATCGAGCCCAGCGCACCCGCAATCGCGAGCGCACCCGCGAGCAGCACCAGCAGCCTGATTTGCACCAGCCGTGAGAGGCCCTGCCGAACGAGCGTGTAGTGGCGCTGAGTGCGTTCGGTGGCCGTTTCAACCGAGAGGCCGGTGGCCGGGCCGAGCGTGCGCTGGACGAGCCGGCGCACCGTCGCCGGCGATGAGCCTGGCTTGGTCTGGATCTCGTAGGCGCTCGGTTCGCTCGTGCCCCACGCCCGCGCGTATTCACTGGAGCTCAGGATGATCGCGCCCGGCGGCCACCCGAGGTTCGTGCTCAATGCGGCGACCCTCATCCGCGTCGGATGCGGCGCGGGGAGCACGAACGACTGGCCGACGCGAAGGTGGCGTTCGGAAGCAAGCGCCTGCGAGAGAACCACCCAGCCACCCTCGCGGACCCGTGCGACGGCTTGCGCGAGGTTCCCACTCAACAGCTGGCTCGGGGGAACCGGCTGGCCACTGCTGTTGGGCGGGGCAAGAACCCACAGGCGCCGATCGCCCCAGTTCAGGAAGCTTCCGCGATACGCACCGATTGCCTTCACGCCAGGCAGTCGCGCCAGCGCGGCCGTGTCGAGCGCCCTGAACGGGATCGTGGTTAGGAGACCCGATTCTCCGCCGGGGCTCACCCACACGTCGGCACCGGCGTCGATCTGGCGAGCCGATGCGTCCAGTCCGCGCTGGAGGTTGACCTGCGCACCACCAACCGCCACGGCTCCGAACACCGCAATCGCGCCGGTGGTAGCAATCGCAAGCGCACGAACCCGCGTCTGCGGAGTCTGCAGCGCGGTGACCGAAAGCACGGTCGCCGCTCCGTCGAGCAGCCGCTGTCCATGCTCGAACGCTCTAACAACCCCGTCGAATAGGGACGGCAGCAGGCAGAGCAATGCGACGACCAGCGTGATGGTTGCTGCAAATGCGACTTGAGGCCGGAGGATCAAAACGATCGTCGTGAACGCCAGACAAGCGCACCCGACGGGGAGGCGCGCTGACGCCCACCAATGCGGCCTGCTCGCACCCTCACCCGGCCCCTCGGAGCCGACCAGCAGATCGTGCAGCGGCCACAGCACGCCGACACATGCCGCCGCCAAGCCGGCGCCCACGGCGAGCGCGACGCTTTGCCATGTCACGATCCGCTCGTTGCCCACGGGGAACGCAGAGGTCAGATAGCCAGGCGTCGCATGGAACGCGACGATCGACAGCAGCTCGCCCAGCATCAGCCCGAGTACGCACGCCGACACGCCGATAATGGCGGCGTCGAACAACAGGATCTGAGCAACGATTGCATCGCTCGCGCCTGCCGGCCGGAGGTCTTCGATCAGCCTGCGCCGCAGCGGCACCGTGATCAGCATCGCGTTGAGCGCGAACATGAACCCGACGATCGCGCTGATCGCCGACAGCAGCGCCTCGCCCTGATCCTCGGGCGTCGACGCCACTCGGAACAGCGTCGCATCGAACGTCGCCGGCACCAGATTCGCGCCAGCGGTGGTGGCAAGCCGGCTGAGGCTCGCGCGGGCCTTCGCGATGCGCCCTGGTTGCACCCGGACATAGATACGTGTGACCCGGCCCTTCAGGCCGGTCAGCTGCTGCGCGTAGGCGATCGGCGCCACCGCGATCGGGCTGTGAGCCAGACCGCCGACCTCGACTTCGTTGAGCGTGGCGCCCAGCAGTGCTTCAACGATGCCCGCACCGACCTGTAGCTTCACGGTCTGCAACGGGGCAACGCCGATCGCTTCGGCGATCTGGTCGGGCAGCGTGATCACTCGCTGTGCCGCCAGCTGCCTGGCCGAGAAGTGCCGCAGCAACGAGCCGCCCAGACGCGCGAAGCGCGGGTCGGCGCCGATCAGGTCGACCGACCGCTGCCCGCCGGGACCGCTCACGTTCACCTGCTGCTCCAATACCGGTAGCGCGAACTGCACACCCGGAACCCGGCGAATCTCGTTGACCAACCGTTCCGAGACGCCATTGGTGCCCCGCGCGTCGAGCTGAAGCTGGGTGTTACCAACCACCTCCCTGGTGAGATCCTGCACCGACCGTGCAAGGCTGGTGCTGGCCACCTGCGAGGCGAACAGCAGCGCCACGCCGACGGCGATCCCGACCACGGCGAACACCTCCTGCACAAGCACCGCTCTCGCGCCCAGCCGCGCGCGGTACAGGAAGAGGATGTCGGGCAAACTCATCCAACCCATTCCCTCACACCCTCCCCGGCGCACCCTTCGACGCCGCGACCAGCAAATGATCGGGCTGGTACCGGCCGAGGCGGCCATCGCGCAGTTCGTGAACGTGATCGGCGAACCCCGCCGCCCGCGGATCGTGCGTTGCCATCACGACCACCACGCCACGCTCACGGCAGAGCTCACGCAACAGCGACAGCACCTCCACCGTCCGACGCGTATCCAACGTTCCCGTCGGCTCGTCCGCCAGCACCAGCTTCGGGCTCAGCGAAAGAGCCATCGCGATCAGCACACGCTGACGCTCGCCCATCGACAGCTGCTCGGTGCGATGCCTCGTGCGCTCCGCCAAGCCGAGTCGCTCGAGCAGCGGCTCGACCGTCGCGCCCGACCCGCGCGCGTTCGCCAGCAGAAGCTTCAGCGAAGCGTTCTGGAACACACGCGCGCCCGGGATCAACTTGTTGGGCGCCCCAACGATCCCGACCTCACGCAGCCGATACTCGTCGCTCTCCCGCCGCGACAGCGCGAAGATGTCCCGACCGGCCACATAAACACTGCCACTGTCGGGGCGCCGCAATCCAGCGATCATGTCCAGCAGCGTCGTCTTGCCGGAGCCGCTCGGACCGTACAACGCCACGAACTCCCCCTCGGCGACCCGCATCGACACATGGTCGGCGGCAACGATCGGCTCGCCGGCGCCGACGCGATAGCGCTTGACCAGCTCGCGCAGCTCCAGCACCTACGAGCCTACGCTTCGCGAAGAACCGTGCCGCTGGCCGGCGCCACCCGGGAAGTCGATGACAACCGCCTCTCCGCGCGACTGGTCGGACATCAGCTTCAACCGCCCGCCCCGCTCGAACAACCACACACGATCCGCGACCAGCGCCGTCTCCAAGTCGGCGGCGCTCACCAGCACGGCGCACTCCAGCTCCTCGACCAGATCTCGTAACAGGTCACCGGCCTCCTGCGTTTGGCGAGTCGAGAGGCCATCCAGCAGGTCGTCGGCGACGATCAACCGCGGACCGCCGGCGATCCCCCGCGCGAACCCGACCAGCACCCGCTCCCACACCGACAGCTCACCCCAGCGCCGCTCCTCACAACCGGCGATCCCCACCCGCTCCAGCGCCTTCGAGGCCAGCCGGCGCGCCTCACGGCGGCCGCGCCCGAGCGCCAACGGCAGAGCAACATAGTCGCCCGCCTTCCACGGCAGCCGCGGCTCCTTGCGATCGGTCCACGCGATCTCTCGCCCCAACAGGCGCTCCCGCGCGCGACCCGACAAGCCCACCAACTCCAGACCGCCCACCCGAACCTCACCCTCGTCGGGAGGCTGGATGCCAGCAGCCACCTCCAGCAACGTCGTCTTGCCCGCACCCTGCGACCCGACCACAGCAACGATCTCACTCCGACCGACCACGAGCGACACGTCTTTGAGGACCGAAACGTGCCGGCGCCCGTCCGCCGAGTGCTTCCACACGCCGGTCAGCTCAAGCGACTCAGCCACGATCCATCCCGGAGGCCGGCGCCTCGCGGACTTCCTCGAGCAAATCCTCGAGGTTCTCTCGCAACTTGACAAGGCGCTTGGACATCATGCCCCACAGCGCCGCTTCATCGGCGAGCTTGACGTCGCACACACCGTCCTGGAAGCTGGGTCGCTGGCCGCGCGAGCGCGATCTACGACGTTCTTGCTGCGCTCTCATGTCGCTCATATGCGCATGGGCATACCGCTTGGCACAGGCATCCTCTTCCTCGCGCACGGTCTCGATCAGCCCAAGCAGATCCTCCTGCTCGCGCGAAAACTCAAGCTTCGCCTGCAATACATCCCGCAGCACCGGCGGCACCACCGCGGACTCGCGCAACCACGTCCGGGCTTCCGCGACGCCCGCATCCGTCGCCCTATAGCTATCCAACGATGTTGGCTTCCCGGATGGCGCCTTCTTCGCGAGACGCACCAAACCCTGGTTCACGAGGCTCGACATGTTGTTATGGGCCGCATTGCGCTGCCACCGCGCATCGGGAAACTGCTGCGCCAAACGCACACTGAGCGAGGCAACCGTATCCGGCTGCTCCACCAGCAGGCACAACACCGCCATACTCGCCGACATCTCGCCTGTCTTGGGCTGTGCCATCCCGTGGAACCTTACCTGAGTTCGGACGGTCAGGAGCATTTGGATGATGCTCAGACAGCCATCAACGAGTGCCCGGCAAACACAAGCTCACCTGACGAGCGACAGAAGCTCGGGGGCAGCACATACGAGTGACGGCCTCTCGCCAAAATACTGGCCAATCAGCAGTGCTCATCGCGTACGAGCCGTGGCAACAACTCGTTCGCGACCAGCCGGTCGACGGCGGCAACAGTGAACGGCTCCACCAGCGCCGCCGCTCGCATGGGATAGTCGTCGCCCGGCGCATCGAGCGCAGCGCGCAGGGCGACGCCGAGATCACCACCGACGAGGCGCGGGTCGAGCCGGCGGGCGATCGGCAGCGCTACGTACGGGCCGGGCGCGGCGGTGGTGACAAGCTGGCAGCCGGCGGCGAGCGCCTCCAGCTGGACAAGGCCGTAATCCTCACGGCGGGGAGCGCAGACGAACACACGGGCGCGGTGAAGCAGCGCATGGTAGTCGTGCTGGGGGAGCGTGCCCAGCGCCTCGATGCTGTCGTCGTCGGCCGTGAAGCCGAGCTGGCGCAGCCGCTCCGGCGTGATCCCGACGATCGCCAGCCGCTCGCCGGGCCGGTGGACGGCGCGCCACGCCGCCAGCACGCGGTCGAGTCCCTTCTTGTGGGGGTTGGCGGCGTAGGTGAGCGCGGCAAGGTCGCGCACGCCGGACGCAATGCCCTCTTCACCGGCCGTGACGGCGGCGGGCGCAAGCCGACCCTCGCCGGCGGTGAAGTCGGCGATCGGCGAAGGCACCACCAACGCGTGTTGCTCGCAGCCTGGCACCGCCACCGCGGCCTCGGCGAGCGCGCCCGCGCTGGAGGGCAGCAGCAACGGCGCTTGGCGCAGGCGGCGCCGCTCCAGCGGCCGCTGCCACAGGCCATGCCGGCCGACACGGTTGGCGGCGGCGGGGGCGTCGAAGCGGATCGCTCCCGGCCGCGGCCACAGCAGCGCGGCGGTCGTTGTGGAGTAGATCACCGCGCGCGGCGGATGCTTCCGCAGTCGCGCCAGCGCCTGCACCGCGGCCCGCCGCGCCGCCCGCGCCCAGAGCAGGTCGGTGAGCATCAGCGTGCGCACCTCGCCGGGGTGGGCGGCGCTGGCCACCACCACCCGCGCACCGGCCCGCCGCAGCGAGCCGACCAGCTGCTCGTCGGCCACGCGCAGCCCCTCGGTGGAGCCGAGCTGGACGAGCAGCACATCGACCACGTCGATCCCCTCCCGATCCCCGTCCCCCGCCGCGAGGCGAGCCCCCCCGCTCACGGCCGGCGCCCCCACCTCACAGCAGGTTCTCAGGCCGCATCGCCTTGAACCCGGGCGCGCGCTGCAGCTCGATCGGATGGATCGGGGATGTGCGCAGCACGTAGAAGCGCACCCCGTCGCGCTCCTCGATGGCGGTCACCGCGGCGTGCTGGTGGCGCCAGGCGAGCGCCCAGATGATCGCGAAGCCGGCGCCGATCCCGGGGATCTGGGGCGCCAGGAAGGCGAGGCCGCCAGCGACCACGATGACCAGCAGCAGCGGCCACAGGCGGTTGAGCAGGATCGCGCCGGGCCGGTGCTCGGGGAGCATGTTGCTGGCGCGAGCGCCCGCCAGCAACCGCGCGATCGGCGGGTTGGCGTCGGCGCCCCGGCCCAGCCACAGCCCGATCGCGGCAGCCAGCCCCCACCAGGCGACCGACAGGAATGCCAGCAGCGAGCCGGAGCGGGTGAGAAGCGAGAGCACGGTGATCAGTGCCAGCGCCGTGGCCACGCCGGCGGACAGCAGTACGGTGGTCTTGAGGAAGTCGGAGAAGCGCACTAGCGCCCCCTCTGCAGATCTTGAAGGGGCACTACAGCAGCGCCTCGAGCAGCCGGCGCACGCCGTCGGGTCCGTCGATCGTGAGGTCGGCCTCCACCTCCAGCTCCGGCGGGGTCTCCTCGGAGCGCACCGCCACGCACACCGCGCGCTCCAGCTTCCCATGCGCAACCAGCGCGCGCAGCCCGCGGAAGGCGTCGATGTCGGTGGTGTCGTCGCCGACGTACAGCGCCGTGTGCAGCGCGTCGACGTCCGCATCCACCAGCGCGACCACACCCAGCCCCTTGTCGAGCGCCAGCGGCGGGCGCACCTCCAGCACCTTGCGACCCCAGTGCACCACCAGGCCCTCCGCTTCGGCCTGCGCGGCGATCTCGCGGGCGGCGTCCTGCGCGGCGGCCTCGTCGGGCGCGCCGCGCCAGTGGAAGGCCGCAATCGCCTGCTTGTCCTCGGCGCGCAGCCGCAAACGCTGGCGCTCGGGGGTGAGCGCGTGCGCGGCGAACGCGCGCACGCGTGCGCTCCAGGCGTCCAGCTCGGAGTCCACCTCGGGACTGGTGGCCCCCGGCCGCAGCAGCTCGCCGCCGTGGTTGCCGACGTAGGCGATCGTCCCGATCGCCACGATCTGCCGTGCGGTGGCGGCGCGGCGGCCGCTGACGCAACCCACCAGCCGATAGCGCTTGGCGATCTCGATCAGCAGCGTGCGCGTGGTCTCGGGCACCTGGGCGTCGGCGGCGTGGCGCACGATCGGCGCCAACGTGCCGTCGATGTCGAGCAGCACGGCGGCGTGGGAGGGGTCGGAGCGCAGCGGCTCCAGCGCCTCCACGAGCGGGGCGGCAGCGGGCACAGCCTTAGTATGCCCGCCATGGCGGCGCTGAGATCCCCCAACCGGACGTTGCGGCTGGCGGCGATCGGCACCGCCGCGGGCTTCTTCAGCGGGATTTTCGGGGTGGGCGGCGGCACTGTGATCGTGCCGCTGCTGGTGCTGTGGCTGGGGTACGGGGAGCGCGAGGCCACCGGCACGTCGCTGGCGGCGATCGTGTTCATCGCCGGCTTCGCCGCGGCGGTACAGGCGGGGTACGGCAACGTGCGGGTGGGGTATGGAGTGCTGGTGGGCGTCCCCGCGGTGTTCGGCGTGTTGTTGGGAACGCGGCTGCAGCAGCGCCTGCGCTCCCGCACGATCGCGCTGCTGTTCGCCGCGGTGCTGGTGGCCAGCGCGGTGGAGCTGCTGGTGCAGTGATCGGCGCGATCGTCATCGGACTGGCGGCCGGGGTGGTCGCCGGCCTGCTGGGTGTGGGCGGCGGTGTGCTGTTCGTGCCGGGCCTGGTGATCTTCATCGGCCTCACCCAGCACGAGGCCGAGGCCACCTCGCTGCTGGCGATCGTGCCGGTGGCGCTGGTGGGCGCGGTGGCGCAGGACCGCTACGGCAACGTGCGCCGCAACGACGCCCTGATGCTCGGGCTGCTGTCGGTCGCGGGGGCCGCCGGCGGGGTGGCCGTGGCCAACGCGCTCTCGGGTGAGGCGTTGCGGGTGGGGTTTGCGCTGCTGATCCTGTTCGTGGCGGCGCAGCTGGTGCGCAGGAACGTGCGCCGACCGTGAGGTCGCGCGAGGCCCCCGCCGGGAGGCGCCGCCCTATGGCACGGGTGCAGCGGACGTGGTTTTCACGGATCGAAGGTGGTAGCCCACCGCACGGCGGGCACGCGTATTGCGTCTAGACTGAAACCATGTTCGGACTCGACAATCCAATCCACATCGCGTTTCTGGTCGTGATCCTGCTGTTGGTGTTCGGCGCCAAGCGGCTCCCGGAAATCGGGCGCTCGCTGGGCAGCGGCATGCGTGAGTTCAAGGACTCGATCAGCGGCGAGGTCAAACAGCCGACGCTGAGCGCCGCCACGACTCAGCCTCAGCCTCAGCCTGTCGCGCAACCGCCGGTCGCGCAGCCGCCAGTCGTACAGCCGGTGGTGCCCGCGCCGGTGCAGCCGCCGGTCGAGCCGCAGGGTTAGCCCGCGGGACGGTTGCTCGGCCCGCCGGCGGTCGTTCCACCCGCGGGCGATCGCTCAGCCGCGCAGAATCGGCCCGCTGCGCACGGCTTCGAATGCGTACCCGGGCACACGCTTGAGCTCTTCGAGGTTCTGGTCGTTCCAGCGCGGGTCGGGAGCACCGGTGATGTACCAGCTGGAGCCGTTGTCGGCGACAATCAGCCCGTAGCGCTTCAACGCGCGCAGGATCACCAGCGACTCGCCGTGGTAGGGAGCGAGGTCGAAGCTCGCCCGCAGCCTCAGGCGCAAACCCATCGGCGGCAGGCTGGGGTTGTGACTGGAAGACGCGTAGTGGGTGGCCGGGTGGATGAAGCCGGCCTGGGTGCGCGGCACGGTGACGCGCAGCGCGTGGTTGATACGCCCGGCGTGGACTTCGTCGTAACGCACCAGCAGCGGGAAGATCGGCAGCCCCGCGGCGTCGGCGGAGGTCCAGCCGTTGGGGCGTAGCGCGTTGCTGCGAAGGTCGAACACCGCGCCCGAGGCAGCGTCCCAGCCGGCGCCGGAGCGCCGGGCTTGATACAGCTCGTACAGCTTGCACGTTCCTTGCTGGAGCACCAGCACGTGGCGATCGCCCGCTTCGCCCGCGCCCTCCACGGGGGCGTTGGCGGGGATCGGATAGGGGCCGGGATTGGATTCGGCGCCGTAGGCGGTGAAGTGGATCGCGACCTTGGGCTGCCCGGGTCCCACCACGGTGTACGGAATCCCGTAGCCGGGGTTGGTGCCGAAGTCGGGGTGCAGATGCAGGTTGGCGCCGATCGCGGCGACATATTCCTCCGAGCGGGGATCGACGGGCGCGTGCGCGATTTCCCGGTTGATGGGGTTGCTGGCGGGAAAAATCGGACACGGCCGCACAGCGCCGTGGCCGGGCGCCGCGGCGGGCGCCAGGGCGACGGTGCCGGCGAGGCATACGCCGGCGAGCGGCAGCGCGGCGAAACCCCTCATCCGACGCACGCTAGAGGTTTTTGGGGGCCGCGCGGCCGCTGTTGGACGACCGTCAGGCCACCGAGGGCCGCGCCTCGACCAGCAGCGGGGAGCCGCAGCGCCAGCAGTAGGCGGCGCCGCGGCTGTGCACGGCACCGCACGCCTTGCAGTTGCCGCCCACCCCGTCCTGCGCGGCGGCCAGCAGCCGCTCCACCTCGCCCAGCTGCGCGTCGGCCTGCTGCAGCTCGGCGGCGCGCCGCGCCAGCACGTCCAGCCGGTAGTGGTCGCGGATCGCCATCTCATACGCCAGCCCGCCCAGATCCCAGGTGAGCGAGGCCACGCGCTCGGCCAGCCTCACCCGCTCGCCACGCAGGGCGGCCAGCGAGCCGCCAAGCGCCGGTTGGGCGTTCTCCGCGGGCAGGGCGGGGAAGGCGGCAGTCGCCGCCGACTCCGCGGATGGAGCCGAGCCGGCAACGGAGGGCGACGGTGCCGAAGTTGACGGCGCCGTCGCGCGCGCAGCGGCAGCGACGCGCTCCTCGCGGGAGGGGCCGTCGGTCGCGCTGTGAGGCTGTCCGTTGGAGCCGGCGGCGGCCATCTCAGCCTCAGTGGGTTTCGATCGGTTCGTCGCCGAGCGCCGCTTTGACTTCTTTGGCGTGCTGCTTGCCGGTGGTGTGTTCCAGTTTCTTCAGGGCTGAGGAGGAGGTTTTGTGGGCGGCCGGCAGCGGCTTGGCTTTCTGGGCTTCTTTGGCCGCTTGTTTTTCTTCGGCGGCGCTTTCGCTGCCTTCGCCGCTTTCGCTCTTGCTCGCGCTCCCGCTGTGCGTCTGTGAGGAGCCCGAACCGGCAGCGCCGTTGTGGTTGGCGGAGGAGCTCGATCCCGAGCCGCTCGACCCCCCCGTCGAGCCGTTGGAGGTGCCTGCCGCGGGCGCGGCGGCGGCGAGCGCGCCGAGACCCTTGACTTCGAACACCTGCTTGCCGGAGCTGTTGGAGCCGCCGGTCAGCCAGTGCCCCACCAGCAGCCCGATCAGCAGCGCGGCGAGCAGCACCCCGAGCAGCCCGAACACGCCCGACCAGCGCCGCAGCGAGCCCACCAGCCCGGGCGGGTCGGCAGGCGGCCCGTAGCCGGCCGCCTGCGGCGCCCCGAGGATCGGCATCGCGGCCGTCTGGGGCTCGGCCTGCAGCACGTCGAGGAACGCCAGTCGCACGGGCGAGCAGGGGCGCCCGCACGCCAAGCAGTAGCGCTGGTCGGGCGCCAGCGGCGCACCGCAGCCGGCGCAGGTGGCGGCGGGAACGTTCTCGACGGAGGTGGGGAGCTGGATCACGTCCATGTCGGCCTCGCAAAAGCGACTGGATCGGCGCACGCCGTCCTAGCCAAAGCTCCCCCGCACGTAGTCGCGTGTGCGCGGCGCGCGCGGGTCCTCGAAGACCTGCTCGGCGGTGCCGTACTCGACGAGGTCGCCGAGGTACATGAACGCCACTTTGTCGGCGATGCGGCGCGCCTGGGCGAGGTTGTGGGTGACGATCACCACCGCCAGCTCGCGGCGCAGCTCGTGAATCAGCTCCTCGATCACGCCGGTGGAGATCGGGTCGAGCGCCGAGCAGGGCTCGTCCATCAGCAGCACCTCCGGCCGCGGTGCGATCGCGCGAGCGATGCACAGCCGCTGCTGCTGGCCGCCGGAGAGGCGCAGCGCCGGGCGGTGCAGATCGTCCTTGACCTCCTCGTACAGCCCGGCGCGCCGCAGCGCATCGACCACCAGCGGCTCCAGCTCCGGACGGCGGGGACGGCGGCGCGACTGCTCGCGCAGCGCAAACGCCACGTTGTCGAAGATCGACATCGGGAAGGGGTTGGGCTGCTGGAAGACCATTGCCACACGTGCGCGCAACGCGGTGTCTTCCAGGTCGTGGATGTCGTCGCCGTCGAGCAGGATCTGCCCGCCGCGACAGGCGCCCGGCGTCAGCTCGGTGAGCCGGTTCATGGTGCGCAGCAGCGTGGTCTTGCCGCACCCGGAGGGTCCGATCAGGGCCAGCACCTCGCCCTGGTGGATCGAGAGCGAAACCGAGCGCACGGCGTTGGCGCCGCGCCGACCGAGGCTGCTGGCGCCGCCATAGGAGACGCTGACCTCCTCCAGCCGCAGGCGCTCGGGGCCGGCGCTGGCTGCGGCCGGCCGCAGCGCCTCGCGTTGCTCCGGGGGCCGCACCGGCTCGGGCGGGCGGTCGAGCACGATCGTGCGCACCGGCGGCACCTGCTCATGGCTCGGGATCGCGAAGGCCTGCTCCAACTCGATCGCGGATTGGCTCACGAATTCCTCACATTCCACACTATAAAGACCCAAACGACTTTGTGGGGCATCTTCATACGATTCCCTCCACCGCGGCGACGAAGCCGCTGGAGCGGGCCTGGGCGCGGCCGATCCGTTCGACCAGCAGGTTGAGCGCCAGCACGAACAGCAACAGCACGAACGCGGCGGCGTAGGCCTTCTGCGGGGCACCCGCTTCCCCGGCGGGCGAGTTGTCGTAGATGTAGCTGGTGAGCGAGGAGCCGGTGCCTTTGAGGACGCCCAGGCCCGGCAGGCCGCCGTGGGCCTGCGGTTCGATCCGCAGCGTGTCGCCCAGCAACACCACCACGATCGCGGTGTCGGCGATGATGCGGCTGACACCGAGCGTGACGCCGGTGGCGATGTTGGTGCGCACGCTCGGCACCAGCACGCGCCGGATCGTCGCGATCCGCGTCTTGCCGAGCGCAAACGCCGCCTCGCGCATGTGCGCCGGCACCCCCTGCAGGCCGTTGCGCACCGCCACGAAGATCGGCGGCAGCGCGATCAGCGACATCATCGTGCCGGCGGCGAGGAACGACTTGCCGGTGACCCCGCCACCTTCGCCGACTTCGGAGACCCAGGCGAAGAGGTGCAGCTGAAACAGCGCCAGTCCGACGAAGGCGATCACGATGTCGGGCGTGCCGGCGACGATCTCGATGGCCGATTCCACCACGCGCGTCAGCCACCGCGGCCGCCCGTACTCGACCAGCCACAGCGCCGAGCAGATCGCCAGCGGCGCGGCGACCGCGACCGCGACCGCGGTCAGCAGCAGCGTGCCGAGCAGCGGGTCGAGGAAGCCTCCCGTCTGGTTCTGGGCGAGCCCGGCGGCGGGGCGGCTGAAGACCAGCGCCGGGCTCACGTACTCGACGCCGCGCACGCCCATGTAGATGACCACCGCGGCGACGACCACGCACAGCGTCAGGCCGGCCCCCCAGGCCGCGACCAGCACGAGGGCGTCGCTGAGCCTCCAGGTGCGGATCGAGGAGCCTCGCCCCCGGGTGCGCGCCGGGCGCTCGCCGGGCTGGGAGACGAGCGTGCTCATGCCCGCACCTGGTACTTGCGCAGCGGCAGCTTGATGAGATAGCCGCCGATGGACAGCACGAACGCGGAGAACAGCAGCAGCAGGGCAAATGCGTACAGAGTCGCGCTCAGCGCCGGCGCGCTGATCCCTTCGTGGTAGTCGACGATCGTCGAGGCCAGCGTGCGCAGCGGCTCGAACAGGGAGGCCAGCCCGTCACCGGGGCGCGGCGAGAAGAACACCGAGCCGGACACCATCGAGACCATGATCGCCTCGCCGAGCGCTCGGGCGGTGGCGAGCACGACGGCGGCGACGATCGCCGGCCGAATCGCGCGCAGCGTCACGGCGCGGATCGCGCGCAGGCGGTTGACGCCGAGCGCGGCGGCCCCCTCGCGCCAGGCGGCGGGCACGGCGACGAGCGCGTCGCAGATCAGCGCGACCATGATCGGCGTGATCATCAGCGCCAGCACCAGCACCGTCGGCGCGAGGCCGGCACCGGTGAGCTGGGCGGTGCCCTGCAACGAGGTGCGCTCGGAGTTGGTGATGAGGTGTTGGTCGACGAACGGCACCAACACGAGGATCCCGATCAGGCCCCACACGACCGACGGAACCGAGGCCAGCAGCCGCACGACGCGCACCATCGTGCGGCGCATCGGGATCGGCGCCAGCTCGACGATGAAGATCGAGGACAGCAGCGCCAGCGGCAGCGCCACCAGCACGGCCAGAGCGGTAACCAGCAGCGTGCCGTAGATGATCGGCCAGGCGCGCAGGTGGTAGGCGGAAGCGGGCGGGTTGGCGGAGGTGTTCAGCATCGTTTCGATCTGCACCTTCAAGCTCCCCCCGGAGCCCAGCCAGGAGAGGCCGTTGTGGGCGAAGATCGGCCAGGCGCGCTGCGCAACCAGCACGATCATCCCCAGCACGCACAGGCACGCAAACAGCGCCGCCGCGCCGAGCGTGCGCTCGGCGCGGCGGTCGGGCCAGGGGTTGCGCAGGCGAGCGAGCACCTACGAGGCTTTCACCGGCACCCACTGGGTGGTGATGATCTTGCGGGCCGTCTTGGAGGTGCGGATCCAGGAGATGAAGTTGGCGGCCGCGCCGGTGGCGGGGCCTTTGGTCACCTCATAGAAACGCGCCGTGGCGGTGTACTGACCGGAGGCCACGTTGGCGCGCGTGCAAGCCACGCCATTGTAGGCGACCGGGTGGACCGTGCCCTGGTCGGCGCGGTAGTTGGAGAGGAAGCCGATTCCCAGGGGATCGCCAGCGACCCCTTGCTCCAGCAGGCCCTCCGACGCCTCTTCGGCGGCGGTGGAGACGACCGACTTGTTGGCGAGGAACAGCGTCTTGAAGTTGGTGAGCACGCCGGCCGTGGAGGTGCGGCTGTACAGATCTATCGAACCCGACGCGCTGGCTCCGGGCACCTGGCTCCAGGTCTTGTCCTTGCCCTCGAAGATCGCCTGAACCTGCGCTTCGTTCAGTGAGGAGAGGGTGTTGGACTTGTTGGTGACGATGCAGATCCCGTATTCGGCGATCGGGTAGAAGTCGAGGCCAGGCGGGTCGGTGGGCAGCGGGTCGCGCGAGACGTCTCCGATCGTCACGCGGCCGGCGGCGACGTCGCTGATGCCGACGGTGGCGCCGCCCTGGGAGATGCGGAAGGTGACTTTGTTGTGCTGGAGCTTGGAGTACTTGTGCGCCAGCAGCTGCACCAGCGGGAAGGAGGCGGTGGCGCCGCTGATCGTGATCACGCTCGCAGCCGAGGCGATCGCGGGCACCGCGCTCCCAACCAGGGTCACAGCCGCGAGCGAGGCGACTAGGAGACGAGGGGCGCGGCTCCGCGGCCTCCGGCCGGGTGCGCCACCCTCGATGCGGCGGATGCGATTCATGGTGTGTGGGCCTCCGATTGGTTCGGTGTGTTGACAATGTCGTGGCGGGCAGCCTACCATAATCTTCATAATCAAGATCAGGATTAGCTATTTTGTAGAACCTATCGACAAGGTCTAAGTTGCGCCGCAATCGCGAAACCCCTCGACCATGAGCCCACCACTTCCACCACCCCTACCGCCCCCACCGATCCCCAAGCTGCCTTCCCGCCGCGTCAGCGCCGTGCTGGCGACCGCGGTGCTCGGCGTGGGGATCGCGGTCGGCGCCCTGATCGGCCCGGGACCGGCCGCATCGCTGGCGAGCAGCTCGCGCGCTTCGGCGCTGGCCCGTGTGCTGGCGCTGGTGGCGCTCGGCTCGGGAGCCAGCGCTGGCGGCGAACTGGCGCTCTCCCCCAACAGCCCGCCCGCGAGCACACCACAGCCAACACCTGCTGCGACCAGCGAAACGTCCGCCGGGAATGGCGCGGCCGGCGCCGCGCACGTGGCCACGCCCGCCTCCGGCGCCTCCAGCTCCCCGTCTTCCACCCCGAAGACGTCTCCAACCTCATCCACCACCCCGGCTGGGAGCGGCGAAGGGGAAGGCGAAAGCGAAAAGAAAGGCAAGCCGCTGCCGCCGGTCGCCAACGTGTGGCTGATCGAGCTGCCGTACGGCACGAGCGTCGAAAACGCGCTGAAGCAGAGCGCGGCGGCACCCTACCTCGACGGGCAGCTGAAGGGCGAGGGCACCGTGCTGAGCGGCTACTCCTCGCTGGCGGCGGCGCAGCTGGCGGGCGATGCGGCGCTGCTCTCTGGGCAGGTGAACGCGAGCGTGACCACGCTCACCCCGCCCCCGTGCGGCGCGAGCGCCTCGACCACGGCGGGCACCGGGTCCGCCACGGCCGGCTCGGGAGCCCCCACGGCGGGCGCCGGGACGGCGAGCGCGCCGTGCCCGTCGGGGGAACCGGCCGGGCTGCAGGCGGCGGACGCCTTTTTGCAGGAAGCGGTGCCGAAGATCGTGGCGAGCGCCCTTTACAAGGAACACGGCCTGATCGTGATCACGTTCGGCGCGGTGGCGCAGCAGCAGACACAGTCGAGCGGCGCGGGAGCCGGCGCCGAGGGCACGAGCACCGCGGCCGCGGGTGCGAGCGATGAAGGCCCAGGGATCTCCTACCCGCCGGGCTCGCTCACCAGCACGCTCACCGCGTCCGGCGCGCCGGCGGGAGCGCTGCTGCTCTCTCCCTTCCTCAGCCACGTGGGCGCGCGCGTCGCCGGCGCCTTCAATCCGCTCGCCCCCCACGAAAGCCTCGAAGGGCTGCTCCGGGCGAAGCCCGTCAACTGAACCACTTCACCCAACCAATGACCTGTCAACCCCAACCAGTTGCACCGTCCATCGAACAAACGGAGGCTGAATGCACTCATTGAAGTCGATCTACCGCAGCGCCCTGCGCTCGAATCGCCGCACCACCTGGTGGCTGACGGCGCTTCTCGGCGCAATCGCTTTGTCGTTGTCAAGCCCGGTGTTCGCCGCGGCCGAAACGACGCCGGCGAGCACCCCTTCCGCGGGCTCCAACCCCAACGACTATGAATGCCAGGGCCAGCTGTCGGCCGGCAAGTACGAAGGCGAAGGTACGCCCGAAGGGTCGCCGATCCAGTACCTGTTCAAATGCGACGGCCAGATCACCGGCTACCAGGTGCAGACGCAGGTGCCGATCACCGGGATCGAAGGCCAGCCGGCCGTCACCAACTACCAGAACCAGCCGCTGCCGGAAGCGTTCTCCTGCAGCGGCGCGTTCCCGGGGTATGCGGTGAACTGCGTGGGAGCCACCACCAAAGAAGCGTACGAGCGGATCACCGGCCAGTTTGAAATCGGCTGGAAGCTGTGCACCGAACCGCGCGTGGATGCGCTGTTGACGGTCACCTACGCCTATCTGGAAAAGGGCGTGATCACGCAGGCGATCGCCGGTCCGTTCGACCTCGGCCGCCCGGAGGGCTGCCCGAGCACGCCGCGATCGGGCAAGGACCGCCTGGACGCCTTCCAGGGCTCCGAACCGAAAGCGAAAAAGCACAAGCACAACAAGGCCGGGAAGGGCAAGAAAAAAGGCAAGGCCGCACCCCAAGCCAAGGGCAAAGGAGCACCCAAGAAGTAGTGCGGTGACGAACACCACGTCCCCGCCGCTGCGCCTCGGCGCAGCGGCGGGGACGCACCCACCGGCCGCCACCTGTATACACCGACGCCGATGCGGTGGCGGGCAGCTAGGCTTGCACGCCGATGGCGCGACCGGCAACCCTCTGCGCACTGCTGCTGGCGCTCTCGCCCTGGCTGCTGGCGGGGTGCGGCGCCGGATCCCAGTCGCATGGGGAAGCCGTGACGATCACCAACACCGCGGCGGTGTCGGCCGCGGCCCGCAGCTGCCCCGCGGCGTCGCAGGAAGCGATCGAAGCGGTGGCGCACCGGGTCTACCAGGAGTCGGCCACCGGCCGGATCGTCGTCCAGGCGCTCGAACGCTTGAAGGACTCCGGCGCACTGACGCGTGCAGTGGAAGCCGACGACCGCACCGCCACGCGCCGTGCGCTGCGCGAACTGCTGCTCAACCAGATCGTCAGTGTGCGGGTCACGCGCAACGGTCGCACGCTGGCACGGATCGAACGGGGCTTCGGGATCGCGCCCAGCAGCGAGCCGCTGGTGGGCGCGTACGGGCGCACGGTGGGGCAGGTGACGGTGTCGGTGCAGGGCGCCAACGGCTATGCGCAAACGCTCAAGGGGTTGCTGCACGCCCAGGTGGTGGTGGGCGGCAGGAGAGGAGACGTGATCGCCACGCTGGACCCGGCTCCCAAGCTGGCGGCGGGCGCTCGCGAAGCCGCCTACGGTGGAGTGCGCTACCGCGTGGATACGTTCGCGGCAACCGGCTTTCCCGATCAGGCGCTGCGCGTCTCACTGCTCACCCCCACCAGCGCGATCGCGGCGGTGTGCGCCGAGCACGGCGCTACCGCGGCGCAGGCCGAGGCCGACACGCTGGGGCTGGTGGCCGAACGGGTGTATTACGCCGAGCACGAAGGCAGCAAAGCGGAACTGCTGCGCCGCTACGTCGAACGCTCGCGGCCGTTCCGCGAAGCGGTGCTGGCGGGCAACGCGAAGGCGACGCGCGCGGCGATCATCGCCTTTTTCCGCACCCATCTGCACATCGTGCGCGTGCGTGTGATCCGCGGCGGCAAGCTGCTGATCGACGTGGGCGGCCCGCACGTGCTGGCGCCGATCCCGGGGGTGATCCGCGACGCCCGCGGCCAGGTGGTGGCCCACTTCCTGCTGGCGATCCAGGACGACCTCGGCTTCCAGATCCTCTCGCGTGCGTTCACCGGCGCGCAGGTTGTGATGCGCAAGGGCTCGCGCGAGGTGATGGGCTCGCTGAGACCCGGGCCCGCGAGCATCCCCGCACGCGGCAGGGTGGTGTATCGCGGCAGCGCCTACCAGGCCTACTCGTTCATGGCGCGCGCGTTCCCCAGCGGCCCGCTGCGCATCTCGCTGTTGTATGCGGTGGGTGAATAAATAGAGACGTCCGGGCCGCTGCATCGAGCGGCCCGGACGCTCGTCCATCGGTCGAGGCTGACGACCGACGCTTGCGTGGTCGGCTGGAAGCCGATCAAATTTGACTCCTTTGGCCGATATGGTGTCAACGGAACCGAGGGCTCTTCGTAGTAGTGCCGCTACCGCAGCTCGATCGTGCGCGTGACCGTCCCGAGGCTGTGGCCGCCCTGGGAGAGGCCAACCGTGACGGTGTAGCGGCCGCGCGGCAACGAGCCGAGCAGTTGGACGAGCGGCACGTTGACGGTTGCTCCGGGGACGATCGCCTTGGCCGTGGCGTTGGCGCTCAGCGAGTGGCCCGAGCCGCTGATCCGCACCTTGCCGCCGATCGGGGCGATCGTGTTGCCGGTGTTGCGCACCGCGAGCAGCAGCGTGCCGTGCTTGACGCCGCCCTGCTCGATCAGGCTGCCCGCGCTCGCGCGGAAGGACTGCGCGCCGCCGGGCGCGTCCAGGCGCAGGCTGCAGACCAAGCGGTAGGCGATCTTGATGCCGTTGGTGGCGCGGCCGCCCGGCATGCCCGTGACTTCGACGGCGCCATACAGCGAGCGGCCCGCGGGCGTGCGCGCCAGCGAGACGCCGAGGAGCTGCGAGGAGCCGGCGCCGAGCGTGAACGAGCTCGCGCTGAGGCGCGCTTCGCCGAGCGTCCTGCCCCGGTTGGGCGAGACTTCGCCGCTGGGCGACTGCACCCACGGCCGCAGCACTACCTTGACCGCCATCGATGTGCCCGTCGTGTTGGAGATCTTGAGCGAGCCGACGTTGCCAGGGTTCGCTGTGCGCTCGAAGATGCCGGGCGAGACAGACAGGCCGCCACCCGCCGCGAGCGCGTGACCCGCGCCCGCGCCGCCGGCGAGGAGGGCGATCGCGGCGATCGCCGATCGCCGGGCGCTGAACAGTCTCACAGGTCTCACGATTGCATCCCTTTCTCTCTCATGGTTTTTGGAAAAAAGCCTCGCCCGCACCGTTCACGGCCCCGCGGCTGTGATCGTGACCAGCAGGAGCTTGTGGTAGCCGCGGAGAGTGCGTGGAGCACGACCGCGCACGGTCTGGCGCAGCCGGATCGCGGCCGCTTCCAGCGAGACCGGTTCGCCCCATTCCTCGAGCACCGGGTCCACCGCCGCGTCGAGCGAGCGGTACGGGCCGTTGCCCGCCGCCGCCCGCAGCGGGATCGCGAGGGTCGAGGTCCCTTTCACCAGTCGCCCGCGGCGCCGGCCCGCGAACGCTTCCCCGTCGGCGATGCTCAGCCACGTCGGTCCTTCGGTCGCGGTCACTTCAATGGGAATGAGAGCCGTGAAGACGCGCCCGCGACGAGAGGCGCCAGAGCGCGTGAACGCGCTCGGTTCGCCCACCGAGAGGCCGAGCGTGCTTTCCACCGTGCCGCCGATGCTTGTGCCTTCTTCGGCGTGCGCGGCGGTCGCGCTCGCGAGCACCGCCACGAGCGTCGCGATGAGCGCCGGTGCGGCCACCCGGGATCGTGGGAGCGTCGCGCTCATCGCGCCGCGCGCCCCTTCTTCTTCCTCCTTGCGCGCCCCTGCGTCGTCGTCTTCTCGCGCTCGCGGCCGATCTCGATCGGGAGCTTCACCTGCACGAGCTCACCACCGATTGGACCGTAGCGGAAGATGATCGTGCGCGCACTGGTATAGCCGAGGATCGCCCTGAGGGCGCCTTTGTGCACGGTTATCGTGCGCCGGCCCGATTTGAGGATGCGCCGCCCGACCTTGTCGAGCACATGCACGACGGTCCCCGTCGGCGCGGACACGCGATGGTTGTTCAGCAGGCACGTGAGCGCTCCCCTGTAGAGGTAGTGGCGGCGGGCCAGCAGTACCGGCACGCGGCGCTTGCCGACCCTGGCGTAGCGCAGCGGCTTGGAGACAAGTTTCATTGTGAGCATCGGCCGGTAGCAGGCGACGGGCGCGCCGCTGGAGGAGTACCCCAGCACGCCGCCGCTGGCGGACCCCGGCGCGCCGCTGGAGGAGGACCCCAGCACGCCTTCGGCGACAGGGCTGCTGCTGGGGGAGCCCTGGCTGCCGATGCCGATCGTCACCGTGTTCAAGCTGGGCGGCGGGGCGCTTTCCACCACGATCGTTTCATCGACGAGCGTCGTCCTGTTGCCGGCGGCGTCGGTCACGCTCACGCGCAGTTGGTGCGAGCCGACCCCGCCGACGGGGACCGACAGCGGGACTTTCGAGACCGATTCGGGGCAGCCGGTGGCACCGAGGGGAAGTTCGAGCGTGCCGCTGGAAGATGGATGTTCGGGGCAGGCGCCGGCGCCGAGGCGCACGAACGCGACCGTGTGCCCATCGATCGACGCTTCGGCGTTCGCCAGCCCAAGGCCCGTGTCGTTCGCGTACAGCAGCAGCTGCATCGATTCGCCGGGTTCCACGGGGCCCCGCACGCCTTCGACGGCGCCGGTGGGAGGGGCTTCGTCGAGCACTCCCAACGCGAGCGAGGAGACGTCGACTCCGACCGTCCCGCTCGGCGGGGCGGTGCAGCTTTCGCCACCGAGCAGCGCGCAGCTCACGCTCACGCTCACGTAGTGCCCGGCGACCGACGGCGCCACCAGTTCGCCGCTGAGCGGCTGATCCCGGCCGGGTTCGTCGAGCGCGGCATGCTCCACGACTTCGCCGCTCGAGGTTGCGGCTTCATACACCTGGGGGTCGCCGCTCACAGAAGTCCCGTCGAAGCCGGTCGTGGAGCGCGCGATGCGCACCGAGTCGAGAGTGACGCCGGCGGGCACGTACAGCCGCCACGACGCGACCGACCCGCCTTCGGGGTCGGAGCTTGAGAATGTCGCGGCCAGGCCGCCCGTGCCGGCGGGTCCTTCGCAGCCGCGTTCGTAGGTGTCCGCGCGGCCTTCGCGGCTCGCCGTCGGGACGAACGGCGCGGCCCCGAGCGCTTCACCATGCGGGCCGTGGCAGGCCCACAGCACGACGCTGCCGGACGCCCGCGCCGGCCCGGGAAGAAAGGCCGCCGCCGCGATCACTGCGATCGCGGCGGCGGCGGTGTTTCGCAGGTGTGTCATTCACACCCAGTCTACGTCATCGCACTGCAGGCACTACGGGGTGGTGGTTGACAGGGTCAGCGTGATCGTCTTGGCGTACACGCCGGTGTGCAGAGGATCTTTCTTGCCGATCTTCTGCGTGAATTTCACCGTCAGAAGGTTATCGGCAAACGGTTCCGCGAAGTTCAGCAGGGCCTGTGGATGACCGAGTGACGTCGCGAGTGTCTGCACTCCTGTGGTGATGCCCCTTTCTTCCGCGGACGCCTGCACTTCGAGCAGGTCGGGCAGGTCATAGCTCCCCTGCACGAGATGCCCCGTGTCCGTCGCGCTCGCGTCTTCCGCGGTCAGCCTGCTGGCCGCATCCGTGTCCGTCGCCGTCACATTGCAGGTGTTTGTGTACGTTTTTGCCTCAGCGGGTATGAAATGACCCAGGTTCACTTCCGTGCAGTACGACGTCAGGGTCTGCGTGAACGGCACTTCGCCGTGGACGCCGACCGGGAACGAGTGCACCATTTCCACCTTGACGCTCACCGGCGAAGCTGCCGTCGTCGAGCCGGATGCGTTTTTCCCTGTCACCGAAACGCGCACGTAGTATCCGGCGTCGAGGGCGGTCAGCGTGTATTCGTTTGCGGTCGCGCCTTCGATCGCCGAGCATTCAGTGGCCGCTGCGTTGCAGTCTTCCCACTGGTAGGTCAACGTTTCGGGCGCGCCCGTCCATTCGGCCGCTTTGCCGCCTTTCGCGATGCTCAGCGTTTCGCCCACGTGAGGCGTACCGCCGATTGTGATCCCACCCGCCGGAGGCACCGGCGCCGCGCTGAATGCGGCCGTAACCGACTCGTTCGCGCTCAGCGGATTGATCGAGCACGATCCGGCGCCCGAGCAGGCGCCGCCCCACGCTGAGAGCGTATAGCCGGCTGCCGGCGTCGACGTCAACGTGACGGCAACTTCTTCGAATTCGGCGCTGCATGCCGTGTGACCCTGCCCGCAGTCGATGCCCGCGGGCGTGGAGGTCACGGTGCCTTCGCCGGTGACCGTCACGGTGAGCGTGTGCTTTGAAGTGGTCACCTGCACTTTGAAGGATGCCGTCGCGGTGTTTTCGTCACCGGCCACCGCGGTGCATTTCACTTCGGTGGTGCCGACTGGGAACGTCGAGCCCGATGCCGGCGTGCAGCTGAACGAGTGGAGCAGTTCTTCGGAGGCCGTGGCAGTCGCCGTGTATGACACGGCAGCGCCCGATCCGCTTGTTGCCGGGGTGGTGATGTTGGACGGCACCGTGATCGTCGGCGCCGCGCCGAATTCAACCGCGCCGATCGAGCACGGGTTGGCACGTTTCGCGCCGCGCTGATCGGTCGCCAGGCACTCCGCCTCGTCGCCGGCGCCAATCGCCGGGCTGCCGGGCTTCAGGGAGTGCACTGGCGTGGTACCGCCGTTGTTGAGCAACGATTCCTGCAGCTGCGGGTTCGTTTTGCTCAGCGCGCCGACGCCGCAGCTGCCGTTCGAGTCGAGGCTGTGATCGCTTGTGGTGGCTGTGCCGACACAGTCGCCTGAGCCTTTGTTCTCCGCCACGATCGTGTTGGTCAGGTTCAACGTGCCCACACTCTGAATACCACCGTCCGCGTTGAACGCGATGGTCGAGTTGAAGAAGCTCGCCGTGCCGTCGACGAGCACACCGAATTCCGAGCCTTCGGAAATCGTCGAGTTGCGTGCCGTCAGCGCTCCTTTGTCGGTGACGAGAATGCCGGAGCCGGTGTTCCCCTCGAGCGTCGTGTTTTCGATGGTGAGGTTGCCGAAGTCTTCGATCGCAGATGTCCCCAGCCCACCCGACGCGCCGATCTCCAAGTTCTTGATCGTCGCGGATACGCTCAGGTTGACTATGAACAGCTGCGAGGGGAACGGTTCGACCGAGCTGCCGCTGACTATGGCGGTGCTGCCCCTGACCGAGGGCGCACTGGTCGGCCCTTCGATGGTCTGAACACCGCTCGTATTCGTCAGCGCCAAGGTTTTGATCGGCACGTAGCTGCCGGACGCAAGCACGATCGTGTTGGCGCCCGAGTTGGCGTTGGCACTGGCCACCGCCGCTTCCAGTTCGGCGGTGTTTTTCACGTTGTACGTTGCGGCACTCGCTCCGGGAGTGAGCACCGCCAACGACACCGCGGCGCACGCGAACGCGACCAATGCTATTCGCAGATGCTCCATCAATCCGTACCTCATTCTATCCTCCAGTCCAGTGTGCGGGTTCCCCAGTCCAGTCAGCAGATTCCGTGATGGAATGATCCTGGCCAGTGGCCGGCTGTCGTATGACGCTCCGCTGCCATTCCGAGCGAGGGGTGATTTTCTAGCAGGCATCCCAGCTGACAGCGAGTTGTTTAAACCGGATCGTTACGATCGGTTACAAGATCATTAGGTTCTATGCACCATGCGATTCCCGCGCTTGTTCACAAGTCGTTTAGGTTTGGCACCGCTCGATGCGACAGAATGGCCCGTCTGGGGATACGGGGGTCCGCCGCTCGCACGGTCGGGGCCGCCGGTCCCGCGAGCAACCGGCAGTAGTTCTCGCATCCAAGAACGCTCACCACCTTGACCATGCCCAGGAAACCTCCACTCAGCTGGCTGCGCGCCGGCGCGAAGGCTGTTCGGGACGTGGTCACCGCCAGCCCGCTGCTGGCCGGCCTGGCGGGGACGGCGGCCGTTCTGCTGATCCTCTTCTTCGTCGGCCTCTCGCTCGTCGGACGGTCTCCGGCCGGACGGGAGACCACGCTCACGAACGCCACTGAACTGGTCTCCCGAGGACGCGTGTCGCAGGCGACCCTGCTCGACCAGGACGCCGCCATAGCGCTGCGCACCCTGAACGGCGAAAGGCTGTGGGCGAATTACCCGTCGTCGAACTCCTATACGGGCACGCTGCTCGCCCAGCTCCAGCACAAGGGCGTTCCGACGACGGTGGACGCACAGTCGGGGAAGGCGAGCCTGCACGCGACGGTTCAGTTCCTGTTGCCGATCCTCATCCTCGTCACGCTGTTCGCGTTCTTCATGACGCTGCTCAAAGACCAGGGCGCGGCGTTCGCCGCGTTCTCAAAATGGACCGGAAGTGGGCAGAAGGCCGGCGAGGGGCGGACGACGTTTGCCGATGTGGCCGGCGCTCCAGAGGCGCTGATCGAGCTGGGCGAGGTGTGCGACTACCTGGAGAACCCCGGGCGCTACGCACACCTCGGCGCCAAAGCGCCCAAGGGAGTGATACTGACCGGACCCCCGGGCACGGGCAAGACGCTCCTCGCGCGTGCCGTCGCCGGGGAGGCCCAGGCCAACTTCTTCTCCCTCTCGGGCTCGGAGTTCGTCGAGTCGCTCGTCGGCGTCGGCGCGGCGCGCGTGCGCGATCTCTTCCGCCAGGCGCGCGAACAGGCGCCCGCCATCATCTTCATCGACGAGCTCGATGCGGTTGGGCGCCAGCGGGGAGCCGGGATGGGACAGGGCAACGACGAGCGCGAGCAGACGCTCAACCAGATTCTCGTCGAGATGGATGGATTCGGCGCGGAGACCGGCGTTGTGATCATGGCCGCGACCAACCGGCCGGACATCCTCGACAACGCCCTGCTGCGACCGGGCCGCTTTGACCGGCAGGTCGTCGTCGACGTCCCGGACGTGCATGGGCGCACCGAGATCCTCAAACTGCACGCCAGCAGGAGCCCGATCTCGCCGGGCGCCGACCTGGTGCGTATCGCCCACCAGACCCCGGGGTTCACCGGCGCCGACCTCGCGAACATCATCAATGAGGCTGCGCTGCTCACCGTGCGAGCCGAGAAGCGGTTGATCGAGCAGGAAGAGCTCGAAGAGGCCATCGACCGCGTTCTCTCGGGACCCGCCCGCAAGAGCCACGTGCTCACGCGCGAGGAGGTGTGGCGAATCGCCGTGCACGAGTCCGGACACGCGATCGTCGCCCGCGCGATCGACAACTCCGCGGCGCTGCAGAAGCTCTCGGTCGTTGCGCGCGCGCGCGGGCGTGGCGGCGCGACGGTCTACTCGAGTGAGGACAAGCTCATGCTGACCCACCTCGACCTCACGAAGAACCTGGTCACGGCGATGGCCGGGGTGGCGGCGGAGGATTACGTGTTCGGCATGCTTTCCACCGGCGGGGAGAACGACCTCGACGAAGCAACCAAGACCGCGCATGCGATGGTCTCGGTCTGGGGTATGAGCGAGGCGATCGGACCGGTGACCGTCGGCGAAAAGCCCGGTGAGGTCTTCATCGCGCGCGAACTTGCCAACACGGCGAACGTGGCCGCGGCGACGCACGAACTCGTGGACAGCGAGACGCGCCGGCTGACCCACGAGGCGGAGGACACCGCCAAGCAGATCATCGACATGAACAGGCAGGTTCTGGAGGAACTCGCCAACGAGCTGGTCGAGGCCGAGACGCTGGCGGGGCCGGAGCTGAACGCCTTCCTCGAAGCGGTTGAGCGCTGGCCGCGCCCGCTCGTCCAGGGTCTCAACGGCAACGCGCCCGTGACAATGCGGGAGTCCGTCGCTGCCGGCGGTGAGGCGCCAGCCGAGGACGCGGGACCGCTCTATTAACGTCTGGTGGTCGGTATGCTCGCAAGCAGCGGCAGGAAGCTGCCCATGGAAATCTTGCTGACGGCCACTTCACCGACGGGGTTGTGATCGCCTCCAGGCTGGTAGGTTCGCCCCGCGAGCCCGACTCCTTCCAGGCTCGTGCCGTCGGCCAGCGCACGTTGGATGGCGCTCGGCTCGGCCGACCCGGCCTTGCGCACCGCGCTCTCGAGCAGGCGGATCGTTTCGAGGCCGAGACCCGGGAAGCTGCCGACGGGCTCATGGCCGGCAAGCGCACGGTAAGCGGCGGCGAAGCGCGCCGCCGCCGCACTCTCACGCGGGAAGCCGTAGGACGCAAAGGTCGCGTCTTCAAGTGCTTTGGAACCGCTTGAGAGTGTGAGCGGAGTATCCATCGCGGTGGTGCCGATGATGGTTTGCTCAACGCCCTGAGCCTGCAGGCCGGCGGCGAGCCGATTGACGAGCGGTGGAGGGAGCGCGGTGAAGATCAGCGCGGGTCTGGGACGGGTCGCCTGGATGGCACGGGCCAAACCCGAGAAATCTCCAGTTGTCGTGGCGATCGACTCACTCCCCCTGAGCTTGATGCCGCTCGCCCGTGCGGCACTGCGAAAGTCGCTGGTCAGAAGTTCGACATAGCGGCTGCCCGGAGCGCTGACGACAAAGGCGCTTCCGTAGCCGGTCATCCGCATGAAGGTGGTGAGCTCCGCGACTTCGTCGGTCGCCGCGGCGCCGACAGGCCAATAGGTGGCATAGCGGCGACCAGCCGTAGCGTCGGGATTGCACGGCGCCAGCATCAGCAGCCCCCACCGCGACGCCCCGGCAGCCAAGCTCAGCTGTGAATTCGTGTCGCACGGCAAGACAAGAACGGCGGCCGCGTCCGAACGCAGCCGGCTCTGCACAGCCGCCGCGGACAGACCATCCAAAGTCTGACGCACCAGTTTGATACGAACATGCCCGGCCAGCCCGCCTGCGGCATTCAATTCGCCGACCGCGACTTCGGCTCCCTGCGCAATCGAAGCGTTCTGTTCGCTGAAGAGACCCGGTGGCGGCTGGTCGACCACCACCGTCATCGACCCACCCGCCAGCGACCGTTCCACCGCCGGTCCACCCGCCACCGCGACACCACCAGCCCGCGACCGCGATCTACCGACCGCGGAACCCGCGGAACCTTTCCTGGACCCAGCAGCGCCCCCCGCACGCACGGAGCCTGCGGCGGGCGCCCGCTCGGCGGACCCCGGCGCCGAAGCACCGGACCGGTGACCCCCCCCATTCGCAACGGACTCACCCAGCGCCACCGCGCCCGCGGCCACAGCCACTGCAACCGTCAGGCGCAAGGCCTCGGCGCGGCTCATCGAGAGCGCCACACGAACACCGAGCGGACGCGCACGCCTGCCCCGCCGCTACCTCGCGCGGGCTGCGCGCAGCGTCACCGTCTCCTGAGTTGTGTGCGTGGCACCCGCCGCGTCATGGGCGACGATCGTAACCCGCACCCGCAGCACCTTCGTGCGTGAGAGCAGCGCGCGAGCCTTGCCCGAGAGGTGCAGCGCCAGAGCCTTGACCTGCCCGCCAGACAGCGTGAACGAGCCGTTCGCGAGTGTCAGCGGCGCTGCCTTCGGCTTCTTCTTGCTCTTGGCCTCATACCCACGGGAGGCGAGCACCGCGGTGAGCGTGCGCACCGTGACCGTGCCCGAGCAGCTCTTGTCTGCCTCCGGGCAGCTCAGCTTCAGCACGAACGCGCCTTGGGCGCTCACGGTCGTCGAGTTGACCGTCACCGTCACTTCCGGAGCGGGTTCGTGATTTTCGCTCGGCGGCGGTTCGACTTTCGGTTCGACTTTCGGTTCGACTTTTGGTTCGACTTTTGGTTCGACTTTCGTTTCGACTTTCGTTTCTCCGGCCGTCGCAAAAGTCGCGTCGGAGCCTTGGCTCGTACCGCCCGCGTTTTTGGCGACGATGCGGAAGTGGTAGGTCGTCCCCGCGCTTAGCGAGGAGATCGACGCCGTGACGGGAACCGCGCTCGAACCCGGGCCGGGATCGGACGAGCACGCCGCCGTCGACCCGTAGCTCGTGCTCGTGCCGTATTCAAACGTGCATTCGGTGACTTCCGAGCCGTTGGGGTTCACCGTCGCGTTCAGCGTCGCCGAGGTCTGCGCAACCACCGTCGCGGTGCCGGTGAGGGCCGTCGGAGCGACAGGCGCCGGTGCCGGTGTCGTGAACGTCGCATCCGCGCCTTGGCTCGTGCCGCCAGCGTTTTTCGCGACGATGCGAAAGTGGTAGGTGGTGCTCGCGGTGAGACCCGTCAGCGCCGCCGTGACGGGAACCGCGCTCGTGCCGGAGCCGGGCAGCGAGGCGCACGAGGCCGTTTTCCCGTAAGAGATGCTCGTGCCGTATTCAAACGTGCATTCGGTGACTTCCGAGCCGTTGGGGTTCACCGTCGCGTTCAGCGTCGCCGAGGTCTGCGCGATCGCCGTCGCGGCGCCCGTCACCACCGTGGGGGCGACCGGCGCGGCTGGAGTTTTCAGCGTTTCATCGGCGCCGTTGCTCGTACCGCCGGCGTTCTTGGCGACGATCCGGAAATGGTAGGTGGTGCTCGCCGAGAGACCGGAGATCGACGTCGAGACGGCGATCGCGCTCGTGCCTGATCCGGGCAGCGAGGAGCACGGAGCGGTTTTCCCGTAGGCGGTGCTCGTACCGTATTCGAAGGTGCATTCGGTGACTTCCGAGCCGTTGGGGTTCACCGTCGCGTTCAGCGTCGCCGAGGTCTGCGCGATCGCCGTCGCGGCGCCCGTCACCACCGTCGGGGCGACCGGAGCCACGCCTTTTGGCGTCACCTTGACGTTGAACGACTTGGTAGCCGTATTTTCGTGGCCGTCCACGGCCGTGCATTTGACGACGGTGGTGCCTTTCGGGAAGGTCGATTCCGATGCCGGCGCGCAGCTGAACGTGCGGATCGCGTTTTCGAAACCGGCAGCACTCGCCGTATAGGAGACGACCGCCTTTTCTTCACCTTCTTCTTCCACGACGATTTCCGCCGGCACCGTGATCGTCGGCTGGGTGCTGTTGTACTCATCCGCGCCGATGGAACACGGGTCCGCACGTTTTGCGCCGCGCTGGTCGGTCGTGGGGCACTGCGCCTCGTCGCCTGCCCCAATCGCAGGACTGCCCGGTTTCAGCGGATGCAGCGGTGTCGTGCCACCATCGTTGAGCAGCGACGGCTGCAGCAGCGGGTTCTTTTTGCTCAGCGCGCCCACGCCGCAGCTGCCGTCCGAATCGAGGCTGTGATCGCTCGTGGTTGCCGCGCCAGCGCAGTCGCCCTTGCCTGTGTTTTCGGCGAGAATCGTGTTTGTCAGGTTCAGCGTGCCATTATTTTCGATACCGCCATCGGCGTTAAACGCCACCGTCGAGTTCACGAAGCTGGCCGTGCCGCCGTCGAGAACCCCGAATTCCGAATCTTCCGAGATCGTCGAGTTGCGAACCCCGAGGGTTCCTTCATCATCGACGAGGACGCCCGAGCCGATGTTGCCCTCGAGCGTAGAGCTTTCGATCGTGAGGCTGCCTTTCGGCGTGACTTCGATCGCCGCCGTCCCCAGGCCGCCGGCGCCACCGATCTCAAGGTTCCTGAGCGTGACCGACGCCCCCCCTTCGATCACGAACAGTTGCGCGAAGGTGGGTTCGACCGACGTTCCAGCGATCGAGGCTGCCTTTCCCTTGATCGCCGGGGAGCCTGTGGGCCCTTCGATCGTCAGCGCCCCGCTGGCATTTTTGAGTACCAATGATTTCAAGGGCGTGTAGCTGCCGCCTTCGAGGACGATCTTGTTCGTTTCTGTGTTGGCGTCGGCTTTCGCTACGGCCGCGGTCAATTCGGCCGTGTTTTTCACCGAATACGTTTCGGCGCTCGCGCCAGGCGCATTCAGCATGCCGAGACCGGTGGCCAGGACCAAGAGACCGATGACGTGGCGACGACAGTTAGCTGCCTTGAGGATCATTGGTGTCCGTTCTACCAGAGGGCGGGCAGGCGAGCGCGGATTGTTCACGACTTGGAGATGATTTGTGCGAAAGTGACCGAGCCGCTGAGCAGGCGCCCGCTCTCGTGGTAGCCGCTCGAGAGACGGATGCTCAGCGTGGCATGCCCAGCGTTACGCTCCAGCACAATCCGTATGCGAACCCGTCGTTGTCGATTGGCCTTGTCCACGCCACTCCCGTCGAGGGTCGCGACGCCCCGGGATCGGTCGATCGACAGCGACGTCACGGTCAGGGCGCCGAGCACAACGTGGCGGGCGCTGTCCGCATAGAGGAATGTGGCGCTCTTGTGGCCGGTTTGAGCCCGGAGAGTGAACGCGATTCGCGAGCCGCGTGCTCCGCGCAGCCTGCCATGTCCGCTGACCACCAGCGAGATGGCGCCCAAGCCGCTCAAGCCACCCACCGATCCCGGCACGGAACTCGCCGGGCCCTGCTGGGCCTCGCTTTGGACAGCATCCACCTGGTAGGCACCGATGTCGCAGCCGCCGTTCGGGCGGATGAAGTGGCGCTGATCGTCCGGCGGGCACTTGGACTCATCGCCCGCACCGATCGCCGGACTGCCCGCTTCCAGCGCATGCGTGGGCGTCGGGCCACCGTTGTTGCGAAGCTCGACATCCAGCAGCGGATTTACATCGCTCAGCGGACCCACCCCGCAGCTGCCGTCCGAGTCGAGACTGTGGTCACTCGTGGTGGCGTGCTTCTTGCAGTCGAACGGGCTGTTGTCCGCGACGATGGTGTTCGTCAGGTTCAGCACACCGCCGGAGTTGGCGATGCCTCCGTTCGTGTTGAACGCGATCGTGGAGTTGAACAGGCTTGCGGTGCCGTCGTCGATCAGGCCGAAGTCGGAGCCATCGCTCAGCGTTGAGTTCCGCACAGTGGCCGAGCCTCCAGACTCCACCTCCAGGCCGGGCCCATCGTTGCCCTCGACGGTCGAGTTCTCGAGGTCCACGGCGCCGAGGTCGTCGATCGCGGCCGCAAAGGCCCCTCCGCCTCCCGTGGTCAGCTGCACGTTCAGAAGGGTCGCTCTCGCGTGGGCTTCCACGAGCAGGAGATCCGAGGGAAACGGTTCGACCGCGCCACCGTCGATCCTGGCTCCCCGCCCGGATGACTGCCCGACGATCGTGATGTTGCCAGTGATGCGCAACGTGACAGATGGCAGGAGCACGCCACCGGTCAAGACGATCGTGCTCGGCGCCGAACTCGCATCCGCGCGCGCAACCGCCGCTTCGAGGGCCGCTCCGTCGTCGGCGTCGTAGGACGCCGCTCGCGCGGATCCCGCGCAGGCGGCTGCCACCAACATCGCGAGCGCGAGAAGCCCTCCAAACCCACACCGGCGCATACTGGCCACCGAATCCCAGCGCCCTGGCCGATACACGTGGACGGAGCCGGCACAGCCGGCTCCGTCCACCCTTCGGTTCTCTTGACGATACCTGTCGCCCGCGCCCTCCATCTAGAAGTTCGACTCGAATCCTTCTGTCAGGAGGGGCAGCCAGGCGGTTGGCAGTGGTGCGTAGTCGTGAGCGGTGAGCTTGTCCTGTGCTGTCGATGACAGGACGTACGTGAAGTACGAGTACAAGGTCCTGCGCTGATTGTTAGTGAGCCTTGTAATCGCGTTTTCGGTTCCGCTTGTGTCGTCCAGGCCCGTGTACACCAGGTCGAACGCCAGCGCACAGATCGGGTAGCGGCTGCCCAGATCCGTCGCGTTCTCATGGTTGGGGAACTCGGCCGTCGCTTCGTTGTTGTTCGCCCAGTTGTCGTCTTCGGCGTTGAGACCCACGGCGCCGCTCTTCCCGCCGCTGGGAAGGGTCAGCGTGCTGAAATTGCAGTTGGCCGCCGAGCCGCTCTGCGGCGACTGGTAGCCCGTGTTCGTAGCGTTCTCGACGCTGGCCGTGATCAGGCCTTTGCCTTCCACCGCGTCGGCGAGATCGGCGTAGCCGACGCCGTCTGTGGTTTCTTCGACCGTTTTGACCTCCTCCGGGCCACCGCTTGAAGGGTCTTTTTTGATCGGGCTGCAGGTGCCTTCAGAGCCGGGTTTCTGCAAGCCGGGCCATTCGGTGTTGGTTTTGACGTAGGCAGACCATTCTTTGCCTACCGCGCATTCGCCTGAGACGTCGCCTCTGCCGCCGTCGGTTGCTTCCGCGTTGACCAGGTACTTCTTGAGGAATTCCGACTGCGCCGCGCTGTCCTCGCGGACCACGCGCTGGATTTCCCCTTCGCAGTTGGCCAGCGACGCGTTGTTTGCGACGAGTTCTGCGTCATTCCATTTCAGGGCATCGCCGCCATAGATCCTCGAGACCTCTTTGGCGGTGAAGTCGAGCGAAGTCGGTGGTTTGCCGCCGCAGGCCGCGCTCGGGAGGTTCACGAGCAGCGCGACAGACTCGCCCGCGATCGGGAACGACATGATGTTCGCCTGCGTGTCCTTTTCGCCAGACGTTGTGTCGGGATACGGTCCCGGCGTCGGCTCGAACGGCGGTGTGAACGTCAGCGCACACGAGCCCCCACCCGTCGTCGCGCCTGGTGTCCCGTCGAGTTCCGTCAGGTTTGCCTCGGTATAGGGAGTCGCGTCGCCGGCGTAGGCGTCGGTGCGGCACGCGGCCGCCTGCAGTCCGAATTTCGCACCCGTGGCGCTCGCCGCTTCAGCGGCCGGATAGTTGTACGCGACCATCGTATTGCCCGCGGGGCCTCCCAGGGTTTCAGGCGTGCTGCCACACACGTCTTCCTCGTAGAGCTGCGCAAATAGCGCTTCAGCGTGGGCGTTGAAGCTCGAGCCACGACCGGTGACCTTGCCGTTGGATGCCTGGCTGCCGTTGCCTGCCTGGCAGGCGAGCCCCGCTGCCGGCGGGATCGCGGAGCTCGCGTGCGCAAGCACCAGATTTGCCAGCACAGAACAACCGAGCACGCTCAGCCCGACCAGCAGGGCACGCGGGCCGAAGCCAAAGCGCTTCTGAAGTGATGTGTCCATATTTGTTTCCCACCTTGCTCGAGTCGAGATCACTGAATCGGGGCACGATTATTGGCGGCGGATCGAGGCTCATTGTCGCCTTTTCGTGATTTGTTCTTTCCTTCCAGTGAACAATCCCGCTGTGCTCTCGCGGCCCGGGGGGTCGGGCTTGATCTTTCGTTTTGGTGAACAGCTTAACTTCCTGTAAAGCTCTGGTCTGGCGACGACCGGCCAACTAAGCTCGGCTGCATGTACCGTCTCCTCGCGCTTCTTTCGTGCTGCGTGGTTTTCAGCGGGCTCGAGATGGCCGCGACTCCCGCGACCAGGACTGCCCTGGCAGACTCGTCCGTCCGCTGCGCGGGCGCGAGCACCACCACCACCGCAGCGGACGGAACCTCCAGCGCGGCCACCGTCGAACCGGGCTCGCCGCCATCCGAGGGAGGCTCCTGCTGGGAAGACGTCCAGCCGTACCCCTTCGGCAGCGCCGGCGGGCCGGTCGAAAGCTCCTCCGTGCCGAACTGCAACGATGCCATCGGCGAAGTGACCTGCCCCCTGACCGTGACGTCCATGGCCTTCAGGGCCTGGAACCGCGGCCTCGCGGCCACGACGGAGCAGGGCAGCAACGCGGCGGCAACGACCTACGGCGTCTGGATCTTCAACGGCAATCGCTGGTACCCGTCCCCGACGTTTCCCGGCAGCAAGAAGTGCCCGGGAAACACGATCGTGTGGGCGGGCAAGCTCGACTACTGGCTCGTGGGACCCGGTCCCGAAGACGGCAACGATGGAAAATGGGCGGATCTCTGCCGCTTCGAAGGCGAGGTCGACCTCGAATGGGAGCAGTTCGCGCTCCCCAGCGCCACCAAAGAGCACGTGGGAGAAAGGCCGGGCGGCATCACCTCGGCCGCCTGCTATGCCTGGAACGACTGCTGGTTCTTCGGGACCTACGGCACGGTCGTGCACTGGAACGGCAAGGCCCTGACCAACGCCTCCCCCGCTCCATCGCAGAGCCTGCTGCAGGGCGAATACACCGCCGCCGCGGCGCGCGAAGGCCCGGCCGGCGAACGCCTCGGGATTGCGGTGGGCGCAACCAGCGAAGCGTATGCCGATGGGCCGTTGACGACACTGCAAGGCGAGCCGCCGGCGCAGCTGTCCGCCTCCAGCGGACAGGCCTTCTCGCCACTCCCGTTCACCCCGTTCACGAGCCCGCAGGTGGACGATCCCTTCAGGACCGACCTCGTTGCCGCCGGCATCGACGCGGCGGGCCAGGGCTGGGTGGCGGGCAACCCAGCCGGCCTGCGCCTGGAAGAACGCCGCGAGGGGCCATCCTCGGAAGGGGGCGAGCTCGTTCAGCCGGCCTCGCGGCCGTTCGCGCCGCCCGAGTCGCCGCAGCCCTCCCCGCTGCAGCCGGTGTCCGCCTCCGGCGCGGCGGCCGCGTGCACCGGCCCACCGGCGACTCGCTTCACGTATACGCCGAGCTACGAACACATCTCCGCGGCGGGGGCCTTTCTGTGGTCTTCGATGGCGGTTTTTCCCAGCTCCGGCGAAGCGCTGGCGGGGGGTAAGGCCTGGGAAGCGGCCGCCGGCCGCGAAGAACCAGCCGGTCAACCGGTGGTCGCCCAAGCCAACTGCGAAGGGACCACGACCCTGACGCGCTTCTCCGAAGGTTCCTCGGCGCCGGCCGACCGCGCGGGCGGCGTGACCGCGGTCGCCGCCAACGCCGCCAACGACGCCTGGGCGGCAACGAGCGCCGGAACGAGCGGCGGCCCTTTGACCGCGAGCGATGAGTTCCCGCACCTCTACCGGCTGACCGACGGAGAACCGCCGGAGGCACCCGAAGGCGACGAAGAAGAACCAGAACGGCTGAAAGAAGAAGAAGAAGGACGAGAAGAAGAACCGCAGCCCCCCGCGGCGGAAGCGCCTCCACCACCGCCACCCGTGGAAGCACCGCCAACCGTGACCCGGACTCACAAGGTCACGCTGCCGCCCGCCGTCTATGACGTCAAGGCAAAGCTCCACACGGTCAAGCGCAACGGGCAGGTGCACCTGAACCTCTACATCACGTTCAGGGTACGCAGGCCGGTCACGATAGGGGCGCGGGCGCTTCGTTCCGGGCACGTCGTCAGCCAGGCGCGCCCACGACATTTCGCCGGGCATCGCGGCCTGCTTGTTCTGAGCCTCAATCGCAAGCGCTGGCCAACCAAGGTGGGCTTCTTCGCATGAGCAGGGCGCGCTCGATCAGAAGGCTTGCTGTGGTGCTGCTCACGCTCGCGATTGCGGGCGGCGCTGCGTCCTGGCCGCAAGACGGCCGCGCTTTGACGATCACCACGGAAGCCGGCGCGTCGACGCCCGACGGCGAAGGCGCCGCGCCGGCCGGCAGCGGCCCTGAAGACTCAGACTCAACGTCAACTGAAGGCTCGGCCTCCACATCAGAATCAACGTCAAGCTCACAAACGCCGTCGCCGCCATCTGAAGCGACCGCGCAGGCGTCGACGCCTCCTTCGTCGTCAACGACCCCTTCGCCCTCAACCTCGACCTCCAGCCCGGGGCCGTCGGTGGTGGCACAGGCGCCACAGCCACAGCTGCCAAAGGAGCCCATCTCGCACCCCCACGCCCACGAGCATGCCAGGCGAGTGGTCGTGCAGACCGCGGGCAGCAGCGCCGGGAGGCCGCCAGCGCCGAACCCGGTGCATGCTTCGACGCCCGCGCCAAGCCCGAGCGCGCTCTTCGGCTCTCCGCTGGCGTTCCCCGACGGTAGCCCGCTGCTGAATTTCTTCCTTGACACTTACCGCACGCCACCGTTCTTGCTGCCCATCTACATTGCGGCCGCCCAGCGCTACGGGGTGCCCTGGCAGGTGCTGGCCGCGATCAACGAAGTCGAGACCGACTACGGCTTGGATCTCGGCCCCTCGAGCGCGGGAGCGGAGGGTTGGATGCAGTTCTTGCCGGAAGAGTGGCTGATATACGGCGTGGACGCGAATGGGGCCGGCGTACGCGATCCGAACAACCCGGCCGACGCGATCTTTGCGACCGCCCGCTATCTCGCGGCGGCCGGCGCCAGCCACGACCTGCGGGGAGCGATCTACGCCTACAACCACTCCGCGGGCTACGTCGAATCCGTGATCCTGCGCACCCGGCTGCTCGCGGCCACTCCGCAGTCGCTGATCAGCAGTCTCAGCGCGATCGCCAGCGGACGCTTTCCGGTGGCGGGCGGCCGCTCCCACGCGGTGACAGCGGCCTGGAGCAAGCCACCACAGGCCAGCGTCGCCGCTTCACCGGGCGCACCGGTGCTCGCCGTGCAGACCGCGGAGGTCGTCCAGATCGGGCGCAACGCAACGCTGGGGCGCTTCATCGAACTGCGCGATGCCTACGGAAACACCTACACCTATGCCCACCTCGGCCGTGTCCTGAAGCGTCGGGGCACGTGGCTTGCGGCGGGCACGGTGCTGGGCAGCGTGGGCGCTGGGCCGGCGGGCTCGCAAGCGCACTTCCTGTTCGCAATCCGTCCCGCGGGCGCCGGGCCGATCGACCCGCTTCCGCTCCTGCAGAGCTGGCAGCTGCTGGACGAAACCCAGGGTCACACCCAGCAGGGAGCGCAGCCGCTGTTCGGCCCCGATTCCCGTGAGGCCCTGATCGACGAGACTCAGCTGTTGCGCAAGCGTCAGCTGCGGTCGCGTGTGCGGCGCGATCCCACACTGGACGCGGCGCAGTGGCGCAAGCTCCTCACGCGCGTATCGCGGATCGCAGAGCCCCATGTGCCGAGCGCACCGACAAGTTCGGCTGTCGCGGACAACCCGGGCTCGCCCCTGCCGAGGGCCGAGCCGCTGCCGGGGGCGCCCGCCGTCACGCCCTTGACCTCGGGACCGGAAGTGGCCCTCGAAACTCCGGGCACCGGCGCCGTCCTGACGGAAAAGACCGAAGACCCAGAGCTGATGGCCAAGACAGGGGGACTCTCGTCGATCGCCTCATACGAGTTTCAATACAGGCCCGTCGAATCCCCGGAATCCGAAGCATGGACCACGATCGAAACAACGACGAACTCGAGCACGATCTTTGAAACGAACATCGAAGACAAACCCGTGAGCGACGGCCTCTACAACCTGCGCGTGATCGTAACCACGACCGAAGGCAGCAAATATGAATCCGAGCTGACCGATCGTCTGATCGCAAACAGCTCGCCCGTGGTCACGCTCACCACGCATCCCGCGGCCGACGCCAGGGGCACGATTGCCTTGGCTGCCGCAATCCCGAGCACCGCGAATGTCAGCTCCGTCAGCTTCCAGTGGGCCCACTCCAACAGCCCCCCCGGCAGTGTGAGGTGGACGACGATCGGCGCATCCCTGCCCGCCACCGGGCTCGTGAGCGCGAGCTTCGACACCAAGACGCTGCCGGACGAAGGCAATGGCGAATACGACTTCCGCGTCGTACCCGTCAATCCCGGCGAATTCGTCTCGATCCCCGTCCGCAAGCTGCTCGTGGACAACGCGCCGCCGGCCGTCGAACTGACCAGCCCGACGCCCGGATCGCATCTCGGCAAACAGGTCACCCTCTCGGCCGAGGCGACGGACGCCATCTCCGGCGTCGCATCGGTTCGCTTCCAAGCGCGCTCGCTGGCCGGTGCCGGCGCCTGGATCGACGTCGGCGGCAAGACGACCATTCCCGAGTCCTTCGGGTCCAGCATCTACACGCATACCCTCGATACCGAATCCCTGCAGAACGGGCCCTACGACTTCCGCGCGATCGCGGAGGATGTGGCGGGCAACGAAGCGACCTCTCAGGTGGTGAGCGACGTCGAGGTCGACAACCCGTCGCTCACCCCCGCGGTTTCGGCATCGATCGCCGGCGTCGCGGCTCCGGCGCGGGACGTCAGCTTCCTCGGCGCCATCGCGGGCAGCCCGGAACACGAAGCCTGGGCATACGGATTCACGAGCGCGCCCCCCGCGGAAGTGAACGGGAGCCAGCTGCCCTACGAAGCGCAGGGCGAACAGCTCGTCCTGCTGCGCTACACCGACAGGGACAGCTGGCAGATAGCCGAAGTGCCGCGCGGACCGGAGGGCGAACCGTTCAAGCTGCTGAAAGCCGACGAAGTCTCGGACGCAACCGGCGGAGCGCATGTCGCAAACCAGGTGCATGTCGCGGGCGCGATGACGCCCTCCGGAGAAGCCTGGCTGTCGGTGGCCGAGGCCTCGACGAACAGGGGACAGCCGCCGGTGGTGGGCCTCTTCCACCGCGCCCCTGGCGAAAACCAGTTCAGGCTCGACGCCGAAGCCACCCGGACGCTGGGCCCGCTGCTCGGATCCGAAGCGGAAGATCCCGGCCGCCAGGGCGTCACCCTGCGGCTCGGCGAAGGCGAAGGCGGGCACGCGTACGGCATGCTCACCGCGTCCGGTCAGTACGCGGCGCTGGGCGAACTCAGGTATGGGCTGTTGCAGGATGGCAAGTGGACCGTCGAAACCGTCAAGGCCGCGACCGAGCCGCCAAAGCCCTTCAGCTCCGCAGACCCGATCAGGATGAAGCTCGAGGATGTGCAGGGCCCGGACGCAGGCTGGGGCGCGTTCGAAGTCGAGGGACATCCGCCCGGGTTGGGGCTCGTCCTCGGTCACCTCCAGGGCGGCGAATGGACGTTTTCGCCGACCGGCCTGGATGCGCTCGACCTCACGGGAGCGCTCGCAACGGAGAGCAACGGGAAGGGCGAAGTGCTGCCCGAAGCGCTGAAGGCCGACGGCAAGGGCGTCTGGATCGAAGCGAGGGTGGACCTCACTCCCGGCAGGGAAAGCGGCCGGGTGGTGGCGCGCTACGAAGCTGAAGGCGCGAGCGGCCACATCACCAACTCGTGGTGCACGCTGCCGGTGACCAACTCCTGCGAAGAACCGCTCGAATCGCCGAGCGGCCGGGCGACTGTGCCCGACGCGATCTTCCAGACGGAAAGCGGACCGGTGGCGCTGGGATTGAGGGAAGGATCCGTCGACGTGTTCGCCCACGGCGAGTGGACCAGCGTCCTGGCGCCCGGCTACGGACCGTTCCCCGGCCAGACGGGAGCGGACGACGTGTTCGCCAGCCCCAACGAAGGCTGGCTTGGCGGCGTCGAGGCGCTCGGGCACTGGACCGCCAACGGGGCATCCGGCTCGCTCACCTCCTGGCCGCTGCCCGACCGCGCGCCGCTGATGAGCGTCGCGCTGCCCCCGGGCAGCCCGGGTGAAGCAGGCGAATCGGGTGCGCTGGCGGTCGGGTTCGATGGCACCACGCTGAGCTACGACGCCTCCGCGGGCTGGCTGGTGCAGCCCACCCCCCCGCGCGCGCGCAAGCTCAACCTGCTCGGCGTCGCCTTCGCGGGCCCGAGCAGCGCCTTCGCGGTGGGCGAGTTCGGCGTCATCCTGCACTGGGATGGCACGACGTGGTCGGAAGACCCGCAGTCGACCTCGCTCACCGACTCACAGCTGAACGCGGTGGCATTCGCACAGTCGGGCGAAGGCTGGGCAGTCGGCGCCGACGGCACGATCCTGCACTACAACGGCAGCAGCTGGAGCAAAGAACAGCCTCCGGAGGCCGACTCCGGCGTCGACATCACCTCGGTCGCGGTGGCCGGCTCGGAAGTCTTCGCGGTCGCGGCCGGCAACCTGATCACTCGGTCGCCTGACGGGGACTGGACAGAAGTCGACGCCTCGGTGTTGCCCAGCGGGCTGGCTCGCGGCAACCTGCGCGTGGTCGCCGGCCTGCCCGACGGGGGCATCGTCGCCGCGGGCAAGTCGCTCGTGCTCGTCCGCGAAGCGGCCGGGCAGGGCTTTGCCTACGCCGCGCAGCCGCTCGAGGGGATCGCCGTCGCCCTCGCCCCGTTTCGCGACGCCGGCGGCAGGCTGCGCACCTACGTATCGATTGCGCCACCGGCCGCCGGGCGCGGAAACCCCCCCGAAGTCGGCGGCTTCCCCCCCGGCGACGGCGAGCTGCTGCGCCAGACCGAAGGCGGATGGCAGGACCTGAGCCACGCGCAGTATGCCGGCAATGAAATCACCGGAGACGGCGCGCTCAAGAGCGATCCGGTGCTGGCGGTCGCCACCGGCCCGGCCGGCGAACACGCCTGGGCGGCGGGCGGCTATGACGGAACCGAAGACGCGGCCGGACAGGGAACCGAAGAACCACTGTCAAGCCGGCCCGTCAGCTGGCAGAGCGCATCGATCTGGCACTACGACACCACGGGCAGCGCTCAGCCTCCCGATTTGCAGTCCACGACACCGAGCCTCCCCGCCGAACCGGGCACGGTGTCCTTCGCCTTCTTCACGAGCCCGATGTGCAAGGAAGAGTGCGTGTCGGCGCCGGACGCGCAGCCCGACGTCAACCTGACCTCCGCCGCCAAGCAGATCGCCACCTACGCCGCGCAACCCGGGGGGCCGGCGTTCGCCATGCTGGGCGGCAACGCGGTCGGGCCGCTCGAAGGCTCAAAGATCCCGGCAGCGAAGCAGGAAGCCGATTTCGCACACCTGCCCGAACTGCTTGCGCCGCTTGCGGGCGTTCCGACGTTCGCCGCCCTGGGGCCGTTTGATCCGGTGTCCGGTGCGACCAACCCGGCACTGCCGTGGGCCGAAGCGTTCGCCGGTGCGCCGCCGCCGTTCGGGTCCGGCCCCGACGCGCCCGGGATCACGCCCGTCTCCTCGCCTGAGGAAACGCCGGCCACCGGCGAAGCGCACCTCTACTACGCCTTCGACGCCGCCCAGAACGGAGGCACGCTGCGGGTGCTCGTGCTGGACAACGCCGACCCCAAAGGCGCTCTTGAAGAAAGCACGCGCCAGCGACCGTGGCTGGAACAGCAGCTGCAAAAGGCCGAAGAGGAAAACGTGCCGGTCGTGGTCGTCACCGCGCACCCACTGCGAAACCTGAACCGCGGCGATGAAACGGAAGAGGAAGAAATCGCCGCGCTGCTCGCACACGCCGGTCTGCGCGAAGGTCACGAAGCAACCGTGCTGGCGGTATTCACGACCGACGGCGCCCAGCCGGGCAACAGCGCCGGCGAAGTCCACGAACTCGATGAACACCACCTCATCCCTGAAGATGCCGGCCCCGAAGAACCAAAGATACCCGAGTACGAAGGCGCGACGCTCGGTTACCAGCAGACGAAGAACAACGGGGTGATGTGGTACTTCGCCTCGATCGACACAAATCCAGGTACCCGCTCGGTGCAGGTGGCGGCGGTCCCCGTGATCGAATCCCTCTCGTTGAAGGCGATCGATGGGCTGAGCGTCGCGCGCAGCCGGACGCTGGAGTTCGAAGCGGTGGGTCGCCGCCCGCCGGGAACGCTGGCGACGAAGGTCGGTGAAAACTTCCAGGGCTATGACGACTACGTCGAAATTCCAGCGCCCAACTGCGGTGCGACATGCGTGTCCCCGAGCTACTCCTTCACGAGCTCGGAACCGACCGTCGGCAACTTCGTGGAACCGACCGGTGAAGGGTCGCCTTTCCCCAAGCTCAGCGCGAGCGGGCACCCGATCGCCTCCAGCACATCGGGCCTGTTCTGCGCTTACAACGCGGGCACAACCACGGTCACGGTCACGGCGGGCCTGTTCAGCTACTCGGAGACGGTCACGGTCCAGCGCGGCAGTTTCGGCAGGCCCTGCGGCACCGTCCCCCCCGCCGGCCTCCAGGCGGGGACCGCGTTGCACTCCAGTCAGACGCAGCGACCGGTGAAGGCGGCCGCCGCGCCGCCGCCCCCACCGGCGGCAGCCCTCTCCGCTGTCAACCCCACGCTCCACTTCATACCGCCACCGCCCGCAACGCAGGCGCCGCCGGTGACGCCGGCGCCCGCGCCCAAGCTCGCGGCGCCGGCGCCACGACCGTCGGCGCAACCACCGGAATCGCTGGGAACCCCGATGGAACAGCTGGGGATACCCCCCGCCATCCTGCCCGCGGCGACGCCCCCGGTCGAGCCGATCCCGCCCGGCGCCGGCGGCTACGCCCAGAGCCCCTCGGCGGCCGAGCGCCGGGAAAAGGCCCGCAAGCAGGCCAGCCAGTCGGCGTTCGCGATCCGGCCTGCGGGTGCGAGCAGCCAGGAATCGCGCAGCGGTGAATACTGGTTCTACGCGGCCGTGGGGATCGCCACCCTGCTGGCCCTCCTGCTGAGCGCGCGAGCCCTGCCCGCGGGGCCTCGGCCCCGTCCAGTCCTACTGATCGATCGCCGCGCCGAGGCCGCGCGCAGGCGCAGGAGACGCTGAGCGAGCGTCGGCAAGCAAGCGGATGGAGAGTCTCAGCACACCCACTGTTTTCACCCCGCGGGAGCGAGGGCCGCAACCGGCGCAGTGGCGCGGCGAGCGGCCTCGCCACGGGCGCGGGGGCCCGCTGGTCGGGGCCGTTGCGGCGATCGGATGTCTGGCAGCGCTCGGCTTCCTCGCCGCGTTCGTGGCGCTGTCCGGCGCTCCCGCAAGGCCGGTGGCGGCCGCCCGCCACGGCCTGGGCAGCCTGCCGGCCGCGGCGCAGAGCCCGATCTCGGCGGCGTTGGGCAGCGATGAACCGGCCTATGACGTCCTCGGCCTGCACGCCCACAACCCCGCCCAGCAGTTGCGCGTGGCCTTCTCGCGCCGGGGTGTGACGGTCGCCTCTGGGGAAGCGCGACTCGGCATGGCGCTCACGGCATATGGCTACGCGAGCGCGCTGATGCCGCTCGCATCGACTATTGCGCCGCGTGCGAGCGGCAACCGCGTGAACTATCGGCGCCGGTCGCTGACGGAGTGGTATGTCAACGGTCCGTTGGGACTGGAGCAGGGCTTCGACGTCACCGCACGCCCCACCAGCGGCCGCGGTCCGCTCACGCTCTCGCTCGCGATCTCGGGCAACCTCAGCTCGCGGCTGCAACACGACTCGGTGTTTCTGACAGGCCGGAGAGTCGCACTTCGCTACGACGGTCTGCTGGTCACCGATGCGCGGGGACACACGTTGCGCTCGTGGCTGCAGCTCCTCAGAGGCCATGTACTGATCCGCATCGACGACCGTGGAGCGGCCTACCCGCTACGGATCGACCCGTTTATCCAGCAGGCGGAGCTCAGTGCCTCGAACGGGGCCGAAGGCGACCAGCTCGGTTACTCGATAGCCGTTTCAGGCAGCACGATCGTCGCGGGCGCGCCGTTCCACAAAGTGGGCACGAACCTCTACCAGGGCGCTGCGTACGTGTTCACACCGCGCTCGGGCAAGTGGGCGAACATGACCCAGACCGCAGAACTGACCGCGTCAGACGGTGGCGAAGGGGACAGCCTCGGCTACTCCGTCGCGATCTCCGGCGACACGATCGTCGCGGGCGCGCCCTATCACGAGGTGGGCTCGAACACACGCCAGGGCGCGGCCTACGTGTTCACGATGCCAGCGGGGGGCTGGGAAAACACGACCCAGACGGCTGAGCTGACAGCCTCAGACGGCGCCGGCGACGACCAGCTCGGCTACTCCGTCGCGATCTCCGAAAACACGGTCGTCGCCGGGGCCCCATTCCACAAGGTCGGCTCGGACGCGAATCAGGGCGCGGCCTACGTGTTCACGATGCCAGCGGGGGGCTGGGCCAACACAGACCAGAGCGCCGAGCTGACAGCCTCAGACGGCGCCGGCGCGGACCAGCTCGGCCACTCGGTCGCGATCGCCGAAAACACGGTCGTCGCCGGAGCCCCATTCCACAAGGTCGGCTCGGACGCGAATCAGGGTGCGGCCTACGTGTTCACGGCGCCGCCGGGCGGCTGGGCCAGCACAGACCAGAGCGCCGAGCTGACAGCGTCGGACGGCGCCGAAAACGACCAGCTCGGCTACTCCGTCGCGATCGCCGAAAACACGGTCGTCGCCGGTGCGCCGCGCCACATGGTGGGCTCGAACACGAGCCAGGGCGCCGCATACGTGTTCACGATGCCCGCCGGTGGATGGGAGAACACGACCCAGACGGCCGAGCTGACCGCCTCAGACGGTGGCCAGAGCGACCAGCTCGGCAGCTCGGTGGCGATCTCCGACGGCACGATCGTGGCCGGGGCCCCGTATCACGACCTGGGTTCGAACCTGTTTCAGGGTATGACCTACCTGTTTACCGCGGCCGGGGGCGGTTGGACGAACGCCACCCAGACCGAAGAGCTGAGCGCCTCAGACGGCACCGGGGGCGACAGGCTCGGCAGCTCGGTGGCGATCTCCGAAAAGACGATCGCCGCGGGCGCGCCTTTCCACGTGGCTTCATATACGTCCAAAGGCGAAGCTCGCGTGCGCGAGGGGACGGTTTACGCGTTCACCCCCCCGGTTCCAGGCATCACGATCAGCTCGCCGAAGAACGGCGCCTCCTACAAGCTTGGGAATGAAACAGTCGCAGAAACAGTGGAAGCCAAGTACGCGTGCAGTGCACCCGCGGGGGCAACCGTGGTCACGTGCACAGGCTCCGTCGAAAACGGCGCATGGATCGACACGAGCACGCTCGGAATGCATACCCTCACGGTCACCACGACCGACAGCGAAGGCGTCAGCGCGTCCAAGAGCGTGACCTATACCGTCGCGGCGGTGCAGCTCGACACCGTCGTGGGGGCGCAGCTCGTCATCCCGTCGAAGCGACCGACCATCAGCAGGGTCGGGGAGCAGGCCACGACCTGGCGCGAGGGCAACGCGCTGGCCCACATCAGCGCCAACAGACAGCCGCCACTCGGCACGACCTTCTCCTTCGGCCTCAACGAGCCGGCGCGCGTGACGCTCGCGTTCACCCGGGCGGCCGACGGGCGCAAGGTCGGAAGGAGGTGTGTTGCGCCGACCGCTGAGAACAAGAGCAGGCACCCGTGCACTCGAACGGTGGTGGCCGGAACCCTGAGGTTCTCCGCGCGCACGGGACCAAACAGGGTGAGCTTCCAGGGTGTCATCTCGAGGAGGAAGAAGCTCGAACTCGGCAGCTACACGCTTGTGCTCACGGCGACGGCATCGGGCGAGCACTCGACACCGAGAAGGCTCGAGTTCACGATCGCCGGCTGACCCGGGCTGTGGCGACCAGAACTCGCTGGTACGCGCGCACGAGTCAGGGCTCGTGGGGCCCTCAGGCCGCCAAACTGGAACTGGCCTCCTCGAAAGCCAAGGCGGACTCGAGGTCGTCCCACGCCACGCCAGAGCAATCGACGGGCTCCGCCGAGAAGCGGAAGCCATGGCCCCAATGGGTGTGAATGTAGCGCCAGAGCGGTGAGGCGCGCTCAAGCTTGCGGCGCAGCTTGTGGACGAAGACGTCCAGCGAGCGGTCATTGCGAACCATCGCGGGGCCCCAGAGACGTTTGTAGATGAACTCGCGCTCGAATATCTCATTGTCGGCCCCCGCCAGCAGCTCGATGAATTCGAACTCGCGCCGTGTCAGCCGAAGGCTGCGCCCGGCCACGAACGCCTGGTACTGGTCGCGGCGGACTTCCACCTCGCCCACCGTCACGGGCTCGACGCTGCGCGGCTCGGGCCGGCGTCGGTGACCCACGACGGCTTCGATCCGAGCGACGAGCTCCTCCGGATGGCAGGGCTTGGTGAGCCAGTCGTCGGCGCCCATCTGCAGGGCGCGCACACGTTCTGTGGCCGTAGAAGAGCCCGTGCAGATGATGATGCGGTACTTCGGCCCCGCCAGGCACAGGCGCTCGAGCCACCGCCAGGGCCGCGGACCCAGGACAGCCAGGTCGATGACGAGCGCGTCGAGGCGCATCGAGGCGATCTTCTCCGTGGAGACTGTCGGCGCCAGCACGCGGTGACTCCATTCCAGGCGCTCCAGGCGCTTTGCGAGCACGACCAGAAAGCCCGAGTCACGGTCCAGGACCGCGATCCGCAGCGGTGCCAGCTGGGGCGGGGCGACCGGGTCGTCTTCTGCTGTGAAGGATCGCTGCGGCGTCGATGTGCGCTCGCGCGGCCGAGATCGGTCCCGCCCGATACGCCTTGGCACGTCGTGATGGGGAAGAGTAGGAGCCCCCTTACTTCGTAACCCCATATCCCTTAACTCCGATCTATAAAGTGAACAATTGCAGCGGGATGGTATCAGCCCATTGCTCAGTTGGCCAGCTTTGGCGAGAGTTGGCCAGCTTTGCCGAGAAATCCCTGGCGGGGACCACCCGCGCAAACTCCGATCGGGCGCTCGCACTCATGCGGCGAGCGGAACCTTCGCCCGCGTGCGACGCCGCCGGCGCTCGCGCGCCTCAGCTAAGCCGTCCAGCGGTTGCACAGCGAAGCTGTAGCCGATGCCGGCGTGGGTGTGGACGTAGTCCCAACTGGGGGAGCCCGCCGCCAGCTTGCGGCGCAATTTGTGGACCAGCACATCCACCGAGCGGTCGTCGCGCCGCATCTCGCAACCCCAGATGCGACTGTAAAGGAATCTACGCCCCAAGACCACTCCCGGCGCTTCGACCATCAGCACCATCAGCTGGAGCTCGCGGCGTGTGAGATTGAGACTGCGCTCCCCCGCGAACGCCTGGTAGAGGTTTGGACGGATCTCGACCTCGCCGAAGCAGATCGGCTGCGAGTCGCGTGTCTCCAACCGCTGCAGGTGCCGCGCCACAGCCTGGACGCGAGCCATCAGCTCATCGGGGTGGCAGGGCTTGCCGAGCCAGTCGTCGGCGCCCAAACGGAGCGCGCGGACGCGTTCGGCGGGGGTGGAGACGTGTGTGCAGACGATCACCGCGAATGCACGCGGGCCCGAGCAAAGCTCCTCCAGCCAATCCCAGCGCGGGGTGCCGAGCGCCTCCAGGTCCACGATCAGCGCATCCAGAGCCATGCGGCGGATCGTCGTCGCCGCGGACTCCGGGGGCAGCGTGCGGTGTTTCCAGCCGAGACGCGTGATGCGGTCGGCAAGCGTGAGCAGGAAGCCGGAGTCGTTGTCGAGCACGGCGATCCGCAATGCGGTGGGTCGGCTTCGGGTGGAGAGCGAAAGCTGCATATCTCATATTTTCGATTGACAAAGATATGATTTGGGGCGGCACTGTCGCAGGGTCCCCCACTGCTTTGGTCAAAAAGTGTGAAAATGGGTTTGAAAGCCTCGTCCTCGCCGCACGCCGGCCGGTGTCCAGCGCGTCCAGCCGGGGCTCCTACGGCGCCTGAAGCTCTTCGCCGGATGTCATCGGCCGGCGCGCGAGCAGGCCATCGTCGTCGACGAAGTAGGCGCCCATGCGCAGCAGCGGCGGCGAGTAGACGTGCAGCGTCACCGCGGGGTGCGAACCGGCGTGGCTGATGCGGTGGATGTCGGAGGGCAAGAAGTGGAAGATGTCTCCGACTGCGAACACCCGCTCGCGTGGAGCGCTGCCGAGCGTGAGCCGCTCCTCGCGGACGGAGCCGCCGACGACGGCGACGGCGCCCGCCGAGACGTCGTGGTCGTGAAAACCGGTGTCGTGATCGTTCATCCAGCAGATCAGCCAGGCGGTGAGGTGCTGGTCGCACAGCAGCTCCTCGTAGTGGCGCTGCGTGGCGTCGTGGGCGACCATGTCGATCCACAGCTCGGGCCGCTCGGAAAGCTCGGTGACGAACGCGCGCAGCTCGGGGATCGTCAGGTCGCGCCCGCGAGGGCGCAGGATCGCGCGCAGCGGATTTGCTCCCGGGGAAGCGCCGGGCAAGCCGGACGCGGCGAGCGTGGCAGCGCTGTGGCTCATCGCGCCGCCAGTTGCAAGGGCGGCTCATGGGACCGGGAGTCGCGCACACTCGGGAACGCGCGCTCGGTGGCATCGGCGATCGCCTCCCAGTCGAGCCGCTCCGGCATGCCCAGCTCGTCCGGGTCGATGACCGGGCGATCGGAGCCGTACAACAGCTGTTGCGGCCCCACCGCGCCAGCCACGGCACGCACGGCCGACGGGCCGTAGGAGGAGGTGTCGTAGAACAGCAGCGGGTCGGCCAAACGCGGAGTGGGCCCGCCGCGGGCGCGCAGCCGCTCGGCGTGCAGCGGCGCCAGGCCGGCGAGCATCGCGAACACCACGCGCAGGTCGGGGTAGTCGGTGCGCGCCACGCCGGCGAGGGTCAGCCAGGCGGCCTGCATCTGCGCGACGTAGCGGGTGAGTGCCGGCCACCACAGCGGATCGGCCAGCGAAGGGGTGGACGGCGAGAGCTCGCGATCGCGGCCCGGCCCCGGGTGGACGAACAGCGCCGCGCCGCGCGACTGCAGGCGGGCGAGCACCGGCCGCAGGCAGGCGAGTGCGTCGACCCCGGCCAGTGCGCCGGCGGGCAGTGAGATGCCGATGCACCCGCGGTCGAGCAGGCGATCGACGTCGTCGGGGCGGGGGCGGTCGAGCGCGATGGCGCCCCACACCGCAAACGGCGGGCCGAGCGCGAGCGCCCCGTCGTGGTAGGCGTCGAGCAGCGGCGTGGCCTGCTCGCGCGCGAGCGACTCGATGCCCAAAGGGCTTGATATGCAGAGGAAAGCCTCCGCCAGCTCGTCGCGCCGGAGCAGCGCCGCGCGGCGCGCGAGCGTTTCGCCGGAGGTGTCGATCACATAGGGACGCTCGCCGGCGAGGTGAAGCACGAGCAAATGGTGCTCGCGGCGCAGGAGCGGCAGCTCGTGGCGGGCCGCCAGCGCCTCCAGGAGGGACGCGGTCCAGAAGTGTTGATGTACGTCGATCTTGTTCATCGGGCGGGTTTTCGGCTGTGTGCGGCGCGGCCGAGAGCGACTGCGCGGAAATATACCACGTTTGTCGATCAAGTTTATGCACTTTATGCTTGACATGGATCACATTCCTGATAATGTCGATGGACAATGTCGCTCACCGCGCCGCTCGACACCTCCGAACGCAGGCCCGCCTTGACCCCGCGGGTGTGCGCGGTGGCGCGCGGCGGTGCGGGCGGGCGATGTAGAGGTCGCTGAAGCGGCCCTCTCCTCACACCGGGGGAGACCTCCCTCCCTCCTCCGGCTTCCACACCCAAGGGCGCTGGGCCGGCACTTTGGGCCGGCCCAGCGCCCGCCCCATCCGATCCCGCAGAAAGGAGATCCCATGCCACGCGTACTCGTGACAACCGACCGGCCCACTCAATCCGACGCGCGGGTGCTGCTCGACGAGCAGGTCCACCCCGTGCACCTCAGCAGCGACCACTCGGCGACGCAGTTCATCGAGCGGTTGGGCTGGGCGATCAACGACGCCGAGGAGCTCGAGCAGCCCTCGCGGCGCCGATGACGTCCGTGCTGATCGCCTCGGCGGCGTGGACGCTCACGATGCTGGTGGTCGTCGCGCTGTGCCTGGCCGCACAGCTCGGCGACCAGCCAGCCGAATGATGCGCTTCGGCGCGGCGGGCCGACGCCGCCACCGGCAACGATCGGGGCGGCGTCCGGTTCGCCACCTCGCGGCAAGCGACATGCCCCCGCCGCCGCACCTCACACGAGGCTGGTAGTCATCCGCTCGACTTCCTCGACCGAAGTGAGACCGTCCCTGACCTTCGCGATGCCGTCGTCGCGCAGGCGGCGCATGCCCTGCGCGGCGGCGGTGGCGGCGATCTCGTCGACCGAGCCGTGCTGGAGCACCAGCGTGCGGATGTCCTCGCTGATGCTCATCACCTCATACAGCCCCACGCGCCCGCGGTAGCCGGTGCCCGCGCAGCGCGAGCAGCCCGCGGGAGCGTAGGGCTGGGCGTCGAGGCCGTACTCCTGCAGCACCGACTCCGGCAGCGTCGCCAGGCGCTTGCAGTGGGGGCAGAGCCTGCGTACCAGCCGCTGCGCCACCACGCAGTCGACCGCGGAGGAGATCAGAAACGGCTCGATGTCCATGTCCACCAGCCGCCCCAGCGCGCTGGGGGCGTCGCGCGTGTGCAGCGTGGAGATCACCATGTGGCCGGTGAGCGCCGCCTCCACGGCGATGTGAGCGGTTTGGCGGTCGCGGATCTCGCCCACCATGATCACGTCGGGGTCGGCGCGCAGCATCGAGCGCAAGCCGGTGTCGAACGTGACGCCGGCCTTGGGGGCCACCTGCATCTGCTTGATCCCGGCGATCCGCGACTCGACCGGATCCTCGATCGTGATGATCGAGCGCGCGCCGTCGTTGAGCGCGCCCAGCGCCGCATACAGCGTGGTGGACTTGCCCGAGCCGGTGGGCCCGGTGACGAGCACCGCGCCGTGCGGACGGCGAACGGCGGACGCGAAGCGGTCGCGCTCCTCGGGCTGCATCCCCAGCGAGTCGAGGTCGCTGACCACCACGCCTTTGTCGAGGATCCGCATCACCGCGCCCTCGCCGTACACCAGCGGCAGCGTCACCACGCGGATGTCGATGCGCCGGCCTTCGACGTTGAGCGCCAGGCGGCCGTCCTGGGGGGCGCGGCGCTCGGAGATGTCGAGGTCGGCCATGATCTTGATGCGCGACACCATCCCGGTGGCCATCCGCCGGCGCACGGTGGCGGCCGGATGGAGCATCCCGTCGACGCGCAGCAGCACCCGCGTGTCGGTCTCTTCGGGGTTGATGTGGATGTCGGAGGCGCCCTGTTGCACGGCCTGCGCGATGATCGAGTGCACCAGCTTGATCACCGGCGCATCCTGGTCGGCCTCCTCGGCGAGCGCTGTGGCGATCGGCTCAGCGCTCTCTTCGCCGTCGACCGTTTCACCGATCTGCTCGATCGCTCCCTCCAGCCGCCCGAGGCGCGAAGCCAGCAGCTTGACGTCCTCGGCCGAAGTTGCCGCCACCCGCACGCGGCGGCTGGTGATCATGGCGATGTCGTCAATCGAGAGGATGTTGGTGGGGTCGGCCATCGCCAGCAGCAGCGCGCCGTCCTCCATGAAGCGCACCGGCACCGCCTGGTAGCGCTTGATCGCCTCGGCGCTCAACAGGTTGACGGCGCCCATGTCGGGCTCATACACCGACAGGTCGACGTAGTCGAGCCCAAACCGTTCGGCCACCACCCGCGCCAGCTGGTCTTGGCGCAGCACCCCCTGCTCCACCAGCACCTGCCCGGTGGGCTTGCGCTGCGTGCGCGCCGCCTCCACCGCCTGCTCGACCGCATTGCGGTCGGCGAAGCCGAGGTCCACCACCACCTCGCCGATGCGCCTCACCGAGCGTCCGGGGCGCAGCGGGGCGCTGAGGCCGTTGGCGGCGCCGGCGGTTGGCTCCAGCCCATTGGCGGGCGGACGCTCCAGCACCGCGATCACCGCCGGGCGCTCCAACACTGCGGTTGCGGCAGGAGAGGAGGAGGAGGGAGGGGGCGGCTCGGGCGCCGATTGGGCGGCGGCGGGCGACTCGAGCACAGACAGCTCCGCAGCCGCCTCAGGAGGGGCGCCGGCACCCGCGGGGGCCGCGAGCGACATTTGCGCGGTGACCGTCGCGGGCACACCGGATGACACCGGAGCAGAAGCCGCGGGCACCGTGACCGATGCCGCCGCAGTCGCACTCGATGGCGCGAGCGGGGGGGTCGATCCCGGCGCAGGAGCTGCCGCGAGGGCAGAGGAGGCCACCGGGGCGGGGGCGGCCGCGGGCTCAGGGGTCGGGGCAGGGGCGTGGGCGGCCGCCGGCTCAGGAGTCGGGGCAGGCACGGGGGCGACCGCCGGCTCAGGAGTCGGGGCAGGCACGGGGGCGACCGCCGGCTCAGGGGCAGGGGCAGGGGCGACCGCGGGAGCGGTGGGTGAGGGAACGGTGGGCTGCGACGTGGGGCTCGGGGCCTCGGCCTCGCGCGTCTCGGCCTCGCGCGCCCCGCGTCGGCGTCGAAACCAACTCATCGCTGTCTAATCGGCATCATCGCCACGCCGCTTGACCGTGCCTAGCACGGATGCACCGGCGGCGCGCAACGGCGGCCGGCGTGGCAGGTAGAGACGGCTGTGCGCTACGGCCCGTGCTCGAAGGCGCCCTTCAGGTGGGCGTCGAGCGCGTTGCAGCGGTAGAGGGCGATCGCCTCGGCGCTCGCGAAGTGTCCGCCCGGGAGCGCTTCGGGGCCGTGGTGGGCAAGGATGCAGTGCTCCAGCGCCATCCGCCGCTCGGCGGACAACGAGCTGGGGTAGTGCGGCGCCAGCAACCGCAACCCCAGCTCGACGTGCCCGAGCAACCGCCCCTCTTCGCTGCGGGCGATCTCGGCGCCGTAGGTGAACTCGCGGGTCTTGCCGAGGTCGTGCAGCAGCGCCGCCGCCAGCAGCAGGTCGCGGTCGAGGCGGAGATGCAGAGTGCACAGCTCCAGGGCCAGCGAGGCAACTGCCACGGTGTGCTCCAGCAAACCGCCGAGGTAGGCGTGGTGGTTGCCCGCGCCCAATCGCCCGGTGCCCCCCGGCCGCGGGGCGGCGGGCACCGAGCAAGGTGCGCGGCGCAGCTCACGACGAAGCTCGGCGTCGGCCAGCACGCGCTCCACCAGACCGCGCAGGCCGGCGTCGTAGAGCTCGCGCGCGAGGTGCTCGTAGAAGCCCTCGAGCTCGTCGAGGTCGCGATGGGCGACCGGCAGGAAACCCTCCGGGTCGGGTTGCTCCCCCCCGGCTCCGGCGATCGCGCGCAGCTCGATCTGCAACTGCTCGCGGAAGCGCCCCACGCGCCCCTCCACTCTCACCAGCTCGCCCCGCTCGAACCGTCCAGCCAGCAGATCGGCGTCGCGGAAGGCGCGCGCGAGGATCGAGCCGGTACGGTCGCGCAGCTCCACCGTCAGGTAGGGGGTGCCGTTGCGCGACAGCTGACGTTCCTTGCGGGCACACGCAAACACGCCCTCCACCTGCTGGCCCTCGCGCAGGGTGGCAACGGTGGGCTGTTCCTCCGCGGCGGTATCCATCACCGCATGATGTACGGTGAAGCGGATGCAGCCGTTGATCTGGGATCGTCGTCCGACGGGCCTTCGCGCCCCGGCGATGGTGTGCGCGTTCGAGGGCTGGAACGACGCGGGCGACGCCGCCTCCTCGGCGGTCGCCTATCTCAGCCGGGCGCTGTCGGCCGAGCGCTTTGCGCATGTGGACACCGAGGAGTTTTTCGACTTCCAAGCCAACCGCCCCCGTATCCGCCTCTCTCCGGGCGGCGACGATCTCACGCCCGCTCGTCGTGAGATCGACTGGCCGTCGGTGGACATCTACGACGCGGCCGTTCCCACCGCCCCGCGCGATCTGGTGCTGGTGCGCGGCGTGGAGCCGTCGCTGCGCTGGCGCACGTTCAGCGAGCTGATCGTCGAGCTGGCCGAGGCGCTGGGAGTGCGCATGGTGATCACCGTCGGCGCGCTGCTGGCCGACGTGCCCCACACGCTGCCGGTGGCGATGACGGGCTTCGCCACCGATCCCGCGCTGATGGAGCGGCTTGGCGGCGCCAACCGTGCCAGCCGCTACGAGGGACCGACGGGGATCGTGGGGGTGCTGCACAGCGCCGCAGGCGCGGCCGGGCTGCCGTCGGTGAGCCTGTGGGCCAGCGTCCCCCACTACGTCGCCGCCGCGCCCTGCCCCAAGGCGACGCTGGCGCTGGTGCGCCGCGTGGAGGATCTTGTGGGGGTCTCGATCGACCTTGACGAGCTGGAGGAGGCAGCCGCCAGCTACGAACGCCAGGTGGGGTTGGCGGTGTCCAGCAACCCGGAGGTGCAGGCATTCGTGGAGAGGCTGGAGCAGGACGCCGAAAGCGCGGAGGATGAGGAGGGCGAGGAGCGGTGGGGAGCCGACTGGGGGCCGATGTCGCCCGACGACCTGCCCTCGGGCGAGCGGCTGGCGAGCGAGTTCCAGCGCTTTCTGCGCCAGCAGGGGGATCAGAAGCCGCCCGGCGGGGGCTGAGCGTAAGGCGGCCCGGGGATGGCTGCGGCGCAAGCAGCCCGGAGAGGTGGCTGAGCGCGAGCAGCCCGCGGAGGTGGCTGAGCTCGTAAGCAGCCTGCGGATGGCTGAGCGCGAGCAGCCCGCGGATGGTGATTAAAAGGTCGGCGGGGCGGCTTGGCCGCCCCGCCGACTGAGGGAGGAGAGGGTCCTACTCCTGCCGGCGGGATATGAGGCCGACAGACTCTCCCGCGCCCTGGCCTCTCCACAAACCGGGGGCGGGGGAAGCTCGATCGTTTATACGAGGTTGAGCACGCGCTCCTGCAGGCGGTTGGCGAGGTCGGCGCCGTCCTCCAGACGTGCGCGCACCGCATCCTCGAACTGGCTCTGGGTCTTTTCGAGCTGCGCTTGGGTCTGCTCGACCCGCGAGGTCACGCCCTTGGTGAGGCGTCCGCGGCGCCGATCCAGCTCGCGCCGGCGCTGGCGCAGTTCGCGCTCCACACGAGTGCGGGTTTTGCGGACCTCGCGCTCCAGCCGCGTGCGGGCGGCGCTGCCGCGGTGCTCGAATTTGCGCAGCTGGTTCTGCGCCTTGGTGGGCGTTGAGTAGCTGGCGATCGCATCACTCACGCTCGTCACCACCCGCTCGCGGGCGATCAGCGCGGCGCCGACCGGGATCAGCACAGCCCGTTCGGCGTAGTCGCCGACGAGGTCGGTGGTACCCCGAACCGGACGAGCGGCGCGCCCGCGCGCCGACGCCCGGGCGCCCGGGGTCTTGGCGGTGGCTTTGGCTTTGGTGGCACCGCGCGAGCGAGCCGCGTTGGCACGGGTTTTGGTCGCGCCGGAGCCGGTCCGTTTGGGGCCCGCCGCCCGTTTGGGCGCGGTCGATGCTTGCGGTGCGACGGTTGTGGGGGTGGTCGTGTCAGGCATTGAGAGGTGTCTCCTGTGGTTGCGCTCTTCTCGGGGGAGAAATCGATGGGTACGTTTGTTCTATGCGGCCGCTGGTTGGCTGACTGCGAACATGTGTTTGTACCCGGCGCTTCCCAGATCGTTACACGGGCAGCTTAGCACGACCCACAGGGGCCTCAATAACAGGCATTATCCTGCTTGACTTTGTGACGTACGGAACATTTGTTCGTCCACGCGGGCGGGGTCAACCTCTCTGGGCAGTTTCAAGGTCGGCGGTTGGCGCCGAGCGCAGAGCACGGCGCGACTGCGGCGGGCCGCGTCAGCTTTTGGCTTCGATGAGCTGCCCTGAGCCGGGTGCGTCAGCGTCGCGGATCGTGGCGTTGTGCCTGCCGCGGACGGCAGGCCGAGTTATGTGCGTGGAGGAGTTGTCCGTTGTTGGGGACACACCAGTCGCAGCGGCCAGCCGGCGCACGCTCCAGTGCGTACTGCCATCAGGTGGTGTGTGGAGCGTCTGTTATGGCTGGTTTCGTTCGCTCGCGGTCACCGATTCCGCTTCCGCGAGGTCGATGTTGGCGTCCAGGATCGCGGTGTTGCGCCCCGGACGGGAGGGCAGGCCGATGATCGCGTCGACTATCGAGGAGCCCAACACGCCGCCGCAACCGGTCGCTTCGGGCACGCTGAAGGAGTTGTTCACAAGCGAGGCGCCGCTGCCGACGACCGCTTCGAATCCGTGTTCGACGACGCTCTCTTCTTCGCCCGGATGGCCGGCGATCGGGCGGTTCGGCGGTGGCGGGCTCGTCGTGCCATCGGTGAGTTCGATCTCGACCGGGTTCGCTTCCCCACCCAGATAACAGTTGCTCCCGAGCACGCTGTTGTCGAGTTTCACCTTCAACGGCATGGTCAGAGCGTCTCCGTGTTCTTCGAGGAGGTTCGTGATATCGAGCTTCACCGCGCTCAGGGGGCCGGCGAGTTCCGCGGTTGCCGTCACTTCGGTGCGGCTCGTCACGGCGCCGGCCCCCAACAGCCCGCCGGGGACATTCAGCGCGGTCCGCGAGAGCGTGTTCCCGTCTTCGGCCCCAGCGAGAACGTACGCGTTGACGTTCGGCCCGGGAGCGTGGATCAGCCCGCCCTGCAGCGTGATCGTCTTGCTGATCGGCACGATCTCTTTGCCGAGCACGAACTCGCCGCCGGTGATGTGCGCCACGAGACATTGAGCGACCGCGGGATTGCCCAGGGGGCAGTCGGAGAAGACCGCGAACACTCCTCGCGGGTGATGCTGCGCCGCCGCCGCCCGGCCCGGACTCGACAGGGCGACCACCGAAATCGTCACCGCGGCGAGCCGCCCCAAACCGCCGCGCCAGTGGGGCGCCAGCCGCCACCCGAAGACCGACAACGATGGTGTGCGTGCGCCGAACATGAGCCCTCAGCCTTTCCTCTTCGTCCGGTGGCCACGCCCGCGCGCCCTCTTCGGGCGCGCCCTCCTCGCCTTGCCGCAACCCTGAACTTCGACCTTCGTCTTGGCCGCGATCTGCGCGCCGTTCTGCGCAGTGAATTCGGTCGGCATCACGAGCTTCTTCTGCTTACACAGGTTGCCGAGCGCGGTGAGCGCCGAGAATTCGCCCTCGGGGAGCGTCAGTTCAAACGTGCTGAAGGGCGTGTCGGGGACAGTCTTGAACGTCGTGCTGGTGACCCCGGCTTTACTGATAAACGTCGTCCCAACGACGTCCACAGTCACGCCATCGCCCTGCAGCACCATCGTCAACGACGGGAACGCTTCGCCGCCGTGGCTGACGAAGATCGCCGGGCCTTCCAACGCCACCGGCAGGATCGGCGTGTGCACGACCGCCATCCCGATCCTCGACGCCGGCGGACACCCTGCGGGGTTCGCTTCAAACTGCTGTCCGGTGCACGCTTTTCGCAGCGTCGTCAACCGGGAGGGCAAGGCCCTCGGCAGTTCGACTTTGACGCGGGCGATGTTCGCCTGCGTGCCCTGCGGCGCGTTGGGCTCGGAGAGCTTCGCGGTGAGACTCACGCCATCCAGCCTCGTGTCTTTCGCCGGTTTCGAGAAGACGCGGAATTTCGGGGCGAACTTCAGGTTCGCGCAGCTGGCGGTCTGAAACGGCGAGGAGATCGTCGCGCTGGCGCCTTCGTGGGCGGTAAGGGTGCTGCCAATCGCCATCGGGGCGCAGCTGGTGGGATTGATGATGAAGTTCGGCCGGTCGATGTACACGCGGATGTCGCGGACGTGGGTGACGATCCCGTCGATGATCGTCGGGATCGGTTCGCTGGTCGTCGGACTGACGCTGACCTGCGCCGTGGAGGGATCGATGTTCAGCCCAAAGCGCAGCACAACCGTCCCCAGGTCGAACGGGCCGACTTTCGCGGAGGTGATGCTCACGAGCGAGAACGGCGCGCATCCGGGCGTGTCCGCCGCGCAGGCGCCCTTGCCGTTGTAGGGGCCGGCAAGGTAGATCTTGCCGGGGACGTACGCCAGCACGGCGCCCACACCGGTGCCGACCAGCGTGTGGCCGACCTGGCTTGAGGCAGGGCAGGAGGGGTTGGCTTCCTCTTGCGCCCCGGTCTCGCGCCTGGCCGCTTCGATATCCGCCTCCGGACAGTAGGGGATCCCGGTCAGGTCGCCGGTCAATCCCGGCGGCAGGTTCGTGGAGAAGCCGGCAATCTCCTGGTCGGCATCGCCACGCGTCAGGTGCAGGTAGAACGGGCTGAACGCACCCGCGTTGTTGTTCAACGTCCCCGACTGGATGCCCGGGTGAAACGGCGGCACCCCACCCGTGGGGCACGGACCGCCGCCGACACCGCTCGTGATCGTAAACGCCGAGGTGTCAATGACGGGCGCGAGGGGTTCCGACCAGGGCGTCAATTCGGCCTTCGTTTCATACGTCCCGCACGTCGGCGGGGTGATCAGCGGCGCCTGCTGACCTTCGCGGAAGTGGAAGTTGAAGTGGCTGAACGGCAGTGGCGGGTTGTTTTCGAAGGTCGTGACCAACTGGCCGGTGAGGGGGTTGGGGGTGACCTTTCCCGCGAGTTTGATCAAAACCCCCGTTTCTGGGTTCTTCGCCACGAGGTACAGCGCCACGAGCGAGCCGAACGGGTTTTCATGGGGCTGGGCGATGTAGATGTTCCCGTGAATCTTCTGCGTCAACACCGGCGTTTCGATTTCCACCGTCCCGAGCTTCGATTCGTTGGGGCATCCCGCTCCCGGGGCGGACTCGATAGTTTCCCTGGCGTAGTCAGCTGGTGTGCAGCCCACGAGCCCGACACCGGCGGAGGGGTTGATCGTGAAGCCTTCGGGCAGCGTGACCGCGGTCGCGTTCAGCTGCGACTGCGCGAGACCTTCCTCGTTTGTGAGACCTTCGTTCTTGAAGTTGACATTGAAATCCAGGCCGCTGGGCGACGAGGCGCTATTGGTGGTCGGGCCCGACTGGATCGTCGAATCGAACGGCAGCTGGTTGCAGCCCTTCAGCGGCGGCGTCTGTTCGGAGGACTGATAGTCCCCGAACACTCCCGGCTGCGTCCACGAGTCGACTTCCACCGACGCCTGCAGCGGACCGGCACACGACGTCGGCGTCGTGAGGAACGCAGGGGGATGTTGTTCTTCGGGACTGTTGCAGGCACCGTGGTTGGTGAGGCGCGATTCGGCGAGGCAGCTCCAGCCGCGCGAGTTGTCGTGGCGCGGATCGCCCGGCGTGCCCCACACTGTCACGCGCGCGCTGATCAACCCTGCGCCCTGGGTAATGTTCGTGCTGTCCACGTCGATGCCATAGTCTTCGCTCACGCCGGGCACGACGCCTTCGCCCGGCCCCGAGCGCAAAGAGGCGTCGAGCAGGACCGGAACGTTCCCGAGCGGGATCGCGAACCCAAAACGGGCGGGCTCCCCGAAATATGTTTCGACCGCGAACAGGGGGACGGTGATGATCGAATACCGGAGAAAGGCCGGTTCGAAGATCGTCACTGACGCGACCCCGACCGCGCTCTGGGCGGAGCAGCCGTTTTCCTCAGGATTGGCCCCACTGCCAACCTTGAAGACCAGGAACTGGCTGAGGCTGCAGGTGGGGATCGGCGTCGGGTCGCCGATGAAACCGGCGGGAAACTTCGTGAAGACGTCCTTCGCCATACCCACAGGTTCAACTGACGGCTTGTGGAACTGATTTTCAACCGTCGTCTTGTCTGGTCCCTGGTTCAGCGAGACGGTCGTGGTCATTTGAAACGGATGAGACCCCGCCTTGGTGTCCAGCCCGCCTCCTTCTTCTTCGAACCGAGTACTGAAATCTTCGATACCGAACGGTGTCGGTTGTTCGCTGAACACCAACGCTCGTGCCAGCGACGCCGCCGGAGCACCACCACCGGTTGCGCTTGCCCGGTTCAGTTCGCCCGCGTGAGCACCGGGCTTGACTCTCACCGCGATCCGGACTTCGAGCTCGCCGAACGGCGGGAGCGCGCCTTCCAGGCTGCACGAGAGCTTCGCCAGCGAGCACGGCAGCGCACCGAATTCCTGCGGGTCTGCTCCATGTTCGGATTCGCTGCCGGCGATACCCACAGCTTCAAGTCCTTCGGGCAGCGTGTCGGCGATCGTGACCGGCGAGGATTCGCCGTCCACGTCCGCATCGCCGAGATTCTCGGCGATCACCGCAACCTCGCCCGTTTCACCCGCCTGCGAGGGTAGGTACCCCGGACGCGACACCGACGTCAACTGCCACCACGGCGAAGCGGCCAACGCTGAGGAGCTAGAGAAAGCAAGGACAGCCAGCGTAGCCGCGACGCAGAGTCCGGCCCTTTGCATCCAACCTACTGGCCGGCGGATCGAACTGGTCATGTTACTTCCTCCCCTTCGCCGACTTATGAGCCGATCTCTTTGCTTTCCTTGGCCGCTTCTGTTTGACACACTTGCCGTGGCTGAGTTTTTTGGGCTCCTTGCATTTCACCGTCTTCTTCGTAACTTTCGCAGGCGGCGCGAGCGGCGTTATGAGGTTCCCGGGGCCGCTGAAGGTGAGTGAGCCGGGGGTCGGGTCGTTCGGCGCTTCGACGAAACCCTGGCACGCATCGCCCTGGCATTCCACCGGCTTCACCGGTTCGGTTTCGCCGCCACCGACACGCGCATCGTAAACGTCATATGCGCTGTCGGTATCACGACTGGAAAGCTGAGCCGCAGTCAGAAAGAACACATCGTCGCCGTTTTCCGAAGCGTCGAGGAACGCTGATTCACGACCAGAGGTGCCAGAGGAAATCAATCCCACACACCCATCCGTCTGCGCGCTATAAACCTGGGCAGCGGTGCTTTTTGAACTCGAGCAGGAGCCAACCCCTTCGGGCTCGTACTCGTACACGTCCAACGCCCCGTTTGAGTCCTGCGGAACGAGCCCATCGGTCGCATTGAAGAACAGGCGGCCTGAATCCAAGAGGTAGCGATCCTGATAACCGGCGACACCCTCGTTCATTTCATTATAACCAGGAACGTTGGCCGCAACCAGATCGTTTTCCGGCCAAGCGACTCTGGCGATGCCCCCGATCTCTGTTCCCATCTGTCGCGCTTCGACTCCGTGCGGACGGGCACCTGAAGGGTCGCAGGACGGGCACACGACGAGGTTTGCCGCAGCGCTGTACAGGTAAACCTCGGCGACCGGCTTACCCGTCACAACATCACGACTGTCGTACTTCGTCAGCGGCCGCTGCGACATAAACTCCAACCATTCACCGTTGCGCGAGACGCGCGTCGGCTGTTCGCGAAGATTGGGAGACCAATCGCGGGCCGCCGTACTCGAAAGGGCCGCTACGAACGTGGTAACCCCGTCGTGGGATACATAAAGATTGCAGATGCTTTTTTCATCGTTGGCTCCGCAGTCGGCCGGCTTGGCTTCTTCCGCTACCGCGCCGTTGTCGACCTGGTTGTGGGCCAGAACACCGTTTGCGAAGAAGTACACGAACGATCCGTCTTCGCTTGCGCCAGGGATGAAACCTTGCACATTTGCGCTTTCGCTGCTGTTCGCGGGGGTCAGGTCGGTGAGATCGCATTCCAGTTCGCCCGATTCGCCCGTCACGACCTGACAACGGTAGAGGTCCGGACGGTTTTCAGTCGCGCCTGACCCAGGGGTCAGCTGCTGTGTGTCTGTGAAGAAGATCACCGAATCGTCGCTCGAAGCATCCTGGAAGGTCGGCGCGACCGGACCCTTGCCGCTGCCGCCCTTGTTACGGTCCAGTTGCAACGTTTCCTGGCTTTCGAGATCGCGCAGATACAGATGGAGACCTCCCTTGGTCTCAGACCATACGACGCGTGAGCCGTCCGTGGAGATCGCGTTGCGCGTGTCATTCCCGGAGCCAAGCTCTACGCCTTCGGGCGCGGGACCGCCCACACCGGGAAGGATGCTGATCAGTTGCGGCTGGCCGGCCGACCACTCATACAGGCTGTATTCGGGTGCGCTTTCGGTGAGAGACGCCTTCGCCATCAGGACGACATGCGCGAGATCGGGGCTCGCGCCAAGGAACTGCGGCCCGCAGAAGACACCGTCACAGTCGCTACTTTCTTGGCCGAATTCAGTGCCGGCAGGAACATTCGCAAACCCTGCCTTGCCGGTGACCAGCGGGTGGTAGCAGGAGCTTGTGCAACCTGCGGCTTGATCGCCAGCGGGAAAGTCGGAGCGCAGGTACGGAGTCTTTTCCGAGGCTTCCGCCGAGATCGACGGAACGAAGCCGCCGACCGGTTCGACGATCGCCGAGGACAGGTCGGGTGAGAACAGCTTATATTCAGGACCCGGCCCCGCCAAGGAGCCGACTGGGCTTTCGTGCGGGGTCGCGATATCGACTGATGCCCAAGCAGTTGCAGAGCGGGTGGAGAGAACCTGGACCTGCCCGACGGCGTTACCCTGCGGCACGGCTTCGGTCGGAGCGTTCGCAAGGTAGGAGATCGCTTCGCCATTAATGGCGGCCTGGATACCCCTCGGTTCGATGCCAGCACCGTGCTTGTCGGGCGTAGACACCAGTTCCCACGCGCGGCCGTCCGGGAGCGAGAAGCTGCCGATCGGCTCCGTGGTGAAGATCTCGTCGGGTCCAATCGCTGCTTCGACGCCTTCGCCGAGTACGCTCTCGGCGACCACCCGGTAGTGGTAGGTGACCCCGTGCTCCAAGCCCATAAGTTCGAATGTGGGGGTTTGTTCGGAGCCCGCCGCGCCCAGGGTCGTCTCCGGCGTGGATCGTGTATACACACCCGCTTCACGGCCGTATTCGACGCGCACACGGGTCGCGACATTATTCGGGTCAACCTGCGCCTGAAGGACCGCGTCCGTCGAGGTGACTTCAAGCGGAGAGGCGTTTTCCACCACGGGCGGGCCGATGGTGAGGTCTTCGCCGAAGCGGGGCTCGTGGTTGAATTCGTTTTCGTCGTTTGCGTTGGAGGCGACCAGGCGATAGTGATAGGTCTTGGCGGCTTGCAGGCCGGTTACGTTGGCCTGGACTTCGACTTCCGCGTTGCCTTTGCCAATCTGGGCGGCGGTCTTGTCGCAGGGTTCGGAGTGTTCGTAGGGCTTGCCCGCTTCACCCCATTCGAGGCGACAGCCCTTGGTGCCGGCGTTCAGTTCGATCCCCGAGGGGTTGACGGTACCGGTGAGGGTGGCGGAGGTACGGGTGGGGTTCAGCGGCCTAGTGGTGTGGACTTCCGGGAGAGTAAGGAGAGCGAAGACGGCCACCCTGTCCGTTTCGGTGACGTATAGAGGCTTGGCGGAGGAGGAGGCGTCGATCGCGATGCCCTCGGGGGATTCGGAGATGAGGCCGGCCCCGAAGGTTTCCGCCGGTTCGCAGCCGGGCTCGGGGACTTCTGGGGTGATGACCGGGTGACAGGAGGAGTCGTAGCGCTTGAGCAGGCTGACCTGTCCGAACTTGCCTTCGGCGCCGTACAAGTAGAGTTCCCCGCTGGTGGGGTCGACGGTTAGGCCCCGGGGGTGGAAGACAGATTCACTGCCTCCACTGGACTTGACTTCGGCCGCCGAGGGGGCGACCTGGCCGATTTCTTTGCCGGTCGATTCATACTTCCTGAGGACCTTGTTGCCAAGTTCGTCGACATAGACGTTGTCTTCTGAGTCGAGGGCGAGGCGGCCGGCGGCGTGGCTCCAACCGCCGGTGAACGCGCCTTCGGGGTTGAACTCGAAAACCTTGCCGTAGAGTTCGTCTACCCAGAGGTTGCCGGCGGGGTCGACGGCGATGCCCGTAATTTCGGCGAAGGGGCCGGCGATCGGGGCGGGCGGATCGGCGACGGCGGAGCCGGTGAGCTGACCGTTGGGGTTGGGGGTGGTGTCGCCCCAGCTTTCGATGGGCTGCCCGGAGGAGTCGAACTTCTCGATGGTGCCGGCAGGGGCGAATGTGCCGGTGGAGATATAGACGTCGCCCTTGGAGGGGCCGGTGGAGTCATCGACGGCGATGTAGGTGGGTCCTTCTGTGGGGGCAGGGCCCGCTGTGGGTGTCGCCGGCTGGCACTGGGCGTGGCAGACCTCGAACGAGCTATGCCCCTGCAGTGGGGTGGAGACGGTGACCGTGGCGGAGGAGGGAGTGAGGCGGCCGGCGTCGGCGGTGAGCTGGGGAACGTAGGTGTCGGCCAGCCGGCCCTTGAATTCGACCGTCCAGGGACCCCCGGCGGAGCCGGTGAGAGCCACGTTGCCGGCACCGATGCCGGGCAGGACTTCGAGCGCTGCGGCCACTTCAGCCACGGTTGCGTTGTGAGGGATCGGAGCGGTGGTCTCGGTGGCGGCGATCCGCTCGTTGCCGCTTGGGTCGATCGAGGTGGCCGACAGAGTGAAGGAGCCGGTGGTGGAGTCGATCGCCGCGACGGTGGTGGTGGCGTCGAGCCAGATTTTGGCGCCCGAGCTGACCGCGGGGGCTGAGAGGGTCAGCGTCCCGGCGCCGACCGAGGCGATCGTGGTGCCGGCGGGGATACCGCTACCTTTGATCGGCTGACCGGTGGCGAATTGGCCGGCGCTGGTAGTTAGCGAGGTGACGGTCGGGGAGCCAGCGGTAAGAATACCCTCGCCGTCGGCCGAGTCGACCTCGGTGGCGTCACCAACGCGCAAGGCGCCAGTGGCGTCGGTGGTGGCAATGACCTGGTTGGAGCCTTCGGCGGTGGTTCCATCGACAGTGGCGCTGGTCAGCGTGAGCGTGAAGGAGCCGCCGCTGGGAGAGCTACCGGGGGTGATCGTCTGGCGCTCGTTGTTGGCGACGTTGCCAGCAGCTTCGGCGACGCTGATGGCAACGCCGGATGCGGTGGCCGTGGCCGGCTTTGAAAGCGTGAGAGTACCTACGCCGACGGCTGTAATCTGCGTTTCGGGTGGGATGCCGGCGCCGGTGATTTCCTGTTCGGGGAGGAAGGTGCGATCGGTTGCGGTGATTGAGGTGATGAGCTTGGAGCCGGGGGTGAGATCGCCGGTGCCTTCGGCGCCCGCGGCAAGGACGCCGAGGCCGAACATGAACAGGAAGTGGCCTTCGGAGTCGAACTTCTCGACGCGCCGGCCGAAGCCGTCGCCACCGAGGTTGTCGATAACGTAGACGTCGTGGCTGGAGGAGTCGACGGCAATCGATTCGGGGGCGGCGAGCGGGTAGGGGTTGGCCGGGAAGGGCGCGGGGTTGGAGGCGGCTCCGAACGTTCCGGCATACAGGCGCGCCTGCTTGGCCATGGCCGGAGGGGCAAGGACAAGGAGGGCAGCGGCGCAGATCAGAACCGGGAAGAGTCCGCGCGAGGGCGCACCACTCCCTCCTATGGAGAGCAGGCTCGAGCGCGTGGCGAAGCTCCCGGTCGGACGGGACAGCATGTTGGCGTTTCGCTTGGCGTTCACGCTTGCTCCTTGGGTCGATCTGAGTGTGCGGAAAATGTGCGGTGGCGCTGTAGGCGATACTGGTGTGGGGGATGCAGTGGCCGGGCTCCCCGGAACACAGCGTTGTGTCCCGGGAGTGGCCGTATGAGATTGCTGCGGTCGGCTAGGGAGCGGTCACCGCCCAGGTACCGTAGGCGTTGCCACCCTTGGCAAAGAAGGACTCCAAGATGGCCCCGGCAGTGGAGGCGCCATTGCTCGCAGGACTGGCTCCGGCGGCACCGGCCTTGAAGATGGCATCATTTTCTGGTCCGGCGTGTTCGACTTCGGTGACGTAGATGCAGAGGTCTCCCGGGGCCGCTTTCGGTTCTTCGGCGTTCCCCAAGCAGACCGTCGAAGGCTCCGGCCCGACCGTGGAGTTGATCTGCATTCCTTTTTCGATGACCTGCACCTGACATTCAGGGTGGCCTGTCTTTCCACACGATGCGGCGTTTTCCAACGGCGCCGCAAGCGGGATCGTGAAGGAGATTGGAATGCGAGTAACTCCTTCGGCGCCTTCCGGCTCAGCGAAACCCCAGGTGCCGGTCTCGGTGGTGTTCGAAGGCAGCGTGCAATGTTCTTTCGCGCACACGCCTTCGGGGCCGGTTTTCCCGGTGATGCCTTTACCTTCGGGGCCAGTTGCGCCGGTCGCGCCTGTTGCTCCGGTTGCTCCTGTGGCGCCGATCGGGCCCGTGGGACCGGCCGGGCCAGTGGCCCCCGCCGGACCGGTCGCTCCCGTGGCCCCGGTCGCGCCCTTCGGGCCGGCGGGGCCGCGGGGTCCCTTGGGCGTGGACTTCTTCTTGGCGGCGCTCGCCGTCAGCGTGCCGTGCGAGACCGCCACGCTCGCGGGATTGGATCCCCGCTCACCCGGGTGGCCGCTAGTGCCGCCGGTCGCGGCGAACGCGCCGCCGGTGAGGGCGAAGACCAAGGCCGTCAGGGCCAGGACCGTCGCGGGGTTGATGTGCTTACGTACTCGTTGGAACATAATTATTTCTTCTCCTGGGAAGCGGGACTTACGCCCCTTGATGGTGTTGTGCAAGCGCACCCGCGGGAGCCTCGACCGGCGCGTGCATGCGGATGCTCTGCGCAACCCGCTCACCCTGGGGGGTGAGCGCCCACGCGTTGGGCTCGCCCTTGGCATGTCCCGCCCCGGTGTTGACAAGCAGGCCACAGCGCTCCAGACGGCGCAGGAGCTTTGAGATCTGCCCGGGGTCGGTGATGCCGGCGGCGGTCGCCACCTGGCGGTTGCTCGGATCGGACCCCCGGCAGGCCAGCTCGGCGATGCCCTCCAGCACCCTTGCCGTCCTGTGGGTGAGGCGCAGGTTCACGCCCGCGAGCGGGTCGCGGGCGCTCCGCGGCGCGTCGGGTTGCGCTTGCGGTGGTGCCGCGGGCGGAGTGAGCGCCGTCCGTGCTCGTTCGCGCTTGGCGGCCGCGGGACCAAGGTAGGGCAGCACGATCATCGCCATCAACTCACCCAGCAAGCTCGCCAGCGCCTCGCGTTCTCGGCGCGAGAGCCGGGAGTGGACGATCGTGAACGCCGCCCCCACTAGACCCTCGGCGGTCAGCGGAGTCAGGTTCTCGCCGCGCGGGCCTTCGCCGCGGCCCTCGTCCACCGCCACCGCCAGCCGGGCGAGGACCGCCTCGCGGCGCGCCAGCACCGAAGGGCCCGCGCGCAAGGCCTGCACCACACACACCCCTGCCAGCGCCGGCTCGCGATCGAAGAACTCCAGGATCGTCCACACGCCCGTGCGGACCCGCTCGCGCCACGGCAGCCGCTCGAGGCCCGCCGTGGCGAGCTGTTCTCCGATGACGGCGACCACCTCCTCCAGTACCGCCACGAAGCACTCGTCGCGGTTGGCAAACATCTGGTAGAAGGTGCGTCGCGACACCCGCGCACGCTCGGCGATCCGCCCTACCGTCGCCTGTTGGTAGCCCAGTTCCTCGCTCACGGCGACGGCGCCCGCCAGCAGCCGCGAGCGCTGGATCTCGTCGATCTGCGCGCGTGGAACGCTCACACCGCTCAGACGCGCGCTCGCCGGCAGCGCCAGCGCGCTCTTGCCACGCGCGGCGCTCACGCCCGCCCCCCGGAGCACAGCCCGGACCCTCCCCGCAGGGGGAACGTTGAAAGGCCCGCGAAGGCCAGAGGATGAGGAGACTCTTCGGCTAGCGGCCTAGCCGAAGAGAGAGAGAGAGAGAGAGAGATGCGACAGCGCCAAGCTGGCGCATCTAGCATCGCTCCTTACGCGACGTGCAAAGACTCCTGACACGTATTCCCCTCTCGAAACCACGCTGAATCCCAACTCCCTCATCCTTCGCGACCCGGCCCTCTACCCAACCTGCACCCTGCCAGCGCTTGACGTCAACCGCAAGACGCGGCGACCCAACCAGATCCTATGTTTGCCGTAACCCCATCAAGAGGTCTGGCAATGACCAAAAGAGACCGTACACCACATCCTCACTCTTGTCAATACCACAACAGGACGGCCCCTTGAATCACATCCCCAAATCAGCCGCTCGACGCCTCCCGCGTATCTGCAACCCGAGCTGGCAAACGGAACCGTTTAGGCCATGCGCGCCAGCCACAACTCGGGCGCCTGCAACTCATCGGCGGTCGGGAGATCCTCAGGCGAGCGCCACGCGCGCGCCAGCAGCCGCGGGCCCTCCTCCCCGCCGGCGAGCACCACGGCGTCGCAGAAGCGCCGGCCCTCCTCGTACTGGCGCATCTTCAACTCCAGCCCCAGCAGCCGCTCCAGCACTCGCCACGGCAGGCCGCGGTGCTCGCGGCGGCGCGTCATCGCCGCGCGCAGCGTGGGCAGCGACGGGAGCACCTCGGCGCCCACCGCATCCATCACGTGCTCGGCGTGCCCCTCCACCAGCGACATCGTGCTCTGCAGCCGCTCCACCAGCCGCCAGCGCTGCTCGCCGAGCGTCAGCCGCACCAGTTCGCCGCGGCGCAGCCGCTCGGCGAAGGCACGCGCGTCACCGGCGCCGGGCAGTCGCATGAGCGCGCCCAGCGACACCGTCACCTGCATGCCGTCGATCAGCTCCCGCAAGATCCCCGCGAGGTGCTCGCGCAGCCACGGCGCGCCCGAAAACTGCACGGCGTGGGTGATCTCGTGGATCGTCACCCACGCCAGCAACTGCTCGCCGTCGACCCCCATGTTGCGCGCCGCCTGATCGAGGTTGGGAGCTACCAGCAGCAGGCGCGGAGTGACGCTCGGGTCGAGCAGCGCGAGGTCGTACTGGCCGAGCACCCGCTGCGAGAGGACGCCTGCCATCGCGCCCACCTGCGCGCCCAGCAAGAGGCCGCCGGCGGCGCCCAGCGCGTCGTACAGCGGTCTCAGATCCTGACCCGGACGCTTGCGACGCAATCGCATGCGGCGGGCCGAGCCCCCCGGACCGAGCTCATCGGCGGCCAGCGACTCGAGGATCGGCCGCATCGTCTGCAAGTTGGCGGCGATCCAATGGGAGCGGTCCACCGCTTCCAGCGGGGGCAGCTCGGCGGGGAGCTCCAGGCCGGAGTAGTCGCTCACCCGGCGCGCAAACTGCATCGCCAGTGGCTGCACACGCTCGCTCCGCATCGCTCCGGCCGGTGGCGAGCCGGCGATCAGATCGCCCACGCGCTGAGCGGTGCTCCAGTCGATCGCGTCCACAGATGCAGGTTAGGAGAACGCCAGCCGTAATCCCGGGAGGGGCGGGAATATGCTTAGTGGTTGGTGCCCTCTTCGCTCGACGATCACCACGACGTGCCCTGGCTCCAGGAGCTGGGGGGCGCCGCCCCCCAGCTCCTGCCCACCGGCGTCTCCCACCGGCACGCCCGGCGTGAGCCCGCAAGGCGGGAGCATGAAGCAGCTGGGCAGCATGCGGAGCTGTTGAAGCGTGCGGAGGTGCGCGACGTGCTGGCGTGGATGCGCCTGCTGGTCGAGCCCCGTAACGCCGCCGCCGCGGTGCGGGCACTGGCGCGTCCACCGATCGAGCTGCGCCAGGTCGATCTGGCGCGGGTGATCCAGATCGTGCGTCGCCAACGCCTTGACGTGGTGGCGGCGCTGGCCGGGGCGATGGAGTCGCCGCAGCTGCCGCCCGAGGCGCGGGAGCGGATTGCGCGCTTTTTGGAACTGCACCGGTGGGCCTCAGGCGGCTTCGACACGGTGCGCGCCGACCTGTTCGTGGGGCGCCTGATCGAGCGTCTGGGCCTGCGCCGCCGGCAGCTGCTGGCGGGCGACGGCGAGGATGCGCAACGCGTGGCGGGCCTGGCGGGGCTGAGCGAGCTGGCCGAGGAGTTCGTGCGCTCGGCACCGCGCCCCACCGCTCGGGCGCTGGCGATCCACCTCGGCGACGAGGCCGAGCGCAACGGTGAGCCGCAGGCGGCGGCCGTGAAACACGCGGCGCCCGTCGAGTCGCAGACGGCCGAGAGTCCGGCCGAGGCGGCGGCGCAGGCGATGCTGCGAATGATGCGCGAGGAGGTGCTGGGCGACGTGGCACGGATCGCCGGCCGCCTCGGCGAGCTGCGACTGGACACCGAGCTGGACGTGTCCCACGGAGTGGTCAGATACCTGGAGCTGCTCAAGCTGGCCGCGCTCGCCGAGCGGGCCGCGGGCGAGCCGATGGAGGATGCGCTCGCCGACCTCAACGCGCGGCTGCGCACCGCGATGACGTCGCTGCAACGCGAGATCTACGACAGCTCGCCGCTCGATGAGCTGCTGCGCGACGAGCACGCTCGGGGTGGGCGGCCCGGGGCAGCCGCCGGGCTCGATGGCGGCGCCGACGGCGAGGTTGCGCGCACGCACGCCGCGCGCGCGTTCGCGGTGGCTGCACGCGACGAGCCCTCGCTGGCGGCGTTCCTCCCCCGGCGCGGCGAGGGTCTGGTGCTGTCGGCCTCGGACGTGGAGACCTACCGTCGCTGCCCGCTGCGCTACAAGTACGCGCGCGTACTCAAAATCCCCACCGAGCAGACGCTTCAGCAGCGCTTCGGGATTGTCGTCCACCAGGTCCTCGAACGGTTTCACGCGGCCGAGGTGGCCGACGGCGCCGATCGCCGATCGCCGGGCTCGCTCGTGGAGCTGATGGACCTGCTCGACGCCGCGTGGCGGCGGGCGGGCATGGGCGAAAGCGCACAGGAGCGCGAGCTGCTCGGCAAGGCGCGCGCGGCGCTCGCCCGATACCACGAGCGCCTGCGCGAAGAGGGGGCGCACCCGGTGTGGTTTGAGCGCCCGTTCGCTTTCGCACTCGGGCCCCACCACGTGCGCGGACGGGTAGATCGCGTCGATCGCCTCCCCGGCGGCGGCTGGGAGCTGATCGACTACAAGACCGGCTTCGCCAAAACGCCCGAGGAGCTCGGCGACGACATCCAGCTCTCGCTGTATGCGATCGCGGCGCGCGAGGCGTGGGACCTGGGGAACACCCGCCAGTCCTACTACTACGTGCTCGACGATCGCAAGGTGGCGGTGCCGGAGAGCGCCGACGGCGGCGAGGGGGTGCGGGAGGCGGTGCTGGGCGCCGGCACCGGGATCCTCGCGCAGAGCTTCGAGCCCACGCCCTCGGCGGCGGCCTGTGCGCACTGCGACTATCGCATCGCCTGCCCAGCGGCGGAGCGGTAGCGGACAACGGCCTGTCGTTGGATGGCGCACGCCCGGCGTGTCCCGTCCGGTAGCCACACGGCAGCCACACGTCACGGGCCCTCACGCGCGGTATGGGACGGCAATCGACTTCTGCGAAGATGGGCTCGTGCCCACCCACGAGCAGATCATGAAGGCGCTGGAGGTCGTGATCGACCCCGAGCTGCGCCGCTCGATCGTCGAGCTGCAAATGGTGCGCTCGGTGGAGATCGGCGCCAATGGCGTGGTGGACGTCACCGTGTCGCTCACCACCGCCGGCTGCCCGATCCGCGGCCACTTCCAAACAGCGGTCGCGCAGGCGGTTGGCGGTGTGGGGGGCGTGACGCACGTCAACGTCTTCTTCGACGTGCTCTCCGACGCCGAGAAAGCCGCCCTGCGCGAGCGGCTGGGGCGCGCCAGCCTGCCGGAGGGCGCGCTGGCGCAGGTGCGCAACGTGGTGTGCGTGGGCTCCGGCAAGGGCGGCGTGGGCAAGTCCACGCTCACCGCCAACCTGGCGGCGGCGCTCAGCGCCGAAGGGCGCCGCGCGGGGGTGCTGGACGCTGACGTGTGGGGCTATTCGATCCCGCGCATGTACGGTTTGGGCGCCACGCGTCCGCCGGTGTCGGCGCAGCGCAAGATCGTGCCGCTGGAGGCGCACGGCGTGAAGGTGATGTCGATCGGCTTCTTCGTCGAGGAAGACGCGGCTGTGGTGTGGCGGGGACCGATGCTGCACAAGGCGCTGTCGCAGTTTTTGCAGGACGTCGAATGGGGTGAGCTCGACCACTTGCTGATCGACCTCCCGCCGGGCACCGGCGACGTGTCGATGACGCTCGCGCAGCTGCTGCCGCAGGCGCGCTTTCTGATCGTCACCACCCCCCAGCCCGCCGCCCAGAGGGTGGCGCGGCGCGCGGCCGAGATGGCGCACAAGGTGTCGCTGGAGATCACCGGGGTGATCGAGAACATGTCCGGCTTCACCACGCCCTCCGGCGAGCGGTATGCGATTTTCGGCGAGGGGGGCGGCCAGGAGCTGGCGGACGAGCTCGACGTGCCGCTGCTCGGCAAGGTGCCGCTGACGATGCCGCTGCGCCAGCACGCCGACGGCGGCCTCCCGCTGGTGCTCGACGATCCCGACGACCCGGCCGCCCAGGCCATCCGCCAGGCCGCGCGCGGCCTCGTCGCGATGGCGCCGCTGCCGGTGCTCGCCGAAGTCGCCGCAGGCAACGGCGCGGCCGCACCCAGCGCCCCACCGCCGGACGCCAAGCCCGTCGGCATGTCGCTGCCGATGGCTTAGCGGCTGTTGGCGAAGTACTCGGCGTTGATCGAGGAGTACTTCTGCCACTCCTCCGGCAGCTGGTCCTCGGCGAAGCATGCATCCACGGGACAGGCCTCCACGCACGCGTCGCAGTCGATGCACTCGTCGGGATCGATGTACAGCATCTCGGCGGCGTCGTACCCGGGCTCGTCGGGCGTGGGGTGGATGCAGTCCACCGGGCAAACCTCCACGCAGGAGTTGTCCTTGGTGCCGATGCACGGCTCTGCGATCACGTAGGCCATTCGCTTCCTTCTCAGTCGTTTTGTTGGGCGCTTGCGGGCAGCCAATACTAGCGGCGCGCGCCGGTTGCTAGGTTGGGGCGCGATGCTGCTGCTCACAGGCGCCACCGGCCAGGTGGGCTCCGCGCTGCTCGACCGGCTGCTCGCTGAGGGCACCCCTGTGCGCTGCCTGGTGCGCAACCCACGCCGGCTGGGCCGGCGCCGCGTGCGGGTGCAGATCGCGCTCGGCGACCTCGCCGACCCGCCCTCGTTTCGCAACGCCATGCGCGGCGTCCACACCGTCGTGCACCTCGCCGCCTCGCCGCGCGACCAGCCGCGCGGATCGATCGAGGAGCTGGTGGGGATCGCCACCTGGCGGATGGTGCGGGCGGCCGAGCGCGCCGGCGTCGAGCGCTTCCTGTTCTGCTCGGCGCTTTCCGCCTCCACCCACAGCCGTGCGCGCTTCCTGCGTGCCAAGGCGCTCGCCGAGCAGGCGGTGCGCGAGGCCGGCTTGCAGTCGGTGGTGTTGGCGCCCTCGCTCATCTATTCCCCCGGCGATCGCCGGCTGACGCTGCTGGAGCGGCTCGCGCTGCTGCCGGTGGTGCCCGTCTCCGGGCGCGCGCGGGCGCTCTATCAGCCGATCTCCGCCGGCGACGTCGCCGGCTGCGTGATGGGCGCGCTGCGTACGCCCGACGCGGCCGGCTCGTTCGAGCTGGCGGGCCCGCAGACGCTCAGCCACGAGCAAATCGTGCGCGAGGCGCTGCGCGCGCTGGGCCGCCCCCGGCCGCTCGTGCACGTGCCCACGCCCGTGGTCGCGCGCAGTCTGCAGCTACTGGAGGCGGCCGCCGGCGTGCACGCCCCGGCAACCTGGGATGAAGCGGAGCTGATGGAGGTCTCGATGGTCTGCGCACGAGGCAGCGCCGACGCCGAACGGCTGGGGGTGCGGCCGCGAGCGATGGCGAGCATTTTGAGGCACGCCTCCGCCTAGCGGTGAAGCACGCGGCGAGCGGGCCGGGCGTGTTGTGGGTCAACTTTTTGGACGCCAACCAGCTTTATTTTGTGAAGTGGTTAGAGGCCGAAAAGTCAATACACACAACACTGCCGCCGCCAGCACCGGCCGCCGTCCGCGCGTCGATTACGCCGCCGCCAGCGCGGGGCGGCGCTCAGCCCACGGCCGCGCGGCTTCCAGCTGCGCCGCCAGCGCCAGCAGCGGCCCCTCCTGCGCCGGGCGACCCACCAGCTGCACCGCAAGCGGCAAACCGTCGTCGCCGTGGAACAACGGCAGCGACATACCCGGCTGGCCGCTGGCGTTGAACATCGGCGTGAACGGGGTGAACAGACCCGAGCGGGTGAACGTCGACATCGGGTTGGGCGCCGCCGGGTCGAGCGTGCCGAGCGGCAGCGGGCGCTCCGCCAGGGCCGGCGTGAGCAGTGCGTCGTAGGGCGCCAAAAACTCCACCAATCCGCGGGTGAACGCCTGCAGACGCACGGTCGCGCCCAGCCCCTGCACCGCATTGAGTTTCTGCACCATCGAGTAAACCGCCCAACTCATCGGTTCCATGTCTTCGGCCGTCGGCTCACGGCCGGCGACCGTGCCCGAGAACGCGATCGCCAGGCTGACGTGCGTGGAGAACACCGCCCCAAACAGCTCCTGCATACCCTCCAGCTGCCACGGGGGGTCGATCTCCTCGACCTCGTGGCCCAGTTCGCGCAGCATCTCGGCGGCGTCCTCCACCGCCCGTGCGGCCAACGGGTCGACGACGGCGTCGGGGATCGGGGGCAGTGTGGTGGCGGCGATCCGGAGCGCGCCGGGGTTACGCGCGGCGGTGTGCGCGAACGGCTCGTGCGGCGGTGGCGCCCAGGTGGCGTCGCCCGGCTCATAGCCGGCCAGCACATCAAGGATCGCCGCAGTGTCGGCGACGGTGCGCGTCAGCATCCCGTCGACCCCCAGCAGCGACTCGCCCAGCTCTGGCGCCGAGGAGATCCGCCCGCGCTGGGGCTTCAGTCCCACCAGTCCGCAGCACGCCGCGGGGATCCGGATCGAGCCGCCGCCGTCGCTGCCGTGCGCCACCGGCACCATCCCTGCAGCGACCGCCGCCGCCGAGCCACCAGAGGAGCCGCCCGGCGTGCGCTCCAGATCCCACGGGTTGCGGGTGGCCCCGAACAGGCGCGCCTCGCTGGTCGGCAGGATGCCGTACTCGGGCAGCGTGGTGGTGCCGACCACGATGAAGCCGGCGTTCTTCAACCTGCGCGTCACGTTGTGGTCGTAGCTGGCGACGAAATCGCTCATCAGCGAGCAGCCGTAGGTGAAGCGCAGGCCCTTTACCGCGCGCAGGTTCTTGATCGCGATCGGCACTCCCGCAAACGGGCGCTTGTCGCCCGGCTTCACCTGATCGGCAGCCGCCAGCGCGCGCTCGCCGTCGACCTCCACGAATGCGTTGATCCTCCCATCCAGCCGCTCGATCTGCTCAAGCGAAATCTGCACCAGCTCGCGCGGCGAGATCTCGCCCGCGCGCACCATCTCGGCCAGCTCGCCGGCCGGGCGAAACATCAGATCGCTGTCCGACACCTTCCCCTCCTTCCTGCGCCCGCACGGGCGTCCATGGCAGGCTGAGAGTAACGCGTTCGGCGAGCGGCGGCAACGGCGACGATTCCTGCGACCATATGCGCTGCCCAGAAGGCAACCCGGCCGGGTGCGGCGCAACCCGCGGCAGCCGACCGGGGTGGGTGGGATCCTCATTCCAACGAGCCCAGAAAGCGAGTGCCATGAGCGCGGTTCAGACAGCACCGGAGGTCCAGGCGGGCCTCGAAGGCGTGGTCGCGTTCGCGACCGAGATCGCCGAGCCCGACAAAGCAGGAGGGGCGCTGCGCTATCGCGGCGTCGACATCGAGGATCTGGTGGGCGCGGTCCCCTACGAGCAGGTGTGGGGCCTGCTGGTGGACGGCCACTTCCAACCGGGGTTGCCGCCCGCCGAACCGCACCCGCTGACGGTGCGCTCCGGCGACCCGCGCGTGGACGTGCAGGCGGGGCTGGCGATGCTCGCCCCCGAGTGGGGTTTTGGCCAGCTGATCGACATTTCCGACGAGCAGGCCCGCGACAACCTCGCGCGCGCGTCGGTGATGGCACTCTCGTTCGTCGCCCAATCGGCGCGCGACGTAGGCCAGCCGCCAGTCCCCCAGGAGGAGATCGACCGCGCCACCTCGATCCCCGAGCGCTTTCTGATCCGCTGGCGGGGGGAGGCCAACCCCGACCACGTGAAGGCGATCGACGCCTACTGGGTGTCGGCCGCCGAGCACGGCGTCAACGCCTCCACGTTCGTCGCCCGCATCGTCGCCTCCACCGGCGCCGACGTGGCGGCGGCGCTGTCGGCGGCGATCGGCGCGCTGTCGGGCCCGCTGCACGGCGGCGCGCCCTCGCGCGTACTGAAGATGCTGGAGGAAGTGGAACAGATGGGCGACGCCGAGCGCTGGGTCAAAGAGGCGCTCGACCGCGGCGAGCGGCTAATGGGCTTCGGCCACCGCATCTACCGCGCCGAAGACCCCCGCGCGCGGGTGCTGCGCCGGACCTGCCGCGAACTGCGCTCGCCGCGCTTCGAGGTCGCCGAAGCGCTCGAGCAGGCGGCGCTGGCCGAGCTGCAAGCACGCAAGCCCGACCGTGTATTGGCCACCAATGTGGAGTTCTGGTCGGCGGTGGTGCTCGACCTCGCCGAAGTACCGGCGGAACTGTTCACGCCGATGTTCACCTGCGCCCGGGCGGCCGGATGGTCGGCGCACATCCTCGAGCAGAAGCGCGAACACAAGCTGATCCGGCCCACCGCCAAGTACGTCGGCGAGCCCTCGCGGCCGGTCGCGGCGGTGCAATAACGCACTTTTGAGTCAGAAACATGACACCACCTGGGTCACCGCCTGTGTCAGGATGGCTCGGCAAGGCGCCTATCAGGCGGCCTCTCGTGGCGGTGGATCGCGGTCGCCCATCGTGGTGACGGGCGATCTCATCGGCTGCGAGGACGGCGGACCTGCCCCCCCAGGGCTGAACCGCGACGAGGGCTCGGCATGATGCCGGGCCCTCGTCTTTGATGCGACTCTGAACCGGCGGGTGAGGCGCCCGCGGCGGAGCGCCTCACCGCCTCCCGCCGTCCTACATCATCCCGCTCATATCCGGCATGCCGCCGCCACCGCCACCGCCGGATTCCTTCTCCGGCACCTCCGCCACGATCGCCTCCGTGGTGAGGATGTTCTTGGCGATCGACGCCGCGTTCTGCAGCGCCGAGCGGGTGACCATTGCGGGGTCGATCACGCCCGCGGCCACGAGATCGACGATCTCGTTGGTGGCCGCGTTGAGACCGTGGCCTTTCTTGGCCTTGCGCACGTCGTTGACGACGACCGAGCCCTCCAGTCCCGCATTCTCGGCGAGCTGACGCAGCGGCTCCTCGAGCGCGCGCAGCACGATGCGCCCGCCGGTTTTTTCGTCATCGTCCTCGGCGCCGCCGCCGTTGGAGCTGATGGAGGCTGAGGCCTGCAGCAGCGCGACGCCACCACCGGGCACGATGCCCTCCTCGAGCGCCGCCCGCGTTGCCTGCAATGCGTCCTCGACGCGGTGCTTCTTCTCCTTCATCTCCGTCTCCGTCGCCGCGCCCACCTTGACGACCGCCACGCCGCCGGAGAGCTTCGCGAGGCGTTCCTGGAGCTTCTCCCGATCGAAGTCCGAGTCGGTGTTCTCGATCTCGTTTTTGATCTGGTTGATGCGCCCCTTGATCGCAGCGGCGTCACCGGCGCCGTCGACGATCGTGGTGTTGTCCTTGGCGACGACCACGCGACGTGCACGCCCGAGCTGAGAGACCTGTGTGTTCTCCAGCTTCAAGCCCATCTCCTCGGTGATCACCTCAGCGTTCGTGAGGATCGCGATGTCCTCCAGCATCCGCTTGCGGCGATCGCCGAAGCCCGGAGCCTTCACAGCCACGCCGGTGAACGTCCCGCGCAGCTTGTTGACGACCAGCGTCGCCAGCGACTCACCCTCGACGTCCTCGGCGATGATCAGCAGCGGCTTGCCGCTCTGGATCACGGCCTCGAGCACCGGCAGCACGTCCCTGACCGAGCCGATCTTCTGGTTGGCGATCAGGATGTAGGGGTCCTCCAGTGTCGCCTCCATGCGATCCTGGTCGGTGACCATGTAGGGGGAGATGTAGCCCTTGTCGAACTGCATCCCCTCCGTGAACTCGAGGTCCATGCCGAACGTCTGGCCCTCCTCAACGTTGACCACGCCGTCCTTGCCGACCTTCTCGATCGCATCGGCGATCACGTCGCCGATCTCTTCGTCGCCGGCCGAGATCGTCGCCACACGGGCGATCTGCTCCTTGCCGGAGACCTCCTTGGCCTGCGATTTGATGCTGGCGACCACCTGGTCCACGGCGCGCTCGATGCCGCGCTTGAGCGCCAGCGGGTTGGCGCCGGCGGCCACGTTCTTCAGGCCCTGGCGGACGATCGCCTGGGCCAGCACGGTGGCGGTCGTCGTCCCGTCGCCGGCCACGTCGTTGGTGGCGGTCGCCACCTCGCGCACCAGCTGGGCGCCCTGGTTCTCGAAGACGTCCTCGACCTCGATCTCGCGGGCGATCGTCACGCCGTCGTTGGTAATCGTAGGGGCACCGAACTTCTTGTCCAGCACCACATAGCGGCCCTTCGGGCCCAGCGTGACCTTGACCGCGTTGGCCACGGCATCCACGCCCGCCTCCAGCGACTTGCGCGCCTCGGCGTCGTACTTGATCTCCTTGTGTGCCATTTCTTCAAATCTCCTTATCGCGCCTGTGCGCGCTCTTTACGCGACCTTGGCGAGGACATCCGACTCGCGCAGAACGAGCAGATCCTCCCCATCGATCTTGATCTCGGTCCCGCCATACTTGCTGTAGAGGACTTCGTCGTCCTTCGCGACATCGAGCGGGATGCGCTTGCCGTTGTCGTCGAGCCGGCCGTCTCCGACTGCGAGGACCTTGCCCTTCTGCGGCTTCTCCTTGGCTGTATCGGGGAGCACGAGACCGCTTGCGGTCTTCTCCTCCTCCTCGATCGCCCGCACGATCAGGCGATCGCCCAGGGGCTTGAGTTTCATCTTGGTGAGACCTCCACTATCTAGAGAGTTCGATTCGCGGGGCTCCCGCCGTAGGGTGCGCCCCTGGTTTTGGCACTCTTGGTAGGCGAGTGCCAACAGCCCGCAACTATACCCGACCCCGCGTGCGATTCAAGCCCCGGGCTGGCACTTTCATGCGGTGACTGCCAGTTCGCGGGGCGGCCCCCAGGCGGTCGAGGGCCAAGCGGAGCAAGAACGCAGGGAGCGACGTGTGCTCTGCACACGAGCGACCGAGGACGCCGACCGATCGGCGGTCAGATGCGCTCGCCGATCGGCCAGCGCCGGCCATCGACCGCCTGGTCAGTTCTGTGCGCCGCCGAAGCCCTTGATCGCCTCGGTCATGCCGGTGGGGCTGTCGAGGATCTGCGAGAAGCGCACCACCGTCACCGTGTCGTCCGTCGATACCGGGCGGCCGTAGATCTGCTCGAGGAAGTTGATCAGTTCCTCGTGGCGGCGAAACTCGGGGTTGTCGTGCTTGATGTCGCGCGGCGACAGCTCCGCCAGCTTCATCACCTCCACCTGGTCGATCACCGCCTCGAAGATCCGCTCGCGGGGGGAGTACTGGTAGCCGATCGTCACCAGCACCAGCTGGTTCTTGCGGTACTTGCCAGACTTGTCGCCCAACCGGATGGTGGCGGTCTTGCGACCCCGCTTGAGCTCGTCGGCGAAGATCGTCGAGTAGAAGTTGAGCACCTGCACGACACAGCAGGCTATCGAGCCAGCGCCTTCAGCGCACGCCCGGCGATCTCGCGTTCGCCCGGATAGGTGAGCGCGGCGCATGCGTCGGCCAGCCCGATCCAGCGCGCCTCCTCGACCTCGTCGTCGTGGTCGGCGGTGTCACCGGAGAGGTAGCGCAGCAGGTAGAACACCACCGACTTCGGCACGGGGCGCCCGTCGCGCTGGTACCAGTAGCGCACCTCCCCCAACTCCTCCACCAGCTCCGCCTGCACGCCGGTCTCCTCGCGCACCTCGCGGATCGCCGCCTGCAGCGGCGTCTCGCCGGGGTCGATGTGCCCCTTCGGCAGTCCCAGCACACGGGAGCGGTCGGCGGCGCGGCGGCGGGGAACGATCACCAGCAGCTGGCCGTCGCGCACGACCGCACCGCCCGCCGAGCGCTCCTGCGGACGTGCCGGTGATCGCTCAGAAGACATACGCTCGCAACGCCTCCGGGTCGTGCACCACCAGCCGGCCCCTGCCCTGCGAAATCACGCCGGCGCGCTCCAACACCGCCAGGAAGCGGCTCGCCGACTCGCGCGAGCTGCCCGCCAGCTTCGCCAGGTCGGCCTGGGTCGCCCAGATCTGCACGTCCCTGCCGGACTCGCCCGGCGGGGCGGCGCTCGCCTGCTCCACGAGGTCGCTCAGCGCTGCTGCGACGCGGCTCTGGACGGTCTGAAACGAGCGGCGCGCCAGGCGCTCGTTGGTCTCGCGCAGGCGGCGGGCGAGCGCCACCAGCAGGCGCGTCGCGATCTGCGGGCGGTCGGACAGCAATCGGCGCATGTCCGGCCCCAGCAACGCCAGCAGGGCGGTCGACTCGAGCACCTCTACGGTCGCCGAGCGGCGCTCGTCCTCGAACAGCGCCAGCTCGCCGAAGAAGTCGCCCGGGCCGAACGTCGCGAGCGTGATCGTGCGCCCGTCGCCGTGCTCGCGCACCGCTCTGGCGTGGCCGCCGCGCACGACGTAGCAGGTATCGCTGTGGTCGCCCTCGCGAAACACCACCTGGCCGGCCTCGTAACCGCGTGGCACCGCCAGCTGCGCGATGTGCTCGAGGTCGGCCGCCTCCAGCGTCGAGAACATCGGCACGCGCGCCAGCAGCTCGACCACTTCGGCTGCGCTTGGCGCCCGCATCGCCTGAGGGGATAGCACACCTCGTACGCGGCGCTATCGTCATTCACACCATGATCCGGTTGCCCACGACGGCGGCCCCACTGGTCGCCGTGGCGGCGTGTGCGCTCGCAGCCGCGGGAGCGCCGGCCGGCGCCACACTCGCCCGCTCCACGGTCACACCGCTGGCGCAGTCCCCCAACCTGTGGGCGACCGTGGATGTCTGCAACGCACCCCACCACCCCCACACGATCGGCATCCGCGGCTCGATGCCCGGCGACGGCCGCCGCCGCGACGCCATGTACATGCGCTTTCGCGTGCAGTCGTTCGACGCCACCACCAAACAGTGGGTGGAGCTCGGTGGCGCCGAGTCCGCGTTCGTCTCGGTCGGCTCCGCCGTGGGCACCCGTCAGGCGGGGCGCACCTTCGAATTCAAGCCCACCCCCAACCCCTACATGCTACGCGGCCTTGTGGAATTCCAGTGGCGCCGCGCCGGGCACGTGGTGCATCTCGCCAGCATCCCCACCACCGCGCGGCACACCAGCTTGGCCGGCGCCGAACCGAAGGGGTTCAGCGCGGCCACCTGCGAACTGAAGTAACCCTCACGCCGCAAACAGGCGCGGGTCGTTGGTGATGATCCCATCCACCCCCATCGCCGTGAGCCGGCCCATCAGCGCCGCGTCGTCCACCGTCCACACGTACAGCTCGCCGCCGCCCGCCGCGACTGCGCGCACGAGCGGCGGGGTCACCAGTCGCCAGTGCGACATGATCGCGTCGAAGCGCCCCTCGCGCAGCGCGGCGCGGGCGCGGCCGGGCAGCCAGGCACGGTAGGCGGCGAGCATCGCCAGCGCGGGGATCGCCATCAGCCGATCTTTGGTGTAGTCGCGGCGCGCGCGCGGCACCGACCACCCCACCCGCAGCGACGGCTCGATCGCGCGCATCGCGTCGAGCTCCCGCGGGAACGTGCTGCTCACCAGCGAGCGCTCGATCAAACCTGTTTCGCGCAACTCCCGCACCACCCGTTCGCCGTAGCCGGGCAGCTTCACGTCCACGTCCAGCTCGATCCCGGCATAAGCGTCGCTGGCGAGATGCTCGAGCCCCTCGCGCAGCGTCAGCGCCGGCGCGGCGGCCAGCGCCTGGTAGTCGTGCGCCAGCAGCAGCCGGCCGCTGCCGTCGGGGCGCTCGCTCAACACGTCGAACTCGATCATGTCCACGCCGGCCCCCACCGCCGCCTCGAAACTGGCGAGCGTGTTGCCCGGCGCCAGGTGGGCGGCGCCCTTGTGGCCGACGCGGCGCGGCGCGGCGGTCGGCTCGGAGACGCTCATCATCGCCTCAGGATAGGTTGCCGCAGACGACCGGCGCCGGGCACGCGCGCGCTCATGCGGGAGCCTCCGAGCTCGCGCTCACGCGGGAGCCTCCGAGCGGCTCGGCCTCAGACGAGCTCGTCGCCGGCGAGGCTTCGGCGTGCGGCGTCGATCGCCCTACCGGCCGCCTTGGGCCCGATGTATGGGGCGAGCACCAGAAACGCCAGGTGATCGGTGAGCGCCGGCAGGTACCGCAGCCGCTTGCGCATCGCGTAGTTGCCGACGATCGCCCACAGCCCACCCGCGATCGCCTCGTTCACCACCAACGGCGCCCGGAGCGGCTCCGGCGAGCTCTCCTGCAGCAGCGCGGCCAGCTTGCCCAGCGCCGAGCCGATGCTGTCGGTGACATCGGAACCGAGCTCGAAGACGTCCTCGAACACCATCCGCGTCAGCCCGGGGTGCACCACGATGTGCTCGATCCCGGCCTTCACACCGAGGTAGGCGGCCTCCGGCCAGTCGTTCGCATGGGCCGCCGCCGCAGCGACCACGGCCAGTATTTCGTCGATGTACTCCTCCAGCGACGCCAGGAAGCACTCGCGCTTGCTGGGGAAGAATTTGTGAAACGATTCGGTTGACATCCCCGCGAACTGGGCCAGCTGCGGATCGCTGAGCTCGCGGTAGCCTTCGTCGAGCGTGAGGTGCACCACCGCGCCCAACACGCGGGCGCGCTTGTCGTCGCTTTCCAAGAAGCGCGCCGGCTCGGCCGGGCGGTATGGGGGCGGTGTTCGCGACACCCCGATCCGCGCCGCCGGCGAGCGGTAGGCGCTGATCCAATCGAGCAGTTCGTCGGTCAGCATCGACAGCTCTTCGGGGCGGTCGGTGCGCAGCCGCTCGAACATCATGTATCGGCCGCCCCCGACGATCGCCTTCGGCCCCAGCGGCGGGAGCTGCACGCCATCGGGCGCCGCTCTGAACCCGTCTGCCAGCACCCGCTCGAAGGCGACCGCCGAGCGCATCATCCGTTCGCGGCTCCTCACCCCGAGGCCCAGTCCCTCGATCAGCACCAGACGCGAGGACTTCACGTTGCGCGACGCGCCTTCCACAAACGCCTGGCAAGCTCTGTGCACACGGTTGGCCCATCCGCGCTCCGCCAACCATCCGTCCATCATCCGGCGCTTGGCGCGCGCCACGGCGATGTCGTAGGTGCCGAGGAAGCAGTCCTCCTTGTTGGCGAACTGCTCGTAGAAGGCGCGCCGCGAGACGCCCGCCAGGGTGATCACGTGCGCGACCGTGGTGGCCTTGTAACCCTGGCGGTGCACCGCCTCGACCATCGCCCCGAACAGCCTCGCACGCTGGTGGCGGGCCACCGCGTCGCGGCCCATTCCGTGTGGCCCGTGCGGGAGCCGGCGGTACATGGCGCTCAGCTCCCTCTCAGTTCCGCTCATCCCCACGCTTCCGACCATACAGGATCGCCCAAAGATTGCAAGTTAAAAATCGTGGGATCCGTCCGACGTTTTCGACCAAACAGCTATTGGCTAGATAGCCAATCTGTCCGAACAGATGCTTTCGGCGGTCATCCCGCCCGGCAGGCCGCGACGTACCGCCGGGAGGCAGCGGGGGATGCTCAGCCGGCGCGCAGCTCGGCGCGGCGCGGACCCACGTGGAAGCCGGCGCGCTGCAGCGTCGCCTCCCAGCGCGAGCCCAGCACCGGCTCGCCGTCGATGCGCTCGAGCGCCAGCCTGCCCGCAAGACGGCCGGCGCTAACGTGCTCGGCCAGCGCCGCCAGCGCCACCTCGACGCGCGTGTCGCCCGGCTCGGGGGCGATCAGCACACGCAGCCCCCTGCCGCCGCGCTCCAGATGGAGCACCGGCTGCGCGTCCACCAGCACCACGCTCGCGCCCGATTGGCGGCGACCGGAGGCCGCCTCCCCCGGCCACGGCAGCGCGCCGCCGTACGGCTGCGCCGGGTCGGTCGCGGCCAGCACCAAGGTCGCGTGCGCGGCGGCGGACGCGGACGCGGCGGGCCCGCCCGCGGCGGGCGACGACGACGCGCCGCTCTCGCGCTGCGAACGCAGCCGCTCGACCGCGCCCGCCAGCGCGAACTGGGCGCCGCCCAGCCCCTCGACGAAATAGCCGCGCCGGGCCACCCCCAGTGTCTCCAGGCGGCACAGCTCCGGGTAGAGCGCCGCGAAGCCGCCCGGCACCCCCTCCGCCCGCACCAGCTCCCGCGTGAGGATCCCGTAGCGCTCCAGCAGCAGTTCCGCCTGCGCGCGCAGGCGCTGGGCCGGTTGGGATGCCCACCCGTCCGCGGCGAACAGCGGCGCCGTCAGCGACCAGCGGCCGGGCAGGTGGGTCGCGCGAACGGCGCCCGCGCGACCCGCAAACCGCGCCCGGCGGCTGGGCATCCCCAACGGCGGTGCGGCGCGGTCGCCGCCCCCGGGCAGCGCCAGCAGCCGCGGCCCGGCCCCGCCGCCGCGGCGCGCCGGACGCGCCGGGCGCGGCGCGCGCAGCGGCGCGAACGCATCGCTGGTCGCCTCCCCGGCCCAAACGAGATCCCAGAGCGCCTCGCCCAGCTCCGCCGCGGGAACCTGCAGGTCGGCCAGCAGATCGGTGAAGAAACACGCTCCTTCTATTAGACGCGCGCGTACACGCGCGCAAATCCCGTCCTCGGGCGGCGGCGGCCCACGGGTGGGTAGGCATCCCAACGGGCCGAGCAGCGCCACGTCTTCGCGCAGGTACAGCGCCACGCGCCCGTCGGTGTGGGGTGCGCGGGAACCGGACGATCCCCGTACCCCCACCCACACCAGCTCGCCGCCTGCGCACAACTCGTCCATCCAGGCCGTGGAGTAGGCGCCCACCCGGCGCGGCAGCACCTCCTGCTCCCACGTGCGGGGCGTCAGCGCCAGCCCCTGCAGCGGGATCAGCGCCTCGCGCAGACGCTCCACGCCGGCGCCGGCCGACGCGTGGCGATCCACCCCCTGCCACGCCGGCAGAAAGGCGGCGAACGCGCGCTGCTCCGCCGGCTCGATCTCGCGGCGCAGGGCGGCCAGCGAGGCGCGCCGCAGGCGCCGCAGCACCTCCACGTCGCACCACTCGCGCTGGTCGAAACGGGGACCGATTGGGGAGACGCTCGCTGCGCTCGCATCCCCAAATCGGCCAGCGCCCACGGCGCGTGTCTCCCGGCTTCGGTCGTCCCGCGACGGGGATGCCGGTGAGGAGATCGCGCCGCCGGGCGCAGCCAAAGACGCAACGTGACGCAGTGAGGCCGGATCGGGGTGCAGCTCACCGCGCACCAGCGCGCCCCCGCGCTCCAGCTCGCGCAGGGAGCCATCCACCACCGCGGCGCCGAGGCCGTACCGCGCGCGCGGCTGCTCGCCGGTGAACGGGCCCCGCGTGGCCGCGTAGCGGCGCAGCAGCCGCCCGAGCGCGTCGGGCACGTCGGCGAGGAAGGCCTCGGGCAGCCCGCCGGGCGGGACGGCGCCCAACGCGTCGCGGTAGAGGCCGGCGTCGGCGGCGTCGATGTAGCGCTGCTGGCCGCCGATCCGCAGCGCCACCGCGCGGCGTTCGCGCGCCAGCGCCGCCAGCAGCGCCTGCGCGTCGATGCCCTCCAGCACGCGCTGCTGCGCCTCCGCCGCGGTGAGGTCGCCGAGCAGTCGCAGCGCGTCGTGCAGCTCGTCGCGGTTGGCCGCCCGCAGCCGCTCGGCGCGGCGCTGCAGCTGGTCCTCCAGGTCGTGCAGCGCGTCGGCGTCGAGCAGCTCGCGCAGCTCCTCCTGCCCCAGCAGCTCGCGCAGCAGGTCGCGGTCGAGCGACAGCGCCGCCGCGCGGCGCTCGGCGTTGGGGGCGTCGCCCTCGTACATGTAGGTGGCCACGTAGTCGAACAGCAGCGAGGACGCAAACGGCGAGGCGACCGCCGTCTCGACCTCCACCACGTCGCACTCGCGCCGCTGCAGACGGACCAGCAGCTCCGTCAGCCCGGGCAGGTCGAGCACATCGCGCAAGCACTCGCGGTAGGCCTCCAGCACGATCGGGAAGTCCTCGTAGCGGCGCGCCACCTCCAGCAGCGTCTGCGCCTTCAGCCGCTGCTGCCACAGCGGCGTGCGCCTGCCCGGGTAGGCGCGGGGGATCAACAGCGCCCGGCTGGCAGCCTCGCGAAAGCGCGCGCCGAACAGCGCCGAGCCGCCCAGCTCCGCCACCACCAGGTCCTCCAGCTCATCGGGCTCGATCAGCGCCAGCTCCAGAGCCTGTGCGCCGTCCAGCTCGTCGCTGTCGGGCAGGTGCACGATGATCCCGTCGTCGGAGAAGATCGCGTCGGCCTCCAGCCCCAGGCGCGCGCGGATGCGCGCCGACAGCGCCAGGCCCCAGGCCGCGTGGATGCGCCCGCCGAAGGGCGACAGCACGCACAGCCGCCAGTCGCCGATCTCGTCGCGGAAGCGCTCCACGACGATCGTGCGGTCGCTGGGCACCACGCGCGTGGCGTGGAGCTGCTCGCGCAGGTAGTCGACCAGGTTGCGCGCGGCGCGCGCGTCGAGGTCGTACTCGCGCTGGAGTGTCTCGGGCGACTGCCCCACCGCCCAGCGCGCGAACGCGCCGATCGCCTCGCCCAGCGCTTTGGGGCGGCCGATGCCCTCGCCCTTCCAGAACGGCACCGCGCCGGGAGCACCGGGCGCCGGCGTCACGATCACGCGGTCGCGGCCGATCTCCTCGATTCGCCACGTGGAGGCGCCCAGCAGGAACAGCTGGCCGGGCCGCGCCTCGTACACCATCTCCTCGTCCAGCTCCCCCACGCGCCGCCCGTCCGGCAGCGTCACCAGATACAGGCCGCGGTCGGGGATCGTGCCGGCGTTGGCCACTGCCAGCGCGCGCGCGCCGCGTCTGGGGCGGATCGTGCCGGCCAGCCGGTCCCACACGATCCGCGGGCGCAGCTCGCCGAACTCGGCGGAGGGATAGCGGCCGTCGAGCATGTCCAGCACCCCCTCCAGCTGGCGGCGCGGCAGCTCCGCGTAGGAGTGGGTGCGTCGCAGACGCTCGTGCAGCTCGTCCACGGCGAGCCCCTCCTCGGAGGCGGCCATCGCCACGATCTGCTGCGCCAGCACGTCCAGCGGGTTGCGCGGTACGACCGTCGGCTCGATCGCGCCTTCGCGCATTCGCCGCGCCACCACCGCGCACTCCAAAAGGTCGGCGCGGAACTTCGGGAAGATCCGCCCGCGCGAAACCTCGCCAACGCCGTGCCCGGCGCGCCCGATCCGCTGCAAACCGGCCGCGACCGACTTGGGCGACTCCACCTGCAGCACGAGGTCCACGGCGCCCATGTCGATCCCCAGCTCGAGGCTGGAGGTCGCCACGATGCAGGGGATCTCGCCGGCCTTCAACAGCTCCTCCACCACCATGCGCTCCTCGCGCGCGAGCGAGCCGTGGTGGGCGCGGGCGATCTCGCCCCGCGCCGCCGGCTGGCCCGTCCCGCCGTCCAGCGCCGCCGCCTTCTCTTCCTCGGCGGCGGCCAGCTCGTTCAATCGCAGCGCCAGCCGCTCGGCGGAGCGGCGGCTGTTGACGAACACGATCGTCGAGCGGTGCGCGCGGATCAGGCGCAGCAGCTCCGGGTAGATTGCCGGCCAGATCGAGCCGTGCAGAGGTTGATCGGAATCGCCGTGGACCACGCCGTGGAGATCGGTCATCGACTCCACCGGCACCTGCACTTTCACGTCGAGCGGTTTGCGGGCGCCGGCGTCGACGATCCGGCACTCGCGCTCGGGCCCCACCAGGAAGCGCGCCACCTCCTCGAGCGGCGTCTGCGTGGCCGACAGCCCGATCCGCTGCGGCGGGCGCCGGCCGGCGGCACGCACGAGCGCGTCGAGTCGCTCAAGCGTCAGCGCCAGATGCGCGCCGCGCTTGGTGGACGCCACCGCGTGGATCTCGTCGACGATCACCCACTCCGCGCCATCCAGAGTCTCCCGCGCGCGCGAGGTGAGCATCAGATACAGCGACTCGGGCGTGGTGATGAGGATGTCGGGCGGTGTTTTCAGCATCCGCTGGCGCTCGCGCTGGGGGGTGTCGCCGGTCCGGATCGCCACGCTCACGTCGGCGCCGATTCCCTTCAAAGGCGCCCTCAGGTTGCGCTCGATGTCGTAGGAGAGCGCCTTCAGCGGCGACACGTACACCAGCCGCGTGTGGCGCTCGCCGGCGGGTTCGGCCGCGAGGCGATCGATCGCCCAGAGGAAGGCCGCCAGCGTCTTGCCCGAGCCGGTGGGCGCCGACACCAGCACGTGCTCGCCGGCGGCGATCGCCGGCCACGCCCCCGCCTGTGCCGGCGTGGGCTCGGCGAAGGCCGCGGTGAACCACCGGCGCACCCCGGGTGTGAAGGGAACGGTGGAAAGAGACACTCTGCGAGGCGAGGCTAGCGCGCCTACGGCGGGCTCGCCCGAACACCCCGAATCGTGAGGTTTTTCCAGTAACCTCGACGGGATGGGAACGTCGAAGCTCGACCTCGATCAGGGGCTCGTCGAGTCGTGCCGTCAGGCAGCGGCGCGGATCGCCGCCGACGTCGGCGAGCAGACCGCCGGGATGACGACGGTCGCGGTCGAGCGCACCGTCGCGCGCCTGTTCGGCGTGGACGGCGCCAACGAGCTGGGGGCGCCGCTTCCCAACGTCCTGGTCGACCACGTGCGCAGCCGCGGTGGGCTCGGCAAGGGCGTGGCCCACTGGATCGCGGGCGCGATGCTCCACTCGGAGGCCGCCGGAGAGGCGAGCGAGCGCAGCGGGGCGCTTACCGGCCCGCTGCGTGCGCAGCAGATCGCTGAGCGAGTCGAGGCGGGGACGCTCGACCTGTGCGCCGCGCCGCAGGCGCCGGCCGAGGCGATCCGCGAGCGCGCCCGCGCCGAGCTGGGCCAGCGCCTGGAGGAGATCGGCGCACGCATGGAGGAGCGCCGGGAGCTGCGCGAGCGCCTCGGTGAGAGTCCGCCGCCGCTGCGCTACGTGCTGACCGCCACCGGCAACGTGTATGAGGACGTCGCCCACGGCCTCGCCGTGGCCGAGGCCGGCGGCGACATCGTCGCCGTGATCCGGTCAACCGCGCAGAGCCTGTTGGACTACGTCCCCTACGGCCCCACCACCGAGGGTTACGGCGGCACGTTCGCCACCCAGGCCAACTTCGCGATTATGCGCGCGGCGCTCGACGAGTGGTCGGAGCGGCACGGCCGCTACGTGCGCCTCTCCAGCTTCTGCTCGGGGCTGTGCATGCCCGAGATCGCGGCGATGGGCGCGATCGAGGGGCTCGACAACATGGTCAACGACGCGCTCTACGGGATCCTCTACCGCGACATCAACCCGGTGCGCGGCCTACTCGACCAGCGCATGTCGCGCACCGTCAACGGCTACTTCGGGGTGACGATCAACACCGGCGAGGACAACTACCTGCGCACCGCCGACGCGATCGAGGCGGCGCCGTCGGTGACCGCGTCACAGTTCATCAACTACTTCCTGGCGCGCGCCTCCGGCGTTCCCGACGAGCAGATCGCGCTGGGCGACGCGTTCGAGATCGACACACCCGTCACCAACGGCCTGCTGTATGAGTGGGCGCAAGCGCAGCTCACGCGCGAGCTGTTCCCCGACTGCCCCGTCAAGTACATGCCCCCCACTCGCCACATGGACGGCAATCTGTTTCGCACGCACGCGTGCGACACGCTGTTCAACCTCGTCACGGTCGCCACCGGGCAGGGCATCGAGACGATCGGGGTGCCCACCGAGGGGATCTTCACCCCCCACATCCACGATCGCGTGCTGGGGCTGCAGAACGTCAACTACGTGTTCAACGCCGCGCGCGACCTCGGCGAGGAGATCGAGTTCAAGCGCGGCGGGATCATCCAGACGCGCGCGCAGCAGGTGCTGCGCGACGCGCACGCGATGCTCGAGCGGATCGCCGAGGCGGGGCTGTTCGAGGCGATCGAGGGGGGCGTGTTCGGCGACGTCAGCCGCCATCCGCAGGAGGGGCGGGGAATGGAGGGAATCGTGGCGACCGAGGAGGGCTACTTCAACCCGGTCGCCGAGCTCATGCGGGAGACGCTGAGCGTTGTCTAGCGGGATGCCCCACACGAGCGGCGCCGAGGACGACGTTTCGAATTCTGCGTCGCGTATAACCATAGTTGCACAGGACTCGTAAAGTTGATATGAACACCCACGCCTCCTCCTCCCCTCTGCCTGCTCACGTCAAGCCATACGCCGACCACCACGGCGACGGGATCGTGCAGCTGAGCTTCACGCTGCCGGTGCCCGACGGCGCGGCGGCGCGCAAGGCGGCGATGGAGCTGGCGGGCAAGATGGGCTTCCAGCACCCCGAGGTGGTGCACCACCAGCGTCTCACCGACGACCACACGTACTTCGTGATGTACGGGCACACGGTGCACACCGTGGATTACGCGTCGCTCGCCGAAGAGGGGATCGACATCGTGCAGTACATGACCGAGGACGAGGTGGAGGCGTACGCGCAGGAGCACGTGCGCCGTCCGATCGTCGTCGTCGGCGCCTCCACCGGCACGGACACCCACAGCGTCGGGATCGACGCGATGCTCAACCTCAAGGGCTTCCACGGCCACAAGGGGCTGGAGGGCTACCGCGCCTTCAAGGCGCACAACCTCGGCAGCCAGGTACCCAACGGCACGCTGGTCGCCAGGGCGATCGAGCTGGAGGCAGACGCGATCCTCGTTTCGCAGACCGTCACTCAGCAGAATCTCCACATCCACAACCTCACCGAGCTGGTGGAGATCGTCGAGGCCGAGGGGCGCCGGCGGGAGACGATCCTCGCGTGCGGCGGCCCGCGCGTGTCCAACGAGCTGGCCAAGGAGCTGGGCTACGACGCCGGCTTCTCCAAAGGCACCTACCCCCATCACCTCGCCACGTTCCTCGTGCGCGAGGTGGCCGCCCGGCTCGGGCAGGGCGAGCCGATGGAGGAGGTGAGCGAGCAGGCCCCCGCCGGGCGCGCCGCCTTCGCCGACCACGGCGTGCGAGGGGACTTCCTGGCCGGCTAGGCTGGGATCGCCATGCAGCAGCTCGCCGACCTCACCGCGCCCGCGCGCCGCCTCGCCCTCGTGGGCTTGGCGAAGAACACCGGCAAGACGGAAACGCTGGGCGCGCTGCTGCGCGAGCTGCAGGAGCGCGGGCGCCCGGCGGGCGTGACCTCAGTCGGGCGCGACGGCGAGGAGCGCGACGTGATCGACATCCGCATCGAGAAGCCGCGCGTGGAGCTGTGCGCGGGCAGCCTGGTGGCGACCACCGACGCGCTGCTGCGCGCCGGGGCGGTGCCGCACGAGATCGTCGCCGAGACGGGCGTGCGCACTCCCCTCGGGCGGGTGTCGATCGCGCGGCTGCGCACGCGCGGCACGATCGAGGTGGCGGGCCCCAGCGCCGCTGCCGACGTGCGCGAGGTGTGCGACGCGATGCTGGCCGCCGGCGCCGAGCAGGTGCTGATCGACGGCGCCATCGACCGCCGCGCCGCCTCCTCGCCGGCGGTGTCGGACGGCTTGGTGATGTCCACCGGCGCGGCGCTGCACGAGGAGATCGAGCAGGTGGTGGCGCGCACCCGCGACGCGGTCGAGCTGGTGCGCCTGCCGGAGCTGGAGCAGACCCATGTGCGCGCGGCGATCGCCGCCAACGCCACCAGCATGCTGATCGGTCCCGAGGGCGAGGAGCCACTGACGCTGCATCCGCGCTTCGTGCTCACCAGCAGCGCCCCCGACATCGCCCAGCTGCTGCGGGCGCGCCCGGCTGCCACCCATCTGGTGGTGCGCGGCGCGCTGTGCGAGCCGTTCCTGGTCGAGCTGCTGCGTGCGGCCGGCAAGCGTCCGCTGGAGCTGGTGGCGGTGGATCCCACCAAGGTGTTTCTCACCGATCGCGGCGTCGACTGGTATCGCCGCCAGGGTCTCTCGCTGACGGTGCTGGCGAGGATCGATCTGCGCGCGATCACCGTCAACCCGGTGGCGCCGCAGTCGCACAGCTTCGATTCGGCGCACCTGCGCGCGTTGCTGGAGGAGGCGATCCCCGACGTGCCGGTGCTGGACGTGCGCGAGCCCACCCACAACCTGGTGCCGGCGGCGTGAGCAGCCCGGAGGAGTTGGAGGAGCCGGTTGCACCCGCGGGTGCCGAGGTCGCACCCGCGGGCGCCGAGGTCGCGGCCACGCCGGCGGCGGCGGGCAACGGAGACAATTCCGCCGGCGCCGACGAGCGCCGCGCGAAGATGGAGCGCCTGCGCTCCGAGGGAATCGAGCCCTACCCGCACATTTCCGCGCGCGTGCCGCGCACGTGGGTGGCCGACATCCAGAGCGCCCACGACCCCGCTGCGCTCGGCGTGGGCGAGCACGAAGGACTCGCCTACCGTGTCGCCGGGCGGCTGATCGCCCGCCGCGGACACGCCAAGTACACGTTCTTCGACCTGCGCGACCAGTCGGGCACGATGCAGGTGGTGGCGCGCCGCGAGGAGATGGGCGAGGAGCTTTACGAGCGGATGGTGGGCCTCGACATCGGCGACATCGTCACCGTGGAGGGGTGCGTGTACGTCACCCAGCGCGGGCAGCTGGCGCTGGCCGCGACCGCGTGCACGCTGCTGGCCAAGGCGCTGCGCCCGCCGCCCGACCGCTACCACGGGATGGGGGATCCCGGCGAGCGCTACCGCCACCGCGAACTGGATTTGCTGGCCAACGAGCAGACGCGCGCGATGTTCTTCAAGCGCACCAAGATGATCGAGGCGATCCACGACTTTTTGCGCGAGCACGGCTTCACGCAGGTGGAGACGCCGATGCTGCAGACGCTCGCCGGCGGCGCCGCCTCAAGGCCGTTCGTCACCCACCACAACGCGCTGGACGTGGACGTGTATTTGCGAATCTCGGTGGAGCTGTACCTCAACCGCTGCACCGTGGGCGGCCTGGAGAACATCTACGACCTCGGCCGGGCGTTCCGCAACGAGGGCATCTCCCACCGCCACAGCCCCGAGTTCACGATCCTCGAGTGGATGATGAGCTACGCCGACTACTGGGACGTGGCGAAGTTCACCGAAGAGATGGCCGAGAGCGTGGCGCTGCGCACGCTGGGGACGACCAAGGTGGAGCAGTACGACGGCAGCACGATCGACTTCGCCACCCCGTGGCGGCGGATCTCGCTGCGAGAGGCGATCGCGGACGCGGTGGGGATCGACTTTTTGGAGGCCCCGCGCGAGCAGCTGATTGCGGCGCTCGGCGAGGATGGCCAGAGCATGGAGATCATGGCGGGGGCCGAACGGGGGGAGGATCCCGGGGCCACGTGGGCGAAGCTGGTGGACGCGATCTACGTCAAGCACGTGGAGCCCACGCTGCACCAACCCACGCACGTGTTCGACTTCCCGGTCGATCTGTTCCCGATCTGCAAGCGCCACTCCGAGGACCCGCGGCTGGCCGAGCACTTCGACTCGGTGATCCGCGGCATGGAGATCTTGAGCGGCGACACCGAGCTCAACGACCCGCTCGACCAGCACGCCCGCTTCGTCGCCCAGCGCCAGCAGGCCGCCGGTGGCGACGGCGACCAGCCGCAGCCCAACGACGAGGCGTATGTGCGGGCGCTGGAATACGGGATGGCGCCCACCGCCGGCGGCGGCCTCGGCGTGGACCGGCTGCTGATGGCGCTGACCGGGGTGGAGTCGGTGCGCGAGGTGGTGCCGTTCCCGACGCTGCGCACCCGCGGGTAGCCGTTCCCGAGCGCGGCGCGCGCGGGCAGGCGGGCCGCTGAATCCCGGGACTTGGCGGTCGGGGCTCGCCCCTTACCTGACGAGCCCCGACTTGCGCGTGCCGCCAGAGGTTCCAAGGGCATGCTGCTTGCGACGCTACCCGAGCGGCGGCAGCGCCGCAAGGAATGTTTCCGACATTAGGGACTGGCCCGCGGGGCCGCTGGGACGACGCCGAGCGAAGTGCCTTCGCGGCCGCTGGGTTACGCAGCGAGCACGGCGCGGCAACCGTCGGCAAAAAACCTGCTACGCTTCCGCTTAGATTTCGATAGTACACCCGACCAAGGAGCAGCAACCCGATGCCAAAGACGATAGGCATAGACCTCGGCACCACCAACTCTTGCATGGCCGTCCTCGAGGGTGGCGAGCCCACCGTGATCGAGAATGCCGAGGGGGGGCGCACGACGCCCTCCGTGGTCGCCTTCGCGCCCTCGGGTGAGCGTCTGGTGGGCACGGTCGCCAAGCGCCAGGCGGTGACCAACCCGCAGAACACGATCTTCTCGATCAAGCGCTTTATGGGCCGCAAGGAGGGCGAGGTGCGCGAGGAGGAGTCGATCGTCCCCTACAAGGTCGTGGCCGGCCCCAACGGCGACGCCCGCGTGGAGGCCGGCGGCGAGCAGCACTCGCCGCCCGAGATCTCCGCGATGATCCTGCAGAAGCTGAAGACCGACGCCGAAGCCTACCTCGGCGAAAGCGTCGACTCGGCCGTCATCACGGTTCCCGCGTACTTCAACGACGACCAGCGCCAGGCGACCAAGGACGCCGGCAAGATCGCGGGGCTGGACGTCAAGCGGATCATCAACGAGCCCACCGCCGCCTCGCTGGCGTACGGCCTGGACAAGGAAAACGACCAGACGATCCTCGTGTTCGACCTCGGCGGCGGCACCTTCGACGTGTCGGTGCTGGAGATCGGCGACGGCGTGTTCGAGGTGAAGAGCACCGCCGGCGACAACCACCTCGGCGGCGACAACTTCGACAAGGCGATCGTCGACTGGCTGGTGGCCGACTTCAAGCGCGACCAGGGGATCGACCTGTCGGCCGACCCGATGGCGCTGCAGCGGCTGTACGAGGCGGCGGAGAAGGCCAAGATCGAGCTGTCCACCACGCAGGAGACGCAGATCAACCTGCCGTTCATCACCGCCGACTCGGCCGGCCCCAAGCACCTCGACACGCGGCTCACGCGCGCCAAGCTCTCCGAATTGACAAGCCCGCTGCTGGACCGCGTGGTGGCGCCCGTGCGCCAGGCGCTGGACGATGCCAAAGACAAGGGCGTCAAGGAGATCGACCACGTGGTGCTGGTGGGCGGCATGACGCGCATGCCGGCTGTCCAGGAGAAGGTCAAAGAGCTGACCGGCAAGGAGCCCCACCGCGGCGTCAACCCCGACGAGGTGGTGGCTGTCGGCGCCGCCATCCAGGCGGGCGTGCTGGGCGGCGAAGTGAAGGACGTGCTGCTGCTGGACGTCACCCCGCTGACGCTCGGGATCGAGACCAAGGGCGGCGTGATGACCAAGCTGATCGAGCGCAACACGACGATCCCCACGCGCAAGTCGGAGGTGTTTTCCACGGCAGAGGACAACCAGCCGTCTGTGGAGATCCACGTGCTGCAGGGCGAGCGCGAGATGGCCGCCTACAACAAGTCGCTGGGTAAGTTCCAGCTCACCGGCATCCCGCCGGCGCCGCGCGGCATCCCCCAGATCGAGGTGGCGTTCGACATCGACGCCAACGGCATCCTCAACGTCTCCGCCAAGGATCTCGGGACCAGCAAGGAGCAGAAGATCGAGATCAAGGCCGGCTCGGGGCTGTCCGACGATGAGATCAAGCGGATGGTGACCGACGCCGAGTCGCACGCCGAGGAGGACCGCAAGGCGCGCGAGCTGGCGGAGGCGCGCAACAACGGTGAGAACGCCGCCTACCAGGCCGAGCGCCAGCTGACCGACCTGGGAGACCAGGTGGACGCCGAGTCAAAGCAGCGCATCGAGGAGGCCATCAAAGAGGTGCGCGAGTCGCTCACCTCCGAGGACCCCACCGCGATCAACGCCAAGACCGACGTGCTCCAGAGCGCCTTCCACGCCGTCTCCGAGGCGATGTACCAGCGCGCCCAGGAGCAGGCCGCCGGCGCCGACGGCGGCGGCGCGAGCGACGGCGCCGGCTCGGCTTCCGGCGAGGAGGACGTGGTGGATGCCGAGGTTGTCGACGAGACCAAGGCGTAATCGATGAGCGACATCGAGGAGGCAACCGAGGAGGTCGAGCCGGTCCAGGCAGAGCCAGCCGACCACGAGGCCAGCGAGATCGAGGAGGAGCTCGACGAGCTGGTGAAGACCGCCGCGCAGCGCGACGAGTATCTGGCGCTCGCGCAGCGCACACAGGCCGACTTCGAGAACTACCGCAAGCGTGTGGCCAAGGAATCGGCTGTGGCGGCGGAGCGCGGCGTGGCGAAGCTCGCCAAGGAGCTGCTGCCGGCGCTCGACAACCTCGATCGAGCGCTGGCCGCCGCGGAGGAGGAGGACCCGTTGCTGGAGGGCGTGCGGCTGGTGCGCAACGAGCTGAGCGCAGCCCTGGCGCGTGTGGGCGTGGAGTCGTTTGACCCCAAGGGCGAGCGGTTCGACCCCGTCCATCATGAGGCGATGCTCCAGCAGCCGGTGGAGGGCGCCGAGAGCGGCACCGTGGTCGAGGTCTACCAACCCGGCTACCGCCTGAAGGACACCGTGCTCCGTCCGGCGCGCGTCGTGGTGGCGGCGTAGGGGGTCTCGCATGGCGGCCAAACAGGACCTGTATGCAACGCTGGGCGTCGACAAGAAAGCCTCGCCGGAGGAGCTGAAGAAGGCCTATCGCAAGCTCGCGCGCCAGTACCACCCCGACCGCAACCCCGACGACAAGCAGGCGGAGGCGCGCTTCAAGGAGATCTCGCACGCCTACGACGTGCTGAACGACCCGGAGAAGCGCAAGCAGTACGACAGCGGCACGGGCCCGTTCGCCACCGCCGGGGGCGGCGGCTTCGGCGGCTTCGGCAACTTCGACTTCGACGCATCTTCGATGGGGGACATCCTCTCCAACCTCTTCGGGGGGTCGGCCAGCGGCCGGCGCACGCGCGCCCAACCGCGCCCCGAACGGGGCCGCGATCTGGAGACGGAGGTGTCGATCACCTTCGAGCAGGCCGTGTCCGGTGCGCAGGTGCCGCTGTCGGTCGCCACCCAAACCAGCTGCCCGACCTGCCACGGCACGGGCGCCAAGCCGGGCACCACGCCGAAGGTGTGCCCCAAATGCGAAGGGCGCGGGATCGAGACGCAGGGCCAGGGGATGTTTTCGATCTCCCAGCCCTGCTCGCGCTGCGGCGGCTCGGGCACGGTGATCGAGGACCCCTGCCCCACCTGCCACGGCTCGGGCGCCGTGAGAACAGTCAAGAAATATCGTGTGAACATCCCCGCCGGGGTGAAGGAGGGCTCGCGCATCCGCCTGCCCGGCAAGGGCGAGACGGGCCCGCGCGGCGGGCCGCCGGGAGATTTGTACGTGATCACGCACGTAGCCCATTCGCCGGTGTTCAAACGGCGCGGCGACAACGTCGAGGTGGATGTGCCGTTGAGCATCCCCGAGGCGCTGCGCGGCGCCGAGGTGCGGGTGCCGACGCTCATTGGGACGAAGACGCTGCGCGTCAAACCGGGCACCAAACACGGCACGGTGCAGCGCCTGCGCGGTGAGGGTCCACCGAAGCTCGGCACCGGCGGCAGCGGTCGCCCACCGGAGAAAGGCGACATCCACTACCGCTTTACGATCGACGTCCCCGACCATTTGAGCGACGCGCAGAGCGCCGCCGTGCAGGCCCTCGCCGACGCCTCCAACGGGGCCGATCCGCGCGCGAAATTGTTTGAGCAGGCAGCGGCCAAGTGAGCCCGCGCGCACCCCTCCCCAAACCCCCGAACGTGGAACTGGCGCGCGACCGCGGCGTGTTCATGATCTCGGTGGCGGCGGAGCTGGCGCAGATGCACCCGCAGACGCTGCGCACGTACGAGGCGCGCGGACTGATCGAGCCCAAGCGCTCGCCCAAGGGCACGCGTTTGTACTCGCAGGAGGACGTGGAGCAACTGCGCCGCATCCAGGAGATGACGGCGGAGCTGGGGCTCAATCTCGCCGGCGTGGAGCGCGTGCTGGACCTGGAGCACCAGATCGACGACATGCACGCCCGCATCGAGGCGCTGGAGGTGCAAGCGCTCCACGCCCAGGTGGAGCTGGCCGAACGGCTGGAGGAGGTGCGCCGCTCGTTCCGCGCCGAGCTGGTGCCGTTTCCGAACTCCCGCCCGCCCAGCCGCGAGATCGTGCGGGCCGCCGACGTGCGGTCCTTCGGACGTCCACGACAGGGAGGGCGCTGAGGGAGGGCGCCGAGCCGGCGCCCTCCCTCAGCGGCTTTTACGCTTCGAGGTTTTGCAACCGATGCGATTCGAACGCTTCCACAGTGAATTCGGCGGCCCATTCCACCGCGAGGAAGCTGGTGAAGAGACCGGTGCCGGTGGCTTTGAACGTTTCACTGTCGAACGTGGCTGTTTGAGCGCTGTTGTTGACCACGCCGGCCACGGTGCCCTTGACGATGTGCCTGCCAAAAAGCGAACAGAAGATCCCCGTGAAGACGACTTCGACTTCCACTTCCTTGCCGGCTTCCCCGATGAAGACATAGTCTTTGCCGCCCACCGTCGCCAGATGGCCGGGCCAGGGGAGGCTCTTGGCTTCGACTTCTTTTGCCAGCGGACAGAGCACGTCGTTGCTGGCACATTCGAACAGGGGCAGTTCGGTGATTTCACCCTTGCCGCTTCCGGCTTCGTTGAAGACTTTGCTGTTGTAGAGGAAGTGTTTGCATTCGACTCCCACCCCAAGCACCGTCATTTTGCTGCTGGTGGCGGCGCCGACGACGGTTTCTTTGCCGGTGAGTTCGGTGCCGTTGAACTTCCACACCGGGCTGGCGCCTGCCGTTGCGCTGGCCGCGGCGCTGAGCGCGAAGGCGGCCAACAGGATCGTGAGTGCGGTTGTAATTTTTCCTCTCATGACAACAGACCTATCCGATCGGACGTGGGGCTGTCAAGAGCGAGTTTTACGGCCGCGGCGGGCGACTGGATTGGGTGGTCGGCAAATGAGGTTAAACCCCAGCAAAACAGCCATTTTGAGAGATTTCAATGCGACGCATTAACCACACCGAAGTCAGAAACACGACAGGAAGGCTAGGCTGAATCGATGCAGCCCGATCGCCTGACGATCAAGTCACAGGAGGCGCTGGCGGCGGCGGCGCGGTTGGCGGAGGAGCGCCGCAACCCTCAGGTGACGCCCGCCCACCTGCTGGCGGTGCTACTGGAGAGCGACACTGCCGCGGCCAAAGCCCCCGCGGGCACCCCCGCCGGAGGACCCGGCGGACCCACCCCGGCCGACGCCGCCGGCGGCGTGGTGGTGCCGGTCCTCAACAAGCTTGGCACCTCGCTGCCCGCGTTGCGCGCGGAGACGGGTCGCGCGCTGGACGACCTCCCCCGTCTCGGCGAGGGCTCCTCGACCGAAGGCGGCCAGCCGTCGTCCGAGCTGGTGGCGGTGTTGCGCGCGGCCGAAAAACACGCGAAAGACCTCGCCGACGAGTATGTGTCGACCGAGCATTTGCTGCTGGCGCTGTCAGACGATCAGAGCCGCGCCGGCCAGGCGCTGCGAGCGGTGGGCGCGAGCAGGGACCGTTTGCTGCAGGCGCTGGCGGAGGTGCGCGGCCCGCACCGCGTGACCGACCAGAGCCCCGAGGAGAAGTACCAGGCGCTGGAGCGTTTCGGCCGCGATTTCACGAAGCTGGCGGAGCAGGGAGCGCTGGACCCGGTGATCGGCCGTGACGAGGAGATCCGCCGCGTGATCCAGGTGTTGAGCCGCCGCACGAAGAACAACCCGGTGCTGATCGGCGAGCCGGGCGTGGGCAAGACCGCGATCGTGGAGGGCCTCGCCCAGCGGGTGGTGGCCGGCGACGTGCCGGAGTCGCTGCGCGACCGCCGCGTGATCTCGCTCGACATGGGCTCGCTGATCGCCGGCGCCAAGTACCGGGGCGAGTTTGAGGACCGGCTGAAGGCGGTTCTCAAGGAGGTGAGCGAAGCCCGCGGCGGCGTGATCCTCTTCCTCGACGAGCTGCACACGATCGTCGGCGCGGGCGCCGCTGAAGGCGCGGTGGACGCGGCCAACCTGCTGAAGCCGATGCTGGCGCGCGGGGAGCTGCGCGCGGTGGGCGCGACGACGCTGGACGAGTACCGCAAGCACATCGAGAAGGACGCGGCGCTGGAGCGGCGCTTCCAGCCGGTGATGGTGGGCGAGCCCTCGGTGCAGGACACGATCGCGATCTTGCGCGGCCTGAAGGAGCGCTACGAGGTGCACCACGGCGTGCGCATCCAGGACAACGCGCTGATCGCCGCGGCGACGCTGTCGGACCGCTACATCGCCGACCGCTTTTTGCCGGACAAGGCGATCGATTTGATTGACGAGGCGGCGAGCAAGCTGCGGATCGAGATCGACTCGCTGCCGACCGAGATCGACGAGGTGGACCGCCGCGTGATGCAGCTTGAGATCGAGCTGACGTCGCTGGCGAAGGAGACCGACGAGCCCTCAGCCGATCGCCGCACGGCGATCGAGCGCGAGCTGGCCGAGCTGCAGGAGCGCTCGCGCGCGATGAAGGCGCAGTGGCAATCCGAGAAGGACGCGATCCAGGGAGTGCGCGAGAAGAAGGCGCGGCTGGAGGAGGCGCGCGTGGAGGCCGAACGGGCCGAGCGCACCGCCGATTTGCAACGGGCCGCGGAGCTGCGCTACGGGGAGATCCCGCAGCTGGAAAAGGAGTTGGCTGCTTCGGAGGAGGGGGAGGATAAGGGGGATGGGGCTGCGAGTGGCGACGCCGCTGTGTTCCTCAAGGAGGAGGTGGACGCCGACGACGTGGCGGAGGTGGTGGCCCGTTGGACCGGTATCCCCGTCAGCCATTTGCTGGAGGGCGAGGTGGAGAAGCTGATCCACATGGAGGACCGCCTCCATGAACGCGTGATCGGCCAGGACGAGGCGGTGGAGGCGGTGGCGACAGCGCTGCGCCGCTCGCGCGCCGGTTTGCAGGACCCCAACCGCCCGATCGGCACGTTTTTGTTCCTCGGCCCCACGGGAGTGGGCAAGACCGAGCTGGCGCGCGCGCTGGCGGAGTTCATGTTTGACTCCGAGGAGGCGATGGTAAGGCTGGACATGTCGGAGTACATGGAGAAGCACACGGTCTCGCGCCTCGTCGGAGCGCCCCCCGGGTATGTGGGCTACGAAGAGGGCGGGCAGTTGACGGAGGCGGTCCGCCGGCGCCCCTACTCGGTCGTCCTCCTGGACGAGATCGAGAAGGCCCACCCTGACGTATTCAACACGCTGTTGCAGGTGATGGACGACGGCCGCCTCACGGACGGGCAGGGCCGCACGGTGGATTTCAAGAACACGGTGCTGATCATGACGTCGAACATCAACGTCGCCGCCGACCCGAGCGCCGATGGCGAGGTCGCCGACCCGGATAGCCTAGGCACTCCCTACGCCGTGGGCGTGCCGCGCTCGGGATCGTCCAGCGCCGGCGACGGTGCTGACGCCGTTGCGGCCGACGCAAAGCTGCGCGACGCGCTGCTGGCGCACTTCAAACCGGAGTTCGTCAACCGGCTCGACGACATCGTCCGCTTCCGGGCCCTCACTCGGGCGCAGATCGGGCAGATCGTGGAGCTGCAGACGCGGCGCGTGGTCGAGCGGGTGCGCGAGCGCGGGGTGGAGGTCGAGCTGACCGACGCCGCCAAGGAGCTGTTGGGCGACCTCGGCTATGACCCGACGTACGGCGCGCGGCCGCTGCGGCGGGTGATCCAGAAGCAGCTGACCGACCGGCTGGCGCTGGCGCTGCTGGACGGGAGTTTGAGGGCGGGGGAGCGGGTGGTGGTGGATGCCGCGGAGGGGCGGCTTTCGTTCGACTCGGCGTCCATCACTGCCGCCGCGTAGCACCGTGCCCACCCATTTTTGCATAAGCTTTCGCCGCCCTGCCACGCCTTGTGCCGCCACCGACAGTGCGCTGATTCCGAGGCATGCGACAAGCGCCGCCAAAATGACAGTTAGTTTGACATCTGCATGTATCTCCTTCACTGATCAATTGACTAACTGACTTGCGTCCATAAACCGAATCGCTTGTGAGCACCCAGCCGGGCACGACAGCCGCTGGCTCTCGTCTCGTAGCTGGAGCACTTCCTCTCTGTCCAGCTCTGCGCTGCTGACTGCAGCGTCCAGTGGCGCCAGGGAAACGGAACGCGGTCAAGCGGCGTGGTTGACCCCCGCGTCGCCGCGCTTAGTAGCCGCCAGTGCAAACGGGCCAAAGCCTGCAAAGCAAGCCCCTTGGCCGTCGCCAAACTCTTTGTAGAGTGGGGAACATGCTCGGGCGACCGCGCCCGACGACGGCTTTTCGACCCTATACCGTCGCCGGCCGACGCCCGGAGCCTCCTCGTCGCTCAGCACCTTCACGGCACGCCACACCCGCTGAGCCTTGACGCTGGCTCCGAGCGACGCTCGGCCGCTTCGACTTCGTCAACATCGTCGAAGTGCCCGACGAGCAGACAATGGCGAGCGTCTCGCTGGAGCTCGGCTCGCGCGAGACGCTCGCCGCGATCCCCGTCGACGACTTCATCAGCTCACTCTGACATGCGCGTCCTCGTCGTCGGCGGCGGCGGCCGCGAGCACGCGCTGGTGCAGGCGCTGCAAGGTGATGGCGTCGAGCTGTGGTGCGCCCCCGGCAACGCCGGCATCGCTCAACACGCGCATCTCCTGGACCTGGCGGCCGACGACACGGAGAGCATCGTCGCGGCCGTCGAGCGCGAAGGCATCCACTCGCGGCTCCCGTCACCGCCGTCGCGTTGCGCCCGCAGGCCAGCAGACCTCAACTGCGTTTGTAGAGGAACGGCAAGAAACCCTCGTATTCGGCATCCTGGAGCGCGCGTTCGCGGGCGGCCACGGCGTTGAACCCCTGCTTCAACCCCAGGCTGTGGGTCAATGCGAAGACGACGACGACGTATTGTTCGTGCTTGCTGCGCGTGGGGCACAGCGTGTAGCTAGTCGAATCTGTGCTGTTGACCCCCTCGACGGCGCCGGAGGGAAGCTTTCCGGCGGCAATCCCGTGCGACTTTGGCGACAGGCCCGCGACGGCCCACGCGAAGAACAGTTTGCCGTTGACCGGTTCGAGCGTGAGCACATCCACCATCAGTTCAGCGGTGTCGCTCGGGATGCCCGACCACTTCAGCGGAAGCGAGGCGTTGGCCCCGTCGCAGGTGTAGCGAACAGGAAGCCGTCCTCCGCTCGGGAACACCGGGCTCGACACTTCGACCTTTTCCACAATGGGCACATGGTGTTCCGTGGGTGTCGTACTGGCCGGCGTCGTGCCCGTAGATGTTGTCGAAGGCGCCGCTGGGGTTTCGCCTCTCGATTTCGCCGGCGTCGTCGTGTGCCTGCTCGTCGACGCGGCAGCCGCCGTGGGTGTCGGTGATTGCGCCGCAGTCGTCTGTGTCACCGTGACCGACGTCGTCGACGACCCACATCCCGTGAGTGCCCCAAGGAGCGCCAGCGCCATTATGAGCCGCACACGCATTTTCATCATCGCAAGATATCAAACGGATCGGACATCGCAGCTACCCTTTACAGAAAAACGCCGGGCTGCCAACCTGATCTTCAGGTCAGCCGCCCGGCGATGTTTCTCACCTCATATGACTACGCTTCGATCGCCGACAGCCGGTGCGATTCGAAGGCTTCCATCGTGAAAACGCCTTCCCATTCCACGGTCGAGGAGCCGACTTTGAGCCCCGTTCCCGTGTTTTTGATCGTTTCCGCGTCAAACGTCGCCGTCTGACTGCTGTTGTTGATGACGCCCCCGACTGTGCCCTTCACCGCATGGACGCCGGCCACCGCACACGACGAGCCGCCAAAGGTTACATTGACATCGACTTCTTTGCCTTTGGCTTCGCCGATCAGCAAGTATTCTTTTTCGCCTATCGTCGTCAGCTTACCGGGCCAAGGCAGGTTCTTAGCTTCCACTTCTTTTTCAAGCGGGCAGCTCGCAGCATTTGACGAGCATTCATACAGCGGCAGTTCGGTCACTTCCCCTTCGCCTTTTCCGCTTTTGTTGAATATTTTTGCATTGTACAGAAAATGCTGACATTCGACCGTGATCCCCAGCAGCGTCATCTTGCTACTAGTCGCGGCGCCGACCACCGTTTCTTTCCCGCTGAGTTCGGTCCCGTTGAACTTCCAGACGGGACTCGCGCTCGCTGAACCGGCGCCCACGGCACCCAACGCCACGGCAACAACCAGCGAGGCGAGCAACAACCTGCTGCTCTTCGGCTTCATCGTTACTCTCCTTGCAGCTAGCTTGGTTGAGAACGGATTCTTGCTCATATCGCTCACCTCAATGCGCATTTACGTCGGTCGCCTGGGCGAGGTCGATCGTGTTGTTGAGGATCGCCGTGTTGTTACCCGACGTCGCAGGGAGTCCGATCATGCTGTTGATGACCGGATCCACCAGGAACGAAAGGATGCCTCCGCAGCCGGCCGCCGCGGGAGCCGACCATACGTTGTCGACAAGCGAGTTTCCGGTGATTTCCGCAATTTCGAACCCGTCTTTGAAATTCAGTTCGCCACCACTGCCTTTAATTGGTTCATTTGGTTTCGGCGGACTTGTGGTCCCAGATGTGAGATTCCAAACGAGCGGCGAGCTGCTCGAGCCCACATAGCACGAACTGCCCAAAAACGCGTTTTCGAGATGGACCTTGACGGGTAGCTTGAGGGCGACACCTTCTTCGAGCGACAAATTAAATTCGCTCACCTTGATTTCACTGGCCGGCTTGGCGAGTTCGAGCGTCGCTTTGACTTCGAGCAAGCCGCTTTCGAAGTATTTCAGCAGCAGCCGCACGAGCGGTGGCGATTTTTCAGGCGGCACGATGCCAAGGAGGCCACCCGGCACGGTTTGCGCCGCTTTCGACAGTGTTTCGCCGCCGCTAGTGGCACCAAAGAACCGCGACGGAAAGCCTTCTGCTTCGGTCCCTTCCTGTTTCGACACGCCCCCCTGTAGCGTCACAGCGTTCGTGATCGGCGTTTTCTTTTTGCCCAAAACGATTTCGCCGCTGCTGGTGACCGAGTACAGGCACTTGAAAACTTCTGCATTCGTCGACGGACAGTAGTTGAATTTCGCAAAATCGCCCGAGTGTGCCGTTGCGCCCGTAGGAGTCACGAGCGCTACCAGAACACCGACAACCGCGGTGGCGACGCCAACACTTCTATGCGCCTTCAATCGCCGTAGCATATGGTTCTTCACATCCTTCCTTTTGTGCGAATAGACTGTTCGTTACTTCTTCTTACGCTGGGTGCCATGCATGTGCCTTTTCTTCTTTTTCTGCTTGTGACACCCATTGACAAGTATCTTTGTGGCTTGCGTTATCTGCCGACCGTTTTGCGCAACAATCATGGTCGGTGCAATGAGCTTCTCGCCACATTGGCTGAAGGCCGCTTTCGACGTCGTCCTAACGTTCGTGAACTCGGAGTACTCGCCGCGTGAAAGCGTCGTTTCAAAGCTCGTGAACGGCGCGTCTGGAACCGACTTGAAGGACGCTTTCAGCACGCCCGAACGTGAGACGTTTGATTCTCCAGTGACATCGAGCTTGACGCCTTCGCCCTGTAGCACAAACACTACGTCGGGCCACTTGGCGTTGCCGTACGACACTAGGTATGCAGGCCCTGTGAGCGGCTGCCCGAGGATCGGGGTGTGCACAATTGCGGTCCCGATGTTCGACCCAACCGGACAGGCGGCCGGATTTGCTTCGAACGTCGCCGCCGGGCAGGCCCGCCGGATCGTCGTAATGCGCACCGGAAGTTGCTTGGGGAAGTCGATCGTGACTTTGGCGATATTGGCCTGTCCCGCGCCTGTCGGGTAGGCGATCTTGATCTTGAGGCCGGTCCCATTCGCTTTGGTTGATTTGGCTTCGGTGGATGCACTCAACTCCGGCGAGAATGGAAGGTTCTTGCATCCGGCCGCCGCGAATGGGCTCGTCACGTTCGCCACCGCTCCTTCGGCCGCGTTGACAGTACTGGTGATCTGAAACTGCGCACAGCTCGTTGGGTTGAACGTGAGGTCTTTCGCGTTCAACGTCACATTGACCGTGCGAATGCGCAGCGGTACACCGTCAATGATCTGCGGGAAGACACTGCTCGTCGCGGTCACCTGGGCGGTGCTTGGGTTGATCGACAGACCTACCCTCACCACCACGTCGCCGAGATTGAATGGCCCCGCCACCGCCGGCACGACCACCGACAATCCGAATGGCGCTTCGTTATAGGGGCCGGTAAAATACACTTTCCCTGTCACGTAATAAGGCTCGCTGCCGGAGCCCACACCGACGGCCGTGGTACCAACCTGACTGTTGGCTGAGCAATCGCCGCTGGCGGCCTGCGGTTCCTGACAGCGTGGAACGTTTGCGATCGACGCCAGCAGGCCCTCGGGCAGGGTAGTCGATATCGACGCCACGTTCTGTTCGCGGTCTTCGCGTTTGAGCGTGAACGTGAACGGGCTGAACGCACCCGCCAGGTCATGGGTGGTCCCGGCGTAAAATGACGGAGAGAACGGCGACACGGCTGGACAGGCTTCACCAGCGCCGTTCCAGTTGATCACAAAGTCACCGGATGCCGTCACCGCCGATTCGCCGGGCATCTCGCTCCAAGGTTCAGCCGCTCCGACAGTCGCGTCTTCGCCACAACGCTGCGGATTGGCCAACGGCGCACGGGGCCCGCCGTTCGTCGTAACAACAACGTTGCTAATGGGAAACTGCGGCAGATCGGCGAAACGAGCGCTGATCTGGCCTGTCGACGGATCGACAGAAGCTGCGCCACGCAGCTTGATCGTTATGCCTGCGTTCGGCGCTTCGAGTTCCAAGTATAGTCTGAAGAGCACCCCGTTAGCCGCGTCTTCGGGGGTGCACACTGCTTGGCCCGGAGCGCCACAGCCTGGTTCAGCCAGAAACAAATGGCCCGTGAGTTCTTCCGAAAGGAGTGGCGTAGTCGCTATAACGTCGCCGAGCTGGGATGATGCAGGGCAGCTGCCCGGCGCCAGGTGAGCTAGGCCGTCCGCGCCAACTTCTTCTCCTTGACCTGCTTCCCATCCAGTAACCGACCCGGTTGGCAAATTGATTCCCTGAGCGCCAGTCGCCTGGCAAGGCGTAAGACCTTCGGCCGCCGCCGGCGATATCGAGGTTCCCGTTGGCAATGAGATCGTTACATTCTTCAGAGGCGGCGTTGACGGTGACGCAAAGTCGTTGGGCGCTTGTTTAACGGTGAGGCCAATTTCGTAACTAGATGGGGAGTCGGCCGCGCTCGTTCCCGACTCTCCATGCGCTGCCTGAGGATGGCCTACTACCCCAAAAGGTACCTGCAAGTTGGTACAACCTTCTAGACTCTGATACGCAGGGGCCGAATCGCCTATCGGGAGCGACGCTTGTTCCCAAGTATCTGCTTCCACTAGAGCACTTAGATTAGACGCACCACAGTCACTGGGATTAGTCAAAAGCGCTCCTAGATCACGCGTGTCTTCTTCCCCAAACCCACCTACGTAATGTTCCTGGATATCTCCGTAAAAGGTAGCGATCAATCCAATCATGCTTGCGGGCAACGTAACCCCCGGGATAACGACGCGCAGGACATACTGGCCGTCGTGATAGGCTAGGTTGGCGTAGGATACAAAAGCCAATCCAAATGCCCCAAAGGCAAACTCTGCCGCATATCCGTGCTCCGGAACAAGATTGTACAGAGGGAACTCGTGCGTAGGATCTTCAGTTGAGCCGCCCACGCCTGGCAGCATCGGCATTACTGTACCCACCCGGCTACCGGGAGGGCATCCACTGACCCCGCCCTGAGCTTCGACTAGCGATGGGCGACAACGCTGGGCTACCTGCGCATCGCCCAGGAAGCCGAGTGGGAGGTAGAAAATAAGATTCTTGACAGGTGCTACTGGATTCACTTCTGGCTGAGCATGCGGCACGATCATGTTATTAAACAGAACCGTGGTGGTCACAAAAGTGGGGTGCCCGCCGGCCTGGTCGTCAGGCCCTCCAGACGGCCCGGTGGGATCAAACCCAAAGTCACTTATCCCTACTGGCGCGTGTTCAGTTTCGACACCTACGCGGGTACTTACTTCGCTTTCCGCGGGTTGCGCTTCTCCTCCTGCGACCGTCACCCTATTGGATATTATTCCAGGCTGTGCGGTGACACGAAGGCGAGCAGTCTCTACGATAAAGCCGCTCGATACAACCGATTCAGTGAAGCGGCAGATGCCAATTTGAGGCGTCTTGACTTCGCACGAGTCCGGAACTCTAGGCTGGTCTTCCAGCGCCCGTTCGCCCAGTTCCGCAGCAAAACTTGCGCCGGGTGGTAGCGTGTCTTCTACCGCCACTTCTCCAGTGCTGGACCGTCCGCCGACATTCTCAACAACTATATTGTAGGTATCACAGTAACCCTGTCCGCCAAGGGCTTGGCATTCACTAAAGCGCTGTTCACCGGCCAGTCCTTGATCTGGCACGAACACGGACGGGGTAGGAACAGTCGTGATTTGCCAGGCAGGTGCTGCTTGCGGCGACGCTGTGGCAGTTGCTGCACACACTACGATCCACGCCATTGCTAGTAGAAAGACCGGGACGAGGGAAATAAGGTAGCGCCTCATGTTCACCGTCCCCTTATGTGCTTGGCGGCGCGTGAAGCACCGTTGACGCTTCTTCGCCGCATCCCGTCGACGATTGTGCGTTGTGCAGTCTCGCGTACACGACTTGACGTACATGGCAAGTTACCGTGACCGCCTGGCCTGTGTTTGGTACAGTGCCTCGAGTGTGACTTGCTCGGCTTAGATTTCTTTTTGGTTTTTTTGGATGATTGCTTCGTCTCTTTTGATTCGGTCAGGCTGTTTAGGTCTTCCGGTTCTTGCGTCGTACTAGCTGGAGCAGAGAATTCTGGCATTGAGAAGCTTGAAAGAGCGCAATCCTCCTCGCTGCACTGAGTTCCTGATTGCGCCTTCGGAACTCCACCATCGACGCGTGCGTCAAAGATATTGACCTGACCACCGTCGGTGTCACTCGGAAGCAAGGAATCGGCCGACTCGAACAAGATGTTGCTCGCGCTTTCGTCCATCGCCAGGAGCTGCGCCCCACACCTGAACCCTTTATATGGTTCGACGTCATTACCGTTTGAGATCAGATGGACGCTGCCGTCACCGATTGGTCCTTCGCTTCGATACTCGTATACGCTGAAGCAGCCATCTTGTGCAGCCGGCGCCAGGGGTGTCAGCGATCCAGCGCTTTCAAACGCGACAGTTACAACCCCGTTGTCGACGGAGATGTTAGATCGGTCTTCAGTCGTTTTAAAGTCGCCGTTAAGATATGCATAGTCTCCTTCGCTTAGCAAACTTGAGGCTGCGTTTCCGTCATCAGCGGAGCCTTCGTCTTCGTTTTCGGCTTTTGAGACACGGATCAATTCTGCGGATTGACTGTCGTACAAAAAGAGCTGTTGTTCCCCACTACTATGGTCGTCCGGCGTAAGCCCCTGTGTTGAGCTTGCAAAGAGTAGATACCGACCGTCGGCGGGGGACACCTCCGCAGGATGGTTATTTGTCATGGCCCAGTCACGTTCGTCTTCTTCACTGAGCGCGGAAACAAACCCGTGGGGTTCTAGCTGTTCGGCGTTTGTATTATATACATACAGATTTGGCTTGCCGGGTTGCGGGACCTGGCCAACTCGATCAGCTTCGCTAGTGAGGACGCCGCGCGCCACAAAATATATGCGGGAGCCATCCGGGGCTATCCTCATCACTCCCAGCACTTCAGCATTGCCAGCGATCAGCTTGAGGTTATGGCCGGGCAGAGCAGCGAAATCATACTCGTAGAGATTGCAGCCGCCTTCGCCTTTCGTACGAGCGCACCCGCGGCCGGCTGCGTTGTCTCGGGCCAAGGGGTCCTGGTGGGCACCGTTAAGCAACTGCTGGGTGCTCGTGAAAAAGACCTTTTCACCGTTTTCCGATGCACCCTCAAAGTTCTTACCCGATTCAGCGCTTGTTTGGCACACGCCAGTACATTCGGTTTCAGAGCGCGCTGACACGTCCACTGTCGCAGCCTGGGATGGACTGACCATACCTCCGTGGACTCGGGCCCAGACTTCGCTCACTTCTGGCGAAACGGCCGACGACGGGCACCCTAGTTCCCCTTTGAGATTAGGAGTAAAGAAGATCGTTTCGCCATCGCTAGAAATGGCGTTAAAGGTGGAGTAAGAGCTTATGCTTCCTAGCGATGCTCCGCACTCAAAGCCTACTGGGTTTCCGCTTGGGCTAGTGCCCGTAAGTTCTGTGCTACCTTTTTCTCCGAATGCGGCTACCAGTGTTGGCTTGCTATTACCTGTACCACTATATTCGAGTAGCGAACCTCCTCCGCCAAGGGTATGATCGAATGGCCATCGACCTTCCGCATCTTTTGAATTAATGACGATATGTTCGTAGTTGCTGGTGCTGGCTTGCGGCACATCTGTTTTTACAGTGGTCCCCACGTTACTAGGTTCCCCTTGGCTAAATTCGGGGCTGACAAGCGGTCCGACATCGCGATAGTCGCCCGCAGCCGAGCGGACGTACAGGTCGGCGGCGGTAGCCGATTGCTGTGGAGTATGCATAATCCACAGGCTGAGCCCATTATTTGCTTCACCGCGAACTAGAAACTGGTTAGGATACTGTGCGGCGGATGGATTAACGGGAGATATCTGCCATCCTCCATTTGTATTACGCGTGGCGACGTAGTTGCCTGCTTCAACGGCGTTTGCCTCGCCTTCCAGACCGGCAAGATCTGCAAAGCTATACAAATACGCTTTTTCTCCGTTGCTGGCGTAGCTTTGCAACTCCAGTGGATAGCCCTCCTTATATACCGGGCTGATCATCTCATACGAGCGGCAGTCGGGCAGAAAACGCAGCCCCAGTTCGGTGCGCGATTCTTCGTTGGGGCACGAGATTGCGAAGGCCGGTAAGGCACAAAGCACCTCTGCGGCGAACATGAGAGAAAGGGTGGCAAGTGCGCCAACGACCAGTAGCGTTGTTTTAGTCGCGTGCGTCTTGATCATTTGACGTGATTGCAAGGTATTGCTTTCTTCCATCGTGAGTTTGCTGCATAGGGTTCACGGCTCTAGTTTGTGCCCGCCACCGCGAGGCGGCGGGCACAAGCACTGTTTTGGACTAGATACTTGACGTTCCCGTCACCCTAAATGAGATCAGCCGAAGCTCCAGGCTTTGCCTGACTTAAGTTCGAGCTTGGCCTTGCCTTTGAGGGTCACTGTTTTTTTGAGGATTTCAAGTTCACTAGCACCAGAATTTGCTACTATTTCCTGTTTTATAGACGGCGTCTGCCCCGTCGGGCCAAGTATTCTGATATGGCCCTTAACGGCGTCTTTACCGGCTATTGAACAGCTGCCTCCCGTAACTTCAATCGTGGCGAATGATCCGCTGGGCGCTTCGAAGGTCGCTTCGACTTCGGTAGTTCCCACCGCTTTGACTTTTGACACAGTAATTTCGTTAGTTTCCACGCTAGTTCCTACAACTTGGCATGCACCTGTGCCATTAGAGCATCCAGCAAAAATCAGGTGTTTTGCCATACCTGTGGCCGTGCCTTCGAGTAAGACGCTTTCGCCTTCGAGTTTTGTACATTTATATTCAAGGCCGGCTATTCCAGACAGCACGCCGGATTCAGTTACTTCAGCTTTTTCGGTTAGTTCTGCCATTTCGCCCGATATCAGCGCGGTACCTGCAACGCACCACGATCCTGAAACACACGCAGCCGACGCCGAGGCCGACGCCAACGCGCTGATTCCGAGGCAGGCGACAAGCGCTGCCAAGACGACAGTTAGTTTTGACATCTGTATGTATCTCCTTCGCTGATTAATGAACTGACTTACTGCACCGATAACCAAACCGCTTTGTGAGCACGGCGCCTAGCACAACAGCCGGTTGGCTCTTGTCTCGGAGCTGGAGTACTCCTCTCCGTCCCAGCCTGCCCTGCTGACCCGTACCTCCAAAGGATCCCGATGCTTGGTCCTTCCCTTACCCTGCTCGTCCAGTAGTACCAGGGGGGCGGAACCGCTGTCAAGCGTAGTGGTTGACCTCTCGTGCGGCTGCGCTTAATACGCGATCGGCTGACGGGCGAAAGTCCTGCAAAACAGGCCCTTTTGCCATCTCGAAACTTTCGGCAGAGTGGGAAACACTGCGCGGAAGGCACGTCCCGGCAACGTCTTTTGACCCGGAACCGTCGCCGGCCGGCTCCCGCGCGCCCGTGGCTGCTCAGCACTTCCGACGCCATACCCCGCCGCATGGACGACTACTCTGATTCCACCACAATCAGGAGGCCCCGATGCCGACGTACATCATGCTCGCCAACCTCACGCCCGAGGGCGTGCAGACCGTCAAGAACAACCCCCAGCGCATCCACGAGGTCAACCGCGAGGTGGAGCAGCTCGGAGCCAGCGTCAAGGCTCAGTGGGCCACGCTCGGCCGCTTCGACTTCGTCAACATCGTCGAGGCGCCCGACGAGCAGACGATGGCGCGCGTCTCGCTGGAGCTGGGTTCGCGCGGCACCGTCCGCTACGAGACGCTCGCCGCGATCCCCGTCGACGACTTCATCAGCTCGCTCTGACATGCGCGTCCTCGTCGTCGGCGGCGGCGGCCGCGAGCACGCGCTGGTGCAGGCGCTGCAAGGTGATGGCGTCGAGCTGTGGTGTGCCCCCGGCAACGCCGGCATCGCTCAACACGCGCGTCTGCTGCACCTTGCCGCCGACGACACGGAGGGGATCGTCGCGGCCGTCGAGCGCGAAGGTATTCACTTCACGGTCGTCGGCCCCGAGGCACCGCTGGTCGCCGGCCTCGTGGACGCGCTCGACCGCCGCGGCCACCTCGCGTTCGGGCCCACCGCCGCGGCGGCCCGCCTGGAGAGCTCCAAGGCGTTTGCCAAGCAGGCGATGGAGGAGGCGGGCGTCCCCACCGCACGCTGGCGCCACGCGCACACGTTTGAGGAGGGCCAGCACGCCCTCGCCGAGCTGACAGGCGCCGACGGCGTGGTGATCAAGGCCGACGGCCTGGCCGCCGGCAAGGGCGTGACGGTCGCCGACTCGCTCGAGCAGGCGGTCGCGGCGCTGCGAGAGATCTTCCACGAGCACCGCTTCGGCGACGACGCCGGCGCCGGGACCGCCTCCGCGATCGTGGAAGAGCGCCTGCGCGGCCGGGAGGTTTCGCTGCTGGCGCTGTGCGACGGAGCAAGCGCCTGGCCGCTGGCGGCGGCGCGCGACTACAAGCGGATCGGCGACGGCGACACCGGCCCCAACACCGGCGGCATGGGCGCCTATTCGCCCGTGGCCGAGCTAGAGGGCGAGGGCGAGCTGTCGTGGATCGTCCACCAGCCGATCGTCGAGCTGATGCGCTCCCGCGGCACGCCCTACCACGGGGTCCTCTACGCGGGCGTGATCCTCACCGCCGACGGTCCACGCGTGCTGGAGTACAACGTGCGCTTCGGCGACCCCGAGACACAGGCGCTGCTGCCGCGCCTGGAATCCGACCTGCTCGGCCCGCTGCTGGCTGCCTCGCGCTACGGCGGCCTGCAGCGCCTCTGGGAAGGCAACGAAGAACGCGCCTTGTTGCGCTGGTCGCCCGAGTGGGCGGTCACGTTGACGCTGGCGAGCGCCGGCTACCCCGTCTCCTCCTCCAGCGGCGACGCGATCGCCGGCCTGGACGACGTGCCCGAGGGGGTCGCCGTCACGCACGCGGGAACAGCCGGCGACGACGGCGAGCTCGTCACCGCCGGCGGGCGGGTGCTGAACGTGACCGCGCTCGGCGACGACGCGCAGGCCGCCCGCGCGGCGGCGTATGCTGCGGCGCGGATGATCTCCTTCGACGGCATGCAGCTGCGCACCGACATCGCCGCCTCGGTGACGCCCGACCCCGTGGCGCGCGACCTGGGCGAGTGGCTGCGCCGCTGGTACGAACACGAACCCAGCGGCGAGCGACGGCGCGGAGGCCGAGCATGGGCGAGGTGACCCAGATCCCCACCGCGCTCGCCGAGACCGAGGTGCGCGCACAGCTGGAACAGCTGGACGTGGACGCGCCCCGCGTGGGCATCGTGATGGGCTCCAAGAGCGACATGGAGAAGATGGAGAAGGCGGCGGAGGAGCTGAAGGCCCGCGACATCCTGCACGAGCTGCGGGTGATGTCGGCCCACCGCGAACCCGACGTGGTGGCCGAATACGCCAAGAACGCCCAGCTGCGCGGCCTGCGCGTGATCATCGCCGGCGCCGGCATCTCCGCGGCGCTTCCGGGCGCGGTGGCCGCCCACACCGACCTGCCGGTGATCGGCGTGCCGCTCTCCGGCCGGCTCAGCGCCGCGGGCGGCCTGGACGCGATCCTCTCGATCGTGCAGATGCCGCCCGGCGTGCCGGTGGCGTGCGTGGGGCTCGACAACGCCCGCAACGCGGCGATCCTCGCCGCGCAGATCCTTGCGGCCTGAGCCAACCCGGCGTCGGCCGCGCCGGTGGGCGATAATTGAGCTGTGATCGCACCGCCGCCGAGGAGCCCCAAGCGGTGATCGGCCGCTACACCCGGCCGGAGCTGGGGGCGATCTGGACCGACGAGGCACGCATGGAGGCGTGGCGCGAGGTGGAGGTGGCCGCCTGCGAGGAGCTGCCGGGGCTGCTGGGTGACGGCAAGGGCCCCACAGCGGAGGAGCTGCAGGCGATCCGCGACGCGACGTTCACGGTGCAGGCGGTCAACGAGCGCGAGCTGACCACCGACCACGATATGGCGGCGTTCGTCGACGTGCTGGGCGCCTCCGCCGGCGAGGCGGGGCGCTGGATCCACTTCGGCCTCACCTCCTCGGATGTGCTCGACACGGCGTTGGCGCTGCAGCTGAAAGCGGCCGGCGAAGCGATCGTGCCAGGCGCGCGGGCGCTGCGCGACGCACTGGCGATCCGCGCGCGCCAGCACGTGCGGACGCTGTGCATCGGGCGCACCCACGGCGTGCACGCCGAGCCGACCACGTTCGGCGTGAAGCTGGCGGGGTTCGCGTTCGAGGCGCACCGCAACGCGCAGCGCTTGGAGCGCGCGTTCGCGCAGGCGGCGGTGGGAGCGTTGTCGGGCGCGGTGGGCACCTACGCGGCCACCTCGCCGGAGTTCGAGACGCGGGTGCTGGCGCGGTTGGGCCTCGCGCGCGAGCCGGTGTCGACCCAGGTGGTGGCGCGCGACCGCCACGCCGAGCTGCTCAGCGCGATCGCACTGGCCGGCGCCGGCCTGGAGCGGCTGGCCACCGAGATCCGCCATCTGCAGCGCACGGAGGTGCGCGAGGTGCAGGAGCCGTTCCGCTCCGGCCAGAAGGGCTCCAGCGCGATGCCGCACAAGCGCAACCCGATCAAGTCCGAGCAGATCTCCGGCCTCGCGCGCGTGCTGCGCGGCAACGCCCAGGCCGGCCTGGAGAACGTGGCGTTGTGGCACGAGCGCGACATCTCACACTCCTCGGTGGAGCGGATCGTGCTGGCGGACTCGACCACCCTGATCGACTACCTCCAGGCCCGCGCCACCTCGCTGGTGCAAGGCATGACGGTGGACGCGGAGCGGATGCGCGAGAACCTGGAGCTGACCTACGGCGCGATCTTCTCCCAGCGCCTGCTGCTGGCACTGGTGGAGAGCGGCATGAACCGCGACGACGCCTACTACGGCGTCCAGCGCGCCACCCAGCAAGCGTGGGACATGCGCACGCCGCTGCGCCAGCTGCTGGAGACCGACCCCATCACCTCCGCGCTCGACCTCGACGCGATCTTCGACTACGGCCATTACGTGCGCTATGCGGAGGAGATCGTGGGTCGGCTGAGCGAGATCGCCTGAAGCCGGCGCGGGCCTTGGGAGGCGATGGGCGAGCGTTTGGCGTGCGAGCCGCAACGGGCACGGCCCACACGCCAGTTTGGGTGTCAGTGCGCTTCGCGGTCGGAGGTCAGTGGAAGCTCCAGCCTTTCGTCGCGCTGTAGTTTCCCTGACCTTCCACCTTGCCGGGCTCCGAGCCTATTTTCAGTTCACCTTCGCCACGGAAGAGCAGTGGCTTCACTTTGGTGAGTTTGGACGCTTCGAGAACTACGCCCTTCGTGGCGCCCGTCACCGAGAGTTTGCCGGACAAAGTGCATTTTGTTCCGGTGAGCGTGAATTCAGTGATCACGCTCCCAGTCGACGGTTTCAGTTCGAACACTGCTTCCGAGCCGACTTGGCTCACGGTGGAAGTGACCTTCGCGGTGTCGATTTCCCCTTTTTCGACTGTGCATTCGGCGGGTTTTGCAACTTTGCATTCCTTCAATTCCACGCTTTCGGCAGCGAGCACCGTCGGCCCTTCGATGAAGCCTTTCCTGAATTCCAGCCCTTTGCATTCAATCGTTAGGGCAGATGATTTCAACACAAATGTTTTTTCAACTTCCCCTTTTTTGTTGAATTCCTCTTTGCCTTTGAGCAGTTCTTCGTGCCCTTCGGAGGTTTCAATCCACCACGCGGGCGCCGCCGAGGCGGAGGCCGTCACAGCCACATTCAATGCGAACACCGCCAAGAAGCTCAACATAACCAGCTTTGTTCGTGACATGAGCGATCATTGGTCCTTTCGTTTGATAAGCATGTATCGGACAGCGTTTGTCCATATGTCCGTAATAATCGAAAGTATGCACCGATGGCGCGAACGCTTCAAGCGTCTCGCAAGCCACGCCCCGGGGCATCGCGACGCCGTGCCTGTCGATAGAGTCAGCGGCCATGACCTCGATTGCGCTCGCCGACCTCCCTCTCCTCGCCAGCGGTAAGGTGCGCGAGCTGTACGAGCTGAGCGACGATCGCCTGCTGATGGTCGCCAGCGACCGCATCTCGACCTACGACGCGGTGCATCCGACGCCGATCCCCGACAAGGGCAGAGTGCTGACCGGGCTGTCGGTGTTCTGGTTTGCGAAGACGCGGCAGATCGTCTCCAACCACCTGATCTCCGCCACCGAGGGAGTGCCCGGGGAGGCGCGCGGCCGGGGGCTGGTGGTGCGCCGCCTGAAGATGCTGCCGGTGGAGTGCGTGGTGCGCGGCTACATCACCGGCTCGGGCTGGAAGGACTACCAGGCGAGCGGTGCCGTCTCGGGGATCGCGCTGCCCGCCGGCCTGCGCGAGTCAGAGCAGTTGCCCGAGCCGATCTTCACACCGAGCACGAAGGCCGAGGTGGGCCACGACGAGGCGATCGACTTCGAGCGCGCCACCGAGCTGGTGGGCGACCGCGCACTGATGGAGCAGGTGCGCGAGGTGTCGATCGCGCTGTACTCGTTCGCCGCCGAGCACGCCCGCGCGCGCGGCGTGATCCTCGCCGACACCAAGTTCGAGCTGGGACTCGACGAGAACGGCGAGCTGGTGCTGGGCGACGAGGTGCTGACGCCCGACTCCTCGCGCTACTGGCCGGCCGACGGCTACGAGGTCGGCAAGGGCCAGCCGAGCTTTGACAAGCAGTACGTGCGCGACTGGGCGGCCGGCAGCGGCTGGGACAAGCGCCCGCCGGCGCCGGCGATCCCCGACGAGGTGGTGGCGGGTACCCGCGCGCGCTATGTGGAGGCGTACGAGCGGATCGTCGGCGAGCCCTTCCAGGCGTGGCTGGAGCGCACGGGCGCCACCGCCGAGGCCGCCGCGACCATCGACGCACAGGGCGCGGCTTGAGGGCGCGCGTGCTGATCCGCCCCAAGGCGGGGATCCTCGACCCGCAGGGCGAGGCGGTGCAGCGTGCGCTGCCGGCGCTGGGCTTCGCGGGCGTGAGCAACGTGCACGTGGGCCGTTTGGTGGAGCTGGACGTGCCGGACGAGGCGCAGCTTCAGCCGATGTGCGAGAAGCTGCTTGCCAACCCGCTCGTCGAGGATTACGAAGTGCAACTGCTTTCGTGAAGTTCGGCGTCCTCCAATTCCCCGGCAGCTGCGACGAGGTGGACGCGCTGCACGCTGCACGCCGCGTTGGCGACGCCGAGCTGATCTGGCACGCCGAGCGCGATTTGAAAGGGGCCGACGCGATCGTAGTGCCGGGCGGCTTCTCCTACGGCGACTATCTGCGCGCCGGCGCGATCGCACGCTTTGCTCCGGCAATGGAGTCGGTGATCGCGTTCGCGCGCGGCGGCGGGTTGGTGCTTGGCATCTGCAACGGCTTCCAGGTGCTGTGCGAGGCGCACCTGCTGCCGGGCGCACTGCTGCCCAACTCCAACCTGCGCTTCACCTGCCGCCAGGTGGACCTCGAGGTGGCGCACCCCGACAGTGCGTTCACGGGCGCCTGCCGATCGGACGAGGACGGCGGCGAGGACCCCGGGCGCGCACCCGCCCCCACAATCCTGAGCATCCCGGCGAAGCACTCGTGGGGCCGCTACTACGCCGACGAGGCCACGCTGCAGGCGCTCGAGGCGAACGGCCAGGTCATCCTGCGCTACGCGCCCGGCGAGAACTTCAACGGCTCGCTGCGCGACATCGCCGGCGTGCGCAACGAGGCGGGCAACGTGTTCGGGATGATGCCCCACCCCGAGCATGCGGTGGACCCGCTCACCGGCTCGACCGACGGGTTGTGCATCTTCGAGTCGATGCGCCTCACAGTGGAGGGCTCTACTTCACAAAATAAAGCTGGTTGGAGCCCAAAAAGTAAACACACAACCGCCACCCCAGGAGCGCGCGGTGCAGGTTGACAGCGCCACGTTGCCCACCGTCGAGGACGCGCTGGCGCTGGGGCTGACACGCGCGGAGTACGAGCTGATCCGCAAGCACCAGGGCGGCCCGCCCAACCAGGTGGAGCTGGCGATGTACTCGCTGCTGTGGAGCGAGCACTGCGCGTACAAGCACTCCAAGAAGCTGCTGCGCACGCTCCCCACCGCGGGCCCGCACGTGGTGATGGGCCCGGGCGAGAACGCCGGCGCTGTGGACGTGGGCGGGGGGATGGTGTGCGCGTTCAAGGTGGAGTCGCACAATCACCCAAGCGCAGTGGAGCCCTTCCAGGGCGCGGCCACCGGCGTGGGCGGCATCCTCCGCGACATCTTCGCGATCGGCGCGCGCCCAATCGCGGTGCTGGACTCGCTGCGGTTCGGCGAGCCCGGCGCTGCCGCCGCCGGCTCGGTCGACGCGAGTACCCGTGCGCGCTACCTGCTCGCCGGCGCGGTGTCGGGGATCGGTCACTACGGCAACTCGATTGGCGTCCCCACGGTCGGCGGGGAGGTGTATTTCGAGGCTCCTTACGAGCACAACTGCCTGGTCAACGCGATGGCGCTCGGCCTGTGCAAACGAGAGCGACTCGTGCGCAGCGCCGCGGCCGGCCCGGGCAACCTGGTGGTGCTGTTCGGCGCGTCCACCGGCCGCGACGGGATCGGCGGCGCGTCGGTGCTGGCCTCCGCGGAGCTGGGCGAGGGCGACGAGGGGAAGCGCCCGACGGTGCAGGTGGGGGATCCCTTCGAGGAGAAGAAGCTGCTGGAGTGCTCTCTGGAGCTGCTCGACCGGGGTCTGCTGGTGGCGCTCCAGGATCTCGGCGCAGCCGGACTGACCTCCTCGGCGAGCGAGATGGCTTCGAAGGGCGCTGTGGGGATCGACATCGACGTCTCGTGCGTGCCGCTGCGCGAGCCCGGGATGCAGCCGTTCGAGATCATGGTGTCGGAGTCGCAGGAGCGGATGCTGTGCGTGGTGGAGCCCGCCGCCGTGGCGGCGGTGCTGGCAGTGTGCGAGAAGTGGGAGGTGGGCGGCGCGGCGATCGGCACCGTCACCGACACAGGCCGGATGCGCGTGTACGACGGCGAGCGCCTGCTGGGCGACATGCCGGTGGCGGCGCTGGTGGACGAGTGCCCGCTGTACGACCTGCGCCCGGCGCGCCCCTCCACGCCGATCTATCCCCCACCGAAGGCGACACTGGCGCGCGACGCTTCCCCCCGCGAGACGCTGCTGGCGCTGCTGCGCTCGCCCAACATCGCCTCGCGCCGCCCCCTCTTCGAGCAGTACGACCCAATCGTGCAATCCCGCACGGTTCGCCGCCCCGAACAGGCCGATGCCGCCGTGCTGCTCCTCCCCGACGGGAGCGCGCTCGCGGTCAGCATCGACGGCAATGGCCGCCGCGTTGCCGCCGACCCCTATTGGGGCACCGTGGAGGCGGCACTGGAGTGCGCGGCGAATCTCGCATGCGTCGGCGCCGAGCCGTTGGGAACGACCAACAACCTCAACTTCGGCAACCCCGAGAAGCCGCACATCGCATGGCAGCTGACTGAGGCTGTGCGCGGTCTCGGCGACGCCTGCCGGGCGCTTCAGGCTCCGATCGTGGGGGGCAATGTGTCGCTGTACAACGAGGGCACCGCCGGCCCGATCTACCCGACGCCGGTGATCGGCATGGTGGGCCGCCTGCCCGACGCCGCGCGCGCCGGTCGGCTGGGGTTTGCGCGGGAGGGTGACGCGATCGCGCTGGTGGGCCCGTTCGCCCCCTCACGGGCGGCGAGCGAGCTGGCCAAGCTGCACGGCGAGCCGCTGCCCGACGGGCTGCCGGAGATCGACCTCGACGCGGTGCTGGCCGCCCAGGCCGCCGTGCGCGAGGCGGTGCGCGCCGGCGCGCTGAGCAACGCCCACGACATCGCCGAGGGCGGGCTGGCGGTGGCGGTGGCCGAGTGCTGCTTGGCGGGCGGGCTGGGGGCGAACGTCGCCCTCCCCGAGCTTTCGGGCGAGGCACCGGCGAGCGACTCCGTGACGGCGAACGACCCCGCCCACTTTCTGGCGGTTCTCTTCGGCGAGGGCCCCGGCGGCTTTGTGGTATCCGGACCGAGCGAGGTGGTTGGCGCGCTCGGCGAACGCACAACGCTCCAGACGATCGGGGTGGTCGAAGGCGACGCGCTGACGATCGCTGCCGGCACCGTAACCGTGAGCGCCACCCTCGCCGAGCTCACCGAGGCCCACGGGGCGCTCGCCGAGCTGTTCCCATGACTGCTAGCGTGAGCCCGTGATGCGTGACGGCCCCCGCGACGAGTGCGGGGTATTTGGGATCTACGCACCCGGGCACGACGTTTCGCGTCTGTCCTACTTCGCGCTATACGCGCTCCAGCATCGTGGCCAGGAGTCCGCCGGGATCGCGGCCGCCGACCGCGGCGGGCGGATCCTCACACGCCGCGAGCTGGGCTTGGTGAGCCAGGTGTTCGGCGAGAACGACCTGCGCACGCTCGCCGGGGAGCTGGCGATCGGCCACGTGCGCTACTCCACCACCGGCTCCAACGCCTGGGAGAACTCCCAGCCGGTGCACCGCTCGGCGGGCACCCACGGCTCCCACCGCGAGCTGGCGCTGGCGCACAACGGCAATCTGATCAACGCCGTGCAGCTGCACGGCGAGCTGCTGGAGCAGGGGGTGACGTTCAGCTCGACCTCCGACTCGGAGATAATCGCCGCGCTGATCGCCACCCACCCGGCGCAGGAGATCGAGGAGGCGATCGCTGCGGTGCTCCCAAGTTTGCGCGGCGCCTTTTCGATCGTGGCGATGACCCGCGACCGCGTGCTGGCGTTCCGCGACCCCCACGGCCTGCGCCCGCTGGCGCTGGGCGTGCTGCCGCCCAACGGCGACGGTGAAACCCATCACTGCGTGGCGAGCGAGTCGTGCGCGTTCGACATCATCGGCGCCCGCCACCTGCGCGACGTGCGCCCGGGCGAGCTGGTGTCGATCGGCCCCGACGGCGTGCGCAGCCGCCAGGTGGTGGAGGGCGAGAGGCACGCGTTTTGCGTGTTCGAGTACATCTACTTCGCCCGCCCCGACTCGCGCATGAACGGCCAGGTGCTGCAGGTGGCGCGCGCGCGGATGGGCGAGATCCTGTGGCGCGAGGCGCCGGTGGCGGCCGACCTCGTGATCGCCGTCCCCGACTCCGGCAACCCCGCCGCGCGCGGCCTCGCGCGCGCCAGCGGCATCCCCCAGGACGACGGCTTCGTCAAGAACCGCTATGTGGCGCGCACGTTCATCCAGCCCGGCCAGGAGCTGCGCAAGCACGGGCTGCGGTTGAAGTTCAACCCGCTCCCCGAGGTGATCGCCGGCCGGCGGCTGGTCGTCGTCGACGACTCGATCGTGCGCGGCAACACCACCCGCCAGATCGTGCAGATGCTGCGCGACGCGGGCGCGCGCGAGGTGCACATGCGGATCTCCGCCCCCCCGATCAAGCACCCCTGCCACTACGGCATCGACATGTCCACGCGCGAGGAGATGATCGCCCACAACCGCACCACCGAGGAGGTCGCCGCCGAGCTGGGCTGCGACTCGCTGCACTACCTCTCGCTCGAGGGCGTCTACGAGGCTGTGGGCGCCACGCGCGCCACCCACTGCGACGCCTGTTTCACCGGCGACTATCCCCTCCCCGGCACGGGCGACGCCTCCGGCAAGTACGCGCTGGAGGAGCCGTCCGGCCCGATGCTGCCGCTGGTGCGGGCGTGAGGGCGATGATGCTCAGCAGGCACTTCGTCGAGCGCGCGTCTGCGCGCTGAGCGCCGGCCAGTCGGAGACACCCGGCGCGGGTACGCGCGCGCATCCACGGCCGAACAACGGCCTGCGCACACGCAATCGCATCATGGTTGCCGCGGCGCGCAACCATGCCGACTTGTGAGTCGCCGGAGGCAAACGCAGGTGCGTTCCCCGACGGTCCGAGCGCCAACGCGGCGCTCGGGTACGCGGCGTGCGAGCGCGGCGCGACCGGCTGGGGCGCGCGTCCACTCGCCGACGCCGCGCGCCGCGCGCCTGCTTGCGGCGGCGCGGTCGCAGCGCCAGCTTGCGCTCGCCGGGTCCATTGTCGGCTCGCTGCTGCTGGTGGCGCTGCTCGCGTGGCCGCTCGTGCTCTCGAACGCGACATTCAACAAAGACTGGCTCAACCACCTCTGGTACGTGTGGCACGAGAGTCGTGCGATCCGCGCGAACGCGCTGCCGAGCTTCTTCGTCGAGTACTCCGGCGGCGTCTTCTACCCGCTGTTCGCGTTCTACGGAGGCACGCTCTACTCGCTAACCGGCGCCCTCGCGCTCGCCCTCGGCGACGCTCCCCTTGTCGCCTACGTGCTCAGCTACCTGCTCGGCTTCGCCGCCGCTTACGGCGGCTGGTACTGGCTGTCGCGGATGTTCGGCGTCGGGCGCTGGCTCGCGCACGTGCCGGGCATCGTGTTCGTGACCTCCGCGGCGTATCTGACGACCGTCTACGCGCTCGGCGATTGGCCGGAGTTCCTCGCGGTGTCAATGATGCCGCCGATGGTTGCCTCCGCGCTTGCCGTCCTGCGCGCCGAGCGGCTGCGCTTCGCGCCCGCCGCTGCGCTCGCCGCGAGCTCCGTCGTGTTCTTCGGCAGCCACCTACTCACCGTCGTGTGGGGCTCCACCGTGCTTGTGCTCACCGGCGCCGCGCTGCTCGCGTTCGTGCCGGCCGCCCGCGCGCGCGCGCGCTGGCTGTATATGCGTCGCGTGCTCGCGATCGTGCTCCCTGCGTTGCTCGTCAGTGCGTGGTTCCTGCTGCCGGCCGCTGCCTACGAGTCGAAGACCGTCATCGCGCGGTCCTACGTCCTCTACCGCAGCCTGCTCGAACACGACATGTACACGATCAACGCCAAGAACCTGTTCACGCTCTCGCGCGCGCCCGCATCCGGGTCGCTTGTCACGACCGCGCTTCCGGTGCTCGCGATCGCGTGGGTGCTAGCGGGGCTATGCGTCGTTTGGCGAGAGCGTCGGCGCGACACGTGGATGCGCGTGCTCGCCGTGCTGTCGACGGCGACCGCGGCGCTGCTCGTGGTGATGACGCACGCCGGCATCATCCTCGCGCTCCCGCGCCTCTACGCGACCGTCCAGTTCGGGCTGCGCCTGGAGAGCTACGTGCTGCTCGGTATCAGCGGCTCGGTCCTCGGCGTGCTCGTGCTCAACCGCGGTCGCGCACGTCGACACGAGCTCCTCACGTGGGCGCTCGCGCCGATCGTGGTCGTGTCGGTGATCGGCGCCGCGCAGCAGGTCGCCGCACACCCCAAGGGCCTGGGCCGTGGCGTCGCGCTGAGCTCCTATCTGAAGCCCACCTACGAGCATGAAGGACTGCTCGACTACGTCGATGACGGCATACCCATCATCAAGGCACGCCTCCCACGACTCACGTTCCCGCCGCTCTCCGTGCGCGACGATCGCGTGTCCGCGCTCGTCCACTACCCGCCCGGGCAGCGTCTCGACACGAACATCCGAAGCGGCCCCGAATTCGTCCACGTCAGCGGCGCACGCATCGTGGGTACTGACCGCGAAGCCAACGACGTGCTCGAAGTCGATCGCGCCAGCGGCGCGCACGCTGGCGCGCACGGCTCGGCGACGGCGCGGCGCATCACCGTCTCCCAGGCCAGCGGCACGCCGATCGTGATTGGGCGGCTGCTCACAGTGATCGCGCTCATAGCGATCGCGCTCGAGCTGTCGCTGCTGGCCGCGCGCACGCTTTGGCGCGGACGTGGCAGTGCCAAGCAGGCGCGGGAGGGGTAGGCGACCCCGGATGGCGGACTCCGACCACAGCGCCTGTTATCTCAAGGCTGCCGCCGCACTCGCACGCGGTATCGATCCCGCGCAGCTCGACGCGATCGCCGTCCGCCTCGCGGCCGTGCGGGAGCGCTACGGACGCCTGTTCATCCTCGGCGTCGGGGGCGGCGCCGGCCACGCATCGCACGCCGTCAACGACTTTCGCAAGCTGTGCGCGATCGAGAGCTACTGCCCGAGCGACAACGTCGCCGAGCTCACGGCCCGCACCAACGACGATGGCTGGGAGACGGCGTTCAGTGCGTGGCTGGAGGTCTCTCGGCTGTCGGTCGCCGACGCGCTGCTCGTGTTCTCTGTCGGCGGCGGCTCCCGCGAGTACGGCGTGTCAGTCAACCTCGTGCGCGCGATGGAGGCCGCGAGCGACCTCGGCGCGCCGATCTTTGGCGTTGCGGGCGCGCCCGGCGGCACGCTCGCGGAGCTGGCGGAGGTCGCGGTGCTGATCAACGCGCCGGCCGCATTGCGCACGCCGATCGTCGAGTCGCTGCAGGCGGTTGTGTGGCACGGGCTGGTGTCGCATCCGAGGCTCGCCGTCCGCCAGGGACACTGGGAGTCGCTCAGCGCAAGCGCACGCCCGTGAGCGATCGCTGGCGCGAGACCCGCGTCGCCGGACTGCTCGCGTTCGCACCCGACCGCCCGCGCCCAGCTTCGAGGCGGCGGGCCGCCGTGTTCGTCGACCGCGACGGCGTGCTCAACAAGCTCGTGCCGAGCGGCGCCGGCGGGCCTGGGCGCACCGGCACGCGGCACGAGTCGCCGCTCACGCCGGCGCAAGTTCGGCTGATCGACGGCGCCGCCGGTGCCCTGCGCGGGCTCGCGCGCGCCGGCTTCGCGATCGTGTGCGTGACCAACCAGCCCGCTGCCGCAAAGCACGAGACGAGCGTCGAGCGCCTGCAGGCCGTCCACGAGCGCGTGCTTGCGCTGCTGGACGCGCAGGGGGGACGCCTGGACGCTTCACGGCTGTGCCTGCATCATCCCGAGGGCACGGATGCGCAACTCTCGTGGACGTGCCCATGTCGCAAGCCGCGGCCGGGCATGCTGCTCGACGCCGCGGAGGCGCTCGACCTCGATCTCCGCGCCTCGTGGATGATCGGCGACACCGACGCGGACGTCGCGGCAGGCCTCGCAGCCGGTTGCCGGACGATCCTGCTTGAGCACCCCGACAGCGCGCACAAGCGCTCACACGCTGTGCGTGCGCACCTACTTGCAGCCGATCTCGTCACGGCGGCGAGGCTGCTCGGCCAGTGGCGCGTCTCGGCGTCCGGCCGCACACTGCCGCCCGTCACAACGGCGCAGGCCCGCGGCGGCGAGCCGCGAGGCTCTGCACACAGCTCCACGCGAGAATCGCAAGGATCGCGACCAGCGCGAGGACGCTCAGCGCCCAGCCCGCCTTGAGCACGGCGCTCGAGCTCGTCTGCACGACGACGTGCACGGGGCCGCTGCCCGGCCTTTCGCGGCGCACCACCGTATAGCCGTAGGGGTTGCGTCCGAGCCGCCGCAGGCCGGAGATGTGCACGATGTAGCTTCCGCCGGCGATGTTCGTGAGGATCGGAGCCATGCCCGGCGGCAGGCGCACCCAGGCGGCGAAGCGGTCGCCGTGCACCTCGCTCGGGTCGAGGTTCACCGTGCGTCCCGCCGCGACGTGTATCACCGGCGCCGTGTTGTCGTTGTAGCTGCCCGGGTCATACCACGTGCGCGGCGTATGGTTTACCGAGACGAGTGCTTCGGAGCGGTTGTCGTATGACCATTCGCGAAACAGCGTGTTCGGCACCCACTGCTGCCACACGCACAGCGCCACGCTCACTGCGCAAACACCCGCAAGGCCGATGCGCAGTCGCGCCATCGACCTCCGCAGTGAGCTGGCACGCGCCCGCGAACGCGCGCTGGCGTAGCGCGGGCTCTCATCGGTGTGCGCCGCATCCTGCAGCGCGAGCGCACCGACGAGCACCAGTGCAGCTATCGCGTAAGAGATGTAGCTGCCGAGCCTGTACGGGAATTGGATCTCATCGAACGGAAACGGCATCACGCTCCACAGCGGTGTGAACATCAGCATGCCGAGCAGTAGGCAGATGAGAATCAGCACGCCAAGCCACGCGCGGCGCAGGACGCCGCGGGCGGCGCGGACCCACAGCAACACGCCGCCGGCGATCAGCGCCCAAGCGAGGAACCACACGGGCACCTGCACGTACAGGGCCGGCGTAGTCGATTCGCCGGGCACCATGCGCAGCGGATCGAGCAGCACCCCGGGCGTATCGAAGAAGCTCGCCCCGGCGACCGCCAGCGCATATGCGTGCGCGCGCACATCCGCGGCGTAGCCGATGTCCGGCACCAGATACCAGGCGTTGACCAGCACCGCAAGCATCGCCAGCCCCGCGACCATCGCAAGCCGCCTGACGGGCAGCCGGCGCCGCCTGCCGAGTGCCACCCACAGGATCAGCGCGGCGAGCAGCGCAACCGTCGTGCCCCACAGCAACGTGATGTTGTGAGAGCCGCTGAACAGCACCATCGAGACGACGAACACGAGGATCGGACCGGGCCGCCACCGCGCGACACGGGCGAGATGCACACCGCTGGCGAGCAGCGGCGCGATCACAGCCGTTGCCATGAACTCAGTCCAGGCGCCGCGGCCGTAAAGATTGGTTATGTAATAGGCGCTCGTCACGATAACGAGCCCCGGCGCATGACTCAACCAGCCACGCAGTCCGAGCTCGCGTGAGAGCCACACCATGCCGCCGTAGGTGCCCGCCACCGCAAGCGTGGTTACGCCCACATAGGCCAGGATCGGATGGCCTCCGAGCAGTTCGGAGATCCCACCGACCGCCATGTACAGCGTCCCCCCGTAGAACGCAAACCACGGATAGAACACCCCCACCCGCGTGGCGTTTAGGAAGTAACTCGGGTGCCCCGCCTGAACGAGCGCATGGCCCGCGGCCCACGTCAACCACAAATGATTGGTGAAATCGACGGCGAAGCCCGAGCTGGTGAACAGCATCGGCGCCGTCACGAGCACCACGACCGCACCCCCGGCCAGCAGCTCAAGCTGCTTGCGGCGGCGGACCAGTAGCGAGCGTGCACGCACGTGAGCGATCGGCGCTGCGCCCGTGCGGGTTGCGCGGGCACGCGACAGGCGCTCTTCGACAGGCAGCGATGCGGCCTGTGCGACGGGAGTCGCGCCGCGCCGCTGCTTCTTCTTCGTGCGTGAGCTCATCGGATTCGGGCACCGGCAATCTGTGCCGGCAGCGCGCAAAAGGATGACCTCTTGGCTGCGCGCACGTGCGCACTTCACCTCCTCGGTGCGTGCCGCAATCGCACATACCCGGTGTTTCCGGGCACGCCGGGGCCTTGCGACGGACACCGCGCCTGCCGATTTGTCTCTGACTATCGGGCCAGGAATCGGAAACATCGATCGGCGATCGTGAATGGCCCGGGGTCGGTAAGGAGCACACGCGGGAGGCAGCCAAAGTCGCTGCAACATGGGGAATGACGCCCTCGCCAAATCGCCGGCGCACCCACCGCCCGCCGACCCGTACGCGGGGCGCATCGGGCGCGGTTTTAGTCCTTCGCTAACTTGCCTCGAGGAACGCATGCCCGAACACCGAACTACACGCATCTTTGCCGACGGCGCAGACCTCGAGAGCATCTTCGAGCTGTCAGCTGATTCGCGGATCTCCGGTTTCACCACAAATCCGACGCTCATGCGTCGCGCGGGGCTCACCGACTATGCGACCTTCGCGCAGGAGCTGCTTGCTCGCATCACCACGCATCCGGTGTCCTTCGAGGTGTTCGCCGACGAGCCCGTCGAGATGCGCCGCCAAGCACGGATCATCGACTCGTGGGGCGAGAATGTCTACGTGAAGATCCCGGTCACGACGACCAGCGGCGAGATGCTCACACCGCTTGTGCGAACACTCTCCGAAGATGGTGTGAAAGTGAACGTGACGGCGCTACTGACGGTCACTCAGGTGCAGTCGGTCACGAGCGCCCTGAAAGATGGTGCGCCGTCTTATATCTCGGTGTTCGCCGGGCGCATCGCCGACGCAGGCACCGACCCGGTGCCGATCATGGCGCGCGCGGCGGAGGTCATGCGCGAAGCGCCGCGGGCGGAGCTGATCTGGGCATCGCCACGAGAGATCCTCAACGTCGTCCAGGCAAACGAGGTCGGCTGCGACATCATCACCGTCACGCACGAGCTGATCAAGAAGCTCGACTCGCTGGGCAAGGATCTCGATCAGTACTCGCTGGAGACCGTGCAGATGTTCCACCGCGACGCCGCCGCCGCCGGCTTTGAGTTGTAGGGCGATGCCGGACACCGCCGACTCAGCACGGCACCCGCGCTTGCGCGCGCTCGGGCGCGTGTGCATCACCGGCGGCGCCGGGTTCATTGGCAGCAACCTTGCCGAGCGTCTGTGCCGCGAGGGCGTCGAGGTCGTGCTGCTCGACGACTTCAGGCGCGGCCGGCGCGAGTTCCTTGCATCCGTTCTCGCCCGGCCGGGCGTGAGCCTTGTGGAGGGCGACGTGCTCGACGCACGCGTGCTCGAGCAAGCGCTTGAGGGGTGCGACTGGGTCTTCCATTTGCAGGCCAACGCCGACGTGCGCGGCGGACTCGAGCATCCGCGCCGCGACCTCGAGCAGAACACTATCGCGACCTCGAACGTCCTCCAGGCGATGTGCGCGCAGGGGGTCGGTCGGATCGCGTTCGCCTCGACCGGCTCGGTGTACGGCGAACCGCGCGTGTTCCCGACGCCCGAGCACGCGCCGTTTCCGCTGCAGACCTCGCTGTACGGAGCATCCAAGCTCGCCGGCGAGGGTCTGATCTGCGCATACGCGGCCGGCTACGGCTTCACCGGGGTGATCTGCCGATACGTGTCGATTCTCGGCGAGCGCTACACGCACGGGCACCTGTTCGACTTCTACCGCGCGCTGAAGGCCGAGCCAGCGCGCCTGCTCGTGTGCGGCGACGGCACGCAGGAGAAGTCCTACCTGTACGTGCGCGACTGCGTCGAGGCGACGCTGACGGCCGCACTGCGCCACAACGACGAGGCGGGTGCACACGTGTACAACGTCGGCTCCGAAGAAACGCACACGGTCGACGACTCGATCGCGTTGGTCGCCGAACACCTGTCGGTGTCGCCGCAGGTGCAATACACGGGCGGACCGCGCGGCTGGGTCGGCGACAGCCCTCTCGTGCGGCTCGACACGCAGCGCCTCGCGAGTCTCGGCTGGCGGGCGACGCTGACGATCCGCGAAGCTGCACTGCGCACGCTGCAGTGGTTCGACGCAAACGAGTTCGCCTGGCGCGAGGACGCTCGTGCGGGCACGTGGGCCGGGCGGCGGACATGAGCGGACCGGCGCGATGAGCGTGATCTTCAGTCGCGCGCCGCTGCGCATCTCGCTCGGCGGCGGCGGCACCGACCTGCCCTCCTACTACACCCACCACGGCGGCTTCCTGGTGGCGGCGGCGATCGACAAGTACGTGTACATGCTCAGCCACACGGTCTTCCAGCGTCGCTTCCGGATGAAGTACTCGCAGCTGGAGGAGGTCGACGAGGTGTGCGAAATCCGCCATCCAATCCTGCGCGAGAGCCTGCTGCGCCACTGGCACGGCAACCCGCTGGAGATCGCCTCCGTCGCCGACGTGCCCGCCGGCACCGGCATGGGCTCCTCCGGCGCCTACACCGTGTGCCTGCTGAAGAACCTGATCCTCGCGCGCCACACCTCGATCGCCCCTCAGGAGCTCGCCGAGGCGGCGTGCGAGATCGAGATGGGCGTGTTGGGCGAGCCCGTCGGCAAGCAGGACCCTTACGTGGCCGCCCACGGCGGCATCTGCGGCTACACGCTACGGCCCGATGGACGCGTGGAGGTGCGACCGCTCGAGCTCGACCCGGAGGTGCTGCGACGGATGCGCGAGCAGCTGCTGCTGTTCTACACCGGCGAGGCGCGTGCCGCGTCGCGAATCCTCGCCGATCAGGACCGGCGCTCGCGCGCCGGTGAGCAGGAGATGACCGACAACCTGCACCACATCAAGGAGCTCGGCCATCGCGTGCAAGAGCTGCTGGAGGCGGGCGACCTCGAGGGCTATGCGGCGCTGATGCACGAGCACTGGCAGCACAAGCGCCGCCGCTCGCCGGGGATGAGCGACGAGCGCATCGACGGGCTGTACGAGGTCGCGCGCGCCAACGGCGCGGTCGGCGGCAAGCTCGTGGGCGCCGGCGGGGGCGGCTTCCTGCTCCTCTACACGCGCCGCCCCGAGGACACGCGGCGGGCGATGGCGGCGGAGATGGCTTCGGAGCTGCGGTTTGACTTCGAGTTCGGCGGCGCGCACGCGAGCGAGTACGCATGAGCGGACTGCGCGTCGCGATCGTCGGATGCGGGCGCATCGGCACCAAGCGCGTCGATGCGCTGCGCGGGCAGGACGTGCTCGTCGGCTGCCACGACCTCGACAAGCACGCAGCCGCAAGCCTCGCGCGGCGCCACCGCGCGCGTGTGTGCGCAACGCTCGAGCAGCTGTTGGCGCTCACGCCAGACGTGGTCGTCGTGGCGAGCTCCCACGAGCGGCTTGCCGAGTTCGCCGAGCGGTCGCTCGAGCACGGCGCGCACGTGCTGGTCGAGAAGCCGGCGGGGATCTCCACCGCGCAGATCGACCACCTGATCGCACGCAGAGACGCCAGCGGCCTGCTCGTGAAGGTCGGCTTCAACCATCGCTTTCACCCCGCCCTCGCCCGCACCTACCGGGAGCTGCGCTCCGGCGCCTGCGGCGAGCTGCTGCACCTGCGCGCGCGCTACGGCCACGGCGGGCGCCTCGGCTACGAGCGCGAGTGGCGCGCCGACCCCGCGCGCGCGGGTGGTGGCGAGCTGATCGACCAGGGGATGCACCTGCTCGATCTGAGCCACTGGCTGGCCGGGCCGCTGCCGCTGCACGCCGCGCTGCTGCGTACCCAGTTTTGGCAGGTGCCTGTCGAGGACAACGCGGCGCTGATCCTCGGCGAGGCGGACGCGCGCAGCGGCCCGTGGGCGCTGCTGCACGTGAGCTGGACGGAGTGGAGGAACATGTTCTCGCTCGAGGTCTACTGCCGTCGCGCCAAGCTCGCCGTCGATGGGCTTGCCGGCTCCTACGGCCACCAGCGACTGCGTGTCTATCGGATGGAACCCGAGCTCGGCCCGCCCACGCTCGAGGAGATCGTCTACCCCGACGAAGACGTCTCCTGGCGAGAAGAATGGCGGCAGTTCGCCGAGGCGATCGCCGCGGACGGGCGCCCGCTGCTACTCGGCGAGCTCGAGGACGCGCGTTATGCGTGGGCGCAGGTTGAGAGCGCCTACGCGAGCACGCCGTATGCAGCGATGCGCGAGCAGCTGCTCGGCGGCGTGGAGGCCATCCCATGAGCGCCCGCGAGGCGCTGCTGCCCCCGCCCGGCACAGAGCACGTGCCGGCGTTTGACGCCGGATGGCGCGGCGTCGGCGGCGAGCAAGGGGCGTCCCTCCCGTTCCTGCGCTACGTCGACGACAAGGCCGTCAACTGGTCGGAGGAGCTCGAGGACCTCCATGAGCAGAGCAGCCGCCAGCACTTCATCGACGTGTGGACGCGGCGGGCGATGCTCGCCCACCTGGGCGAGCTGCCGCGCGAGCCGCTGCTTGCCGACATCGGCTGCTCGTCGGGCTACCTGCTCGACGACCTGCGTACGCGCCACCCCGATGCAACCCTGATCGGCATTGACATGGTCGCCTCGGGTCTGCGCAAGGCGCATGCGCGCATCCCGCAGGCACGCCTGGCACAGGCCGACGCATGCGCGCTGCCGCTGCGCGAGCGCAGCCTCGACGCCGCGCTCAGCGCCAACCTGCTCGAGCATCTCGCCGACGACACGCGCGCACTCGCCGAGCTGCGTCGCGTGCTGCGCCCGGGCGCACGCGCGGTCGTGGTCGTGCCGAGCGGCCCGCGCCTTTACGACTACTACGATCGCTTCCTCGGTCACGAACGCCGCTACGCACGCGGCGAGCTCGCCCGAAAGGCGCACGCAGCGGGGCTGCAGGTGATACTCGACACGCACGTAGGTGTGCTGCTCTACCCGGCGTTCTGGCTGGTCAAGAAGCGCAACCGCCATCTGGCAAGCCTGCGCGGGGAGCAGTTGCGCGGGCGGGTCGCTCGAGACATCGTCGGTACCGAAGGCTCGCTCGCGGGCAAGCTGGCGCTCGTGCTGGAGCAGCGGATCGCCCGCGCGGGCGTGCCGGCGCCGTTCGGCATCCGCGGGCTCACGGTGCTGCGCCGTCCCGAGGAGCGCACGTGAGCGAATCTTTGCGACCCAGACCCGAAGAGCGCGTCAAGGATGTGGCGCTCGGCGCGGCTGCCGGCGCACAGCTCGGCGACCGGCGCGCACGCGGCGTGCGGGCGCCGTTGGCGGCGGGTGATCGCCGCAACGTGCGGCGCACGCCCGAGCGCATGCTGAGCGTCGTGATCCCCGCGTACAACGAGGAGGCAAACGTCGAGCGCGTATACGAGCGCCTCGGCAGGGTACTGGAGCCGCTCGGCATGGCGTGGGAGATCATCTTCAGCGTCGATCCGTCAACCGATCACACCGAGCAACTGATCTTCGAGCTGCGCGCACACGACCCGCGCGTGAAGATGCTGCGCTTCTCCCGGCGCTTCGGCCAGCCGATGGCCACAATCGCGGGGCTGCAGGCCGCCGGCGGTGAGGCGGTGGTCGTGATCGACTGCGACCTGCAGGATCCGCCGGAGCTGATCCCCGAGCTCGTCGCGCGTTGGCGCGAGGGCTACGACGTCGTGTACGCGCAGCGGCGCACGCGCGCCGGTGAGACGCTCGCCAAGCGGGTCGTCGCAGCCGTCGGTTACCGCGTGATCGCACGCGTCGCCGAAGTCGAGATACCGCCCAACACCGGCGACTTCCGTCTGCTGAGCCGGCGGGTGGTCGACAATGTGCTCGCGCTGGAAGAGCACCACGGCTTCCTGCGCGGCCTGGTCGCGCTCGTGGGCTTCCCCCAGACCAGCGTGCTATACGACCGCGACGTACGCGCCGCGGGCACGAGCAAGTACAACCGCTTCTTCGGCTCGCTGCTGATCGGCCTCAACGGGCTAATCGGCTTCTCGCGGTATCCGCTGCAGCTGATCTCGCTGCTGGGCGTCGCACTGTCGGGGGTCGCCTTCTGCGTCGCCGTGGCGTATCTCGGCTTGAAGCTCGGCGGATTGCCGTTTCCCGTCGGCAACCCGACCGTCGTGATTGCCGTCGCGTTCTTCAGCGGCATCCAGCTGCTGTCACTGGGCGTGATCGGCGAGTACATTGGCCGCATTTACGACGAGTCGCGGCACAGACCCAAGTACATCCTCGAGTCTCGCCACGGCTGGGACGACGACGAGCTGTGAAGCGGCTGCCGACCGTATGCATCCTCGCGGGCGGGTTGGGAGCGCGCCTGGGCGAGCGCGTGCAGGCGCAACCCAAGCCGCTGCTCGAGGTTGCGGGCAGGCCGTTCTTGTGGCATCAGCTGCGGCTGCTGGCGGCGCACGGCGCGAGTGACGTAGTGCTGTGCGTCGGTTACCTCGGCGAGCTTGTAAGGGAGCGGATCGGCAGTGAGCTATTCGGGCTGCGCATCGCCTACAGCTTCGACGCCCCCGAACTGGAGGGCACGCTTGGGGCGATCCGTCGTGCGCGCGGCATGCTCGGTCAGCGCTTCCTCGTACTCTACGGAGACACCTACCTGCGCATCGACTACGCCGCCGCGGCGGCCGCCTGGCAGACGAGCGGCCTGCCAGCGATGATGTGCGTGCTGCGCAACGACGGGCGCTGGGAGAGTTCAAACGCCGACTACGCCGACGGGCGCGTACTTGCGTACGAAAAGAGTGCGCCGAGCGCTCACATGCGCTGGATCGACTATGGCCTCGGCGGGCTGGAGCAGCGCGCGCTCGAGTGCGCGCCAGCCGAGGCAAGCGACCTGTGCGACCTCTACCGCGTGCTCGCCGAAAAGCGACAGCTGTTCGGCTTCCTCGCGAGCGAGCGCTTCTACGAGATCGGCACGCCAGCGACGCTCGCCGAGACCGACGCGTTCCTGCGCGCGAGCGGCCACGTCGTAGCGGCCGCTGAGCCGGAGGACCCCCGGGCGCTCGCGGCAACCGCGGGAGTCGTGGGGTCGGCGTCCCAAGGCGCGGGGTATGCGCGCGCGGGGGTGGTCGGCCAGGGCGCACGTTACGGACTGGCAGGCGCCACCGTGACGCTCGTGTACCTGCTGACGACGAGTGCGCTGGCGGGCCTCGCGCACCTGCGCTTCCAGGCGGCGCTCGCGATCGGCTTCTGCACGGCGCTCTCCGTACACTTCACGCTGCAGCGCCGGTTCGTGTGGGCCGGCCGTGGCGAGTTCGCGCTGGCGCTGCCCAGGCAGGCGCTGCGTTACCTAGCGACCGCCGCCACGCAGTACGGAGCGACCGCCGCCGGCACCGCGCTGCTGCCGTCGCTGTTGGGGGTGCCCGTCGAGGGCGTCTACCTGGTGCTCGCGGTCGTGCTGGCCACAATCAACTTCGTGGTGTTCCGCCAGCTCGTCTTCCACCCGTTGGGGGCGCGGGCGATCCGGTCAGAGCGCCTTCGGCACGGGCGCGAAGAGCATGCCGTCGATCCGCCTGAGCGTCGCCAGGTCGGGCTCGTGGCGGAGCCGCTCCCTAAAGCTCTGCTCGCGCCAGGGGTCCCACTGCGCGCTGATCACACGGCCGCTGATGCCGGCGGCCGCCTCGTCGAGTAGGAAAGCGGTCAGCTCGGCCGCGCGACGGATCGGCTGCGCACCCTCCACGAGCTGACGCTCGGTGCTCGCGAAGTACTCCGCGCCCGTAAGCTCCGGTCCGGCGCCAAGCGTGGCGGCATGGATGTCGGTGGCAACGAAGCCAGGTGACACGGCGTTGACCCGCACGCCGCGCGCGGCGAGCTCGCGGGCGAGGTTCTCGGTGAGGCGCACGACGGCCGCCTTCGAGGTCGCATACGCGTCGTAGCGCGGCTGCGGCGAGGTGCCGCCGCCGCCCGAGAAGGTGACGACGGCGCCGCCGGTCGCCTCCAGCGAGGGCAGGCACGCATGGATCGCAAGCAGCGTACCGAGCACGTTCACGCGCATTGTGTGCCAGAACTCGGCGGGCGCGTACGTGCCGATCGGTCCGATCGGCACGAGCAGCGCGGCGGCGGCAACAACCCCGTCCACACCCTCGAGCGCCGCGCGGGCGGCGTCCGACCGCCACGCGTGTTCGTCGCCGACGTCGATCGCGACCGCGCGATGACCCCCGCCGGCGAGCTCCGCTACGCACTTCTGCACGAGCGTTCGATCGCGGGCGAGCGCTACCACCCGCGCGCCCAACTCGGCGAGCGCGCGGGCGACCTCGCGGCCTATGCCGCGGCTCGCGCCGGTCACGAGGATCGTGCGCCCGCCGAAGTCGAGCAGTTCGGACATCGGCGCTCCTACGGCTCGAGCCGTAGCGGCCCGCGGTACAGGGACGTGACCTCGCGGGCGTTCTCCTGGCTGAGCATCCGCATGGACAGGCGCGCGAGCCCGAAGCCGAAGCCATGGTGCGGCGGGGCACTCCTCGTCACCGCGTGGTGCCACTCAGACCGCTCGCCTGTTGCCGTTTGGGAGTTGGTGGTTCCTATAATTAGACCATTCTTAGACCAGGATCCCTGCTCGTCAACGTGGCCCAGGACAATACACCGGGCGAACGCTCCCAAACTGTGGCCGCACCGGAGTTTCGACCCCGGCAAGTCGCAGTACGGTTCACCAGATCCGTCTCCAATTACCGCGTGCGGTGCGTGTGCGTCTCCTCTGCCCAACGGTGCCACAAAGCGCATGACCATTTGAGTTCGGGCAGAGTAGCTCGGCGATATCCGGGTACGATTCCGCATCACTTCAGACGCCCCCCATCCCCTGCCGATCGCCGTGCTGGTGTCCGGCGCCGGCACCAACCTGCAGGCGCTGCTCGACGCCGTGCACGGACGGGAGGCCGAGGTGGTGGCAGTCGCGTCGAACTCTGTCGATGCCCCCGGACTCGCGCGCGCCGAGGCACGCGAGGTGCCCACGAAGGCGTTCCCGCGCGCCGACTACCCCGACCGCGCCGCGCGCGACGACGCGATGGCCGACTGGCTGCAGGAGCGCGGTGCGCGCCTCGTGGTGCTCGCCGGCTACATGGAGCTGATCGGCGAATCGTTTTTGGAGCGCTACCCCGAAGCCGTGATCAACGTGCACCCTTCCCTGCTGCCGGCATTCCCGGGTCTGAAAGCGATCGAGCAGGCGCTGGCGTACGGGGTGAAGGTGTTTGGGGTGACCGTGCACTTCGTGGACGCCGGCGTTGACTCGGGCCCGGTGATCCTGCAAAGCGCCCGCGAGCTGCCCGACGCGCGCGACCCAGCGGAGGTGCTGGCGGCGCTGCGCCCGCTCGAGCATACGCTGCTGCCCGAGGCGGTACGGCTGTTCGCGCAGGGAGCGCTCACCCGCGATCCGGACAACCCGCGCCGGGTCACGATCAGTAGGTAGGCTGCCGAAGCGATGGCATCGGAGACCCAGCCCGCAACCGGCCTGGAGCGCACCGCCCCCGGCGAGGTGCGCGTGCGCCGGGCGCTGCTGTCTGTGTCCGACAAGACCGGGATCGTCCACTTCGCGCGCGGCCTGGCCGAGCTGGGCGTGGAGCTGGTGTCCACCGGCGGCACCGCGCGCGCACTCGAAGACGCCGGCCTGCCGGTGCGCGCGATCGATGACTTCACGGGCTTCCCAGAGATGATGGACGGCCGCGTGAAGACGCTTCACCCGCGCCTGTATGCGGGCCTCCTGGCGCTGCGCGACAACGACGAGCACCTGCGCGCGGCGGCCGAGCAGGGGATCGAGCCGGTGGACCTGGTGTGCGTCAACCTCTACCCGTTCGAGCAGACCGTCGCCCGTGGCGACGCCGCGCCTGCGGAGATCGTCGAGAACATCGACATCGGCGGTCCGACGATGATCCGCGCCGCCGCCAAGAACCACCAGTTCGCCGCTGTGGTGGTCGATCCGGGCGACTACGACGCGGTGCTCGCCGAGCTGCGCGAGTCGGGCGGGCGCCTGGCGCCGGCCACGCGCGAGCGGCTGGCCGCGGAGGCGTTTGCGCTCACCGCCCGTTACGACGCGGCGATCTCCACGTGGTTTGCGCTGCGCACCCACGGCGAGGGCTTTCCGTCGCATTGGCGCGACGCGTACGAGAAGGTGAGCGATCTGCGCTACGGCGAGAACCCCCACCAGCGCGCCGCGTTCTATGCGCGGGTGGGCTCGCCCACCCACCTGCTGGCGGGCGTGGAGCAACTGCACGGCAAGGAGTTGTCGTTCAACAACCTGCTCGACCTCTCCTCCGCGCGCGAGCTGGTGGAGGAGTTTGAGCAGCCGGCGTGCGCGATCGTCAAGCACAACAACCCCTGCGGCTGCGCCGTCGCCGGCGGCGCGCGAGCGGCGTACGAACGCGCCTTCGCGTGCGACCCCGACAGCGCCTACGGCGGCGTGATCGCGCTCAACCGCACCGTGGATCGCGCCTGCGCGGAGGAGCTCGCCAAACAGTTCATCGAGGTGTTGCTGGCCCCCGGCTACGACGCGGGCGCGCTGGAGGTGCTGCGCGAGAAAAAGAACGTGCGCCTGCTGGAGCTGCCGGAGTGGCCACCATCGACCCATGAGGTCGAAGGCAAGCCGGTGATCGGCGGCCAGCTGGTGCAGACGCGCGACGCGGTCGCGGAGACGCGTGCGCAGATGCAGACGATGGGCGCTCACCAGCCGAGCGAGGCGCAGTGGCACGACCTGCTGTTCGCATGGGTGGTGTGCCGCCACGTGCGCTCCAACGCGATCGTGATCGCCAGCGGCGGTGCCACGATCGGCATCGGCGCCGGCCAGATGAGCCGCGTCGACGCGGTGCGGATCGCGGTCGAGAAGGCGCGCAGGTTCCGTCCCGACCAACTCTCTGGCGCGTCGCTCGCCTCCGATGCCTTCTTCCCGTTCGCCGACGGCCCGCAGCTGGCCATCGACGCCGGCGTCAAGGCAATCGTCCAACCGGGCGGCTCGGTGCGCGACGACGAGGTCATCGCCGCCACCGACGCGGCCAGCGTGGCGATGATCGCCACCGGCGTGCGCCACTTCCGGCACTGACGGCCGCTGCGTTCCCTGCCGCCCCGATTCTTCACGACCTATTCGCCGATATATCGTGCTACTATCGCGATGTCTACCGATAGGAGCAAGATATGCATCATCATCAACGTCACTACACAACCCACGAAGAGCGCTGCAACCCGCGCCGGGCAGGTGGGCCGCGCGGCGGCTTCGGCTTTCCGTTCGGCCCGTTCGGCCCCGGCGGCGGCGGACCGGGGGGGCGCGGCGGCCCCCGCAAGGCTCGGCGCGGCGACATCCGCACCGCGGCGCTGCTGCTGCTCGCCGAGGAGCCGCGCAACGGCTACCAGATCATGCAGGAGGTCGAGGAGCGCAGCGAGGGCGTTTGGCGCCCCAGCCCGGGTTCGGTGTACCCGGCGCTGCAGCAGCTCGAAGACGAGGGGCTGATTCGCGCCGAGGAGGTGGAGGGGCGCAAGCTCTTCCGGCTCACCGTCGAGGGCCTCGCCCAAGTCGAAGCGCGCGATCCCACACAGCAGGCTCCGTGGGAGCAGATGGCGGGCGACCCGGGCTCCAAAGCGCACGAGCTGGGCAAGGCGATGCGCGACGTGGCGTACGCGTTTGCGCAGGTCATGCGGGCCGGCGAGGAGCAGCAGCAGGAGCACGCCCTCCGCGTGCTCACCAACGCGCGGCGGGAGCTGTACCGGATCCTCGCCGACGGGACCGAGCCCGAGGAGAGTTGAACTCCGCTAGCGTGGGCGCCGTGACCTCGGACACGGCGCCCACAAACAATGGGGCGGCTGCCCCGGCGCCCGCCGTCTCGGTGAAAGGCCTCACCAAGCGCTACGGCGAGATCGAGGCGGTGCGCGCGATCGACTTCGACGTGGCCCGTTCGGAGGTGTTCGGCTTCCTCGGGCCCAACGGCGCCGGCAAGTCGACCACGATCAGCATGCTGTGCACGCTCGTGCGCCCCACCGGCGGTGGCGCGTTGGTGGCCGGCCACGACATCGTCGCCGAACGCGACGCTGTGCGGCGCAACATCGGGCTGGTGTTTCAAGACACCACGCTCGACGGCTACCTCACCGCCGAGCAGAACCTACGCCTGCACGCCGAGCTGTACGGCGTGCCGCGCGAGACGGTGGCGCCGCGCATACAGCAGGTGATGGAGATGGTGAGGCTGTGGGAGCGGCGCAAAAGCCTCGTCGGCACCTTCTCGGGTGGGATGAAGCGGCGCCTGGAGATCGCGCGCGGCCTGCTGCACTCGCCGCGGGTGCTGTTCCTCGACGAGCCCACCGTCGGCCTCGACCCGCAGACGCGCAGCTCGATCTGGAGCTACATCGCCGAGCTCAAGCAGCGCGAGGACATCACGATCTTCCTCACCACCCACTACATGGACGAGGCCGAGTACTGCGACCGCATCGCGATCATGGACCAGGGACGGATCATCGTGCTCGACACCCCCGAAGCGCTGAAGGCGAGCGTGGGCAAGGACCGCGTGCAGATCTCCACGCCCGACAACCGCGCGGCGATCGTGGCGCTGCGCGAGCGCTTCGACGTGGAGGCCACGATCGCCGAAGGCGCCGTCACTTTCGGCGTGCCCGACGGCGAGCAGTTCGTGCCGCGCCTGTTCGCAGAGCTCGACATTCCGATCAAGTCGGTAGCGGTGTCGCGCCCGTCGCTGGACGACGTGTTCATGTCGTACACCGGCACCACCATCCGCGACGCCGAGGCCACCTCCACCGACCACATGCGCAACGTGGCAAGGATGATGGCGCGCTGATGGCGGCCACCGAGACACCCTCCGGCGCACCGACCGCCACCCCCGCCGGGCACCCCTCGGCGCCCCCGGGCCATCCCGTCGCGCAGGTGCGTGTTCCCGCGCGCAGCCTCGCCGGCGAGCTGCGCGCTATCCGGGTGGTGTGGCGGCGCGAGCTGATCCGCTTCTCGCGCGACCGCCTGCGGATCGCCACCTCGCTGGTGCAGCCGTTCCTGTTCCTGTTCGTGCTCGGCACCGGCCTCTCGTCGCTGGTTTCGGCGAGCACGCACGGCGTCAACTTCAAAACCTTCATCTACCCAGGGGTGCTGTGCATGGCGGTGATGTTCACCGCGATGTTCTCCGCCGCCTCGATCGTGTGGGACCGTGAGTTCGGCTTCCTGCGCGAGATGATGGTTGCGCCCGTGCGGCGCTCCTCGATCGTGCTTGGCAAGTGCTTCGGCGGCGCCACCGTTGCCGCCTTCCAAGGCGTGATCGTGCTGGCGATCGCCGGCTTGGTGGACGTCCCTTACTCGCTCGGGCTGATGGCGGAGCTGTTCGCGCTGATGGTGCTGCTGGCGTTCGCGATCACCGCCTTCGGGATGATGGCCGCCGCGCGCATCACCCAGATGCAGTCGTTCATGGCGCTGATGCAGATGGCGATCATGCCGATGTTCTTCATCTCCGGCGCCTTGTTCTCGGTCGCCAGCCTCCCCCGTTGGCTGGCGATCCTCAACCGCCTCGACCCGCTCACCTACGCCGTCGACCCGATGCGCCGCGCGATCTTCGCCCACCTCGCCATCCCCGCAGCGGCTCGCCACGCGCTCGCCCCGGGCGTCACCTGGTTCGGCTGGCACGTCCCCAGCCTCTTGGAGGCCGCCGTGATCGCGCTACTCGGCCTGGCGATGCTGGCGGTGGCGATAGCCGAGTTCAGTCGGGCGGAGTAATACCGTGTAGGGGTGCGTATCCGCGTTGCCCGCGCCGACCATCCCGAGGTCTCGGAGGTAATCGCCTCCGAGCATTGCGTGGTGCGCTTTCGCAAGCGCAACAGAATCCGCACGCCGGGACTGGATGCCGTTAGCGAGGCGCTGCGGCACACGTTCGAGGAGGCCGACATCACCCGCTGGGCCCCCACTTGGGTTGATACCAATAGACAAACACCCATGTGGGCGCTGCACGAGGATCTGGCCTTCCCGCTGACCCCCGCGGGTGAGCCGGGCAGCTGGCTGGCAACCACCTGCTTGATCCGCGGACACGGCTGAGCGCGCTCTGCGCGGACCGGCACGGATAGGCTCCAATGCGAATGTCCGACTCCGACCCGCACAGCGCCTACCGCGAGGCCGGCGTCGACTATGCGGTGCTGGACGCCGGCAAGCGCGGGGCGCTGGCGGAGGCGCTTGCCACTTCGCACTGGCTGACCGCGGCCGGCGCGCAGGCGGTGGACGCTTCGCGCGGCGAGCCGGCCTTCGTGCTGCGCGTTGCTGGCGGCACGCTGGCGTTCGTGCTTGAGACGCTCGGCACTAAGTCGATGATCGCTCGCGAATACCACGAGCTGGCGGGCGCCAACCGCTTCGACCACGTCGCTTACGACACCGTGGCGGCCGTGCTCAACGACCTCATCTGCGTGGGCGCGCTGCCGTTGGTCGTCAACGCCTACTTCGCCACCGGCTCCAGCGCCTGGTATGAGCACCGCGAGCGCGCCGACGCGCTCCTGGCAGGGTGGCGGCGAGCGTGCGACGACGCGAAGTGCGCGTGGGGCGGAGGCGAGTCGCCCTCGCTCGTCGATCTGCTGGCCCCCGCGGAGATCGAGCTGGCCGGCAGCGCGCTCGGCTGCGTGCCGCCGCCGGGGGAGCCGCTGCTCGGCGAGGAGCTAACGGCGGGCGATGAGATCGTGCTGCTCGCCTCCAGCGGATTGCACGCCAACGGCGCCTCGTTGGCACGGCGGATCGCGGCGGCGCTGCCCGACGGGCTGCTGAGCACGTTGGCGGACGGCTCGCGATTCGGCGAGGCGCTGCTGGCTCCGAGTGTGCTGTACGTGGAGCTGGCACGAGCGCTCCACGGCGATGAGCGGGTGACGCTCACCTACCTCTCCCACATCACCGGCCACGGGCTGCTGAAGCTGATGCGCCCGCAGCGCGAGCTCACCTATCGCATCCACGCGCTCCCCGAGGTGCCCCCGGTGCTCGCCTTCCTTGCCGAGCGGGCCGAAATGGACGCGGCCGCCGCCTACGGCACGCTCAACATGGGCGCCGGCTTCGCCGTCTACTGCCGCCCCGGCGGCGGCGAGCAGGTGGTCGCGGCCGCTCGCTCGCTCGGCCTCGACGCGCTGCTCGCCGGCATCGTCGAGGAGGGCCCGCGCCAGGTGGTGCTGGAGCCGGTCGGGGTCACGTTCGCCGGCGAGCAGCTGGCGCTGGCACCCGAGCAGGGCCGCTGAGCGCCCGGAGGGCGGCGTCAACATATCGGATGGCGTGGGTCCTTCTGGACTTGGCGCGGCGGTGTCGGTAGCGTCGTGGCATGAACAACGCGACCACCGCTGTCCGATCGCTCCCCACGGGGACCGCCGATTACGCGCCCGCCGCGAGCGAGGCGCGCTGGCAAGCGGCTTGGGAGCAGGCCCGCGCGTTTGCGACGCCGCCGCGGTCGGACCGGCGCGAGCCGGCGTACGTGCTGGCGGGCAACATCGCTGCCGCCGAAAGCCTCGAAATCGGACACATTCGCGGCTACACGATCGCCGACGCCCACGCCCGCTTCCTGCGCGCCCGCGGGCGGGCGGTGCTGTTCTCGGTGGGCTTCGACACGTCGGCACCTCGGGCTGAGAATGAGCTCGGGCAGCAGGGGATCACTCCGAGCGAGGGTATGGCGCGCCGCTGTGCGCCGCTGCGGGCGCTGGGCTGCTCCATCGACTGGGAGCGCAGCTTCGCCGTCTCCGAGCCCGACCACCACCGCTGGACGGAGCGGCCGTTCTCAGCGCTGGTGGAGCGCGGGGCGATCTACCGCCACGGTGGGCGGACCGACGAGTGGCGCTTGCGCGTCGCCGCCTACGTGCGCCACTGCGAACGCGACCTCGACGCGCTCCCCGGATGGGACGACGCCGCGCTCGCGGCGCAGCGCGAGGTGCTGGGCCGCGTGGACGGGGTCGAGCTTGACGCCAGCACGTTCGACGGCACCCTCCTGACCGTTTTCACCCCCCACCCAGATGCGATCGCGAAGGCCGCGTTCGTGGCGGTGGCGGGCGACCACCCGGACGCCGAGCGCTGGAACGCGGGCGCGTTCGCCACCGTACCCGGCGTGGCGGGGATGCTGCCGATCGTTGTCTGCGAGGAGGTGAGCGCCCGTTTCGGCGCGACCGCCGCCGTGCTGGGGATTCCCGCGGAGGATCCCGCCGACGCCGCGATCGCTGGGCGGCTGCCCGAGTCGGCGGGAACCACCTGGAAGACCTCTCGGACGAGCACCGCGCCGCGGCCCGCCGCACGCTGGCGGGCACGCGACGTGGCGATTTCCAGCCAAAGCGCGATCTGGTGGTGGCTGGCACTCTGCATCCCGCCCGAGGAGCGCGGCGACGAGCAGCCCGAGCACCTCGAATACACGCGGTGGCTGTCGGCGACGCAGATCGTGGGCAGCGCGGATGCGGCCGAAGCGATGCTCCACCAGCGGGTGCTCGCCAAGGCGCTGCGGGATGCCGGCCAGCTGCCCGAGCTGGCGGGGGGCGAGCCGTTTGCGAACGCGCTGACGTATGGAGCGATCCGCGTGGAAGGGCACACGCCCGGTGAGCCGCACGGCGAGATCGGCGTGCTCGACCCGCTGCCGGCGGCGGTTGGCGCCGACGTGCTGCGCCTGGCGCTGCTGCACGCGGCCGCGCCGCGCACGGCGTTCGCCTGGAACGACCAGCCGCTGCGCCACTGCAACAACTTCCTCCAATCGCTCCACGGCTATGCCGCGGGGCGCTTGCGGGAGTGGAGCCCCCACGTGGACGGCGCGGCCGGGATCGATCCCTCCGACCGGCTGCGCCGCCGCCTGGCCCGCTGGTGCGGCGTCGCCTACGAGAAGGTCACCGACAGCTTGGAGCGCCTGCAGATGCAGCGCGCCGCCCACAACGCGATGCTGCTGCTTAACCGCATAGAGGACTTCGAGCGCCGAGCGCTGGCGCTGCGCGGCGGCGAGCTGGAGTCCTCCGACCGCGAGGCGATCATGGCGGCGCTGCTGCTGCTCGTGCAGCTGCTGGCCCCGCTCACACCGCACATCGCCGAGGAGCTTTGGTCGCTGGCGGGCAACAACTCGCTGGTGAGTGTCGCGCCCTGGCCGGCCGCTCAGGCCACGCCCGCGGGCACCGCCCGCAGCCGCCGCACCGCGGCCAGCACCTCCTCGCGCGCGTCCTGAGGCTCGAGCACGGCGGCGTCGCCGGCTTCGCGGAGCACCTCGCGCACCAGCCAGCGCACGCCGGCGAAACTCAGCTCGACGACCACCGAGCCGTCGGCGCGCTCCTCCACCACGCGGCGGCTCTCGCGCGCCCAGCGGGCGCGCTCGGGGGAGATCCACAGGCGCGCCATGCGCGCCGCCTGCACCTCGCCGGTGCGCATCCAGCCCTCCACTTCGGCCGCCGGGTCCACCTCGGCGCGGGGCTCGAAGCGCTGCTCGGTCACCTCCGCGCGCCTGACGCGGTCCAGGCGGAAGTGGCGCATGCCTTCGCGGGCGGGGTCGTAGCAGGCCACATACCAGCCCTCGCGCCCGTTGACGAGCGCGTAGGGCTCCACGCGCCGCTGGGAGAACTCGTCCTCGTTCTCCTTGTAGTAGTCGAGCTCGACCAGCCGGTGCTCGGTGATCCCGCGCGAGATGCACCTTGATACGTCGTCGTGCTCGCCGCGGCCGTGCGCCACCTGCAACCCCTGCTCCATCGGGTCACCGCCGAGCGCCGTGACGATCTTCTCGCGGGCGGAGGTGAGCGAGCCCTCGGGGATGTGCTCGCCGATCAGGTCGATCGCCGCGATCAGCGCCTTGGCCTCCACCGGCAACAGACGCGCCGGGCGGTCGAAGTTGTCGCTGTAGGGCTCGGGATCGACCTCCACCACTTCGCCCTCGTCGGTGTCGAGGATTTCCGCGTACAGCACATAGGAGCCGCCGCCGAAGTTGACGACGTTGAGCACCTCGATGTCCTCGCGCAGCTCCTCGTCGGTCAGCTGCAGCCGCTCGCGCAGCTCGGCGAGCGACTCCCGCCGCCCCGCGCGGCCGGCGTGGATGAGAATGCCGGCCAGCGTCACCAGCCGCGCGAAGCGCTCCGGGCGGATCGCCGCCTCCACCCGCCGGGGCTCATCCCCGCCGCCATCGCCTTCGCTCGCCGACCCGCCGCGCCGGCGGCGGGCCTTGGGGGGCTGTGCGGGCACACTCGCGTGCGACCCGCCCAGCGCGTCCAAGACCTCGCTGGCCCCGTCCACCGGGCTCTCCTCGTGGCGACGCCCCAACAGCTCCAAACGCCGCCCCAGCTCCTCCACCAGCTCCGGCGGGCTCAGCAGACGGGCGTGCTCGCCCAACCCAAGTACCCACGACACCAGCATCCGCGGCGAGGCATAGGACGTGACGAACAGCCGATCGCCCGGCCCGCCATCCTCACCCTCCTCGCCGAGCCGCTCGTCAAAACTCGAGTCGCCGTCCACCGCCTCCTCGGCCGAGCGGATCTCCCCGTAGCGGCCGAAATGGCGCTCGATCTGCCACGCGATCCGTCCCGATACCAGCACCTCGGCGAGCCCTCGCTGCTCGCCCAGTTGCCACTCGGCCCGGGTGGCATAGCCGCGCGGGTCGAAGTCGGCGGGGCGTCGGAAGTCGTGCTCGGCCTTGGTGGCGTATGCCACTTTGCCGCGGATCCGCGACAGGCGAAACACGCGGATCGCCTTGCGCTCGTGGGCGTGGCCCAGCAGGTAGAACTCGCCGCCCTGAAACAGCAGGTGGTAGGGATCGACCCGTCGCGGGCCCAGCTCGTCGCGCTCCATCGAGTAGTAGTCGAAGGTGATCGTCTTCTGGCGGAAGATCGCCGTCTCGACCTTCGCCAGCCGCGCCGACAGATCGTGGCCGCCGGCGGACGCCGTGATGCCGAGCGCCACCGAGCGCTGCTGATCGGGCGCGCGCAGCGGGCTGGGCCGCCCCCAGGTGATCTGTTGCAGCGCCAAACGCAGCGGCTCGGCGTAGGCGAACTCGCCGTCCAGCAGGTGCAGCGCGGTCTGCAGCGCCGCCAGCTCCTCGTCGGTGAACTCGATCGCCGGCAGATGGAAGCTCTCCGAGCGCAGCGAGTAGCTCTCCTGCTCGGCTGCCGCGTCGGCGGGCCGATCGACGGTGAGCTGGATCCCCAGCGATTCCAGCTCGGCGCGATCCGCGTAGAAGCGGCGCGCGAACGCGTCTTCGTTCATCGCGCTGTATCCCTCCACGTCGCGCCGGATCTCCATGGCCGTGACCGGCCGACGCTCGGCCATCAGGTAGGAGATCAGCGAGAGCTGGCGGATCAGCTTCTCGGTGTCCTTCGCCATTCTTTTGCCAACGATAGAACCCGGGGGCGAGACGATGCTCGCGGCACGGGGGGCGCGGACGCTATTTGCGGAGATTCTGGGAGCCTCGGAACCCGTGTCGGAGCCGGCGGGCCCCGACACGGTAGCCGCCTACCCCTATGCGGCCTGCCGCTCCTCCGGCGCGAGCTCGCGCGGCGCCGCGAAGTAGGCGGCGGCGCCGAGCGCGCGGTCCATCTCCGACCACTGGCGCCCGGGGGCCAGCTCCTGCTCCAGCCGATCGAAGCTCCCCAGTCGCCCGCCAAGGTTGTCGATCATGTGTACCAGCGTGGCCTCGCGCGTGCACGGCACCACTGGACTGCCGTGCTCCAGCGAGCCGTGGTGGGAGAGGATGATGTGCAGCACCGACCACGCCAACCGCTCGGGAAAGCCGTCGATCTCCTCGATCTCGCGGCGGATGCGGTAGTAGCCCAGCGGGATCTCGCCGTGCAGACGACCGAGGTCGGTGAGATCGATCGCCTGGCCGCTCCCACCTCCGTCGGTGTATGCCTCGAGCTTGCCGATGTCGTGCAGCAGCGCGCCCGTGACCGCCACGTCGCGGTCGATTCCGGGGAAGGTGGCCGAGGTGGCGCTCACTGCCTGTGCCACGCCGAGGCAGTGCTCGAGCAGGCCGTGGGCGTAGGCCTGGTGGTAATACTTGGCGGCCGGCGCCGTGCGGAAGCTCTGCCACAGCGGCGAGCGCTCCCCCAGCAACCGCTCCAGCAGTACCCGCAGGTGGGAGTCCTGGATCGTGAGGATCAGCTCCCGCAGGTCGCGCTCCATCTGCGTCACCTCGCGCAGCGGCCCGGCCACCAGGTCGGCCGCCGCGAAGCTCCCGGGCTCGGCGGGGGCGAGTGCGCGCAGGTTGATTTGCGGCCCGAAGCGCGGGTGCACGGTGTAGCGCCCGCGTACGTGCACGGGCTCGCCGGCGCGCGCCAGCGATTCGGTCTGCTGCAGATCGTCCCACACCATCGTCGGCACCGCCCCGGTGCGGTCGCCCAGCAGCAGTCGCAGGTAGTCGCCGCCGTCGCGGCGCGGGCGCCGCTCCAGTCCGCGCACCAGCAGCACCTGGTCGATCTCCATGCCGTCGGTGAGCTCGTTGACGTACACGGGCCTGAAGGTAGTGGCCGTTGCGGACGGCATGCTCGCGCGGCGGCCCATGCTCGCCGGCGAACTGCGCGCTCGGCACCCGACCGACGCTGGCCGTCAAAGGACGTGGTGTTCATTTACATCATTGATGCCGCCGGTATGGAGGTGTGCCAAAACGTCTAAACGGCAGGCCAGAGTTGGGACTCACGGTATCTGGACGTTTCCTCGCGTCTTCCCTAGGTTGTGTTGTGTAAGAAGCAGTTTTGTAAGTCAGCGTTTATTCGTGTCGAGCCGGGAGAGAGCGAAAGATGACGATGACAGCGACAGCGAAGGCGGCGGGGGCACCGGTCGCAACAGGATCCGCAGTGGAGGGCATGCGGATGGTGAGTTGGAACGTGAACGGAATCCGCGCGCGGTGGCCGCGCCTGACCGAGCTGCTCACCTGCGAGCGGCCCGATGTGGTGTGCCTGCAGGAGACGCGCTGCTCGGAGTGGCACTTCCCGAGCGAGCGGCTGCGCGAGATGGGCTATCAGTCGCGCCACAGCCCGGGCTCGCAGCAGGGCGGCGGCGTGGCGATTTTGGTGCGCGACGACCACCGGATCAGCGACCGTGGCGTGGAGCTCAACCATCGGCGCGACATCGCCAGGGGCCATTGGATCGAGCTGACCACCGAGGGGATCACGATCGTCTCCGTGTACGTGCCCGCGGGCGCCGCGGCCGGCGAACAGGGCGACGCCGGCAAGCTCGCCTTTTTGGAGGCGGTGGCACGGCACGCGTGCGACGGGCACTCGCGCCCGCTGCTGATCGCGGGCGACTTCAACGTGGCGCCCACCGACGAGGACGTGTACGAGCCGGCGTGGTTTGCCGACTCCTACCAGACGGGCGAGGCCGAGCGCGCCGACCTGCGCGCGATCCTCGACGAGGGTGAGCTGGTGGACGTGTACCGCACGCTGCACCCCGACGAGCGCGGCTACACCTGCTGGGAGCAGCGCGAGGGGCACTATGGGCGCGACTATGGCTTGCGCATCGATTTGATCCTCGCCAGCGAGGCGCTCGCGCCCTATGTCGGGCGCTGCGAGGTCAACCACACCTACCGCCGGGGCTTCCGCCCCTCCAACCATGCGCCGGTGGATGTGGAGCTGCAGGACGTGCGAGCTGGCGCGCTGTGCCTCGGGGGGCAGGAGCAACTGCTTGCGGTGCAGGAGCAGCTGATCGCCGCATAGGGGGGAGGTCACGGGCCGCGGTCGCGCTTCCCGGCACCACCAGCGACCGCGGCCTGTCTGGCGGGACCGGGCCTTACTCAACCCCTTCGACGCGCCAGCCGCCGCCTTCCTTGACCAGCTTGAGCGTGCTGGTGCGCAGCTTGCCCGACCAGGTGCTGCGCACCTGCGCGGTGGCGGTGGTGCCGCTGACGGCGATTTTCTTGAGCGTCAGTTCGTAGTCGTCGATCGAACCCAGTTGGCGTTTGAGCGCCGCTTTGCAGGTGCTGCCGGCCGTGCTCAGCCGCGCGCGGGCGGCGCGCGAGAAGTCTTTTTCGCAGATGTTCTGCTCGCTGGCCGCGGAGATGTCGGATTGCAGGTCGGAGACTCGCTGCGCCACGGCATGCGCTTCGCCTTTGAAGCCGCTGGTGGTGACGGAGCTGCCGCAGGCGCCCACGGCGAGACCCAGCAGCGCGGCGAGAATCAACGAGCTGAGGGGCTTCATCGACCTCATTGTGACGCCGCTACGGCTCCAGCCGGTGGGGGCCGCGATAGAGGAAGGTCACCTCGCGGACGTTGTCTTGCCCCAGCATCTGCATCAACAGACGCGTGAGGCCGAAGCCGAAGCCGCCGTGCGGCGGGGCGCCGTAGCGGAAGAAGTCGAGGTAGTACTGGATCGGCTCGACCTCCACGCGCTTTTCCTGCGCCTGCTCGAGCAGCGTGGCGTACCGGTGCTCGCGCTGCGCGCCGGTGGTGATCTCGATGCCGCGCCACAGCAGGTCGTAGCTCCGCGTGAGCCCGGGTTGGTCGGGGTGGCGCATGTGGTAGAAGGGCCGCACCGCCACCGGGTAGTCGGTGACGAACGCGAACTCGTGGCCGTGCTCCTGCTGCACGATCGCCGACAGCGCCCGCTCGCTGGCCGGGTCGAGGTCGTCGTCGGGTCCCGGCACCTGCGGGTGGCCGTGCGCGCGCAGCAGCTCCTTGGCGTCGGCCAGCGCGATCCGCGGAAACGGCAGCGACGGAACCGCCACCGGTGTGCCGAACGTCGCCTGGATCGCCTCGCCGTGCTCGGCGGCCACCACCCCGAACACGTGCGCCAGCCACCGCTCCTCGAACGCCATCACGTCCTCGTGCGAGTCGACCCACGCGATCTCCACGTCGACGCTCGTGAACTCGGTGTCGTGGCGGGAGGTGAACGAGGGGTTGGCGCGGAACACGGGGCCCACCTCGAACACCTTGCCGAAGCCGGCCGCCATCGCCATCTGCTTGTAGAACTGCGGCGATTGCGCCAGGTAGGCGGTGCGCTCGAAGTACTCCACCTTGAACAGCTCCGCCCCCGACTCGCTGGCCGAGCCCATGAACTTGGGGCTGTGCAGCTCGAGGAAGCCCTCGCTGCGCCAGTGCTCGCGCATGGCGTGCTCGATCGTGGTCTGCACCTCGAAGATCAGCCGCCGATCGTGCCGGCGCAGGTCGAGGTAGCGCCAGTCCATTCGCTTGTCGAGCGCCGACTCGGCCGTCACCGGCAGCTCGGGCTCGGCGGGCGCGTCGATCTCGAGCGAGTGCAGGCGCACCTCGATGCCGCCCAGCTTCACGCGCTCGTCGGCCACCACCTCGCCGACCAGCGTCACCGCCGACTCGGCCGCCAGCTCGGAGAGGCGCTGGTTGAGCTCGCTGGGCGGATCGTCCTTTTGCAGCGCCACCTGCACCATGCCGGTTTCGTCGCGCAGGATCAAAAACTGCATGCGCTTCTGGTCGCGCACGGCGTTGACCCATCCACGCAGCCGTACGGTGGCGCCCACCTCGGCTGTCAGATCGGTTGTCAGAGTGCGCTCCACGCCGCGTGATCGTATATGTACCGGGCATCCCGGGCCGGCTCCGGCGCGCGCGCCCCGCTAGCCTGCCTCTCCACGATGAGCCGGCGCGCGCAGATCAGGATGGACGCCGCGGAGGTGGCCGCGTTCCTGGAGCGGGAGCGCACGGTCGTGTGCGCCACGGTCGGCCCGCGTGGATGGCCGCATTTGATGCCGCTTTGGTATGTGTTGCGCGTCAACCACACACCCGGCCCGCAGCTGTGGTCATGGACGTATGCCCGTTCACAGAAGGTGCGCAATCTGGAGCGCGACCCGCGCGCGACGCTGCAAGTGGAGGCGGGCGGGCTCTACCAGGAGCTGCGCGGGGTGATGCTGGAGTGCGAGGTGACCATCCATCGCGAGCTGGACGCGGTCAAAGCGCTCGGGCACGAGATCTTCGCGCGCTACGCCTCGCCGCGCGGACAGGCGCCGGCGAGTGAGCTGCCAGCGGAGCTGGGCGCCGTGGTGGACGCACAGGCGACCAAACGGGTGGCGCTGCAGTTTGTCGAGCGCCGGCGCGCCACCTGGGACCACCGTAAGCTCGGCGGGGTGTATTGAGTTTGGTGTGGTTGAGATGCAACCACTAAAGGGATTGATCCTCTCCGGCGGCAAGGGCACGCGTTTGCAGCCGATCACGCACACCAGCGCCAAGCAGCTGGTGCCGGTGGCCAACAAGCCGGTGCTGTTTTACGGCATCGAGGCGATGGCGCAGGCGGGGATCGAGGAGGTGGGAATCATCATCGCGCCGGAGACCGGCGGCGAGATCGAAGCCGCCGCCGGCGACGGCGAGCGCTTCGGAGTGCGCATCACCTATGTGGTGCAAGACCAACCGCTGGGTTTGGCGCACGCGGTGCTGACGGCCGAGGAGTTTTTGGCGGGCAGCCCGTTTGTGATGTATCTCGGCGACAACCTGCTGCAGGGCGGGATCGCCGACTTGGTGGCGGCTTTCCGCGAGCACAACCCCGATGCGCTGATCCTGCTGACGCCGGTGGCCGACCCGGAGAACTACGGCGTGGCCGAGCTGGCGCCGGCGGACGATCCTGCCCACCAACCGCGCGAGGGCGCCGGAAGAGTGGTGAGGCTGGTGGAGAAGCCCAAGCAGCCGGCCACCGATTTGGCGCTGGTGGGGGTGTACATGTTCACCGCGCAAATCCATGAGGCAGCACGCGCGATCGCGCCCTCGGCGCGCGGAGAGCTCGAGATCACCGACGCCATCCAGCACCTGGTGGACGCCGGTATGCGGGTGGAGCCCCACATCGTGCGCGGCTGGTGGAAGGACACCGGCCGTTTGGAGGACATGCTGGAGGCCAACCGCTTGATCCTCGACAACATCGTGCGCAGCGTGGAGGGGGAGCTGATCGACTCGCAAGTGGAGGGGCGCGTGGTGGTGGAGCAGGGGGCGCGGCTGGAGCGCACGCGGGTGCGCGGGCCGGCGGTGATCGGCGCCGGCGCACAGTTGCGCGACTGCTATGTCGGCCCCTACACCGCGATCGGCGAGGGTTGCGCGATCGCGGGTGCCGAGGTGGAGCACTCGATCCTGCTGGCCGGCTCCTCGGTGTGCGACCTGGACGGGCGCATGGAGTCGTCGCTGCTGGGGCGCAACGTGACGGTGCGCCGCGGCAACGGCCAGCCGCGCGCCTACCGGTTCATGGTCGGCGACAACTGCGACATCTCGATCCTGTGAAGCTGCTGATCGTGGGCGCGGCGGGGATGCTGGGGCACGACGCGTGCGCCGCCGCCGAGCGTGCCGGCCACCAGCCGCTGGCGGTGGACTTGCCGGAGCTCGACATCACCGACGCGGCGGCAACGCTTGCGTTCGTCGGCGAGCACCGGCCGGACGCAGCGCTGAACTGCGCCGCGTGGACCGACGTGGACGGCGCCGAGAGCCACCGCCAGCAGGCCTACGCGGTCAACGCCGAGGGCGCCCGCAACCTCGCGCGGGCGGCCTCGGCGCACGAGATCCCGCTGCTGCACATCTCCACCGACTACGTGTTCGACGGCCACGCACCACGCGACGGCGACGGCCGCGAGCGCGGGTACGTGGAGTCGGATCCCACGGGGCCGCGGTCGGAGTACGGGCAGAGCAAGCTGGCCGGCGAGCAGCAGGTGCTGGCGGCCTCGCCCCGTCACGCGGTGGTGCGCACCGCCTGGCTGTACGGGGTGCACGGGCGCAACTTCGTCGACACCATGCTGCGTCTGGCGGACGAACGCGAGGCGGTGCAGGTGGTGGACGACCAGGTCGGCTCGCCCACCTGGACGGGCCATCTGGCGCCGGCGGTGGTGGGCCTGTTGGAGCGCGGGGTGAGCGGCCTGGTGCACCACACCGGCGCCGGCGCGATCTCCTGGAACGGCTTTGCCCAGGAGATCTTCCGCCAAGCCGAGCGCGGCTGCCGCGTGGAGGCGATCACCAGCGCGCAGATTGCGCGGCCGGCGCCGCGGCCCGCGTGGTCGGTGCTGGCGAGCGAACGCAACGACATCCTGCCGATGCCCGACTGGCGCGAAGGGTTGGCGGGGTACCTGGCCGCGAGAGCTGGGATGATCCGCACATGAGGCTTGGCTGGCTTCCGGAGGTGGGTGCATGAGACTGCTGGTGTGCGGCGGCGCCGGGTTCATCGGCTCGCACTTCGCGCGGGTGCGGGTGCAAGAGCACGGCGACACGGTGACGGTGCTCGACAAGCTGACATACGCTGGCCGGGAGGAGAACCTGCGCGAGCTCGCCGATGGGCCCGGCTTCCGCTTCGTGCGCGGCGGGATCGAGGATCCCCGGGCGGTGGCCGAGGCGCTGGAGGACGCGTCCGACGGCGGCGTGCCCGAGGCGATCGTCAACTTCGCCGCCGAGACGCACGTGGATCGGTCGATCGCGGAGCCCGACGCGTTTGTGCGAACGCACGCGCTCGGCACCTACGTGCTGCTGGAGGCGGCGCGCGAGCGGGAGCTGCGCTACCTGCAGGTGTCGACCGACGAGGTGTACGGCTCGATCGAGGTGGGCACCTTCACCGAGAGCTCGCCGCTGCGTCCCTCCTCGCCCTACTCGGCCACCAAGACCGGCGCCGATCTGCTGGTGCAGGGCTACTTCCACACCTACGGCCTGCAGGCGACGATCTGCCGGGGGTCCAACAACTACGGCTCCCACCAGTATCCGGAGAAGCTGATCCCGTTGATGATCCTCAACGCGCTGCACGGCGATCCGCTGCCGGTGTACGGCGACGGCAGGCAGGTGCGCAACTGGATCCACGCCGACGACTTCGCGCGGGCGATCGGCTGCGCGCTGGAGGAGGGCGCCCCGGGCGAGGTGTACAACGCCGGCGGCCCCGACGAGCTGGCCAACATCGACGTGGTGAAGCGGATTATCGCCCTCACCGGCGCCGATGAGTCGCTGATCGAGCACATCACCGACCGGCCCGGCCACGACCGCCGCTACTCGCTCTCTTCCAACAAGGTGCGCGCGCTGGGCTGGGAGCCGCAGGTGCGCTTCGCCGAGGGCCTCGAGCAGACGGTGGCGTGGTACCGCGACAACGAGTGGTGGTGGCAGCCGATCCGCTCGGGCGACTACCGTGCTTACTACGAAAACCAATACGGCCGCGCGCTGAGCTAGCCGCGCGGCCGCCCCGGTTACTCTTTCTCGTCGTCGCGCCTATATCCGAGGCGCGCGGAGATGCGGTCGGCGGTGGAGACGAGGTGCGGGCCGAGGTGCTCGACCATCTCGTCGAGCGAGATCATCGAGCTGTGCGCCGCCATGTTGACGGCGGCAACGACCTCGCGCGACTCCGCGCGCACCGGCGCGGAGATCGAGTGCAGACCGGGCACCAGCTCCTGGTCGTTGACCGCGAAGCTCTCCTCGCGCACGTGATCCAGCTCCGAGCGCAGCCCCTTTTTGCTGGTAATCGTGTTGGGGCCACGCTTGGCCAGTTTCATGTCGGAGAGCAGGTTGCGCTGCTCGTGCTCGGGCAGATACGCCAACAGCAGCTTGCCCATCGACGTGCAGTAGGCGGGCAGCCGCGAGCCCAGCGACAGCCCGAGGTCGATCTTGCTCTGTCCGCGGCGGAAGGAGCGGGCGCGATCGACGTACAGGATCTCCGACCCGTCGAGCACGGCGAGATTGACCGTGTAGGAGGTGCGCTGGCGCAGTTCCTCCAGATACGGGCGCGAATGCTCGCGCAGGCCTGTGGAGTTGAGCGCCGACATCCCCAAATCGGTGACACGCAACCCCAACCGGTACTTGCGCGAGGCTCCCTGCTCGAGGTAGCCGAGCGCCACCAGTGTGATCACGTAGCGGTGAGTCGTCGAGCGGCTCATCCCCAGCTCGTCGGCGATGTCGGCGATCCCGAGTACCGGCTTGTCGGGCGTGAAGCAACCGAGAATCGCCAGCCCGCGCTCCAGCGATTGCGAATAACGCGGTTCGCGCAGGCTTGGAATTGCCGGTACCCATTCCCCGTCGGCGTTGAGTCTGTCAGTATGTGTGCTTGTTCTTGGCATGTGTACGCTGGACCCCTGTCCTTAGTCCCGAGTGATCTGGACCCCCTGCGGGTCATGTCTGAACAACCATCATACTTCGAAGTTCGGATGTTCTCAATCATAAGCTCGGGCTTTTTACGGAGACTGGTGTGGTATTCGCCCGGGTCGCGCACAATCTCGACGCTGGCGCCCGATTCCGCCCACCCCAGCGACCGCCGTCAGATGCCCGAGCCGGCGCCGCTCCCACCGTGGCGGGCGCCCTCGCGCCCGGCCCAGCCGGATGACCCCAACGGCTCGCACACGCACGCCCGCTCGCTGGCACACGAGTCTTCGCACACGCAGGAGTTCGTACGCCTGCGCCGGCCGCACCGGCGCAGGCGCGGGCCGTGAGCCGTTACGCGGCGCGGCTGGGGCACATCCGCGCCAGCGCACATTCGCCACATGCGGGCCGGCGCGCATGGCAGGTGCGACGACCGTGGCGCAATAGGTTGACGTGTAGCTCGAGCTCTTCGCCGGGCGGTGTGAGCGCGAGCATTTGGTCGTGGAGCTCTTCGAACCCGGCGCCTGCCCGCAGGAGGCCGAGACGCGTGGCGACGCGGGATACGTGGGTGTCGACCGGCACGTCGCGCAGCCCGTATGCGAACAGCAGTACGCACGCCGCGGTCTTGCGTCCGACGCCGGGGAGACTCGTGAGGTAGTCGCGTCCCTGCGCAAGCGGAGCATCCGCCAGCCAGTCCAACGAGAGTCCGTCGGAGGAGGCGGAGATCGCGCGCAGGATCGCCTGGATGCGCTTGGACTTCACCTTCGAGATGCCACCGGGCCGGATCGCCTCCTCGACGACCGCGAGTGGAGCGTCGCGCACCGCCTCCCAGGTCGGCAGGCGCCCGCGCAGGCGCAGGTAGGCGACGTCGCGGTTGCGGTCGTTGGTGCTCTGCGAGAGCACCGTCAGCACCAGCTCCGCCAGGGGATCGCCGTGGGGCGCCATGCGCGGGATCCCGTACACCGCTCGCAGCCGATCGCGCACGGCGCGCACGCGGCGCCGGGTGGGCGGTTTCCAAACGGCGGTGGGCACGCCGCCACGGTAGCCGGGATATGCTCGGCCGGTGATCGAGGGTCCGTCATGACGAACCCTGCCGTGAGCGAGCACACCGCCCTGCTCGGCGAGCTGCCGATCTTCTGGCGCAGTGCGCCTACGCCCGCGCCCGGCGGCGGGCAGCTCCAGTCGGTGGCGGCGCCCGCGCCCAGCGAGGCGGCGCCAGCGCTGTATGTGCACGGGGTGCCCACCAGTTCCGACGACTGGATGGAGTTTTTGCGACGCGGCGGCGGCCTGGCTCCCGACCTGCCCGGCTTCGGCCGCTCCGGCAAGCCGGGGCACTTCGACTACTCGATCGGCGGGTATGCGCGTTTTATCGAGCAGTACCTCGATTTGCTGGAGGTGGAGCGGGTGCGTCTGGTGGTGCACGACTGGGGCGCGGTGGGGTTGGCGTTCGCGCAGCGCCATCCCGAGCGGGTGGAGCGACTGGTGGTGATGAACGCCATCCCCTTCCTCCCCGGCTACCGCTGGCACCGCACGGCCCGCATCTGGCGCACGCCGCTGCTGGGAGAGTTGGCGATGGGTACCACCACCCGCCGCACCCTGCGCCTGACGACGCGCGAGTCCAATGTCGCCCCCGGGCCGCTCCCCGATGCCTGGATCGACGCGGTGCTGCGCCACTTCGACCATGGCACCCAGCGCGCGATCCTGCGGCTCTACCGCAGCTCCCCGCCCGACGAGCTGGCGCGCGCCGGGAGCGAGCTCCACCGCCTGCGAGCGCCGGCGCTGGTGGTGTGGGGCATGCGCGACCCCTACATCTCCGGCCGCTTTGCCGCCGACTACGCGCGAGCGCTGCCGGCGGCCGAGCTGCTGGAGCTGCCCGACGCCGGCCACTGGTGGTGGCTTGATCGACCTGACGCGATCGAGCGCGTGCTCGATTGGTTGGCGTCCGAAAAGTAGATGCACAACACCGACACCGCCGGGCTGATTCGCCCACCGGCGCCGGCCGCGCCGCCACAGTCGCCGGCACCGGCACCGGCACCGGCACCGGCGAACACCCGCCTGTGGAGCCCGTGGGCACTGGCGCTGGCCACGGCGCTCCCGCTGAGCGTCGCTTACCTGATCGCGCAACCGCCCAGCGGCGACCTCGCAGCGGCGACCTACCGCGGCGAAGTGTGGGCCCGCGCCGGCTTCACGCTGTGGGACAACGGCTGGTATGGCGGCCACTACCTCCCCGGCTACTCGGTGCTGGCTCCGGCGCTGGGGGCGCTGGCCGGCGAGCGGCTGCTGCTGTGCCTCAGCACGATTGCCGCGGCCGGCCTGTTTGCGCTGATCGCACAGCGCATGTTCAACCCGCCGGCGGCGCGCGTGGCGGCCGTGAGCTTCGCGGCGGGCGCCTGCGTGACGATGTTCTCCGGGCGGGTCGCGTTCACCCTCGGGCTGGCGATCGGCCTGCTGGCGGTGCTGGTGCTCATGACGAATTCCCGGTCGAGCGGACACACGGCGCTCGCCGTCACGCTCGCACTGCTGAGCAGCCTCGCGAGCCCGGTCGCCGGCGCGTTCGTGGCGCTGGCGGGCGTGGCCGACGCGCTCGCCCGGATGACCGGCCGCGCAGCCTCCGCCGGGACGACCGGCCGCGCCGCAGCCGCGACGGGTCGCGGCGGGCCGAAACCGTCAGCCAGTGGGAAAGGAGGAGGAGGAGGAGGAGGAGGAGGAGGAGCGGGGCTGCTGGCGGGGTGGCGAGGGCTGACCCTGGCGGCCGCGGCACTGACGCCGATCGCGCTGTTTTCACTGGCGTTCCCCGAAGGCGGGTACGAGCCGTTCGCGCCGTCGGTGTTCTGGCCGGGCCTCGCTGGCGTGGCGGCGATCGCGCTGGCGCTGCCGCGCCTGGGTGGCCAGCGCCCCGGAGTGGCGCGCGCGCTGAGCATCGGGGCGTGGTTGTACGCGCTGGCGCTGATCGGCTCGTTCGCGCTGCAAACCCCCGTGGGCAGCAACGCGGCCCGCCTCGGCGAGCTGTTCGCGGCGCCGCTGGTGGCCGGCGCGCTGTGGGAGCGCACGCGCCCGGGAGACGCGCGCGCCGGCCGGCCGGCGCGCGGCTGGCTGCGCCACCGCCGTGTGGCTTTGCTGGCGCTGGCCCCGGTGCTGCTGTACTGGCAGCTGGAGACCCCGATCAGCGACGTGTCGGAACTGGTGGGTGACCCGTCGGTGAATGCCGCGTACTACGCGCCGCTGCTGCACGAGTTGCAACGCCGCGCGAACGGCGAGCCGCTGCGCGTGGAGGTGCCCCAGACCGGCGCGCACTGGGAGTCGGTGTACCTCCCCGAGCACGGCTCGATATTGCTGGCGCGCGGCTGGGAGCGCCAGCTGGACACGCGCTACGGCGCGCTGTTCTACGGCCGCGGCCCGACGGCTGCCGCATACCGGGCGTGGCTGTACGAAAACGCGATCGCCTACGTCGCCCTGCCCAGCGCGCGCCTCGACTTCTCAGCCACAGCGGAGGGCCGTTTGATCGCGCTCGGACTGCCGTATTTGCGCGAAGTGTGGCGTTCGCCGCACTGGCGGCTGTTCGCGGTCGCCGGCGCTCCGCCGCTGGCGCAGCGCCCCGCGCGCATGCTGGCGGTTGGCGTGGACTCGTTCACGCTCGCCGCGCCCCGCCCCGGCAGCTTCACGGTGCGGGTGCGCTACACGCCCTACTGGGCGCTGCGACACGGTCGCGGCTGCGTGCTCCGCGCGCCGGGCGGCTGGACCGCGGTGCGGGCGCGCGCGGCGGGCACGATCGAGGTGGGCATCGACTTCGCTCTTACGCGGATCTTCAGCGATGGCGCGCGCTGCGCCTGAGCATCGATTAGGATGCCTCGATGCTCGTCCGGCTTCGCGCCCTGCAGTCACGCGCGCTTCCCAACGGCTGGCTGGACATGCTCCGCCAACTGGTGCTGTTCGGAGGCGCGTATCTGGCGTACACGTTGGTGAGGGGGATGGTGGAGGGCAGCGCGACCGCGGCCTTTCAGCACGCGCGCGAGCTGATCCACATCGAGGAAACGCTGCACGTGTTCGTGGAGCCGTCGCTGCAGGCGTGGGCGGCCAGCAGCCACCTGCTGATGGACGTGTCGAGCTGGCTGTATGTGAACGCCCAGACGACGGTCACGGTGGGCGCGTTGATCTACCTCTACCTGTGCCACAACCGCTCGTTTTATTTCGTGCGCAACATGTTGATGATCGCGATGGCGATCGCGCTGGTGGGCTACGCGGTGTTCCCGACGGCGCCGCCGCGGTTCATGCCCGAGTGGGGCTTCTTCGACCCGGTGGCGGACGTCACCGGGATGCGCATCGACACCGGGCACGGGGGCGGCGGGACCGGTGCGACGCTCACCAACCTGTATGCGGCGGTGCCCTCGATGCACGTGGCGTTCGCGCTGCTGATCGGCTGGCCGCTGGCGCGGCTGGTGCGCTGGCGGGCGCTGCGGATACTGTGGCTGGTGTATCCGCTGTTGATTGCGTTCGTGATCATCGTCACCGCCAACCACTTCATCATCGACGCACTGCTGGGCGCGCTCACCGCCGGGGTGTCGGCCTACGGCGCACTGTGGCTGGCCCGCGCACGACCGGGCGCTTGGCGGTTCGCCCCGCCGCGGCTGGAGGGGGCGAGCACGTAGGGAGATGCCCCCGCGTCATGCACCACCAGCCACCCCCGCCGGACGCCGCAACGCCGGACGCTCGCCGCTGGGCGGTGGGCGGCGGACCCGCCGCCGCGACCGCGCGGCCCGCCACGGGCGCGCGCCGCGCGTGCGCGGGCAGCGCCGCGAGCTGGTGCGCAACGCGCTGATCGAGTCGCGGCTGACCCCCAACACGATCTCACTGACCGGGCTGGCGCTGAACGTGGTGGCGGCGGCGCTGGTGTGGGAAAGCCTGTTCTTCCTCGGCGGCATCGCGTTCGTGGTGGGCTCGGTGATGGACACGCTGGACGGCCGCTACTCGCGCATGTCGGGCAAGGGCACCCCGTTCGGCGCGTTTTTGGACTCGACGCTGGATCGCATCGAGGAGGGGATCGTGCTGACGGCGGTGGCGGGATATTTCGCCTTGCGCGGCGACCGCGTGGCCGCCGCCGCGGTGGTGGTGGCGGTGCTGGCGTCGCTGATGGTGTCCTACACGCGCGCCCGCGCCGAGGCGCTGGGGGTGGAGTGCAAGGTGGGGATCGCCACGCGCCCGGTGCGGGTGGTGATCCTCTCGATCGGGTTGATCGGCGCGGAAGGAGCCCCATTCGGCAAGGGGGCCGTCCTGGGCACGTCCGAACTGCTGGCGTACACGGTATACGTGCTGGCGGCGCTCAGCGTGGTGACGGTGGCACAGCGCATCTGGCACGTGCGGCGCGCGCTCTCGGCGCCTGAAGCTTGACGCATGCCGCGACCTCGAGGTGTTACCGCGCGCCGCGCGCAGAGTAGTCTCCGGTCATGACCCCAACCATCGACAGCGGCGCCCCCACCACCAACGGCAAGGCGCGCTACCAGCAGGACAAGGTGCGCGTGGCGATCATCGGCGTGGGCAACTGCGCGTGCTCGTTCGTGCAGGGCGTGCACTACTACGCCGACGCCGACCCCTCCCACCGCGTGCCGGGCCTGATGCACGTGGATCTCGGCGGCTATCACGTGCGCGACATCGAGTTCACCGCCGCGTTCGACATCGATCGCGCGAAGGTGGGCAAAGACCTCGGCCAGGCGATCTGGGCCGGACAGAACAACACGATCAAGTTCGCCACCGGCAAGCGGGGCGTACCGAGCAAACTGGGCGTGCCGGTGCACCGCGGGATGACCCACGACGGCCTCGGCAAGTACCTCAAGGAGAAGATCGTCAAGGCGCCCGGCGAGACCGCCGACATCGTGAAGGTTTTGAAGGACACGCACACCGACGTGGTTGTGTCGTACCTGCCGGTGGGCAGCGAGCAGGCCACCAAGTGGTATGTGGAGCAGGTGCTGGAGGCGGGGTGCGCGTTCGTCAACTGCATCCCTGTGTTCATCGCCCGCGAGGACTACTGGGACCGGCGCTTCAAGCAGGCGGGCCTGCCGATCGTGGGCGACGACATCAAGTCGCAGGTGGGCGCCACGATCGTGCACCGCGCCCTCGCCCGGCTGTTCGGCGACCGCGGGGTGCGGATCGTGCACACCTCGCAGCTGAACGTGGGCGGCAACATGGACTTCTACAACATGCTGGAGCGCGAGCGGCTGGAGTCGAAGAAGATCTCGAAGACCAACGCGGTCACGTCGATCATGGAGGATGAGCTGCCCGCCCACGATGTGCACGTGGGCCCCTCCGACTACGTGCCGTGGCTGACCGACCGCAAGTGGGCGCACATCCGCGTGGAGGGCCAGGCGTTCGGCGACGTGCCGCTGAACGCCGAGCTGAAGCTGGAGGTGTGGGACTCGCCCAACTCGGCGGGCATCGTGATCGACGCGGTGCGCTGCTGCAAGCTGGCGCTCAACCACGGCGTATCGGGGCAGCTGGATGGACCGTCGTCGTACTTGATGAAGTCGCCCCACAACCAGCGCCCCGACGATCAGGCGCGCGCCGACACCGAGAAGTTCATCGCCCGCTACACCGGCAAGCCCGGCACGGGCGCGCAGCCGCGCAGGCCGCCCAAAAAAGCGGCGAGGGCGGCTTCCGCGGCCAAGTAACCTGGAGGTCGATGGCTGCGCCGTACGCGATCGCCCACGTTACCCCGTACCCGTGGGAGGCGGAGGGGAACGAGGTGAACGTGTACGTGCGGGAGCTCGCCGGGGAGCTCTCCCGCCGCGGCCACCGCGTGCTGGTGCTGGCGCCGTCGCGCTCGCAGGAGCGGGTACGCGACTCCCGGCGTCGCCTGCGCGCCGCGCGCGAGCGACCGGCGAGCTTGCTGGAGGAGGCGGGGCACGGCGCGCCGGCGGTGGTGGCGGTGGGCGAGGCGCTGGACGTGCCCCAGCTGCAGAGCGCCGCGCGCGACGGCGGCTCGCGCCCCACGCGGGCGCTGCCGATCGACGTGGCGCGCACGATCGAGGAGCTGTTGAGCGGGGTGGAGCTGGACTTCGTGCACGTGCACGAGCCGTTTGCGCCGAGCGCGGCGAATGCCGCGTTGCGCCACTCGCGCGCGCTGAACGTGGGCAGCTTCCATGCCCCCACCGAGCGGCTGATCTCGACGCTGCTGGGACGGCGGTTCGTGACGACCTTCTTCGGGCGCCTGGACGCACGCACGGCAAGCCGCCCCGAGACGGCGCAATTGATGGAGCGCCACTTCCCCGCCGAGTACCGCCTGCTGGCGCCGGCCGATGCGGCGGCGAAGCGCACCTGGAGCGCGGTGGCCGACGAGGCGCAGGAGCTCTACCGCGAGCTGGACGCCCGCCGCCGCAACCCTCGCGGGGACCCTGCGCTGCGCCGCCGGATGGCGAGCAGGGAGACGATCGACGTGGATCTGCACATGCACACCGACCACTCGCACGACTGCGCCACGCCGGTGGAGGTGCTGCTGGCGACCGCGCGCGAGCAGGGGCTGGGGGCGATCGCGGTGACCGACCACAACGAGGTGTCGGGCGCCCTGGAGGCGCGCGAGCGGGCCGCGGCGATGGACGGCGCGCCGCGGGTGATCGTGGGCGAGGAGGTGAAGACCGCCGGCGAAGGCGAGGTGATCGGGCTGTTCGTCGAGGAACGCATCCCCCGCGGGTTGACGCTGCGCGAGACGATCGCCGAGATCAAGCGCCAGGGCGGCGTGGTGTATGTGCCGCACCCGTTCGACCGCATGCACGCGGTGCCCGACTACGAGCATCTGCTGCCGGTGCTGGCGGAGGTGGACGCGATCGAGGTGTTCAACCCGCGGGTGGCGATCGGCGCGTTCAACGAGGAGGCGGCGCGGTTTGCCGCCAAGTACCGCCTGCCGGCGGGCGCCGGCTCGGACGCGCACGTCGCCAAGGGCCTCGGCTCGGTGCGGGTGCGAATGCGCGACTGGGAGGGTCCGCAGGAGTTTTTGCAGTCGCTGCGCGACGCCGAGATCGTGACGCGCCCCACCAGCCTGCTGTACGTGCAGGCGCTGAAGTTCCTGGAGACCCGCGCCACCCCGCCCGCCGCGCGGCGGGCGCGGCGCGCGCGCCGGGTGCGGCGCGCCACCGGCGAGCGATAGCGGCGATGAGCAGCCGCCAAATCGACCCGCGGCACGAGTCGGCGACCCCGCAAGCGGCGGTGCAGCATCAAGGACAAGCGCGGCAGCCGTCAAATCCTACGGCGTCGATGCCCGCCACCGATGACGAGATTCGCGAGAAGTATCTGGAGCGGGCGATCCGCGAGCTGAACGCGTTGACGCGCGAGCTGCAGACCTGCCCGCACTGCCCGCGCGGCAACGTGATGCCGGTGCTGGGCAGCGGCCACCCGCAGGCGGACGTGATGCTGCTGAAGTACGCGCCGGTGCCCTCGGAGGTGGAGGAGGGCGTGGCGTTCTACGGGCGCGCGGGCAGTGCGCTGATGAAGTCGCTCAAGCGCCTGTCGATCGACCCGCTGGCGGTGTACGGGACGCTGTGCGTGAAGTGCCCGCTGGGGGATGCGTCGCTGGCCGAAGGGTGGGTGGGGATCGACTCGTGCATGGCGCGCGTGGTGGAGGAGATCGCGATCGTGCAGCCGAAGATCGTGGTGGCGATGGGCGAGGACGCGCTGGCGACGCTCAACGAGCTGCAGGTCCCGCTGGCGCGGCCGTTGGAGCCCCGTTTCGGCGAGATCCAGCAGCTGACGCTGACGATCGACGGGCTGTATGTGCCCAACATCGACGACTCGCTGGACGAACAGGACGCCAAGCGCGTTTTCTGGGAGGCGTTCAGGGCACTTGGCGAGTGGTGGGCGTCACAGCCTCCCTACTGAGCTGTTCCCACCGGCGCATGCGCCGGTGGGCGGGGCAGCGCATGCGCTGCCCCGGACCAGGCCGCATGCGGCCTGGTCACCGAATATCGAGCACGATCTTCCCCAGCTTGCCGCCGGCGGCGAAGCGCTCGTAGGCGTCGGCGGCCTGCTCCAGCGGGAAGGTGGCGGCGATCGGCACGGTGAGCGCGCCCGTGGCGAACAGCGGCAGCACCTCGCGCTCCAGGGCGCGGGCGAGGAGCGCTTTCTCCTCCAGCGGCCGCGCGCGCAGCGTGGATCCGTGGATGCGCGCGCGCTTGCCCATCAGCGCCAGCAGGTTGAGCTCGCACTTGACGCCGGCGCTTACGCCGATCACCACGATCCGACCGCCGGTGGCGAGCGCGTTCAGGTTGTCCACCATGTTGGGGGCGCCCACCAGCTCGAGGATCACGTCGAACGGGCCGTGCTCGGCGAAGCCCTCCGGGGCGATGGCCTCGGCGCCGAGCGCGGCGACCTCGGGGCGGGACTCGGCGCGGCGCACGGTCGCCGTCACACGCGCGCCGCCCCCGCGGGCCAGCTGGATCGCCGCGGTGCCCACCCCGCCAGCGCCGCCATGCACGAGCAGGTGCTCTCCGGGGCGCAGCTCTCCTTGAGTGAAGAGGGCGTCGTGGGCAGTGGCGTACACCTCCGGCAGCCCGCCGGCGGACTGCAGCGCGACGCCGTCGGGCACGGGCATCAGCACGCGCTCGTGCACCACGCACAGCTCCGCCTGCGCGCCGCCACCGACGATCGCCATCACCGCATCGCCCTGCACGAAGCGTTCCGCCCCCGGCCCGAGCGCCGCGACCTCGCCGGCGAGCTCCATCCCGGGAATGTCTTGCGGCGAGCCGGGGGGCGCCGGGTAGAGGCCGCGGCGCTGCATCATGTCGGCGCCGTTGAGCCCCGCCGCGCGCACACGCACCAGCACCTCCCCAGCACCCGGCACCGGGTCGGGGCGCTCCTCGATCACGATCTCCTGCTCGCGGATAGTGGCGGCGCGCATCGGTGGAAGCCTATCCTCGCTCCAAGAGGGCGACACACTCGACGTGGTGCGTCTGCGGGAACATGTCCACCGGGCGCACCTTGCGCAGCGTCCAGCCCGCCTCGGCGAGCTGCGCGGCGTTGGGCGCGAGCGTGGTGGGGTTGCAGGAGACGTACACGATCCGCCGCGGCCCCGTTTCGATGATGCGGCGCACCGCTTTCTGGGAGAGCCCGGCACGCGGCGGATCGACGACCACCACGTCAGGGCGCCCGGCGCGCGCCAGCAGCTCCGGCAGCGCCAGCCGCGTGTCGCCGGCGAAGAAGCGGGTGTTGTCGATCTCGTTGCGTCGCGCCGCGGCGATCGCGTCGGCGACCGCCTGCTCCACCAGCTCCACCCCCCACACCTCCCCCGCGCGGGGCGCCAGCGACAGCGCGATGGTGCCGGTGCCGCAATACAGGTCGTACACGCGCTCCCACCCCTCCAGCGCGGCGTAGTCGCCCGCCAGCCCGTACAGCACCTCGGCCATCTCGGTGTTGGTTTGAAAGAACGCTTCGGGCGAGATCCGCAGCTCCAACTCGCCGAGGCGCTCGGGCAGCTCGGCCTCGCCCCACACCAGCTCCGTCTCCCCGCCGGCGGTGGTCTCCGCCAGCTGGCGCGAGCGCGTCCACAGCACCCCGCTGAGCTGCCCGCCCAGCTCGGCGTGCAGCGCGTGCGCCAGCGACGGCGCGTCGAGCTCGCCCTCGGTGGTGACCACCCGTACCTGCAGCTTGCCCGTGTGCCGCCCCTCGCGCACCACCAGGTTGCGCAGCTGCGCGCGGCCGTCCGGACCGGGGGCGGTGCGCTCCTCGCGGTGGGCGCGCGACCGCGGCTGTGAGTTGGCGGACGTCGCGGCGGTGTCGCGGCCCTCGCCCCCCTCGCCGCCCTTCTCGCCCCCTTCCCCGCCCCGCTCGCCGACTGCGTCCTCGACCGGTGCCGCATCCCCGAGGCCGCCCCCCTCCAACCCGCCGCGCTGCCACGCGCGCAGCCCCTGCGCACGACACCATTCGAGCCCCACACGCCGGGCGTGGTTGCCCTCTTCGGAGGCCAGCAGGCAGTCGTCGATCGCCACCACCATGTTCCAGCCGGCGGGGGCGTGAAACCCGCACACCAGCTCGCCGGTGCGCAGATCGTGGCCGAACGAGTACTCCAGCTTGTTGCGGTAGCGCCACTGTTGCACCGCCGGCACGATCGGCTCGACCGTGAAATCCTCGAAGCCGCCCAGCCGCCGGAGCGCCTCCTGCACCTGCGACTGCTTGATCTCCAGTTGGCGCTCGTAGGGGAGCACCTGCCACGCCACACCCGGATGGTCGGCGCGCGGGGGGATTCGCTCGGGGCCGGGCTGGAGCACCTCCAGCGTGCGCGCGTGCGCGTGGGAGCGCTTGCGCTTGTACACCACCGCGCGCACCCGATCGCCGGGGATGGCGCCGGCGACGAACACCACATAGCCGTGCTCCCCCAGCCGCGCCACGCCCTCGCCGCCGTAGGCGAGCGAGTCGATCGTCAGCTCCAGCTCCTGGCCGCGCTCGGGGCGCGCGGCGCGCGGGGTGGTGGCGGTGGTGGTGGGGAGCGGCTCGGCGGAACTCATGCGGAAAGGTCCGCCACCGCCGCCGCGCCGCGCGCGTCGTCGGCGCCGATGCCGCCCACCAGCAGCTCCAGCAGCGCCTTCTGCGCGTGGCGGCGGTTCTCGGCCTGCTCCCAGATGCGCTGGCGCTCGCCGTACATCACCTCGGCGGTGATCTCCTCGCCGGGGTGCGCCGGCAGGTCGTGCATCGCGAACGCGCCCGCCGCGGCCGCGTCGAGCAGCGCGTCGTCGACGCGGTAGCCCGACAGCGCCGCGCGCCGCTCGGCGGCCGTGGCCTCGTCGCCCATGCTCACCCACACGTCGGCGTACACCGCGCAGGCGCCCTCCACCGCCTCGTGGGGATCGCGGTGCAGCGTCAGCGTTCCGGTGGCGCCGGCGGGAAGCGCGAGGTCGTCCTCCAGCGCGTAGCCGGGGGGCGAGGCCACCGCGATGTGCATGCCGGCGAGCGTCCCCAACACGGCGAGGGAGCGGGCAACGTTGTTGCCGTCGCCCACATACGCCAGCTTCAGCCCCTCCAGGGCGCCGTAGGCCTCGCGCAGCGTGAACAGGTCGGTGAGCGCCTGGCAGGGGTGGTGGCGGGCGCTCAGCATGTTGACGATCGGCACGGCGCTGTGGGCGGCCAGCTCCTCCAGCACGGCGTCGGGGCCGGTGCGCAGCCCCACCGCCGCGACATGCCTGGAGAGCACGAGCGCGGTGTCGCGCGGCGACTCGCCGCGCGAGAGCTGCAGCTCGTCGCTGCGCAGCACCACCGCATGCCCTCCCAGCTCGTCGATCCCCACCTCGAACGACACGCGGGTGCGGGTGGAGGGCTTCTCGAAGATCAGCGCCACGTTGCGGCCGTCCAGCGCGCTGGACGATCGCGGCGCGGCCTTCAGCTCCGCGGCGCGCGTCAACAGCGCGTCCAGCTCGGTCGCGCTCAGCTCGGCCCCCGTGAGGAAGTGGCGCGTGACGGTGGCCGGCGGGAGCGCCGTGACGCCGGCGGGCGGGGATCGGTAAGTGGGCATGGGAGCGCCAGTCTAGGCTAGGCTGAGCCTCAGTTGACGAACACGGCAGGGTTTGGCTGAGCGGGGCCGAGGAAGACGAGGGAGAATCGAGCATGAGAGGAGCGATGTGAGGGGAACGATTGCGCTTGCCGCCGTGTGCGTGGCGCTTGTATTCGCCGCGGGTTGCGGGTCCGGCGGATCCACCACCACCGGCAACTCGACGGGCGCCGGCTCCGGCGCCACCACCACATCCAAGAAAACCACCGCCAGCGGGGGGCTGAAAGCCGTCACGGCCCCCAAATACGCATCGCCGTCGTCTTCCGAAGCACCGAAGAGCGGCGTGGTGGGGATCGCCTACCGCAACATCGCGATCGACCCCGACACCGTGCGCGCGAAGGTGGGCAGCACGATCAAGTGGACCAACGAAGATCCCGAGAAGTGCAACGTCACCAGCGAGGGCGGCCCCTACAAGTTCGCCTCCAAGGACTTCGGCGAAGGCGGGGGCTTCGAACTGAAGCTCGACAAGCCGGGCGTGATCCACTACGAGTGCACCTACTACCCCACCACGATGAACGGCACGATCGAAGTCGTGGGGTAGGAGTAATCGAGCCGGCCGGCACCGTCAGGGTTCGAGCATCAGGGCTACGATCGGCGCGGGAATCGCCACTGCTCTGCCGTCGCGATCGACGACAGAGCGTGTCGCAAGGACGGCTGCACCGTGGTAGGCGGCCTTGGCGGTCTGCGCCTCCCGTCGCCATGCTCCGTCGACGTACTTGCTCTCGAAAGGCACGCCGCCCATCCAGGGTCCGACGAAGTCGATCTCGCCCTTGGTCGCGGTTCGCCGGTACATGACGCTTTCAAAGCGGGGGTACGAGCCCGGCTCGACTGCCTCGCGTTGGCGCAGGAGGCTGAGCCCGATCTGCTGCTCGCTGAGCTTCGTCGGATCCGGCGCGCTCACGGCTTCCGGATTGCGCAGATGGGCGAGGCGTGCCAGCAACGGATCGGTGAAGTAGAGCTTGCTCCTGGCCCTCAGGTGGGGTGCGCCCCGCCCCTCTCGATGGCATGGCCACAGGATGAATGCCTCCACCAGGTCGTGCACACGGCGTGCCACGGTCGCACCCGCAGCTCCCGAGTCTCTCGCGACGCCCTCGAAGTTGAGAGGTGTGGTGAGGGAGGCGGCGATCTGGGCGAGCAGCGCCTGGGTTTGCCCGGCGGAGAACCGAACGCTCCTGATGGCCTCGCCGTGGATGACATCCCAGAGTGAGCCGACAAGCGCCGGCTCGACCTCTCCGTGGCGGATGAAGTCCTCGACCGCCTGCGGGAAGCCACCCGTCTGGAGGTAGACCTCCCACGCATCGATGAGCTGGTTTGACCACGGAAAGAGTTCATCGACCACAGCGGTGGCCTCGGGGCGCAGGAAGTCCTTTGCTCTGATCGAAGGGGTATCGGGAAGCTCGACGCCGATGACCCGGCAGAAGTCCTTGAAGCCCATCGGCAGCAAGATGAGGTTGGGCTCCGAGGCACCGCCTCGCCTGCCGGCCAGCGCCTTGGTGGCCTCGGCGAGCCCGTGGGCGGAGGAGCCGGTGAGCACCACGCAGTCTTCGCCGAAGGGGTCGTTGTCGCGCAGCCACTTGATGCGGTTGGGCCAGTCGCCCTTGACGGCCGTGATCTCGTCCAGGAACCAGAACCGGGGCTCGCGCACGCCGCGCGTGGCGATCCCGCGGCCACGGTCGGCCAGTGCCCTGAGATCGGGTGCCAACCAGCCCTCACACGACGCGTGGATGATCCTGCGGGGATCGATGCCCCCGTCGATCAAGCGTGAGATCGCCCGCTTGACCTCGACGCTCTTGCCGACCCGGCGCGGGCCGCTCACGATGTAGAGGCCTCCTGGGACGAGGTCCGAGAGGAGCCGCGCGTCGTGATGATAGGGCGCGTCTGCGGCGCGGCGCAGATCCCTATCGTCGGACTCCCATCCATGCGGCTTACGCCACCATAGGTTGGTCTTTCGCAACGCTATATCGAGATCGCCGGGCTTCAAAGCTCTTGCTTTGGAAGCATACTTTATTTTATGCTTTCGGCAAAAAAAGTATACTTTATTTGAATATAACTTAGAAAAAAGTATATTTCCCCTGGAGGAGAGTGCTTCTGCCCGCACCGCTGGCACCGCCGGGAGTTCCCATCAAGAGCCGGCCCCTCCCCGGAGAAAGCGTCAGAGGAGTTCGGCCAGCCCCGCGTCCGGGGTGGAGGCGGTGGCGTAGGTGCGCCGCGGAATCCGCCCGGCGCCGTGGGCCAGCCGTCCGGCGTCCACCGCGTGGCGGATGGCGCGCGCCATCCGCACCGGGTCGGCCGCCCTCGAGATCGCCGAGGCGGCCATCACCGCGTCGCAGCCCAGCTCCATCGCCAGTGCCGCGTCGGAGGCGGTGCCGATGCCGGCGTCCAGCACCACCGGCACCTGCACGGTTTGGCGCAGCAGCGCGATGTTGTAGGGGTTGCGGATGCCCATGCCGCTGCCGATCGGCGCCCCCAGCGGCATCACCGCGGCGCAGCCCACGTCCTGCAAACGCCGCGCCAGCACGGGGTCGTCGGTGGTGTAGGGGAGCACGGTGAAACCATCGTCCACCAGTTGCTCGGCGGCGCGCAGCAGCTCGGGCGCATCGGGCAGCAGCGTCTCCTCGTCGCCGATCACCTCCAGCTTGATCCACTCGGTGGCAAACGCCTCGCGCGCCAGCTTGGCGGTGAGCACCGCGTCGCGCGCGGTGTGGCAGCCGGCGGTGTTGGGCAGCAGCCCCACGCCCGCATCGGCCAGCACGTCGATAAGCGAGCCGCGGGCGGCCGGATCCACCCGCCGCAGCGCCACCGTCACCAGCTCGCTGCCGCTGGCGCGGATCGCCGCCGCCATCAGCTCCAGCGACGGGAAGCCGCCGGTGCCCAGCAGCAGTCGCGAGCGCAGCGTGCGGCCGGCGATCGCGAGCAGGTCGGCGGCGGGCTCGACGGACTCGGTGCCGCCAACCGGTGCGGCGGCGGATGCGCTGGTGGACGCCATCCTCAGATCATCCTCCCTGCATCGCGCTCAGCACCTCCACATGCGCATCGGCGCCGAGCACGAAGCTGTCCCAGCCGGAGCGGGGCACCACCTCGGCGTCCACCGCCACCGCCACGCCGCGTGCGTCGAGCGCCAGACCCAGCCGCGACAGCGCGTCGGCGACGGTCTCGCCGGCGCGCAGGTCGGAGTGTCGGCCGTTGAGCAGGATCATGCCGGCACCCCGGTCGCCGGCAGCGCGCCTGCGGTTGGGGTTCCCGCGATGGCGGGCACCTGCTCGAGCGGCATCCCCGTCAACGCGTCCGCCACCAGCTCGGCGGTGAGCGGCGTCAGCAGGATGCCGTTGCGGTGGTGGCCGGTCGCCCACACCAACCCCTCGACCGCACCGGGGCCGATCGCGGGGACGTTGTCGGGGGTGGCAGGCCGGAACCCGACCGACAGCTCCTCGATTTGCAGCTCCAGCACGCCCGGCACCAGCTCGCGCGCGTGGCGCACCAGCTCATGCACGCCGCCCACCGTGGGCTGCGTGTCGAAGCCGCGCTCTTCGACGGTGGCGCCCAGCACGTAGCGCCCGTCGCCGCGGGGCACCAGATAGCCGCCGTGAAAACGCACGGTGCGCTCCAACAGACCGGGTCCGGCGGGGTCGCGCAGCCGCAGGATCTGGCCCTTGACGGGGCGCACCGGCACGCGCTCATGGGGCGCCAACCCGGCCAGCTCGCCGCTCCAGGCGCCGGCCGCGAGCACAACGCGTTCGGCGAGCACGCGCTCCCCGTCGGCGAGCGCCACGCCCGACACGGCGCCGTCGGCTGCCGATGCCGGATCGCCGTCGACCACCGGCGCCCGACCGCCGGTCCCCGCGCGCGCGACAGCGCTCACGGGGGCGTGCTCGCGCACCTGCACCCCGGCGCGCTCGCACGCCCGCCGCAGGGCGGCCAGCAGGCGGCGCGGATCGACGCTGTGATCGTCGGGCGCCTCCAGCGCCAGCCGCAGGGTGGGCGCCAGCGCCGGCTCCAGCTCGCGGGCGGCGCTGGGCGGCAGCCGTCGCGCGTACAGCCCGAGCGAGCGGCGCAGCTCCAGCTGGCGCGTCAGCTCGCGTGCCTCGTCGTCGTCGCGCGCCACCACCAGCGTGCCAGCGCGGCACAACCCCACCTCTTCCCCACTCTCCTGGAGCAACTGCGCCGCAAACTCCGGCCACATCCGCGCCGAGCGCAAACCTAGCTCCAACACGCTTTTGGCCGCCTCGCCATACTCGGCCTCCGACACCGGTGCCAGCATCCCGGCGGCCACGGCCGAGGCGCAGTCGGCGCCAATTTCGTTGCGCTCCAACACGACGACCGACAGACCCCGCTGCCGCGCTCGCCACGCGACCGCAAGGCCGATCGCGCCGCCGCCCACGACCGCCACGTCGAGCGTTTTGCCACCGCCACTCACCCGATCGATGCTAGCCCCGGCTGGTGCGCCTTACCCGTGCGAGACTTGAGGCGATGGAGCGCGAGGCGACAAGCACCACCGAGATCGGCCACCCAAGCCAGGGCGCCCCACCCTCCGCCCGCTCTCCCCTGCGTATCCAGCGGCGCGCCCGGCTGCTGCAGGCGCGGCTGTATCTCGTGTGTGACGCCCAACCGGGGGGCCGCGAGCTGGCGGACGTGCTGCGCGCCGCGATCGCCGGCGGCGTGGACGTGGTGCAGCTGCGCGACAAGCGGCTGGGCGACGAGGAGCTCACGGCGTTCGCCCGCGAGGCCGCGGCGCTGTGCGCAGAGCTGGGAGCGTTGTTCGTCGTCAACGACCGTCCCCGGGTCGCCGTGGCGGCGCGGGCCGACGGCGTGCACGTCGGCCAGGACGACACGCCGGTGGCGGAGGTGCGCCGGTTGGTGGGGCCGGACATGGCGATCGGACTCTCCACCCACGCGCCCGCGGAGATCGATGCCGCCGACCCGGAGCTGGTGGATTACATCGGCGTGGGGCCGGTGCACGCCACGCCCACCAAGCCCGGCCGCCCGGCGGTGGGGCTGGAGCTGGTGGCGTACGCGGCGGCGCACGCCCGTGTGCCGTATTTCGCGATCGGCGGGATCGACGAGCGCACGCTGCCGGCGGTGGTGGCGGCCGGGGCCGAGCGGGTGGCGACGGTCCGCGCGATCGCCGAGCACCCCGATCCGGAGCAGGCGGCACGGGCACTGCGCACACGGCTGGAGGCCCCGTCGGATGCACGGTCCGCGCGAGCCGCCCGCGATGCGCGGCTGCGCGCCGGGCTGACGCCGCTCGGCGAGCACGAGCGACCCGCGACGTTGACCGTTGCGGTGGGGGTGGCCGCGCTGCTCGCCGCCGGGGTGCTGGTGGGCGCGCTCACGATCCACAACCTGCGCAGCCACGGCGGCTCGGTGCCCGGCGGGATCTTCATCGCGCTGGTGCTGGCGGCGCTGGCGGCCGGGATGTACCGGCGACGCTACTGGGCGGTGCTCGGCTTCGAGGCGCTGCTGGCCTTCCAGATCACGCTCAGCTCGCTGGCGCTGGTGGCCGCCACGTCGCTGCTCACCGTTGCCGTGTGCCTGCTCAGCATCGGCCTCGGCGGCTGGCTGTTCTGGAAGCTGGTGCGCGTGATGGGACGAATGCAGGCCGGCGAGCGCGCGACGCGGGGCGCCGGGGCGCCTTCGGGCTCCACCGCCGGCCGCACGGCCGAGGGCGGAGCGGACTCGTCCGCTCGCGGCCTGCGATAGGCTCGCGCAACTGTGGCAGGCAGCTCCTACGACTGCGTCGTGATCGGCTCCGGACCGGGTGGGTACGTGGCGGCGATCCGCGCCGCGCAGCTGGGAATGAAGACGGCGGTGGTGGAGCGCGACAAGGTTGGTGGACGGTGCCTCAACTACGCTTGCATCCCCGCCAAGGCGGTGCTGCGCTCGGCCGACCTGCTGAGCGAGATCCGCGACAGCGAGGAGTTCGGGCTGAAAGTGAGCGGCGTGGAGATCGACTACGCGGCGATCCAGGCGCGCCGCGCCAAAGTGGTCGCAACGCTCACCGGCGGCGTGGCAGCGCTGTTCAAGAAGAACGGAATCGAGTTGATCGAGGCCCGCGGCGCGCTGAGCGCCGACGGGGGCGTGCTGGTGACGAGCGCCGGCGGCGAGCGCCAGGCGCTGGCGCCCACCAACGTGATCCTCGCCACCGGCTCCCTGCCCCGGGCGATCCCGGGCGTGGAGCTGGGGGGGCGCGTGATCGGCACCGAGGAGGCGTGGGCGCTGCCGGAGGTGCCCGCCCGCCTGGCGGTGGCGGGCGCGGGCGCGTCGGGCACGGAGATCGCCTCCGCGTTTGCGCGGCTGGGCAGCGAGGTGCTGCTGATCGAGATGCTCGACCGCGTGCTGCCGGCCGAGGACGCCGACATCTCGCGCCTGGTCGAGCGCGGACTGAAGCGCCAGGGGATCGCCGTGCACACCAGCACGCCGGTGAGCGACGTGTCGGTGAGCGAGTCGCGAGTCAGCTTCGCGTACGGCCAGGAGTCGGCGCAGGTGGACTACCTGGTGATCGCCGCCGGGCGCGGCGCCGACATCGACGGCCTCGGGTTGGCCGAGGCCGGGGTGGCGCTGGACGAGCGCGGTTTGATCGCGGTGGACGGCGCGCTGCGCACCAGCCGCGCGGGCGTGCACGCGATCGGCGACCTGGTGGCGGGCCCGGCGCTCGCGCACAAGGCCTCCGACGAGGGGATCATCGCCGCCGAGGACATCGCCGGGCGCGCCACCCACCCACTCGCCTATGTGGACATCCCGCGCGCCACCTTCTGCACCCCCAACGTGGGCTCGTTCGGCCTCACCGAGGAGCAGGCGCGCGAGCAGGGGTATGAGGTGGTGGTGGGCAAGGTGCCCTACGGCGCGGTGGGCGGCGGCATCGTGTACGGCGACCGCAGCGGCTTGGTGAAGCTGGTGGGCGAGTCGCGCTACGGCGAGTTGCTGGGCGGGCACATCGTCGGCAGCCGCGCCACCGAGCTGATCCAGGAGCTGGTGAACGTGCGCGCACTGGAGGGCGGCTATTCCGAGGTGGCGCGCATCGTCCACGGCCACCCCACGCTGTCGGAGGCGGTGATGGAGGCCGGCCGCGCCACCGACGGCTGGCTGATCCACGGCTAGAGCGAATCGCGCGGCCACGCACTCGGCTGCTGACCGCGATGGGAGCGGAGATACGCTCTGACTGTGAGCCGCGCCTTCTACTTCGACCTCGCCAGCCCCCTCGCCTATCTCGCGGCCGAGCGCGTCCTCCACATCTTCTCGAGCCCCCCCGCCCCACTCCAGTGGCAGCCGGTGCTCGCCCGCGAGCTTCCGGGCGCCGAGTCCTTCGAGGCGTTCCGCTGCCTCACCGAGGCGGAGATCTTCCGTGGCGAGGTCGAGCGCCGCGCGGACGCGCTCGGCTTGCCACCGCTGCGCTGGCCGCAGCCGTTTCCGTTCGACAGCACCCTGGCGATGCGCGTGGCCACCTATGCGAAGAACATCGGCCGCGTGGTGCCGTTCGCGCAGGCCGCTTTCCGCCAGGCGTTCGCCGGTGGACACGACCTGGAGAGCACCGACTTCGTGCTGATCGCCGCCGCGGCCTGCGAGATGCACCCCGAGGCGGTGTTGAAGGGGGCGCGACTGCGCTCGGTGGCGGAGCAGCTCAAGGCCGCGACCGCGCAGGCGGCGAGCGCGGGTGTCAGCGACGTGCCCGCGGTGCGGATCGGCGAGCGGGTGTTCGCCGGCGAGCGCGGGCTGGAGGCGGCGGGAGCGCAGATCTTGGGCACAGCCGCCCGATGAAAGCCAACCGCGCCTACCGGCTGATCGTCAGGCGCGGCGGCTGGATGCCCGCGCCGCTGGCCGACCCGGGGCGGATCGACCATCTCGAGGTGGTGGAAATCGACAGCGGCGAGGTGGTGCTGTTCTGGGACTGCCCACCACAGCAGGCGGCGCGGCGCGCGCGGGCGCTGCGCGCCGACCTGGCGCAGCTGCCGGCGGAGGAGTTCATCGCCCGCTGGTCTACCGTGGAGCATTGATGGCCACACCGCTTCCCGACCCCGACACCGCGCGCGAGTGGCTCCAGACGATGACGCTGATCCGTCGCTTCGAGGAGCGCGCCGGCGAGATGTACGCGCGCGCCAAAGTGGGCGGCTTCCTGCATCTGTCGATCGGCGAGGAGGCCACTATCGTCGGCAGCGCGAGGGCGCTGCGCGAGCGCGACTACCTGATCTCCACCTACCGCTCGCACGGCCATGCGCTGGTGCGCGGCACGCCCCCCGGCAACGTGATGGCGGAGCTGTTCGGCAAGCGCGACGGCTGCTCGCACGGGCGCGGGGGCTCGATGCACATGTTCGACTCCCAGCGCCGCTTCATGGGCGGGTACGGGATCGTCGGCGGCAACCTGCCGATCGCGGCGGGGATCGCACTGGCGAGCGACTATCGCGGCGAGGACGAGGTGACGCTGTGCGTGTTCGGCGACGGCGCCTCCAACCAGGGCACGTTCGGCGAGACGCTCAACCTCGCCGCGCTGTGGCGGCTGCCGGTGGTGTTCATGGTCACCAACAACCAGTTCGGGATGGGCACGGCTTTGGGGCGCCATTCGGCGGTCACCGACCTGCGGCGCAAGGGCGAGAGCCTGGGGGTGCCGGGGATGCGGTGCGACGGGATGGACGTGCTCGACACGCACGCGGTGGTCGCCGAGGCGGTGGAGCGCGTGCGCTCCGAGCGCCGGCCGCTGCTGGTGGAGGCCGTCACCTACCGCTTCCGCGGCCACTCGATGGCCGACCCGGAGGAGTACCGCACCAAGGACGAGGTGGCGCAGTGGCGCGAGCGCGACCCGATCCCGGCGTTCGGCGATCTGCTGGAGCGCGAGGGGGCGATCGACGCGCAGGAGCGCGCGCGGATCGACGCGCACGCGCTGTCGCGGGTGGACGAAGCGGTGGCGTTCGCCGAAGCCTCGCCGTTTCCGGCACCCGACTCGCTGTACGACGACGTGTACGTGCTGGGCGATCAGGTGCGGGGCTGGTATTCGGTGCGCACCTTGCAGCCGCCCGACGGCGCCGGCGGGCCCCCCGCGGCGACCGGCGCGGACGCGGTGACGGATGAGATCCCGCAGCAGATCACCAGCGCGCTGCTGGCCGGGGAGGACGCCTGAATGGCGAGCATGCGCTACCGCGAGGCGCTGAACGCCGCGCTGCGCGAGGAGCTGCGCCGCGACGAGCGGGTGGTGCTGATGGGCGAGGACATCGGCGTGTTCGGCGGCGCCTTCAAGGTGACGGACGGGCTGCTGGAGGAGTTCGGCGAGCGGCGCGTGCGCGACACGCCGATCTCCGAGAACACGATCGTGGGGATGGGCGTGGGCGCCGCGATGGTGGGTTTGCGCCCGGTGGTGGAGCTGATGACGATCAACTTCGCGCTGCTGGCGCTCGATCAGATCGTCAACCACGCGGCCCACATCCACTACATGTTCGGTGGTCAGGCGCGCGTGCCGCTGGTGGTGCGGATGCCACAGGGGGCGGGCCACCAGCTGGGCCCCACCCACTCGCACTGTTTTGAGGCGATCTTCATGCACGTCCCCGGCCTGCTGGTCGCCACCCCCTCCACCCCCGCCGACGCCAAGGGCCTCTTGAAGGCGGCGATCCGCGACGAGAACCCGGTGATCTTCATCGAGCACGAGTCGCTGTACGGCCAGCGCGGGGAGGTACCCGACGAGGAGGAGCACGTGCTTGACTTCGGCCGCGCCGCCGTGCGCCGCGAGGGCGCCGACGTGACGATCGTGGGCATTTCGCGGATGGCGATCACCGCCGAACGGGCGGCGGACACGCTGGCGCGCGAGCACGGCGTGCAGGCCGAGGTGATCGACCCGCGCACGCTGCGCCCGCTCGACCTCGACACGATTTTGCGCTCCGTGTACACCACCAACCGCTGCGTGGTGGTGGAGGAGGGGTGGCCGCATGGGGGCGTGGGCGCCAACCTCAGCGCGCTGATCACCGAGCAGGCGTTCGACGAGCTGGACGCCCCGGTGCGGCGCGTCACCGGCGCCGACGTGCCGATGCCCTACTCCAAGCCCCTGGAGGAGATCGCCTTTCCGCACGAGCCGCAGGTGGTGCAGGCGGCGCTGGAGGTGCTGGGACTGAAGCCGGGAGACACGCGCGAATCCCCGTTTCAGCCAGCGCCGGCGCAACACGGGGCCGGATCGGCGAGGCGCTGATGGCCGAGATCGTGATGCCTCGCCTGTCGGACACGATGGAGGAGGGCACCGTGCTGCGCTGGTGCAAGCGCGAGGGCGAGCACGTGGCGCACGGCGAGGAGCTGGTGGAGATCGAGACCGACAAGGCGGCGATGGTGTACGAGTCCGACCAGGAGGGCGTGCTGAGGGAGATCGTGGCGCACGAGGGCGACACGCTTCCCGTAGGCGCGACGATCGCGCACGTCGGGGAGACGGCAGAGGCCGTCGAGGCGCCCAGCGCGACCCCGACCGCGGTCGCCGAAGCGCCTCCTCGGCAGGCCGACGTTGCCGTGCGAGGCACGGTGCGCGCAGGCGAGGACCGTGTGAAAGCCTCGCCGCTGGCGCGGAGGATCGCCAACGAGAGCGGCGTGGACCTGCACACGATTGCCGGCACCGGCCCCAGCGGCCGGGTCGTCAAGGCCGACGTGGAAGCCGCTCGTGCGGCGGCGGCACCCGCGCCCGTCTCGGCGGAACCTTCGCTCATTACCGCCGCAGCCGAGCCCGCTCGCGCGGAAGCCGCCCCCACGCTCGCCGAGCGCGTGGCCACCGCGAAGGGCGAGACGACCGTGGTGGCGCTGACGCGCACCCAGCAGACGGTCGCGCGGCGGATGGCCGAGTCGAAGGCGACGATCCCCGACTTCGCGCTGCAGGCGGAGATCGACATGGAGCGGTGCGTGGGGCTGCGTGAGGAGCTGAAGCGCCTCTCCCCCGAACAGGCACCGACCTACAACGACATGATCGTAAAGGCGTGCGCGCTGGCGCTGCGCCAGCATCCGCGCGCCAACGGCGGCTACCGCGACGGCCAGCTGCAGCTGCACTCGCGCGTCAACGTGGGCGTGGCGGTGGCCACCGCCGACGCGCTGGTGGTGCCCACCGTGTTCGACGCCGACCTCAAGGCGCTCGGCGAGATCGCCCGCGAGACTCGCGCTCTCGCCGAGCGGGCGCGCGCCGGCGCGATCACACCCCCGGAGCTGAGCGGCGGCACGTTCACGGTGTCCAACCTGGGGATGTACGGCGTGCGCAGCTTCAGCGCGATCGTCAACCCCCCCCAGGCGGCGATCCTCTCAGTCGGCTCGCTGCAGCCGCGCGCGGTGGTGCACGAGAGCGAGATCGCCGCCCGGCACACGCTGGCGGTGACGCTGGTGTGCGACCACCGCATCCTCTACGGCGCCGACGCCGCCCGCTTTCTCCAGCGCATCGGCGAGCTGCTGGAGGAGCCGGCGGCGCTTACGCTGTAGCGACCCCCGGCGCTAGGCTGGATGAGAAGATGACACCGGCCGTCCACCAGGACGAGGAGCTGTGGGTGTGCCACCTCGGCACCATTCCCTACCGTGACGCCCTCGCCATCCAGCAGGATCTAGCCGCGCGCCGCCGGGCCGGCGATCTGCCCGACACGCTGCTGCTGCTGGAGCATCACCCCGTGTACACCCGCGGACGGCGCTCGCTCCCCGGCGAGCTGACGCTGGGTGAGGACTTCTACCGCGCACGCGGAATCGAGGTGGTGCCGACCGACCGCGGCGGGCGCGTCACCTACCACGGGCCCGGGCAGCTGGTGGGCTACCCGATCATGGGCGTCACCGACGTGATCGCCCATCTGCGCACGATCGAGGACGCGATCGTGGCAGCGCTCGCCGAGGAGGGCGTCGCCGCGCGCTCGCGGCCGCAGGACGGCCCCGACTACACCGGGGTGTGGGTGGCAGACCGCAAGATCGCCTCGCTCGGCGTGCATGTGTCGCGCGGAGTTTCCACGCATGGATTCGCCGTGAACGTGGACAACGACTTGGAGCCTTTCTCATGGGTGGTCGCCTGCGGGCTGGCGGATGTGGAGATGACCTCAATCGCCGCCGAGCTGGGTGGTGGGACCTCGATCGAGTGCGCTCGCACGCGCATCGCGGCTAGCTTCTGCCGGGTGCACGGTCGCCGCCAGCGACCAGTCGCGGCCCGAGAACTCGGCATCGACGCCGCACGGGTCGCGGAGTTCGCAGCGGTATGAGCGTCACCCGCTCCCGCGCCAACCCCGGCGGCGCCGACGTGCTGCGTGTGCTGGGCCCTGAGGTCCGCCCGCTGCGCGAGCGCAAGCCGCCGTGGCTGAAGGTGCCGGCACCCGGCGGCGAGCGCTACCGCGCGCTCACGGAGCTGATCCGCGACGAGCAACTGCACACCGTCTGCCAGGAGGCGGCCTGCCCCAATGTGGGCGAGTGCTGGGAGCGCGGCACCGCCACGTTCATGATCCTCGGCGACACCTGCACGCGCCGCTGCGGCTTCTGCAACGTCAAGACCGGCCGCCCCACCTGGAACGACCCGCTGGAGCCGGCGCGCGTGGCGCGCTCGATCGCGCGCATGGGGCTGCGTCACGCGGTGGTGACCTCCGTCGATCGCGACGACCTGCCCGACAAGGGAGCGTCGGCGTTCGTGGGGGTGATCCGCCAGGTGCGCCACCAGGCCCCGGGTTGCGTCATCGAGGTGCTCACCCCCGACTTCCAGGGGCAGGAGATGCCGCTGGCGAAGGTGATCGCCGAGCGTCCCGACGTGTTCAACCACAACGTGGAGGTCGTCCCGCGCCTCTACCCGCTGGCGCGCCGCGGCTCCTCGTTCGCGCGCTCCTGCCGCGTGCTGTCATTGGCCAAGCAGATGGGCGGCGCCGAGGTGACGACGAAGTCGGGGCTGATGGTGGGCCTCGGCGAGACCCACGAGGAGCTGGTGGAGGCGTTCGCCGCCCTGCGCGCGCACGGCGTGCAGGTGCTCACCGTCGGCCAGTATTTGCGTCCCTCCGGGCGCCACCTACCGGTTGTGCGCTACTGGCACCCCGACGAGTTCGCCGCGCTGGAGCGCGCGGCGTACGAGCTGGGCTTCGAGCACATCGCCGCCGGCCCGCTGGTGCGCTCCTCCTACCACGCCGACCAGCACGTCTCACAGCGCCAGGCCGGCGTGGGTCCCCTGGCGTAGAGGTAGTCTGCGCCGATCGCCCGCTTCATGCAGATCTCCCGGTGGCCACAATGACGCGCCTGCTCGTACTGCTGGTCGCGATGCTGTTCATTTTCGGCCTCGCGTTCCTCACGCTGCACACGATCGTGGCCCAGAAAGGCATTTCGATCGACTCGGCGGTGTCGGTGTTCGTGGTGGTGCTGATGGGTGTGGGAATCATCGGCGCGCTGTTCAACCCCCCGCGACGCTGAACGTACCTCGACGCATCCCCGGCCGAAGGTAGTACCGTATGGAGGCGATTGACTGGTCAGTCAACCAAGGAGGCGACGTGGATCTCGACGACACACCAGAGCAGGCCGCCTACCGCGCACAGGCGCGTGCGTGGCTGGAGCAGCACAAGTCCGAGGCGCCGGTGCTCACCGGCCCGGGGGCACTGAAGGACGAGGACGAGATCGTCGCCGCGCGGCGGGCCTGGCAAGGCAAGCTCGCCGAGGGCGGGCTGGCGGGTGTGACGTGGCCGCAGGAGTACGGCGGCCAGGGCAAGGGCCCGATCGACCAGGTGATCTGCAACCAGGAGATTGCCCGCGCCGGGGTGCCGGGGATCCTCGACGCGATCGGCGTGGGGATGCTGGGCCCGACGATCATCGCGCACGGCGCCGAGGAGCAGAAGGCGCGCTATTTGGGCCCGATGCTGCACGGCGACGAGGTGTGGTGCCAGCTGTTCTCCGAGCCCGCCGCCGGCAGCGACCTGGCGGCGGTGCAGACCCGCGCGCGCCAGCAAGAGGACGGCAGCTGGCGGCTGTCGGGGCAGAAGGTGTGGACCACCAACGCGCAGTTCGCCTCCTACGGCCTGCTGCTGGCGCGCACCGACCCCGACGTGCCCAAGCACAAGGGCATGACGATGTTCATCGTGCCGATGGACGCGCCCGGCGTGACGGTGCGCGGACTGCGCCAGATCTCCGGCGAGGCTGAGTTCAACGAGGTGTTCTTCGACGACCTGTCGCTCGACGCCGACGCGGTGGTGGGCGGCGTGGGCAACGGCTGGGGCACGGCGCTCACCACGCTGATGTTCGAGCGCGTCACGATCGGGCTGGGCGGTGAGGGCCTCGGCTACAACTCCAACCGCTTCGCCGCCGCGATCGCCGCCGACGCGCACGCACGTCGCGACCCCGAGGTGCGCCGCCAGCTGGGCGAGCTGGCCGCGGAACTGATGGCCGTGCGCTTCACCGGCTACCGCACGCTCACAGCGCTGCAGCAGGGCCAGATCCCCGGGCCGGAGGCGGGCTTGGCGAAGGTGACGATCGTCAACGGCGCGATCAAAGCCGGCGATCTGATCGCCGACGTGGTCGGCCCCGACGCGCTGAGCACCGACAGCGAGTGGGCCTACATGATCTCCTTCCTCCCCGGCCTGAAGTCGGCCGGCGGCACCGAAGAGATCCTGCGCAACATGATCGGCGAGCGCGTGCTCGGCCTGCCGTCAGAGCCGCGTTTGGACAAGGGCATTCCCTTCTCAGAGCTGCGCGCGAAGGAGGCGGCGAAGGCATGAATTTGGCACTTTCAGACGAGCAGGTGCTGCTGCGCGAGGCCGCCCGCGGGGCGCTGTCGCGCTTCAAGACGCTGGAGGAAGCCCGTGAGGCGCTGGACAGCGGCGGCTCCCCCACCGATCTGTGGCCGACCGCCAAGGAGGCTGGCTGGCCGGGCCTGCTGATCGACGAGGCGCACGGCGGCGCCGGGCTGGACGCGTTCGACGCGATGCTGGTGCTCGGCGAGTGCGGTCGCGTGCTGGCTGCGGTGGCGCTGCTCGGCCACCTGCCCGCCACCGCGATCCTCAACGACTCACCGGCGGCCGCGTCGCTGCTGGGCGACTTGGCGAGCGGCGAGCGGCGAGCCGCCTACCTGCCGGCGCGCCCGCCGGACGACCTCTCCGAGAGCTGGAGCGTGGATCCGGCGAGCGGGATGGAGCGCGGCGCCCTCCCCACGGCCGCTGGCGCCGGCGACGACGCGAAGGTAAGCGGCCGGATCGCGTTCGCCCCCGACTCCCCCGGGGCTGACGTGCTGGTGGGGATGGCGCTGGTGGACGGTCAACCGACGGGCTTCGCCGTGGAGGCCGCCGCCACGGGCGTGTCGATCGAGTCGGTGCGCCGCTACGACGCCACCCGCGCGCTGGGCCACGTGACGCTTCAGGATGCGCCTGTCACGCTCTTGGACGCCCCCGAACGCTCACTGGCCGACGCCTGGCATCTGACGCAGGCACTGATCGCCGCCGAGTCGCTGGGCGCGGTGGAGAGCGCGCTGGACGTGTCGGTGGCATACGCCAAGGACCGCTACACGTTCGGCCGCGCGATCGGCTCCTACCAGGCGGTGAAGCACTCGCTCACCGAGGTGCTGCGCCAGCTGGAGAACGGCCGCTCGCTGCTCTACTACGCCGGCTGGTCGCGGCGCGGCGCCCCCGAGGAGTTCCCCCTGGCGGCCAACGCCGCGCGCTCTGTGGCCGGCCGCGCGCTGGACACGGCGGCGCGCACGATGATCTCCGTGCACGGCGGCATCGGCGCCACCTGGGAGCACGACGCGCCGCTGTACTTCCGCCGCGCGCAACTCACGCGCCGCCTGCTGGGCGGCACCGAGCTGGCCAGCGACCGCGTGGCGGGGGAGCTGATCGCGAAGGCGTGAACGCTACCGTCGCGCGCGGTGCGCGCGACGGCGGTGAGCCGCACGGACCGCCGCTGCTTCTGCTTCGTAGCTCGCCATCACCGGCGCCCCATATGCTTCGTAGACGGCCTGCACCAGCGGGGGCTGCACGCCGCAGTTGATGCAGAAGCCATGCTGCGACCAGCCGATCGCGCGGGCCAGCACCTCGTCGGCGTATTCGACGCCGTAGCGGTCGTGGCCGTAGTAGTCGTAGGCCGCCCACCAAGCCGAGTCCTCGAGCGCGCCGCCAGCGCCGTCGGAGTACAGCAACCAGGCGGCCGCCATGATCGAGTCGTAGTCGTCGTAGATCGAAGGGTGGCGGGCGGTGCGGTGGTTGTATACCGCCGGACGCACGCCGTAGCGGTAGGCGTCCTTCACCAGATCCCACGTGCTGAGCGGCCCGTTGGTGACGTTGAACTGCATCGGGCCCCCGCAGCAGCCGGCGAAGTTGAGCCCGCGGTAGGTGGAGGGGGCCGTGGAGAAGGCGGTCTCCTGCATGTGGATCGAGGCCAGCAGCAGCCAGTTGACGCCGAACACGCGCTGCGCCTCCGCGTAGATCGGGTAGAAGCCCTGCTCCCAGGCGGCGGAGATGTGGACTTCGGTGGCCCCCGCGGGCGCTTCTCGCGCTCCGCCCGGGGCGGGCGGGCTGGCAACGACGGTCCCGGCCGACGCGACGTCGTGAGCAGCAGCCGCCGTGGGCCGCTCACCGCCGGCGGCGTACGGGCCTGCGGCGGTGCCGCGCCCCGATCGCAGCGCCGTTTGGGAGGCATTCGCCGCGGTGGGCGTAACGGCATCCACGAGCACCACGGGCGGATCGCCGGCGGTGGCGCGCGAGGGGGAGCCGACCGCACCGGCCAGGATCGCGCCAAGCACGCCGGCGCCGAGCAGGCAGAGCGCGATCGCCACCAGCCACGCCCGGCGTTCGGAGGGCGGCGTCGGAGTGTGAACCCCCTCGTACAAGGGTTTGACGGTAGCGATGCAACCTTAAGCGCGCCCCACGCTACCGTGGACGCGATGTCCGAGGGATCCGATCGCGAGCCGTCCGGCGATCCGCCCGGGCAGCCGCCCGCGGCCGACCGTCGCGGGCCGACGCGCGAGCTGACCCTCGCCGCCGAGCGCCACCGCAAACCAGACGGGCGACTGCTGATCCTCTACCACTGGGACGGCGAGGATGGGTGAGCTGCGCTTCGAGGAGTTGCGCGGCGAGTGGGTGGACTATGCGATCCACCGCCAGGAGCGCACGTTTCTGCCGAGCGAGGAGCACTGCCCGCTGTGCCCCACCCATCCCGGCCAACCTCCCACCGAGATCCCGTTCCCGGAGTTTGAGATCGCGGTGTTCGAGAACCGCTTCCCGGCCTTTGAGGCGCCGCACGGCGCGGCGGAGGTGGTGGTGTACACCGACCGGCACAACGGCTCCTTCGCCACGCTGCCACCGCAGCGCGCGCGGGCGCTGATGCGGGTGTGGCGGGCGCGCTACGAGGAACTGGGCGCACGCGCGGACGTGGAGTACGTGTTGATCTTCGAAAACCGCGGCGTGGAGGTGGGAGTGACGCTGCACCACCCGCACGGCCAGATCTACGCCTACCCGTTCCTGCCGCCGGTGCCGGCCGCCGAGCGGGCCGCGGACACGCGCTTGGGAGGCTGCGCCACCTGCACTCTGCTGGCACGCGAGCTGGACGACGGACGTCGCATCGTGCACGACAACGAGCGGGCGGCTGTGTACGTGCCGCATGCGGCACGCTGGTCCTACGAAGCGCATGTGGTGCTCCGCGCCCACCGCCCGTCGCTGACGCACTGCCAGCCCGCAGAGCTGGACGCGCTGGCCGAGGCGCTGCAGGCGTTGACGCGCGGGTACGACGCGCTGTTCGAGCGCCCGTTTCCATACGTGATGGCAGTCCATCAGGCTCCCACCGGCGATGACGCCGCCGAGCGCGCGGGCCACGTGCACGTCGAGTTCTACCCGCCGCTGCGCACGGCTCACAAGCTTAAGTACCTTGCGGGCTCCGAGCAGGGCGGCGGAGTGTTCATCGCCGACACGCTCCCGGAGGAGTCGGCGATGGCGCTGCGCGAGGCGATCGGCCGTGCCGCCGCGTGAGCCCGGCCCCGAGTGCAGGCCACCGGCCGTGCTGGCGCGTGAGGTGCGCACATTCGCCCCGGGTCGCGTCAACCTGATCGGCGAGCACACCGACTACAACCGCGGTTTGGCCCTCCCGTTTGCGATTGCGCAGGGCGTCGCGGTGCGCGGGCGCGCGATCGCTGGCGGCCGGATCGTCGCACGCGCACTCGACCTCGATGAGCGCGACGAGTTCGCGCCGGGGGTTTCCAGCGCCCGCCCCGACGCCGCGGCCCGCCGCCGCGCCGAGAGGTCGGATGGCGCGCGCGAGGGGAGTGGCGATGACATGGGCTGGCGCGGGTTTGTGCGTGGGATCGCCGCCGAGCTGCGACTGTTGGAGGTGCCCGTGGCGGGCGCAGAGCTGGAGATCTCCGGCGATCTGCCGCGCAACGCCGGGCTGTCGTCCTCGGCCGCGCTGGAGGTGTCGCTGGCGCTGGCGCTGCTCGGCCTCGCCGGCGCGGAGCTGGAGTGTCGCGAGCTGGCGCGGCTGTGCTCGCGCGTGGAGAACGAGTGGCTGGGAGCCCACACCGGCCTGCTCGACCAGCTGGCGTCGCTGTACGGCAAACCCGACTGGGCGTTGCGCATCGACTTCGCCAGCCTCGCCATCGATCCGGTACCGCTGCCGCTGGACGGCGGCTGGCGGCTGGCGACGCTCGACTCCGGCGAGCCACGCGCGCTGGCCGCCTCCGGCTACAACGAGCGTCGCGCCGAGTGCACGCGGGCGTGCGAACTGCTCGGGGTGCAATCGCTGCGCGACGCCGACGCCGACAGCCTCGGCGCGCTGCCGCACGTGCTGGCACGCCGCGCACGGCACGTGCTGGAGGAAAACGCACGCGTGGAGCAAGCGGTGGCGGCGCTGCGCGCGGGCGAGCTGGAGCGAATGGGCGCGCTGTTGGATGCGGCGCACGCCAGCCTGCGCGATCTGTACGAGTGCTCCACGCCGGCGGTGGAGGCGGCGGTGGCGCGCCTGAAGCGGGCCGGCGCGGCGGGCGCACGGATCGTGGGCGGCGGCTTCGGCGGCCACGTGCTCGGGCTGTTCCCGCCGGGCGCCTCGCCGCCGGCGGATGCCCTCGAGGTGCGGCCGTCGGCCGGAGCGCGGCTGCTCGCTTAGGCCACCGCCAGCGCCGCCCGCTTCTCGGCCAAAGCGGCCACGAGTTGCTCGAAGGAGTCGGCGAATTTCTGGACGCCCTCGCGCTCGAGCGTGTCGGTGAGGTCGACGTAGTCGACGCCGACGCGCGCCAGCTCATCAAGCAGCTGCCGCGCCTCCCCGAGCTCGGACTGCAGGCGTGCTTGGGGACGGCCGTGGTCTTGGTAGGCGACGATCGTCTCCTCCGGCATCGTGTTGACGGTGTCGGGACCGATCAGCTCCTCCACGTACAGCGTGTCGGGGTAGTTGGGGTTCTTGGTGGAAGTGGATGCCCACAGCACGCGCTGGGGGCTGGCGCCCTTGGACGCGAGGAACTCCCAGCGTGGGCCGCGGAACACCGAGCGGTAGTGCTGGTAGGCGAGCCGCGCGTTGGCGACCGCCAGGCGCCCACGCAGCCGACCGACCTCCTCCCCGCCGCCGGCCGCAACCAGCTCGTCGAGGCGCCGATCGGCCTCGGTGTCGATCCGCGAGACGAAGAAGCTCGCCACCGAGGCCACCTTGCGCGGATCGCCGCCGGCGGCGATGAGCCGCTCCAGGCCGCGAACATATGACTCGGCCACCTCGGCGTAGCGGCGCAGCGAGAAGATCAGCGTGACGTTGATCGAGCGGCCCTTGGCGATCACGTCCTCGATCGCGGCCAGCCCGGGCTTGGTGGCGGGGATCTTGACCATCAGGTTGGCCCTGTCCACCGTATCGTGCAGCCGCATGGCCTCGTTGTAGGTGGCGAGCGTGTCGTACGCCAAGTCGGGAGCGACCTCCAGCGAGACGTACCCGTCGCGCCCGGAGCCGCCGTCCCAGATCGCCCGGAACAGGTCACAGGCGTCCTTGATGTCGCGCTCGGCCAGCCGCCAGAAGCTTTCGCGCGCGTCCAGCCCTTCCTCGCGCAACTCGCGCAACTGCTCGTCGTAAGCGTCGCCGGCGGTCATCGCCTTTTGAAAGATCGTCGGGTTGGAGGTGGCGCCGACCACGGCGTCGTCGTCGATCAGCCGCTCCAGATGGCCGCCGCGGATCGACTCGCGCGAGAGGAAGTCCACCCACACGCTCTGTCCCAACGCGGAGAGGAGGTGCAGCGGGGAGTGGGTTTGAGCGGAGGAAGGCATCTACATCTCCTTTTGGTGTCGCTTCCCTACAGCCTACCCCGGGTGGCGGCCGCTAACGGCTAAAGCAGCGCTCGCGCGCGGGCGGCGATGTTTTCGGCGGTAAAGCCCAACTCCTCCAGTACGCGCGTGCCGGGAGCGGAGGCGCCGAAGCGATCGATGCCGAGCACATCGCCGCTGCTGCCCACCCACTTCCACCAGCCGAGCGTGGCGCCCGGCTCGACGGCCAAGCGCGCCGTGACGCTGGGCGGCAGCACGGCGTCACGGTACTCCTGCGGTTGGGCTTCGAAGAGTTCGATGCACGGCATCGACACGACCCTCACGCTCGTGCCGTCCGCCGCCAGCTGGCGCGCGGCATCCAACGTGGGGCCGACCTCGGCGCCCGTGGAGATGAGGATCGCCTGTGGGCTCGGCGCGGAGTCCCACAACACATACCCCCCGCGCTCCAGCGCGGCCGCCGGCGCCAGCCCTTCGCCCTCGCGGTCGAGCGTCGGGATCCCCTGACGCGAGAGCAGCAGCGCCACCGGACCATCATCCCGTTCCAGCGCCATGCGCCAGGCGTGGACGGTCTCGTTGGCGTCGGCCGGACGGATCACCCAGAGATGGGGGATGGCGCGCAGCGCCGCGTAGTGCTCGACCGGCTGATGGGTGGGCCCGTCCTCGCCGAGGCCCACCGAGTCGTGGGTCCACACCCACACGACCGGCAGGCCCATCAGCGCCGACAGGCGCACCGAACCTCGCATGTAATCGGAGAACACCAAAAAGGTGGAGCCGTACGGCTTGACGATCCCGCCGTGCGCCGCCGCGCCGTTGACGATCGCTCCCATTGCGTGCTCGCGGATCCCGAACGGGACGTTGCGCCCGGTGTGCACGCGCGAGAAGTGGCCGGCACCGGGGAACAGGGTCTTGGTCGACTCGACCAGATCGGCGGCGCCGCCGATCATCGTCGGCGCGTACGCCGCGAACGCGGCCATCGTCCGCTGTCCCGCCACGCGTGTGGCCAGCTTCTCGCCCGGGGCGAAGCTCGGCAGCGTCTCGCGCCAGCCGTCCGCCAGCCGTCCCGCCCAGGCACGCTCCCAATCCTCCGCCAGTGCCGGGTGCGTCTCGCGCCAGGCGTGCAGGCGCGCCTGCCACTCACCTTCGGCTGCGGTGCCGGCGTCGGCGAGGCGCATGTGCTCGTACACCCGCTCGTCCACCCAGAAGTGGCGCTCGGGGTCGAAGCCCATCGCCAGCTTGGCGGCGCGCACCTCATCCTCGCCCAGCGGCGCCCCGTGCGCGCCGGCGGTGTCCACGGCGTGCGGCGCCGGGTAGGCGATGTGCGAGCGCACAGCGATGAGCGACGGCCGCTGCGCTTCGGCGCGCGCGGCGGCGAGCGCCGCGGTGAGCGCGTCGGTGTCCTCGGAGTCGGCCACCCGCTGCACGTGCCACCCGTCGGCCGCCAGCCGCGCCAGGTGGTTCTCGCCGTCGAAAGAGATCGCGGTACTGCCGTCGATCGTGATGCGGTTATCGTCGTAGCAGACGATCAGCCGCCCCAGCCCGAAGTGGCCGGCGATCGAGGCGGCTTCCTGGCTGACGCCCTCCATCATGTCGCCGTCGGAGCAGATCGCGTAGGTGTGATGACCCACCACCGTTTCGCCGGGGCGGTTGTAGCGCTCGGCGAGGTAGCGCTCGCTCATCGCCATCCCCACGGCGTTGGCGAAGCCCTGCCCGAGCGGGCCGGTGGTCACCTCCACGCCGGGAGTGTGCCCACGCTCAGGGTGCCCGGGGGTGCGCGATCCCCATTGGCGGAATTGCTGCAGGTCGTCCAGCGAGAGCTGGTAGCCGCAGAGGTGCAGCAGCGCGTACTGCAGCACGCACGCGTGGCCGGCGCTCAGCACGAAGCGATCGCGGTCGCGCCACAGCGGGTTGCCCGGATTGACGTGCAGCATCCGCCGGAACAGCACATACCCGAGCGGGGCCAGCGCCATCGCCGTGCCCGGATGCCCGGCGTCGGCCTTCTGCACGGCATCCATCGCGAGGCCGCGGATCGTGTCGATCGCCAGGCGTCGCAGCTCGCGCTGACCGACGGCGTCAGCGCCGAGATCGTCGGCCCGGGTGCCCGCCGGCTGATGCCTCACCGCCATCGCCTCCGATCCTACAGGCGATGGCCGGCGCCGTCAGCGCAGTGGCCCCGGCCGCCGGCGTGCGCGGGGCAACACCAGGATCGGGTGCCGTCTGCCGCAGGCGCACCAGGCGGCACGTGGGTGCACCATCACGAGCCAGTGCAGGTCGTGACGACAGTGCGAGCGCCGGTATGGCCAGCGGGCGTGCAGTGCCCGGTGCATGCGCTGCTCCTGACAGAGGAACGCTTTCATGAAGATCCAACCTCCCTACCCATGACGATTGGCCCGTCCGGCAGAAGCCGGCCGTCGATTTGGTCCAATCCGTACCAGCTAATAGTACGTGGCCTACAGAATATGCCGGGCCGTGATCGACCGAGAGCCGGCCGCTGCGAGTCACGGCCGGCCGCTGCGCCGCTCTGCCACGATCTCGACGCCACGCTAACTTTTCGCTCTACTACTGGCATCGAGGTCCCCCTGCCGGCCCTTTTGGACATTCCCTGCAGATTGCCCTTGAACTCTTTCCCCTAACAACATATAAATCATGTTTTACGCATCCTGTCAACTCTGCCGAGCCGAAAGCGAGATGTCTGCCCACCGATCAAGCCCATTGGCACGCGTACCGCCGTCCACTAAGGTGGACGATGTGGCCGAGGGAGCGACCCAGAGCGGGGGACGCGGGGCAAGCCCCGCCGACGTGAGCGCCGGCGATGGCGACGCGCGCGGCAAGAGCGCTCGATCGAAGCGCCCGAATGACCGCGAGGGCACGAATCGCCGGCGGGGCGGCGCCGGCGGGCGCAAAGCGCGTCCGCGCACCGACTCCGACAGCCAGAAGGGATTGCCGCGCGGGCCCCAGGCGCTCCCGCGGGAGCGCGTGGCGGCCCACCAGCGCGAACGTCTGGTGGAAGCCATGGTGCAGGCCGTCAGTGAGCGCGGCGTCGTGGCGACGACGATCTCCGACCTCGTCGCCCGTGCCGGCATCTCGCGACGCACCTTCTACGAGCACTTCGACAACAAGGAGGATTGCCTGCTGGCAACCTACGACACGGTTGTCGAGACCGAAGCACAGCGGCTACTGGCGCTGGCGGGCGGTGGCGAGGGCTGGCTGGAGCAGCTGGAGGCGATCATCCGCGCGCTGTTCGACGCGATCGCCGTGCGCCCCGATGCGGCGCGCCTGATCTGCGTGGAGATGGGCGCCTCCGGCGAGATCGGCGTGCAGCGCTGGGCAGATGGGGCGACCCGCTTCGAACGCTTCATCAGCGCCGGTTTCGAGCGCGCTCCGGGACCGGGCACGATCCCCGATCCCGTCGCCCGCGCGGTGGTGGGGTCGCTGCGCAAGATCGCCTATACGCGCGTGCGCGAAGAACGCTCCAACAAGTCGCTGAAAGCAGAGTTTGCGCGGATCGTGCCGGAACTGATGGAGTGGATCGCCGGCTACTACCCCTCCCCCCCCTCGATGCCGCTGAAGCCGCGCCGCTATCAGCCGCGCTGGCTGGAGGGCGGCCGGGCGCCGGGCACGCTTTCGCCGCCGGCGCCGTGGGGGGTGCGCGGGCTGCCGCGGGGCGAGCACAATCTGCCGCGCGGCTTCGTGGAGTTCAATCAGCGCGAGCGGATCTTCGACGCGATCGCCAAACTCACCGCCAGAGACGGCTACCAAGCGCTCAGCCTCGAGGACATCGCGGCGGCGGCGGCGGTGTCGCTGCAGACCTTCTACAGCCATTTCGAGAACAAGGAGGAAGCGTTCCTCGCCACCTTCGAGGTTGGGCACACACGCGCCAAAGCGGCGGTCAACCGGGCGCTCGCCCACCAGACCGACTGGGTCGGCGGGGTGCGCGCCGGCGCGCGGGCGCTGCTGGAGTTCCTTGCCTCCGAGCCGGCGCTGGCGCATTTGTCGTGCGTCGACATATTGATCGCCTATCCGCACGTGGCCGGTCGTGTGGCGGAGGCCAACGGGGCGTATGCGGAGCTGCTCGACATGGACCTCGGCGAGGGTGCGCCATCGCAGTCCTCGACGCCGATCGTGGGCGAGGCGATCGTCGGCGGGGTGTTTGAGCTCTTGCACGACTACATCCTCAGAGGCCAGACGCGCCGGCTGCCGGAGCTGACCGACCACGTCAGCTACATCGCGCTCACCCCGTTCATCGGCCGCGAGGCCGCGGCCGAGGCGATCACCCAGGGTTGAGCGGGCCGCCGTTCTGGCGATGGACGCTGTCGCCAACCCAGCCAAGGCACCGTTTGGACTGCCGATCGGAAACACGCCCGCGAAGCTCTTGACCGGCACCGGTTCGAGACCGTAGCCTTACTCAAATCGTTTCAGACGCGCCAACTGAGGTGAAAGCATGAGCGACGGTGCCGCCACGGAGACCGGGCCCACCGGTCAGATCGCCGCTGCCAACCGGGCTTTGCTGATGAAGTTGCCGCTGGACGACCGCGCGGACTTCGAGGACGCACGCCGGGGGCGGATCGCCGAACTGTCACCGGCGGTCGTGCGCGGCACCGGCGGGCGCGTGGTGTGGGACATGGAGTCCTACGCTTTTCTCGACGGGGAGTGCCCCGACACCGTAAACCCCAGCCTGTGGCGCCAGGCGCAGCTGAACGCGATCCATGGGCTGTTCGAGGTGGTGCCGGGGATCTATCAGGTGCGCGGCATGGACCTCTCCAACATGACGATCGTCGAGGGGCGCGAGGGGGTGCTGGTGATCGACCCGCTGATCTGCGCCGAGACGGCGGCGGCGGCGCTGGCGCTGTACCGCGCCCACCGCGGTGAGCGGCCGGTGACGGGGCTGCTGTATACCCACAGCCACGTCGATCACTTCGGCGGCGCGCTGGGGGTGGTGGACCCGGAGGAGGTGGCGGCAGGGCGAGTCCCGGTGATGGCCCCGGAGGGTTTTCTGCATCATGCGATCAGCGAGAACGTGTACGCCGGCACCGCGATGGCGCGCCGGGCGGCGTACATGTTCGGCAACTTGCTGGAGCGCGGACCGGGCGGGCAGGTGGGCACCGGCCTGGGTATGGCCGTCTCCACCGGCACGATCGGGATCGTGCCGCCCACCCTGGAGATCGTCGCCACCGGCCAGGAGGCGACGGTGGACGGGATCGCGATGGTGTTTCAGATGACGCACGACAGCGAGGCGCCGGCGGAGATGAACTTCCTGTTCCCCGACCACCGTGCGCTGTGCATCGCCGAGAACGCCACCCACAATCTCCACAACGTGATCACGCCGCGCGGGGCGCTGGTGCGCGATGCGCGCCTGTGGTCGCGCTATCTGCACGAGGCGATCGACCTGTTCGGCGAGCACGCCGACGCGCTGTTCGCCGGGCACCAGTGGCCGCGTTGGGGGCGCGAACGGATCGTGGCGCTGCTGGCGGCGCAGCGCGATCTGTACGGGTATCTGCACGACCAGACGCTGCGGCTGCTCAACAAGGGCTATGTGGGCAGCGAGATCGCCGAGCAGCTGACGCTGCCGTCGGGCCTCGAGCGCGAGTGGCACTGCCGCGAGTATTACGGCACCGTGAGCCACAACGCCAAGGGCATCTACCAGCGCTACATGGGCTGGTTTGACGGCAACCCGGCGCACCTGTGGCCGCATCCGCCCGAGCAGGCGGCCGTGCGCTACGTGCGCGCGATGGGCGGCGCGGAGGCGGTGCTGCGGGAGGGCCGGCGCGCATTCGCCGAAGGCGACTACCGCTGGGTGGCGGAGCTGATGGGGCACGCCGTGTTCGCCGACCCCACCGACGGGCAGGCGCGCGAGCTGCAGGCGCAGGCGTTGGAGCAGCTGGCGTACGGCGCGGAGAACGCGCCGTGGCGCAACTTCTTTCTGACGGGGGCGCTGGAGCTGCGCGAGGGTGTGCGCGAGACTCACAACACGCCCTCCAGGGAGATGGTGGCGCTGCTGAGCACCGCGCAGCTGTTCGACGTGCTGGCGATCCGGCTTGACGGCCCTCGGGCGGGGGAGCTGCGATTGAGCTTCAACTGGGTGTTCACCGACCTCGACGAGCGTCACGTGCTGCGGCTCAGCAACGGCGTGCTGATCCACTCCCCCGGCCAGCAGGACCCCGACGCCGATGCCACGGTGGTGGTGGAGCGCAGCGCGCTCGACGAGCTGTTCGCCGGGGTCACGCCGATCGGCGAGCTGCTCGCGGCCGGCCGTCTGCGGGTGGAGGGCGACGCCGCCAAGCTGGGCGAGCTGCTGGGCCTGCTGGACGAGCCCGACCCGTCGTTCGCGATCGTCACGCCGTAGACGGGCGGCCGCCGCGAGCTATCGTGGAGCTGCGATCGGTCCCCCACGGAGGTTGGCGTGGCACATCTGCAGGGCAGCTCCAGCGTCGAGATCGACGCCCCACTCGCACAGGTGTGGGCGGTGGTGGAAGACGTGCAGCAGGCGCCGCAATGGCAGGGAGGCCTCGACCGAATGACAGTGCTGGAGCGCGACGGCGACGGCCGCCCAACGCTGGTGGAGACCGAGAACGACCTCAAGGTGCGACGCGTGAAGGCGCGCGTGCGCTTCCGCTACGAAGAGCCGTCGCGCCTGGCGTGGACGCAGGAGCAGGGCGACATGAAGTCGGTGGAGGGCGCGTGGGAGCTGGAGGAGATCGACAAAGGGCATACCCGCGCCACATACACGCTGGACACCGACCCCGGCCGCGTGCTGGGGCTGGTGATCCGCGGGCCGGTGGAGGCGGCGACGCGCGCGATCTTCATCAACGGGCGCCCCGGCGAGCTGAAGCGGCGCATGGAGCAAGGCTGAGCCAGTCCGGTAGACCCGCGCGCAATTACTGATCGAACCCGGAGGCTCCCCGATGATCGCGGCGTTGGGGAGATGGCGTGAATGGAGCCTATGCTCTGCAGCGATGGTGACGCAGCTCTCCGACATCCTGGCACCCGCGTCGCTCTCGGAGGCCGAGCGCCGCGTGGTGGAACGCCTCGTGGAACGCCTACGCGGGGAGCTGGGCCCCGATCTGCACGCGATCTGGCTGTTCGGCTCGCGAGCCCGTGGTGAGGCGCCGCACCCAGAGTCGGACATCGACATGATGGTGCTCGCCGACGGCAACCCCTGGCAAATCGGGCGAAGAGCGACCGAGCTCGCCTACGAGATCGCCCCCACCGAGGGGGTCAGCCCCGTGTGGTGCTCGTTGTCGGTGAGAACCCCCGAGTGGCTGCGCGGGCGGCGCGAGATCCGCTCGTTCTTCATCGCCGAGGTCGATCGCGACAAGCTGGTGCTGTACGGGAGCGGCCTGGAGTGAGCCCACGCTCGGAGGAGTTCATGGACCAGGCGCGCGACCGCGTGGTGAGCGGGCGCGAGCTTCTTGCCTCCGGGCACCTCGAGGTCGCTGTCAGCGCCGCCTACTACGCAATGCTCTACGCCGCTCGCGCCGCACTGTCCGAGCGTGACGAGTACGCCCGCACGCACGGCGGCACGTGGCATCTCTTCCACGAGCGGTATGTGGTGAACGGCGCCTTCGACCAGCACCTCCACGCGCTGGCCCACGACGCCCAACGCACGCGCGAGGGGGGCGACTACGAAGCGATCACGCCGGATCGTGGCGAGGCCGAGAGGATCGTGGCGGGAGCTGCCGACTACGTCGCTGCGGTCGAGCGCATGCTGGCGGGGTGAGCACCCCGACCTTCCGAGCGCCGGGTGGCAACGGTCGGGAAAGGTGGACCTAATCGGAGTTCTATCGAACCACGATCTACAGGGGTCGTTGGGCCGTGTGGCCGAGAAGTTGGCGGCAGCTCGGGCCGGTGAAGCGCCGCCGAGGGCGGTTCCGAGCCAGCGGCGTCGACGCGACGGCCGGGCTGGGTGATCGATGCTCTGGTCCAGGTCTTGGGTGGCAGGGGGGAGCCGATGCGGGCTCGGGAGGTCCATGCGACTGGTCTACCGTGGATCGGGGATTTTGAGCTCGGCGATGCTGCGCTCGTAGATAACGTAGAACCATGGGCCGGTGTCGCGTGTGCGGATGATGCTCTCGATCTCGTCCCAATGGCGCACGAGCCACGTGAGCCATCCCCAGGTCGTCGTGTCTCTCTTGCCGCCGATGCGAAACACCCGCAGTCCCGCGGTGACAAGTTGCTGCACCTCAGCGGGGCGAGTCCTGATGCGCTTGTCCCTCCCGATTACGATCAGGTTCCGCGCGGCGACGGCCTGAATCCACTCAGGGTCGAGGGTTCCGAGCGGACACTCGGGGATCAGTGGGTGCCCGGCGTGGATCACGTCTTCGCGGGCAGCCGCGAGCGTCTTGCCGAGACCGAGTGCGCTCTCGTCGACGTAGAACCTGAGTCGATCAGGGTTGGCCGCCACGCGGCATCGTCAGGCCGCCACGCGCAGCAGCTCGTATCGCACGGCAGCTTCCACAGACTCTCGTGGCAGCTCGTACACCTCGGCGATCGCGTCCTGCGATTCGCCGGCCCGCACGAGCTCGCGGATGATCTCGGTCCTGACGCCCCGCACGACGGGCTCACCGAACCCCAGCAGCGGATCGACCACTACCTCACTGATCCCAGCGACGGGCCGCAGCCGGCGCGGTTCCGCGTCGTCGCTGTCGCCTGTCCACTCGATCGCGGCACGGAAGCGGTCAGCCTCGGCCGACCACGCCAGCGTCTGGCCGGTAGCTACTACAACGAGCGCCAAATGCGGATCGAGGTTGACCTTCTCTTCGACTACGCGCACGAGGCGACGCCCCTCTGGGCGCAGCCACGTTCGCGCCGAAGCGAGCGGATAGGGCACCTTCAACTCCTGGCGCAACGCTTCGACCGCGGGTCTCATGCGGATCATCGGCACGCCGGCGTCGCGGTATTCGGCAAGCAGTCTCGTCTCGATGAACTCGCCCCAGGTGGCGAGCTCCTCGCCGGTGCTGTGCTCCCGCACGACCGGGGCGTACAGCTTCCCGCTCCGGTGGTAGCCGTCGATCCATCGGCGCGCTGTGCCGGCCTGCAAGCCAAGCAGCGAATCAATCTGCGCGAGGCCGTATGTCGGCCGGCTCAAGAGGTCGACGACCTTGCCCATGCGAGCATCATCGCATCTCGTCCCGTCGGCTATTGCTCCCGCGTGCCTGCTCAGTCACGAACTCGCGTCGGCGAGGGGGCAGCAAGTGGGATCATACGTGGATGAGCACGGAGGACCGATAGGTGGCGGAGATCACCAGCAGGCGCCGCGGGGAACTCGTGCAGGGCGTATTCGCGGTGCTCATGGACAAGGCGGATGGGCTGCCCGCGGCGCAGGTGCTCAAGGCCGTCGAGCAGTTGGTGCCTCCAACCGAGTTCGAGCGGGAAACCTACCCGCGCAATCCGAGCGTGCGGCGTTATGAGAAGACGATCCGCTTCGCCACGATCACTTCTGTGAAGGCTGGATGGCTGGTCAAGAGCGGCGGCAGCTGGTCGCTGACCGATGAGGGCAGACGGGCGTATCAATCGTTCTCCGATCCCGAAGCCTTCGAGCGGGAGGCAGTCCGGGGCTACCGCGCGTGGGAGAAGGAGCGGCAACCCCAGCAGGCCGAGATCGAGGAGGCGAGCGAGGTCGTCGATAGCACTGGCACGTTGGAGGAGGCGCAGGATTCCGCGTGGGCGGAGATCCGTGCGTACCTGACAACCATGCCACCGTATGACTTCCAGCGGCTCGTAGGGGCGCTGCTCAAGGCGATGGACTACTACGTAGATTGGATCGCTCCGCCCGGCCCGGATGGGGGCATCGATCTGATCGCCCACACGGACCCGCTGGGCACCACCGGCCCCCGGATCAAGGTGCAGGTGAAGCGTCGAGACACCGAGAAGGTCTCGGCGGAGAGCCTGCGCGCGTTCATGGCCGTCCTTGGTGACCAGGATGTCGGCATCTACATCTCAGCCGCCGGGTTCTCCTCGCAGGCGGAGAGGGAGGCGCGCTCGCAGGAGAAGCGCCGCTTGAAGCTGATCGACCTCGAGCGTTTCGTCGAGCTGTGGGTCCAGCATATGCAGGGACTCCCCGACCCCGACCGGCGACGCCTGCCGCTGAAGCCCGTCTACTTCCTTGCCTCGGCACCGGAGTAGGCCCGCAAATGCCTCGAAGCTCGTCAAGCGGCCGAGTTCGGGATAGTAGGCCGTCCTCGGTCTGGAAGAACCGGAGGCACACGCGCTTGTAGCAAGCGGTGGTTCGCTTAAGGTCGCGATACCCCTCGAAAATGGGCCTAATCGGAGTTCTATCGAACCACGATCTACAGGGGCCGTTGGCCCGCCTGGCCCGGAAGCTGGCCGCTGTACGGGCCAGCGGCGGGCCTCGGCGGCGGGCTGTAGCTTGCCGGCAGCGGCCTCGTCGGCCAGGCTGGGTGCTGAAGGCTGTCGTCCAAGTGCTGGCCGAGCAAGACAAGCCGATGCGGGCCAAGGACATCCACGCAGCGGTTGAGGTGTCGCTGGGCGAGCCGGTCGCGTGGTCCTCGATCAGGAGTGCTCTTGCTTCCAACGTCTCGGGTTCCTCGCGTCGACTCGTGCGGATCGAGCGGGGGAGGTACGTGCTGACTTGCTCAGGATCGGTTTAGCTGCCCGTCGGTCATGGGCTGATGCGTCGAGCAGCTTCTGAAACTCAGGGCTGACCTCGGGCTCCTCCCAATAGGAAGGGACGCTCCTCAGCCAAAGTCTACGGCGAAGCGATCATGCTCCTCGTCTTTGGACCTGCCAAGACTCAGTCGAGTCACCGTCTTGTAGGCTTCTACGGCACCCTTGATTGCTGCTTTGCGGAGCTTGGTTGCGGTGGTTGTGTCGATGGCCTCAACAGCGGCGAAGTCATCCACGGCGCGTGCGACTGAGCCTTGAAGTGCCGCCACGGTCTGGCCTCCCCTGTGACCGTGTGCAAGATCGTTGATGTACTTGTCGAGTGGATCATCGGCCCGGCGATAGTCGCGGCGATTGGTGGCGACGAGCAGCTCGTAGACCCGCCCGCGTATCTGCCGGTTGAGGGCGGGGGCTTGCTGGTCGGAGAACGCACCAGCGGCGTGCAGATCCTCGACCCCGTTGCGAGCCGCGAGCGCGATCATCTTCGCAAGCACGACCTCGAAGTCGTATGCGGGTTGTGCCTCGGCGTCAGGTGTCGGTTTGTTGCTGGCTGTGGGCGATGTCATGCACTCACCATGCAGCATGATGAGGTGTGATGTCAAGTTGTGCGTCGCTCAACACTGTGATGACCACGCACTCGGCCGGAACAGCATGATGGATAATCGCCGCGATGGCTATGAGCGGCTATGTAGCTCCTCCCAAGCACGCTGCATATCGCAGCGGACCAGCTCGGGGTCAGACTCGGGTTTGACCGTGACAGGCACGTCGCTGAAGTTGAAGATAATCGGCCGGGTCTCGTGCTGAGACCGCTCTATGGCCGGGCTTCGCCGAATCGAGCTACGGCTGATGCTATTATTTCCGCCTTCTCTCATGGTCGTTGTGCTCATGATTGTGCTCGGCGCACTCGCGACTGCTGTAGGAGTGTCTCCCTAAAGTCCGCGTCGCGCAACTGGCTTAGCGTGACGATCACGCGCCCTCATCAGTGGCAACCAGACCGGCGGTCAGGCGACCACGATCGCGGGGTAACGATGCTGTCTGCGTGGTGATCTAGCGGTCGCGTCCTCCATGACGAAGTCCCAGACCAGTGCGTAGCCTGCGATATAGCGACGCAGGACTGTGTCTAGGCGCATACGCATACGTGCGGCGCGTTGGGCCTGTGCAACTGCTGCCGATGGAATCGGCTCCAACGACCCCTCTTTTCGCTCGACGCCCCTCAGGGCGTACTCCACGATCGACACGACCGCGGCGCGAAGCCCGAGGATGTACTCGGAATCTCCCGAATGTGGGCTATCGGACGCGACCTCGAGGACACGCCTGAGGATTGCGCGCTCGATCTCCACTCGCCGGGAGTGGAGCCGCGCAACGACAGCGGATATCGCCCGGTCAGGCGAGGTCATGGTGCTTTCCCAGCCCGTACCTTGTTGGGGCGTCAGAGCCGATAGCCGCTCATGTTTTGGTCCACGAACCAAGCCATATCGTCAACAACATCGGCGCGACCGGGTCGCAACTTGAGAAATGAGATCCATATTTAAAGATAATTCGAGAGACACGCGACGCACGGAGTGACGCTCCTCGGCAGGACGCGCTGGTTTGCTAGCTCTTTACCCGGTGAACGAACAGGCCCCGCCGCTGTTCGCCCATGAGTTTTAGATGCGCTACGGCTTCTCCGACGCCTGGGTATTCTGCGTGAGCGAAGTCATCGAATACCATGAGTGACCCCTCTATAAGCGCCGGGCGCCAGGCTTCCACCTCACGTATGGTGTCATCTTTGGCGTGCGAGCTGTCGATGTACAGCAGCTCGACCGGCTCACCGTCTCGTGGACCCTCATCGCCCGAAACGCCCACGAAGGTCAGCCGCCGCCGAGCGCGCGGGCTCACGAGCCGCAAATACCGTTCGCGCTCGGGTCGTTCAATCGGGTCGTAGCTCAAAACCGACCGTCCCGGGTCCGCCAAGACCAGCGAGATGGCTGTCCATGCCGTCCCGGTTCCAAGCTCGACAACCCGCTGACGTCCACGAGCGGCGCTCAACAACACCGCCAGCTTTTGCGGGTCGGTGCGAGAAACGGGACTAAAGCCGTCCCCCACGCGCGATGCGAGTCTCCACGCTCGCCACTGGAACAGTGCCACCCTCGGCGGCAAGATTCGGAGTTCTGCGAGGAGCCTCGCCTCTCGGCGTAGCTTGCGAGCGCGCTTCAACACGGGCCGATCCTACACACTAATCGTGGAACCTGCCCTAATAGACGGTATGCGCGACGTCGTGCGCCGGGCTCAAGCCCGAGCAAGTGCCGTCCTGCCGTTGCGCCTCTAGCTTGACGATATGGTGGAGCGCGGCATACGCGCTCCTCGCTTCTTCACGATCGTGGCCCTGGCGGAAGCGCTCGAAGTACCCGCTGGCCGGCTGTTCGACCACATTCCGTGAGCCACTGCCGGTCGTTTGGTACCCACGGCTGGTACCCATCTTGCCTAGACCAACCCCGACTTCGGAGGCGAAGTCGGGGTTTTTGGCTTGTTTAAATGGGATTCTGACGATGGGCCGTGCAGGAATCGAACCTGCAACCTTGAGCTTAAGAGGCAACGTTGACTTCGCCGACTCGGCGCTGAACGTAGCCCGCGCCATGAGCGCAGGCGTCGAATCATCTACGAAATTCGGGCACACCCGGCGGGTGCCGCTCGCCAACCAGGCCGCGGCGGCGCTGGACCGTGCAAGCCGGCGCGAGCATTTCACCAGCCCCGACGACCTTGTGTTCTGCAACGCGCTCGGCCGTCCACTCGATGACTCGGCGCTGCGCCGCCGCTACCGTAGCGCGCAGGCGGCAGCCGGCGTCCTCCCGCTGCGCTTCCACGCCCTGCGCCACATCGTTCGGCTCGCTGCTGGCGATGCGCGGGATCGATGTCGTGACGATCCAGAAGGCAATGGGCCACAGTGCGCTTTGCCACCACAGGCCATTATCTGCACGCACGCCCCGCGTCCGAGCAGGCGCAGGCGTTTACTGCTGCGTTCGCAGCAGGTGCGCCCGAGGATGCACCGGTCGCGGCCTGATTGCTGCCGATCAACACCGCTTCGATGTTCTGACGGATGTAGAGCCTGCGCTTGCCGATCTTGACGCTCGGCAGGATGCCACGGCGTGCCCAATCTTCTACGGTCGAAACGGGCGTGTGCAGGAGGCCTGGCAACCTCGCGGCGGTCAGCACGCGCAGCGACACGCTGGGCTGACGTCCGCGACCGAAGCGCAGCCGCCCGGCTTCAAATCTTAGGTCATGGCAAGCGTTCTCGGCGGACCCGCTTTGGGCGCGGATCCGCCGACTCTACAAAAACGTGCCAGTTCGGCAGCTACCCCCCGACGGTCCAGCCGGGGCCTGATGGCAGCCCTCAACGCAAAGGGCACGTCAGTTTGAAGTTGGTCTGCCTCCTGTTATTTACTACCAATTGTGCTCTGCCGCATTGCCTTGGCTGACCGACTGTTGGCGGTCCGATTTCCGCGCTCACGCTGTAATGACCGCGCGGCACCCACAGCATTAGTTTGGTGTTTGTGAATATCATCTCTTTTAGGACGAGGCTACCCGTTTCCGAGGTGATCGTGACCGAGACTATCGCCTGCACCGGGGTAGAAGTCCGATGCGGACGTTGTTTCCCGGGCGGTAGTGATACTCTTGCCTTGACTTCTCCGGTGAGATCGGCTGGCGATACCTGCAAGGCCGATACCTCCGATGCGGCCACCGCAAAGACGCTGACGGTGGTAGTAATGGCAATAATGAGTGATCGTCTCATATCTCTTCCCTTACGGTAGTTCCCTAGCTGTGCCTAGTGCCACAATGCCAGGCGCAGCCTGTTCTGATAGTTCACGATAATCCACCTGACCCGTGTAAGCATCGATAGCCAATGTGAACACAGTGCCAGTAGGGATTTTTTGATCCCCCATCGGTAGACGTGCCCTGTTCAGTTGAAAGTGTCCATACATCGTGACGAGCACGACCTTACTTTTCATCATCGCTTCGGTGGCCGGATTGGCCGGCGCCTTGCCTGCCGGGTTAGTTTCGATGGCCTGTTGAAGCGTGGTGTTGACTGCCGTTATCGTCGGCTGTTCGTCGTCCGCTTTCTCCGCTTCGTTTCGAGCGACCGCGGCGATAGCGCTATCTGAAAGCATCAACGCCGTGGCAGAGGGAGCGCTGTATTGCGTGGCTGGTGGAGGCCCTTCGGACTGGCCTTCAGGTGCGTGTGGCACGCTACCTCCCGTTTCCTGAGAGGTAGCAGCGTAGGTTACACCCACGGTGCCGAGCAGGACGGTTATACCTACCAGAACGATTAGCTTCTTCATTGGAATCATTTCCTTTCAGCATCCCGGTACCGCAAACTGAGCACCATAAACTTCTTCGCCCAGGGATTTATTCATATTCCATGCCGTGAGGCCATAACAGTGCTTTCCTTCTTCGGCGCTGCACGCATAAGCGCTCTGCGAACCTACGGCCAACACCATCGCAAAAACGAGCGAAAGTATCGCCACCCGGATACTTCTCGGTCTGCCAGTGCTCATCAGCCCCCTTGGTCATTAGTCATACAAACCTTCGCCCCAGTTAGCCTTCCGGGGACGCAACCGGACGAGCGCATTGCGGCACGTCGGCTTGACTCGATCCCGATCGCGTCTTGATCCAGCAGTCCAGCGGCTCCTTTTCCTTGGATTTGAGTCAGCAATACCAGTCCGGTCAAATGGCATAGGCTGAAGTCAAGCACAAAGCCCCTTCGGCGTGGGTGCGCCGCTGCTACCCCTCGGCGGGCAATCACGCCGTAGCTGACCTCTCCTGCGGTGCCGGTCGTGCCTGTCCTCGAAGTAAGGTGGGCCGGCCGAAAGGAAGGAAACGGCCCGACCCGACCGTGCGGTTGCCCTGAACCTATATGCGGTGGCCGACACGCTGCCCGCCGAGCATCCGGTAACGGCGGGAAGGCATCCCCGCCGCCATTCCGATTCAAGCGCTCAGTTCGTAGCCCACCGGTCATCGCATGGCTAGCATGGCTGGCAAGGTGGCCCGTGTGAAGTCTGTAAGGGGGTATACCATGGGTAGGTATCCGCAAGTGGGTATGCGAACCGAACGGGTCGAATATTCACGTGCCGTGCCGTGTGAGCCGCCGGGCGCGCAGCACGAGCATCGTGGGCGAGGCGAGGTCGACGAGCGCGTCAAGGATGCTTTCGGCGGCGGGCCGGGACGCCGGCACCCACGCCTCTCGGTCTGAGAGGTAGACGCTTACCATGCCGGCGAGGATGAGGATGTGGGCGCTGCCGGCATGCGCGGCGCGGTGGACGGACTCGATGGTCAAGAACGCCATGCGTTCGGCGGTCTGGTGTGGGGATGCGTAGAGGTCAATTAGGTTGGGGCGGTTGTTGGCGGTGTCGTCGGCGTGGTCGATCAGTGCGTCTAGGAGGGCGTGTACGGCTCCGGCCCACGGCCAATACAGGTCGTCGATCGCCGCTGCTTGGGTGGTGCCGGTCGCCGGATCGGCGGCGGCGGCCAGTAGTGCGAGTGTGTCCAGCGAAGATCCGCACGATCCCCATGTCTCCCACCATCGCAACGAACGGTGTGGTGTGGCGTGCTCGGCCCAGCGGCTGAGCGCCGGGTAATCCTGCTCGGTGGACAAGCTGATGCGGCACTGGTACTCGACGCCGCGCTGGGCGCTCTCGATCGCTTTTGCAGCCAGCGCCGGATAGGCGGGCAGCTCGGCGACGACAGCGCGGCAGCCGTCCACCAGCCGGGTGAGATAGCCGCCGTCGTTGCTGGTGGCGTGGTGGCGGTAGTAGTCGGGGTGGGGCAAGCCGGGTTCGAGGATGGCGGTGAGCGCGGCGTGGAGCTGGCGCGCGTTGGCGGCCGGAGCCTCGATCGGCTGCTCCATCAGTGTGTCGGCGTAGTCGAAGGCGGCCTGGTAGCCGACCAGCAGACGCGCGAGGGCAGACCTTCGCGCAGGGGTTACGAACGCGGCGAAGGCCGCCGCTCCCTCCAGGCTGCTCCACTTGATCGCCTGGGCTTCGAGCGCGAGGCGGCGCAGGGTTGGGTCGGGAATCCGGCTGGCCTCGACGCGCAGGCGGCGCAGCTCACGGCGCACCACCGGGAAGACGTCGAGCCAGTAGCTGCGCGCGGCCAGCGCAAAGGCCGCCGCGCTCGCCATCCGCCGATTTAGCGCGCAGGGCACACGATATGGTCGCGCGCGCAACCGGCGTGCGCAATCTCACTCCTGCAAACTGGTTTCGGTCGTGATGCCGGCCGCTGAGTATCCGGGGAGCGCGATCACCGCTAGGGCCACGCCGACGACGACGACCAGGGTGAAGATCGCGTGGGGCAGGCCGAGTGAGAACGGTGCGGGGAACCCGGTGCCGAGCCGTAGGTAGCGGTCGGCGAGGGTGTGCCCATAAAGGCCGAGAATGGCTCCGTCGAAGCAGCCGATGGCGAGGATGACGCCGCTCTCAATCAGCAGGCCGCGCCAGAGCTGGAGGCGGGTGAACCCGTCCGCTTTGAGTGTCGCCAGCCGTGAGCGTCGTTGGTAGATGGCGGTCGAGAGCGCCGCCGCCAGCGCCAGCGCCGCCATCAGCAGGAGCAGCGTGGAGATCTCGGTGAGGCTGTGCAGACCTTGGCTCGCCTCCCGGTTGAGATAGTCGATGCGTTCGCCGGACGTCTGCACTTGCAGTCCGCTTTGGGCGCCGATTGCGTGCCGCACAGCGCGCTTTCCTTCCGCGAGACTCACGCCTGGCTTGAGATTGATTCCCAGTGCTGCCGGGTCGGCTGTGCCCCACCAGCGCCGGAAGTCCGAGGTGTTCATGGTCACGGCGCCGGGCGGCCATCCAATATTCGTGGTGATTGCTGCCACGCCAAACCGCGCGTTGCCCATCGGTGTTGGCAGGGTGAACGTCCCACCGACGTGGAGGTGGTGTTCTTCGGCCAGCGCATCGGAGACGGCTGCCCAGCCGCCGCGGCGCAACAGGGCCGAAGCGTGCCCGAAGTTGCCTCGCACCAGCTGACTTGCGAACAGGATTTCCCGGCTGTTGGGTGGCCGTGCTCGTATCCACAGCCGCCGCGAGCCGTAATTGAGATACGCGTTTTGGTAGACGCTGACTGAGGAGACCCCCGGTGCTTTGGCGATAGCGGCCGATACGCCGTGCGGCTGAAAGGTGTCGGTGACGAAGATGTTCTTTTCGTTGCCAAACACCCATATCGGTGTACTTTCGTAGGTCGAAGATGTGATTTGGTCGAGGCCGTGTATCAGATCGTTTCGTGCTCCACCGACAGCGACCGACCCGTAGATGGCAAGCGCCGCGATGCCTGCCAGTACCGCCGAGCGCGTGGCGGTTCCCTCAAGTTCGATGAGTGCGATGGCGAGCATCCCGCCCTGGTACCGGCGGCCGATGTAGCGCATGAGACGGGTCGCCGCGCGGAACGCCAGTGGGATGAAACAGAGCGTGGCACTTGCCAACAACACCCCTCCACCTGCGGTCAGCGACGAGTCGATCAGCACCACAGCTGTCACCGCGACGACTAGGGCGGCACCCACGACTGCGGCGCGGCGCGCAACTCGCGCGCTGATAGCCTGGCCGGGCTCGCCCGGCTTGTGCAACACGGCGTCGATCGGCTCGTCTGAGCGCAGGTCGAAGATCGGCGCCATTGACGCCAGCAGCGCGGCGAGCACACCGCAGCCGAGCGCAAGCAAGATTGCGCTTGCGCGCACCGTCTGATGGCCGCTGGCCGGAAACGCAATGGCGATGTAATCGGGCACTTCGTGAAACAGCGTGCGTGCCAACACGTCGCCCACCGCGATCCCGACGACGGACGCGGCGAGGCCGAGCATCCCGGCCTGAAAGGCGAGGATGACGAGCACTTGCTTTGAGTCAAAGCCCTGGGCGCGCATATCGGCGATCACGCGGCGGCGCTCGGGCATGGTCAGCAGCATGGTGTTGAGCGCCAGCAGAATCCCCACCATCACCGAGATGGCGACAAACAGCTGTGTGGATTGCGTCGTCGGCGCCGCGGCGCCGCGGATCAATCGCAGTTCGTTGCTCGCCGGCACCACGTCGAGCCTGTTGCCAGCCAGCGCGCGCAGGTCCCGCGTCACCTGGCGCGTCTTGCCCGGTTGGGTGCGGACGAGGACGTTGTCACTCGGCCGGGCTGGCCGGTGAGCTGCTGTGCGTAGGGCAGCAGCGCCACGGTGATGCCGCTCGACGCGACTGCGCCGATTGCGCCTTCGCCAAGCACCGCGCGGACAGCCACGGTGTGCGCGTACCCGTTCGTCAGCAACCGTGTCGTGGATTCCGTCCGCACGCCGATCGACTGAGCCACCCCGGAGGGGAGGCCGATGCCGCCCTGCAGCAGCAGGGCGCCTGAGCCGAGGTTCTGTGTCGCGGAGCCTTCCATGCCGACCAGGCCGGCTGTCACGCCCACCAGCTGCACGGCGCGTTCTCCGCTCGGCCCTCGGATGATGGCGTTGGTCCTGAGCAGGTACGCGGAGTCCTTGACGCCGGGCAGTTGGGAGGCGCGCTTGGCCAATATCTGACTGAAGCCCTGTGAGGAGCGCGCGGCCAGTTCCAGTGACGCCGTGCCATTGACGTCGTGCAGGATTTCGCGTGCCGAGCCGACGATGCTGCTGTTGGCGACCAGCACACCGAAGACCAGCGCCACCCCGACGGCGATCCCGGCGCCGGCCAGCATCTCGCCGACCGCGTGCCGCTTGAGCCGTTCCCAATACATGCCGAACAGGACGCTTACCCGCAGACGGAAGATGAGCGGGTCAAGCTCAAACCGGGGCATCAGGAGACCGTCGGCAGTAGCTCAGCCGCGAGCCCGTCGCTGAGCTGTCCGTCGCGCAGCGTCAGGACGCGATCGACAAGCGTGGTCGCCTGGGGATCATGCGTGACCAAAAGGACGGGGATCTCTTGTTCGCGTCCGATCTCCTTGAGCATCATCAGCACTTCGGCGCTGCGCCTGGTGTCGAGGTTGCCCGTCGGCTCATCGGCGAGCACCAGCCGTGGGTTCGTCGCCAGCGCACGTGCGATCGCCACGCGTTGGCGCTCACCCATCGACATTTCCGAGGGCTTGTGCTCCAGCCGGTGGCCGAGCCCGACGCGTTGCAGCCACGGCCGGGCCGAGTCGGCCGCCTCGCCCATTTTCATCCCGAGCGCCAGGAGCTTAAGGCCGGCGTTGTCGAGCGCCGAGGCACCCATCAGCAGGTTGAAGGACTGAAAGACGATCCCGAGCTGCTCGCGGCGGTAGCGTGCGCCCAGCGAGCGCCATGAACCATCCGTATCCAAAGCTACGGTGATCTCGTGGCATCGAAGGCCGTAATCCTTCGGTGCTGCAGGCCGGGCGGGTGCTACAACACTCGCCCGGCCACTTTGTTGTCTTGGCTAGCGCGCGATCAGAGCAGAACCCGCGCCTGATCTCAAGTCGATCCGAAAGTTCGCCACTCCGGTGCCAGTGGCGGCAGGCTCAGATCGTTCCGCCGGATGTGGTCCGTGGCTGCTCGCTTCTCCGTCGGAGGCGCCACGCTGGGAGTTGGCGAGGCGCCGCCTACTCGTCAGTCGCTCGGAGTGATATGCCCTCAAGGCACCAGCGGGTACGCGGAGCATTGGTCCGGCCTGTGCCATGCTGGGTCAGCTGACTTGATGCACGTGTCTCTCTCGCTGTGTACGGAGCCCGATTCCGGTCTATCACCGCGCTGGCGCGATCACCTTCTCCTTCGCGGCGGGAGCGCCTGGTGTTTTGATGACTTCTACGACGCCCAGACCCAATAGCACTGCGAAGCACAACACGAGGGCCGAAGCAAGTACTCGCTTCCGACTTTGGCCGGGGGGAAGGTAAGCGCCTCGAGGACTAAGCCATTCTTTGAAGACAGATATAATCGTGCTTGCGCCAGAGACTAGAGCCAGAACCGCAAGGCCCCCACCGATTGCGAGACGCTCTGTTCGACTACCGGAATAGCCGATAAAGATAAATATTCCGATTAGGTCTGCGAAGAGTGAAATGACCGCGAGTGTCACCCCGTCAAAAGGTGTCCTACCGCCGTCCATGCGTGACATCCTTCCGTCCGCGAGCTATCGAGTATTCAGCCGTCCGCATCGCATGACTGCCAAGTGGAAACGCGGATAGCCTTAGCCGCACGCTCTCCCTCCGCATCACACTCCACTTCTCGCGTTGAGCTACATCCAAAAAGATGTCGCCGACCATCAAGGCTATCTCGGTTGCTATCTCTAGATTGAGGGAGTCGCGCTGATTGCTGGCCGCTCGGGCCATTTGCAGAAGGTAGAGGGATGCCGGCGCTCCGATCGCGAATAGTGATGCGATGGCGAGCACTGAAGCAGAACTCGCCGACTCGATGATCGCGATTACTACACCGGCAAGCGATACAAGACTCAAGATCAACAGGGACATGGCAGCAAACTGCACATTCTGTGCATGTCGCGCATCCTCACGCGCCTGAGTTAGCAGTCGCTCGGCTGCAGCTAGCGCACTCTCTATGTCGTCCCCGGTCGATGGTACCTGGAGCGCATTTAGCTCATCCCGCTCCGGCGGTCTCCACGATGCAGGGCGCCGGTGTGGCTCAGACACCACAGAGATCCTCCAATGATCTAATCAGCAGCCTTAGCGATGCCTCGACGTGATGACTCCCTAGTTGCGTCGGTATTGCCATTTCGCCGACGTTTGATGTGAATCTGTATTGCTCGGGATTAAGGGTAACCGGGAGTACCCGGTACTGAAATCCAGCACCGGATCTGTGAGTGGCAAATGCTGCTGTGCGACGTCATCAAATGGACTTTTGCATGTCGGCCGATAGTAATCCTCGGCTTGAACGCGCCCGTCCCTGTACAGATCGATCTTGTTGACCAAAACCAGCAGCCATCGTGGGCAGATACCGGCCTCGGCGATCACCCGCTTTTCCTCAATCTTTTCGCACGTCGCACGAAATGAGTCGAGCTCCTGTTTGATGTTGTGAGTACTGAGGGATTCGATATCGAATGGCTGTAGCTGGTTGGCGACACTGTCTGCCCTGTTGGACCAGACCCGATTGAAACCAAACGTGGCCACGAAGATGACCCCCCTCAAGGACGGCGCCTGGGCCAAAGAACCAGTTCATGTCTCGGTAGCGGTTGCCGGAGGGCTGGCCAGGGATCGTTGTCAGAGCAAGGCTCCGCTTTCGTATATGTATACCCTCACCCGCAACCTTCGGGAAGAAGTACCCTTCGTCGGGACGTCGGCTCATACGGTCCGGCGCGAAGCGTCCCGTGAGCTGCCGTCACATCTCAGTCTTGCCGCTGCCAGCGGCGCCCGTGATCAAGATGGGCGTGCGGGAGATCCATGGGAACCAATGATGCCGCTTGATCGCGATCGGCGCTCCTGGGGCCTCGAGTGCTTCGACTCCCTCACGCCACGTAGTCATGCCGAGGCGATCCTATCTGCTTGGTGCTGAATGTGGTTCTCATGCTATGGGCACGCATTGTGGTGCGTGGTTTGCGCCCCAAGCGTTTAGGTAGTCCGTCTCAGTGGGAGGGGTGGAACCCGTCGAGTTCGCTGCGCTGCTGCGCGCTGAGCGGGCCACCGTTGCTCTGCTCAAGCCCCGCGATCTCATCCTCGATCGCCTTGAGGCCGAGGTCGTACGCGAGAGCGCGTGCGCGGTCACGTCGCGTGGTCTGTGGGTCGGCGATGTCGGCACGTGCTGCGGACAGCTCCTCACGGCGTGCATACGCTCGCGACAGATCGTGCGCAATCGACGGTGCGCTCGCGGGCGTCTCCGCCGTCGGTTGTGGGGGGGCGAGTCGTCCGACCTGCTGGAGGTACGCGCGGTCCTTGGCTCGGTCGGCGGTGCGCTTGGAATGCTCGACATCGGCGAGGCTGGCAACCGCCACCGTGATCGTCGTCGCGGCAACGAGGCGCTGCTCGGCGTCAGCGATCAGCTGGGTGTAGCCCTCCGGGAAGCCACTGGGCGCGAGCGTCAAATCGAGCTTGCCATGAGCGGTGCGCAGGTTCCACACGGTGGCCTGTGCGAGCACGCTCGCTGTGAAGTAGTCCGGCGGGAGCGACACAGCCTTCTCGGGATGCGCCGGATCGACCTCCAGACTGCATTCCAGGCGGTTGAGCACGTCGGCAAGCCGCGCGAGGTTCTGCTGCGCCCGATCGGGCGTGACGTCGATGTCCTCGGTCTCGTAGCGCTGTCCGTGACTCTGGAGCGCCGCGCCGCCGATGACCACGAACCGCACGTCCCCCTCGCGCAGTGCGCGGAGCAGCGTCTCGCGCCCGCGATCTATTGGGTCTGCTTGGCCAGCCATTCATCAGCGCGAGCGCGACGCTCGGGCAGGCTCGGGGGCTCGTCCGCCGTGGGGCTCGGGCCGCGTGCGGTGAGTTGTAGCGTCGCATCGAGGGCGAGTGCGAATCGCTGGCTGTACGGCGCAGGGTCGGTGAGCGCGATGCGCAGCAGATCAACGAGCCCCGCCACCTCGACTGCGCTCCCGCCGACCGTGACCTCGATCACGGCGCGTGCGAGGTCGGCAAAGCCATGGGTGCCGGGGGGCGCGGCGAGCAGACGGACGCGATCGGGCGCCGCCGACGCGGCGAGCACCGTCTCCGTAGCCAGTGCTCGATCCTCGGGATGCACCACGAGATCGAGCGTTCCCTTGTCGCTGAGGATCAACGGCCAGCCGTGCAGCGCCCCGGCGACCTCCCCCACCGCCACCGCCCGCAGACCAACCGCCGCGACAAGCTCAAGCGCCGCGACTCGATCGAAGCGGTCGCGGCTCAGGTGCCTGACCCGCTCCACCGGCTCGCGCGCAAGCTGCTCGTGGATCAGAGCCGTCCACGAGCCCTCATCCGCCGCTGCGAGCCCAAGCGTCAGATCGAGCTCGCACGCCGCCACGACCTCCTGCACCGTCTCGAACTTGGGCTCGGTCGCGCCGCTCTCCCACCGCGCGACGGTTACCTGCGAGGTGCCCAGGCGCCCCCCAAGCTCTTGCTGGGTGAGGCCCGCACGGCGGCGGGCGATGACGATGATGTCGCGCGCACGCACTCTACAAGCATAACAGAACTGTTATAGAGGCCAGAGTCCGCCAGGCACGAATCGACGCTGAGAGACGCATTCTACGGCGCCGTTTGGTACCCAAATGTGGTACCCACGGCCGAAACGACCTCATTTTCGGACCGCTCACGCCATGCAAAAACCAGCAGATTTGCAGGCAATTTGTGAAAGTGGGCCGTGCAGGAATCGAACCTGCAACCTTGGGCTTAAGAGGCCCCTGCTCTGCCGGTTGAGCTAACGGCCCGCGGGAACGCCGACGTCGGGGCCGGGTACTCCGAGGAAGGGCGCATTCTAGCCGAGCACCCGATCCGGACGGGCTCCGGGTTCACGCTGGGACTGCTCGAAATGTGCCGCGATCGACGCGCCGACGGCCCTTCCCCACCCTCAAAACACCACCGTCCGCCCCCTGTCCACGATCACGCGATCGTCGAGGTGCAGGGCGAGCGCCCGGGCCAGCACCACCCGCTCGATGTCGCGGCCGACGCGTTCGAGGTCGGCGACGCTCTGACGGTGGTCGACGCGCTCGACGCCCTGCTCGATGATCGGACCGGCGTCGAGCTCCTCGACGACGTAGTGGGCGGTGGCGCCGATCAGCTTGACGCCGTGCTCGTGTGCGCGACGGTAGGGCTCGGCGCCGGCGAACGCGGGCAGGAAGGAGTGATGAATGTTGATGACCGGCACGCCCAACCGCTCCAGGAAGGGGCCGCTGAGGATCTGCATGTAGCGGGCCAGCACCACCACGTCGACACGGCCTGCCAGCAGCTCCAGCAGCCGCTCCTCGGCCGCCGACTTGGACTCGCGCGAGACCGGCACATGATGGAAGGGCACGCCCGCCGCACGCGCCTCGGGCTCCAACTCGGGATGGTTGGAGGCCACCGCGGCCACGTCGGCGTCGAGCTCGCCACGGCGCCAGCGCCACAGCAGGTCCACCAAACAGTGGTCGCGGCGAGAGACGAGGATCGCCAGGCGCCGCCGCTGGCCCCAGAAGCGCAGCTCCCACTCCATCTGGAAGCGCTCCGCCACCGCCGCGCCGAAGCGCTCGCGCAAACGCTCGCGCGCGGCCGGCGACTCCAGCAGGCCGCCGAGGAAGAACTCGGTGCGCAGGAAGAAGCGCCCACCGGTGGGGTCGCTGGAGTATTGGTGGGAGGAGACGATGTTGGCGCCCACCTCGTAAAGGAACCCGGAAACGGCCGCGACGATACCCGGTTGGTCGGGGCAGGCCACCAGCAGGCGCGCGACGTAACGGGGCAGCTCGCGGGGCGCTTCGGCGGGCTCGCCCCCGGGCGTGAGGGCCGCCTCGTCCCCGAGCGCGGGGGCCTCGACGTTGGGATCGACCCCGGCCACGGCCCACCGGCCTATTTCTTGCTGGTGGAGGCGCCCGACCCGGTGGTGCTGGTGGAGGTGCCGCTCGGGTGCGACGCCTTCGGCAGGGCGGGCGTGCTGGCGCCCGACTTGCCGCCCTTCGTCGGCGTCACGCTGACGAAGCCGCCTTTGCCGTTGGACTTGACGGTGTAGGTTTTGCCACCCTGCGTGGCAACCAGTTCGCCGTGCGGACCTTTGCTGATCGTCGACGGCGTGTGGCTGAGCGGGTTCTTGCGCAGTTCCGCTAGGTACTTCTTCACCCGCCCGCGTTCGGCGGCCGGCGAGAGGCTGACGGCCTTGTGCGAGGCGGCGTCGCCGAGCTTGAGGTTGCCGGTCTTGTAGGCCGCTTCGGCGAGCAGCGACTGCAAGCGCACGGAGGGCGGGCCGGTGGCGATCGCGATCTGCAGCGCGTGCATCTCGCCGGCCGGCTGGGCGAGCCCCGTTTCGCCATAGACGTTCACCATTTTCAGGGCCACTTCGTTGCTCGGATGCCGCTCAAGCTTGAGATAGGTGTTCCACGAGCCCACGATCTTCGCCAGCAGCACCTTGCCCTTGGCGGTGTACCCTTCGGTTTCGCTGGCCGCGCCCGCGCTGGTGTGGTAGTACTGCGCTTCGCTGGCCTGGTGGAGCTGCGCTTCGATCAACGCTGCCCACGCGGCCGGCTCAGATGGATGCTGGCGTGTGCGCTTCTGCGCAGCTTCGACCTTGGCGGCGAAGCTGGCGCTGCTGGAGCCGTTGTTTTCGGTGAACGCGTTGAAGATCCCGCCGCCGCCGCCGCCGACTCCCACGCCGAAGCCGACGAAGCCCACCAAAAACAGCAGGGCGAGACCCAGATACACAATCTGCACGGTGCGGCGACGGCCGCGGGCTCGAAGGTCGAACAGCATCAGTCGGTGAGTGTGGAGTCGGTGTGGTCGATTATGGCGCTGACTGAGGGATCGGTGGCAGTGCTCTCTACGGTCGCGCCCGACGCAGGCCCCGAGCCACCGGAAGACGGGGAAGCTTCGGGCCCGCCCTCTCCGGCGCCGCCTCCGGGCGAGGATGGTGGATCCTGCCGCGGGCTCCCTGCCGCCGCCCGCGAGCTTCTTGCCGCGTCGCGTCGCGCAACGAACGTCGCCAACAGGATACTCGCCTCGTAGAGAACGTAAAGGGGCACGGTCTCGAGGATCAGCGTGACGGCGTCTCCGGGAAGGAAAGCGGCGACCGCGGCGCACGCCACGATCGCGTAGCGGCGACCTTTGCGCAGCTGCGCGGGCGTCACGATCCCGGCGCGCGCGGCGCCGAGGATCGCCACCGGCACCTGGAACACCAGCCCCATCGCCAGCAACACAGTGGCGGCGAATTGGTAGTAGGGGTTGGCCTGCACAAGGATGTTGAACTCGCTGCTGTTGAAGTTGACGAGGAAGTGCAGCGCGGCGGGAAGCACCACGAAGTAGCCGAATGCCACCCCCACCACGAACAGCGCCGGCACAGCCGCCAGCAGCGGCGCCACGGCGCGTCTCTCACTCGGGCGCAGCGCCGGGATCACGAACCCGTACAGCTCGTACAAGATCACCGGCAGCGACACGATCAGAGCGAAGAAGAACACCACCGTGACCGTGGTCGTGAACGACTCGCCGACCCCCAGCACGGTCAGTTTTTCGCTCTGGGGCACCGCCGGGATCTTTGCGGTGGCGGCGCGTAGGCCGGCCAGTTGCGCGCGCAACTGCGACCGCACCGAGGCCGGCAGATGGGCGTCCGGGGCGTCGAGGATCCGGACGATGTCCTGCACCTCGGCCGACACCTTCAGCACGGCCTGCTGCGTAACCCCCGCCTGACCGGCCGTCCCCTCGCCCCGCTGCACCTGCCCCTGGCGCACTTTTTCCAGCGGCCGGTTGATCACGTGCAGCAGCGTGTTGTTCTGCCAAAAGCACACGGCAAACGCGACGGCCAGCACCGCCCCGCTGATGATCAGGCGCGTGCGCAGCTCCTCGAGGTGGTCGACGAGGCTGAGGCGCTCTTCGTGGCCGATCGGGCGGATCGCGGTGGCCATATCTGCACTCAACATATATCGGCCGGCGCCGAATGCGGGGTTTGTCCGCACTCCAGCGTGGGCAAACCTCGGTATTCGTGCGCACGCCCTAAAGCGCCCGCGGGGGGCAGTCGATGACTCTCACTGGAAAACCACTCCATTCTCCAGGTCACGCGAGATGCCTTCATCCGATAAGAGCCACCAGACACGCCACCACGTGCAGCTGCCAAGCGGCAAGCAGATCGAGGTCGTCTACCTCGACAACCCGGCGCCGCCCAGCCTCGGCGGGCAGGGCCACGCGGGGGGCACGCGCCACGCCGATCCGGCCAGCGAGCCGCTGCACGTGTGCTTCTACTGCGGTGGGGAGCTGGTGCATCCCCTCGACTGGTCGGAAGCGGGCGCACACCAGTGGCGGATATTGCTGCGCTGCCCGGAGTGCGAGGCCACGCGCGAGGGGGTGTTCGAGCAGACCGCGGTGGAAGCGCTCGACGACGAGCTCGATCGCGCCGCCGGGTCGCTGCTGAGCGATCTGCAGCGCGTCACGCATGCCAACATGGCGGAGGAGATCGACATCTTCATCCGCGCGCTGGACGCAGACCTGATCCAGCCCTGCGATTTCTAGCGGTAGCGCTCCACGACGGCGTCGGCTACGAGGTCGAGTAGCGCGGCGCGCCCGTCGGGGAGGATTGCCGGCAGCATCGCCTTGGCCTCGGCGACCAGCGCCAGCGCCTGCTCGCGCGCCTGCGCCAGGGCGCCGGTGGCGGCAATCCGGTCGCACAGGTCGGCGGCCTGCTCGGGGCCGCGGAGCGCGGCGAGATCGACGCTCTCAAGCGTTGGATCGCACTGGAGAGCGAGGATCAGCGGCAGCGTGACAGTGCCGTCCAGCAGGTCGGTGCCGCGCGGCTTGCCGGTGCGCTCCACCGGGCCGGAAACGTCGAGCACGTCGTCCAGCAACTGGAACGCGAGGCCGATGCGCCGCGCGAACAGCCCCAGCGTATCGGCCAGCCCGCAGTCGCCGTTGCCGCCGCTCGCCACCAGCGCCCCGAGGCGGCAGGCCGCCTCGAACAGCGCCGCTGTCTTCAGCTCGCAGCGGCGCAGGTAGCGCTCGACGGCGACATGCGTGGCGTAGAGGTCCTCGCGCTGCAACAGCTCGCCTTCGGCCAGCGCCGAGCTGGCGTCGGAGAGGGCGCGCAACTGGACAAGCTCGCCGTTGCGCGCCAGCTCGGCGAAGGCACGCGAGAAAAGCAAATCGCCTGTCGCGATCGCCGCTTGGCGGCCTGCACGCGCGACCACGGAAGGGTGACCGCGCCGCAGCGTGGCGCCGTCGATCACGTCGTCGTGGACGAGCGTGGCGGAGTGCACCAGCTCGACCGCCACCGCCGCCCGCACCAGCTCGAGCTCGTGCTCGCCGTCGCGCGCCCCCGTGGCGGTGGCCGCCAGCACAACCAGCAGCGGGCGCAGGCGCTTGCCACCGGCGAGCACGGTGGCCGTGGCGTGCACCGCCAGCGGCGCGCCCGCTTCGGCGGCCACCCGCTCGAGGTGCTCCTCGATGTGCACCATCCGTTCGCGCAGCGACGCTCCGCCGCGGCGCATGATCTCCGCGACGGCCGCTTCGTCCTCGGCCGCTTGCGCGTGTGCGGTGCGGCTGATTGTGCTCATCGGCCCATCATGCGCCATCCATCGGCACGGTGCCGGCGTGGATGGCGATGATCCCCCCAGCGGTGAGCAGGTAGCCGATCTCACCGATGCCCGCCCGCTCCATCTCGCCGGCAAGTATCGCAGGCGCCGGGAAGCGTTTCACCGAGTTGGGCAGGTAGGCGTAGGCGTCGGCGTCACCCGCCACGCGGCCCAGCAGCGGCACCACGCGGTCAAACCACAGCGCGAAGAAGCTCGACAGCGGCGGACGCGTGGGCGTGGTCATCTCCAGCACCACCACCCTCCCGCCGGGCCGCACCACGCGCGCCAGCTCGCGCAGGCCGCGGCCGAGATCGGCGAAGTTGCGCGCGCCAAACCCCACGGTGGCGGCGTCGAAGGAGTCCTCGGGATAGGGCAGGGCAAGCGCGTCGCCCCACTCGAAGCGCGCGGCGGCGACGATCGTCTGCCCCGCGGCGTTCCGGGCACGTTCCCACTTGGCCCGCGCGCGCGTGAGCATCTCCTCGGAGAAGTCGCTGCCCACCACCTCTCCGCCCGGCGCCACGCGCCGGGCGAGCTCGAGCGCCAGATCGCCGGTGCCGGTGGCGACGTCAAGCACGCGACTGCCGGGGCCGACACGGGCGAGATCTACCGCGCGCGTGCGCCAGCGGTGGTGCAGGCCGGCGGTCATCACGCCGTTGAGCAGGTCGTACACGCTGGCGACGCGGTCGAACATCGCCCGTACCTGCGCCGCTTCCAATGTTCCGGCGCCTGTGTCCCCTGCCACGGGCTCTACGCTACTTCAACTGCGAGAGGAACTCGACAGCCGCTTCGAACTGTTTGGGCGGCAGGTGCTTGAACGACGGCATCGGCTGTGTCGGGTTGACGAGCGTGCGGGCGATCCCCTGGCGCGGGATGCGCGAGCCAATGTGGGTGAGTTCGGGGCCAGGACCGTTGTTGCCGTTGTCGCCCAGCTTGTGGCAGGCCAGGCAGCCGCTGGCAGCGATCACGTTGCGGCCTTCTTCGAACTGCGCGAACTCCTTGCCGCCGGCACTCTTGACAGCCGTCGGCGTGGCGATTTCCACCGAGAAGGGCGAGCCGGTGGAGGCGCCCTCCCAGGTGAGGAAGAACATCGCGCCGATCACGAACAGCGCGGTGATCGTGGCGATCGGGCGACGCTCGGGCCGGCGCTCGGGGCCGCGGTCGTAGAACGGCAGCAGGAACAGCAGGATCATCGCGATGGTAGGGACGCCGATCGTCGCCATCCCGACCATGCTGGGCGGCTTGATCACGCGCAGCAGCTCGAACAGGAAGAAGAAGTACCACTCCGGCCGCGGCACGTAGGTGGCGGTGGTGGGGTTGACCTTCGACCCGAGCTCCGCGCCCAGCACCAGCGACATCGTGATGATGCACGCCATCACGATGCACGCCATGATCGAGTCCTTGGCGACCGCGTAGGGGAAGAACGGTTTCCCTTTGGCCTTCAAAAGCGAGTACTCGCGGAGGTACTCCTCCTTCTGACGCTGGTTCATGCCTGCGTCTCCCGCAGCTCAGGGGCTTTCTCGACTTTTTGCCACGGTGGCGCGGTGGTGCCGAGCTTCGCCACCAGGTAGAGGTGCGCGCCGAGCAGCGCCGCGATCAAGCCGGGCACCAGCAGCATGTGGATGGCGTAGAAGCGCGACAGCGTCACCGAGCCGATTTCGGCGCCGCCGCGCAGGAAGTCGCTCAGATAGGGACCGATCAGCGGGCCGGTGCCGTTGATGTTGACGCCCACAGTGGTCGCCCAGAAGGCGCGCTGGTCGAACGGCAGCAGGTAGCCGGTGAACGACATCACCATCGTCAGGATCAGCAGCGCCACGCCGATCACCCAGTTGAGCTCGCGCGGGTACTTGTAGGCGCCGAAGAAGAACGTGCGGCCCATGTGCAGGAACACCAGTACCACCATCACGGTGGAGCCCCACTTGTGCATGCCGCGCACGAACTGCCCGAGGAACACTTCGTTGGTGATGTGGCGCACCGATTCGTACGCGCCGCCGGAGGGGTCGGGGCGGTAGAACATCGCCAGGAACACGCCGGTCACCGCCTGGTTGAGAAACGCGAACATGGTCGCCGAGCCCAGCGTGTAAAACCAGTTGGTGCCCTTGGGCACCTTGCGGAACATCATCCAGCGGGCGGCGCCGCTCAGCGAGGTGCGTTCGTCGACCCAGTCCACCACCGCCGTGCCGGCGCCGGCGGCGTGTTCGACCGGCGAGGTCGCGCCGTTGCTCTCCTCGGGCCGCGGCGGCGGGGCCTTCAGCGGCGCGGGGATCGGTGGGGCGGGGAGTTTGGGCATACAGGGGCGCTAGCGACGGATCGAGGGGCGCGAGGGATATGCGAACTGGCCGAGGCCGTCGATCGGCTCGCCGGGGTCGCGGGGGGAGAAGCGCTGCAGCTCGCTGTTGACCGAGAAGCGCGACCCGATCTGCACCATCGCCGTGCCATCGACGTCCACCACGCGGGTGTAAAACCGGTCAAGCGGCCGCGGCGGCGGTCCGCCGACGCGGCGACCCAGGAGATCGTAGACGCCGCCGTGACAGGGGCAGATGAAGCGCTCCGCCGCCGGCACCCAGCGCACCGGGCAGCCCAGGTGGGCGCAGCGCGAGGTGATCGCTATGTAGGGGGTGTTCTTGTCGTAGGGGTCGGTGTCGATCGCCGGGTTTTTCTGGCGCACATACACGAGGCCCTTGCCGGCCTCTCCGATTCCCGGCGTGAGCGTGATCACCGTGGGGATGTAGTTGTTGTCGGGGAACATGTCGGTGGGGCCGACCGTTTCCCAGGTGTGAGGCTTGGTCTTGAAGATCGGCCCGATCGCGAAGCCGAGCGCGGGCAGCGTGAACGACATCGCCGCCACGACGCCAGCCGCGTGTGCGGAGCCGGTCATGAACCGCCGCCGGGTGACCGTCTCGCCCTCGAACGCGCCCGGCATGTGCCGGTCGAGCGTGTATTTGGATGCCTGCTTGTCGTGCTTGCTGGCCAAGGACCCCAAACAATACTCCCTGGGAAGTGTCGCTTGTCGCCCAGCTCTGGTGTCAATCCGCACAATTACGTGGGATTGGGCCCTCCGTCGGCTGCGGCGCGCATCGCGTCGAGCGCGTCTGGATCTTGGTCGTACACCAACGCCTTGGCCTGGCGGTGGATCTCGCTGGCGCCCCAGCCCACGGCCCTGGCGCCTGCGTCCCAGACGGCTCGTGCCAGTTCGTCGTGGCCGTCGCCCTGGGCGAGCGCCGTGAGCGTGATCACATCCGCCAACTCGGTTACAGCCGTCAGGTCGCCGAGCGCCACCAGGCGGGCAAGGCCGAGCGCGTACAACTGGTCTCCGGCCAGCAGGCCGAGATCGGGCTCTGGCGGACACACCACGCGGGGAACGCCGTAGTGCAGCAGGTAGCCCTCGTAGATCGCCTCCAGCAGCAGCTCGTACTCCTCGGCGCGAGCATGCGCGCGCGGGCCGGCGGCGGCAAGCTGCGCCGGGCCGGGTCCGTTGGCGGCGGGCGCCTCGTCCGCCAGCAAGCTTGCCATCAGCCCGCCCCGCTCGCACAGCAGTGCCCGCAGGCGGGCAAAGACCGGCTGGCTCATCGCCGCACCCCGTCGGCGCGCTCGCCACGCGGTTGGTTGGCGGGCAAAAAGAACATCATCCAAGCTCCCCGAATGCCGCCACGGCGGCAGCCACAGTGAGGTCGATCTGCTCGGGCGTGTGGGCGAGCGAGGGGAACCATGCCTCGAACTGCGAGGGCGGGGGGTAGACGCCCCGGGCGAGCAGCCCGCGACACCAGGCGGCGTGGGCATCCAAGTCGCATTCCTGCGCCCCGCCCAGATCATGCACGGGATCTTCGCTGAAGAACACGGTGAGCAAGCCGGGAAGGCTCACCACCTGCACCGGGTGGCCGGCGGCGCGCTCGGCGGCGGCCTCGCGCAGGCCGGCGGCGAGCCTCTCTGTGAGAGCCGCCAGGCGCGCGTACGCAGCTTCGTCGAGCAGCGCGAGCGTCGCCAGGCCGGCGGCGACTGCCAGCGGATTGCCCGACAGCGTGCCCGCCTGGTAGACCTCGCCGGCCGGCGCCAGCAGTTCGAGCAGCTCGGCGCGACCCCCCACCGCCGCGGCAGGCAGCCCTCCGCCGAGCACCTTGCCCATGATCGTCAGATCGCCGTGCACGCCGGTGAGCTCCTGGGCGCCGCCACGCGCCACGCGAAAGCCGGAGATCACCTCGTCCAGCACCAGCAGCGCCCCGCAGGCGTCGGCCTGCTCGCGCAGCAGCTCCAGAAAGCCGGGCTGCGCCGGCACGAGGCCCATGTTGGCGGGCATCGGCTCGGCGATGATCGCCGCCGGCTCGTGCAGGCGCAGCGCCTGCGCCAGCGCGTCGGGGTCGTTCCACGGCACGACCACGGTCGCCGCGGCGACGCCCGCGGGAACGCCGGGGCTCGAGGGAAGCGCCTGCGTGGCGAGGCCCGAGCCGGCCTGCGCCAGCAGCCCGTCGACGTGCCCGTGATAGGCGCCGGCGAACTTCACCACCCGCTCGCGACCGGTGGCGGCGCGCGCGAGGCGCAGCGCGGTCATCGTGGCCTCGGTGCCTGAGGAGGTCATGCGCAGCATCTCCACACCCGGCATCCGCCGCACCACCTCCTCCGCCAGTTCGACCTCGCCGGCGGTGGGGGCGCCGAAGCTGGTGCCCCGCTCGGCCGCCGCGCGCACCGCCTGGAGCACCCGCGGGTGGGCGTGGCCGTGGATCAACGGCCCCCACGAGCAGACGTAGTCGACATAGCGGTTGCCGTCCACGTCCACCAGCTCCGCACCCGACCCGCGGGCGACGAATAGCGGGGCGCGACCGAGCGCGCGCATCGCGCGCACGGGCGAGTTGACGCCGCCGGGAAGCACTCGCTGCGCGCGCCGGTGAAGCTCCGCGGAACGGGTGTCGGTGAGCGAGAGGGTCATGCCCTCACGCGTGCTGTGCTTCCCAGCGCTTGTAGTCGTCGGTGAAGTACAGCAGGCGGATCTTCTTGAACTCCGTGGACGAGTAGAGCGTGGCGCGCTCCCCGATCCCGGTCTGCTCGGCGATCGCGGTGAGGATCGCGTCGCACTCCTCCTTGGAGCGGCCGTGGGCCATCGTGAAGACCGAGTAGGGCCAATCCTCATAGGTGGGGCGCTGGTAGCAGTGGGAGATCCCGCGGAATGACGCCATCCGCGGGCCCAGCTCCATGATCTGCTCCGGCGGCACCTTCCAGACGCCCATTCCGTTTGCGGAGAAGCCGGCACGGCGGTGGAAGAGGATCGCCGCCACACGGCGCAAGAGCCCGCGCTCGCGCATCCCCGCCATGTGCTCCAGCAGCGTCTCGACGTCCATCCCGAGGCGCTGCGCGGCCGGCGCATAGGGCTCGCCGATCACGGGCATGTCGCCCTGGGTGGCGCGGATCACCGCGATGTCGCGCTCGTCGTAGGCGACCGACTCGAGCACCGCCTCCTGCTGCGGGATCCCCTCGCTGGCGAGCGCTTTGGTGTCGCCCTCCATCTCCAGGTCCATCCTGATCTTGAACAGCTTCAGCGTGGGCAGCTGGCGGATCGACTCCGCCCCGGTGAGCCGCTGCAGCACCTCCAGCGTGCCCTCCAGGCCGAGTGGCGAGTCGGGCTCGGTGGCGAGCGTGAACCACATGTTGAATTCGTGGTTGCGCAGGTAGTTGTGCGACACGCCGGGGTGGGAGTTGACGATCTTGGCCGCCCGCCAGGGGTGCTCGGGATCGACCCTGGCGGCCACCAGCATCGAGGAGTAGCCGAGCGCGCGCGTGTCGTAGATGGGAGTGACCTGGCGGATGATGCGCTCCTGCAACAGGCGCCGCACGCGCTGGAGCACCTGCTCTTCGGCGATCCCCGCCTCCCGCGCCACGGCCGCATAGGGGCGGGGCTCGAGCGGGAAGCTGCCCTGCATCAGGTTGAGCAGTCGCCGGTCGAGCTCGTCGAGCGACACGGCGGCGCCCCCGGTGCGCCGGCGCAGCTTGGGGATCGGGGCGTTCTCTATGTGGCTAGCCATTGGGCGGCATCCTTGGCGTGGTAGGTGATGATGACGTCGGCGCCCGCGCGGCGCAGCGAGGTGAGGATCTCGAGCACCGTGGCGCGCTCGTCGAGGTACCCAGCCGCGGCGGCGGCCTTCACCATCGCATACTCGCCGCTGACGTTGTAGGCGGCCACGGGCAGGTGCGTGGCACGCCGCACGGCGGCGATCAGATCGCCGTAGGCGAGCGCCGGCTTGACCATCACCATGTCGGCCCCCTCGTCCACGTCGAGCAACGTCTCGCGCAGCGCCTCGCGGCCGTTGGCGGGGTCGAGCTGGTAGGCGCGGCGGTCGCCGAACGCCGGCGCCGAGCCGGCGGCGTCGCGGAAGGGGCCGTAGAAGGCGGAGGCGAACTTGGAGGAGTAGGCGAGGATCGGCGTGTGGGCGAAGCCCTCGGCGTCGAGCTCCGCGCGGATCGCGCCGACGCGCCCGTCCATCATGTCCGACGGCGCCACGATGTCGGCGCCGGCGCGCGCGTGGCTGACAGCCGTGCGCGCCAGCAGCTCAAGCGTCGCGTCGTTGTCGACGACGGGCGGGCGCTCGGCAGGCGGGTCGGCGGGGCCGTCGAGCACGCCGCAGTGGCCGTGGCTGGTGTACTCGCACAGACACACGTCGGTGATCGTCAGCAACTCGGGCAGCTCGCGCTTGAGCGCGCGCAGGCACAACTGGACGACACCCTCGTCGTCCCACGCGGAGGAGCCCTGCGCGTCCTTTTCGGCGGGGATCCCGAACAGCAGCACCGCGCCGATGCCCAGCGCGAGCGCCGTGCGCGCTTCCTCGACGGCCGCGGCGATCGACAGCCGCTGCACCCCGGGCATCCCGGCGATCGGCTCGTGGGGACCGCCGGACTCGGCGACGAACAGCGGCAGCACCAGCTGCCCGGCGCGCAGCTCCGTCTCGCGCACCAAGCCGCGCAGCGCGGGCGAGGCGCGCAGCCGACGCAGGCGCGTTTGCGGAAACGGCATCGTGTCGAGGATACTCCCGCTCAATCCACGCGCCGCAACCCCAGCCGCGCGAGCGCGGCGAACAGTACGGTGAGCCCCAGCAGGTGGGCAAGCGAGATCAAGAGGCCGGGCGTGGTGCGGTTGACGGCCGCGTCGAGTGCCTCCAGGGCTGCCTTGTAGGGGAATACGAACGAGACCACGCGGATCGCGTCATACAGTCCCCCCGCGACCGAGCCGGCGGGCACGAGCGCGAGAAAGGCGAGCGGCAGCGACAGCAGAAAGGCCAGCAGCGAAGCGGCGCGCACCTCGCGGGCGAGCGCGCCGATCGCCACACCGAGCGCGGCGAACGCGAGCGCGGCGAACGCGAGCGCCGCCAGCCACTGGCCGGCGCGGCCCCATTCCAGGTGGACGAACGCGCCGATGCCGGCGAGCAGCACGAACGCCACCATCAGCGCGCAGCCGGCGGCCAGCAGCAGCTTCTGCGCGATCAGTAGCTCGCGCGTGACGAGCGCACGGCCGGGGTGTGCGCGGCCCGGGCGCCCGGATCGCTCGCCCGCGCCGTCGGAGCCCCTGACGAGCCGCGCCAGCGTGTGCTCTTCGCGCTCCAGCGCGATCCCGCCGGCGGCGAGCAGCACGCACACGAACATCAGCGAGATCGAGACGGCCACCACCACCGCGTAGGCGTCGAGCGGCGTGCGGCCGCCGTGCAGGTAGGCGTCGCTCACCTGGATGGGCTGGCTGATCGTGCTCAGCACCTCGTGGGCGACGCCGAGGTTTTGGTTGGCGAATTCGGCGAATTCGGCGATCCGCCGCAGCTGAGCGCGGTCGGCCGCGGGTGGGTGGTGGGCGATGACGGTGCGCACGATCGCGGGGATTTCGCCGAGGCCGGGCAGGTTTTGCGGAGTGCCGGCCACGCCGAGGTTGCCGCCGCGGACGAGATCGCCGATCACGCGCGCCGCCACCTGGCGGATCTGGTTGGAGAGCTGGAGGTTGGCCTGCGCGAGCGCCGATTCGATCGTGGAGCGCACGAAGCTCTGCTCGAGCGCGTTGCTGTTATAGATCACTTCGACGTGCGCCTGGCGCGTCACCGAGGAGAGCCGCGCGGCGAGGTTGGCGGGGATCACGATCGCCGCCAGCGCGCGGCCCGAGCGGACTGCCTGCACGGCTGCCGCGCGGGTGGCGACCGGCACCGGCTGCACCTGGGTGAGCAACTGGGAGTAGTAGTGCGCCACATTCAGCCGCGTGCCGCCCAGTTCGACGGTGGCCGAAGGGGGCGAGAGGTTGGCGATCGCCACTTTCGGCTTGGCGGGCGCGCGCGAGATCGCCAGGCCGATCAGCAGCGCCACGGCGATCGGGTAGAGCACCAGCACTCCCACCAGCAGGCGCGAGCGGGCGAGGATCAGCAGGTCCTTCTTCAGCAGCCAGCGCATCAATGGCCCCGCTTGCGAAGGAACTCGACGAACGCGCCTTCGAAGCCCAGCTCCTCCTCGCTGCCCGCCGCGCGCGCCAGTTCGACGGGGGAGCCGATGAACAGCGGCTCGCCGTCGGCCAGCACCAATACGCGCTGCGCATAGCGCTCGGCCTCGGCGACGTTGTGGGTGGAGAACAGCACACAGCGGCCGCGCTGCGACAGCGCGCCGATGAAATGCCACAGCCGCTCGCGCTGGCGCGGGTCCAGGGAGGAGGAGGGCTCGTCGAGGATCAGCACGGCCGGGTCGGAGAGCAGGCCGATGGCGATGTTGACGCGCTGGCGGTTGCCGCCGGAGAGATGCTCCACCCGCTCCCCCGCCCGCTCGCGCAGTCCGGTTTGCTCGAGCATCGTCGCAACCGCGGCGCTCGGGTCGGGGTTGCGCTCCAGGCGGGCGAACAGCTCGAGGTTCTCCGCCACCGACAGGCGCGAGTAGAGCGCCGGATGTTGGGGTACCCACCCAACCCCCCACCCAACCCCACGACCGGCGGCTGCCCCGTCGGCCATCCGCACCTCGCCGGATGTCGCTGGTTGGACGCCGGCGACAATCGACAGCAGCGTGGTCTTGCCGGCGCCGTTGGGACCGATCACCGCGACCATCTCCCCCGCATGTGCGTCGAAGCTGACCCCGCGCAACGCCTCGCGCTCGCCGTAGCGCTTGGCGACGCCCCGCATGCTCAGCAGCGGCTGACTCTCGCTGGTGGAAGCCTCCCCGGCGTTCACGAAACGCCCACCTGTGGGTTCCTCACAAAAGCCCGCCCGGCGAGCGCTCCCAGCGCTCGAGCTGCAGATGGCGGCGGAGGTAGACGAACGTCTCGCGCAATACGGCGAGGATCGGCAGCGCGATCAGGGCGCCCACCACGCCGTACATCTGCAGGCCCAGCAGCAGCGCGAAGATCACCAGCAGCGGGTTGATGCGCAGGGTGTGCCCGAAGACCTGCGGCGCCACCACGTGGCCCTCGAGCTGCTGCAGGCCGACGAACAGAATCGTCACCCACAGCGCGGAGATGGGGTTGGTGAGCAGCGCCACCAGCACCGGCGGCACGGCGCCGAGGATCGGGCCGATGTAGGGGATCAGCTCCATCACGCCGTAGAACATGGCGAACGCCACGGCGTACTTCTGCCCGTCGGGGAAGATCCCGAGCGCGCCGAAGACGTACAGCGCGACACCGGTGGAGGCGCCCATCACGAAGCTGAACAGCAACTGGCCGCCCACATAGCGGGAGACGGCGTGCTGGGTGAGCGTGGGGTAGTCGTCGGCGGGCGTGCCGTCGCCGTCGGGCATCGCGCGCCGCACCAGCCGCCCGATGTGCTGGCCGTAGAGCAGCATGTACACGGAGAGCACGAAGATCAGCACGAGGTCGAAGATGGCGGACGCCACTTCGGTGAGCAGCGCACCGCCGAAGGTGGCCAGCGAGCCGGCGCTTTTGGCGATTTTTCCCTGGATCGTCTGGAGCGCCGTTTTGCCCTGCTTGATGAACTTCGCGTGGATGCCGTGGCGGTTGAGCCAGCCTTGGAGGTTGGCGAGCGTTTCGTTGGCTTCGTCGACGAGTTTGGGGAGGTTGTGGGTGAACGACTGGACCTGATGGACGATCGGGTTGGCCAGCAGGAAGCCGATGCCGACCAATGTCAGGAAGAATGCAAGGTACACGCAGAGCACCGCCAGGCCGCGGGGGAGACGCGAGCGCTGGAGGAGAGCAACAGCCGGATTGAGGATCAGCGCGATGAGGCCCGCCACGACGAAGATCACGAACACTTTCCCCGCGGCGCGCGCCAGCGCCCACAGGGCGAGCAGCGCCAGCGGCAGCAACACCAGCTGCACCCAGCGGGGCACCACCACCCGCGGCGGCGCGGGGTGGGGAACGCCGGCAGGCTCCTCGGCCAGCTCGCGCTCCTGCGGCTTGGGGGGCGCTGCCTCGGTGTGCGGCTCGGCGCTCACACTCCTCCCGTCATGGGCGAAGTATGGCTGAGCACGAGGCGACCATCCTGTTCGTCGGCGACCTGGTGGGCAGCCTCGGCCGGCACACGCTGATCGACTGTTTGCCGCTGCTGCGCGAGCGCTACGACCCAACCTGGGTGGTCGTCAACGGCGAGAACGTGGCGGGCGGCCTGGGGATCACGCCGAAGTCGGCCAAGCAGCTGCTGAACGCGGGCGTGGACGCGATCACGCTGGGCAACCATGCCTACCACCACCGCGAGATCTACCCGTATCTCGACGAAGAGCCGCGGATCGTGCGCCCCGCCAACTACCTGCGCGGCCAGCCGGGGCGCGGCGTGTGCGTGGTGGAGAGCGCCACGGGGATGCGCCTCGGCGTGATCAACCTCAGCGGCAGCCTCTATCTGCGCACGGGGCGCTCGGCGTTTGTGGAGATCGACGGTGCGCTGCGCGAAGTGGGCGACGCGGAGCACATCCTCGTGGACATGCACGCGGAGGCGACCAGCGAGAAGATCGCGCTGGGGTGGCACCTGGACGGGCGCGTGACGGCGGTGGTGGGCACGCACACGCACATCCCCACCGCCGACGCGCGGGTGCTGCCGGGCGGCACCGCATACATCACGGACGTCGGCATGACCGGCCCGCGCGGGGGCGTGATCGGCGTCAAGCGCGAGCTGGCGCTGGAGGCGCTGATCACGCAGATGCCGGTGCGGTTTCAGACCTCCGAGGAGGACCCGTGGCTGAACGGAGTGGCAATTCGCTGCTCGCGGCCTCTGCGGGCGGACTCGATCGAGCAGGTGCTGATGCCTCGCCCGCCAGTAGCGCCAGCATGACGAGCGGGAAGAACCAGACGATGTACAGGTAGAACCAGTATTCGAGCCCGAGCTGCAGCGCGATCAGGATCGCGGCGGCGGCGGCGGCGAGGGCCGGCACGCCGGGGCGGCGGGGCAGGAGCGCGAGCCCCAGCGCGAGTGCGACGGCCGCCGCCTGCGCGAGCGTCTGCCAACTCTTGAGGCCGCCGTACAGCCCCCACACCGAGAAGGGCGCGCCGCGGTTGGCCTGGTAGGCGAGCGTGCGCTCGTAGATCTCGTGCAGCGAGTCGTGCGTGAGCGCCGGGATCGACACGAGCGCCACGGTGAGTGCGAAGGCGAGCGCGAACAGCGCCAGCGAGCGGGCGGGCGGGCGCAGGCGCGGCGATTCGCGCAGCCCATGAGTGGCGAGGAGCGGCGCGAGCGCCAGCGGCGCGAACTTGGTGAGGCCGGCAAGCGCGCCGAACACGCCGCGCGCAGGGGGCGAGGAGGCCACGAGCAGCGTGGCGAGCAGAAAGACGGCGACAAGCGTGTCGTTGGAGTTGCTCTCCAGCGCAAACAGCGTGAAGGGGTAGGAAACCCACGCGTAGGCCAACGCCACCCCCAGCGTGGGGCCGCGCAGGCGCAGGCCCAGCCAGAAGATCAGCCCCAGCGCCAGCAGATCGAAGGCAATTGTGGCGGCGTGCGCGGCGGGCAGATCGTCCCACAGGCCGCTCCAGCCGAAGATCTGCTCGAAGGGGACGTACGCCTCGTAGTTGACCGGGCCGTAGGTGTCGCCGTGTTCGTTGTTGGAGGGGTAGTGGCCGTATACCGGCTTGCCGTCGACGATCCGCTGCGCGCCGATCACGCCGGCGTAGCCGACGTCGATGACGTTGCCGTCGGTGACGTTGAGGCCGATGCGGAAGCCCAGCAGGAACACCACCCCGACCGCCAGCCACGGTGCCGGGATCCACAGGCGCAGCGGCCGCGGCCGCGCGCCGGAGCGCAGAAGCAAGAGCATCCGCGCCAGCAGGTAGATCAGCGGCGGGTAGCTGAGCGGGACCGATTTGTAGATGTCGCCGTGGTTGAAGTAGGCGAGCGACACCGAGAAGGAGAGCAGCATCAGCAGGTCGAGGTGGCGCAGCGCGAACGGCCGGCGCCACTCGATGAACGGCAGCAGGAACAGCGCGCACAGCGGCAGCCAGATATAGAGCGCGTTGACGTGCCGCCCGAACGCGCCGGGGTAGCCGCGCGCCATCGTCCACGCCACCTGAAAACCGGTCCACTGTTCGAGCACCCGGCCACTGGGGTCGGAGATGATGACCTGCCCGATTTCCTTGGCCTTGCGCGAGAAATAGCTGACCTGCCAGCGCCCGGGGCCTTTCAGGTAAGCGCCGTCGTAGGAGCCGGGGTAGGCGGCGCGCAGGCGGCGCATCTTCGGCAGACGCCCGGCGATTTCCAGAGCCTCGTCGGAGGAGAGCCGCCGCCCGGCCGGCGGCGCGATCGAGGGGGCCACCGGGACCGGGTTTTCGGATGTGGTGGCGCTGGTTGCGGTGGCGCCGGCGCGCGTGTGCAATCCCGCGGTGAGCTTCGGCAGGGCGCCGGGCGCCGGAGCCGCCGCCACGAGACAGGCTGTCAGGACGATCGCTGCGAGGGAGCGGCGCACACGTCGAGGGTACCCGCCCCTCACGCACCGAAGTGCGCGAGGACGAGTGGCGCGACGTCGCGGATCGACCACTGCGCCGGCGCCGGCAGCGCGTCGAGGCCGCAGAGAATCAGAGCACCCAGCGAGTCTTCGCCGCGCAGCGAGCCGTGGCTGCCGCCGCCGACGTGCGCCTGACGCCCCCAGTCGAGGAACTCGTGGTGGGGTGCGGCAGAGAGGAGCACATCGCCCGAGGTGGGGCAGTTCAACGCCGACCAGGCGCGCGCGAGCACATCGGGGTGATTGGGGGCGTGAAAGAGATCGCCACGCGTCGACGCTTCGAGCACCCCGAGCTCGCCCTCGACGCTCCAGGCACCGCCGCGCGCGTCGCGCAACTCCCCGCACGGCTGAAAACGGAGCTCGCCGACGGAGGCACGTGCGATCACACCCTCGACTGGGGCGCCGTGGGGGTCGCGCTCCAACCACATCACCAATTCGACGCCGTCGAGCGCGAGCGCGCGGCGCGCGACCTCCGAGCGCAGCTCGTGCGGCCGATGCTCGCTGAGCACGTACACCATCGCTGCCCGCTGGGTGGGGCAGACGGCGATCCGGGCTCCCTCGGGGCGGCGAGCGCGGGCAGGCGGCGGGCCGCCCGCCTCCGGTGAGCCCTCCGGCCGCGACTCCCCGTCGCCGCCGGGGCCGCTGCGCCCGGGCGCGAGCACGTCGAACTCGGCGAGCGCGTCCTGCAGCGCGACGGTGGCGCGGATCGGCGCCTGCGAGTGGTCGGCCATGACGATCATGGCGTGGTCGTCGAGAAAACGCTCGACTCCGCCCGCCGGCGCCATCATCCGCGCGAGCTGCTGGTCGGCGAGCGCAAGCGAGCGCAGCTGCCCGTCGGGGCCGTGCTTGTGCGAGTGCCAGTCGTTGTCGGGAAGCGACAGCAGCATGAAGTCGAACAGGTCGTGCTCGACCATGTGAGCGGCGACGCAGCCGGAGTGCTGGTCGCGCACGCCCGGCATCCCCAGCGCCGAGCGGCAGCCGGTGCGGCGCGAGGCGAAGATGTCGGCGTAGAAGAGCTCGCGCGGGCCCATCACCGGGTGGCGCAACAGCGTGGCCGAGGCGATCCGCGTGAGCGCGGAATCGCGCTGGGGCTCGTGGCGAAAGCGCCCGCGATAGATGAGATAGGTGGTGCCGGCGGTGCGCACGCCGGCGTCGTCGAGCGCCTCGAACACCGTGAGCGGCTCCGGCGCGAGGTGGGCGCGGTTCATGTTGTAGACGGTGTCGGTGAGCTGGCGCGCGATCCCGAATCGCTGCGAGGCGCGGAATGAGGAGCCGTACTCGACGTAGCGCGACTCGGCGCGGTGGTACCAGTTCATCGCCGGGATCAAATGGCGATCCTGCAGCGCGCCGGTGGCGATCGAGGCGGCGCAGACCGGCGTGACCGACGGGAACGCGGCGGCACAGTCGGGAACATAGGTGCCGCGCCGCATGATCTCGCCGAGCACCGGCGCCACCCCCTCGGCGACCGCCCGCTCGAGCATCGCCGGCGCCATCGCGTCGATCACGCAGAGGACGAGCTTTGAGGGGCTCACCGTCCCAAAATGCGCAGGCCGGCGTACTTGCGCCCGGCGCGGCGGCGGTCGAGCACCAGCATCCAGCCGCACAGCGCGAGCGCGACGTAGCCGAGCGGATGCAGCAGCGCGACCAGCGCCGCCAGCACGAGCGAGGCTGCGTCGAGGTAGAGCGTCAGCGCGTGGCGCGCCCCACCATCGGCCAATCGGGCGCGCGCACGGAAAACGAGCGGCCAGAAGGCCCGCTGGGAGAGCCCGACGGCGAAGAAGCCCCCCAGCAGTCCAGGCCAGGCGGCATCGTGGTGAGCGGCGAGCGTGCCGGCGAACAGCAACATGCCGGTGCCGATCCCGACGCCGGCGAGCGCGGCGCCGAGCGGGTCCAGACGCTGGGCACGGTCGCTGGGATCGATGATCGGCGAGAGTCCCATCAGGATCTGGACCGCATAGCTGAGCGCGAGCGCCACACACACGGCGAGCAGCCACCAGTCTTCTTGCAGGAAGTGAAAGGTGCCATGCGCGAACGTCACGCCGAGCGTTCCCGATGAGGCGAGCGCGCCGGCGAGCAGCGCCGGCAGGAACGGCCGCAGCCCGGCGGCGAGCGCCAGCCCGATTCCGAGTCCGATGTAGAAGACGAGCCCGTGCATGATTGGACGTTTGCATCCCGCGCGCGTGCGTGCGCTACGGTCTGAGGCGCCATGACGATAGAGGATGAGCGCCCACCGACCACCCGCGGGGCGCGCCGCACCGCGCACGAGTTGGAGCGTTACGAGCGGCTGTTTGCGGCGCGCACGCGCGGGATGCGCAGCTCGGCGATGCGCGAGATGATGGCGCTCACCGAACGGCCCGAGGTGATCTCCCTGGCGGGGGGGCTGCCCGACACCTCGACCTTCCCGCCGGAGCTGTACGCGAGGCTGATGGCGCAGGTGGCGGCCGACTCGACTGCGCGGGCGCTGCAGTACGGCCCCACCGAGGGGATGGCGGCGGCGATGGAGTGCGTCGTGCAGGTGATGGCCGAGGAGGGCACAGCGGTGGGCATCGAGGAGATGATCGTCACCACTGGCGGCCAGCAGGTGATCGACCTGGTGTGCAAGACGCTGATCGACCCCGGCGACGTGATCGTCGCCGAGGCGCCCACCTACCCTGGCGCGGTGCCGACGTTCGGCGCCTACCAGGCGGACGTGGTGCAGATCGAGATGGACGCGCACGGCATGCCGATCGACGCGTTGCGCGACACGCTCGACCGCCTGCAGCGGGAGGGGCGGCGGCCGAAGTTCATCTACACGATCCCCAACTTCCAAAACCCCGGCGGGGTGACGATGTCGCTGGAGCGCCGGCGAGAGCTGGTGGCGATGGCGCGCGAAAGAGAGCTGCTGGTGCTGGAGGACAACCCCTACGGGTTGCTGCGCTACGAGGGCCAGCCGCTGCCGACGCTGTACTCGCTGGACGCCGCCAACGCCGATCGCGACGGCAAGTCGGACTTCGTCATCTACCTGGGCACGTTCTCGAAGATCCTCTCCCCCGGCATCCGCCTCGGCTGGGCGGTGGCGCCGCGCCCGGTGCTGGAGAAGCTCAACCTCGGCAAACAGGGCGCCGACCTGTGCTCGTCGTCGATGACGCAGCTGTTCGTGGCCACCTACTTCCGCGAGCACGACTGGCGCGGATACCTGCGGGAGCTGCGGGATCTCTACCGCGCGCGGCGCGATGCGATGCTGGAGGCGCTCGCCGCGCACTTCGGCGAGGAGGCTCGCTGGAGCACCCCGCAGGGCGGTTTGTTCGTCTGGGCGACGTTGCCGGACTACATCGACACCACCAACCTGCTGGCGCAGTGCACCAACGTGGCGTTCGTCCCCGGCCGGGCCGCCTACATGGACGCCGAGGGACGGCTGGGGGCGTCCTCGATGCGGCTGAACTTCGCCGGCCTGCCGGAGGAGGAGATCCGCGAGGGGATCGGGCGGATCGCGGCAATGGCCGAGAGGCCGATGCGGGTGTTTGGCACGGTCACCAAAACGCCGCGGCCGACCAAGCAGTCCGCCGCGAGGCAGCGTCAGCCCGAGCAGGACGCCGCAGAGACTGGAGCTGACGAAGGCCTCGCCGATGTGGTGCAACTGCGGCGCGGCCGCGCCAACCGATGAGGGTGACGGTGCTGCAGGGCGGGCGCTCGCTGGAGCGCGGCGTGTCGCTGCGTTCGGGGACGCACGTGCAAGAGGCGCTGCGGCGCGCCGGCCACGAGGTGCTGGCGCTCGATCCGGGGCCGGAACTGGTGGCGCGGCTGCGAGAGCAGGTGCCCGACGCGGTGTTCGTGGCGCTACACGGCAGTGACGGCGAGAATGGCACGGTGCAGGGTCTGCTGGAGCTGCTCGGCATCCCCTACACCGGATCGGGCCCGGCGGCGTGCGTGCGCGCCACCGACAAGGCGCTGGCCAAGCATTTGATGGGCGAGGCAGGCATCCCCACGCCCGAGTTTCGCTCGTTCGCCGAGGAGTCGCTGGAGGGACTGGGCCTCGCCGACGCGCTGGGGGAGCTGGAGCGCAGCCCCGGGTATCCGCTGGTGGTGAAGCCCACCCACGGCGGCTCCGCGCTGGGCGTGAAGTTTGCGGCCGACGCCACCGAGCTGCCGAACGCGTTGGTGGCGGCGTTCTCCTACGACGATCGGGTGGTGCTGGAACGCTACGTGAAGGGGCGTGATCTCGCCGTGTCGGTGCTCGACGCGGCGGGTGGGCCGGCGCGCGGGCTGGTTCCCATCCCCGAGCCGCAGGTGCTCCCGGTGGTGGAGGCAATCCCGCGCGAGCAGGACTTCTACGCGTACGAGTCGCGGTATGAGATCGGGATGACAACGTTCGTGTGTCCCGCCGAGCTGCCCGAGGGGATCGCCGCGCGGGCGCAGCAGCTGGCGCTGGAGACCTACCGGCTGCTCGGCTGCCACGGCGTGGCGCGCGTCGATTTGATGCTGGCGCAAGAGAGCGAGGAGCCGACGGTGCTGGAGACCAACGTGGTCCCGGGCCTCACCGAAACCAGCCTCCTGCCGCAGGCGGCCGACGCCGCGGGGATCGGCTTCGACGCGCTGGTGGAGCGGATCCTGCAGAGCGCGTTCACACGCGGCTAGGAGTCGCCCGCCGCGAAATCCTCTGGCGAGACCTGGTCGAGGAACTCCTTGAACTGCTCGACCACGTCCTCGGACTCCTCCTCGTTCTGCTCGAATTCGATCGCCGACTCGGCGATCACCTCCTCGGCGGCGTAGATCGGCGCGCCGGAGCGCACCGCCAGTGCGATGGCGTCGCTGGGGCGCGAGTCGATCTCGAGCTCGCGGCCGTTGACCGACAGCGTGATGGACGCGAAGAAGGTGTTCTCGCGCAGCTCTGTGACCGCCACCTGCGTGCAGCGCACGTCGAGCTCGCCCAGCAGGTCGCACAACAAGTCGTGCGTCATCGGCCGCGGTGTGGAAGCGCCCTGCAGCTTCATCAGGATCGACGCCGCCTCGGGGTGGCCGATCCAGATCGGCAGGAACCTGTTGCCCTCAACCGTCTTCAGCAGCACGATCGGCTGCTTGCCGACCATGTCGAAGCTGACACCGTAGATGACCATCTCCTGCACGGACCGTTCCTCCGCAGTGGGGAATCCAGAGTATAGGTACCCGCAGAGGCCCCCGAGCGAGCCTTCAGCCCCGTGCGCGGAAGCTCCACAGCTTGTTGCCGAGGAAGTTGAGCGGCATCACCAGCGCCACTGCCAGCGCCTGCGCCGCCACCTTCTCCATCCCCGCGCCCTCCACGAACGCCGTCAGCAGCGCCAGGCTGAAGCCCTCACCCACGAGGCTGACAACAAAGAAGCGCACCCCCTGCAGTCGTGCGCTGCCGGCCGCCGCGTCGAACGTCCAGTGGCGATTGAGCACGAAGTTGTTGAGCACCGCCACCAGCCACGCCAAAACGCTCGAGACCTGGTAGTCGATGCTGGCGCCGTGCACGCAAAGCGCGTACACGACGATGTTGACCACGAAACCGCTGCCGCCGACGATCCCGAAACGCACCAGCTGCAGCCAGTTGGCGGGCTTGCGCATCCCGTGCAGCAGCCGCACGTGGGGCCGGATCTCCGCAGGGGCGTGGATGCTGTGGCGCGACATCTCCACGGCGGTCGCCTCCTCTTGCATCCGCCAAGGGTAGCGGCACCGTCGCCGGAGGGCCGCGCTAGCCTTTGCGGAGGTGAGCGTCCAGCAGCAGATAGACGGCGCGCCCGGGAGGGTGGACGGCGCGGGGACGGCCGGACGGCCGCGGCCGGGCTTTCCTTGGCGGCGCGTGGCGCTGGCCATCGTTGTCGCCGCCGTGGCGGGCGCGTTGGTGGCGCTGCTCGTCCCCGCCTCCTCGCCCTCCCACCATGCTGTGGCTCGCACCGTGGGCGCGAGGGTGCCGGGCGCGCAACGGCCGCCGCGCAAAGCCGTGAAGCCGGCGCATAAAGCGGAGCTGGCCGCCGCCAAGCCGGTGGCTGAGGTGCGCGACCCCGAAGAAGCCAAGAGCTTCCCCGTGTCGGGGTCGGTGCATCACTCCGCGGCCGCAACCCCCGCGCGCGCGGCTGAAGAATATGTGGCTCCCGGGGCGCAATCCAACGCCGAAGTGCGCGCCGAGCTCAACCGCATGCACCACGTCGAAAGCGCCGCGCGCGCGCAGGCGCAGGCGACCGTCGCCACCGTGCCCGGGGGCGACTCGGTGGGCGGCAACGGCACTATCCCGATCCCCGCCGGCATCCCCGAAGTGGTGCAGCGGGTGATCGCCGGCGCCAACGCGATCACCGACTTCCCCTACGTGTATGGCGGCGGGCACGCGTCGTTCGTCAGCAACTCTTACGACTGCTCCGGCTCGGTCTCCTATGCGCTGGCAGCCGGCGGCCTTTTGAGCGCGCCGGAGACCTCCGGACAGCTGGAGAGCTGGGGCGAACCGGGACCGGGGAAGTGGATCACGATTTACGCCAACGCCGGCCACGTGTACATGTACGTGAACGTCGGCGGGCGCTGGATGCGCTTCGACACGGTCGGGCGCTCCGGCCCTTACGCCTCGCGCTGGCAGCCGGAAATCCGCTCCAACGCCGGCTTCGTGGCGCGCCACCCGCCGGGGTTTTAGACCTCAGCGATGCAGTTCCACGGTGCTCATCACCGTGGTGAACAGCGGGTTCTGCGCGTTGGCGTTGCGGGCCGTGAGGCGCAGCGTCAGCTTTACCCGCTTTGCGTGGCGTAGGCGCTTGGCGACGCTCTTAGAGAACTTGATTCTCACCGAGCTCTTGCCGCCCTTGGTGGTGACCAGCAGCGCGTGGCCGATCACAAGCGACGCCGGCGAGCCCGCGGGCAGGTTGGTGGCGGCCGGCCCCGAGATCCTGAGACGGTGGGCTGTGGCGGCCTCGAGCAGGACTTCGAAGCGACCCGCGACCTGCTCGTTGACCGAGTAGCGGACGACGAGGCCGCCCTTTGCGACCTGCTTGAGCGAGTTGGACACGGCTGCCGCGGTGGCGATCGGGCCGGGCACGGAGGGGGTGGAGGAGGACTTGCCCGACCCGCCCGAGCTGCCACCGGGAGTGCTGTTGGCGCCAGCAGCACCGGAGCCGCCGCCGGCGCCCGGCGGGGGCGGCGGGGACGGGCCCACCACCGTGATGGGTTCGGTCACAGTGGCGGTGTTGCCGCCTGTGTCGGTGACCGTGAGCGTGACGTTGTATTTGCCGCCGTACTGGTAGGAGTGGAACGTGCTCGCCGCACACGGGGCCTGCCACGGGAGTTCGCACGGGGAGGTTTCCGGGGAGTTCAGCGACGGAGCGCCGGGGGCCACGCCCGTGATTTCGGGAGTGCCGTCGCCGAAGTTCCATTTGTAGGTCGCGTACTTGGATTCCTCCGTGCCGCTTTTTGAGTAGGCGATGTCGTCGCCCAGCGTGATGTTGGACTCCATGCCGTTGAAGCCCACCAGTTCGCCCGTGTTGACGGTATTGGGGGCGGTGAACTGCGGAACGAGATCGATGCCCGTCATGCAGGGGACGCCGGGATACGGCAGTCGCTCAGCGGCCAGATCGAAGGCATCGGTGATGTATGACTTGAAGCCGTTGTACAACTGATTGTAGAGCGTGCCCGCGAAGGTGAATTCACTGGCAGACGCGCTGCCCCCCAGGTATTCCAGGAAGAAATTGCGACACTCTTCGGCGACCTCGTAGCCCGCTTCGTCGTGCCACGCGTCCAGCAGCGGATCGGTGACGATGCTTTGTTGCTGCACCCCGATCTGGCTGATGATCAGGTCCGCCAACCCGGTGTCGGGGCTGCCGTCGGGGCCGACCTTCTTTTCAGGCGGCTGGTTGGGCTCCTCCTCGTGCGGGCCTTCGAGGGCTTTCCGCTTGGCTTCTTCCCTTGCCTTGATCTGCTTTTCTTCTGCGTTTTTAGGGTGTTCTTCTTCTTCCTTTTTGGATTCTATTTTTGCTTCCTTCGCTTTCTCCTGTTCAAAGGTGGAGTTAGCTGGATTGCGATACCAGCCGCCGTCCTGGCAGTCGTAGGCAGATGTCTGGTCGCTCGGTAGCAGGTGGTAGTCGCCCTGGCCTCCCGCGGTCCATGGGATCACCCCGTAGAGAACCGTGTTTGCTTCAGGTGTGGTGGTGTCTTTGAGCGTGGCGTCGGAGAACGCGGAGTGATAGCTGCAGAAGCTGTTTTCATAGCTTTCCGTCGAGCCGGTGTAATCGGAGCAGTGGCCGACGGCGCCGAGGGCTGCGCCTTCATCCAGGCAGACGGTGACGCCCGGGGGGGTGAGCAGGTAGAAGATCGAGCTCATCCCCTTCTGCAGGTCGTGATCCGCGATGAAGGTTTGGAGCTCCTTGCGAAGTTGCGCGTCGGTGAGGCACACCGGGGTGTGTTCTTTTTTCGCGTTTTCGGGTCCGATCCGATCGAGGACTTCGAGCGGGTGCGGGTCGGTGCAGTTGCTCGTGACCGGATACGGGTCCGTATCGGTGTAGGCGCCGCGGAAGATCGAGCGGTAGGAGGCGGGCTGGTTGGACCTGTCGGTGTACTGGCTGTCCACCGCGAACACGGTGCCCGTCGTGCCGCTTTCGTCGCCAAGCCCCTGGAAGAAGGTGTCGATCAGGTGCTGCCAGTCCCCGTGGTAGTGGTCAGTCGGATCCCAGTAGATCGCGTACGTTTCGTTCTTGTGCAGTACCGGGTTGCCTTCGGGATTGTTGAAGCTCCCGACGGTGGCGCCATCGAGCGCGAATTCCGACTCGCGCGGTAGCAGGCCGACGTTCACTTCTTCGGAGCCTGAGCCGGTGGGCACCGTGACCACCTTGGCGCCCGCGGGCGCCGCCTGCAGGAGCCAGAGCACCGCGACCCCACCAAGGGCAAGCATCAACCGGCATACGACGGACGGCATCGAACGGAAGCGGAGACGGAGCGTCACGAGGCCTACATCGGCATCGCGCACGGCTCGCATTAGCGCTCCTGGACGACCGCACGCGCGCGCGGCGCATCAAGGCCCGGTGGCCGCCGTCAGCGCGAGAACAGCGCTGCCTGCCCCTGCCCGACGCCGACGCACAGCGTGGCGAGGCCGAGGTGGGCGTCGCGGCGGCGCAACTCGTGCGCGAGGCTGACGACCAGTCGCGCGCCGCTCATCCCCAGCGGATGGCCGATGGCGATGGCGCCGCCGTTGACGTTGACGCGCGACGGGTCGAGCCCGAGCTCGCGGATCACAGCAAGGCTTTGGGAGGCGAACGCCTCGTTGAGCTCCACCAGGTCGATCTGCTCGATCGCGGTGGCGGTGCGCTCCAGGAGCTTGCGCACCGCCGGGATCGGCCCGATCCCCATCACGCGGGGATCGACGCCCGCGGCAGCCGAGCCGACGAAGCGCACGAGCGGTTCGGCGCCCAGCCGCTCGGCCAGCGCGGCGCTGGCGATCACCAGCGCAGCGGCGCCGTCGTTGACGCCGGAGGAGTTGCCGGCGGTGACGGTGCCGCCGTCGCGGAACACCGTGCGCAGCTTGGCCAGCGCCTCGGGCGTGGTTTGCGGGCGGGGGTGCTCATCGCGCTCGCACTCGCCCACCGCCACCAGTTCCTCGGCGAAGCGCCCGGCCTGGAGCGCGGCCGCCCAGCGCCGTTGGCTTTCAAGCGCGAACGCGTCCTGGTCCTCGCGCGACACGCCCCACCGCTCGGCCACGTTCTCGCCCGTCTCGCCCATGCTCTCCAGCGGGAACAGCTCCGCCATCCGCGGATTGGGGAAGCGCCAGCCGATCGTGGTGTCGTACAGCGTGCGCTCGCCGCGCGCGAACGGCTTTTCGTCCTTGCCCATCACCAGCGGCGCGCGGCTCATCGATTCCACGCCGCCCGCCACCGCCAGCTCGATTTCGCCGGCGCGGATCGCCTGGCAGGCGCACACCACCGCCGCCAGGCCCGACGCGCACAGGCGGTTGACGGTGACGCCGGGGATCTCCTGCGGCAGCCCCGCCAGCAGCAGCGCCATGCGCGCCACGTTGCGGTTGTCCTCGCCGGCCTGGTTGGCGCAGCCGAAGTACACCTCCTCGATCTCCCCCGGATCGAGGCTGGGCACGCGATCGACCGCGGCGCGCAGCGCCACGGCCGCCAGATCGTCGGGGCGCACGTGCGACAGCGCGCCGCCGTAGCGGCCCACGGGGGTGCGCACGGCGGAGAGGATCACTGGTTCGGGCGTCGAGCTCATGGTTCCACGGATCGGGGGCCGCCAGAGTATCGGTTAGCCGCCGTCCACCTCGCCGTAGCCGCGCACGCCCAGCATCCGCCGCGCCTCCTCAGGCGTGGCGACCGGCCGCCCGAACTCCTCGGCGAGCCGCACCACCCGCTCGACCAGTTGCGCGTTGGAGCGCGCGAGCTGGCCGCGGCGGTAGTAGACGTTGTCCTCCAGTCCCGTGCGCACGTGCCCGCCGTAGAGCAGGCTGAGCACGTTCACCTCCAGCTGGTGGCGGCCGATCCCGAGCATGCTCCAGCGCGCGCCCTCGGGCAGCCGGCCGAGGAGGTAGCCGATCGTCTGCAGGTCGGGCGCGGCGCCGGCGGGGACGCCGACGCACAGCTGCCAGAAGCCGGGCGGCCGCAGCAGCCCTTCGCGCATCAGCCGCAGCCCGTTGCGGATCATGCCGCTGTCGAACGTCTCGATCTCGACGGCGATTTCGAGGTCGCGCAGCCGCTCGGCCGCCGGTTGCAGGAAGGCGGAGTAGGGGTTGGCGAACACCCAACCGTCGGCGAGGTTGACCGAGCCGCAGTCGAGCGTGGCCATCTCCGGCGCCAGCTCGATGCACCCCAGGCGCTGCTCGATCGTGGCGCGCCCGCCGGCGCTGCCGGTGCTGAGGTTGACGATCGCCTCGCACCCCCGATCGCGCAGGCGCTCCAGCAGCGCGCGGCAGGTGGCGGGGTCCTGCGTGGGCGTGCCGTGCGCATCCCGCGCGTGCACGTGCACGATCGCCGCGCCCGCCAGCGAGCTCTCCACCGCCGCCTCGACGATCTGCTCGATGCTGAGCGGTATGTGGGGCGAGTGCCTGGCGGAGGCGATGCTGCCGGTGACGGCGGCGGTGATCATCACGGGATCGACCATCGAGGCGCTTTAAGGTATAGGCCTGATGGCGAACACGCCGATGGTGACCTACGAGACGTTCGCCGCCGCCGAGGAGGATGCGCGCGCCTTCCGTGCGCAGCTCGAGCGGGTGGCGGGGCGACTGGGGGAGCGCCACCCCTTCCACATCAACGGCGTCGCGCAGACGGGCGAGGGGTGGATCGAGGAGCGCTCGCCGGCCGACAGCCGTGTGCCGATCGGCGAGTTTGCGTCCGCCACGATGGACGATTTCGACCGCGCGGTCGAAGCGGCGCGCCGTTTTGCGCCGGAGTGGGCGGCCACCGAGTGGCGCGAGCGGGTACGGATCGTCGCCGGCGTGTCGGCGAAGGTAACGGCTCGGCGCCACGAGCTGGCGGCGATCCTCGCGTACGAGATCGGCAAGCCGCTGCTGGAGGCACTGGGCGAGGTGGACGAGTGCGTGGTGCTGATCGACTACTACTGCGCACAGATGGCCGCCAACGAGGGCTTTGCGCTCGAGATGGGACCGGCGGGCGGCGTGGCGACGGGAGGAGGGGGGAAAGGAGGAGGAGGAGGAGGAGGAGAGGGGGTCGCCCCGCCCGCCGATGGCGGCACGCCCGGGGGCGAGCACGTGTACAGCCTCCTGCGCCCGTACGGGGTGTGGGGGGTGATCGGCCCGTTCAACTTCCCGATGGCGCTGCTGCTGGGCCCGATCGCGGCGGCGCTGATCGCCGGCAACACGGTGGTGGCGAAGCCCTCGCCGCACGGCTATTTGAGTGGGCTGGCCGTATATGAGTTGTTCGGCGAAGCCGGTGTGCCGGCCGGCGCGCTGCAGATGCTGAACATTCCCGACGAGCGGCTGGGCAAGCGGTTGTACACGCACCCCGGCCTCGACGGCCTCACGTTCACCGGCTCCCACGCCACCGGCATGCGTGTGTTTCACGGGTTCTCGCGCGAGTATCCGCGGCCGGCGATCTGCGAGATGGGCGGCAAGAACCCGGCGATCGTCACCGCTTCCGCCGACCTGCGCAAGGCGGCAGTGGGCGTGGCACGCTCGGCATTCGGCTTCAGCGGCCAGCGCTGCTCGGGCTGCTCACGGGTGCTGGTGGCGCGCGAGGTGCACGACGAGTTGGCCGAGCTGCTGGAGCAGCGCCGCCGCGAGGTGTGCGTGGCGAGCCCGCTCGACCCGGCGACGCAGGTGGGACCGGTGATCTCGCGGGCGTCGGTGGAGCGGCTGTTGGAGGCGGCGCGCGAGTGCGGCGCGGAGGGTTGGCGGGTGCACGGCGGCGGCGCGCTCACCGCCGGCGAGTTGCGCTTCGGCAACTACGCCGAGCCGACCGTCGCCGAGATCCCGGCCGCCGACAGCCGGCTGCTGCGCGAGGAGCTGTTCACGCCGTTTGTGGCGCTCCACCCGGTCGGCTCGCTGGACGAGGCGCTGGAACTCGCCAACGGGCTGGTGTTCGGGTTGACCGCCGGTCTCTACGCCGAGGACTCGGAGGAGATCGAACGATTCCGGCGTACGGTGAAGGCGGGGGTGATCTACGTCAATCGCGAGGCGGGCGCCACCACCGGGGCGTGGCCTGGTATACAGTCATTCGGAGGTTGGGAGGGTTCCGGAAGTACGGGACGCGGAGCAGGTGGGATCCACTACCTCCAGCAGTACATGCGAGAGCAGAGCGTGACCGTCGTCGGGAGTTGAGCGGATCGTCGTAGTTCGCTGCACGGGCGAATGAACAGCAAAACCTCAGTGGTCATAGTCGGGGCCGGAGCCGTCGGGCTGAGTGCCGCGCGGGCGCTCGCCGAGCTGGGCGTGGAGGACGTGGTGGTGCTCGAGCGCACCCACCCGGCCGGCGGCTCCTCCGGGCGCTCGGTGGGCGTGGTGGAGACCCAATACGTGGACCCCTTCGACATCGCCCTGCGGGTCCCATCCAAGCGCACCTTCGAGCAGCTGGAGCGCGACCACGGGCTGCGGTTCACGCGCAACGGCTACCTGCGCATCGGCCACACCGCCGAGGACGCCGCGCGCTTCGAGCGCAGCGTGGCGGTGCAGCGCGAGCTGGGGATCGACGACGCGGTGGTGCTCGACGCGGAGGGGATCGCCGCGCGCTTCCCGGACGTGCGCAGCGACGACATCAGCGCCGGGTTGTACGGGCCGAGCGACGGGTTCGTCGACGGCCACCTTTACTGTGCGTTGCTGGCCGAGCTGGCGCAGGCCAAAGGGGCGCGATTGGTGCAGCAGACTCGCCTCACCGGTCACGAGGTGCTCCCCGACGGCCGCCACCGCCTGCTCACCACCGCCGGCGAGGTGGTGTGCGAGCGCGTGGTCAACGCCGCCGGCGCATGGGCGCAAGAGGTGGGGGAGCTGCTGGGCGTGGCCACGCCGATTCTGCCCCAGCGCCACGAGGCGGTGAGCATGCATTTGCCGCGCACACTGGATTACATGATGCCCGAGGTGATGGACTACGCCCCTGCCGAAGGGCGCTCGGGGCTGTACTTCCGCCACGAGACGTTTGACACGTTCCTCGGCGGACTGCACAGCGAGGAGGCGGTGCACCCGGTGGTGGACCCCGACGAGTGGTATGAGGGCGTCGAGCAGTCCTATCTGGAGCAGTTGGCCGAGCTGCTGCCGTTCCGCCTGCCGACGCTCACCGACATCCGCCTCGGCCGCGGCTGGGCGGGGCTGTATCCGGTGAGCCCCGACGGCCGCCCGCTGGTGGGGCCGTGCCCGGAGGACCGGAGCGTGATCGCGGCCTGTGGCGTGGGCGGCTACGGAATTCAGGTGTCGCCGATCGTGGGACGGCTGGCGGCAGAGTGGATCGTATTTGGAGAGGCGCGCAGCCTGGGAGCAGAGGCGGAGCAACTGCTGCCGGGGCGCGCGTCGCTGTCTGGCCAAACGAGCGCACAAGCGCCGTCAGGAGAGGGGTAGTGGGATGAGAACTGCGACCGTGGGGAGGAAGCCGTGAGCACAGAGACATACAGCGGGGCCGGCACGGCGGGGGCATACGCCTCCGAGGGGCAGCAGAACGAGATCCTCGAGCACTTTGGCTACGAGCAACAGCTCGACCGCGAGATGGGGTGGTTCTCGTCGTTCGCGGCGTCGTTCTCGGGGGTGTCGATCACGACCGGGGTGCTGTTGACGCTGCCGTTCGTGCTGACGCAGGCCGGCACCGGTGGCCTGTGGACGTGGATCATCTCCGCGGCCGGCTGCCTGCTGATCGCGGCGATCTTCGCCGACCTCGCGGGGCGGATCCCGATCGCGGGCTATGCCTACCAGTGGGCCAGCCGCCTCACCAACCCCAACCTCGGCTGGTTCGTGGCGGTGTGCGGGCTGATCGGCTTCGGCGTGGGAGCCGCGGGGACGGCGTATGGCGTGACCCCGTACTTCCTCTCGGAGTTCGGGATCGAAACCACCCGCAACGCGACGATCCTCGGCGCGGCCGCGCTGACGCTGATCGTGATGCTGATCAACATCGCGGGAATCCGCATCGCCACGACCTTCAACAACGCGGCGGTCGTCACCGAGATCATCGGCGGGGTGGGTGTGGCGATCGCATTGCTGGTGTACGCGATCATCGAGCATCCGCATCCTGCGTCCTTCTTGTTCCAGCAACAGCCCGGGGTGCACGGCGCCTACTTCGGCGCCTTCCTCTTGGCGTTCCTGCTCGGCGCCTACACGTTCGCCGGGTGGGAGCTGCCCGCGGACCTCGCCGAGGAGACCCGCAACGCGACCACCGTCACACAGCGGACGATCATCGCCTCGGTGCTCGCGGTGGCGGTCAGCGGCTTCATCCTGTTGATCGGCTTCTCCTATGCCAGCCCCGGCATCTCCAAGACCCTGGGGGAATCCACTCCGGTGCTCTCCATCATCCAGTATCAGTGGGGCACGACGGGGAGGCAGATCGTTGACATCCTGTTCCTGATCTCGTTTGTGTCGGTGGTGTTGCTGATTCAGGCGGGCGCCGCGCGCCTGCTGTTCAGCCTCGGGCGCGACAACATGGCGCCGTTTGGCACCTTCTTCGGCAAAGTGCACGTCCGCTTCAAAACCCCCTACACGGCGCTGGCAGGCACTGCGGTTTTCGGGATCGCGATGTTCACGGTGCCGGCATTGATCTCCGCGAAAGTGCTTGAATACATTCTCGGAACGGCATCGGTTGGGTTCAACCTCGTGTATGCGCTGATCGCCGGGATCTACCTGTTCATGTCCTATCGCGGGACACTGCCCAACCAGTTCGGCCGCTTCTCGCTCGGTCGCTGGGGCAGGCCGATCGCGTGGGTGTCGGTCGTCTGGCAGATCTTCTTGATAGGCACGCTGACGCTGCCGAAGATCAATTTCAAAATCGGCGTTACCACGCTGGCGATGATTGCGGTGGGAGCGGTGTGGTTCCTCGTGTGGGTCCGCCCCAAGGTCAAAGCCGGCCTGGCGGGGCCGCACCGCGAGGTCGCAGTCGAGGATCTCAAAGCGCCGGCGTGAAGCGACTCGAGCAACGGTATGAGCGCAGCTGGCCGCAATCGCGCGCGATGTACGAGCGCGCGCTGGCGTCGCTGCCGGGCGCCAACACGCGCACGCAGGTGCACGTGGCACCGTTCCCGCTGTACGCCGAGCGCGGCAACGGCGCGCGGGTGCAGTTGCTCGACGGGGTGGAGGTGGACGACTTCCTGCTCAACTACTCCGCGTCGGCGCTCGGCCACCGCCACCCGGAGGTGACCGCGGCGATCCACCGCGGGATCGACGCCGGCGGCCCGTTTGGTTTGTCGGTGCCAGACGAGGTGCAGCTGGCGGAGCACATGCGCAGGCGCTTCGCCGGGGTGGAGCTGGTGCGTTTCACCAACTCCGGCTCGGAGGCGACGCTGCAGGCGGTGCGCGCAGCGCGCGCGTTCAGCGGTCGATCGCGGATCGCCAAGGCGGAGGGCGGCTACCACGGCAGCCACGACTTGGTGGACATCGGCATCACCCGCTTCGGCGCGAGCCCGGGCGAGGCGGTGGCGGAGACGCCGGGGATCGCCAGCGAGGTGGTGGCGGGCGTGAGCGTGTTCCCCTACAACGACCTCGACGGCGCGCTGGCGGTGCTGGAGCCGCAGGCGCAGCGGCTGGCGGGGGTGCTGATCGAGGTGTTCCTCAACTCCGCCGGCGTGATCCCCGCCCGCCCGGAGTTTTTGCGCGGGATCGCCGACTGGTGCAAGACGCGCGGGGTGCTGTTGATCCTCGACGAGGTGGCCAGCTGGCGCACCGGCTACCGCGGCGCCGCCGCCGAGCACCTTGGGCTGACGCCCGACCTGATCTGCCTCGGAAAGGCGCTGGGCGGCGGTCTGCCGATCGGCGCGCTCGGCGGGCGCGCGGAGGTGATGGCGGTGTTCGATCCGCGCGAGCGCATCGTGGTGCGCCACGCCGGGACGTTCAACGGCCACCCGGTGGCGATGGCGGCCGGGGTGGCGGTGCTGGAGGCGCTCGGCAGGGAGGCGATCGAACGCATGAACGACCAGGGCCGGCGTCTGGCGGAGGGCGCGCGAGGAATCGGCGGCGAGCGCGAGCTGCCGCTCACCGCCACCCACTTCGGTGGCATCGGGCGTCTGCACGTGGCGCACGAGCCCCCCGACTCGGCGCGCGCGGCGATCGCGCAGCCCCGTGGGCCGCGGATCGACCTCTACCGCGCGCTGCTGGAGCGCGGTGTGCTGGTGTCGCCCGATTGCCGTTTCGCCACCTGCACGGCGACCACCGACGAGCAGGTCGAGCGGTTTCTCGCCGCGCTGGAGGAGGCGGCGGCCGAAGTGCTCTGCACACCCCAAACCAGGGAGGTCACATGAACGGCCCGTCGTCGCCACAGCCCACCGACAGCTCGCCGCCGATTCCGCTGGAGCAGTTGGGCCCCGACAGCGTGCTGGCGGCCGCACAGCTGATCCGCACGGGCCGCACCTACGACCTCGACTGCGGCCGCTGGCCGAGCATGCCCCAGTGGGACGGCCACGCCCCCTTCCAGGTGCTCACCTACCGCACCCCCCGGGGAGTGCGCGTGCAGAACGACTGGGACTGGCTGGGCAAGAACACGGTGAACTTTGGCATCCACAGCGAGCTGCTGTCGGGCAGCGCCCACACCGGCACCCACATCGACGCGCTGTGCCACGCCACCTGCGGCCCCGACGACCACTGGTTTGGCGGCGGCACGCCCGAGAAGCAGCTGGGCGACTTCGGCCCACTGACGCACGACGCGGCGGCGATCCCGCCGATTTTCACGCGCGGCGTGCTGCTGGACGTGGCGGGCGCACTCGGCGTGGAGGCGCTGCCGGCCAGCACCGCGATCGGCGCCGCCGAGCTGGAGCGCACGCTGAGCGCGCAGAGCAGCGAGATCCGCCCGGGAGACGTGGCCCTGATCCGCACCGGCTACCTCTCCGCATGGCCCGACCGCGGGCGTTTGGCCGACTATGCCGACGCCGGCATCGATTTGGAGGCGGCAACGATGCTGATGGATGCCGGCGTGGTGGCCCTGGCCGGCGACACCGAGTCGCTGGAGGTGCTCCCGTCCCCCGACCCGGAGAGCCCCCACCCCGTCCACCTGGCGGCGCTGATCGAGCGCGGCGTGTTCATCCTCGAGATGGTCTACCTGGAGGAGCTGGCACGCGACCGCGTGTACGAGTTCGCGTTCGCCTGTTTGCCGCTGAAGATCAGCGGCGCCACCGGCTCATGGGTACGACCGCTGGCGCTGTGCTAAAGCCGTCCTAATATTTGGCGCTGGCCGAGGCGACCGGGGCGATGTTGTCGCCGTTGATTGCGAGCAGGTACGCACACGCGTAGCGCCCGGGCTTGTCCCCCGCGGGAGCTGGGACCGGCAGTTTGATCGTGAACTCGAACGGCCCGGCGCCGGTGGTTTTAAACGACGTGAACGCCACTTTGTGGCGCTTGCTCTCCTTCGAGTAGTTGGCGGCGCACTTGTGCGGATCGAAGTTGACCTGGACCGAATCCCCCGTGGCCGCCGCGGTGCCGGCGAACGCGAGCTGCTTCTTGGTCACCTTCACATGGATGCTGTTGGAGGCCGCAACCGCCGCGGCGACGAGCGCGAGCGCAACGAGCACGCCAAGCACGGCGGTCGTTAGGAGTGGACGGCGGCGCCACGTGCGTCGGTGGGAAGTTCCCGGCATTGGTGCTCCTTGTCGTCGTCGGTGTCACTGCCTAACTCTACGTTACCGGCGGCTGGCTGCTGATGACCGCTCGCAAGGATCTCCGCCGGATCGATCCGCCGACACGGAGAACTGGACATACCTGAGCCAAAAGAGGCATCCCGAGCAATCGACTGGCGCTCGCCCAACAGCCCAGTATCCATGCGGGATGCTGGTCGAATCGTCTATGGGTGATCCTGGATTCGAACCAGGGACCTAGTCCTTATCGGGGGTTGGCTTCGTGGTGGCGGGTCTGGTTTGTTGAAGCCAGATGCGGTTTGGAGCAGCCTGCTACGTGCTACCAATTTGCTACGCCGGCCCCGGCGGGGCTGTCATTTCGACTCACGGCTTTGGTTCGGCGAGTAGATCGTCAACCCACGCGCGCATCTTCTTGACCGCCCCACGGGATGCCGTGCGATCAAGTCGTTCGTCGAGCACGTCGTCGTAGCGGAACTCCACCGCCCAGGGGACCATGACGCGTGCCTCGTCTGCCGAGACGGGCGGAACCATGCCTGCGTCTGCGAGCAAGGAAAGCAGCTTGCCGAGATCGTGTATGCGGGGCGGCGCGACACCGGCGTGCGCCAGGGCGGCCTTCAGCAGCTTCTCCAGCGCCTGCTGGCCATGGAAACCGATGAGATCGTCGGGCACATCGGGATCGTCGCCGAGCTTCTGGAGGGCGATCTCGTCGCTCTCGGCCTTGCGAGCGAACCGGACGGCGAGATCGCCCAGGTCAGGTTTCTGCGAGGACACGTCCCTCTGCTAGCGCGTCGTAGATCAACGTCCCGGGGACATCGCCCCACGCCTCCGCCTGCTCCCGCGGTACGACCACGACATCCGCGGCGACCTTCAGCGGATCGAGCACAGCGCGGAGCCGCACCATCTCCGCCGCCTTGCTCACAACCGACGGCTCGATCACGAGGAAGTCGAAGTCGCTATCCGTACCAACGTCACCGCGGCCACGCGACCCGAAGAGGATCACCTTCGACTCGGGCGGCGCCGCGTCCGCCAACAGGCGCCCGGCACGATCAACGATCTCCGCCATCTCCATGGACACGACGCTACCGTAACCTAAGGCCATGATACGAGCCGATCTGCACCGCCTTGTGGACGAGTTGCCCGACGAGAGCCTGGACGCCGCCGTGGTCCTGCCGACCCGTGGCAAGGACCCGGCGCTGGCGGCTCTTGCGGCTGTCCCCTTGACGACGAGCCCGAGACCGTCGGGCGGTCGCCGAGGCTCGCGCTGAACGCGAGCGGGGCATCGAGCCGGCGCCGCTTGAGAGCGTGCTCGCCGAGTTCGACGGCGAGCAACCAGCGAGCCATACCGGCGCGGCGTCGTTTGACCACCGTACGAGCGTGCTGCCTCACACATGTATTGGCCCCGAACCCCCGAAAATAGGCAGGACTATCGTCCAGGAGATTCTCACGGCTAGCACCCAAACCGTCAGATCGGCCTGCCACAACAAGATTCCTTACAGCGATTCGTGGCGCTTGCGGTCCCCTCCGAGCCTCTTCGCCCAATACGCAGCCAGGGTGCTCTGCGCTCGCCAATGTGGCTCACCAAACGACGCCTCATAAGGAAATTCTCCGTAAGTCAGGACCGCGCAAAACGGTGCACCCGCAGCCTTTAGCGCACAAGTGCGGTGCTGTCCGTTGGTGATGCTCGTTGCGCCTGGGGACCACGGCGACTCCTCCCATTTGGTTTCGTTGGCGCTGGGTTCATTCGCCTGTACCCAGGCATCTGATCGACCCCCGTTTGCTGGTCCAGTTGACCACCCGGACCATTCCACGGGGGTCAGGCCACATCGAACTTCTCGTGGCGCTCCCGCCAGAGCGAGGTCGGCTCGTCGCTTGGGCGTGCCAAGCGACGCTCTAGCGGCGTCTGTCTGCCCACTTACACTTATCAGTGATAGATGGCGATGGGATTGAGCAGAGTCGCTGGTGGCTTGACAATCATTCGCCCCAATCCGGCAAACTCTGAGTCGTCAGAAGCAGAAAAGTTCTGCTCCAGCTCGCGCCGCATATTGCGTGGTAGGCCCGCAAACCCGAGGGCGTCAAAAATTGACCAGGACTCGTCCTCGGCGGGTGCGGAGACGCTTCGCGGGCGGGTTCGTGCTTTAGCCCGTTTAGCCGCACGAGACCGCCACGGCGCAACAACGCGACCCATACGGGCAGGAACCTCACAAGCGCCTGGGTGCGCCGACCTTCGGGTCGTGCCGCCAGCCAACGTCCCGGGCTGATCACTGCCTGGCGAGAATACGCGGGACCAACACAGCGACCGACTTTTCGCGCGAGTTCCCCGCCAGCGAACGTTTTTCGGATTTTTCGGCCCGGAAACAGGGCTCTACGGAGCAGGACATCAGCTAGAAAACTCCCAGGACACTCAGGAAACCGCAATCCGCTCTAGCAAGCCAATCTCGGACCCTTGAAAGGAACCAACACAAAGGTGCCACCGCGTGTCCGGCATGAGTGCGAATCATGCTGACGCTACTCGACACACCCGCCTCGACACATGCGATTGCCCCATCAGCCACGACCGAGAAGCTTGCTACCAAGGGCCGGCGACGATGGCAAGAATCCCCAATGCTGGTGTGGCTTACTGGGAATGGGCGATCCTGGATTCGAACCAGGGACCTCTTCCTTATCAGAGAAGCGCTCTAACCGACTGAGCTAATCGCCCTATCCAGCGCTCGAAGGCGCCAAGTCCGCTGAATGGTAGCCGATCCACGTGCTGTGAGAATATCCCGACGACCTGTCTGCATTCACCGCCAGGCCGCTACTCTGTCGGATTATGCCGGCAACTGACAAATCACTCCCCGACGGGACGCTCTCTGACGGGATGCCGTTTCGCATCTACACCCCCGCCTCGCTGGGCACCGCGATCCGTCACTACCGGAGGGCCGCCGGGCTGACGCAGGCGGAACTGGCCGAGATGGCGGGCATCCAGCGCAGCTACCTCTCGGAGTTGGAGGCCGGCAAGGAGACCGAGCAGCTGAAACGCGTTTTCAGAATCCTGCGGATGCTCGGGGTCCGGATGACGCTCGAAGAGACCGACTGGTAGCCGAGCGCCCCATCGACACTGCTCAGCCCCGGCGACCCGCCCACCGCTGCGCGAACTCCAGCGCCTCCTCGGAGGACCCGAACGACAGCTCCACCTTGTAGCCGCCGTCGGCCCGCGGCCGCGCGCGAACCTCGGCACCCAGCGCCTCGCCCCAGCTCGCCTCGATCTCCGACGCGGCGGCCAGCTGGTCGGGGTGCACCCCGCGCGCGGCGCGAGGACGCTTGCTCTTGCCGTCGTCGCGCGCGGCACCATTGCTGCTGCGCGCCCGCTCCTCCAGCGTCCGCACCGACCAATCCTCGGCAACCGCCTCACGTGCCAGCCGGCGCCGCTCGGCGTGATCTTTGGCCAGCAGCAGCGCGCGGCCGTGGCCCTCGCTGAGCGTGCCATGCTCCAGCGATTCCAACGCCTCGTCGGGTAGGTCGAGCAGCCGCATCAGGTTGGACACCGCCACCCTGCCGCGCCCCACGCGACGGCCGACCTGCTCGCGCGTGAGCCCCAACTCCTCCACCAGTGCCGCGCAGGCGCGCGCCTCCTCCACGGGGTTGAGGTCCTCGCGCGCCATGTTCTCGATCAGCGCCAACTCCAGCGACGCGGCGTCGTCGTGGGGGCGCACCATCGCCGGGACCGTCTTCAAGCCGGCGATCCGCGACGCTCGCCAGCGACGCTCGCCAGCGATCAGCTCGTAGGTGCCGTCCACCTTGGGCCGCACCAGCACCGGCTGCAGCACCCCGCGATCGGCCAACGACTCGGCCAGCGCGTTCAGCGCTTGCTCGTCGAAGTGCCGCCGCGGCTGGTTGGGGTTGGGCGCGATCGACTCCACCGGCACCTCCCGCAACTCCTCCCCCCGCGCCGCACCGGGCGACGACACCGACAGGATCGCCTCCAAACCCCTCCCCATACCCCGCTTCGGTGGGCTCATACCGGTCCTCCGACCAGCCGCCTAGCCACGAGCGGCCACCTCACGCGCCAACTCAAAGTACGCCTCCGCACCGCTGCTGTGCGGATCGTGGTGGGTGACCGGCAGCCCATAGCTGGGCGCCTCGCCGACGCGGACGTTGCGCGGGATCACCGTCTGGAACACCAGCTCGCGGAAGTGCTCGCGCACCTCGCGCTCCACGTCGCGCCCCAACCGGGTGCGACTGTCGTGCATCGTCAACAGCATTCCCGCGACGGTCAGCCCGGGGTTCAGTTCGCGCCGCACCAGCTCCAGCGTCTCCAGCAAGCCCGCCAGCCCCTCCAGCGCGAAGTACTCGGTCTGTACCGGCACGATCACCCGGTCGGCCGACGCCAGCGCGCTCACCGTGAGCGGCCCCAACGACGGGGGGCAGTCGAGCAGGATGTACTCGAAATCCCCCCTGATCGGCGCCAGGCCCTCACGGAGGAGGCGCTCGAAGCCCTCCAACCGCGGCAGCTCGACGTTGGCCCCCGCCAGACCCGCGCCGGCGGGAAGCAGCGCCAGTCCGCCGATCGCCGTCTCCACGACGGCCTCGGCCGTCGGGGCGGAGCCGGTCAAAACCTCATATAGCCCCGGTGCCTGCGTGCGAAGGAAGCCGAGACCGACCGTCGCATTGGCCTGCGGGTCCACGTCCACCAGCAGCGTCCGGTAGCCGGCCTCGGCGATGCAGGCGCCGACGTTCACCGCGGTGGTGGTCTTGCCCACCCCGCCCTTCTGGTTGGCGATCGCGTAAACGGTGCCCATCGTCACCGCACGCTAGCGTCGATCCCGGTCACACCCCACGCCCGAGCGGCCGCTTGCGCGCCATTCCCGCACGCCGAGGGAAGCCGTCCGGCGTGGAGTTGGTCTTGGCGTAGACGTGCAGATGACGATCGTGCGCCCCCGCGTACGGCTCCACCCGGCGGACTTCGACCAGCTCCATGTCGAGCACCTCGGCCGCCGCGGCCGCTCGTCGCTCCTCTGCCGCCTCCCGACGCCCACGCCATTCCACCAGCGACCCGCCGATCCGCAGCAACGGCGCCGCGTACTCCAGAACTACCGCGGGCTCCGCCAGCGCCCGAGCGAGCACCGCATCGTTGGCGCCCCGCCCCAACTCCCACTCCTCGGCGCGGGCGCGCACCACGTGAGCGTTGTCGATCCCGGCGCCAGCGCGCACCACCTCCGCGAACCGGCACTTGCGCGCCTGCGACTCGACCAAGCTGACGCTCGCCTCGGGCAGCGCCACCGCGAGCGCCAAGCCCGGAAAGCCGGCGCCGGCGCCCACGTCCGCGATTGTGTGGGAACCGCGCACGGCATCTACTTCCAGCGCCGCCAGCGAGTCGGCGAGGTGCACATCCACCGCCCGCGCCGGATCGCGCACGGCAGTGGGCGCCCGCTCATCGTCCGCCAACGCCAACAGGATCGTTTCGAACTGTGCCCGCTGGCGACCGTCCAACTTGTATCGAGCAGCCAGCAGCTCGATACCGCGCCGCGCCGCGACATCCTCCAACGCACTTGGCGCTGGACGAGCGTGTCCGGACCCTTTCACGTGAAACACTCCTGCAACACTCGCGACACACTTACGACACACTCACGCGGTGGAACGTGTCGCGATCACTCGCTCAGCGGCGATACCACCAGGCACCGCTCGGGCTCCTCGCCCTCGCTATGGGTGCTCACATCCCCACGATCGCGCAGGTGTTCGTGCACCACCCGGCGCTCGGACGCCGGCATCGGCGCCAGCTCCACCGGCTCGCCCGAGCTCAGTACTTCCTCGGCAACCTCGTCGGCCTCCGCGCGCAATGCCTGCGCACGCCGCTCGCGGTAGCCGTCGGCGTCGATCACCACCCGCGCATGCGATTCGCCGCCGCGCATCACGATTCGCTGCGCCAGGTGCTGCACCGCGTCGATCGTCTGGCCGCGGCGGCCGATCAGCAGACCCACATCATCGCCCGCGACGCGCCCGCGCAGCTCTCCGTCGCTCGATTCCACCGTCACCTCGCACTCCAGCCCGAGGCCGTCGAGCACCTCCTCGAGCAGCTCCAGCAAAAGCTCCTCCGGCTCCTCGGCCTCCTGCTGTCGGTCGACTTCGACAGGGTCGCTCACCGTCGCCGCCCCGACCGTTTCTTTTTCTTACGCGGCGGCGGTGGTGGTGCCGCGCCCGCCGCGGCAACGCCCGCCAAGGCTGGCTGGCCGGAGGAAGCCACGGAACCGCCCTTGCCAGCGCCATCTCCGCTCGCCTTGCCGTTGGGCGAGCCGCCGCTGCCCGGCGGCGCCGGGCCCTTCCCCGGCGGCGGTGGTGGCGGAGCGACGCTGCGGCGTACGATGAATCCCTGGCCGATCGTCCACAAGTTGGTGGTGATCCAGTACAGGAGGAGGCCCGCCGGGTAGCGAAAGAGAATCACCACGAAGATCAGCGGCAGCCCCAGCATCATCCACCGCTGGTTGGGTTCCATGCTCCCGCTCATCAGCAGGGTGGAGGTCACCTGCGAGCCGATGTACAGCAGGATCAGCACCACCAGCACCACGCCCGTCGCCTTGGCGGTGATATCCGGTATGAACAGGAACTTCGCCGAGCCCGGCGCCACCATCTGGCAGCCGGTCTTTTCGATGTATTTGGCCGGCAGTTGCGACACGCTGTGGAGCGCGGTGTGGTGGAGCGCGTTGTAGTGCGCCACCAAACTGTCGCCGCAGATGTGCTTCTTCAGGTCGGTGCGCAGCATGTAGAAGAGCGATATGAACACCGGCAACTGCAGCACCAGCGGCAGGCACGAGGCGAAGGGGTTGATTCCCTTCTCCCGGTAGAGCTTCATCATCTCCTCCTGCTGGCGCTGTTTGTCGTCCTTGTACTTCTCTTTCAGCGCCTTCAGCTCTGGGGCGACCAGCTGCATCTTGCGCATCGAGCGGATCTGGCTGACGGTGGCCGGTGTCATCACCGCCCGCACGAGCACGGTCAACCCGACGATCGCCAACCCCCAGCTGAGCCCGACGTGTTCGTGGAGGAACACCAGCACCGCTTCGAACAGGCTGATGAGCGGCGAAAACGCTTCCTGGATGATGTTCGCGAGGATCGGCATCGGCGTTGGCGGTGGTGGCGCTCTCCTGCGTGGGTTGTCGCTCGTCCGCGGATCCTCGCGTCAGCGGCGAGCGTGGGCGGTGGGCGCCCCGAACAGACGTTGGGCCCCCACCGGATCGTACCCACCGCGACTCCACGGGTTGCACCGGAGCAGGCGCCACACGGCGAGCACCAGCCCCCTCAGTATGCCGTACTCGGAGAGCGCCTGCAGCGCATACCGAGAGCAGGTCGGCTCGTAGCGGCAGCGCCGCGGCAACCCGGGCGAGATAACCCGCTGATACACCACGATCGGGGCGCTCACCACGATCCGAGGGGCGCGGGCGGCGGCGGCGGCGAAGCGTGCGAAGCCGTGTCGGCGCTCATCGCTCATGACCGCCGCTCCGTGCTCTGATCGTCCGGCGGGGGCTCGGAGCCCTGCTCATCCTGCTCTCGCGCTCGGGGCGGCTCACTTCCCTCCCGCTCACCCGCTAACACGCCAGCGCGCTCCAGCAACTCCGCGAGCGCGGCATCAACGCCCGCGAGACCCTCGCGCTCGGCCAGCTCGCTCACCGGCGGCCGTGCGACCACGACCACGTCGTGACCAGGCCGCAAATCGTCCTCCACACCCCTGAACGCCTCACGCAACAGCCGCTTCACGCGGTTGCGCTCGACGGCGCCACCGACCTTGCGCGACACCGACAGACCCAACCGCGGCCGCTCGGCAGCGGCATTGGGGAAGCTGTAGAGCACCAGGTGGCGGTTGGCCGAGGAGCGCCCGTGACGGTACACCCGCTCGAACTCCGCGCTGTGCGAGAGGCGTCCCCGTTGAGCGGCGCGGCGTGGCACTCGCGGCGCCATCAGCTCAGGCCGAAAGACGCTTGCGGCCCTTGTCGCGGCGGCGCTTGAGAATCAGGCGCCCGCTGCGCGTGAGCATGCGCGAGCGAAACCCGTGCGCACGGGCGCGCTTGCGCTTCTTGGGCTGGTAGGTGCGCTTCATCGTCTCGCCTTGCGCACGACCACACCCGGCGATCATCGCCCAGCGCTCGTGCGGCACGCTCAGTATAGAGATCCACCCATCCGGCCGGTGCCCGAAGGCGTCGCTCGCGCACCTCCCGGACGCCACAAGCTATTTTTCTCGCCATTTGCGCCATCGGCAGCGCGACCACGCCAAGCACCGGACGCGCTTCGGATATATTCAGTTGGCCGGGCCCCTTTGGGCCCTCTCCCGAGAAGACCAACGACTCCCGAAGGGGCGGGTCAGCGCTGGCGTGAGCACCGAATTGGAGCAGATCTGGTCGCGGGTGCAGAGCAGGCTCCAGGGCGCCGTGGACGACTCCACATATCGCGTCTGGCTGGAGCCGCTGCGGCCCCGCGCATTCGCCCACGGCACACTCACCGTCGAGGCGCACGAGCGCACGAGCGCCTGGGTGCGTGAGCGCTTCGGGCGCCTGCTGCAAACCTGCGCCAATGCCGAGCTGGGACCGCAAACGGCGGTCGTGATTGCACCCGGTGGAGAACACCCGCCAGCAGGCCCAAGCAGGCGGCGAACCCCATCCACGCGCCCACGACCCGGCCACATGGCGGGCACCGGCAACGATCCCCGGGAAGCGCCCGTACCCGCGATCGACTCCGAGCTGGCGCCCAACCCCCGCTTCACCTTCGACCAATTCGTCATCGGCGACTGCAACCGCCTCGCCCACGCCGCGGCGCTCACCGTCGCCGAGCTCCCCGGCCAGTCGTACAGCCCACTGTTCATCTGCGGCGCTCCGGGGGTCGGCAAGACCCACCTGCTGCGCTCGATCGCCAGCCTGATCCACAGCTGCAACCCCTCGCTGGGCGTGCGCGCCTGCACCGGAGAGGGGTTCACCAACGAGTTTCAGCGCGCACTAGCCGGCGGTGGACTGGAGTCGTTCAAGCGCCGCTTTCGCGACATCGACGTGCTGCTCGTGGACGACGTGCAGTTTCTCGAGCGCAAGGCACGCACCGAGGAGGAGTTCTTCCACACTTTCAACACGCTGCAAGAGGCCGGCGCTCAACTGGTGCTGACCTCCGACCGGCCGCCGCGCGATCTCCAGGCGCTTGAAGACCGCCTGCGCGAGCGCTTCGCCGCGGGACTCGTGGCCGACATCCAGGCGCCCGACATCAACACCCGCCTGACGATCCTGCGCAAGCGCATCCACCAGGATCGCCTCGAGCACCCTCCCGAGGAGGCGCTGGAGCTGATCGCCAAGCGCATCTCGCTCAACGTGCGCACGCTGGAGGGGGCACTGATCAGGGTCGTCGCGTTCAGTTCGCTTACCGGCAGGCCCATCACCTCCGAGCTGGCCAGCGAGGTGCTCGACGGCCTCTACCCACGGACAACACAGCCAGCCCGCACACTCCAGCAGATTGAGGACGCCGCTTGCCAGCACTTCGGTCTCTCCGCCGATGAGCTCCTCTCCTCCTCACGCGCCGCGCGCGTCGCCTGGCCTCGACAGGTCGCGATGTACCTCGCCCGCGAGCTCACAAGCGAGTCGCTGCCGGCAATCGGCCGGCACTTCGGTCGCCGCGATCACTCCACCGTGCTGCACGCGGTGCGGCGTACCGAGGCACGCATCGTTGCCGACCGGTCGTCCCGTCAAGCTGTGGATGATCTGCGTGCCAACTTGCAGGGCACAGGCTCCTGACCGGCGCACTTGCCACACTTATCCACTGGCCTTCCGCGCGCTCGCACCTCCTATCCCAGCACCACACCCGGCACGCACATATCCACAGCCCCTACTACTCCTTTACCAACAAAGACGAAGTAGATGAAGATATCCCTGCAGACAAGCGAGCTGTTGACTCAACTGCAAACCGTCACGCGCGTGGCATCTACGCGAAGCGCCGTTCAAGCTCTATCTGGCGTGATGATCATCGCGGGGGACGATGGTGCGGAGCTGCAAGCGACCGACATGGAGGTGGGTCTGCGCCTGCCGCTCCAAGCTCAGACCGCCCGCCCCGGCCGCGCGCTGCTGCCCGGGCGCCTACTGCTCGACGTCGTCCGCGCGCTACCGGCGCAGGAGCTCAGCCTCGAGCTGCGACCCTCAGAGCAGGACGTCGAGCTTCTCTGTGGCGGCGCCACCTTCCACCTGCGCACGCTGCGGGCGGAGGATTTCCCGTCGCTGCCGACTGCGGGCGAGGAGGGGCGCATGATGCTGCCGGCCGATGCGTTCGTGCAGACGGTGGAGCGCGTGGCGCGCTCGGCATCGCACGACGAGACCAGGCCGGTGCTCACCGGGATCCTGATCTCTGCGGCCGACCGCGAGTTGCGCATGGTGGCAACCGACTCCTACCGTCTCGGCGTTAAGCGCACCGTGCTGGAGACGCCACTGCAGGGCTCGATCGAGGCTAACGTCCCGGCCCGCGCGCTGCAGGAGCTGAGCCGCGTGGCTCAGCAGTATCAGTGCACCGAGGTAACTCTGGGTGTCGGTCAGAACCAGGTGATCTTCGAGTTGGGCGGCGTGGTGCTCTCCTCGCGACTGATCGACGGCCAGTTCCCCAACTACCGTCAACTGATACCCGAGTCGGCCGACCACGAGCTGACACTCGCCACCGTCGAGCTGGCCGGCGTGGTGCGCCGCATCAGCCTGCTGGCGCAGAAGAACGCCCCCCTGCGCCTGGCTTTCCGCGAGGGCGAGCTGACCGTCTCAGCCCAGACCCCGGACGTCGGCGAGGCCAGTGAGACGATCCCCGTGCCTTTTCACGGAGAGTCGTTCGAGATCGGCTTCAACCCCGAGTTCTTGCGCGACGGCGTTGAGAGCATCGACACCGAGGAGCTCGTTATGAAGCTGATCAGCCCGCTGCGCCCGGGCCTGATCGAGTCTCCGGAGGCCGGCGACTTTGTGTATTTGGTCATGCCGATCAGACTCAACACATGAGCAGGACGGGACGTCAGAACCAAGCAGATCAAGGACGCGGTGAGCGTGGCGTGCGTTAGCACGCGAGCGATCGAGGACGCCGACCGATCGACGAGCAGATGCGCACGACAGATCGGCCAGCGCCGGTCATGACGTCCCGTGTGCGGGTCCTGAGCGTCTCACTGCGTGATTTTCGAACGTATGCCCGTGCCGAAGCGCAGCTCGGTGAGGGGCTGACGGTGCTGCACGGGCCCAACGGCGCCGGCAAGTCGAACCTGCTGGAGGCGCTGTATTTCGGCTGCACCGGCCATCCGCTGCGCACCCGCAACGAGCGCGAGCTGGTGCGCTTCGGCGAGCGCGTGGCGCGTGTGTCGGTGGTGGTGGACGATGGCGGAGAGCGCCACGAGCTGTCGGTGGGGTACGGCCTGGATGATGGTGAGGAGCGCTCCGTCAAGCGGATGACCTGTGACGGCGCCGTGGTGGAGCGACTGCTCGATGTGGAGGTGCGCCCGCTGCTGGGTGTGTTCGTCCCCGATCGGCTGGAGCTGCTCAAAGGCTCTCCGGCGCCGCGCCGCGCGCACCTCGACCGGCTGGTCGCGGCGCTGTGGCCGCCACGCGCCGCCACGCGCCGCGCCTACTCACAGGCATTGGCGCAGCGCAACGCGCTGCTCGCCGGGATCCGCGCCGGGCGTGCCTCGCGCGCCACGCTCCCGACGTGGGACCGCGAACTGGCGCGCCACGCAGTCGCACTGCGCGAGGACCGGGAGCGCGCGGTGGGGCTGTTGAGCGACGTGTTCGCGACACGCGCCACACAGCTGGGTTTGAGCGGCGAGTGCGCGCTGCGCTACCGTCCGCGCTCGCGTGCCGCCGTTGTGGAAGAGTTCGTCGCCGAGTTGCAGGAGCGATTGTCTGGTGAGATCGAGCGTGGCTTCGGCGCCCACGGCCCGCACCGCGACGAGCTGTTGTTTTTGCGTGACGGTCGGGAGCTGCGCAGCTATGGCTCTCAGGGTGAGCTGCGCCTGGCGCTGCTGGCGCTGCTGCTGGCCGAGCGCGACGTGCTGGGCGAGCGCTGCGGGCGAGTCCCGCTGCTGCTGCTGGACGACGTGATGAGCGAGCTCGATCCGCAGCGCCGCGAGCTGCTGGCCGGCGAGTTGACCAGCGCCGGCCAGAGTGTGATCGCCACCACCGACCTCGCCCACGTGCCGGGCGCCCACGCCGCCGCCAGCCTGCGGGTGGCGCCCGGCGTCGTGCTGGCGGAGGCGCTTGCCGCGTGAGGTGCCGCCGGGGACAACCGGGGGGCGCCCGATGAGCCCCGCTCGCCGCGCCCCCCGCCCCCTCGCGCGGGCGCTCGACGGCTTCACCGCCACGCTGGCGCCCGCCACCACGCTCGCCCGCGTGCAGGAGCTTTGGGGGGAGGCTGTTGGGGAGGCGATCGCGGCCGCCGCCAAGCCGGTGGCCGAGCGCGGGGGGGCGCTGACGGTGCGCTGCGAGTCGGCCGTTTGGGCGCAGGAGCTCGAGCTGATGGCGAGCGAGCTGCTCGGCCGCCTCAACGGCGCGCTCGGCGAGGATCTCCTGCACAAGCTGCGCTGCCGTGCCAGCTGAGGTGCGATACCCGGTTTTCCCTGGTATTCACTGGCATTTGCGCCTACTCGTCAACCGGGTCGAGGGACCCTTTGTGCTATTGTTGTGTGGACAAAGCACGGCCCCGGTCCGCGGCTTGTCGCGCTCGGATTCCGGGGCTTTGTCACGTCTTCAGAGATACACACATGGAGTGGGAGGCCCGTCAGTTGGCCGCGAATGACAAGCAGGGCGACGGAGCGGCCAGCTACGACGCCCAGGACATCACAGTGCTGGAGGGCTTGGAGGCTGTTCGCAAGCGCCCCGGCATGTACATCGGCTCGACCGGCATCATGGGTCTCCACCACCTCGTGTACGAGGTGGTGGACAACTCTGTGGACGAGGCGCTGGCGGGGTTTTGCACCGAGGTGTCGGTGACGATCCACCCCGACAACTCGGTCACCGTCATCGACAACGGCCGCGGCATCCCCGTGGCGATGCACGAGAAAGAGGGCCGTCCCGCCGTCGAGGTCGTGCTGACCGTGCTGCACTCCGGGGGCAAGTTCGGTGACGGCGGCGGCTACAAGGTCTCCGGCGGCCTGCACGGCGTGGGAGTGTCGGTCGTCAACGCGCTCTCCGAACGCCTGCTTGTGGAGATCCGCCGCGACGGGTATGTGTGGAGCCAGGAGTACTCACGCGGCGCTCCGCTGGGCGAGCTGCGGCGCGGCGAGAAGCTGCCGGCCGGCGCCTCCACCGGCACGACCGTGACGTTCCTGCCCGACGCCGACATCTTCGAGTCGCTCGACTTCGAGTTCCGCACGCTGGAGGAGCGGCTGCGCGAGACCGCGTTCCTGACCCGTGGCCTGCACATCGCGATCGTCGACGAGCGCGCTGAGGGCCACTCGGCCGAGTTTCGCTACGAGGGCGGGATCGAGGACTTCGTGGCGTATCTCAACGAGAACAAGGACACCGTCCACCGCAAGGTGGTGTTCTTCACCGGCGAGGGCGACGAAGGCGCGGCGGAGGTGGCGATGCAGTGGAACTCCTCCTACCAGGAGTCGATCCACTCGTTCGCCAACAACATCAACACACGCGAGGGCGGCAGTCACCTGTCGGGCTTTCGCTCGGCGCTGACGCGCACCCTCAACCGCTACGCGCGCGAGCACGGGCTGCTGAAGGAGAAAGACGACAACCTCTCCGGCGAGGACGTGCGCGAGGGGCTGACGGCGGTGATCTCGGTGAAGCTGCGCGATCCGCAGTTCGAGGGGCAGACAAAGACCAAGCTCGGCAACCCCGGGATGGCGGGCTTCGTCGAGTCGGTTGTCAACAGCGGTTTGGGCGAGTTCCTGGAGGAGAACCCCAGCGAGGCGCGCGCGGTGATCATGAAGTCGGTGCAGGCGCAACGCGCCCGCGAGGCGGCCCGCAAGGCGCGTGACCTCACGCGCCGCAAGTCGGCGCTGGAGAACTCGACGCTGCCCGGCAAGCTGGCCGACTGTTCGGTGAAGGACCCGGCGCTGGCCGAGCTGTTCGTGGTCGAGGGCGACTCCGCCGGCGGGTCGGCCAAGCAGGGACGCGACCGCAACACACAGGCGGTGTTGCCGCTGCGCGGGAAGATCCTCAACGTCGAGAAGAGCCGCATCGACAAGGTGCTGCAGAACACCGAGATCCAGGCGCTGATCACCGCGATCGGGACGGGGGTGCGCGACGAGTTCAACATCGCCAACGCGCGCTACCACAAGGTGATCTTGATGACCGACGCCGACGTCGACGGCGCCCACATCCGCACGCTGGCGCTCACGCTGCTGTTCCGCGAGATGAAAGAGCTGATCGAAGAGGGGTACGTGTACATCGCCAAGCCGCCCCTCTACAAGCTCAAGCAGGGATCGCGCGAGCGCTACATCGAGAAGGAGTCGGAGCTGGAGGAGATCTTGCTGGCCGACAAGTGGGAGAAGCTCCAGATCGCCGACCGCCATGGCGCCCAGTTCAAGCTCACCGAGGTGCGCTGGCAACGCTTCACAAGGCTGCTCAAGCAGTACGAAGGGTGGGCGTCCTCGCTGCGCGCCGCCCACGGCCACGACATGGTGCAGTTCCTGGAGGAGTCGGCGCTGCTGGGCGAGCGCGTGCAGAGCGCCGAGCAGGCGATCCAGCTGCTCTCGCGCGAGGGGCTGGAGGGCGAGACGCACGCCACCGAGCTGCTCCAGGTCGATCTGGTGGAGCTGCGCGTCAAGGCCGTGGAAACCCGCACCGGCCTGGCCCGCACGCACCGTATCCCGCGCCGGATGTTCGACTCCCAGGAGTACCGCCAGTTGGCGTCCGTCCACCAGCAGCTGGCCGAGCTGGCCGGCACCCCTGCGTTCGAGGTGCGCCTCGGCGACGCATTTGAAAGCGCCCCGTCGTTCGAGGCGTTGCGGGCGGCGGTGCTGAGTGTGGCGCAGAAGGGCGTCAAACTGCAGCGTTTCAAGGGTCTCGGCGAGATGAACGCCGATCAGCTCGGCGAAACCACGATGGCGCAACAGACCCGCACCCTGGCGCAGGTCACGATCGAGGATGCCGCCGCGGCCGACCGCATCTTCTCGATGCTGATGGGCGACCAGGTGGAGCCCCGGAGGGCGTTTATCGAGGACAACGCCCGTCTTGTCGCGAATCTTGACGTGTAGGGGGTGATGCGTAATGGCTAGTGCCGACGTCATAGGCGGGGGTAATATCGAGCCGCGCGGCCTCGAGGAGGAGATGCGCACCGCGTATCTCGACTACGCCATGTCGGTGATCGTCGGTCGCGCGCTGCCCGACGTGCGCGACGGGCTGAAGCCGGTGCACCGGCGCGTGCTGTACGCGATGAACGAGCTGGGACTGGGCCCCACCCGTTCCTACTCCAAGTGCGCGCTGATCGTGGGCGAGGTCATGGGCAAGTACCACCCGCATGGGGACTCCGCGATCTACGACACGCTCGTGCGGATGGCCCAGGAGTTCTCGATGCGCAACGAGCTCGTCGACGGCCAGGGCAACTTCGGCTCGATCGACGACGACCCGGCCGCGGCGATGCGGTACACCGAGGCGCGGCTGGCGCGGATCGCCACCGAGATGCTGCGCGACCTCGACATGGACACTGTCGACTTCGCGCCCAACTACGACGGCTCCAAGCGCGAACCGCTGGTGCTGCCGGCGCGCTTCCCCAACCTGCTGGTGAACGGTTCCTCGGGGATTGCGGTGGGGATGGCGACCAACATCCCGCCGCACAATTTGGGCGAGGTGATCGACGCGACGATCGCCTACATCGACGACCCCGACCTCGAGGTGGAGGGCCTGATGCAGTACATCAAGGGCCCCGACTTCCCCACTGGCGGAATCATCCTCGGCCGCTCGGGGATCAAAGACGCATACGAGACCGGCAAAGGCCGCGTGCGGGTGCAGGCCAAGGCGCACGTGGAGCCCCTCAAACAGGGCAAAGAGGCGATCGTGGTCACAGAGCTGCCGTTCATGGTGAAAAAGGGCGGCGAGGGCGGCTTGATCCAGAAAGTCGCCGATCTGGTGAAAGAGGGGCGGATCACCGAGATCGCCAACATCGAGGACTTCACCGACAAACGCGGGATGCGGATCGTGATCGAGCTCAAGCGAGACGCGATCCCCAAGGTGGTGCTCAACAAGCTCTACAAGCACACCCCCATGCAATCCACGTTCGGAGTGAACATGGTGGCGCTGGTGGACAACGTGCCCCGCACGCTCAATCTGCGCGCGGTGATCCACAATTACGTGGCCCACCAGCGCGAAGTGATCGTGCGTCGCACCAAGCACGAGCTCTCCGAGAAGGAGGCGCGCGCTCACATCCTCCAGGGGCTGTTGATCGCGCTGGAGAACCTCGACGCGATCATCGAACTGATCCGCGCCGCGCGCGACCGCGACGCCGCGCGCGAGCAGTTGGTGGAGCGCTTCATGCTTTCACACATCCAGGCCAGCGCGATCCTCGACCTGCGCCTCTCCCAGCTGACGGCGCTGGAGGCCGACTCGATCAAGCAGGAGCACGCCGACGTGACCGAGCGGATCGCGGAGCTGCGTGCGATCCTCGGCGATGAGTCCCGCGTGCTGGCGGTGATCAAGGAGGAGCTGAGCGAGATCCGCGAGCGCTTCGCCGACGAGCGCCGCACCGAGATCACCCACGCCGAAGGCGAAATCGACATCGAGGATCTGATCGCCGATCAGCAGATGGTGATCACGATCACCCGTACCGGCTACATCAAGTCGCTGCCGCTGGCCACCTACCGCCAGCAGCACCGGGGCGGGCGCGGCGTGACGGGAATGGACATGAAGGACGGCGACTTCATCGAGCACCTGTTCGTGTGCTCCTCGCACGACTACCTGCTGTTCTTCTCCAACCGCGGCAAGGTGTACCGCTCGAAGGTGTACGAGCTGCCGGAGGCCTCGCGCACCGCCAAGGGCCGTGCGCTGGTGAACGTGCTGCCGCTGCGCGAGGGCGAGCGCGTGCAGTCGGTGCTGGCCACGCGCGACTACAGCGAGGGCGCCTACCTGGTGTTCGCCACCCGCCAGGGGATCGTCAAGAAGACCGCGTTCCAGGCGTACAACACGCCGATCAACGCCGACGGCATCATCGCCATCAAAATCCGCGACGACGACGAGCTCGTGGCGGTGCGCCGCACCAGCGGCGAGGACGACATCTTGATGGTGTCGCGCTCCGGTCAGGCCACGCGCTTCCAGGAGTCCCAAGCACGCGCAATGGGCCGCGACACCTCCGGCGTGCGCGGCATGAACGTCAGCCAGGACGGCAACTACGTGCTGGCGATGGACGTGGCCCGCGACGACCAAGAGTTGCTGGTTGTCACCGAGAACGGCTACGGCAAGCGCACGCCGATCTCCGACTACCCGCGCAAGAACCGCGGCGCGATGGGCGTCAAGACAGTCGCGCTCACCGACCGCAAGGGCGCGCTGGCGGGGGCGCTGGTGGTGCGCGAGCACGAGGAGCTGGTGTTCATCTCCACCGGCGGCATGGTGCAGCGCACCTCCGTAAAGGGCATCAGCCGCTACGGCCGCGCCTCGCAGGGCGTGCGTTTGATGAACCTCAAGGGCGACGACACCGTCAGCGCGGTGGCGTTGGTGGTGGAGAGCGAGGGAGACGAGTCCGGTGTGCCCGAGGCGTCTTCGCCCGACGGCGCCTCGGCACTTTCCTCCGCGCCCGACGACGGCAACAGCGCTGGCGAGGACGCGACTCCGTAGTACCCCCTTGCGTGACGTCATGTCCGTCCGCTACTCTGGCCAGACCAGAGAAAGGAGGTGGTCCGTACGTCTAGTGACAGTTCTTGCGGGACCCTGGAGGTGACCGGCCGCTAGGTCGGCAGGCTGGACCGCGTAGCGGAATCCAACCCGGGACACCCCGAGACGGCAGCCGGATCTGGTCCCCCCGGTGCTGGCCGGTCAATCGATCCCGCTGATCGACGATCGGTAAGCCGTCCTCGGATATTCCAGTCAGCACGCGAAGGGCGTCCGCCGTCGGGGCGCCCTTCGTCGTTCTCGACCCAAACCGCTATGACCTGCGACTTTAAGCGGCGGCCGCCTGCGGCAGATACTGCCGCCACGCCGCCGGGATCGACGGCGAGGCGACGTGGATGAACACCTCCGCGCGCGGCACTTTCGGCACGTGGCGCGGGTGCATGCCCGCCTGGCGCGGTAGGCGGTCGCCCTTGCGACGGTTGCAAGGGGCGCAGGAGGCGACGATGTTCTCCCAGCTGGACGGGCCGCCCTTGGAGCGGGGGATGACGTGGTCGACGGTGAGGTTGGAGCGCGAGCCACAGTACTGGCAAGTCCAGCCGTCGCGGGCGAACACCGCGCGGCGCGTGATCTTGCGCTGGTGGGCGTCGCGGGGAACGCGCACATAGGCCACCAGCCGGATCACCGCGGGCCGCGCCAGCGTGGTGCGCTCGGAGTGCAGCTCCCAGCGGCCGCGCTCCACCAGCTCGGCCTTCTCCTTCAGCAGCAGCACCACCGCGCGGCGTACCGAGCACACGTTGATCGGCTCGTAGGTAGCGTTGAGGACGAGCACCCGACCACTATCAGGCCCGCGCCGCCGGTGCTCGGATGGCGGCGCGGACCGAACTGGGTCTGGTGGAACGGTGGTATCCATTCGTGGCCGCAGTGTAGCGGCGAAAGTGGTCGTCGGTGGCGGTTTGCGGCTGCCCGTCGCAGCGCCGCCGCGACCTCTCTAGGGCTGCGCCCCGCCGCCGGCGCGGTAGGAGCCGAGGATGCGCACTTGCTCGCACACCTCGCGCATTCCCGCCAGCGCCTCGGCCACGCGGGGATCCTCGGTGCTGCCTTGAAGGTCGACGAAGAACACGTAGTGCCCGAGCCGCGCGCGCTGCGGCCGCGACTCGATCTTCGTCAGGTTGATGGCGCGGCGCGCAAACTCATCCAAACAGCGCACCAACCAACCGGGGCGCTCGGCGCCGGCGCCCCAGAACACCACCGATGTCTTCCACCCGCGCCCCCCGCCGTCGCCAGGTCCACCCGGCTCCTCGTCGGTACGCAGCGGTGGCGACTCCGCCGCTTCGCCGGTGCGCGCCAGCCACACGAAGCGGGTGACGTTGTCGTCGCGGTCCTGCACCCCCTCGCGGATCACCGTCCCCCCGTAGATCTCGGCCGCCAGGCGGGTACCGATCGCCGCGCTGCCGGGACCCCGCTCGCTCACGACCAGGCGCACCGCCTCGGCGGTGGAACTGGCCGGCAGCACCCGCGCGCGCGACAGCTCGCCGCGCAGCAGACGCGTGCACTGGCCGGGCACCTGCGGGTGAGTGAGTACCGTGTCGATCTCCGCCAGCTGGAGCGGAGCGGCCGCGATCAGCGAGTGCCGCACCGCCAGCAGCGCCTCGCCCACGATCTCCAGGTCGCCGTGCTCATCGGCCGTAGCCGGGAGACGCTCGCCTTCGGCTTGCATCCCCGTTTCGGCCAGCAGATCGAGCGTCACCGTCACCGAGCCCTCCAGCGAGTTCTCGATCGGCACTACGGCCCAGCGCACCTTGCCGCGCCGCACGGCCAACACGGTCTCGTAGATCGTGGCCAGCGCCACTGGCTGCACGGCGTCCTCGCGCGCGCTGCGCAGCAGGGCTTCCTCGCTGAACGTGCCCGCCGGGCCCAGGTAGCCGATGTGCGGCAGCTCTGCGTCGCTTGGCGCGGGCATCGTCTCGCCTACTGCCCGGCCGCGTGTCCAGCTTCGGCGGCGCCGGCCGGTGCGAGCGCCAGCGTCACCGCCTCGGCCTCCTCGGGCGACAGCTCCAGCTCACCGCTGCCGGCGCGTATCTGCTTGAGGTACACGCGCGCCTGTTCGCGGTGGTGGATGCAGGTGAGCACCACCCCCGACCCGGTGCCGTCGAGCAGCGCCAGCGACACCGACTGCTGCCCGGAGAACTCGTTGTAGGCGTCGTAGCGCACCAGCGCGCAGTGGGTGATCGCGCCCCGCAGGCCCGCCTCGACGTCGCCCAGCCGCGCGTGCAGTTGCTCGGCCACCTCGCCCACGTACTCGCGCAGGTCTTCGAACCCCGCCTGCATGCCGGCCGCGTGCGCCACCACGTCGCGCTCGCCGTCGCCCAGCACCGCCTTCTGGGCGCTCCGCACCCGTCGCAGCGCGAGCGCGAGCGCCGCGCATCCCGCCAGCGCTATCACGCCCAGCGCAACCGCGGCCAGCGCGACGATCCCCTGAGTGTCGGTGAGGGTGGCGAGGGTCATCGCCGAAAAGCTATCCACTACTGCTCGAACACCGCCAGGTAGGTGCCCTTGTTGTTTTCGACGTTGGTCTCGCCGGGCACCGGCTGGACGTAGACGACGACGCGCGCGGCGGCGCCGAGCGGAAGCCCTTCGACGGGGACGCTCGCCGTGGAGGTCACCCCCGGTTCGGTTTTGGCGATCGTGCGGCTGTCCTTGAGCTGCTTGCCGCCGGCGGTCACCGTCACTTCCACCTTGACGTCGGTCTCGCTGTTGCTGCCGGAGTCTTCGACCATCACCTTGAAGGTGGGGCTGGAGCCGCCGCTGAGGTGGTTGACGGTGCCCGTCGATTCCGGTTCCAGGGTGGTGGAGCCGACGCTCACGCCCTTCAGCGCCGATCCGTGCGTGCCGGGCGCGACCTGCCCGCTTTTGGCGTCGCCCGAGGTCTTGCCGGTGAGGCGCTCCTCGACGGTGGTCGGTTCCAGCCACCCGAGGTTGGGAAGGAACTGCGTGCCGGCGGTGCTGAGGCCGTGGATGCCGGCGGCGGCCAGCTGCTGCTGGATCAGCGGTGCCACCCGCTGCGAGTAGATCACATCGGAGCTGAGCAGCATCTCCATCCCGCCGGCAATCCACGCACTGGCCTGCTTGCCTTGGCCGCCGAGCACTTGGCGCACGAGCGAGGCGATCTTGCCGAGCGCTTCTTCGCGCAGGTTGAGCACCAGCGTGAGGTTGTGCTGCGCCGCTTCCATGCCTCCGGGCACGCTCAGCCGCCTGGCCTGTTCGGCCTGGTGCTGGGCCGCGCCGCGCAGCTGGTTGACTTTCTGCTCCACGTTCAGCGGCTGTTCGCCCGACGCGCTGGACAACGTGGCGAACAGCGGACGCGAGACCTGCTGGTCGGATTCCTGCGCCAACTGCCCCGCTTCGCGGTTGTACTGCTCGAGCGCCGCTTCTTTGCCGCTTTTCAGGCAGCCGTTGATCAGCAGCACGATCACGACCAGCAGCACCACGCCCACCCCCGCTGCGATCCGTCGCCTCACCACCACTGTGTGGTGGTCGATTAGATTCCCGCCCGCCCGTGGATTCCCACCCGCCCGCTGCGGACGGCGTGGCCGCGGCTGCGTGGCGCCGCGCCCGCCCGCCGCGGCTGGCCGCGGCGCTCCTCCCTCGTCATCGTCGAAAAACGACAAGCTGAAATGCTCCTCGCAGGGCTGTTGGTTGGCGTTTGAGGAAGGCACCAGTATGACCGCCCATCCGGCCACCTGCCTGCGGATTGGTGCCATCTGCAACTTCTCGCTCAACCGCCGTTTTCCTGCCGCGCGCGGCAGGGAGCATGGGCGGCCCGCCGAACGGAGAAGGCGGTGGATTCTCATGACACGTTGATTGCTCCTGCCCACCCGCAGGTGCTGGGGCGCTATCGCCTGCTGGAGCGGTTGGGCGCGGGTGGCTTCGGCATCGTGTGGCGTGCACACGACCAGCTGCTGGACCGCGAGGTGGCCGTCAAGGCGATCCCGCTGCCGGACGGAGAGGAGCGCGAGCGAGCTACGCGCGAGGCGCTCGCCACCGCCCGCCTGGCCCACCCGGCGATCGTGGCGCTGTATGAAGCGTGTGCGGAGGAAGACACCTTCTATTTGATCTCCGAGCTGGTGCACGGCGACACGCTGGCGCGGCTGATCGCCGCGGACGCACTGGCGGACGAGGAAATCGCCGAGGTCGGCGTGGCGCTGGCCGACGCACTGCTGCACGCCCACCAGCGCGGGGTGATCCATCGCGACATCAAGCCACACAACGTGCTGGTGCCCGCCACCGATGCTCCGCTGGCGGCCGCCGCGAAGCTGACCGACTTCGGTGGCGCGCTGCTTGCCGGCGAGGAGGCGCTCACCCGCACCGGCGACGTGCTGGGCACGCTCGCCTACATGGCGCCCGAGCAGCTCGACGGCGATCGCGTCAGCGAGGCCGCCGATCTGTACTCGCTGGCGCTCGTGCTGTATGAGGCGTTCAGCGGCGTCAACCCCGTGCGCGGTCCCACGCCGGCGGCGACCGTGCGGCGGATCGGCGAGTCGCTGCCGCCGCTGGCGCGCCACCGCCGCGACCTGCCCCGCGAGCTCTCGCACGCCGTCGACCGCGCCCTCTACCCCGACCCCGAAGCGCGCGGCACGCTGCGTGAGTTGTACGAGGCGCTGGCGCACGCGTCGCTGCAGCGCACCCGAGGCGCGCCATGCCCCGCCGGTGAGGCCACCGAACGCTTCGCCGAGCAGCCGGCGGAGGAACGGCCGGACGCGGGCGGGTGGCTGACCATCGAGCGTCTGGCATGGCTGGCCGCCGCGCTGGGCGTGGGTGTGTGGCAGCTGCTGGACCGACGTCCGGCGGTCGCGTTGCTGGCGCTGTGGGCGGTACTGCCGTTGGTGGTGCCGGTGCGCCGGCCGGGAGTGCGGTGGGGCGCGGCGGCGTTGGCGCCGGCGCTCGGTCTGGCAGGCCTTGCCGGCGCCTTCCCGGCGCTGGCGGGCCAGCTCTCCCGCTGGCGCACACGCGCGCTGCTGGGCGCGCTGGGCTACTGGTGGGCGTGCCTGGCACGGCTGCCGCTGCACGCGTCGGCGGCGAGCACGCTGCACGCGTCGCTGCGCTTGGCGAGCGTGGCGCTGCTGGCGGGGCTGGCGCTGTGGGCGCTGGCCGCAATGGTGCTGCCGTGGGTGGTGCGCGGCCGCGCGGCGCTGCTCGACGCGCTGGCGTCGATCGCCTGGGCGAGCACCCTGCTGGCGGGCACGCTGCTGCTGCGCCGCGACCTGCCGCAGCCGCACGCCGAGCTTCCCGCGTCGCACGCGGCGATCCTCTCGGTTGCCCTGGCGGCAGCGGTCGCGATCGTCGCCCGCGCGCTGCGCGGGCCGGTGGCGCCGGTCGTAGCTTAAAGTGGGGAGCGACGGACCGCCCGCGACGCGGAGCGGGGCCGCCGGCGATCGTCACATCCATGAACCCGCTCACGCGCCTCGAGACCGCGCTTGCCTCCCTTGTGGAGGGCGCCTTCGGGCGCCTGTTTCGCTCGGAGGTGCGGCCGATGGAAATCGCGCGCAAGCTGGCGCGCGAGATGGACGAGCACCGCACCACGTCGGTATCGCGGGTGTACGCGCCCAACGAGTACGCCGTGTGGCTGTCGCCGCAGGACCGCACCCGATATGAGGGGGTGGAGCAGGAGTTGATCGACGAGCTGTGCGCGTACCTGCTGGAGCACGCGCGCAGTGAGGGCCTCACACTGGCCTCCCACCCGCAGATCGCCTTCCACACCGACCCCGAGCTGAAGCTCGGCGAGTTCGGCATCCAGGCGCGGCTGGTGCGACCCGACGGCCACCCCGAGGACGACGGCGGGGAGTACGGCCGCTCCTCGCAGGCGGCGGAAGGCGTCGAGTGGGAGCCCCGGCCGGCCGCGGCCCGCGCGACGAGCGCCATACGCGACCGCGTGGGGAGCGCAGCCGGTGTGCGCGCCGAGGACGACCAGCACGGGCGGACGATGATCTTCGGCGCCTCCGCCGGTGCGCGCGAGCTGCGCGCACCGCCCGTCTCCGCCCGCCCCCCGCGTGGCCTGCTGCTGGTGGGCGGCCGCCGCCTGCTGCTGGCGCCGGAAGGGGCGGTGATCGGCCGCAGCCGCGATTGCGACGTGGTGCTGGACGATTCGGGGATCTCGCGCCGCCACGCCCACATTCACCCGACCGCCGAGGGTTGGGCGATCGAGGACCTGCAATCCACCAACGGCGTGCTGCTCAACGGCGAGCGGTTGCGCGGCGCCCAACCGCTGCGCGTCGGCGATCGCATCGAGCTGGGCTCCACCGAGCTGGTGTTCGAACAGCGATGAATACGCTCCAGCCGGTGTCGGTGGCCCTCAAGTTCGGCTTCATCGCCGTGCTGTACCTGTTTTTGCTGTGGGTGGCGCGCAGCGCCCTGCGGGATCTGCGCGACCGCGGCGGGGGGGAACGCTCCTCGTTGGTCGGCACCGGCCCGTCGGGCGCGATCCCGCCGGACGCTACCGGCTTGCAGCCGGCCTCTGCGGTGGGGCGCGCCGACTTCGCCCGCCGCGCGCCGCGGCTGGTGGTGGCGCGCGCCACCGGTCACGATCCGGGGATGATCTACGACCTCGGCGGCGAGCTGGTGCTGGGGCGCGGCGACCAGGCGGAGATACGGCTGCAGGATCCGTTCGCCTCCTCGCGCCACGCGCGCATCTACGAGCAGGCCGGCACGCTGGTGCTGGAGGATCTGCGCTCCACCAACGGCACCTACCTCAACGAGGAGCTGCTCGACACGCCGCGACCGCTGCACCCCGGCGACCATGTGCGGATCGGGGAGAGCGAATTCGTGTTCGAGGTCGACTGATGTTGCGAGTGGCCGAGCAATATGCGGGCACCGACACGGGCTTGCAGCGCCGCGCCAACGAGGACGCGCTGCTGGCGCGTGCACCGCTGTTCGTGGTGGCCGACGGCATGGGCGGCGCGCAGGCCGGCGAGGTGGCCTCGAAGGTGGCGGTTGAGTTTTTCCACGCTGGCCTGCCCGACGGCGACGGCGACGGCGCGGGCGCCGAGCGGGCGTTGGCCGCGCACGCGCACGCCGCCAACGCGCGCATCCACACGCTGTCGCGCGAAAACGCCGAGCAGGCCGGGATGGGAACGACGCTGACCGCCGTGTATGTGGGCGAACGGGAGGTGGCGATCGCGCACGTGGGTGACAGCCGCGCCTACTGCCTGCGCGACGGCGAGCTGCTGCGCCTCACCGACGATCACTCGCTGGTGGACGAGCTGATTCGCGAGGGCCGGCTGACGCCCGAAGAAGCCGAGGAGCATCCGCAGCGCTCGATCATCACGCGTGCGTTGGGGCCGGAGGAGACGGTGGAGGTGGACACCCGCTCGTTTCGCGCGCGCGCCGGCGATATCTATCTGCTGTGCAGCGACGGACTCACCTCGATGGTGCCGGAGGCACGCCTGGCGGAGCTGTTGCGCACCCACGCGGACGCGCCTCTGCGCGACACCGGCGAGCTGCTGATCGCCGAAGCCAACCGCGCCGGGGGGCGCGACAACATAACTGTGATCTTGCTGCGGTTGGAGGAGGTGGGCAGCGATGCCCCGCCCGCCCCGGCGCCCGGGCGGGCGGCCACGGGCGACGAGCACACCACGTTGGTGGGCGTGCCGGCCGCGGCACCCCCACAGCCGCGGGCCGCCCTTGCGGGTGTGGCCGAGGAGCACCGAACCGCGGCCGGCGTCCCGGCACGCACGCGCGCCGCTCTGCAGACCCAGCCCCTGGCGGTGCGCCAACCGCGCGCGCCGATGCCCGCCGCCGCCAACGGCCGGCCCGGCGGTGCCCGCGCGCGGCGCCGGCGTCGGGTGCTGGGAGCCTTGGTGGCGCTTGCGCTACTCGGCTTGATTGTGGCCGGCGGATATGTGGCGATGCAGTCGGTGTACTTCGTCGGCACCAACGCGCGCGGGCTGGTGACGATGTACCGCGGTCTGCCATACCAGCTGCCGGGTGGGATCAGGCTGTACAGCAGCTATTACGTGTCGGGCGTGAGCGCCGCCACGCTCAGTCCCGGCCGGCGCTCCGCGGTGCTCGACCACAAGTGGCGCTCGGAAAAGGAAGCCGGCGCGTTGGTGCGCAGCGTGGAACTCGAAGAACTGGCGCAATGAACCGCCCGATCCTGCGCATCTACATCCTGGTGGTGGTGCTGTTTGCCCTGCTGGTGGCGTTCACTTCGCGCTGGACGGTGTTCGAGGCCTCCTCGCTGCGCGAAAACCCGCTCAACAAACGCGCGCTGCTGGAGCAGCTGCACATCAGGCGCGGCGCGATCGTGGCGCGCACCGGCACGGTGCTGGCGCGCAGTGTGCGCAACCGCGAAGGCAACTATGAACGCACCTATCCCACTGGCTCTGAGTTTGCCCAGGCGATCGGCTACTCCTACCCATTGACGCTCGCGCGCACGGGCCTCGAGCGCTACCGCAACGCGCCGCTGAGCGCCGAATCGCAGAGCAACCTGCAGTCACTGCTCGACCAGTTCCAGGGCCGCCCGGAAAAGGGCGACGAAGTGATCACCACGCTCGACCCCGCCGCGCAGCGGGTGGCGCTGGAAGGGCTCGGCGAACACGAAGGCGCGGTGGTGGCGTTGGAACCGTCCACCGGCGCCGTGCGGGTGATGGCATCCACTCCCAGCTATGACCCCAACACGCTGCGCTCGGCGGCGGGGGCGGAAAAGCTGAAAAGCGACAGCGAATCGCCACTGCTCAACCGCGCCGTGCAGTACGGGTATGCCCCTGGCTCCACATTCAAGGTGGTGACCGCCACGGCGGCGTTCGACACCGGTCGCTTCACCCCATCCTCGACGCTTAGTGGCCGCAACGGGATCGTCGTGTCGGGAGTGCCGCTGCACAACGATCAGAACGAGAGCTATGGCGAACTGACGCTGACGCAGGCGCTGGCCAAATCGGTGAACACGGTGTGGGCGAAGGTGGCCGAGCAGGTGGGCAAGCCGACGCTCGCCGAGTACATGCGCCGCTTTGGCTTCGACGCCAAACCGCAGCTGGACTATCCCGCCGAAGAAATGTCGGCCAGCGGCGAGTATCAGGGGACGCAGCTGCTGTCGCCCACCAGCCCGCTGGTGGACCTCGGACGGCTGGGCATCGGCCAGGACAAATTGGAGGTGGCGCCGCTGCAGATGGCGGAGGTGGCGGCAGCGGTGGCCAACCACGGCACGCTGATGGCACCGCACCTGACAGAACGGATCGTCAGCCCCGAAGGGAGCACGGTGCAGCGGATCGCGCCGCGTGTGCAGTCGGTGGTGATGAAACCTTCGACGGCCGCTGCGGTGCGGTCGATGATGGAAGCGGTGGTGAACGAAGGCACGGGTGAAAACGCGCGGATCCCCGGCGTGCAGGTGGCCGGCAAGACCGGCACCGCCGAAACGGAGATCGGCACGGCGATCAACAACGTGTGGTTCATCGCCTTCGCCCCCGCGTCGGCCCCGCGCGCGGCGATCGCGGTGACGGTGAAGGGCGTGCCCGGATACGGCGCTACCTACGCGCTGCCGATCGCGCGAAAAGTGCTGGAAGTGCTGTTGCATGAATAGGCGGAGGCGATGATCGAGCAAGGCACCGTGATCGATGGCCGCTACGAGGTGCAGTCGCGGATCGGCACCGGGGGGATGGGGGACGTGTACCTGGCGCGCGATCAGCTGCTGGGGCGCCAGGTCGCCGTGAAGGTGTTGCACCACCGCTTCGCGGAAGACCAGGAGTTCGTGGAGCGCTTCCGCCGCGAGGCCTCCAGCGCCGCCGGTTTGTCGCACCCCAACGTGGTGGCGATTTTCGACCGCGGCGAGTGGGACGGGACGTATTACATCGCGATGGAGTACCTCCCCGGCCGCTCGCTGAAGGCGGCGGTGCGCGCGGAGGGACCGCTGCCGCCGGTGCAGGCGATCGACATCGTCATCCAGATTTTGCAGGCCGCGCGCTTCGCTCATCGCCGCGGCGTGATTCACCGCGATTTGAAGCCGCACAACGTGATCCTCGACGAGGAGGGCCGCGCGAAGGTGACCGATTTCGGGATCGCGCGCGCCGGCGCGTCGGACATGACGCTGACCGGCTCGATTATGGGCACCGCCCAATACCTCTCGCCCGAGCAGGCGCAGGGCCAGGCGGTGAGCGCCGCCTCCGACATTTACGCGGTGGGGATCGTGCTGTATGAGCTGCTGACCGGCACGGTGCCGTTCGATGGCGAGACGGCGGTGACGATCGCGCTCAAGCAGGTGTCGGCCGCGCCGACGGCGCCGAGCGCGGTGGTGCGTTCGGCTGCGCCCAGCGCTACCGCCGGCACGGCCGCGCTGGCGCCGATCCCGCCGGAGCTGGACGCGGTTGTGCTGCGGGCGCTCGCCAAGGACCCCGCCGAGCGGTATGGGGACGCCGAGCAGTTCATCGCGGCGCTGGAAGAGGTGCGACGCGGTCTGCCGGCGGGGGATGGCGCGGGACGGCCGCGCGGCGCCGGGAATGGCCCGGTGCCCCTCACAGCCGCCACCGCGCTGCTGATGGCGGCGGCCGAGCCCCCCGCGCAGGAGCTGTCCTCCGAGGAGGCGGAGCGCCGGCGCGGTCGCCGGTGGTGGTGGGCGGCGGCGCTGGCGGTGCTGCTGGTGGTGGGGGCGGCGGCGGCGTTGCTGCTGCCGGGCGGCAGCCGTCAGGTGACGGTGCCCAACGTGGTGGGTGTGTCGGAATCGCTTGCCGTGGACCGGTTGCGAGCAGTCAAGCTGGCGCCGGTCACCGAACAGGCCCCCAGCTCCACGACGGCGCCCGGCGCGGTGATCTCGACCAAGCCGAGCGCCGGTAGCATGGTCGCGCGGAACACGCGCGTGAACGTGGCGGTGTCCACCGGTCCCGCCACCGCGGACGTGCCCGAGGTGAGAGACCTGACGAGCGCGCAGGCGGTGCAGAAGCTGGAAAAAGCGGGCTTCAAGCCGAGCGTGCAGAAGCGCTCGAGTGCCACGGTGCCCAGCGGCAAGGTGATCTCCACCGAACCCTCGCAGGGCGTGACGCTGCAGACCGGCAGCCCGGTGACGGTGCTGGTGTCGAGCGGGCCCCAGCAGGTGAGCGTCCCGGAAGTGGCGGGTGAGAGCGAAGCCGAAGCGCGTGCCACGCTGCGCGCGGCGGGGTTGAGCGTCGGCAGTGTCACCAAGCAGGAAGAACCGGGCCAGGCGGCGGGAACGGTGCTGTCGCAGTCGCCCGCCGCCGGCGCCGAAGTGCGCAGCGGCGAAGCGGTCAACCTGGTGGTGGCGAAGGCTTCCCAGGAAGTGGCGGTGCCGCGGGTGGTGGGTAAAAAGCGCGAACGCGCCGAAGGCGAACTGATCGGCGCGGGCTTCACGGTGAAGTCGAGCACGCGCGCGGTGAGCGGCGAAGCGGAAGTGGGGCTGGTGCTCCAGCAGAACCCCGCCGGTGGCACCAAGGCCAAGAAGGGGGCGTCGATCGAACTGATCGTGGGCAAGCTGGCGGCGCAGACCACGCCGAGCACCGGCACGACCACCACGCCGCCGCCCACCACCACCACGACCTCCGCCAACGCGCCGGCCGTGGCGCCGGGAGCGAGTGGCGCTCCATGACGCTGACGGTCGCGCTGCTGGCCGGTGGTCGCTCCTCCGAGCACGACGTGTCGCTGGCGTCGGCGCGCGCCGTGCGCGCAGGTCTGCAGAACGCTGGGCACGGGGTGCGCTGGGTGGAGATCGAGCGCGATGGCGCGTGGCATCACGAAGGGGAGCGGCTGAGCCTTCTACCCGCCGGTGGGCTGCTGGACGCGGATGTGGTGTTCCCCGCGCTGCACGGCCCGTACGGCGAGGACGGCACGGTGCAGGGCGTGCTGGAGACGCTCGACGTGGCGTACGTGGGTGCGGGGGTGGCGGCGTCGGCAGTGTGTATGAACAAGGTGCTGTTCAAAGAGCTGATGCGCACCGCGGGGGTGCCGCAGGTGAGGTATGCGGGCGTGCGCGTGGCGCGCTGGCAGGCCGACCGCGAGCGGGTGGTTGGCGAGCTGGCTTCGCTGGGGCTGCCGGTATTCGTCAAGCCCGCCCATTTGGGCTCGTCGGTGGGGATCGTGAAGGTGACGGATGCGCAGCTTCTGGAGGAGGCATTGGAGCGGGCGTTCGAGCACGATCCGCTGGCGATCGTGGAGGCGATGGCGCCCGGTGTGGAGGTGGAGTGCGCGGTGTTGGGCGGCGTCCCCGCGCTGGCGTCGGAGCCGGGGGAGATCGTGCTGAGCACCGAGTGGTATGACCACGCCGCCAAGTACGAGGAGGGCGCAATGCAACTGGTGGTGCCCGCCCGCATCTCCGCCGCCGCCCGCGAGCGCGTGAAGGCGCTGGCGCTGGAGGTATTTGCGTATATCGGCTGCGAGGGACTGGCGCGCGCGGACTTCTTCGTGGACGGCGAGGAGGTGCTGGTGAACGAGCTCAACACGATGCCCGGCTTCACGCCAACCAGCGTGTACGCAAAGCTGATCGAGGCCTCCGGGATCCCCTATCACGAGCTGGTGGACCGCCTTTGCCGTTTGGGGATCGAGCGCTGGCAGGCGCGGCGGGCATACAGCTACTGAGCGGGGCCGGCCGGAGCACCGCTTACCGGCGAAAGCAACAGATCGACCAGCACCCGCGGATCGCGTCGAATCCGCGCGGCGTCGGTGGTGGGGGTTCTTTTTTCGATTTGGATTTGGGAGGGGTGGGCGAGCCTGTGCATGCGGCCTTCCGCGATCAGCCGCTCGTCGACCGCCCCGAGGCGACCCTCGAAGGTGGTGCAGACGGGCACCCCGAGGGCGACCGCCTCGCGGTTCATGGTGCCGCCGGCGGAAATGACGAGGTCGGCGAACGCGATCAGCGACTGCGCGTCGATCGCCCGCTCGGGGACGACGAAGCCCTCGACGGCGGCCAGCTCGGCGCGCTGCGCGGGGGTGCGGGGGAGCACCACCGACTGCGCTCCATCCTCGCGCGCCGCGAAACGCAGCCGCTCCAGCACCTGCGCGAAGAGGTCGTTCTCGAAGCGGTGATAGAGCGAGACCTCCGGGGGCGTGCGCACGACGACGATCGGCCGCGCGGAATCGAGCCCCAGCTCGCCGAGGATCGCTGCGTGGGGCTGGAAGTCGGCGAGGTAGTACTCCTCCTTCAGCCCTGGATAGGCGCGCACCTTGCCGCGCGCGCCGTAGCGGTGGAGCCGTTCGGGCGGGATCGCATCGGGCACGACCACCGCGCGGGCGAGACGGCAGTTGATCTGATGCTGCACGGTGGCCCACTCGTAGTCGAACATCGTGGAGCTGGGGATCCGCATCGACGCGGCGGCGATGCTGACGTCGTTGGAGCCGTGGCCGAGCGCGATGTCGAAGCGGGCGCCGTGTGCCCGAGCGTCAGCCAGCGCCCAGCGCAAGAGTGCCCCCGAGCGTGACACCAGCCCCCCCGCCTTGGCGGCCAGCCGCTCGCCGCGGTGGCGGCCGATGGCGGTGTGGGGGATTTGAAAGCGCTCCAGCAGCCCCAGCGTCTGCGCGAAGTCGCGGGCCGTCACCCGCACCTCGTGCCCGTCGCGCTCCAGCACGTCGATCACCGGGCGCATCACCAGTACGTGGGGGCTGTTGGTGAGGTCGATCCATACGCGCATCGACGGGACGGTATCGTTGACGCCCATCATGCTGATCCTCGCCTCGGTCACCGAATCGGTGGTGACCACGACCTGGCACTTCGTCCGCGACGGGGGGCTGCCGGCCGTGTTCGTGCTGATGGCGCTGGGCTCGGCCTGCATCCCGATCCCCTCCGAGGTGGTGATGCTGTTCGCCGGCTTCGCGGTCGCCGACCCCGGTGGCTCCGGTGCCCACCACCACCTGACGATGACCGGCATCGTGCTGGCGGGCCTGCTGGGCACGCTGGTGGGGTCGTGGGCCGGCTATGCGATCGGTCGCGGCGGTCGCCTGGAGCTGATGGAACGCCACGGCCACCTGGTGCATATGGGACCAGCGCAGATCGATCGAGCGGACCGCTGGTTCTCGCGCTACGGCGAAATGACCGTCCTCTTCGGTCGCGTGATCCCGCTGGTGCGCGCCTTCGTCTCGCTCCCGGCGGGCGTCGCGAAGATGCCGCTGCCGCGCTTCTCTGTGCTCACGGTGATCGGCTCGACTCCGTGGGTGCTTGCGTTGGCGATCGCCGGCCACGCGCTCGGCGGAGACTGGACGAGCGTGCGCAAGGGCTTTGAGTACGTCGACTACGCGATCGTGGCGCTGGTGGTGGTGGGCGTGGTGTACTGGCGCGTGCGCCGCCGCGCCAGCCTTGTCTCGGCGGCCGCCGACAGCGCGCTCGCCGACGAGCCGGAGCGCGTGCCGGCGGTGCCGGTCGGAAAGTCGGCGCCAACCGACCTCGGCTGAGGTGGCGCTGCGCCGCGCGTTGCTGCTCGGCCTCGTGCAGGGCCCCACGGAGGTGCTGCCGGTCTCCTCCTCGGCGCACGTCGCGCTGTTGGCACGCGCGGCCGGCAAACTGGACGTCTGGGAGGAGCCCGAGCTACGCAACTCGCTGGAGGTGGCGCTGCACGCGGGCGCTGCAGCCGCGCTCCTGGTCGTGCTGCGCGGCGAGTTGGCCGAAGGTGTGCGTGAACTCAACAGCCAACAACGCCTTGGCGCAGCGGCCCTGTCCCTGACGCCGCCGGCGCTCGTTGGTTACCTGCTGGAGCAGCGCCTGGAGCGCCGTGCCGGTCGGCCACGGACCGTCGCCGCCGGCCTCGCGCTGGGCGGCGCCGCGATGGCGTGGGCCGACGCCGGGCCGGTCACGCGCCGGCTCGCGGACCTCAAACCCGGCGACGGGCTCGCACTCGGAATCGCTCAGGCGCTCGCGCTGTTCCCGGGCGTCTCGCGTAACGGCGCCACACTCACCGCCGCCCGTGCCCGCGGCTTCACGCGCGAGGATGCCCACGCACTCTCCTGGCGCGCTGGCCTGCCGGTGCTCGCCGGTGCCATGGCGCTCAAGGCTTACCGTATTGGCCGAAGCCGTGGGACACTCGCCGTCGACGCGCGCGATCGTGTTGGCCGGAACAATGCCCAGTCCGGCTTGAGCCTCGTCCTCGCGGCCGGCGCGGGTGCGGCGTTCCTCTCGACACTCGCCTGTGCGCCCCTGCTTGGCCGTGGCCCGCGAGGCCGCCCGCTTTGGCCGTTCGCCCTCTACCGCACCGCGCTGGGCGTGCTGGTCTGGCGCTCGTCGGGCTCCGCGTAGCGAGCGACGGCCAACCACGACGATCTCCGCGAACCGTTCTACGATGCTTGCATGGCGATGGCCTCGGCTCACCGCGATCCTGTGTCGCCTGAGCATCGTCTGAAACGTGCGCTGCTCGGAGCGGGGATCACGGTCGCCGTGATCCTTGCGCTGCTGGTCGTGGCGGTGCTGGCGCTGTCGGGCGTCACCCTGGCGAGCAATTCGACGGCGCTCGCGCGGGTGACCGTGCAGCCGCTGGGCGGGACGATCGAGCGCGTGCGGGCGTATGGGCCGAACGGTCGGCAGGTGCCGCTCACGGTGGACGACGGGCGGCTGACGCCATTGAAGCGGCTGACCCCAGGCGAGCAGGTGACGGTGGACGTGGAGGTGCGTCGGCCCGGATGGCTTGGTTGGGCGTTGGGCAGCGAGCGCAACGAGCAGCTGACGCTGCGCGCGCCGGTCGCGCACGTCACCCGACGCTGGATAACCGTGCCGTCGGGCTCGGAGGTGCGCGTGAGCTTCGATCAGCCCGTGAGCGCCGTGTCTTACGGGAGCAGCGCCGATGGCTTGACCCACCACACGCTGAGCGGCGCCCAGAGCTCGGTGTCGCTCGGGCCGCAGGCATCCACCGGCGCGATCGAGATCGCCGCTGCGCCGCGTCCGTGGGAGAGGCTTGGGGCACCTACGCAAGTGAGCTGGTTCCCGCCCTCGCAGGCCCCGGTGATGGTCAGCTTCCCCGCGGCCGGCTCGCGCATCGCGCCCGCCACACCGATCGATCTGACGTTTTCCAAGCCGGTGAGCGAAGTGCTGGGCTCCGCACGCCCGCAGCTCTCGCCGAGTACACCGGGGAGCTGGCGCGAAGCCAACAGCCACACGCTCGTCTTCACCCCGTCGGGGCTGGGAGCGCCGCTGGACTCTCCGCTGCGCGTCCAGCTCCCCCACGCGGTCGCGGTCACGACCGGCGGGAGCGGGCTGCGCACCACCAACCAGATCGAATGGACGGTGCCGCCCGGCTCGACGCTGCGCCTTCACCAGCTGCTTGCCGAAGCCGGCTACCTGCCGGTCGTGTGGCAGCCATCAGGTGCTCCCGTGGCGCACACGCCGAGCGCCGAGGCGCAGGCGGCTGTGGAACCTCCCAGCGGCAGCTTCAACTGGCGCTACCCCAACACCCCCCATCAGCTGCAGGCGATGTGGAGCCCCGACCAGGCGAGCGTGATCACCAAGGGCGCGGTGATGAAGTTCGAGGACGAAAGCGGGCTCACCGTCGACGGGCTCGCGGGGCCGACCGTGTGGCACATGCTGCTGGCCGACGCGATCGCCGGCAAGCGTCTCACCAGCGGCTACAGCTACGTGTACGTACACCGCGAAGTCCCCGAGACCATGACGCTTTGGCACAACGGCCAGACGGTCATCAGCTCGCCCGCCAACACCGGCATCTCCGGAGCGGAAACCGAACTCGGGACGTTCCCGGTGTTCGAGCACCTCCCCGAAACGACGATGAGCGGCACCAACCCCGACGGCTCTCATTACGAAGATCCGGGGATCAAATGGGTCAGCTACTTCAACGGCGGCGACGCGCTGCACAACTTCGACCGTGCCTCGTTCGGCACTCCGCAGAGCCTCGGCTGTGTCGAGCTCCCGCTGGCGGCCTCGGCGGAGATCTGGCCCTACACGCCGATCGGCACGCTGGTCACGATCGAAACCTGACGGCTCGCGCCACTCAGGCGCGCACCGGGAGCGTGGCGTCCGCCCGCGCCCAAGCCACCGCCGCCATGACTGTGGCGACGACCAGCACCGAGGGCCAGGCGCCCACCACCAGCGCCAGCAGGTGCGAGGCGACGAACAGGGCGAGCCCGATACAGCCAAGTGTGGTGGCCGTCCGCGTGCCGTGGCGGCTCGCCCACGCATGGATGCACCAGAGGCCGCCGATCGCCAGGACCACGCCCCCAAGCGTGCGTGAGCCGGTGGCGAGGACGACGGCATAGCCGACGATCAGCGAGCCGGCGGCGACCGGCGCGGTGGGGAACTGACGCACAACCGGAGCGTAGCCGCGTCCCCTGGCAATTTGACGGACGCCTCCACATGACGCCTCCACGTGCGGCCTTGGCCAGCTCACATGGCCCCCTGCCAGACTGCCCCGATGCTCGCGATCACCCTCGCCCTCGGCGCGTCGCTCTGTTACGGCGTGTCGAACTTCCTCGGCCCGCAGCTGGTGCGTCGCCACCAGCTGGTCACCGTGCTGGTGCTCTCCCAGGTCGCGGCGCTGGCTGCGTGCGTGCTGTACGTGGGGCTCGCAGGCGGCCGCGCATTGCCCCCGAGCGACGCGCTGATCGCCCTGCTCGCCGGTGCCGGCAACGCGGGCGGGCTGATCGGCTTCTACAAGGCGGCCGAGCTGGGACCGTTGTCGATCGTGGCGCCAATCGGGGCCGCGGGCGCGGTGGTGCCGGTCGCCTGGAGCCTCGCGCACGGCGACACGCTGAGCGCCGCGCAGGCGGTGGGGCTGGTGTTGGCGCTGGGCGGGGCGATGCTGGTCGCCCGCCGCACCGGCGCTCACCACCCGACCCGTTATCCGGACCCGCGCGCCGCAGCGCTGTGGGCGGCCGCCTCGGCGGTGGCGTTCGGGGTGTTCCTCACGGCGCTGCCCAAGGCTTCCGCGCACGGGCGCGCGTGGGCACTGTTGGACGCGCGCGTGGCGCTGATGGCGCTGATGGCGGTGTGGGCCGGCCGCGAGCTGCGCGCGATCCGCCTGGCGCCCGTCAGCGCGGTGTTTGCGGTCCCCGGCGTGCTGCTGGTGGGCGGCACGATCATGTACACCACGGCCGCCGCCCACGGCCAGTTGTCGCTGGTGTCGGTGCTGGGCTCGCTCTTCCCGATCGTCACCGTCGGCCTCGGCATGGGCCTGCTGGGAGAGCGGCTGTCGCTCACGCAGGCGCTCGGCGCCGCGGCCGCGCTGGCAGGCATTGTGCTGATCGCGCTGTAATTACACCTATGCCGCCAACCATGCTGGGCACCGCCCTCGGCGGCCGCTACCGTCTCGATGAGGAGATCGGCAGGGGCGGCATGAGTACGGTGTACCGGGCGTTCGACATGGTGCTGGAGCGTCAGGTGGCGATCAAGCTGATGCACCGCGAGATCGCCTCCGACTCCGACCAGCTGGAGCGCTTCCGCCGCGAGGCGCGGGCGGTGGCGCAGCTCAGCCACCCGCACATCGTCACGGTGATCGACGCCGGGGAGGAGATGGATGGAGACCCCGTAGATGGGGATTCCACCCACCCCGCGACGCCCTACATCGTGTTGGAGTACGTCAACGGCGAGACGCTCAAGCAGGTGATCCGCCATCGCGACCCACTCGAGATCACCGAGGCGATCGCCTACACAATCGAGATCGCGCGGGCGCTGGGGGCGGCGCACGAGCACCAGATCGTGCACCGCGACGTCAAGCCGCAGAACGTGCTGCTGACCGAGGAGGGCACCGCCAAGATCACCGACTTCGGGATCGCCCGCTCGCTCACCGAGGAGGGGCTGACGCTGGACGGCAGAGTGCTGGGCACCACCGACTACGTCTCCCCGGAGCAGGCACTCGGCCACAAGGTGACGGGGCAGTCGGACATCTACTCGCTGGGGGTGGTGCTGTACGAGCTGCTGACTGGCGAGATTCCGTTCACCGGCCCGACGCCGGTGGCGGTGGCGATGCGCCACGTGCGCGAGGAGATCCCCGACGTGCAGCGCCGTCGGCCGGAGGTGTCGGCGGCCACCGCCGCCGTGCTGGAGCGCGCGACGGCCAAGGACCTGGCGCGCCGCTACCCCGACATCCCCTCGTTGTTGGCTGACCTGGAGGAGGTGCTGGCGATCGAGGCGGCGCGCGCCGGCCAGACGACGGGCGAGGTCACCTCGGTGCTGCGCACGCTGCCGGCCCCGGCGCGTGCACGGCTGCCGTGGCGGATGCGCCACCCGGCCCGCTGGCTGGCAACGCTTGTGCTGTTCGGCGGCTCGCTGGCGCTGGTGCTGGTGTTGGTGGCCAACCACACCCACAGCGGCGTGCCCCCCGACGTGGACGGTAAGCAGGGTCTGCAGCCGGTGACGCTGCAGCAGACCTCCGCCCACGACTACAACCCGTACGGCAACGAACCGGAACACGAAACGCAGGTGGCCAACGTGGTCGACGGCGACCCCTCCACCGTATGGAGCACCGAGCACTACCGCGAAGACTCGTTCGCCGACAAGCCCGGCACCGGCGTCTATCTCGACGCGGCGCCGGGGTTGCGCGCGCGGGCGCTCGAGGTGCAGACCCCCTCGCCCGGCTTTACCGCCGCCGTGTACGGCGCCACCCGGTTCAGCTCGAAGCTCCCCTACGAAGCGACGCAGAGCCTCGCCGCACGCGGCTGGCGGGAGTTGGCGCCGCCCCGCACGATCGGCGCGCAGACCACGATCGCGCTCGACACGCACGGCGCACGGCTGCGCTACTACCTGCTGTGGATCACCCGCCTGCCGCCCAACAGCGAAACCGCGGAAATCGCGGAGCTGACCCTCTTCAAGTAGACGCCTACAATTCCCTGCAAATGCGCCGACGCATCCGCTCGGCGGCCCCCATCCCCTTCCACCGGCACATGCTGCCCCAGATCCTCGTGGACGGGGTGCTGGTCGCATTCGCCTACTACCTCGCCTTCCAACTGCGCTTCGACGAGGGGCTGCCGCACCACTACGTGCTGCTGCTGGAACGGACGATCTGGTGGGTGGCGCTCGGCGGCGTGATTGTGCTGGTGCTGTCGCGCGTATACCTGCGCAGCTGGAGCTTCGCCGGCCAGCGCGACTACGAGGCGATTCTGCGCGGGGTGCTGGCGATCGTGGTGCTGGCGGTGGTCGGAGTGGCGGTGGTGCGCCCCGTGCAGATCCCCTACGGCCCCTACCATCACGGCCGCCCCGCCGGCACCAACGCGGTGCAGCTGCCGCTCGGCGTGATCGCGCTGTTCGGTTTGCTGGCGCTGGCGGCGCTGGTGGGGGTGCGGGTGCTGGCGCGTGCGGCCTACGAACGGCGTTTGCCGGGCGGGTTGCGCGGCGTGCGCGACGGCGAGCGCGGCGTGCTGATCGTCGGCGCTGGCGAGGGCGGGCGCCTCGTGCTGCGCGAGATGCTGCGCAACCGCGAGCTGGGCCTCACCCCCGTGGGCTTCCTCGACGACGATCCGCGCAAGCGGGGGATGCGGGTGGACGGGGTGAAGGTGCGCGGCAACACCGAAGGCGATTTGCCGCGCATCCTCGAGGAGGCGGAGCCCGAGGAAGTGATCATCGCGATCCCCTCCGCGCCCGGCTCCACACGCGCGCGCGTGGTGCGCGAGTGCCGCGCCCGCGCGATCCCGGTGCGCACGCTGCCGACCGTGTTCGAGCTGCTCCGAGACGGCAGCCCCGGTCGCGCCGGCGCAGGATCGAGTCCCACCCACCCGGGTGTGGCCGCCGGCGCGATCGCCCGGCAGGTGCGCGAGGTGCGCGTGGAGGACGTGCTGGGCCGCGAGCCGGTGCTGATGGAGCTCGACCGGGTCGGCGCCTATTTGGCGCGCGAGGCGGTGGTGCTGGTGAGCGGCGCCGGCGGCTCGATCGGCGCCGAGCTGTGCCGCCAGATCGCGCACGTGGGGCCGCGCCGGCTGGTGCTGCTGGACCACGCCGAGGACAACCTGTTTGCGATCGAGCGCGAGCTGTTGGAGGAGCGCCACGTGGCGCCCGGCGCGCTGGCGGCCGTGCTGGGCGACTGCAAGGAGGAGGAGCGGATGCGCGAGGTGCTGGCCGAGCACCGCCCCACGGTGGTGTTCCACGCCGCCGCCTACAAGCACGTGGGGCTGATGGAGGCCAACCCGGTGGAGGCGGTGCGCAACAACGCGATCGCCACGCGCGTGATGGCGCACGTGGCCGGCGAGCTGGGCGTGGCGCGCTTCGTGCTGGTGTCCACCGACAAGGCGGTCGCCCCCGCCACGGTGATGGGGGCCTCCAAGGCGCTGGCCGAGCTGGCACTGGAGGCGGCGGCGGCACGCTGGCCCGACACCGTGTACAGGGCGGTGCGGTTCGGCAACGTGCTGGGCTCCTCCGGCAGCGTCGTGCCGATCTTCCGCCGCCAGATCGCGCGCGGTGGCCCGGTGACGGTTACCGACCGGCGCATGACCCGCTATTTCATGACGATCCCCGAGGCGGTGCAGCTGATCATCCGCGCCGGCTCGCTGCCGCAGTCGCCGCCCACCGCCGAGGTGCTGGTGCTGGACATGGGCGACCCGGTGCGGATCATGGACCTGGCGCGGGCGATGATCGAGCTGTCCGGCCTCGACCCCGACCGCGACATCGAGATCGAGGAGGTGGGCCCGCGCCCGGGCGAGAAGCTGCACGAGGAGCTGTTCAACGAGTACGAGCGGCCGCAGCCGACGGCGACCGAGAAGATCATGCGTGCCGAGCGCCGGCCGCTGGCTCCGGATGTGGTGGAGGAGGTGTTCGCCGAGGTCAACCTGCTGGTGCTGGAAGGCGACGCGGCCGGGCTGGCGGCGAAGGTCGCCGACCTCACGGCGCGCGTGCGCCGGTCGGTACCGGCGGTACCCGTCCCGGCAGGCGCGTCATCGGCGCCTGTCCCCCTCATACACTCTGACGGGGAATGACCGCTCTTCTGCCGGCGCTGTCGCTGTCCAACAAACTGCTCGAGGTTGGGGCGCTGGCCGCGTTCGCGGCGCTCGTCGGGATCGCGCTGCTGGCGCTGCTCGTATTCGCGCAGGCGCGCGAGCTGCGGCGCCTGCGCGAGTGGGCCGGGCGCGCCCCCGAGCGCGCGGCGGAGCTCGAGCGCCGCGTGGCCGCCGAGGTGGCGCTACGCAGCCAGCGCGTGACGCCCCGCGCCACACCGCTGATTGCGCGGAAGCTCGCGGGGCAGGCCGCGGCCGCAGCGGTTGCCCCCGCCGAGGACGCCAACCAATCGCCGCTGCCGGCGCAACAGCCGCTGCCGGCGCCCACGGTGGCGCCACTGCCGGAGCCGGTGCCGGGTCAGCCGGCGTTCGTGCCGACCGCGCAAACCGCCGCGATTCTGGCGCAGGCGGTCGCGGAGGAGACGACGGAGGACGAGCCGAGCGCCGTGGAGACGGCGCTGCCCGCCCCGCCCCCTGTCGCGGCCCTGCCGGTGCCTGTGGCGAGCGAGCCGGTCGCGGCCGAGCCGGCGCCGGCCGAAGAGACCGCTGTCGAGGAGCGCCAGCCGGCAGTGGTGGGCGCCGCCCCGGCCACCGTCGCGGCGGTGGCGGCGTCAGCCACCGTGCCCAGCCGGGCGCTGGCCGACCCGCTGAGCACGGTTGACCCGCCCCTTCCGGCCGACCCGCCGCGTGCGCCCATGATCCCGGCGGCGGCCGGCGTGCGCCCCGCCCCGCCCGCACCCCGCGCGCCGGTGCCCTCCCGGCCGCTGCCCCCGCCCCCGGCGGCGCCCCCAAGGAGGACGGTGGGGCGTAGCACGATCGGCCCGGGCGCCGACGAGGCCCCGCGGATGCCGGCGACTCCGAAGTTTTTGATCGAAGAGGAGCACCGCTCGCGCAAACCGCTGTTGCTGATCGCCCTCGGCGCGGTGGTGGAGGCGGCGCTGGCGGTGGCACTGCTGTCGAGCGGCGGCGGGGGCGGCAGCCCGAGCGCCGCCAAAACGACCGCCACGAATGCGCGTGGCCACGCTGCCACGCGCCACTCTCACTCCGGTGCCGCCGCGACGGCGGCCGGCCTGGCACAGATCCGCGTGGTGGTGTTGAACGCAACCGAAACGACCGGCTTGGCGCACGCGCTGGCGAGCAGCTTGCGCGGCGCGGGTTACAGCCAGGCGCAGGCGCTGAGCGCGCGCCCGCCGAGCGCCCGCTCGACCTCGGTGGTGGAGTACACCGGCGGCCACCATGCCGAAGCGCAGCGCGTGGCGCAGTCGCTGTCGATCACCGAAACGGCGCCGCTGGAAGAAGCGATCGGGCCGCTGGTGGAAGGGGCGAGCGTGGTGGTGATCGCCGGCGCCGACAAGGCCGCGGCGGCGGCCGCCGCCGGTGAAGCGTCGTCCGGCGAAGCCACCACCGGCGCTACCACGGGCGCGTCGAGCACCGGCGCCGCGGGCACCGGCGAAGCCTCCGCGAACGCCACGGGTGCACCGGCCGGCGAACCGGGCGCGGCCGGCGGCGAACCGTGAGCTTCCTCGAAGTTCCCGCGCGCGCGACCAAGCCGCGCGAGCGGGTTGGTATCACGCACGTGCTGGACCGCGGCCTCTCGATCGCCGAGGTGGAGGGGATGCTGGAGGTGGCGGGCGAGTACGTGGACATCGTCAAGCTGGGGTGGGGCACCGCCCTGGTGAGCGCCAACCTGAAGCCGAAGCTGGAGCGCTACGTGGCGCACGGCATCCCCGTGGTGATGGGCGGCACGCTCACCGAGCTGGCGGTGAAACAGGGCCGCGTGGAGGGCCTCATGGAGTGGCTGCAGCAGCTCGGCCTGCGCCACGTGGAGGTGTCGGACGGCACGATCGCGTTGGAGCCCGAGGTGAAGGCGCATCTGATCCGCACGCTTGTCGCCGCCGGCTTCACCGTGCTGGCGGAGGTGGGCAGCAAGGACGCCCACTTCATCATGGCCCCGTACGTGTGGGTGGAGCAGATCGAACGCGACCTCGCCGCGGGCGCGTGGAAGGTGATCGCCGAGGCGCGCGAGTCGGGCACGGCCGGCATCTACCGCGCCGACGGCGAGGTGCGCAGCGGTTTGATCGACGAGATCGCCCACGCGATCCCCCCCGAGCGGATGATCTTCGAGGCGCCGCGCAAGGAGCAGCAGGTGTGGCTACTGGATTTCTTCGGCAGCGAGTGCAATCTCGGCAACATCGCCCCCGACGACGTGCTGTCGCTGGAGACGCTCAGGTTGGGTTTGCGCTCCGACACGCTGGAGCGGTTTGCGCTGGGTGGAAAGGGTTAAAAGGGGATGCGCTACGCGGGTGGGAGGGATCCCATCCCCGGCTACGCGGGTGGGACTGCCCGCGGGGAGTCACAGCAGGCGCAGGTGCTGGCGCGAGTGGTGTTCGCCGTGCTGGTGGTCGCCTGCTTCGTGGCGTTTGTGCTGACACAGCGGCTCAAGCACACCCCCACGCCGGTGCAGAACTTCGAGGCGGACAAGCTCTTTCACCCGACGACCACGCCCGCCGCCGCCTGCCGCGGGAAGGTGCCGCATTCACTGGTCAACTCGAGCGAACAGGTGGAGTACCTCTCGTTCAAGCCGGCGCAGGCCGAACGGGTGACCGTGGAAATCATCGATTCGGGTGAAAAGAGTGTGGCGACGATCGTGCGCGGGTTGCCGGCGGAACGGTACAAACAGCTATCGCTGTGCTGGAACGGCCAGCTGGGCGCGACGCAGAGGGGAGGGTTGGCGCCGAGCGGCGAATACCGCATTCAGGTGAAGCTGCTCGACGCCAAGCGCACGGTGAAGTCAACCAAGACCTTCAAACTGGAAGCCCCGCGATGAGCGCCCTGCCGGTGATTGCCACAGCGCACGGTGTCGGCGAGGCGGCCGAGAAGTTGGGGGTGGTCGTAGTGGCGCTGCTCGCCGCGATCGTCGTGCTGGGCCGCCCGCCGCGTATGTGCCAACGCCGGCGCGCGCTGGTGATGCTCGGCGCGCTGGTGCTGGCCCCCGTGTTGCTGGTGATCGACATCTGGCACACCTCGCAGCTCTCCCACCTGCGCCACCACCCGGCCGAGCTGGCCGCGGCGATCGTGCTCGGCGCGTGCTTGGTGGCGGCGCTGGCCGCGGCGATCGGCCGCTACCCGCGCGCGTTTCCCCTGCTGGCGATCTTCGCGCTGCCGTTCCGCCTGCCGGTGGCGACGGGGGGTGGCACCTCCAACCTGCTGATCCCCCTCTACCTGGTGGTGGCGGCCGGCGCGCTGGCGTGGGCGGCGCCGCGGCTGCGTCACCCGGCGGCCTTCGCCGCCGATTCCACCCACGACGGTGTTCGGCCCCACAACTATCCGTCCGGCGACAGCGCGGCCTCGCGACCGGGCGAACAGTTCACCGGTCGGTGGGCGTGGATGACATCCCCCCGGGGCCTCGAATGGGTGCTGATGGCCGCAGTCGTTTTTTACGCACTGCAGGCCACCTACTCCGCCGACTTCACGAAGGCGCTGGAGAACACCGTGTTTTTCTACATCCCCTTCGCCCTGTTGTTTGCGCTGCTGCGCGAGGTGGAGTGGTCGCGCGAGCTGCTCGTGCAGTGTCTGGCGGTGGCGGTGGCCCTGGCGGTGGTGTTCGTCGGGATCGGCTTCATTGAGTACGGCCGCAAGCAGCTGTTTTTGAACCCGAAGGTGGTGGCGGCCGACCAGTACGGCAATTACTTCCGCGTGAACTCGCTGTTTTTCGACCCCAACATTTACGGCCGTTTCCTCGCACTGACGATGATCGGCGTGATGACGGCTGTGCTGTGGAGCGTGCGCCGCCGCCCGGTGCTGGCGGGCGGCGCGGCGCTGCTGTGGCTGTTGGCGGGATTGGTGACGAGCTTCTCGCAGTCGAGCATCGCCGCGCTGCTGCTGGGCCTCGCGGTGTTGGCGGCCCACCGCTGGGACGTGCGTGCCACGATCTACGTCACGGCGGCGCTGGCGGCGACCGCGCTGGTGGTGGCACTCGTGGCCCCCCCGAGCCTGCACCTCGGCCTCAGCGGCAGAGGCGGCTCGGCGAGCAACGCGACGAGCGGCCGCACGAAGCTGATCGAAGGGGGACTGCGCCTCTTCGCGCACCGCCCCCTGCAGGGCTACGGCCCCGGCTCGTTCGCGCAGGAGTACCGCACCCACGAACACGTGACGAGCACCAGCGCGACCTCGGCCTCGCACACGATCCCCGTTACCGTGGCGGCCGAGCAGGGGATCGTCGGCCTGGCGCTGTACGTCGCGCTGCTGATCTCGGCCTTCGCCGTCCTCTTCCGCGGGGCCGGCCGCTCCCCGCCGAGGATCGCGCTGGCGGCCTGCTGGGCGGCGCTGGTGCTGCATACCTTCACGTACGCCGACTTCCTCGAGGACCCCGAGACGTGGGTGTTGCTGGGGATCGGCGTCGCCCTCGCCGCGGCCGCGACGCGGGTGGGCGGGGAGCCCGGCGGCGCGGCCCTCCCACGCGTCGAGCCGGCGGCGCTGACAAGCTGAGAACGTGCGCGACTACCTGAAGCGGCTGCTGAGCACCGGCGCGGCCTACCAGGCGGCGGACATCCTCGCCAAAGGCTTCGCGGTGCTGCTGCTGCCGCTGTACACCGCCCACGTGCTGCCGAAGGGCTACGGCGCCTACCAGTCGCTGCTGGTGGCGATCGTGATGGCGAGCATCCTCCTGCGGATCGGCCTCGGCGAGGCGTTCGTGCGCTTCTACTTCACCGACAAAGACGAGCAGCGCCGGGCGCGGATCGCGCGCACGGTGACGGCGGCGGTCGCGTGGACGACTACCGTCGTGGCGCTGGTGGCGCTGCCCTTCTCCGGGGACCTCTGCCAGCTGCTGCTGGGCTTCCGCGACGCCGAATTGATGGACTGCGCGATCCTCGGCATGTGGGCGTTCACGAACCTCGAAATGGCCTATGCCCAGCTGCGCGTGGACGAACGCGCGCGCGCCTACCTGTACGCGTCGATGGCCAATGTGGCGATGACGATCGCGTTCACCGTGGCGCTGGTCGTGTTCCTCGACCAGCAGGCGCGCGGTCTGCTGCTCGGCAACTTCGGCGCCTCGGCGGTCGTCGTGCTCGCCCTGTGGGCGGTGCTGGCCCGCGCCAAACGCTTCTCCCTACGCCTGCGCGCCCACGACCTCGGCGCGATGCTCCGCTTCGGCGTGCCGACCGTCCCCGCCGACGCGAGCGTGTACGCGCTGCAGGTGGTGGACCGCTTCTACCTCTTCCGCGTCTACAACGAAGGCGCGGCAGGCCTGTACTCGATCGCGCTGCAGCTGGCGACCGTGGTGTTCCTGTTCGTGCGCGGCTTTCAGTACGCCTGGCCCCCCCTCGCCTACTCGATTCAGAGCGACAAAGAGGCCTCGCGCCTCTACTCCCTCGTCACCACCTACTACGTGCTGGCGACCGGCGCGGTCGTGTGTGCGGTCGCGTTGGTGGGCCGCTGGATCGTGCGCCTGCTTGCCCACCCCGACTACTTCGGCGCCTACAAGGCGCTCCCCTGGCTGGCGCTGGGGTGGGCGCTGTACGGCCTCTACCCGGTGCTGATGGTGCTGGCCGGGAGGGCCGGCAACACGACGCGCAACTTCCCCGCGACGGCCGCCGGCCTGGTCGTCAACGTCGCGCTGATCCTGCTGCTAGTCCCCGCCTCCGGCGCCAACCTCGGCATCGCCGGTGCCGGGATCGCCTTGTGCGGCGCGTACGTGGCGATGCTCGTGGTCTTTCACCTCCTCACCCGCTCGCTGTTCCGCGTCGACTTCGAATGGCCGCGTCTGGCGTTGCTGGTCGCGGTGTTCGCCGCCGTCGCGGTCTCCGGCGAGCTGCTGCTCCCCACGAACGGCTTCGGCGGTCTGGCGTTGCGCGTCCTCTGGTTCTTGTGGGCGCCGGCACTGCTGATCGCCACGCGCTTCTTTAGTGCCCGCGAGCTGCGAGGGGCGCGGGAGCTGGTGCGCGCGGCACGCCGCCGGATTAGCCAGCCGGCGGCGCCGTGACCGCCACAGCGCGCCCCCTGCGCTTGGTCGTGCTTGACCGCCGGCGACCCGCCGCTCACTCGATTTGCCGTTCGCACCCCTGAGGACTTGACAAGAACCTCGCGGAGTGCTTATAGTAGTCTCATCTTGTCACCTGCGGGGTGACGGACGCATTTCCAAACATAGGGTCTGGCTGGGTCTGGCCTCTTGCGGTCGACACCAAATGATGCATTGGCAGGGGACCTTCTTAGGGAGAGGGAACCGGGTTCGCTTTTACGAGGGAGCTGATTTCGCGTGAGTTTGAGAGGGACAGACGTGCCGATGAACGCTGCACCCCGGTTTAGGGGCCTCGCTAGATGCGCCAGCTTGGCGCTGTCGCATCTCTCTCTCTCTCTCTCTCTCTTCAGGCTCTAGTCGCACCCCCCGTTCGGCTCTGACGCGCCGCGCGGGCGCCCCCGCAGGGGGGAGAGGGGATGGCTGGGCCCGTTCCCGCATTCGCCTCGCGCTTGCGCTTGTGCTCGCCACCGCGGCGGCGGTGACCTGCACCGGCGCTCCCGCCAACGCCGCCATCGCACACAAGCTGTTGGGGCAGGTCACCGAAGTTCCGGCGACCGGGCCGCACGGCGAACCGATCGCCAATCACGGGCCGCTGTCGGAAGTCGGGGCGATCGCCGTCGACTCGGGCGACCTGCTGATCGCGGATGGCTCCAGGCTGGACAGTTTCAGCGCCGCCTCGGGGGCATTCGAATCGCAGATTTCCAGCAGTACAGGACTCGGGAGGATGGCCGGCGTCGCCGTCGGACACGCGACCGGCGAAGCAGTCACCTACCTGGGCGGTCTCCTGGAAGAACCAGGATTCAGGGCAGGAGCGGTGGACGTGTTTGGGGAATCGGGAGCCCTGTTGGCGAGGTGGAAAGGCGCCCACACGCCGAGCGGGTCCTTCGGCGGCCCGGGCCCGCTCTCGGTGGCGGTGGACAACGACACTGGCAATCTTTCGGATTGGGCGTCCGGCGACGTGTTTGTCGCGACCAACACCAACAGCGAAGATCGGGAAATAGGCGAAGTGGACATTTTCAAGCCCGAAGCCGGCGGCCGGGAACCCGCAAAACTCGTCGGATCGCCGTTGACCGGCACATGCGCCTCAACGGGTACCTGCCCGGGCAAAGAACTCCCGTTCAGGCACCTCCGCGCAATCGCGGTCGATCAAGCCAACGGCGAGCTGTTCCTCGTCGCGGGCGAACCCACCGGGGTGGAAATCTTCAAGCAGGGGCCACTCACCGGAGAGTACGAATTCGTTGGCCGGGTCACCGAAACACCGAGCGGCCCATTGAGCCCCCGCGCCGTGGCGGTGGACAGCGGGGCGGTCGACGGCGGCGACGTCTACGTCACATCTGAAAAGGGCTTTGTCGACGAGTTCAAGCTTACCTCCTCCGGAGAATCGCTGGAATATGTGGGCCGCCTGCCAGGGAACGAAGGGGCGGTTGCCGTCGACCCGACGGACGGCGATCTGTACGCGGGCGGCGATCGGTACGGCCCGGACCTGATCGAGCCCGATGTGACGGTCACCGAACCGCCGTTGGACGTGACGACGACGGGCGCGACCCTCCGTGGCACCGCCAACCCGGCGGCTGGTGGCGAAGCGACGTGCGAATTCGAGTACGGCACCAGCGCCTCCTACGGTGAACACGCCAAATGCACGAAGAGCATCCCAGAAGGCAACACGCCTGTCGCGGAGGAATCGACGCGCGTCACCGGGCTGCAGCCCGACACGACCTACGACTACCGGCTGGACGCGACCACGCTCGCCGATGGCGCGACGAACACCGGGGAAGCCCCGGAAGACCTCGGCACCTTCACGACGGCCGGCCCGGGCCTCGAGGGCGAGTGGGCCGCGGACGTGGCGTCCACCTCGGCGACCCTCGCCGCGACGATCGACCCCAACAACGGTCTCACCAGCTACCGCTTCCAGTACGGCACGAAGACTGCCTACGAAGACGAAACGCCGAGCGAAGCGATCGGCTCCGGCGCCACGCGTGTGGGAGTCAGGGGAATGCATCTGGACGGCCTCGCGCCGAGCACCGTCTACCACTACCGGCTGGTGGTGCTCAGCGAAGTCCTGGCCGAAGTCTCGCCCGGCAGGTTCGAACCCCGCGTCGAAGCGTTCTACGGCTCCGACCAGACGTTCACCACCCAGAACACGGGCGGCACGTTTGTGCTGCCTGACGGGCGCGGGTGGGAACTGGTCTCGCCGGCGGACAAGCACGGGGCGCACATCGAGCCGCCGGGGGAAGAAGCCCTGACGACGCAGGCTGCCGCGGAAGGTGACGCGGTGACATACAACGCGATTCAGCCGACCGAATCTCAACCGCTGGGCAACGTGGGCGCTGTGCAGGTCCTCTCCACGCGCGAACCGGGCGGCGGCTGGGTCTCGCAGGACCTCGCCACCCCGCATGACGCTCCGGCCACCTTTTTCAACAGCGAATATCCGCTCTTCTCGCCGAACCTCGCCGACGCGGTGATCGAACCGCAATTCAGCCGCCTCCTGGCGCTCTCGCCGAGCGCCTCCGAAGCGACCCCGTACCTGCGCGCCGGTTTGCTCGCGGGCGACCCCGGCGGGCAGTGCGCGGAAGGCTGCTATACGCCGCTGGTGACCGGCTGCCCGCCTCAGGGCACGCCCTGCCCGCGCGCGGTCGAAGAATACGCGGACGTGGCGCCCGGCACGGAATTCGGCGGGCGCCCAGCTACCGACGTGAACAAGTCGGCGGAATACGCGCCGAGGTTTGCGGGCGCATCGAGCGATCTGAGCTATGTCTTGCTCGAATCGTGGGCGCAGCTCACACCCGGCGCGACAGGGCCAGGTGTTTATCTGTGGTCGGCCGGCAAGCCTCCGAGCGAACGGCTCGCGCACGTGGCGTGTACGAATGAGGCGGAAGACGAGCCCGGTGTCTTTGAAAACGCGACCGAACGGGTCATCCCGCCGCTCTTCACCTGTCATCCAGCGTCGAACGGGACAGAAGCCTTCGACACGGAAGTGTTCGATGTCGCGCAGCCGGGGGAACCGGTTCCGCTCGCGGGCAAGCTGGAAGGGATCGGCCCGGGGGCCAGGGTGTTCTTCGGCGGCGGCCAGGAGTGCGAAGCGAAGGTCGGCGGCTCGGGCAAGGTGGAATGCGTCGTCGTTCCGGGCCCGGGTGTGGAACTGGCCGGCAAAAGCCGCGATGGCTCCTATGTGTACGGCTACTCCAGGGCGGTGCTGAGCGCTGCGCCCAACGGGGACGGCGAAAAAGCGGTCGCGGGCGCCGAAAACCTCTACGTAACCCACCACAACGGCGGCGCGTGGGAAGAATCGAAGTTCATCACCGGCCTGGCTGCCGGCCGCGTGACGGTATCGCCCAGCGGCCGCTGGATGACGTTCAATTCGGTCGGCGAGGAGTATCTTTATAGTGTCGAACGAGAAACGGTGGCGTGCGCGTCGTGCAACCCGACGGGAGTGCGCCAGACCAGCCGCGTGAGCGCCCCCAGGCCGGACGCGTACCTGCTTCACGAGGGGTACTACCAGCCGCGTTACCTCTCCGACCGGGGCCAGGTGTTCTTCGACACAGCCGAAGCGCTGGTACCCAAGGACGTCAACGGCCAGACGGACGTGTACGAGTACGAGCCCGAAGGCGTCGGCAGCTGCACGAGCGCGACCGCGTCCGGCAGCGTGGCGTACTCCGCGCAGGCCAAAGGCTGCATCGGCTTGCTCTCCTCGGGTGAATCCAGCCGGGAATCGCTGTTCATCGACGCGAGCGAAAGCGGTGGCGACGTGTTCATTTTCACGGATGACAAGCTTGTGCCGCAGGATGGGGAAGGCAGCTACAGCGTCTACGATGCGCACGAATGCACCGCTGCGGCGCCCTGCCCGACGTCGACGGTGCAACCGCCGCCGTGTACGACGTCCGATTCCTGTAAACCGGCGCCCACGCCGCAGCCGGCGATTTACGGTGCGCCCGCGAGTGCCACGTTCAGCGGCGCCGGCAACGTGACCGCCGGGGTTCCCTCCACCTCGCCGCGCGCGTGCCCCAAGGACCGAACGCTTCGCAAGGGGAATTGTGTGAAGAGCAAGAAGCGCCGCAAGAAGCCGAAGCGGGCGGGGAAGGCGAGGCGGCCGCGAAAGGCCGGCAGGAACGGCAAGGAGAGGAGGGGCAGGTCATGAGGTTCCCAATGCGGCTGAAGCTGGCGGTCTTTGCGGCTGTGCTGCTGGCGGCGCTCGCCGCCGCGACGCCGGCGGGTGCGCTCTCGTCGTGGTGGAAGTTGCGCTCGGAGGACCGGCCCGGCAACCTGCACGCCGGCGCCGCGACGCCCGAGGTGCAGAAGCTCACGTTCAAAGCCGTCAAAGGCGACGCTGTCGTGTGGAACCCCGAAAACTTCTTCGGAACGTTTGTTGTCGTTCCCTACAAGGTGAGCACCGCGGAACTGCAGAATGACCTCGAAACGAGGATCTTCCCCGGGCAGAAGGCGCTCGTCACCGGCGGCGCCGGTGAGTACACGATCGCGCTCACCCCGGGCCGCACCGTGCCGCAGCTGGAAGTCACAGACGACACCGGGGAATACCTCGAATTCGTCGGTGGCGAACCGCTCGAAGGCGAAGTGCCCGGCAGCGAAGGCGAAGTGACCGACACCATCGTGGCCAACGCCGCGCCCGACGGGCAGATCATCGCGACCCTCACCAACCTGGGGGACGCGAGCGCCGACGGCACGTCGACGCCGGTCACGGTCACCGATCACCTCCCCTCGGGGTTGGAAGCGACGGCGATCGAAGGCGTCGCCGGCGAAGGCGGGGGCGTGGGGGCGCCGGCCAACTACGGCCCCGTGGAATGCGTGCTTCAGACGCTCACCTGTACGTTCGCGCACAAGCTTCCGCCGTACACGCAGATCGAAGTCACGATCGGGGTGACCGTCAAGCCGGGCGCGACCACAGGCGAATTGAACCGCGTGGGCGTCTCCGGCGGCGACACGCCGGTGGCGTCGATCGCGCGGCCGATCACGGTTGGTGAAGCGCCGACGCCGTTCGGTGTGGAAACGTACGAGCTCTCGCCCGAAGAAGAAGGCGGCGGACCGGCGACGCAGGCCGGCTCGCACCCGTTCCAGCTGACCACGACGCTTGCCCTGAACCAGATCACCGAACATTTTAACTATTATCGGGGAAATTTCGAAAAATATACCGTTGAACTGCCTGGTCCGGCGGCGTTGCCCAAGGACCTGAACTTCAACCTCCCCCCGGGTCTGATCGGCAACCCGACGCCGTTTCCGCGCTGCTCGACCGCCGACTTCCTCAAAACTTTCTACACCCCGGCTGGGGCGCTTCCGAACGCTTGCCCGCCGCAGACCGCGGTCGGGGTGGCGGCCGTCACGGTCGGCGTGCCGTTCAGCCTTCTGTTCGGTATGCACACGTACACGGTCCCGCTGTTCAATCTCGAACCGCCGGCGGGTGAGCCGGCGCGCTTCGGCTTCCTGGTGGAAACGCTTCCGGTGTACCTCGACGCCTCTGTGCGGACCGGCGGGGACTACGGCGTGACGGTGCACGTGGACAACATCACGCAGGTCGCCGGGTTCGTCGCCAACGAAGTGACGTTCTGGGGGGTCCCGGGCGACCCCCGTCACAACGGGCAGCGCGGCTGGAACTGTCTCGAGGAAGCGGAAGGGAGGAGTCACCCCGAACCGTGTAAGCCGCTGGAAGCCAACGAGACGCCGCCGTTGTTGATCATGCCGACGGCGTGCTCGGGTCCGTTGAAGAGTACGGTGGAAGCGGATTCGTGGGCGGAGGAGGGGGTGTTCTCCTCGTTCCCGACGAGCGAACCGATGGTGGCGATGGATGGTTGTAACCGGCTGCCGTTCGCGCCGAGTGTGAAGGTGACGCCTGATGGGCAGGCGGGGAGCACCGCGACGGGGTTGACGGTGGATGAGCATGTGCCGCAGGGCAGCGATTTGAACCCGACGGGGCTTTCGGAGTCGGCGGTGAAGGGTCTGTCGGTGACGTTGCCTGAAGGTGTGGCGTTGAACCCGGCGGCGGCTGATGGGTTGCAGGCGTGCTCGTTGAGTGAGATCGGTTTGCAGAATGGGGAAGCGCCGGGTTGCCCGGATGCGTCGAAGGTGGCGACGGTGAAGATCAAGACGCCGTTGTTGGCGAATGCGTTGGAAGGCGCTGCGTATTTGGCTGAACAGGACGCGAACCCGTTTGGGTCGCTGGTCGCGATGTATGTGTACGCGGAAGACCCGGTGTCGGGTGTGCGCGCGAAGGCGGCGGGTGAAGTGGTGGAGAACCCGGTGACGGGCCAGTTGACGGCGCACTTCGAAGGCGACCCGGTGTTCGAGAATGATCCGCGGTATGCGGGGGAGCCCGAAGCGCAGTTCTTGCCGGAGGTCCCGTTTGAAGACATCGAAGTGCACTTCTTCGGTGGCGACCGCGCGCCGCTGGCGACGCCGTCGCGTTGCGGTGGCTACACGACGGCAGGCTCGTTCGCGCCGTGGGCGGAAAACGGGGGTGTGGAAAGCTCCTCGGAATTCCAGATCGTCTCGGGACCGAATGGCACGCCTTGCAGCAGCCCGTTGCCGTTCAGCCCGTCGTTGACGGCGGGTACGACGAGCATCCAGGCGGGCGGGTTCAGCCCGTTCACGATGACCATGTCGCGCGAAGATGGGGAACAGCCGTTGCAGGGTGTCACGTTGCACATGCCGCCGGGAGTATCGGGGACGCTGTCGGGTGTGAAGCTGTGCGGGGAAGCGCAGGCCGATGCGGGGACGTGCGGCCCGGAATCGGCGATCGGGGAAACGATCGTTTCGGTGGGCATCGGCGGGGACCCGTACACCGTGAAGGGCGGGAAGGTATACATCACCGGCCCCTATGAGGGAGCCCCGTTCGGCCTGTCGATCGTGAACCCGGCGAAGGCGGGCCCGTTCGACCTCGGTACGGTCGTGGTGCGGGCGAAGCTTGAAGTGAATCGGGAAACCGCGGCGATCACGGTGGTCACGGATACAGAAGGCCCGTATAAGATCCCGACGCTCCTGGATGGGATCCCGTTGCAGATCAGGCACGTGAACGTGAATATCAGCCGTCCGGGGTTCACGTTCAACGCGACCGACTGCAACCCGCTTGCGATCACGGGCAGCATTATGAGCGCCGAAGGCGCAACCTCGAACCTCTCGGTGCCCTACCAGGCGACCAACTGCGCGGTCCTCGCGTTCAAACCCAAGCTCGAAGCTTCCACCACGGGCAAATGGTCGCGGACGGACGGCACGAGCTTCAACGTGAAGCTCAGCTACCCCGCGGGGCCGTACGACGCGAACATCAGCCGCGTCAAAGTGGAACTCCCGAAAGCGCTGCCCTCGCGACTGCCGACGCTGCAGAAAGCGTGCCTTGCGTCAGTGTTCGAATCAAACCCGGCCGGGTGCCCGGCGGCGTCGATCATCGGGCACGCCCGGGCGAGCACCCCGGTGCTTCCGGTCCCCCTGGAAGGCCCCGCCTATTTCGTCAGCCACGGCGGGGAAGCGTTCCCGAGCCTGATTATCGTGCTCCAAGGGTACGGGGTGACGGTGCACCTGGTCGGCACCACGTTCATCAGCAAACAGGGCATCACCAGCAGCACATTCAAGGCGGTGCCTGACGTGCCGGTCGGCACCTTTGAACTGAGCCTGCCCGCCGGCCCCTACTCGGCGCTGACCGGCCTCGGGAACCTCTGCAACGCCAAGACGCTGAACATGCCCACCGAATTGGTCGGGCAGAACGGCGCCGAAATCCACACCGACACAAAGATCGCCGCCACCGGCTGCGGGAAGGCCAAGAAGAGGGCCCACAAGCGCAAGTCCGACCATCACCACAAGAAGAAGCCCCACCACGGGGGTGGCCGCGGCGGGAGCGAGAGGCTGGCGAAGAGGGCCTGGAAGCGGGGATGAGGGGCCGGCGTGACGACGCGTGTCCACAAGCGCGAGCTGGCCCCGGGGGCGGTGGCCCGCTCGGGACTGGGGGAGATCCAGCGCGCGCGGATCCTCGTCGCGATGAGCGAAGTGGTGGTGCAGCGCGGCGCCGGAACGGTGACGGTGGCGGACGTGGTGGGCCGCTCCGGGGTGTCCAGGCGCACGTTCTATGAACTGTTCGCCGACCGCGAAGCGTGCTTCCTCGCCGCGTTCGACCGTGCGCTGGCGCTCGCCGAGGAGCGGGTGCTCCCCCCGTATCGCGTCGCCGGCCGCTGGCAGGAGCGGGTGCGGGCCGGGCTGCAGGCGCTGCTGGCGTTTCTCGACGCCGAGCCCGACCTCGGCCAGCTCTGCCTCGTCGCCTCGCAGGCCGCCGGCCCCCGCGCGCTGGAGCGCCGCAATGCGACGATCGCGCGGCTCGTCGTCGCGATCCACGAGGGCGCCCGCGAATCCCCGCGCGCGCGCCGCCCCGACCGGCTGACTGCCGAGGGCCTCGCCGGTGCCGTCCTGGCGATCCTCGCCAGCCGCATCGAGCGCCGGCCGCTGCTTCCCCTCCTGAACCGGCTGATGGCGCTAATCGTGCTCCCCTACCTCGGCGCCGCGGCCGCCGAGCGCGAGCTGCGCCGCCCCAAACAGAGACCCCGCAACGACGCCACACTCCGCAACCCCGCCCACATCGATGCGCTACGCGACCTGGAGATGCGTCTCACCTACCGCACCGTGCGCGTGCTGCGCTCGATCGCCGAGCTCTCCGCCCGGGGCGCGGGTCCCAGTAACCGGCAGGTCGCCGCGGCCGCCGGGATCTCCGACCCGGCCCAGATCTCGAAGCTGCTTGCCCGCCTGCGAACGTTCGGCCTGATCGAGAACACTGGCGGCGACCGCGCCAAGGGGGAGCCCAACGCTTGGCGCCTCACCGAAAGGGGGAAGAGCGTCACCGCGACGCTCCAGGAGGCCGCCTGAGCCTTCGCCCGTAGTCCGTAGTCCGTAGTCCGAGTCTCTCACGGCGGCGGCTGCCGTCGCTGCGGGGCTTCTCCGTCGAGCGGGGCCACGGTCGTGGCGCCCACCCGGTTGTACTCGGCCGCGGCCTCCCGCAGCCCCTCGCCGCGCCGCGGCCAGAGTGTTGCCGTGACGTGGCGCCAGTACCGCCGCGCGGAATGCCCCGGAAGCGCCAGCGCCGCGAAGGCGCGGACGGCGTAAGCCCACGCGGTGAGCCACCGCACCGCGCGCGCGGCGGCGGGCGAGTGGTGCTTGCGCATGTAGAGGTCGCGGTTGCGCGCCATCTCCACGATCCGCCGCTCGGGTACGGCCCCGGTCGCCAGCTGCTCGTGATGGATCGCGCGCGCCGCGGGCACGTACAGGCTGCGCCAGCCGGCGTTGCGCAGGCGGCGGGCGAAGTCGACCTCGTCGGAGTAGACGAAGAAGTCGGGGTCGAGGTAGCCGACCTGCGCGGCCGCCTCGCGCCGCACGAGCAGCGCCGAGGACTGGCACCAGTCCACCTCGCGCGTCCGCGTCCCCCTGCTCTGCACGGTGTAGAGGCGATGCGCGAAGACCGCGCCGGCGAGCGCGGTGGCAACCGTCGGGAAGCGCCATGCGCACGGCTGACCACTGCCTGCGCCAGCGTTGCCCGCCCCGGCCGGCCGCAGCAGCTGCGCCCCCGCGCACGCCGCGTCCGCACGCGCCCGGAGCGCCTGCCACAGCACCAGCGTCGCCCCCGGCAGCAGCTCGGAGTCCTCGTTCAACAGCAGCGCATACCGACCCCGCGCGCGGCGCAGCAGCTCGGAGTCGTTGAGCGCCTTGCCGCGCCGTTCCCCCACCGCGATCACCTCGTTGACCGCCGGGTGAGCGCGTGCCGCCGCGGCGGACCCGTCGCGCGAGCCGTTGTCGAGCACCAGCGTCTCGGTGACGAACGGCAGCGAGGCCCGCTCGCGCCCGAGCGCGTCCAGCCCCCGCAGCAGCAACTCGCGCTGGGAGGTGTTGACTACGCAGAAGCTCAGCTCGATCGCGTCGCTCACCGGCCTATTGTCTCCGCCGATGCGTGTCCACGTCGTCGACCCCTCCGCCTACACCCCCCCGTACGACCACGCGCTGTGCCGCGCGCTGGCGGCTGCCGGCGCCGAGGTGGAGCTGTACACCAGCCGCTTCGCCTACGGGCAGGTGCCCCCGCCCGAAGGGTACGCGCGGCACGAGTCGTTCTACCGGCTCGCCCACCGCACCGCTGCCACCGGCGCGCGCTCGCGCGCAAACCAGGCGCTGAAGCTGGCCGAGCACGTCCCCGACATGCTCCGCTACCGCCGCGAGGCGCGCGCCGCCGACATCGTCCACTTCCAGTGGCTGACGGTGCAGCCGCTCGACGTCCATCTGCTGCCACGGCGGCGGCCGGCGGCGCAGGGCATCCGTCCCCAGCTGGTGTTGACTGCCCACGACGTGCTTCCGCGCGAGCCGCGGCCGGGCCAGCTGGCGGCACAGCGGCGACTGTATGGGCGCTTCGACGCGGTGGTCGTGCACTCCGAGCACGGACGCGAGCGGCTATTGGCACTGGGCGTGGATGGGGAGCGCGTGCACGTGATTCAGCACGGAGCGTTCACCCACCTCGCCGCGCCGCCGACCGGTGCGCCTGGGGACGTCGGCTCAGGCGGGGCGGAGTACTCGCTCCCCTCCCAAACGGAGCAGCCCGTGGTGCTGTTCTTCGGCCTGCTGCGCGCGTATAAGGGTCTCGAGGTGCTCCTGCGGGCATGGCACGGCGTCGAGAACGCTGAGCTCTGGATCGTCGGCATGCCGCGCATGGACGTCGCGACACTGAAAGCCGCCGCGCCGCCGAACGTCCGCTTCGTCCCCCGCTTCATCCCCGACGCCCAGCTGCCCGCGTACTTCGCCCGCGCCGACCTCGTCGTGCTCCCGTACCTGGAGGCCGATCAGTCGGGCGTGCTGTTCACGGCGCTGGCGTTCGGCAAGCCGCTGCTGCTGAGCGATGTCGGCGGCTTCTCCGAGGTCGCCGCCACCGGCCTTGCGCGCACCGTCCCCGCGGGAGACTCCGCCGCCCTGCACGCGGTGCTGCGCGAGCTGCTCGCCGACCCGATTGCCCTGGCGGCGATGACCGACCGTGCGCATGCCGCCGCGGCCGGCCCGTACTCGTGGGAGGCGATCGCCCAGCGCACGCTGGAGCTGTACCGCTCGCTGCTGGTGGGCGTGTGAAACTCCACGAAGTGAACGCCGCCCTGGAGATCCTCTTCTGGTGGTCAGCCGCGCTGATCGTATGGACGCAGCTCGGCTATGCCGCCGTGCTGGCCGTGATCGCGCGACTGCGCGGGCGCCCGGTGGCGGTAGTCACAGCCGGCATGCCGTCCTTGCCTTCGTCGCCGTCGCTGTCGCTGATCGTGGCCGCGCACGACGAGCAATCGGTGATCGCCGCGAAGGTGGCAAACGCGCTGGCGCTCGACTATCCGCGCGAGCGGCTGGAGGTGATCGTCGCCTGCGACGGCTGCGCCGACGCGACCGCGCGGCGCGCGCGCGACGCGGGCGCGGACCTCGTGCTGGAGCTGCCGCGCGGCGGCAAGATCCGCGCGCAGGACGCGGCGGTGGAGCGGGCGCGGGGGGAGATCGTGGCCTTCTCCGACGCCAACGCGCTGTGGGATGCCGACGCCGCGCGGGCGCTGGTGGCAGCGTTCGCCGACCTCCGCGTCGGCTACGCGTGCGGGCAGGTGCGGTTTTTCCAAGGCGATCTCCCCGACGCGACCGCGGCCGGCACCGCCTCCGCCGTCCGGGGCTCCACGGGTGGCGCCGCGACGCCCACCAACCAGGAGGGCGTGTACTGGCGCTACGAGATGGCGGTGCGCGCGCTGGAGTCGCGCCTGGCTTCGATCACCGCCGGCAACGGCGCGATCTACGCCACGCGTCGCGCGTCCTATCTCGTGGTCGACCCGATCATGGGCCACGACCTGTCGTTCCCGTTCAACATGGTCAAGCGCGGTTGGCGCGCGGTGTATGTGCCGGGTGCGCGCGCATCGGAGCGGATGGTGCCCTCGATCGGGGGCGAGCTGGCGCGCAAGCGGCGGATGATGAGCCACACCTGGCCGATCGTGCTGCGCGGCGGGATGCTCTCTCCGCGCGGCTACCCGACCGGATATGCGCTGATGATCCTCTCCCACCGTGTGCTGCGCTACCTGACGCCGTTCCTGCACGTGCTGGCGTTGGCCGCCAACGTCGCGCTGGTGGCGCTCGCCGCCGGCCCGCACGCCCTGTATGTGGCGGCGCTCGCCGTCCAGCTCGGCCTGCTGGCGGCGGCCGGAGCGGGCGGCGTGGTCGAAGTCGTGGCGCGCGCCGTCCGTCTCCCGGCGTTCGTCAAGGCGGCCGTGCGCCCGCTGCTGATCGCGCGCTACTACGTGCTCACCACCGCCTCGATCGCGCTCGGCCTGCTCGACTGGCTGCGCCACGGCACGGTGGCCACCTGGGAGGCGGCCGAAGGTACGCGCCCGCCCGACGCGGTGGTGGCGCGATGAGGCCTCGACGAGCGGCTCGCCGGGCGAGCGTCGGCGCCGTGGACTTCGACCCCCGCGCCCGGCCATGATCCGCCGCGCCGTGGACGTCGCCGTGTCGGCCACCCTGCTGGTGCTGAGCGCCCCGGTGCTGGCGGCGGCAATGGCGGCGATCCGGTTGGAGTCGCGCGGGCACCCGCTGTACCGTCAGCGGCGGGTGGGCCGCGACGGGCGCCCGTTCGACGTGCTGAAGCTGCGCACGATGGTGGACGGCGCCGAGCACGTCGGCGCCGGCTTGGCGGTGGACGAGAACGACTCGCGCATCACGCGCGTGGGCGCCTTCCTGCGGCGCACTTCGCTGGATGAGCTGCCCAACCTGCTGAACGTGCTGCGCGGCGAGATGTCGCTGATCGGCCCGCGCCCCACCGTGCCGGTGCAGGTCGCGCGCTACACCCCGCGCCAGCGCGGGCGCTTGGCGATCCGGCCGGGGATCACCGGCTGGGCGCAGGTGAACGGCCGCGCGGCGCTGCCGTGGAGCGAGCGGATCGAGCTGGACCTCCGCTACATCGAGCACCGCTCGCTGGCGCTCGATCTGCGCATCCTCTGGCGCACGCTGGCGATCGTGTTCGGCGGCGCGGGGTTGTACAAGGGCGAGACCGGTGGTTGGGAGGGAGGGTTGGGAGATGGGTGAGGGGGCTCCTCGCCCGCTCCGGGCGGCGTGGCGGCACTCGATCCGGCTTGGATGGGGGCGGTGACTCGTGGCTGAGCGCGCGGCGATATTGCTGACCGGCGTGGGCAAGCGCTATGACATCGTCGCCTGCTTCGCGGCGTTGACCACGACGATCGCCGCCGACCCCAACCCGCTGGCACCCGCGCAGTACGCGGCGCAGGTGCGCGTCGCGCCACCGCCCATTGCCGACCCGGAGTACGTGCCGTTCCTGCGGGAGCTGTGCGAGCGTTACGGGGTGGGGGCGGTGCTGCCGCTCACCGACCTCGACATCGAGGTGCTGGCGGACGCACGCGCGGAGGGCCTGCTGCCGGCACTGGTCCCCTCCCCGGAGGTGGCGCGCGCGACCTACGACAAGTACGAGGCCCATATGCTGCTCTGCAAGCTCGGCCTGCCCTCGCCGCCGACGGTGCTGCCCGAGCAGGAGCCCGACTCCTACCCGGTGATGGTCAAGCCGCGCCGCGGCTCGGGTGCGCGCTCGATCCACCTCGCGCGCGACCGCGTGGAGAAGGACCTCTTCGTGCGCTACCTCTCCGAGGAGCACCCCAACCGCAGGGCGTCTGACCCGGAGCCCGAGCCGGTGATGGTGCAGCGCGCGATGGGCGGCCCGGAGCTGTCGATCGACTGTCTTGGCGACATGGAGGGCCGCTGTTTGAACGCGATCCCGCGCACGATGCTGGAGTCGCGCGGCGGCGAGTCGATCAAGGGCGGGGCGATCCGCGACGCGGAGCTGATCGAGCTGGGGCGCCGGGCGATGGAGGCGCTGGCGGTGCGCGGCCCGGCGACGATCCAGGTGTTCCGCGACCCCGAGGTGGGTCTGGGAATCACCGACGTCAACACCCGTTTCGGCGGTGCCTTCCCCGCGCCCGCCTACGCGGCGCTTGCGGGCCGCACCTACCCGGAGCTGATCGTGAGGATGGCCGCCGGCGAGACGATCCAGCCGCACGTCGGCGAGTTCCACGCGGGGCGCTCCTTCACCCGCTACTACTGGCAGCTGGAGCTTAGCGAGCAGCTGCGCCCCACCGGCCGCGAGCTGGTCTCGGGCGGCCCGCCGGCGCCGCGCCGCGGGGGCGCGGATAGAATCGAATCGCAGTGAGTACTCCGCAAGAGCATGCTCCGCAAGAGCACGAGTGCCCGCACTGCGGCACTCCGCTGCAGGAGGGTCAGCAGTGGTGCCTCAGCTGTGGCGCCTGCGAGCCGGGCAGCCTCGGCGATCGCCCCAACTGGCGACCACTGACGGTGCTGGCGCTCACCGCGGCGATCCTCGCCGCCGGTGCCGCCGTGGCGGTGGCGGCCGCGATCAAAGAACGTAACGCAAGCCCTGCCGCCGGCAACACGCTGGCGCTTGCGCCCGCCACGACGCCGGCGACCACCGCACCGCCCGCCACGGTGCCGCCTGCCGGCACGACCGGCACCGGCGGGGCGAGCAGCGGTACGCCGAGCACGACCGCCAAAAAAGGCTCCAACCTGCTGTTCCCGCCCTCGTCCACCAAACCGCCGAAGGTGACGGCCCCCACGCCGACCCCCAAAACGAGCACCGGCTCATCGGGCGAATCGAACGGCTCCGCCGGCGAATCGAACGGCGCCGAAAACGCCACCAAAACGACGCCGGCGAAAAGCAAAACCACCGAAACCGGCAGCTCGACGACGACCGGCTCGGAAGGGGCCTCGGGCAAAAGCGAACAGCCCAGCCCGATCCTGCTGGACACCAACGCGGCCAGCACCTACAACCCCTACAACTATCCCGCTTCCAGCTTCGGCGACCCGGAGCTGGCGATCGACGGCGAACCCTCGACGGAATGGACCGCGCAGGTGCAGGCCCACTCCTTCCCCAACATGGCCGAGGGGCTGTTGATCGACATGCGCGAAGCCAACAAGCTGGGCGGCGTCGAACTGCGCACGCCCACCAAGGGCCTGGTGGTGCAGGTGTATGGCGCCAACGGGTCGAAGGCGCCCACCACGATCACCGAACCGGGGTGGACGCTGTTGAGCGGCTCGCACACGCTGAAGAAGACCGTCACCCACGTGAAGCTTCGCACCGAAGGCCACGCCTTCCGCTGGCTGCTGGTGTGGCTGGTGAAGGCGCCCGCCTCGGCGCAGGGGACGCCCACCGCCCCCGGCCGCGTGGCGCTCGCCGAAGTGGCGCTCTACCCGCCGTCCTCCTGACCGTTTCCGCAGCGCTTTCCGCGCCGGCGCTACGCCCAAGGCGACTCGCCCAACCCACCGCGGGCGGCTATGCCGATGGCGGCTTGTGCGGAGCGCTCGAGCGCCGCGCGCGGCGCTTGGACGCCGCACCATTGCCCCACACCTCGTCGAGGAACGCGGCGATCTCCCCCGTAAGCCGCTCCGGGCTGAGGCGCAACTCGACCAGTGAGTCGGCCTCCAGCAGGTGGCTGTGGGGCAGCTCCTCGGCGAGCATGCCGGCGTCGGAGAAGGGGTGCACCGGGTCGCGCCGGTGGCCGATGACGAGCGCCGGCGTCTGCAGCGTGCGGCGCTCGGTACGGTGGGGCGCGATGCGGCCGAAGAAGAGGCCCTGCAGCACCGCCGCGCCCGGCCCCGGCTCCTGGCGTACGGTGTCGAGCACCACGTTGCCGTAATAGGGCAAAAGGCCGCGCGGGATTGCGCGCGTGCCGCGGGCGACGAGCTTCATCAGCGCCTCGCCGAACGTGAGCGCCACGAGGATCGGCGTGAAGGTGAGCGCGCTGGCGAGCAGCGCGTTGTCGAGCACCGGCATCTCGATCACCATCCCCTGCAGCCGCTGCGGCTGCTCCACCGCGATCTCGAGCGCCGTGTTGGCGCCCAGCGAGGTGCCCATCACCACCGCCCGCTCGACCTCCAGATGGTCCATCAGCGCCACCACCTGTTCGGCGAAGAAGGGGATCGAGTAGCGCCACATGTCGCGCGGGCGATCCGACTCGCCGTGACCCAGCAGGTCGACGGTCACCACGCGGTTGCCGCGCGCCGCCAGACCGCGCGCCAGCGGCGCGTGCATCGTCTGGGCCAGCAGCAGACCGTGCACGAGGATGACGGTGCGCGCGTCGACCGAGGCCAGCTCGGCGGTGCGCGCGGCGCGCGCACCGCGCGTGCTTCTGATCGGTGTCACCGCCGCCGGACCGGACGGGTCGGGGTGGTACTCCGTATAGGCGATCCGCTGCCCCTCGAACATGAAGTGCGGCATCCGCTCAGGGTACACCGCGGCGACGGGCCCGCCCGCCGCTCACCTGCACGGTCGGCGTTCGCGGGCTCCACGCGCGGGCGCCAGCCGCCTCCTCGCAGGCGCCTCACTTGCCGCACACGCTCGGGCGACGCCGTGGAATCGCCCGAGTCGTGTGTGCCCTCTCCTCTGTGGCGCCCCGCCGGATCGTGGGGTCCGAGTCCCGCCGGATCCGGTTGGTCGTCCGATGAGTTGAAACCCGGCGACGGCGCGAAAGGTGCGCTCGCCAAGCTCGCCCGGGACCGTTGGCTGGCGGGGCGCTGGTAGATTTCACCCGATGGCCCGCGAGCCCCGCCTCATCGCCGGACAGAACGCCGCGATCACCGGCGCGGCGCGCGGGATCGGCCGCGCCACCGCGCAGGCCTTTCTGACGGCCGGGATGCGTGTGGCGATCGGCGACGTGGACCTCGCCGCGGCGCAGCAGACCGCGGCCGAGCTCGGCCCGCGCACGGTGGCGCTGCCGCTGGACGTCACCGACCGCGACTCCTTCGCGCGCTTCCTCGACGCCGCCGAGGAGCAGTTGGGCCCGCTGGACGTGCTGGTCAACAACGCCGGGATCATGCCGGTGGGCCGGTTCATCGACGAGGACGACCTCACCGCACGGCGCACGATCGACATCGACCTGCATGGAGTGATCTTCGGGATGAAGCTGGCGCTGGCGCGAATGCTGCCGCGCAACCGCGGCCACATCGTCAACATCGCCTCGCAGGCGGGCAAGTTCGGGACTGCCGGCATCGCCACCTACTCGGCCACCAAGCACGCCGTTGTCGGTCTCAGCGAGGCGGTGCGCGCCGAGCTGCGGCTGATGGGCGCCCACATCGACGTCAGCTACGTGATGCCCTACATCGTCAACACCGAGCTCGGCGGCGGCCTCGGCCACGCGCGCGGTTTTCACAACGTGGAGCCCACCGAAGTGGCCGACGCGGTCGTCGATGCGCTCCGGCACGGCACCGTCGAAGTGTGGGTGCCGAAGGCCACCAGGCGCACCTACCAGCTCGCCACGCTGATGCCGCGCTCGCTCGCCGAAGGCGTCGCCCGCGTCACCAAGGCCGACCGCGTGGTCGCCGACGCGGACATGGAGGCGCGCCGCGATTACGAGCTGCGCGCCGCACGCTCGGAGCCGGCGCTGGCCTCACCGCCGGAGCAGGCTCAGCTCACTGAGTGAGCCATTCGGCGACGATCGCGCCGATCTCGGGCCCTTTGTCCTCCTGCAGGAAGTGGCCCGCGTCCTCGATCGCTCGCGGCGGCGGCTTGGCGATCGCGCCGGCGAAGCTCTCCGCCACCGACAGCGGCAGCACCGGGTCGGAGTCGCCCCACAGGATCAGCGTCGGCCGCGTGTCCTCGCGCAGCGCGTGCAGCGTGTCGCGCCCCTCCTTGGCTCCGGGCGCGTCGGGCGCGAACGGGATCAACGCCGGGAAGGCGCGCGCGCCCGCCTTGGAGGCCGCGTCGGGGTAGGGCGCCTCATACGCTGCGATCACCTCATCGCCCGGATCGTTCTTGCACGCGCCCCGCACCAGCATCCCGATCGGCAGGTCCTCGGTGCTGGCGGTGAAGTCGCGGAACGCCAGCCACGCGTCGGACATTTTCTGGTTGCCGGTGAAAATGCCGCTGTCGAGGATCACCAGCCGGTCGATTCGCGCGGCGTGTTCCACGGCGATCCGCAGCCCGATCGGTCCGCCCCAGTCGTGCACCACCATTGTCGCGCCGGTGATGTCCAGTTCCTCCAGCAGCGCCGTCGCCAGCGCCACGTGGCGGTCGTAGGAGTACCAGCCGATGTCGGTCGGCTTGTCGGAGCGCCCAAACCCGGCGTAGTCGGGTGCGATGCAGCGAAAGCCGGCGTCGCGTACCGGCGGGATCACGTTGCGCCACAGAAACGACCACGTGGGCTCGCCGTGCATGAAGATCACCGGCGGGCCCTCGCCCTCGTCGAGGTGCGCCAGGCGCAACCCGTCGAGCTCGCGATAGCGCGAGGTCCACGGGAAGTCGGGCAGACCCTCCAGGCGCTCCTCCAATGTGCGCACCGCGCCGGTCATCGCCCGCGGAGCATACTCGGTGGCGGGCCGCGCGCGAATGCGTTAGGCTCGGGTTGGGATGCATGCGGCGGTCTTGCAGCTGGCGCCAGTCCTTGCGACGGCAAAGAGCAGGGTGCCCTTTTACATCGCCGGCGGGGTGCTGGTTGTGTGGGCACTGTTGGTGTCGCTCGGCCTCGGCCTACGCAAACCCGACTTCCCCGGCGGTCTTCTCGGCGAGCGGGCGGTGATCGCGATCACGGTGGTGCTGATGGCGGTCACGCTGACGGCGGCCATCGCCACTTCGGGCGCACCCGGGTAGCGCTCCCGAGCCGGACATCCTCGTCCGGGTCAGACAATCCTCGGAGGGCGAGGCGCTCTCACCCTCCCACGCGTCTGAATTGAGCGTGTAACAGATGACTCAAGCGGGAAACCTTTAACTGGGACTCGCTAGCTGCGCCCGGTCCCGCAAGACAAGGAGGAGTGAGATGTCCGATAACGATCTGGTGTTCGATGCGGTGGAGCGCCTCGAGCACGCCGGCGGACGGACGGGCTCCGATCGGGTTCCGGGGTTCGATCGGCGCTCATTCCTGCGCCGCACCGCGCTTACCGGCGCAGCCGTGGGCTCGGTGAGCGCGCTGCTGGAGGCATGCGGCTCGAGCGCCTCCTCCTCCGGCGGCAATTCGGCCTCGATTTTCGGGTCGCACCCCGAATACAAATTCGTGTTCGTCAACCACGTGACCACCAACTCGTTCTTCACCCCCACCCAGTACGGGATCGCCGACGCCTGCAAACTGCTGGGCTGCAGCTACGAGTGGACGGGCTCCGAAAGCGAAAACATCAACCAGATGGTCAACGCCATCAACACCGCCGTCTCATCCGGCGCCAAGGGGATCGCGGTCTCGCTGATCAGCAAGACCGCGTTCAACGTGCCCATCGAAAACGCGCTGAAGGCGGGCATCCCGGTGCTCGCCTACAACGCCGACGCCCCCTCGCCTCCCAACAAGCGCCTGGCCTACATCGGCCAGGACCTGAAACTGGCCGGCGAACTCATGGGCAAGCGGATCGTCGCCGCGGTCAAAGAAGGCGACGTGGTGATCTTCACCGCCAATGCCGGCTCGGCCAACCTGCAGCCGCGCCTGGAAGGAGCTGAAAAAGCGATCAAGGAATCGGGCGCGCCGATCAAATTGGCCACGATCGTGACCGGCTCCCTGGAATCGGGTGAGAAATCGGCGATCGAAGCCTACTGGACCGGCCATCCGACCACGAAGGGGATGTACGCCGTCGACGGTGGCGACACCGCGGAACTGGCGGGCGTGATGCAGAAGCTCGGGCTTGCCGCCAAAGGCATCAAGGCCGGCGGCTTCGACTTGACCGAAAAAACCCAGAAACTGCTCCACGAAGGCTATATCGAATTCACGATCGACCAGCAGCCCTACCTGCAGGGGTTCCTGCCGGCCCTGCAGCTGTTCCTGTGGCAGGTCTCCGGGTCCCTCACAGGTCCCGCAGAAGTCGACACGGGCCTGAAATTCATCGACAAGGAAACCGTCACTCCGTACGTCAACTCCAAGAGCCGCTTCGAGGGGACCTCCTCGGAACCGAAGGTCGTCCCGATCCCGGCGGGCACCGCCGCCTAGCCAAGGTCGGCGACCGTGGCCAGCCCGTCTCTGGAGCCCACTCCGGCTCCGGCCTCGGCGCAGGGACCGACCCCTTCGGCGGGAGACCCGGCACGCACGCGGCGGGTCTCCCTGCCGAGCAAACAGGTTGTGCTCGAACGCGCGCTCTCCCTGCGCGAGGGCAGCATCATCGTCGTCACGCTGCTGGTGGCGATCTACTTCTCGCTGACCACCAGCACCTTCCTCACCAGCTCCAGCTTCAAGACGCTGCTGCCGTTCTTCGCTCCGTTCGCGATCCTCGGCGCGGGCGAGGTGTTCGTGATGATCCTGGGCGAGATCGACCTGTCGATCGGGGCGACCTACCTGCTCGCGCCGTTCCTCTACTACAAGCTGGCGTTGGCCGGGATTCCGCACGTGCCGTGCGTGCTTATCGCGCTGGTCGGCTGCATGGTGGTCGGCTTCATCAACGGGTTCTTCACGGCGGTCGTCGGCATCAGCTCGTTCGTGGCCACGCTCGGCATGCTCTTCACGCTTGAGGGGCTGACGCTGATCATCTCGCACGGCGTGCCGGTCGCGATGCCGGGGGCGGAAGTGACGAGCACGACCGTCAGTGTCCACCACGTGATCAATGGGGCGCACATCGTGCTCACCGAAACGGTCAACCACGTCTCGACGTTCGCGAAAGTCCTCGGCGAGGGGACCTACTCGGAGCTGGCCTGGGCGATCGTGATCGTGGTCGTGGGGCAGATCGTGCTGACGTTCACCCGCTGGGGCCTGTACACGGTGGCCGTGGGCTCGAACAAGCTGGCCGCCGCCGAGGCCGGGGTGCGGGTGCGCCTGGTGGTGATCCGTAACTTCATCCTCTGCGCCGCCGCCGGGGGCTTCGCCGGCATCCTCGAGGCGGTGCGGGCCTCCTCGGTGCAGCCGGACGTGGCCGGGGCCAACGAAATCCTGTTCAAGGGGATCTCGGCGGCGGTGATCGGCGGCACGCTCCTTGCGGGTGGGTCGGGGACCGTCGTAGGCGCACTGATCGGAGCGCTGTTCCTGGGCATCCTCAACGACGGGCTGATCCTCAAGGGCGTCAACGCCGACTACCAGCTCTTCTACCTGGGCCTGGCGATCATCCTGGCGATGACCGTCAACGTGTACGTGCAGCGCGTGCGCAGGGGTTCCCGAAGTGGCTGATCGGCCCGCACCGGCGGAGACGATCGTCGGGCCGGTCGCGGCCCCGGATGACGTGCTGCGCGTCGAACACATCGCCAAGCGCTTCGGGCCGGTGACGGCGCTGCGCGACGTCAACCTGCACCTGCGCAAGGGCGAGGTGCTGGGCCTGCTCGGCGACAACGGCGCGGGCAAGTCGACGCTGATCAAGATCATCTGCGGCTTCCAGAAACAGGACGCGGGGCAGATGTTCCTGCACGGAAAGCCGTATCAGCCAAAAAGCGTCGACGACGCGCGCGCGAAAGGCATCGACACCGTCTACCAGGACCTCGCGCTGATCGACGAACTGTCGGTCTATCACAACCTGGCGCTGCGCCGCGAGAAGGTGCACCGTCCGATCCCGTTCCTGGCCAACCGCGAGATGAAGCGCGAAGCCCGCGCCGCCCTGGATGAGATCGGCATCAACATCCCGCGGATCGACGTGGCGGTGGCGCGCCTGTCCGGCGGCCAGCGCCAGGCGATCGCGGTCGCGCGCACAGTCAACTCCGACGCGGACATCATCCTGCTGGACGAGCCGCTGGCGGCGATGGGCGCCAAAGAGGGCGCGCAGATCCTCGACCTGGTGGCGCGCCTGAAGGCGGACGGCAGGGTCTCGGTCATCATGATCCTCCACAACTATGTGCACGTGTTCGAAGCATGCGACCGCGTGAGCCTGATCCAGGACGGCACGATCGCGCTGGACAAGCCCACCGCGGAGACGTCGGTCGAGGAGCTGACCGAGATCGTGGTCAACGAGTACCGGCGCGCCCGCGAAGCGGCGAAGGCGGCGGGCGGCGCGTAGGGCGGTGGCCGTAGGGGCGCTCAGCGGTGTCCGGCGACGGACGCTGGGCAGGGTGCGGCGTGGGGCGAAGCGTGCAGGCCGGCAGTGCCGGGCCCCTACGATTGCCGGGTGCCGGTGCAATTTGTGCAGTCGCGATCCCATGTGACCCGCGCGGCGCTGCTCGCGGCGCTGCTGACGCTCCTGTGGACGGCGCCCGTCGCCGGCGCCAGCTGGTCGGCGCCGGCACGTCCGCCCGGCTGCTCGGCGTCATCGCCCGACGTCGCGCCGCTGGTGGTGTTTCCCAGCTCCGAACCCAGCGTGCGCAGCGGTCCGGGCGCGCTACTGTGGAGCGCCCCCCACGGCTGCGGGGCGCGTGGATCGACAGGGGCTGGGGGCGAGGTGGTGGCGGCAGAACTCGCCGGCGATGCCGCGCCGGGCGACGCTCATCCGCTCGCCGCCGAAGCCGGGCTGACGGCGCTCACCGCAGCGACGGGCACCGCCGCCGGGCAGGTGGTGGCGTTTGGGTCGAGCGACATGGGGGGAGCGGTGGTGGAGGGGAAGGTCGGGGGCGCCCGCAGCGCCTCGCGCCCGCTTGGCGGACCAGCCGCGCCTGTGTCGGCATTCAGCGCCTATCTCGGCGACGTGGCGGTCGCCTTGCCGGTGCGCACGCGCAGAGGCTGGGCGATCGCGGTGCGCGTGCAGCGCCACTACGACACCTCGCTCGGCGCCCCGCGTTTGGTGCCGGTGGGACGCCACCCGGTGCAGGCGCTGGCGGTGACGCTGGACTTCCGCGCCGAAGCGCTGCTGGTGTGGGCCAGCGGCGGAGCGATCTACGCGTGCGAGTTGCCCCAGTCGGGCCGCTCCCAGCGGGTGCACAGGTTGGCGGAGGTGCAAGCCGGGTTGCGCATCCTCGAACTTGGGGCGCTGTTGAGCGACGACGGCCACGCGATCGTCACCTGGCGCGGCCAATCCTCGTCGGGAGCCCCCACCACGACGCTGGCGCTGAGCATCTCCGGCGCCGCGCTCGCACTCGCGCCGCCGCGGCTGCTGGAACGCTTCCGCGACCCCGGCGGCCTCGTCCCGCCCCCTGGCTCGCTGCGGCTGATCCGGCTGTCCAGCGAGGCGGTGATGCTCGCGTGGACGGGAGTCCGCGATGGCCGCTACGCGGTGCTGGCCTCGCCCGTGTCGCTGCGCCGCGGCGTGTGGGCGCCGGTGGCGATCTCCGAATCGGCGGGCACCGCGGAACGCGACACTCCGGCGATCGGCGGTGGGTCCCCGGGAAGTGCGTCGCCGGAAGGCGCGTCGGCTGCGGCCGGCAGCTCGACCCAGCAGGAGGCCGTGCTGAGCGACATCGCCCCGGGCCCCGATGCCGAAGCGGTGGCGGTGTGGCGCGTCGCCCCGCACCTGCCCGACGGCACCTTCGGGCGGCCGGGCCCCGATGCTTGGGCGATCGACGCCGCGCGCGGCCACTACGCGGGGCGGGGCGAAGTGTCGTTCGACGCCCCCGAGCAGGTGGCGCCGGCGGGCGCCGACGGACCGCCGTCGGTGGCGATCGATCCGTCAACCGGCGATGCCCTGGCCGCGTGGGTGTCGCTGGCGAGCGGCGGCTTGGGCCACGTCGAGTATGCGGTGCGTGCGGCAGAATCGCCCGCCTCTCCGGCATTCACCAATGGCGCGCGGGGCGCGCGGGGCGGTGGAGGTGGCGGCTGGATCGCACCTGTGGTGGCCGCGGCGCTGGCACTGGCGCTGGCAACCGGGCTGCTGCTCGGAGCCACCCACCGCCCGCGGGGGATGCGTGCCCGGCGCGGCTGATAGCGGCTTACGCCAGCATCGACAGCAGCGCCATCCGGATCGGGACGCCGTTGGCGGCCTGCTTGAAGTAGAGCGCCTGCGGCAGCCGGTCGACGTCGGGGGCGATCTCGTGGATGCGCGGAAGCGGGTCGAGCAGCACCCGGAGCGCGGAGCCGCGCATCTGATCGACCCCGATGCAGTAGCGCTCGCGGTAGCTCTCGGCCAGTTGGCGGTCGGCGATGCGCTCCGTTTGGAAGCGATTGACGTACACCACCTCGCGCGCCAGCAGCTCCTGCATGTCGGTGCTCTGGCTCACCCGCAGCCCCCGATCTCGCAGCTCCCCCAACTCCTCCTCCTCCAACCACAGCTCCTCGGGACCCACCAGCAGCACGTCGTTGTCGGGGTAGTGAGCGAGTCCGCGGCAAAGGGAATGGATCGAGCGCGAGTGGCGCGGGTCGAAGCCCATCCCCACGCGCAGCGAGCTCAGTCGCCCCAGCTCGCGCTCGATCGTGTACATGTCGATCAGCGCCTGCGTGGGGTGCTCGTTGGGGCCGTCGCCGCCGTTGATCAGCGGCACCGGGCTGACCTCGGCTGCGCGTGCGGCGACGCCGGCGGCCTCGTGGCGCAGCACGATCAGATCGGCGTAGCCGCCCACCACGCGGATCGTGTCGTCGATCGACTCGCCCTTGGAGAGCGAGGAGGACTCGACGCCGCGGTGGGAGATGACCGCTGCCCCCAGCCGCGCGGCGGCGGCGGAGAAGCTGAGGATGGTGCGCGAGGAGGGCTCGAAGAACAGCAGCGCCACCACTCTGCCGCTGAGGCTGGACAGCCGCGTGGGAATCCGCAGCGCCGCGGCCATGTCGTCGGCGACGGCAAAGATCTCGCTCGCCAGCACGGCGTCCACCTGGTCGATCGAGATCAGGTGACGCGGGGCCATCGCCGGGGGAATATAGCCGGCGTACTCCCAGCTGCGACGTTGCCACGCCGACGCCTCACGAAATGAATGGTTGGGGTCCGAAAAGTAAAGGCAACACACACCGCCGGACGCGATAGATGCCTACGCCAGCGCTGATAGACGCCTATACCAGCGCTTGCACACCCGACTCCAGCGCCAGCAGCCGCTGCTTGCGGGGCAGGCCGCCGCCGTACCCGGTGAGCGTGCCGTTGGCACCGATCACGCGGTGGCAGGGCACGACGATTGCGATCGGGTTGCGATTGTTGGCGCCGCCCACCGCGCGCGCCGCGCCAGGCTGCCCCACCGTCGCGGCGATCTCCCCGTAGGAGGCGGTCTCCCCATAGGGGATCGCACACAGTGCACGCCACACGCTGAGCTGGAACGGCGAGCCGCTGGGGGCGAGATCGAGCTCGAACTCGCGACGCTCCCCCGCGAAGTACTCCTCCAGCTGCCGGCGCAACGGGGCGAGCGTCCGATCGTCTCGCGCCCAGCCGTCACGCGCCGGCAGGCGATGTCCGTCGATGAAGTGCAGGCCGGTGATCCGCCCCGACGCATCCGCGCTGGCGAGCAGCTCGCCGACCGGGCTGTCGAATGTCGTGTAGTTCGTGGTCATGGGCTCACCTTGACACGTGTTCGCTTGCATATCCAGCGGAAATCGGACAGCGACACGGCAGCTGCCGTCGCCGTCCGAAAACCGCTAGGCGCTGTGTGCATACTGAGGCTGTGCCGCATCCTTCGACAGCTCAGCCAACGCCCGGCGAGTTGACCACCCGCGGCGGCGAGGCGGGCCCGCCAGCGCAGGAGTTCGAGGCACGCTACCGCGTGCTCGGCAGTCGCGACCACCGCTTCGACGGCTGCTTCTACGTCGCGGTCACCTCCACCGGCATCTACTGCCGGCCGAGCTGTCCCGCGATCGTGCCCAAGCGCCGCAACGTGCGCTTCTACCCGACCGCCGCGGCCGCGCAGAGCGCCGGCTTTCGCGCCTGCCTGCGCTGCCACCCGCACGCTGCGCCCGGCTCGCCCGAGTGGAATCTCCGCGGCGACCTGGCGGCGCGCGCGATGGGGCTGATCGCCGACGGTGTGGTCGACCGCGAGGGCGTGCGCGGCCTCGCTCAGCGACTGTCCTACAGCGAGCGCCACCTCACGCGCCAGCTCACCGCGGAGCTGGGCGCCGGACCGCTGGCGCTCGCCCGCGCGCAGCGCGCGCAAACCGCACGCATCCTGATCGAGACCACGTCGCTACGGCAGATCGACATCGCCGACGCCGCCGGCTTCGCCAGTGTGCGCCAGTTCAACGACACGATTCGCGCGCTGTTCGGGCGCGCCCCCACCGAGCTGCGCCACAAAGCGCGGGGACGAGCGGGTCGCTCGCGTGCGCGCGGCGTGCAGGTCGAGCACGCGGTTGAGAGGATCAACGGCCCGGTGCCGCTCACGGTGCGGCTCGCCTACCGCGAGCCGCTGGCGTGGGAGCGGCTGCTCGGGTTTTTCGCCATGCGCGCCGTGCCGGGCGTGGAGGAGGTGGTGGACGGGCGCTACCGCCGTACGCTGCGCTTGCCTCACGGCCACGGCGTGGCGGAGCTCGCTCCCGCGAACGGCCAGATCGAGTGCCGCTTGCGTCTCGCCGATCTGCGCGACCTCACGGCCGCCGTACAGCGCTGCCGGCGCCTGCTGGACCTCGACGCCGACCCCGACGGGCCGGGAGAATATCTCGCCGGCGATCCCCTGCTGGCGCCGCTGGTGCGCGCCGCGCCGGGGCTGCGTCTGCCGGGCACGGTGGACGGCGGGGAGCTGGCGGTGCGCGCGGTGCTGGGGCAGCAGATCTCGGTGCCCGCCGCCCGCACGGCGGCAGCGCGCCTGACGCAAGCGCTGGGCGACCCGTTGCCGGCGCCCGACGGCGGCCTCACCCACCTGTTCCCGACGCCCGCCGCGATCGCGGCCGCCACGCCCGCGCTGCTGCCCGGCGGCCCGGCGCGCCGGCAGCAGACGCTGCAAGCGCTGGCCGGGCTGCTGGCCGACGGGGAGCTGGCGATCGATCCCGGCAGCGACCGCGCCGAGGTGCGCGCGCGGCTGCTGGCGCTCCCCGGGGTGGGGCCGTGGACGGCCGACTACATCGCGATGCGCGCGCTGTGCGACCCCGACGCGTTCCTGCCCACCGACCTCGGCGTGCGCCGCGCGCTTGAAGCCCTGACGTCGTCTCGCGCTGCGCCGGCAGTGGATCGCCGTGGCGGTGGCTCCCCGAACGGCGGCTGCTCCCCCCGCGATGCGGCGCGCCTGGCCGAGCGCTGGCGGCCGTGGCGCGCGTACGCGCTGCAGCACCTGTGGGCTTCGCTTACACTCACCGCGTGAGCGTCACCGAGACGATCCAGGGTCCGGTGCTGAAGCTGCACCAGCAGCTGTACGAGCGCAGCGACGGGTGGGTGGGCCACAGAATGCTGGGCGTGCCGGCGCTTCTGCTGCGCACCACCGGCCGACGCAGCGGCGCGCAACGGTGCAGCGCGCTGATGTATGCGCCCGACGGCGCCGACTACGTGGTGGTCGCGTCCAACGGCGGCTCCGACAGGCCGCCGGGGTGGCTGCACAACGTGCGCGCCCAGCCCGACGTGGTGGTCCAGGTCGGCCGCACCCGTATCCCCGGCACGGCGCGCGTGGTGGAGCGCGGCGAGGTGGATTACGAGCGGCTGTGGCGGCTGGTGAACGACAACAACCACAACCGCTACGACGCCTACCAGCAGAAGACGGCGCGAGCGATCCCGCTGGTGGTGGTTGCCCCGGCGTGAGTGGGCTGCTGCTGCTGCGTTGCGGCCGCAGGTATTGCAACAAACTTTTTGGACGCCAACCAGATTGGTTGGTGGCGCCGTGGGGAAGAACGCGTTGTGCCGCAACGCCGCCGTGGGCCGGTATCCGCGGTGCCACGTAGATTGGTTGGGGTGCCCGACGAGAACGCGATCATCCTCGGCGACAACGTCGAGGTGCTGCCGGGCTTCGAGGAGGAGTCGTTCCAGCTGATCTACATCGACCCGCCGTTCAACACCGGGGGTAGGCAGCGGCGCAAAACGCTGCGCACGGTGCCCGATGCGCAAGGCGACCGCACGGGATTCGCGGGGCGGCGCTACCGGACACGGCTGCTGGCGGAGTCGTCTTACCGCGATGCGTTCGACGACTACCTGGCGTTTCTGGAGCCGCGTTTGCGCGAAGCGCGACGGGTGCTGGCGCGCAGCGGCACGCTGTACTTCCACATCGACTACCGCGAGGCCCACTACTGCAAGCTGCTGCTGGACGAGATCTTCGGCAGGGAGTGCTTTTTGAACGAGATCGTGTGGGCGTACGACTACGGTGCCCGGGCCAAACGGCGCTGGCCGGCCAAGCACGACACGATCTTCGTGTATGTGAAGGACGCGCGCGCCTACCACTTCGACGGTGAGGCGGTCGACCGCGAGCCGTACATGGCGCCGGGCCTGGTGAGCGCGGAGAAGGCGGCGCGGGGCAAGCTGCCGACGGATGTGTGGTGGCACACGATCGTCCCCACCAACGGCCGCGAGAAGACCGGCTACCCCACGCAGAAGCCGGAGGGGATCGTGCGGCGCATGGTGCAGGCCTCCACCCGCCCCGGCGACCGCTGCCTCGACTGTTTCGCCGGCAGCGGCACACTCGGCGCGGTGGCCGCCCAGCTGGGCCGGCGGTATGTGCTGATCGACAGCAACCCCGAGGCGGTGCGGGTGATGCGGGCACGGCTGGGGCCATCGCTAGACGACCACTCGACAATCGCCGCGCGCTGACGACTGTGTGGTGGGCCGGCCGTGTTACGCGGCGACTTCTCCAGATGGGCGCCATCGCCGCGCGCTCCACCCAAATGGCGACACGCGACGGAGGTCAACCTCGACGTGATCGACCCGCCGGCATGTGAGTCTGCCGCTCAGCAACCCCGGTTGTATTCCGATCCGGCGCCGGGGTTGTCGGGCCAGGGCGTGGGGGCGGTCGTGACCGTCACCTTCCCGGCTTCGGTCAGGTCGGCTCCCCAGATGTGGTTTCGCGCGGGCGGCTGCGCCAGATCCACCGTGTGACTGCTCGTTGGTGAGTCTTCGACATTTTCCTGCCATTGGATCACAGTGAAATGCTTGGCTTCCAGCGCCGGCAGCGCGGCGGCCACCCTGGCGCCTAGCAGCCCGCTGCAGTGCAGTGGTTCGCCGGGCGCGAACGCGCTGTCACCGCTCTCATACGGTTCCCCCGGCTTGGCAGGACGCCCGAGGTAGATACTCCCTTCTCCGTGGAAATCGCGGGGGATGTCGATTCCGATCGCGCATCCGCCGCCGCCTGACAGGCAGTGTCCGCCTTGGAGCGGCTTGATCTGCGCCATCCCAGGGCCCGATTCCCCCACCGACACAACGGTGCCGACGATGCTGGGCGATACCGGCAGCAGTGTCACCGTGATTTTCAGCCCCTGTTGGGCAAAGGCCGCGTCGAGCTGTGCCTGCGCCGCGAGCGGGTCGGTAACCGTGGCGATGATGTCCCCGCCCGGCGCGGTGCGAAACGCGACGGCCTGTGCGCGTCCGGGGCTGACGGCGGAGGTAGCACTCAACACCGCCGCCGCGATCGCGGCCGCCGCCGCTCCGAATGCCGACAGCGCGGCCGGACGCCGCAGCTTGTAACGCGCCGCCGCCGGCCGCCGGCCGCCGCGAGCGACGTCGCGCTGAGCTGGGGAATCGGCGGCAGGGTTGCGCCCGACGATTGTTTGCAGCAACTCGCGGCGTCGTGCGGAGGGGAAGAGCTCGTCCACTCGATCTGCGTCGTTCGGTCGCAGTTCCCGTATGGGCGTGACGGTTTGGTTGTTCATGGCGTCTCCTTGACGAAGTGCGGGCTGGGTGGACGGTGCTGGCGAGCGGCGTCGCAGGCCGGCGGCGGACGGACGCCCGCTTGCTCTGTGGTTGCGCTCTGCACCAGCGCGGAGCGCAACCGGGCGCGCGCCCGATGCAGGCGCAACGCCACTGCGCCCCTCGAGCAGCCGAGCACCGCGGCGGCCTCTCGCTGGCTGAGCTCGTCCCACACGACCAGCAGCAGCACTTCGCGTTGCTCGTCGGTCAGGCGTTGCAGCGCCGCAAGCAGGTGGCGGCTGCCGGAGAGCGCCTCGGCGTGATCGCCTTGGACTTCGCCCACCGTCGCTGCGATGCGCTCGATCAGCGCGGTCTGGCGTGCCTGGCCTCGCCGCATGTCGGCGAGCACCTTGCGCGCCACGCCCAGCAGCCACGGCAGCGGCTCGTCGGGCACGTCGAGGAGGCGCCGCCATGCGATCTCGAACGTGCGCGCCAGTGCATCCTCGGCCACTGTGCGGTCGGCGCGGGACAGCAGGTAAGCGGCGACGCGCCTGAAGTGCGTTTCGTACAGGCGCTCAAACCGTTGCTCGTCACGTTTAGCCATCGTTTCTCCCCGGTCGCTTTCAGGGAGAGAAGTGGCCAGGGACGCCGCCGATGTTACGCGCGACTGAGCTCGGGGTGTGCGCCATGATGGGGGAGGTGAGCACCGCTACGCCCGAGCGCGACCCCGCCGCCCGCCACCGGCCGCAGATCCGCGCGGCGCTGCGCGAAGGCGAGCGCGTCACGCCGCTGGAGCTGTTTTTCGACCTGGTGTTCGTACTGGCGCTCACGCAGTGCACGACGCTGATCGCGCACGAGCCCACGTGGCTGGGGGTCGCGAAGGGCATGCTGGTGCTCACCGTCCTGTGGTGGTCGTGGGGCGGTTATGCGTGGCTGACCAGCGTGGTCGACCCCGAGGAGGGCGCGGTGCGGCTGGTGATGTTCCTCGCGATGGCCGCGTTTTTGGTGTGCGCGTTGTGCGTCCCCGGCGCTTTTGGTGCCGACGCGTTCGCGTTCGCGTGCGCGTACGGCGTGGCGCGCGGGGCGCACATCCTGCTGTTCGTGATCGCCAGCCGCGACGACGCCGACCTGCGCCATTCGGTGCTGGGGCTCGCCGTAAGCACCGCGCTCGGCGTCGGACTGCTGATCGCGGCCGCGTTCGTCGGCGGGGTGGCGCAGGGCGCGCTGTGGGTGCTGGCGGTGGCACTCGACATGGGCGGCCCCTACCTGTTTGGCGCCGACGGCTGGAAGCTGGTGCCCGGGCACTTCGCCGAGCGCCACGGTGCGATCGTGATCATCGCGCTCGGCGAGTCGATCGTGGCGATCGGGATCGGCGCGCACGAGCACCTCGATGCGGGCATCCTCGCCGCCGCGCTGCTCGGCGTGATCGCGGCCGCGGCGCTGTGGTGGCTGTACTTCGATGTGGTGGCGATCGTCGCCCAGCGCCGCCTCACACGCGCCGTGGCTGGCCGCGAGCGCAACGAACTGGCGCGCGACTCCTACTCCTACCTGCACCTCCCGATGGTTGCCGGCATCGCCCTGGTCGCGGTGGGCCTCAAGCAGACGCTCGCCCACGTCACCCATCCGCTGGCGCCGGTCCCCACGGCGGCGCTGCTGGGCGGGGGCGCGCTGTACTTGCTGGCTCATGTGGCGTTCCGGCTGCGCAACATGCATTCTCTGAACCGCCGCCGTTTGCTGTGCGCGCTCACGCTGCTCGCACTGATCCCACTTGCGGTCGCGTTGTCAGCGCCGTCGCTGGCGACGCTGGCCGTGCTGGCGGCACTGCTCAGCGCGTTGATCGCCTACGAGGCGCTCCGCTTCGCCGACGCGCGCGAGCGGATTCGCCACTACCGCCCCGTGTCGGAGGCGGCGGCCGATTGACGGCGCGGGGAGCCGTGACGACGTGCGCCACGGTGGCACGACATAGGATGAAGCACGTGCCCCGAGCGACTTTCTACTTCGACCTCGGCTCGCCATTTGCGTATTTGACCGCCGAACGCATCGCGAGCGTCATCGCCGAGCCGATTCACTGGCAGCCGATCTCACTCGGTGCCTTGTTCAAGCTGACCGGCCGATCCTCGTGGGGGCTCGCCGACGCCACACGCCGTCAGGCGGGGATGGCAGAAGTCGAGCAGCGAGCGCTCTCCTATGGGCTCCCGCCGGTGCGCTGGCCCGATCCCTGGCCGGGCAATTATTTGATGGCGATGCGGGCCGCCGTCTACGCGCAGCGCGCGGGCCACGTGCATGACTTCGCGATCCGCGCGTTTCGCAGTGCGTTTCAGGCAGGCCACGACCTCGGCATGCCGGCACGCGTACTCGATGCGGGCCGCGACGCCGGCCTCGACCCGGCCGAGGTCGACGAAGCAACCCGCGACGACGAGATCAAGCTGGCGCTGCGCGAAGCCACAGACGCGGCCGACCGCCTCGGCGTGTTTGGCGTTCCCACGATCGCGATCGACGGAGAGCTATTTTGGGGCGATGACCGCTTGGAGAGCGCCGCCGCCTGTTTGACACAGACCGCAGCGGGCTAGAGGCGACGCGCGTCGTACGCGCTCCGCCCTTTACTGAAAGTCGGTGGTGGAGTAGACCTCGGATCGCTGCAGTACGAGCGGCTCGGGGTACTCCCCCGGGTGTGCGCCGACATGGTGAACGGTGTAGGTGCTTCGACCAAGCTGGATGATGGCCGCCACCGTGCGTCCGGTGGCGACGTCGGGCTCGCCAACCTGCAGCAGGCGGTCGCGGCCGCTGACCCGGCACTGCACGAGCTCGATGCGTCGCTCGCGGGCGACCGCTCCCGTGCATGCCTCCGCCTGGTCGCGCAGTTCACTGTAAGCCTGCTCTGCCGCTGGGCTGCGATCGGGGAGCGGCGGGATGAAGAAACGGGCCATCAGCCCCGCTTCGAGACTGCGCGGCGCGTGCTGGGCTCGCGCGGCGGGAACCGCCTGCGCTCGTCCGCCGTCATCTGCCGGATTACGAGCTTGCCCTCAGCCACCTGCTCGCGGATATCCCGAAGCTTCTCTTCGCGCTTCTCCTGCTGACGCAGCTGCATTGGGCTTGGCACGGCGTGCTCCTAGTAGCAGCGGCGCGTGCAGAGCTGACGCGCTCCGTTGCTGGTTTGGGGGTGAGAGACACGGCGTCTCACCCAAATCTCCGAGTCAGCGTAGCAGGAACTGCCCCAACCATCCGCTGTCTCGGCCACCGCCTGGGCGGGTGAGTCAGCTCCAAACCGTGCAGGCCGGCTGTGAGCGTCTGCTACGTTGCGCGGCAGCGGTCGAGACCCTCGGCCGCGAGGTCAGCTCGCTTGAGTCCCGCCAGAAGCGGTTCGGGTCAGCATCAGCCTCCCCAACCGCGGGCGCCGGCGAGCGCCGTCAGGAGCAGCACATATGTCCAAGCAGTCCTTCGCCCAGCTGGGCGTTTCACGCGCTGTCTGCGGCGCGCTGGCGCGCCGTGGCATAACGGAGCCTTTCCCGGTCCAGCAGCTCGTCCTCGGGGACGCGCTGGCCGGTCGGGATGTTCTTGTCAAGTCGCCCACAGGTTCGGGCAAGACGCTCGCGTTCGGCATCCCCGTGGCCGAGCGTCTCGATGCGAGCGACGCGACGCCTGGTGCGCTCGTGCTCGTGCCCACGCGGGAGCTTGCCCGCCAGATCCTCGAGGAGCTAAACGACCTCGTCACCGCGAAGGGCTTGACTGCCGCCGCCGTGTACGGAGGCGTGGGCTTGCCCGCGCAGGCGAGGCGGGCGGCCAAGGCGCACCTGCTCGTCGCGACGCCGGGCCGCCTCGAGGACCTGCTGGCACGGGGCGCGTTCACGCTCGATCGGATCGGGATCCTCGTGCTGGACGAGGCCGACCGGATGCTCGACATGGGTTTCCGCCCGGCGATCGACAGGATCGTCGGAGCATGCCCGACCGAGCGCCAGACGTTGTTCTTCTCGGCGACGCTCGAGGGCGTCACCGGCGATGTTGCCGGCCGCTACACCACCAAGGCGATCGCTCACGAGCACGGCGCGTCCGGCCGGTGCGACACCAGCCGAGTCGAGCACCGCTTCGTCGCGGTGCGCGACGGGGAGCGCCTGCCGGCACTCGTCGAGGAGTTGGGCGGCGAGCGGGACAGGGCGATCGTGTTCGTGCGCACCAAGCGCAGCGCCGATCGCCTCGTCAAGCGTTTGGATGCGCACGGGGTGAAGGCTGTGTCGATTCACGGCGACAAGTCGCAGGGCCAGCGCGACCGCGCGCTGTCGAGCTTCCAGTCCGGCCGGGTGGACACTCTGGTCGCCACCGACGTCGCCGCGCGGGGAATCGACGTCGATGGAGTCTCCCATGTGGTCAACTTCGACCCCCCGGACGACCATCAGGCCTACATTCACCGTGTCGGGCGCACGGGACGCGCCGGCGAGCGCGGCGTGGGGGTGACCCTGGTCGGGGAAGGCGAGCGCCAGGAGATGCGCCGGCTCGCGCGGCGTCTGGGACTGAGTCACGGCCTGGGGGGCGCCGAGGACCGCCAAGGGGAGTACGCTGGGCGCATGGCACCAAGACGACCGCGCCGGCACGCGCGGGAACGCGCGGGGCGATGACGGCAGCGGATGCGCGCCGTGCCGACGCCGACATGGGCGCCACCTTCCCGGACGGCGCTCACAAAGCGCCCACGGTGGCGGGTAGCGTAGGCGCGATGGACGCGCGCGCATGGCGGGAGGTGCTCGCCCCCTATGCCAAGGCCAACCCGCGTCGTGCTGCCCTCTGCCTGGCCAGCTCGGTGCCGCCGTACCTGGGCCTGTCGCTTGCCATCTACCTGCTTCTGGCGCGCTCGCCGCTTGCACTGCTGCTCGGGCTTCCGGCGGCAATATTCCTGGTGCGCTCGTTCATCGTCTTCCACGACTGCTCGCACGGCTCGTTTGTGCGCTCGCGGCGGGTCAACGCGTGGCTGGGAAGGGCAATCGGTTTGCTGCTGTACTCGCCGTTCGTGCGCTGGCGCCACGACCATGCCGTGCATCACGCGAGCTCCGGCGATCTCGACCGGCGCGGCACGGGCGACGTCCGCACCCTGACGGTGGGGGAATACACAGCGCTGTCGACGCGCGGAAGGCTGGGCTACCGGCTGCTGCGCAACCCGCTCGTGATGTTTGGCCTGGGGCCGATCGTGGCGATGATCATCGGCCCACGCATCGTCGCGCGCGGCGCGCGCCCGCGGATGCGCCGCAGCGTGCTCGCCACCGACCTCGCGATCGCCACGATGGTGGCGGGGCTGTGCTGGTTGATTGGCTGGCGTGACTACCTGCTCGTATTCGGGCCGTCGGCGCTGCTCGCGGGCTCGATCGGGATCTGGCTGTTCTACGTCCAGCACCAGTTCGAGGACGCCTATTGGAACAGCGGGCTGGACTGGAGCTTCACCGACGCCGCGCTGCGCGGCAGCTCCTACCTGCGGCTTCCTGCCGTGCTGAGGTTTTGCACTGGAAACATCGGCTATCACCACGTCCACCATCTCAACGCGCTGATCCCCAACTACAACCTGCGTCGAGCGCACGACCAGAATCCAGCACTCCACGACGTCCCCACGCTGTCACTCGCCGACGGGCTCCGGGCGACCACGCTCAAGCTGTGGGACGAGGAGTCCAAATGCCTCGTCGGCTTCCGCGCCGCTCGGCGCGTTCGCGGAGCCGGCAGCGTGCCGACGCCGGCTCCACCTGTGCCGAGCAGTTGAGCTCGCTGCGCAACTCGTGGATGTTGTAACGTCTTTGGCATCAGGTCGGGCGATCAAGCCCGACGCCGCAGTGTCAGCGCTCGTAGCCATTGCTCAGCAATCTCCGCGTTCGCCGCACTACTACCGCAGGAGGAATCAGAATGGCTACCGGAACCGTGAAGTGGTTCAGCGACGACAAGGGCTTTGGGTTCATCACGCCCGATGACGAATCGAAGGACCTGTTCGTCCATCACAGCGCGATCGTCGGCGAGGGCTATCGCTCGCTGGCTGAGGGGGCAAAGGTGAACTACGAGCCCGAAGCCGGCGACAAGGGCCCCAAGGCCACGAACGTGCAGCTGGCATAGCGCTCTCGGGTGGCGCGGCCGCGACGGCTCGTGTGACCGGGGCGACCGCCCGTCGCACGCATGCGGTCGTCGGGCCAGACGGCCACGCCGACCGCCGGTGCCAGAACGAAGCCGATGCCTTCAACACGGCGCTCTGCCGTGCGCGCTCGGCGCCCCGACAAAGGACGGGAAGAACATGGGCTCAAGCGGCAAGAAGAAGACAACAATGGCGAAGCTCGCCCGCGAGAACCGACTTCGTGAGCGTCGGTTGAACAAGCAGGCCAGGAAGGACGCTCGCAAGCTGACGCCCCCCGAGCACCTGGACGTGCAGGAGAGTCCCCTGGATGCGCAGATGGATCAGTCGACACCGCCGGATCCCACGCCCGCAGCTCTCCAGCCGGCCGTTCAGCCGCATCCGTAGACAGCTCTCAAACGTCAGCCCTACCGCGAAGATACGGGATTGCGCGACGCGCTGATTAACTGGTTTGGACCACCCGCTACGGCGTAGCCACCAGCTTCCAAGATCAATCCGAGCTGGATTCCTTACCATCGAGCACATGACGGTCCAACGGATGGAGCACGTCGGCATCGTGGTTGACGATCTCGCGGCCGCAACCGAGTTCTTCGTCGAGCTCGGACTCGAGCTGCTGGGCGGGGGACCGGTCGAAGGCCGCTGGGTGGACCGCGTCGTGGGGCTCGACGGTGTCCGGGTGGAGATCGCGATGCTGCAGGCCCCGGACGGCCAGGGACGACTCGAGCTGGCAAAATTCCACACGCCGTCGACCCAGGGCGGCGACCGGCACGCGCCGGCGAACACGCCGGGCATCCGCCATGTCGCATTCGCCGTCGACGACATCGACGCCGTCGTCGCCGGCCTGCGAGCCCGCGGCGCTGAGCTCGTCGGCGAGCTGGAGCGCTACGAGGACCGCTACCGGCTCTGCTACGTACGCGGCCCCGAGGGGATCCTCGTCGAGCTGGCAGAACGGATCGGCTGATCTCACTTGACGAGGTGTAGCTGCCTTCAGACTTCAATCCCGAGCGACGTCCTGAGGTGGGCACGGCCCGCCGGAGTGGGTCTTACCGCCCGGCCTTGAGGCGTCCGCTCAATCCAGTTGAGCTCGAGCAACCGCCCGGCCAATGCTGCCCCGATCGCCCCGGCGAGGTGCGGTCGACGCTCGCTCCAATCAAGGCACGCGCGTGCAAACGAGCGGCGCGCCGCTCGTAGTTTGTGCACGTCGATCCCCAGCTCCCCAAACCACAAGACGCCCTGCTCGGTTGGTTCGAACTGGTCTCCCACGAGGGTTATGAGCCCGGCCGTCGTCATGGCGTCCGCTAGCTCGATCGCCAAGCGGCCGGCCAGGTGGTCGTAACAGAAACGGGCGTAGCTGAGCGCCTGCGCGCTGCCTGCGGCGCGCAGCGAGCAAATCGTCTGTCGCGGCGCAATCCGCTGTAGGGCCTCGATTGCCTGCGCGACCTCAGGGCCGGCCAATCGGTATGTGCGATGGCGCCCCTGCATCTGGACCTCCAACAGGTTTGTCGCAAGCAGCTTGCCGAGGTGGAAGCTGGCCGTGGCCCTCGAGACACCGGCGGCGCCTGCGAGCTCGCTGGCACGCCGACCTTGCCCGCCGGCCAGTTCGCACAGGAAGCGGGCGCGTGTGCCGTCCCCGATCGCTGCCGCAACCGCAGCGATGTCGGCGTCTCCCGTCACCGCCACAGTCTACGACCCCCACGATTCGATGCTTATCGAACTACAAAGCCCTTACTCTCGACCCTGCGCCATGCACAAGGTGACCCGACCGGGAGGTGCTTCGCCAGTGACCAAGACCGAAACAAGCGACACCGAGGCCCATGGTCCCTCCGGTGCTGACATGCACGAGATCATCTGGCCCACCATCCTCTACTTCGGTACGCCGATAGCGCTCGTCACGACACTCAACGCCGATGGGAGTCCCAACATCGGACCGATGTCTTCCGCTTGGGCGCTCGGCTACACCGTCGTGATGGGGTGGGAGAGCACGGCGCATACGCTCGCCAACCTGGAGCGGGAGCGGGAGTGTGTAATCAATCTGCCAGACGACACCCTCGTCGAACAGGTCGAGACGCTCGCTCGGCTGACCGGCAGCAACCCGCCGGCGGCACACAAGGCCGACAAGTTTCGTTTCGAGCCGCGCAAGTTCGACGCCGCTGGGTTGACTGAGCAGGAGAGCGAGACCGTCAAGCCGCCTCGAATTGCCGAGTGCCCGCTGCAGCTCGAGGCTAAGATCACGGCGATCCACGAGCCCGCCACACGCCCGGATGGCGCATATTTCCGCATTGCGGAGGCGCACGTCCAGCGAGTTCATGCGCTCTCTGGAGTGGTCAAGCCCGGCACCAGCCATGTCGATCCCGACCAATGGCGCCCGCTGCTCTATGTCTTTAGGCATTACTTCTCCACCGGCAGGGAGCTGGCGCGCAGCTTCCGCGCCGATGATTGACACCAGACCATCTAGAGATGACGTTTACTGACGCACACGACGGGACCCGTCATGAGGACAGGGTTTAGATGGGTTAGCCAAGAGACGTCTATTGCTCGAGGGCACCGGGGGCCGGGCGTCGCCAGCAGCGGGGGGCTTACCCTGGCAAGGAACGGCGTCTCAATCGTGATCAGCTGCGACAACGAAGGGGGAGTCTGCACGGGCGACGTCGAGGCGACGATCAGGGTGCGAGAAGAGCTGGTCGTGCGACGCGGCGACACGCGAGCGTGTCGCGGCGACACGCGAGCGTGTCATACGACCACACACGCACAATGCGCCTCGCCTCTATCGGCTTCGCGATCGCGCCGGGGTATAGCACCGCTATCAGCGCGGTCCTCTCTCCGCAGAACCTGACGCCGTTGGCGCACCTCGACAACAGACCGCTCGACGTGACGCTGACGGGCCGAGGCTTCTGGACCGCGAGCCAACAACATGGTCCCGCCGCTCTGTAGTTTGGCCGCACTGGTAGGCTGCGTCACTTGGCCAAGGCGTCATCACTCCCAACAGGGGGAGTCGGGAGGTAGACGTGAGTAAGCCGCCAGTACACAAATCGGCCTGTGGGATCGTCACGGCAGCTGCCGTGACGATTGCCGTGGCCGGGTTAACGTTTGCCTGCGGGGCGCTGCCGGCGGGAGCGAACGGGAGCGCCCGACGTGCGTCTTCGGCGGCTGCGCCCGTGGCGTCAATGGCACTCGCGAGCGACACCGGGCTTGGGGGCTTCCAGCCGCTCACCCCGTGGCGCCAATCGTCTGTCGAACTTCCGCCCCCGCGTTTGCTCGCCTACCAGCAGCTCGCCGAAGCTGGGGTTAGTCAGGCTTCGCAATGGCGCCATGGCGCCTGGTACTGCGAATACCTCCGCTGCATCCATGGACCCTATCCACTTGTCACTATTTGGGGTGAGGTGCCGCTATTCGAGACGGCTGACGCGCTCGAGATGGCCTCGCCCTCATCGGCGCACCATGCGCTCGTAGACCGTTTCGCGCGTGCGAACGAGCGCTACTGGGACGGTGCGCTTGGCGGCTACGCCCCTTACCCGGGAGACCGTTCAGGAAATGTCCAGGCGTTTTTCGACGACAACGGCTGGGAGGGGCTCGCGTTCTTCGACGCCTACAAGGCCACCCACGAGCGCCGTTGGCTCTTTGACGCCCAGCGCGCGTTTCACTTCATCGCCGCCCGTGGCTGGGACAAGGACGGCGGGGGAATATGGTGGAATACGAGCCATCCCTACCACTCAGGACCCGCTCTCGCGTCCGACAGTCTTTTGGGCATTCTGCTCTACAGCGAAGACCACGAACGCTGGCAGCTGGAAGACGTGAAGATGTATGTCGACTGGGCAAACGCTAACGACAACCACGATGAACGCCAGTTCTACCTCGAGATGCCCAACCAGCCGGAATCGGTGAACGACTACGTGCAGGCTCCCCTGATCTACGCGCAGTACCTACTGTGTCAGGACGGGGAGGGAGAAGGCTACTGCGTTCAGGCAGGACGAGTCGCGGCCACGCTCGCCGAGCAGCACGTCGACAAATATGGCTACGAATACAACTACGGGCCTGAGTACGACGCGATCTTTATGCAGTGGATGATGGCCTACGGGCAGGCAACGGGCGAGCCCTACTGGTTGACGCTCGCGGAGGTCAACGCGGCGGCTGCGGCCACGAACGCCGGCAAGGGGCGCGGACTCTGGCTCTTGAGTTGGTGGGGCGGGCCAATTGCTGACCCTGAAACGCACCCGAACATGCTGCGCACCATGGGTGCCACGACGAGCCTCTTCGCTTGGGTCGGGGTGTACTCGAGCGCTGGTTCGTAAGACCGCCAACAGGGACGCTACCGCATCGCGCCGCGTAAGCAAGCATGAACGGCCTCACCCGAAGGGCTCCCGCCCGTCAGCCGGACATCGTGCGCTCGAGAGCGCGCTGGCGGGTGGGTCGCTGCGTGAGCCGCGCCAGATAGTCCCTCAGGTTCGCCGGGAGCTCATCCGCAAAGCCGATGCGCTCCGTGAAAGCCAGCGTGCTCCCGACAAGTACGTCAGCCACCGTGAAGCGCTCGCCGACGAGATAATCGCTGCCATCCAAGGCGCTGGACACCGCGCTCGCGGCCTCGTCAAAGCGCTCTCGGGCAGCGGCGGAACGGTCGGGGTCGCGCTGAGCGTGCACGGCGGACTCGATCAGCGGCGGCTCGAGCTCGGCTGGGGCGAAGATCGACCATTGGTAAAGCAGCGCTCGCTCGTGGGTCCCCGGTGCCGGCGCGAGGCCGGCGTCCGGATGCAGGTCTGCGAGATGCAGGCAGATCGCCGCCGATTCGAATACGAACCCTTCCCCGTCCTCGAGCACGGGCACGCGGCCCAGGGGATGGCGGGCGCGATGCTCCTCGCCCTTGCCCTCCTCGCGTGTCATCACCGTGACTTCATACGGCTCGCCGAGCTCCTCAAGCATCCATGCAACGCGGATCGGTCGTCCCGCGTGCTCTCGGTGGTAGAGGCGCATCATGGGCGGCACGATAGTGGCTGGCGCGAGGGCTCGCCGTCTGGCCTTGACAGGGCTCAGGTTTGGCGCTGGCCGCGTACCCGCCGGCTAACCACGCCGCCGGTGGTCGGTGCCCCGTGCTGGGCAACGCTTGGGACGGTCTGCATCTCGGTCAGCGGGAATGTTGCTCGTGGGCTCGATCCACGACTGCTCCTTTACCCTACGCGGGCGGGTCGCCCCCAGGACGCCCGCGCGGGACATCTCAAGCGTCCGGTGCTCGTCCGGAGCGCAAGCGAGCGGCGCGTCATGTGCACTCCCGGCAATTGCGCGGGAGCGGCGGCGAGCGACGCCACGCTAGAGGCTCGCAGCACGCAGGCGATTGGGCGCATCGATGACTTCGGGCACCCTGGCGGGGTCTATGAGGGATGATCTAGTTTCTCAACGAAAGGAACTGACATGGCGGCAGAGATACCGGTCGCGGAGCTCCACGCCGGGTTCAGTAGCCCGGGGGCGAACCCGACAGATTGGGCGGAGGGATGCCGGCACATCGAAGGGGCAGAGGTGTTCTGGCTCTCGACCGTGCGCCCTGATGGGCGGCCCCACGTCACGCCGCTGTTGGCCGTGTGGCACGACGACGCGATGTACTTTTGCACGGGTCCGGCCGAGCGCAAGGCAAAGAACCTAAAGCAGAACCCACAGTGCATTCTCACTACGGGCCAGAACAGACTCGACGGTCTCGATGTTGTGGTCGAAGGATGCGCCGTCGAGGTCGGTGATGGAGCGGAGCTCGACCAGGTCGCCAACACCTACGAGTCGAAGTACGGGGCGCGCTTCACAGCACCCGAGGGCACATGGTTTGGTCTCAGCGACGCGATCCGCGCGGGTAAGGCGCTTGTCTATCGGGTCACGCCCAGCACCATTCTCGGCTTCGCCAAGGGCGAGCAGTTCAGCCAGACGCGATGGCGCTTTGCTTGATCGTGCGACGACGGAGCGCGTTGATTGTGTCACTTTCGTCCATAGTGCCTCTAGTTGACGTTCCCAGCGTCACGGTACCAACGACGGCGACCCAGAGCATCGCCGACCCGAGCGGTCTCGCAGCGGCTGGCTGAGAGCGCGGAAACGGCGCGTGGTAGGGATCTCAGCGTCCGGGGGGCTGGCCACCGTCGATCTGAAGGATCTCGCTGCTGAACTCGGCATTCACTCGGGCTCCACGCCGGCCGTACTCGACAGCCACTGAGGGGGGGTCCAGTCTCCCTCAGAGTCCGTGGTTTGCCCCACCTCGATCAGATGACCGTCGGGATCGCGGATATAGCAACGGATCTCGTACGCGTGCTGCTTCGGCGGCGTCAGGAATTGAGCACCACGGGCGCTCCATTCGGCGTACACGGACTCGATGTCTTTGACCCGGATATTGAGGAAGCTGCTGACCCGGTCGAGGTCGGGTGGCGTCTCCAGAGTGACCGCGGGCTTGTCGTCGGTCGGGCCTCCGCCCGCATTGATGACGATCCAGCTGTTGGCTAGTGCGACATTGGTCGGCTCTCCGCCCGGACCGGAGAAGGCTACCTTTCCACCGAGCACGTCGGTGTAGAAGCGCCGAGCGCGCTCGATGTCGTCCGAGACGATGAAGTGGGTCAAGACTATCTCCTCATTGATGTTGCTCATGCTGACCTCCGTTGTTGGTATTGACTCAATAGTCACGCCACTGCACCCCGCATCGCGCCTGTGTGTGTCTCTGGTCCGATGCTGCCGAGGGGATCATTCGACGAGGTAGGTTTCGTAGATCACGCCTGTGGCTTGGCGGCCGCCGACGCTGATGAACACGCCTTTGTTCAGCCAATCGAGTTGGGGAGCCGCGGTCTCGATATGGGTTGAGGTGCGGAAGGTGTACTCGCCGGCGTCGACGTCCTCGCCGCGCCCGAGACGTGCGAGGACCTCGGCGCTGCCGTGGCGTACGCCTCGCGATTGGACGTAGAGCAGATCGCCGCCGTCGGTCTGCAGCGTGTAGCGGATGTCGCCGAACGACGTGCCATCCGGCAGAACGATCTGCCAGTCCGCGCTGGCGCCCGAAAGCAGCTTGCCGTTGAGGTCGGGACCGGTGAATGTCCCGCCTGTCTGGGGCACGATCCGCCGGTGGCCCTGCGCGACCTCGCCGAGATCCAGTGGCTCACCGAGGGTCACCTCCAAGCGGTAAACCTTCCTGAGACGGGGATCCGGAAGCTGGCCGCTCATAGTCATGCCGCTCATGTTGGCACCTGCGGGTCGGTTTCGGTTCCTGGCATCGATCCAGCGTCGCATGCCTCGCGATACGCCCGCCAAGCGGTTCGCTTTTCAAGCTGCCGGACTCGTCACGGCCGCGCGGGGATGACCTTGACTTCTGCTTGGATGAGAGGCAAGTATGCGCGACCCGACGAGAGCGTCCTCAGTCGAAGAACGGCCCTGGGGACGATCAGGAAGAGGAAGCTCGTGCCGATAGCCCTTCCGCAGCGCAGGCTTACAGCGTCGGCCTTGTCGCGGTCGCTGCCTTGCGCTGTGCGGGTGGGGCGAGAAGAAGGTGCCGTCTTGGGGTGCCATCAACCGATGGAGGCGATATGAGCAATGTCGAGGTGAGCGGCGAAAACGCGGCAGGCACCGCGTTGGTGGGCGCCGGAGAGTTCAAGCTCGAGGTCGTGGTCTTGCCGGTCTCAGACGTCGACCGGGCGAAGGAGTTCTACGAAAGCCTTGGCTGGAGGCTCGACGCCGATGTTGCCCGCGGTGAGGACCTCCGTTTGGTTCAGCTCACGCCCCCGGGCTCCGGGTGCTCGATCCAATTCGGCACGAACATCGCATCGGCTGCGCCCGGTTCGGCCCAAAGCCTGTACCTGGCCGTACCCGACATCGAAGCTGCGCGTAGCAAGCTGCTCGCCCAAGGCGTGGAGGTGGGCGAGGTGTTCCACGAGGAGGCGCTAGGTGCTCGCTTCCACAACCCCGGCCGGGCGCCCGGGCCGGCGCCCGGCCGCGCCACCTACGGCTCGTTCGCCGCGTTCAGCGATCCGGATGGCAACGGCTGGTTGCTTCAGGAGATCACGACGCGATTGCCGGGTCGCTGAGAGGGAGGCTGATGGCCATGACATACGAGTCCGCGGAAGATCTGGCGGACGCGCTCAGGCGCGCGTCAGAGGCGCACGGCAAGCACGAGGAGCGAACGGGACAGGCGGATGAGAACTGGCCTGACTGGTACGCGCTCTACCACACCCGGCTACCTGCTCGCCCTCGCGAGAGCATCGGATCGACCCCTGCTGCGCATGCGGATCAGCGTAACCACAGCACCGAGTGCCATCGGCCGATCGTGCTGCGCTAGCGTTGCGCGACTTTGACAACCCCGCGCAGCTATGTGCCGTTGCGCTTTGCGCTTCGCCGGCCTCTCTCGCTGATGGACTTCGCGGTGCTGGTCGCGGTGCTGGTGCTGCTGTATGCGGTGTTGCGCGTGGGCCACGGCGCGACCGCATCGTTCTCCCCGGCTGCCCTGCAGCACGTCTCGACCAGTCCGTCGCGGCTTTCCTACGACGCTGCGCGGAGCCTGCTGCGAATGTTCATCGCGCTGTTCTTCTCGACCGTGTTCACGCTCGTCTACGGCTACGCGGCGGCGCGTGGCCGGCGCGCCGAGAAAGTGCTCGTCCCGATCCTCGACATCCTGCAGTCGGTACCCGTTCTGGGCTTCCTGACGATCACTGTAACCGCGTTCATCGCGCTGGCTCCTGGCACTGAGCTAGGGCTCGAGGCGGCTTCGATCTTCGCGATCTTCACCGCCCAGGCATGGAACATGACGTTCTCGTTCTACGTGTCGCTAAAGAGCATGCCCAGGGAACTGGACGAGCTCTCTCGCTCGCTGCGGCTGACGCGCTGGCAGCGGTTCTGGAAGATCGAGGTTCCCAACGGTACGATCGGCCTCGTCTGGAATGGGATGCTGAGCTTCGGCGGCGCCTGGTTCTTCCTGGTCGCCTCCGAGGCGATCTCGCTGCACAACCATACTTACTCGCTCCCGGGGATCGGCTCGTTCGCTGGCGCCGCGGTCGCAAAGGGAGACCTCGGCGCCATCGGTCTGGCGATCGCCACGATGATCGTGATGGTGATAGGGGTCAACGTCGTGTTCTGGCGCCCGCTGATCGCCTGGTCGGAGCGTTTCCGGTACGAGACGACCGAGGCGGCGGATACGCAGCGCTCGCTCGTGCTCGAGCTCCTCGCGCGCTCGTCCTGGCCGCGTGTCCTCGGACGCTTGCGGGCACGGCTGGCCGAGCCGCTCGGCCGCGCGATGCGGATCCTCGGCAGGGACGACACGCCGCCCGTCGCCGTCGCTGCCCGTCAGCGCGCCGGCGATATCGCGTTTGCGGTGATCACGGGCGTGCTCGTCGCGTACGGCGCCTACGAGACGCTGCGCTTCATCGTCACCAGCCCGGGTGCCGGGCTCGGTCAGATCCCCCACTGCTTCGTGCTGGGGGCGGCAACCTTCTCTCGGGTAGTCGTCCTGCTCGTGTTCGCGACGCTGGTATGGGTCCCGGTCGGTGTCTGGATCGGGATGAACCCGCGCGTGGCGCGTCTGGCGCAGCCGGTCGTCCAGGTGCTCGCGAGCTTCCCCGCCAACTTCCTGTTCCCGCTCGCCGCGCTCGCGTTCATTGCGCTCGAGGTCCCCATCGACGTCGGCGGCATCCTGCTGATGGCGTTGGGTGCGCAGTGGTACATCCTGTTCAACGTGATCGCCGGAGCCTCGGCGATCCCCTCGGACCTGCGTGAGGCGATGAGCGTGCTCGGGGTGCGCGGCGTGCAGCGCTGGAAGCGCCTGATCGTCCCCGGGATCCTCACCTCCTACGTGACCGGCGGCATCACGGCGGCTGGCGGCGCGTGGAACGCGTCGATCGTCGCTGAAGTCGTGACCTACCACCACACGACGCTGACCGCGACCGGCCTCGGTGCCTACATCGTCGCCGCGAGCAACGCGGGCAACAAGGCGAGGCTCATCTGCGGAGTCGCCGTGATGGCGGTGTTCGTGGTGACCGTCAATCGCCTGTTCTGGCGGCGGCTCTACCGGCTCGCCGAGACCCGCTACTCGCTCTGAGGTCATGATGCACACCGTGAGCCCGAGAACCAGCGCTGCCGCCCGCCGAACGATCGTCTCCGTGCGCCAGCTGACGAAGACGTTCACCACGCGCGATGGAGGTGGGCTGCCGGTGCTCGAGGGGATCAACCTGGACGTCCAGCCGGGGGAGATAGTCGCACTGCTCGGCAAGTCGGGCTCCGGGAAGTCGACGATGCTGCGCTGCATCGCCGGGCTCGTGCTGCCGTCGAGCGGGACCGTCACCTACCGCGGCAAGCCGCTGCACGGAATCAATCCTGGCGTATCGCTTGTGTTTCAGACGTTTGCACTGCTGCCGTGGCTGACGGTGCAGCAGAACGTCGAACTCGGACTGGAGGCGCAGGGAATACCCCCTGACGAGCGTGCGCAGCGCGCGCTCGAGGCGATCGACCTTATCGGCCTCGACGGCTTCGAGTCGGCGTTCCCCAAGGAGCTCTCGGGCGGGATGCGACAGCGCGTCGGATTCGCGCGCGCGCTCGTGGTCGAGCCAGACCTGCTGTTGATGGACGAGCCGTTCAGCGCGCTCGACGTGCTCACCGCCGAGAACCTCCGGACCGAGCTGCTCGAGCTGTGGCAGGCGGGCGAGTTCCCCGCGCAGGCGATCCTGATCGTCACCCACAACATCGAGGAGGCCGTCGCGTTCGCCGACCGCGTGATCGTGCTCGGCACCAACCCCGGGCGCATCCGCGCGGAGCTCACGTGCGATCTGGAGCGCCCGCGCGACCGCCGAGAGGAGCATTTCAGCTCGCTCGTCGATGAGATCTACGGGATCATGACCGACCGCCACACCGCTGCCGCGCCCGCCGAAGATCACGAGGATGGCGGCGGCGCCCAGCACGTCGTCCTTCCGCACGCGAGCGTCGACGGCATCGCCGGGCTGGCGGAGCTCACGCTCGCCGGCGGCGAGGAGGATGTCGACCTCGCGAGCCTGGCCGCAGTAGTGGGATTCGCGATTGACGATCTGTTCCCGATCGTGGATGCGCTTACGATCCTCGGCTTCGCGACGGTCACGAGCGGACGGCTGCACCTCACCGAGACCGGCGAGCGGTTCGCCGGCGCCGACATCCAGCGCTCGAAGGAGATCTTCCGCGAGGCCGCGCTCCAACGCGTGCCGCTGGTACGCCGCATTCGACGCACGCTCGAGCACTCCAGCGACGGAGCGCTGCGCGAGGGGTTCTTCATCGACCTCCTGGCCAGCCACCACAGTCGCGACGAGGCCCAGGCACAGCTCGACACCGCGATCGACTGGGGACGCTACGCCGAGCTGTTCGAGTACGACGCCGGCCGCGGCGAGATCAGCTTGCACGTGCACACCGAGGAGCCGGTGACGCGGTAGACGCGCCGATCGCGCGATCCACAGATCCGTGCAGGCGGGGGCTCAGTCACGCGGCGCGCACGGCGTCTCTTCTCAGAGTCTCGTGCCGGTGGGTTTGCGCTTCGCTCGGGTCTCGGAGTGTCGTCGGTGCCAGCGTGCTCGACCAGGTGCGCAGTGGGCGGACGTGGGAGGCAGGTGATCCTGTAGCCGGTGAAGCTCGATGTGGTGTGTTGCGGCGCCGATGTCGTTCACGGTGTGGCCGCATTTCGCGCAGGTCCATGTCGTGGGCCCCGACACTGGGTGCGACCCGGTGGGCGCTGTCCCCGGGCACCCCGGTTCCCGTCGATGCGGTGACCGCGTCGGCGTCGGGCCTGGACCCGGAAATCTCGATCGCCAACGCTGACCTGCAGGCTCCGCGCGTGGCCAGGGTGCGGAAGCTCTCAGTCGCCGAGGTGATGGCGATGGTCAAGAAGTACACGCACTCTCGCTCGCTGGGGTTCCTCGGCGAATCGGGTATCAACGTGCTCGAACTCAACCTCGCGCTCGACAGGCGCCAGGCGACTATATAACTAACGGAGCCCCCCATCGGAAACCATCGATTTGCAGGTATTTTCTCGATGGAGCCAACCGACCTCAAGTCGAACCGCTCCGCGCGGCTTCCCGGCGGGCGTATGGCGCTGGACGACGCGGGATAGCATCCGCGGGTCGCCGATCCAGTTAGGGTCGCCGGAAAACCGAGTGGGTGCCGACGCGTCGCCAGATGACGTGCGCCTCGCCCGGTCGAACCTCTGCGCCGTACTCGAAGGTCGCACGGCCGTCCGGTGCCCAGGTCATCTCCCACACGCCATGATGGCCCTGCACCCGCTTGACGCGCAAACGCGGATGGAAGCTCTGGCCCCCATCGGCGATGTCAGCGATGAACTGCACAAGCGCCTCGCGGAACGCTCGCTGCTGTTGCGGGGTCAGTCGGTCCCAATCGCGCCAGAACAACGCGAGGACTTCACGCGTCGGCATCGAGCGGCTTCGCCCGCTCGTCCAGGGCCGCTAGGAACTCGGCATCGTTCTCGTAAGCCATAACGCGACCTGCTGCTCGATCCTCGTCCGCCTCGCGCTCCTTCTCCTGCCACTCCCGCGTCCAGAACCACGCCTGCTCGGGGTCTATGCGCCCGGCGCTGATCTCGCCAAGCAGGACCGCAGCGCCGTCTACCGCGCCATCCGGCAGACGGTCCACCAACTCGTGCAACTCAGCCTTCGTCATGCCCTGATTGTCGCACGGACGCGCCCCATTCTCGAAGTGCGGTTCGACCACCGTCACGATCGCCACCCGTGAACCGCCGCAATCCGCGGTTATGGAGCCAGCCGACCTCACGTCAAACCGCCTTGTGCTGCTTTTCGGCAGGCGCACGTTGCTGGACGACTCGGGATAGCCGACAGTGCAGCGCGACGTGGTGAGTACGGACTCCACAGCCTGCGCGGGCTCACTAAGCCGCAGCCGAAAGCGATTGAATACTCGGCCCTGCGTAGCGGTCTTGCTCGCGGCCTTCGAGGACGAATATCTCCCTCAAGTGCTCGCGCGCGGTCTTGTGGTCGCCGGAGTCGATAGCGGATGGAAGCTTGCGATAAACGGGAAGCACCCGCTCGCGTATGAACGCCGCATCGGTGATTGGTGACGGCATCAGAGCGAGCAAAGGAAGAATGCCCATTGCCATACCTCTAAACGGCCTGTTCTCGGTAGCCATAAATAGCGCCGCATAGAACGGCGTCGCTACTTCGCCGAACCCCGCAGCCTGAGAGCGGGATGCGTACACACCCTCCATCGACGCGACAGCTTCACGCATGCGAGATATCCATCGGGTGGTACCTCGCAAAGCGGCGAGTTCGGTGGCCTTTTCGACGAGCCAACACCAGCACACAATGCTCTCTCGGACAACCGCGTCGTGTTCATCGCCATTAAATAGGGCTCTGAGTACGTCCGGGTGGGCCGTGTCCCACCTGTCGGGCGTAGTGACGAAGGCGCCCTTACCGTGCTTGACGGACACCAAACCACGCTCTTCTAGAGCCCTCACTGTCTCGCGTGCGACCCCGCGACTCACATCATGTTCCTCCATCAGATTGACCTCCCCAGGTATCATTTCACCTGGTTCAATCGCCCCAGCGACGATCGACGCGATTAGTCTGTCCAAGACATCTCTGTGCAGCCTCGGGCCGCGTCCGGTAGCCATGTCGCGAAGCTATCGTGAGGTCCGGACGGAAGCACGCGGTGGTCGCCGATATGTCTCCCTAGAGATCCTATCTCTTGCTTCCTCCGCACAGGTCGGGGGTGCGGGTGCGGTGCGACCACCATCTGAAACGCACCGCGGAATCCGCTGCAAATCCGTGCCTATGGAGCCAACCGAAGTCAATGCGAACCGCTTTTGCGCAAGTAGCTGGAGGCTGCATGTCGCTCAACGACACGCTGTAGGCGCTGGCATCCGCCGCTCCGATCCGCCTCCTGGCGCCATACGCTGACTGCCAACGATGGCAAAAGACGGGCAGCCGACGCGATTCCCTCGATTCCGTGTCTGGTGGCGGATCTACAACGCCACAGAGAACGTTCTGGCGAGCCTGCCAGTGGTCTTGCTGCTCCCGACTCTGGCGGCTCTTGTAGGTGCGGCCTACGCGGCTTCCCATCCTTCATCCCAGCGCGGGACTTCTTTTAGCAGCGCACTCGTGGGCGCGCTCGTCAGCGGTGCGGGAACGTTGATCGCGGTCGTTCTGCTGATCTTCTTCTGGCTGCTTGCTTGGTATCGCCTTCGAGGCGATCGGGTCTGGAAGGTGGCGTGGTCGTTCAAGGCGAACGAACGCTTCCCCGGTGTCCATAGCCGGGTCGATGGTCTTAATCTGATATGCGATATGGCGCCGCCGAGCAGCGTGGCGACGTTGGGAGATGTCGAAGCGGTCCTTCGGTCGCCTCGCGGTGAGTATCGGAGGATGCCCAACCGCGGGATGGGCGGCGACTCGCACGTGCTGGGATTCTCACCGGGCGGTCTTATCGGCTGGGAAGGCGGCGTATACGAGGTCCGCTGGTACGGGACGACCAGTCGCCGAAGGCGCTACGAGATCGCCCGGTCGAAATACATGCTCGAACCACCCGACTGGGCGAACTCAGGGCTGATCCCGAGACAGGCGGCTTGATCGCCGCGCGACAGCCGGACGCTCTTGCTAGGCGGCGCCGAAACCGAAGTCGGGACCGCCAAGCATCACGACAAAGTCTCGATGCAAGCACCCAGCGCGCTCAGGGCAGCGCCAGCGGCCTTGCACCATCGCGCTAGCTTCTTCAGCCATTCAAGGATGTCATTCCTCATGGCCTCTGATCGTAGCGACAGCCGGGGTCGTCCCTAAGATGGCGGTCGATGTTTGAGCGAGACGAGGAGCTAGCTGGCCAGCGACGCCTCAGCGGCGGCCATCGCATCGGGCAGCGAGTCGTGCTTGCTGTTCTCGTGTCCTTTGCCCGTGACCTCATACTTGGTGCTGCCCGCCTCGCCGAGGTAGGGCGGTCGCACGGCGACGTGCCGCAAGATCGTGCTCGACTCGTCGTCCACGTACTGCCAGTTGTCCGTGCCCGTGACAGGCATCCACTTACGCACGTATCGAGCCTAGCCATGGGGCACGTCGGATAGGCAGCGCACATGGATTGGTCCGAGCTATACGCCGTCCTGTTCGACCTGCAAGGCCGCCGGTGCATGGCGCAGGTGCAGCTTGCGGAAGGCGATATGCCACTGTTGACGGCATTTGGCGCGTTGGTCGGCGGCCCGAACGGGGAGGTGTTGAGTCCACAGCACGGAGATACGATCACTCTCGGGCTTGCGTCTAGTGTCCAGGGCTCCAACGGAGCGATAATGCTCCAAGAGCGCCACTTCCAGGGAACAGAACAGCCATCGCCAAACCACCTCACGATCCTGCACGGTGGCGCCCGCCTGCTACTTGCCTTCGGGAACGAGGGCGAATCCGCCGGCGACGAGGTTGAGCCCGCCGACGATTAGTTCTCGGGCGGGTCAGCAAGAATGTCGGATGGCAGCGAGGCGAGGTACGTCGAGACGGCGGCGACGACGAACACGCCGAGCGCATAGCGGGCATCGCTAAGCGCCTGCACGAGCGTTCGGAACTCGGCTTCTTGCTTAGGGAGCTTGAAACCGAGCAGGTGGACGACGACGGCATCCACGAACTCGAAGCGCACCTTGCCGTAAGTATCTCCAAGCGTGGCGCTGCTCGTCTCGTCGGCGGCTGCGGCGAGCGCCTTGGCAAACAGATCCTTGTCGGCCTCGTACTTCGCGGGAACCATGCTCGGGTAGTGGAACGTGGAGTGCCGCTGGCGCCGAATCCAATCCTCGACGGGGATGAGGGCGGAGAACATCTTGTCGAGGTGGTCTAGCGCCTCTTGATTGAGGCTCGCAATGAACCTGTCGATCTCCTCATAGCGCTTGCGGGAGCCCGTCAAGAAGTCAGTCGCCTCGTGCGAGTAGCTCACGAGTTGTCGGAAATGCAGCAGCCGGACGCCCATACCGTCGGGCTGATCGACCGACGCCACCATCGCATCCATCGTCCGGCGCCAGTCGTTGTAGATCATCGCCAGCACGGCTACGAAGCGTGCGACCGGATCGGCGGCCGGGAAGGCGTCCCCGATGCGGAATGTAAACGTCCTCGCTGGCAACTCAGCAGACACGCCTGCAAAGGCTACGCGAGCCGCGATGAGCGCCGCGCGGGCCAAGGTCCGCCACACTTCCGACGGCCTGCCGGGCGTCTAGGCCCGGCTCGCGTAGCTGGCGGGAAATGGTCTGTCCGGGGGCGTCGCTATCTCATCCGCGTCAATTGGACATATTGAGCAGCCGGACGGGATGCTTGCGACACCCCGCCCGGCCTGTTAGCACCGAAGAAGCGACCTTCGATGCCAGAGCCTACCGTAGCTGTCTGCGGTGTGGTCGTCTGCTCGCTGGCGGCTTTTTTCGGTGTGCCGAAAGGGAGGCCAGATGACCGCTACGCCTACAGGAAGTTACGACGCGCCCGGCGCCAGGGGCCGATACGCCCCCGCCAATGATGACCCGATTGTGCTGCTTCTCTACGGCGAGGAGCACGTGAACCTCGCGCTTGCCGACGAGCTGGCGCTGGACGGCTATGAGGTCCGTCGTGCCAGCGACACGGCGAAGCTGCGCGCCGTATGCAGCGAGTGGGAGGTTGAGCTTGTGATCTTCGGGCGCGCGACGCGCCGAGGCGCGGGGCTTGACGTGCTGCGCAAGCTCCGCGCGGGCGCGTTCATGCCCGAGGCCAAGCGGGGTCCGCGGACGCTGTGGATGACGCCGAACGGCGACCTTGAGGACGTGTTGCGGGGGTTCGAGGCGGGAGCCGATGACGTGCTGCGCGCACCTTTCGCACATCCCGAGCTTCGCGCCCGCGTGCAGGCACTCGTGCGGCGTGACCTCGCGGAGGGGCCTTGTGTGATCGAGTACGGAGAGCTTCGGATCGACACCGCCGCGCACGAGGTCACGATCGGCGCTAGTCCTATCGCGCTGCGCCGTTTGGAGTACGCGCTACTTGTGTACCTCGCCCGCGACCCCGGCCGTGTCTACACCAAGGACGAGTTGCTGCGAGAAGTCTGGGGGTTTCGCTTGCCCGGTAGTACGCGGACGCTGGACTCGCACGCCTCGCGGCTGCGGCGCAAGCTCGCTGAGGCCGGCGCCGACGGGCTGGTGTGCGCGACGCGCGGCGTCGGCTATCGCCTCGCGGCCGCTTCGTTCCGTGCGCTGCCGGCGACGCGCGTTGCGTGATCGTAGCCGCTGCGTGTCAGGTTCGTGTACCGCGCCCACAGGGCGCCGCGCTGCCCGTATAGCTGCCGTTCGTACAGGCAAATATGGCCCCGGCGCGGGGATTGGAGCCCCGCCCGAGACCGTGACACAGGAGACGAACCTCCCATGCACGATCAAAGTAGCTCACTCGAATCCGAGGAGCACGCCTATCTCGACCAGGCCGTGTTTCAGATCATGCTCGACAACGAGCGCCAACGGCCCATCTCGGAAACCGAGGTCGCGCGCATCGTCAGCACCCCCGGCCACGTCCCGGCGAGCCTCAAACGCCTGCGCGTAGGGGGCCTCATCCACCGCTGGAACGATCTGGCGACCGCGTCGCACGCCGCCGTCTACTACCACGAAATTACGCAGCACACAGACCCCGATTCTCGGCACGAGCACGTCTGGGACAGCGCGGTCCTCGAAAGCCTGATCGTGCGAGGCAACGATGGTCAAGGACCGCTCACCGTCGAGCAGCTTTGGCACGCCTTCGGTGCGAAGAAGAAGCAGAAGGGCTCCATCATCGACGCGCTGGACCGTCTGGAGGCCGCCGGGTTGATCGAACGCCGCGCCGGCCGGTCGATTGCCTCCGAGGTCGCCAAATACCTCGACCGCATACTGACGCTCTGACGCGGGGGCAAGGGATCATGCGGATAACCGAGCTTGACCTGAGCCCATCCGCTCGTCTGTGCTTGGAGGTGGCCGACATCCACGAGGTGGACCGGCTCCTTGAGCATGGGACGGGACGGCTGATCCAGCGCCCCGAGTTCAGCAAGGGCGCCGAGCTGTACGAAATCGTCCGCGAGCTACACCGCTGCGGTCTGACGTTCTCGCGGCCGGGCGGGCACATACAAGGCGAGCGCGAGCTTGAGATGTTCCGCCTGCGCGCGGTCGTCGGGCTCTCCCTCGATGAGATTGCCCAACGATTCAATCTCACTCGCGGGCGCGTCCATCAGCTCCTTCGCTTGCACTTCCGGCTGGACGCAGTACCACCCGCAGCGAAAGCCCACCGGCCACGGGCGACTTGCCAGCGTCCGCACACCCTCAAGGATCGCCACCGGCTGTATCTCATGGCGCGCGTGGCGATACAGCGCCACTACCGCAGACCCCTCACGGTCACGGCGGTTGCGAGGGCGCTTGCTAGTTCTCCCAGGCAACTCCAGCGCGCATACGCTCAGTTCAGCGACAGCACATTCCATGAAGACCTTACCGCCCGACGGATGGACGCCGCCACTGAACTGCTCTCACAGCCCGCGATCCCGGTGTGCGATGTGGCACGCCGGGTCGGCTACTGCCACCCGTCGCACTTCGCCCGCGCCTTCCAACGTCGCTACGGCGTCTCACCCTCAGCGTTCCGCGCCCAGTCGTGCCGTGCCGACCCTCACAACGGCCCACAAGGTCAACTAATCCCGATCGAGCAGCCGCAAGACGACTACGACTCATGCGTGGGCCACGTGCATACCGACGCGGCAGACGCCCGAATAGCGGCGGCAGTCAGTTAGCTTGAGCCCAGTTCGCCGATGAGCAGACGGATTCTGCATTCTATCTCGTCGCGGGTGGCGCGGGACTGTGAGCGTCCGACCCTCAGGGTCGGACGGGTTCTACTCTGGTAGGCGAACCTGCTCGTTTCACGGCACGCAGGGGCACATGATCCCGAGTAGGCGGCTATCTAGGACGAGCCCACATGACGCCCCGGCGCACCGTAAAATCGGGGGCCATCATGGAGAGCCTGCATCCACCGCCGCGATCGCTTGCGACCGCACGCGACCCTGAGTCCTGGGCATCGTCACCGGGGGTACGGCGCTCAATGCGATCCAATCGGCGCACCGATACCGGACCTGAGCGTGCATTGCGATCGGCGCTGCATCGTATGGGACTCCGCTTTCGGAAGGACTACCGGGTCGATCTCGATGAGCTGCGCGTGCGAATCGATGTGGCGTTCCCCGGCCGCCTTCTCGCGGTGTTCGTTGATGGATGCTTTTGGCATCGCTGCCCCGTACATCGCACAGACCCACGCTTGAATGGCGACTTCTGGGAGCGCAAGTTGCAGCAGAATGTCGAACGGGACGCTCGCGTCAATGCGGCGCTTACCAGCGCCGGATGGACCGTGCTTCGCTGCTGGGAACATGAAGCAGCCGAAGCGGCAGCCCAACGTGTCAGAACCATGCATGGGAGTCTCACGGCCGCATGAACAAACTAACTGCGTTTGACCTCTTCTGTGGCGCGGGCGGACTCACCGAGGGGCTGAAGCAGGCCGGATTCCAAGTTCTAGCCGCGGTTGACAACGCACCACTCGCGGTGAAGGCGTACCGAATGAATCACCGTAAAACTCGTGTGTGGCTTACAGATATACGTCGCCTGCCACCGCTAACTATGGCTGATGAGGCTGGTATCTCGGTAGGCGAGCTTGATCTTCTTGCCGGCTGTCCTCCATGCCAAGGTTTTTCCAGCCTGCGCACGCGACATCGGAGCAGCAGTGTGGTTGATGCTCGGAACAACCTCGTCGCTCAGTTCGCCCGCTTCGCCGAAGCCTTGCGACCACGGGCGCTGATGATGGAGAATGTCCCGGGTCTCGCCGAGGACGTTCGTCTAAAGCGTCTCCTGGGTAGGCTTCGGCGGCTCGGCTACACGCTCAAGTATGAGGTACTCGACGCCGCAGACTATGGTGTGCCACAACGCCGGCGCCGGCTAGTCTTGCTCGGCCTGCTCGGGCAAGAGGTTTCGTTCGCTGAGCCGGTTCGCCGGCGGCGAACGGTCCGTCAGGCCATAGGAAGGCTGCCTTCTCCGGTGGACAGCGACGATCCGCTACACAATCACGGTGAGCAGAGGAGCGAGCGCATACGCAAGCTGATCGAGACGATACCGGCCGAGGGAGGCTTCCGACGTATGGGCAGAGAGGTTCAACTCGGATGCCACAAGCGCACCAATGGGTTCTACGACATCTACGGCCGCATGGCATGGGACGAACCTGCGCCCACGATAACCGGCGGATGCATCAACCCGTCCAAGGGACGATTCCTTCATCCCGAGTTGGCACGGGCTATCACCCTTCGCGAGGCCGCGCTTCTTCAATCGTTCCGACCCGGATATAAGTTTCCGCTAGATCGCGGCAAGTATCACGCCGCGGATCTGATTGGGAATGCGCTGCCACCGCGGTTTGTCGCGCTCCACGCTGCGGCACTCGCTAACGCCCTACGCTCAGAGGCGCCGGGCAGAGGATCGGCTACCTAAAGGAACCCGGACTATGCCCAACATCGATGATGTTCTTCGATCCGAGTTGACGCCCGCGCAACTTGCGGCGGCTACCGACCCCACCGCGGAGGTGCTTGCGCTCGCCTGTGCGGGTTCAGGAAAGTCGCGTACGCTCGCCTACAGAGTGGCGTGGCTACTCGCGAATGGTGCCAAGCCAGAGTCGATCATCGCCTTTACGTTCACGGAGAAGGCGGCCGAGTCAATCAAGCTCAGGATCGGCAACGCCTTGATCGCGGTAGGGCTTGAGCCGACCGTCCTTGGCGCAATGTTTGTTGGGACGATCCACGGATGGTGCAAGGGCGTGCTGGGTGAGATGGACGCACGCTACCGTCAATTTGAGGTGCTTGACGATAATCGTCTCAAGCTCTTTCTCATCTCTCGTGCCGGTCAACTCGGGCTATACGATCGGCTACAGGAGACGGGGCGCGGTCGCTATTTCCAGATCGTGCACGAGGTCACCAACGCATGGAAGCTGCTCAATGACGAGATGCTCGACCTCGATGACGTTGAACGCCTCGACAATGATCTAGGTGCTGTCCTCCGAGAACTCGATGCGGTCATGGATCGTGACTGCTTCATCGATTTCTCGCTGATGATCCGTCGTGTTGCAGATGCGCTGACAGAAGGCAATGAGGTTGCTTGCGGAGCGCTTGCGACGCTCCGCCATCTGCACGTCGATGAGTATCAGGACATCAATCCGGCTCAGGAGGCATTGATCCGTGCCATGCACGGATTGTCTGAGACCCTCTTCGTGTGTGGTGATGACGACCAGGCTGTATATGCGTGGCGTGGAGCTGACGTCTCGAACATTCTTGAGTTTGCCTCACGCTACCCGCAGGCATCCGAGCACACTCTCGCGCGTAATTTCCGCTCGACTCCCGCAATCGTGGACGCAGCCGACGCCTTTGTTGTCGCCGAGCTTGGTCCCTTGCGCCTTCCAAAGGAACCGGAGGCCGATCCGACCGAGCAGCCCCGCGACTTTCGTCGTGTGTGGTTCACGGATCGTGCACAGGAGGCTGAGTGGGTAGGGGATCGAATACAGGCACTGCTTGGCACCGGATACGAAGAGAAGGATGGCCGCATTCGGGGGCTTACACCGGCAGACGTCGCAGTTCTTATGCGGTCAACCAGCGAATCGGAGCAGACCGGATCGCCACGCCACGCTGCGTTTACTGCTGCGCTCAACTCACGGGGTATCGCCTATACGCTGGAGGCCGGGGGTAGTGTGTTCGACCGTCCGCAGGCAGAGGTATTGCGCGAGGCATTTGAGCTGCTACGAAGCGGTCCCCCAAGCCGCCCGGACGCGCGTGAACGCTTCGATTCCATGATCTTGCCGGCCTATCCCAATGCCGACTTCAATGCCTTCGTTCGTGTTCTCGCACAATGGGGCCGCGAGATTCATGGTCCGGCAGCGGAGGTAGGAGCTGCGAGGCGGCGAGTGTATCCGCAGCAACTCGTGCACGACCTGCTGGAAGCGTTCGGGATCAGACAGACGGCGTTCGACCCAGGAACTATGCGCGACATCGGTTCTTTCAGTCGCATGATCCAAGACGCCGAGTCGGTCTATCTCAGTATCGACTCGGCCGGCCGCTTTGGTCAGATTCTCAATTTCCTCCAACAGGTTGCGCGCTACGGCTACGACACCGGCACCGATGACCTGATCGCTCGGCCGGACGCGGTGACCGTTTCAACCGTGCACCGAGTCAAGGGCCTTGAGTTCCCGGCAGTATTCATCGCTGACGTTGAGAATCAGCGGTTTCCCAAGCGTCGTGGCAAATATAAAGGTTGGTTGCCTCTCGAACTCGTTCAGCCGGCGCTCGGGAGAGGCGCCTATCAGAGCACGCCTGAGGAGGAGGCGCGTCTTTTCTATACGGCGATGACCCGCGCCGAGCGTTACCTTCAGATAAGCGGCTCTGCACAGCTCCCCGGCGGCCGGCGACCTGCGCAACCCTCAAGATACGCACAACGCCTTTCAGGCGACGAGCTCGCCGACGACCCCGACGGCGAGCCCGAGGGACTCGTCCCCGCAACGCCTTCCCGGCGAATCGACGAGACGGTGCTACCAACCACATATTCAGACATCCGTTACTATCTAGGTTGTCCACGGGACTACCTGCTCCGAAAGAGTTACGGATTCTCCCCCCCGATTACCGATCTGTTCGGCTTCGGGCTCACTGTCCATGCTGGGCTCGGCAAGTTGCACGAGCGGTTCCCTCAGCGTGCCCCCGACCCGGATGAGGCGGGTACCGTCGCCGAGGAAACGTTCCATCTTAAGCATGTCCCGGCGAGTCGTGATCCAGAGCGGCCAGGGCCTTATGAGCGAGCACGCGACAGCGCGGTCGAAATCCTGCGCACCTACGCCGACTCATACGGCTCTGATTTTGCGCGCACTCGTAAGGTCGAGGCGCGCTTCGAGATTCCGGTACGCGATGCGGTCATTTCCGGCTCGATCGATCTCATGCTCCGTGAAAATGAGAACGGTGAGATCCTCGACGCTGAGGTTGTTGATTTCAAGTCGATGAAGGGCGGCGACGAACCCGAGCTCAATCCCGCACTCGACTGGACGGAGTTGGCGCTCCAGGTACAGCTTTACGCAAAGGCCGCGCGGGAGGTTCTCGGCGAGGCGGCACGAACAGGCAGCGTCCATCTACTCAAGGACAACAAGCGGATTTCGGTGCCTGTCGGCGATGAGGCCGTGGACGCAGCAATCGCCAACATCGAGTGGGCGGTGGCACGGATTCTGGAAGAGGATTTCCCTATGCGACCACATCCTGACAAGTGCTCGGGATGCGATTTTCGCTCGCTCTGCCCCAAGGTGATCGAGGAGTTCCAAACCGATAACCGACCCCCTCCGCTTCAGATTCCTGCTGATGGTGCCGGCCAATTTGTCTCTGCCTTCGAGGTCGCCCCGGTGGAAGGCATATGAGCCCCGCATATTGGGTCCATGCTGCTGCCGGGTCGCTGACCTGTAGCTGACCCACAGCACGATCGGCGGATGCGAGCGAGGCTCGGACTCGCCGCAGATAAAGATTTCCTAAGCCTGTCCCATAACGGGGGTCGAATTGACCTTTCTAGGTTGCCCACCCCGCGAGGACGGGGTTCTCGGTCGCCTGTACCGCAGGGGCGCCGAAAGGGACCTTTATCTAGTGGCGGGACGTTGGCTCGAGTTCTTCCGGCGTTGGGCTGTCCCGTTGGGCACTCGAAATCAACTTGTCCTTTACGGAATGGAGACAGAACCACCAGATATGAGAAATCACCGCACACAGCATCTTCTTCGCCCCTCTCGTGCCGCTGAACAGTTCGCGCGTGGGGCGCATTCGTCGCTGCGCCAGGCGGGCTCGTCGTTTGCTCACCATTCGTTCTCTGTGTTCGGGACGCTCGCGCCGTTGCTCGTGCTCGCGTTCGCGGTGCTCTTGCTGGTTTTGGTGTGGCGGGTGTGGGGGCGTCGTCGTCTTGCGGCGGAGGGCCGCTGCTTTGAGGTTCGCCTCGGCGAGCAGGTGTCACGGGCGGCGGTCGAGTCGTTGATGAGCACGGTTGCGGGCGGGCTGCCGCGCCCGTTGCTTGGGTCGGCACCGTGGGTTGCGTTGGAGTTGTCATCGACGGAGGATCGCGCGGGGTGCGGTTTGTTCGTCTCGGGTGGTGTGCCGGTGGCGCAGGTCCGCGCTGCGGTTGAGCAGGGCCTCGGCGGCGTCACTGTCGAGACGGTCGGGCTCGGGCCGCCTGCCGAGATGTGCGAGCACATGCGCGTGGCGAGTCTCGCTCCCGGCGGCTCTCGGTTCTTGCCGTTGCGGGTCGATCATCGTGTTGACCCTGCCGGCCAGTTGTTGGCAGCGCTGCGCGCGCACGAACCGCGCGAGGGTGGCGCGATCCAGCTTGTCTTGCAGGCGCCGCCGCGCTCAGCGGCGAACCGGGCGCGTGGACAGGCGCGGCGGCTGCGCGCCGGGCGCGGCCTGCAACCGGACCTGGCGTTGCGTGCGCTTCAAGCTGTCGGTGGGCTGCTGCTTGAGTTCATAGACGTGTTCTTGCCCGGTTCGCCGCCAGCGGGCCAGCAGACACGGGTGGACCCGTTCTCGCTTGAGCGCGCGAAGGCGATCGAGGCGAAGGCCGCACAACCGTTGCTTGCCGCGACGCTCCGGGTTGGGGCATGGGCGGATGGGCGCCGTCGCGCGGGCGGCCGGCTCGGCGGCCTGCTCGCGGCGTTCGGGCAGTTCCACGACCTCGGCGGGCTACACAAGAGCTTCGAGCCATTTTGCAAGCGGCGGATGACGTTCTGCCTGCCGCCCGTGAAACCACGGCTGCTGTTGAGCAGCAGCGAGGCGGCGGCGTTGATCGCGGTCCCGGAGGAAACCGCGCTCGCTCCGCTGTCGTTCAGTGAGGCGCCCTCTCGGAGTATCGCGCCGGCTGCGCACGCACCGTCACACGGGTTTTTGCTCGGCCGCAGCGACCACGCTGGGTTTGACCGCGAGATTCGCGTTGAGCCGAAGGCGCTGCTTGGGCACGCGCACGTGCTCGGCCCGACCGGGCGCGGCAAGAGCACGCTGTTGTTGAACATGACTGTCGAGGCGATCCGCGCGGGGATGGGCGGGATAGTGCTCGACCCCACCGGCGAGCTGACCACACTGACGCTCGCCCGTATCCCGGCCGAGCGCGTCGAGGACGTTGACCTGCTCGACCTCGGTGACACGAGTTACCCGCCGGCGTTGAACCTGCTCGCCAGCGCGCCCGGCGACGGTGACGCGCACGCCCAGGCGATCTGCGGCATCTTCGCCCGCCTGTTCTCACGGTTCTGGGGTCCACGCACAGAGGACATCCTGCGCTCCGCGCTCACGACGCTGTTGTGTGGACGTGACCCGGCCGGGCCGGCACCGACGCTCGCAGACGTGCTCACGCTCTTGTCTGACCCCGGCGAGCGGACCCGGTATCGGGCGAGCGACCCTGTGGCGCTGGATGTGTTCTGGCGCCAGTGGCAGACGCTCAGCGAGCAGGCCAGGGTGCAGGCGCTCGCACCGCTCTCGAACAAGCTGCGGGCGCTGCTCGGCAACCGCCAGCTACGCAACATGCTCTGCCAGCCCGCCGCGCCGGACCTCTCCGAGCGGATCAGCGCGGGCCGGTGGCTGCTCGTCTCCCTCCCGCAGACGCTCGGGGAGGACGCGGCCGACCTGATCGGCTCGGTGCTGTTGCATCGTGCGTGGCAGGCCGCGCAGCGACTCGGGCCGATCGCACTCGCCGATCGGCCACCGTTCCTGTGCTTGGTGGATGAGTGCCACCGCTTCTGTCACATGCCGCAGGGCATGGCGACTGCGCTGGCGCAGGCGCGCGGCTATGGCGTCGGGATGGTGCTCGCGCACCAGAACCTCGCGCAGCTCAAAGACAGCGAGCTCGCCGAGGCCGTGGACGCGAACTGTCAGACCAAGCTCTGTTTCGGGCTCGGCGCCGCTGACGCGAAACGCATGGTCGTTCACTTCCAGCCGCGCTTGGACGCGCACGACCTCCTGCATCTCTCGAGGCACACGATCGCCTGCCGCGTCGCTCACGAACACCACCAGCTACCAGCCGCGACCGCGACCACTGAGCCACCGCCGCCGTCCACGCGGGGCGATACCGCGAGCGTGGTCCGTGGTCGCGCCCGCGCCAATGCGAGCGACCGCCGGGCGGTGGAAGCGGCGATCAATGAGCGCTACGGCCGTATCGAGCAGCCACCACAAGGACATGCCCACGCCGACGAACAAACAGGTGACAACTTCGACTCGGGGAGTGCTGAGGTTCCGCCGTTCGGTCCTCCGTTCGGGGCTCCCACTGAGGGAGGACCCCCACTGTCCGGTATCCCGTACCAGCACGGCGATCCCGGCTCGGAGGCAAACCCCGACAATGAACACCTGATCCCTGGTGGCGGGCGGCCGTGACACTTGCTCTCGCTGCTTTGACTATTCGTGACCGGGAGCTACTTGACCGTCTCTCCCAATCCGAGCCCCTATCCACGTCTGAGCTTCGTCTCCTTTTCTTTTCGGGTGTTCGTACCTGTCGTGACCGACTCGTCAAGCTGGAGGCACACGAACTGTTGCTGCGTGTGTACCCGGCGCGCTCGCACAGAGGCGGACGCTCGGAGGCGCTGTGGTTCCTCTCACCGGCCGGGCGGCGCGCGATCGGTGCGCCGGCACGTCGCCCGCCGGGCCTTTCGATTCCCGACCTCGAGCACCGCCGCGCGGTCGCACGCTTTTTCCTCGCCATGATCGAACGCAGCCTGACCCGGCCGGGTGAGGGTTTGTATCGCTGGCTCGGCGAGCAGCAGGCACAGCAGGGCACGGGCGCGAGCGTGCGCCCGGACGGTTACGGCCGCTACCTGCTGCCTGACGGCGAGGTCACGTTCTACCTGGAGGTAGATCGTGCGACTGAGCCGGCGCGGCGGGTGAAGGCGAAGCTCGACGCCTACAAGCAGGCGCTCGCCGCCGACGCGCACCGCGAGCTTGGGAACATCCTGCTTGTCTGCGACGGCCGGCGCCGCTTGGCGAACCTCGCGCGCTGCGCCCCTGCCGGCCCGCCGTGGGTATGGGGCAGCATCGACGGTGAGCACTACGAGCTACTACCCGCCCGCGAGCAGCAACGCCGCTTCGATCAGCTTCCCGCCGCGCCACGCCAGCCGAACCGTCGTGTCGAGGACTGCCTCGGCATACGTTGGCGCTGGCCCGCAGCCGTGAGCGTGTAACTCGAATCTTTTACGGGCGGCGCGTGTACCCGCAGACGCCCCAAACGACCTTTTCTGTTGTAAGGGTCTTTCCGCCGGCACCATGACAATTGACAGAACATGACAAGCAAAGGAACAGATACGCGCACGAGCGCGCCTCGCTGCGACTGACGATCGTCCCGACGACGCTCAAGATCGCAAACGCCTATATCGCGCAGTACCACCGCCACAACCGGCCAGTACCCGGCTGTATCAGCGTCGTCGGCGTGAGCGACGGCGAGCGGCTGCGCGGCGTCGCGGTGGTCGGGCGGCCGATCGCCAGGGCGCTCGATGACGGGTTCACCGCCGAAGTCCGCCGCTGCTGCACCGATGGGGCGCCGAACGCCTGCTCGATGCTCTACCGGGCGGCGTGGCGGGCGGTCAAGGCGCTCGGCTACGGCAAGGTCATCACTTACACGCTGCCCGAGGAGGGCGGCGCCTCTCTACGCGCAAGCGGGTTCACGCTCGCCGCCGCCCAAGCGGGCGGCGGGCGCTGGAACCGCCCCGGCCGGCCCGCCGCCGACACGCACCCGACCGGCAAGAAGCTCCGCTGGGAGCTGCTCACATGAGCGGCACCCAACGAGCAACCCACGACGCCAGCAGCGACGCTCACGGCCACAGCCGCGCCACTCAAGGCGTCCGTAGGCGAGGGCGCCGTGCTCGCCGGGATACGGGCGCGGATGAGCCGATACGGCTGCTGCCGGCGCGCTCGCGGCCGATGGGCCGCGAGCAGGAACAGCGGCTCGTCGTCTCGTTGGGCGAGCTGATTGTTGAACTGATCGAGGCCGATGAGCGTGGGCTTGATGGGTTGAGAACCCGGCCGCGATCTGATCTAGATGGATGCTCCCGAGCCAAGGAGCAGCCATGAGCCGAGCATCACTCACTATCGCGCCCGACCCGGCAAGGAACGCCGGGCCGGTGCGCGTGGCGACCTACACCCGCATCTCCACCGATGAGGAGCGCCAGCCGAACTCGCTTGAGGCTCAGCGCGTCCGCTTGGACTCGTTCGTCTCAAGTCAGCCAGAGTGGCAGATCAACCTGCGCTATGAGGACCAGTTCACCGGGACCGTGATCGACCGGCCTGCGCTCTCACGGCTACTGCGCGACGCGAAGCGCGGGCGCTTCGATGTGCTGCTCGTCTACCGCGTCGATCGCCTCGCGCGCTCGATCAGGGGACTCGCGCAGATAGTCGATGAGCTTGATCAAGCCGGCGTCGTGTTCCGCTCCGCGACCGAGCCATTCGACACCGGCACCCCGGCCGGCCGGATGATGGTGCAGATGCTCGGGGTGTTCGCCGAGTTCGAGCGCGCGCTGATCGTGGAGCGCATCCTCGCTGGCCTTGAGCGCAAGGCCGCACGCGGCGGCTGGTGCGGCGGACGGCGCCCCTATGGATACGACATCGCCGCCGACCGCGACCACCTGGAGCGAAACCCCACCGAGGCGCCGCTCGTGCCGGTCATCTTCGATCACTACGTCAACCGGCAACTCGGCTCAAGCGCGACCGCGAAATGGCTGAACACCAACGGCTACCGCACCAAGAACGGCCGGCTATGGAACCACGGCAGCGTCCTAACAGTGATTCGCAACCGCGCGTACATCGGCGAGATTTACTACCGCGGAAGCTGGTATCCAGCACCGCACGAGTCGATCGTCCCACGCGAGCTTTTCGACCGTGCGCAGACGATCCTCAAAGAACGCGGCGAGGACCAATCACAACGGCGCTCCAACGCTTCGGAATACCTCCTCACCAGTCGCGTCAGATGCGGCCGTTGCGGACAGGCATACATCGGCACCGCCGCGCACGGACGAAACGGCCGGTACACCTACTACACGTGCTTCACGCGCCACCGCTACGGCACCGAGCACTGCTCCAACGACCGGCTCCCCGCTGAGAAGCTAGAGCAAGCCGTCACCCGCCAGCTCTGGAAAGTGCTCAACGACAAGACCCTGCTCACCGCCGCGCTCGACCACGCCTACGCCCAGCTTGCCCACCGCGACGGCGAGCACGAGGACGAGCTATCGAGCGTGCAGCGCAAGCTCGCCGACGCACGCGCGGCGATGGACCGCTACTTCCGAGCGTTCGAGCACGGCACCATGCCCGAGAACACATGCGCGCCACGCATAGCAGCACTCGGCGAGCAGACCAAAGCGCTCGAAGCGAGGGCCAGCGAACTCGCCACCCTCGCAGACAGCGAACCCGTACAACGCATCAGCGAAGCCGACCTCGACGCAATCCGCCAAAGAGTCCGCGCCGCGCTGGACGACGGCGGACCCATGCGCGTCAAGGCCATCCTCCAAGAACTCACCGACGAAATCCGCATAGACGGCCGCGACGCGATCGAACCGACCTTCCTTGTGCCTGCGGTTCGACCACCGTCAGGATCGATGGAGCCAACCGGGATCGAACCGGTGACCTCCTGCTTGCAAAACGGGAGCACAGTCCGCCCGGATTGGCCCGTTTTCCCTGGAAATAGCTATAAAACGACGCCGGGCCGGAGACCGAACTTTCTGTTGATTTAGGCCCATTTCTGCTGGGTTTAGGCCAACGAGCGGTCTCATTGGCCTAAACTTTTTGGTGGTCTTCGTGCGTTGTGGGCGGTTCTTCGGTCACCTTGGCGAGGCGCTCATCGATCTCGGCCAGCGAGGTCGATACAGGCGCGGCAAAGTGGCGCTCAGGGCTTGTCAGCTGCGCGCAGGCCGACGCACGTTGAGCCGCTTACCGACGGGCTCGTGTACCGGGTGATCGTCGCGAGTAATCTCGGCCAGGAGATAGCCGGAGCGGTAAGAGCTGGGGAGGCTGCGCGCCCACTCTTCGGGGTCATCGTCCCAGCGGATCGCTCGGCCGGTGCTCAGGCTGAGCACCATGCGGTCGAGGTCTACTACTTGGGTTCACGGCCGTCGATCTTAGGCACTTCTCGTCCGTGCTGGGTGCGCGTGGCCACGCACTCCGATCGGCCGATCTCGCGACCGGGTCGCCAGAACTCGACATGCACCATCACAGCCAGTAAAGCAGGGTCATCGAGCTCGTCCGACGGGCTCCGGTTGTTCCGTTTGTCTTCTGTTTGGCATCCGTTTCTTGCTACAGTGTTGGGGGATGAGCTTGGCTTACGCAGACGAGGCGATCCGGATCAGGCAGCTTGCTCCGCTGACTGAGCGCGACATCGCCAGGGCGACTGGGGCGGGAGTCTCGACGGTCAGCGCATGGCTTCATCGTACCCGCGCCCCCACCGGTCGCCGCGCCGAGCGGCTGGTGGAGCTCTCGGCGATCATCGACCGGCTCGCGGCAGTGCTAGAAGCCGACTACGTGCCGGTGTGGCTGAACCGTCCGCTCGCGGCACTCGAGCATCGCAAGCCGATCGACGTGCTCGCCAGCGGAGGCTACGAGGAGCTATCGCGCCTCATCGCCGCACTCGAATCCCCGACCTTCACGTAGCTCACCATGGACGCGCCGCGCGTGCCGGTGACGGGCACATGGCTGCGCCACATACCGGCCGGCAGCAACCCGCTGTACCGTCCGCCCACGCCCGCCGACGGGCGATGGCAGCACGGAGCCACCATCGAGGGCATCTATCTCGCCGCCGAGGAGGCAACCGTATGGGCAGAGTGGTACCGGTGGCTCGCAGAGCTCGAGATCGAGCCGCTACGCGGACTGCCACGCGAGCTCTGGCGCTACAGGGCGAGCCTCTCCTCGGTCGCAGACCTGACCAGCGCCGAGACGCTCGCCGCCCTCGAACTGCCGGCCGCCGAGCCCACGAGAGACCAGTGGCCAGCGTTCCAAGACGTCGGCGAGCGGCTGCACGCTGCCGGCTGCGACGGTCTGCTGTACCACTCGGCGGCGCGGCCTGGTGGGTTGTGCCTGTGCGTGTTCCGCGCCAACCCAACTGCAGCCCCGGGACGGCTGGAGCCACTCGCGCGGGCTCGAAGGGTGAACAAGCCACCGACACCACCGCGTGGACTACGGACCTGATCCTCGGCGTGTCGCGGCGATCTCCAAACGAACCGGGTCAAACTCGCAACGACGCTCCCCCTCAGGCAAGGAAACGTGTCCGAATCGCCGTCGGCACCATTGGCAAATGCGAGCGTGCGGGTTCGCCTCCGCAGGGCTTGCGGACATCGTCCGAAGGAGCCCTCTTGCTGGTGTTGGTACCGATGACCGCTTTGCTGGAGAAGCAGGAGTCGGTCGCCACCTGATTCTAGGCCGCCGTCTCCACCAAGCCAGGGACAGATAACCGCCGAAGAGCTGCGCGAAGTCCGCGTGCGGCAGTTAGAAGGGAATGTCGTCGTCCACGCCAGGTGGCGAGTCGAACGGCGCTTGAGCGGGACGACTTTGGTCGGCCGGAGGCGCTGCAACGAGGGGGAAAGACGGGGCGATAATCGTGAACTCCGGGAGGTTCTCGCCTGCCTCGATCTCGTCGAGCTTGCCCTTCTGCGTCTCCAAGTAGCCACGCAGCGCACGCTCGAGGCCCTTGCCGCGCGCGAACAACTCGCACATCTCATGCACCGTTACGTCCTCGGCATCAAGACGGGCGACGATCCTCTTGAGCTCCTCATACCCATCCTCAAAGGTCACCTCGCTGCGCAGATGCTCACCCATCGTCTGCCTCCTCGTGTTCTAACGACGTAACGGTGCTCGCCGCACGGCCGTCATGGAACCTGAGCAACAGCGAATCGCCCGTAGCGAGCTGGCGTGCGGAGCGTATGGAATTACCAGCGGGGTCGCCCGCGAGCACCCAGCCGAAGCGGCGAAAGTCCCGCGCCCAGATCAGCTCAAGCGCATGCTCGAGCTGCATCTGGCGCCGCTGTGTATCTGCGCGCATCTCCCGGGTCATCGCGATGTCCACGTCGTCGAGGTCGCGCGATCGATGCTCAAGGCGGAGGGTGATGCTGCGGGTCGATTCCTCCCCGCGGCGGATCACCGCGCTTGCACACGCCGCCGTTCGCTCGCGCGCTCGCCTCGCCGCCGGAGCAAGAAGAGCCGTAAGCCTCGCGAGCCCGTCGACGACTGGCAACTGTCTTGCCAACGATAGGCCGCTGCCGGCGACGTCGAGCTGCCCTCGCCACGAGGCGAGGAAACGACCGCTAGCGGCGGCGAGGCGCTGCGCCGGAAGGTCCAGCATGCCGGACGTGGGTATCGCAGCCCGTGCCCGCGCTAGCGCGTGCCGCGAACTCTCCAAGGCATGCACGTAACGGGTATGTCGTCTTGCGGCGTGCTCAACCAGGCGCCCGTCGAGGGACCCCATCTCAAGGGTGCGATGCTCCAGGGTCTGCCGTGGACGGGCGCGCTCGGCCGCCGTCGCGACCATGCCGGTGACTGCCTCCAGGCGTGCGGGAATCGTGGCGAGCGTGTCAACAGCACGAGCGATGCTCTTAGACAGCTCGCGGGCACTCGGAACGACGAGCTCCGCGACGCGGGCCGGGACGTCGGCATAGGCGGCGGCAACGTGGTCGCAGTTCGGCCGCTGTGGGGTATGGGCGATGCTCGTGACCACGGGGACGGGTGAGGCGAAGATCGCGCGGCATAGCCGTTCGTCGTCGAACGCCATCAGCTCGGCGACGCCACCGCCGCCGCGGGCGATGACGATCACGTCTACCGCCGATGTGCCCTGCAGTTGGGCGAGCGCATCGAGTAGCGAGTCAACTGCCGCAACGCCCTCCATCAGCGCGGGGCGGTGCACGATCTGCACAGCCGGCCATCGCTCTTTTAGTGCCTTGACTACGTCCACGGTAGCGTCGCCCCGCCTGGCGGCGATCACGCCCACTCGTCGCGGGAACCGCGACAGCGGCCGGCGCGCGCGCGCCGTGAGCCCCTCTGCCCGCAGGAGTGCCAGCGTCGCTGCCCGGCGCGCCAAAAGCTCCCCCTCGCCAGTCAGCCGCAGCGCGTCGACATGCAGCGACACGCGACCATTGGTACGGTAGAAGTCGACGCGGTCGAAGTGGGCCTGCACTAGCCGGCCGTCCTCTGGCCAGTTGGCTATCCGGCCTGCGCGAGAGCGCCACACGATGCACCCGATCGCGGCTTCGCGGTCGGCAAGCGTGAAGTACACGTGCCCAGAGCCGGGGCGGCGCAGGCCCTGAACCTCGCCCTCCACCCAGCCACCCGGGATGCCACGCAACTTTTGCTGGATGCTCGCCGCGACGGCGGCGACGTGTAGCACCGGCTCGGTGTCAGTGGGCGTGTCGATCCCGCTCACGAGGCGAGCCTTCCGCGGCCTAAGGTGTGCATCAGAGCGCCATCTCGCTCGCCCCGTTCTCCACCGTGCTCGCCTGGCCTGCAGCGGGTGGCTCTGTCGCGGGCTCCATCGCGCCGTTGTCTCCTGTCGTCGGCGCGGGCTGGCCACCGGTCCATGTCGCCGCCACCCGATCCCAGGTCACCTCTGGCGTCCGGTCGCCTATCCACACGCTCCAGAAGTCGGGGTCTGCACTTTGCGGCCGTTGTGGCTCGGGCAACTCGCGGATCTCTAACAGCGTGGGCAGGGGGGCCGCCCAGCCGAGTAGCAGCGCGTGGCGTGCCGGCAGCGAAGGCAGGTCCTCCAGCAGTCCGGCAAGGTTGTCGGGCACGAGCTTGCCGACGAGCTGCTGGTCGCGGTCGTTGACCAAGCGGTGCAGCAAGAAGCTGTTGCACTGCGCGAGGATCGTCGACGAGAGCTCTGAGGGGCGCTGACTGGCGAGCACCAGCCCAAGGCCGAACTTGCGTCCCTCGCGTGCGATCCGCTCAAAGCAGCGCACGCACATCTCCCCCGGCGTTGGGTAGTCATCGCCGATGGCGTGTGCCCGGACGAACGTGTGCGCCTCCTCCAGCACCAGCGTCGTCGGCAACGGATCGCGGTGTATTCGTCGATGACGCTGCAGCGCCTCGAAGATCGTCCGCGCCATCACCGCCACCACCACCTCAACAACATCGCTCGGCACCAGCGATAGGTCGATCACCGCGACCGACGAGCCTTGCCCGTCGCCTAGGAAGTCCCCCATCCACTGCGACAGCGACGGCGCCTCCCCGGGTACCAGGATCGGGCGGATCCGCTCATCGGCCATCAGCGAACGCACCCGCAGCTTCAAGCCGCCAATGTAACGTGCGGCGTCATCGAACTCGCCCAGCGAGGCGACGACATCGAGATGATCCGCAAGCAGGTCGGCGTCGAAGGCCAGCGGCATGTCCTCGTTTCCGAGCGCAATCTCGAGCGTGCTCGGAAGCACCTCGATCAGCGTCTCCAGCGCGGCGATCAACGCGTCCAGATCAGGCTCGGAGAACGGGTTCCAGTATTGCCCCTGTTCGCAACGCTGAGCCACGATCTCATCGATAGTGTCGATCAGGGTCTGCAGCTCAGCCGCGGCCGTCTCGACGTCGGTGTAGCGCTCGACACCCTCCTTCAGCGCTTCAAGCGCCTTGCCGAACGTCTTCGTAGCGGGGAATACCGTGTACTGGCGCGGCACCGCCCTGGTTGCTTGGATGATCATTAGGTGCGAGCGCGCCAGACGGCACAGCACCTGGTCGCGTGCCAGCTCTGGGTTGCTCCCGGTGCGCAGGTTGCGGAGGCTATGCGTCAGCACTGGTCGCTGGACTCGGGCGGAAGCGAACGTGACGCTCGCCCACTCGTGACTGTTCAACAACCACGCTGGCACCCGCAACGGAGTTGCCCCCTCGGTCTCGAGCGGTGGCACCTGGAACAGGTGGAAGCCAGGCAAGTCGCTGAGTGCCTGGCGGTACTCACCAGAGGGGTCGAGCACGATGAAGCGGCAGTTCGGGTCACTCTCACGGCGCTCGCTGGTGCGCTCATCAGCGGCGGCGGCGATCGACCAGCGAATCAGCCCGGCCAGCGTGCACGACTTCCCCGACCCGGTATTGCCAAGCACCGCGAGATGACGTCCGAAGAGCTTGTCAGGGTCAATCCGCACCTCCGCGTCGTTGCCAAGTAAGGCCCGGCCAATGTGCACCCGTCGGTCCTCCGGCTCCCCCCGCGTAAGCGCCTCGAGCTGCTCGGCGGACGGCAGCGCAACCGGATCACCGACGGACGGGAAAGCGACTACGCCGCGCAGCAGCCGGAACGCGCCGCGGGAGCGGTCCCCGCAGCGCTCCAGCGTGCCGACTGGTACGACGCTCATCTTGCGCATCGGGAACGGCAGATCAACCAGGCCGAAGTCCTTTAGCCCGGGGCGCTTGGGATAGCTTGAATGCTCGATGCCGAGCCACACGACGATTCCGACCAGTGCGCCTGACTCGTTCGGGATCACAACGAACCCGTTCAGTCGCGGGAACGCGATCGGCGTGCCCGTGTTCAACGCAGTCGTCACGGGTGCATCCAGCTCAAGGGACACCACAACGCGGGCCGGAGAGACTGACTCCACTGTGCCAACGTTCAGCGCTGCGCGGCGCTCGGTAGGTGTGCTAAGTGGCTCCCGCATCATCACGCCCCCACCGGAGTCCTGCGATCCGCGTCGCCCGGGTCGCCGCTGGTCTCGGGTGGGCTGGCGTGCGCTTGCCTTCGCGCCGCCTGTCGGAGCAGCAGTTGCTCCGGCCCTGCCTGTGGTAGGTAACTATCCACCAAAGTTGCGAGATCCCCAAAGTGCGGGCCCAACAGGACGCTGTGCTGCTCGGGCATGACACCGTCCAGGAATCGCGCGATCCGCCCGCCCGGATCGCTATGGGAGATCACCATGAGATGCGTGGAGCGCAACGTCAGCATGTCGCGGATGACTCGGTTGATGTGGTCATCGCCGAACCCGTATCCGTAGGTCACGAGCACACCGTTTGGGCGACACAATGCAGCAGAGAGGTCACGGAACAGCTCCGCGTAGGGGAACTGCAGCGTCTCAAGATCCTTCGCAGCGTTTGGGTAGATCATCAGCCGCTCCAGGGCCTCCTTCTTGAGTTCGGGGTCGCGGCCGCCGAACGCGAGCGGCACCCGTCGCAATCTGCTGCCGTCGAAGCGCCAGTCGAGCGAGCCGTGCAGCTTGCACAGCCGTAACACCCCCTCCAGGTAGCGCGGCTCGCCGCGGATCCCCGGCGGGTTGTAGTGAAGGTCCACATCCAGCCTGGAGGAGCGAAACACCGGCTCGACTGCGCCAACGAACCGATCGACTACTCGGATTCCGCCGAGGTCGCAGCCGAACTCGATCAGCCGATCGTAGTTGGTTGTGAAGACATTCAGCCGCTCCCGTGACGGTGGCCGGCTCGCAAACGCCAGCAGCAACCCCACCAGGAGTTGCTCGGCACGCGGCCCGGGCGCCTCGTCGCGGTCAACCGCAGTGCGGATTGCCTGCTCCGTCTGAAGCGCGCGCTCGGCGAAACCGCTCAGCACGCCGGTCAGCTCCGCTCGCCAAGCCGCCGTGCGCTCGGAATCCGGCTCAAGCACCTCGAGGCCCTCGAGCAGCGCCAACGCACTGCGCAGTTGATCCTCGATGTTCATATCGCCGCGCCTTGCTGCCTTGGCGTGCGATGCTGCATGCGCGTTCACTGCCGTAGCCTCGGCCGGCTTGAACTCGACGATGTCCATGCTGAGGCTGGCGGCGTTTACTGTGCGCGCAACGGCAATCCCGAGGCCGCTCCCAATCAGCAGAGCTAGATGCTCGGCCCCAGCCAGCGCGGTCAGCCACGAGCGGATCGCCTCCCCGTGCGTCGTCGGGTCGGGGGTGCCGTCGAGCTCGTGCTCGCGGCTCTGTATCCGCAGATGATGCTCCCCCAGTCCCGTCACCCTTCCACCCTTTCTAGATCGCCAAGCTCAGCGGTGCTGGGCGCCCTCGGCCCTCGCGGGCCGCGACGGCGCCCACGCAAGCGTTCGCACCCATGTAAATCTACTATCTTGCGGAATAATTTGCGGGGAGCGAGAGCCACGAACGGCCGCACGGATAGCGGCCGCACCTCGTGCGGCGGGTGCTTTCGTCGTCGGAGATCCCCGGTCAGCGAAACCGTGTACTCCAGGGACCTCGACTGGTGGCCCCCTGGTCAAGGGGCGTGGTCAGGCTGGTCGAGGCGCGTCGAACGCTGACCAGCCTCCCTGTGCGCCGCCCCGCCTTCCTGACAGGTAGTGGGCGACACCTAGGCGGATTATCTGTTCCAGCGCTCTCCGCCCGTCGCCTATGACTTCATGGTGACCGCCCGCCGGACGAATCGTCGGGGCAATACGCCGCCGTGATAAAGCGCCCCCGAAAGCGCATAGCCTTTAGGCAATGGGCATTGAGGACGACTTCCGGGCGGTCATCGAGAACGCTGTGATGCGGGCGGCGGAGCAAGCTGGCGAGGAGGAGATTATGCGCATCCTCAAGTCCGGCAAGCTTGGCAGGGCGATCACGGCGTCGGCTCCCGAGATCGGCTCGTCCATCGCTGACGGTCTTGCCGAGCGAACGCCTGGCCTAATTATCGAACGCCGCGCGAATGAGGCCGGGATCGCCGAGATGATCCGGCAGGCATACGGTCCAGGCCTCGACCTTTGCGAGAGCGTGCTCAGGTCGGCCCATGAGATCGGCGAGGAGTACGTCGATTTGAGCACCCCTGAGGGCGAGGATGATGTCCCAATCCTCCGGTGGGTTCTCGGGCATCTTCATGCCCGTTCGTGTCGTATCGCAGAGGAGGCGCTAGTCCTGCTCAGAACCGGCTATGGGCTCGGCGCCTACTCACGGTGGCGTGCCCTACACGAGGTAGTCGTGGTCGGCGAGTTCATCAAGCAGAGCGGCGACGATACTGCAGCCCGGTACTACGACCACATGGCGATCAATCGCTGGCGGCTACTCAAGGCGGCGTCGGAGTCGGGCCGCCTTGATGAGAACGAGCAAGGCGTCCTTGCCCAGGCGCAGGAACGTGTAGACGAGCTCGCGGACATCTATGGTGCGGAGTTCGTCCGCGACTACGGGTGGGCGGTGAAGGCCCTCTCAGGTCAGCCGCATAGTGGTTTTCGCGGCATCCAGGCCGCGACGGACTTTACGCACCTGCAAGTTGATTACCGCGAGTCGTCCTCTGCGGTGCATGCGGTGGCCGTGTGGGTGTTGGAACCCCGGACGCCGAGCACCTCGGGACCACCCTTGTGACCGGCGCCTCACCTCTGGTCATCGCGACGCCAGCTCACGCGGTAGCACTATCCTTGCTTGTCACGACCGGGACGCTGCTCACATCGACCGATAGTTGGGCAGCGCCGTTCCTCCTGTCTGCGATCTCGACACTCTGCGATCACGCGGGGGATGCCCTCGTTGCGGCTGAGGCCGACGTCGAACGGCGATTGAAAGAGGAACGGGAGAGCGAGCAGGAGTAGGCGCGCTGCTGATTCTGCGTTACAGCGCCAAAACGCGGTCGTCTCCGGCGAGTGGCACCTGCTTGAGATGGTGTCACGCGAGTTGCCGGGCTCCCGCCCGCGCGAACTCGCTGGTCGCTTGGGGCTACTCCCGACCGCTGGCTGACACCGGTGTCATCGCCGCCGGCGCCGGATCCGATGCGGTGCCGGATGAGGGTTTGACCTATCGCCCCTGCTTACCACACCGAGCGCGGGCGTCTCGACAACCGGTCCCACCGCTCTCGTCTTGGACGACAAGCAGCACATCCACGCGCTTGCGGACTCGCCGGCGATTCGCGCCAGGAGCAAGTGTCGTCGCGGGTCTCCTGCGTGGCAAGCAGGCGACCCCTCGCTCGTTTCCCCAGCAAACAAGCGAGCTTTGAGCTACGGGACTTTAGGCCAACGAGGAGCCCCGTTGGCCTAAATAACTAACGGAGCTCCCCATCGGAAACCATCGATTTGCAGGTATTTTCTCGATGGAGCCAGGCAGGATCGAACTGCCGACCTCCTGCTTGCAAAGCAGGCGCTCTCCCAGCTGAGCTATGGCCCCAAGACAGCCCAATATACCGTTGTGGAGCGGGGTTTTGGCGCTCAGGCTGCCTCGCGTTCGGGCGTGTCGGAGGCTCCACGGAGACTTGTCTGCCAATATCTGCCACTTCGCGGCTGCAACGAGGCTAGGAGCCAGGCCCTCTCGTGCTCACCGGCATCGCTTGACGGCAGACGAAGCACGAGAGCGGGTCAGGTGTGGCCCAGGGACGACGCCGGGGTCTTCCGAGCGTATGTTGGCCAGGCGGCTTCTGAGGCTCAACGACCCACGTGGCGTGCTTCTTGAGGCGTTTGCGCCGCCGGCCGTTCTTCGGGCCGCGCACATCGCCGTGGGCCGACTCAGCCTCGATTGGTGTTCTGTGGATCTCTTGCGCTTGGTCTTTTTGTAGAAAGCCAGCATTGAGCTTGGCTACACCCCAGTGGTCCGGGTCACCCCATCTCGTCGTCTCGTTCGCCGTCGTTGAGCGGTGTTGCATTGTCGAACGCGCCACTTTGGAACTCCCAATGACCATCGACAGCTTCGCGGGCATCGACCTTCACGAGCCAATACACATGCTCATCGTCGTCAACTGGAGAGTTGGGTGCGGGCGGCTCTAGACGACGTTTCGGGGGTGTGCTCAATGTAGGAACTCGATAGCCGATCTACGACGTTGGCAAAGAGCGAGTCGCCCCTGTCAATGGGAGCGTCCCACTCATTCTCTCCGACCGAGACGAGTAGTTCACGATCGTCCCGAAGCCGATCAAACACAGCCTCTACTTCTACATTGGCGTGCTTCCACGCCAGCTCAATACCCCCACTGCTGAGCCTCCCGATCCACGGAGGCCGCGTATCCTCGCCCATAACCCGATCCAAGAACTTCAGAGCATCGACTACATCCTCAATGTGTAGCGGTCGCTCGGTCCCGATATCAGTGGCGGCACTAAGTTCTTCAAGCCGATTGATGACCAAAGCCCACCACGATGGGATCGGTGCTTCCCGCTTGGGTATAAGACGGATGACCTGTCTTGCGAGAAGTCGTCGTTCGCCTAGCGCCCAGCCCAGCATGGGCACATTGGCTGACGTTTCCAAAGCGAGCCCCACGCTCAATCGCCTCCCTTCCTCAGCCGCCAATGATGGTGCGTTTCTGGTGTAGTTAGATCCTGAAAGCCACGCACGACCCACTCGTGTCCCACATCAAGTGCCTTGTGACACTAGCGACACTATGTTTGCTCGGGCTTACCCGTGCCGTGAGCTTTACAAGGTATATCGGCGTGAGTTCGAGTGGCTGCAGCTTGTCTGGCGTGGGGGCCGGTGACTTTGGCTGGGATGGCCTCAATCCCGGGTCAATCGAGAGATGCAATCGCCCAATAGGAGTACCGTCCGTGCCTGGTATCCGCCACCTTGCCGCAACGTGAGCGTCCTCTGCCTCCGGCAGGAAGGCAATATCGAACAAGGCTTGGGTAGGTCGCTGGTCGAGTTGATCGAACTTCTCTTCGTTGCGCGGCACAATGCCCTGACGCGTTCGGCGCGGCAGTTCGTCTCGGACATGATTGGCAAAGCGCCCGTAGACCTCCAAGTCGATTGTCTCGGCCGGAAACTGAGCAGCCAGCATGACCTCGGCGACGGGAGGTCGCTCAAAGCAAAGACGGCTGGTGGGAGGACGCCGCGCACGTCGAGGTGCTGCGTGCGCTCGTGGTTTGGCGCGACTGGATCGACCAGGTCGCGAGGACCCGCGGCACGAGCTGGCGTTTCATGCGCAGCTCTCCGACTACAGCCGAGAACTTCGCCAGGAAGGCGGCGGCATCACGCGGGCATGGCAGCCCGGCGCCCCGCCGGACGGGTGGGCTCGTTGATCGCTGAACGCGACGCGAACGAACGGCAGCACCGAGGGGACGCGCGAGTCGGTGATGAAGGGTGCGCGAGGACTACGGCACCCCGGACGGCGTGAGTTGTCGCGGCCGGTGGCCGCCGCTACGTGCGCCGGAGGCGTCGGCTTTCGCCTCCGTGTCCGCGCTAACGCGCGGGAGCGGGACTACTCCCAAATTGCAGCAGCTTCTCGCCGATCTATGCAGCGGCGCTACGGGGGGCGGCGGGTGTCGGCAGGGCTTCGAGCAAGGTTCGAGGTAGGCGGGTGCTGGCGTCCCAGATCTCTATAGCGACGAGCGTATGAGTCGTGCGGTCGTAGTCGCGTAGACCGCCAGGAACGCGCTCGCTGACGACATCGTCGGACTCGCCGGTCGGGAGCCAGGCGATGTCCGCCTCGGGGTCGTAGTAGGCGTACATGGTCATTCGAGGTTACCGCGTCAGGCTCCCGGCCATTCGTCCACCCGCCATGCCGACACGATGCGCGCTGTCGTCTTGTCATCCCCGGCGGGATGGTCGTATACGGCTTCAAAACGGACCCCGTGGGCGGTGAGGCCCTCGATGAGCCAGTCGGCCTGTCCGTCGTTGACCTGCCGTCCGCGGTGTCCGTCACGGATCGCCTGCTCGACATCGGATCGCGTCAGATGCCGTTCGTCAAGCCGAAGCAAGGCGTGATCGGTCCAGACAAAACGCTCGATGGCCACCGCCGAGAGTCTACGTGTCGGGCTGAACCGTCAAGGGCCTCGGAGTAAACGGCAGCCCTGCCGAAATCCCCCCGAATCGCCCTCAATCGTCCGCTATTCGACCGGGTGGCTCACGCGAGTCGGACGGGCGGGAAACCCAGTGTTCATGCGAGGTTCCGGCCCACAGCCCCAACGCCCGAGGTTGCTTGCAAAGCAGGCGCTCTCCCAGCTGAGCTATGGCCCCTGGGCCTCTCAATATACCTGTCATAGAGCGGTTTCCGCTCCTCGGCGCTGGCCGTGACGGCGATCTCGGAAGCGCTTGAGTCGTCGCTGCTGCCCATTGCTGCCCAATCGCGGGCCGTCTATCTGATCGCTGCCGCGTGCTAGACGGCATCGTCGCATCGAGTGGGTTGCCCAACATTCTGGGGGCGATAGTGCCACCGGCCTCGTGCCGGTATTTGGCTGACCGCTCGACACACAAGAACCTCGACGTAAGAAAGCGGCACCATAGGGGACCATCCCGACGAATTGAACTCGGGTGGTGTTCCTGGATTAAGGTGCTCTCGCTCGGTGGCCCATCATGTTCGGCCCGCAGGCCGGTATATGCAGCCGCGCGGTAAAGCTTGGCGTCCTGGCGCTCGCGTGGCGGTGCCTGCCCGACGCGGCGGCACAAGCGAGAGCCTCGATCTCCTCCGGCTCGTAGTCGGGACGTGCGTGTGGCGCGGCATGGGGTCTCCTGAAGTAGAGCCCGCCGCGCCGACAACTCGGGCGGCTAGGCAGTGGATCGCTTCAGGAGCACACGCATGGTCAGGCCACAGCGAGCCGAAGCTCGGCGGGGTCCGCTGTCGCCGGAAGCTCGATCAGCACCTTCTCGCCCTTTGCCTCCTCTAGGAGGCGGCGCACGTCGATCAGTGTCAAGCCGATCAGCTCGCCCTTGGCGTCGTAGCTGACGGCGTGGCCTTCCGGCGTCTCATCGAAATCGACCGCGCGCGCGGGTAGAACCAGTCCTGCCCTGAGCGTGGCTGCGCGATCCGCTCCGTGGGCTCCTGGACGGCCCGCAGTACCTCGCGCGGTGTGGCGCCATGTGGGGGTGGCCGTCGATGATGTGCTCCCACCGCTCAGCAGTCAGGTGGACCGTTCGGCCGAGCGGTGGCCCCCACCCCCAGATGCACCTCCCCCGCCTCCAGAGCCGTGCGCGCACCATCGCCGAGCTCTACCACCAGCCGCCCGCCGTCGTCGACTCCCATGGCTCGTCCGCTCCCTCCGCTCCACGAGACCTCTCGCCCGCACAGCGCATCGCGGGCGCGCCAAGCGTCGAGCACCCCCGGGGGCGACTCTCCCAGCCACCGCTCCAGCGCCGCCAGCAGCCGCGCCAGCAGTGTCTCCACTGCCTCACGCGGCATTTCAAGGCTGGCGGCCCGCTCGCGCAGCTCCTCGGGCAGCTCCTCCACCCGCACCGCCACGTTGACGCCGATCCCCAGTACCGCCCACTGCTCCTGCGGGCGGCCCTCGACCAGGATGCCGGCGAGCTTCGCCAGCGGTGGCGCCACCGCTGGCGCCACCGGCATCCGCTCCAGCACGACGTCGTTGGGCCACTTGATCGTCGTCCGGCTCTCCGGCTTCACCTGCTCGACCGCGTCGCACACCGCCACTGCCGCGACCAGCGGCAGCAGCGCCGGAGGCTGACGCAGCAGCAGTGACATCAGCAGCGCGCTGCCCGCCGGGGCGCTCCAACGGCGGCCCTGGCGCCCGCGTCCAGCAGTTTGCTCGGCGGCGCTCATCAGTGTGCCGTGCGGAGCGCCCGCGGTCGCCAATGCGCGCAAGCGTTCGTTGGTCGAGTCGGTGCGCCGCAGGTGCAGGCGCGGGTGGCCGAGAGCGGTGGTGAACGTCACCCCACGCTCAGACTGCCCAGCCGCGGCCGGTGAGCTCATTCCGTGACGGCGTCGGCCACCACCGCCGCCACCAGCCCCTCCACGTCGTGGCGCTCGGCCTCCATGTGCGGCGCCAAACCGTGCTCGCGCAGCGTGGCGCTGGTGACCGGCCCGATCGACACCACGCGCGTGGCGGGCCCCAGATCGGCGCGGCCGCCGGCGGCGTCGAGGAAGAAGCGCACGGTGGAGGAGGAGGTGAAGGTGATGTAGTCGGCCGCCCGCGCCGCCGCCAACGTCGCCGGGGGCAGCGGCTCGGCGACGGTTTCGTACAGCTCGACCACGTCCACCTCGGCGCCGCGTGCGCGCAGCGCGTCGGGGAGCGCGTCGCGCGCCTGCTTGGCGCGAGCGACCAGCGCGCGACGGACGGGCAGCTCGGCGAGCGCCTCCACCAGTCCCTCGGCGACGAACCGGCGCGGCACCACGTCAGCCACGATTCCCCGCTCGCTCAGCGCGCGCGCCGTGCCGGGGCCGATCGCCGCCACCCGCGCACCCGCCAGTGCGCGCGCGTCGGCGGGCCGGTGGCCGGAGGCGGCGAGGCGTTCGAACAGGCACTCCACACCGTTGGGACTGGTGAAACAGATCAGGTCGTACGGGGAGAGGTCCAGTGGTGGGCCGGGCAGCGGCCGGATGCGGATCGCCGGCGCCTGCACCACCTCGGCGCCCAGCTCGCGCAGCCGCCGTGCCAAACCGCTGGTCTGCGCGCGGGCGCGGGTGACCGCCACGGTGCGCCCGGCGAGCGGGAATTGGAGCCCACCCTCACGCCAGGACAGCTGCGCGGCCAGCTCCGCCGCGGCGCCCACCACCGTGATCGAGGGAGGCTGCACTCCCTCCACCTGCGCGCGCTCGGCGATCGTGGCGAGCGTGCCGCCCACCGCGCGCTGGGTGGGCAGCGTGCCGCGTTCCACCACCGCCGCCGGCTCTCCGGCCGGGCGCCCGGCGGCGATCAGTGCCTGCGCGATCTGGGGGAGCTGGCGTACGCCCATGTAGAACACGAGCGTGCCGGGGAACGCGGCCAGCGCCTCCCAGTCGATCGCGCTCTCGGGCTTGTCGGGGTCCTCGTGCCCGGTGATCAGCGCCACCGCGCTCGCCATGCCGCGGTGGGTGACGGGGATGCCGGCGTACGCGGGGGCGGCCACGCCCGCGGTGATGCCGGGCACCACCTCGAACGAAATCCCGGCCGCGCGCAGCGCCAGCGCCTCCTCGCCGCCGCGGCCGAACACGAACGGATCGCCGCCCTTCAGCCGCACCACCTGCCGGCCGGCGCGCGCGCGCTCCACCAGCAGCGCTTCGGTGTGCTCCTGCGGCACCGACGCTCCCCCGCCCTCCTTGCCGACATACAGCAGCTCCGCGTCGGCGCGCGCGCCCTCCAGCGCCTCCGCCGGGATCAGCCGGTCGTAGAGGATCGTGTCGGCGCGGGCGATCAGCTCCAACGCGCGCGCGGTCAGCAGGCCCGGGTCGCCGGGACCGGCGCCGACGAGATATACCCTGCCCTCGCCCGGGCGCGGCTGGCCGCCGTCCGGCGCGGCGCCGTCGAGAGGCTGGTGGGCGCCTTCCGCGTACGTCGGCCGGCCCGACCCTTCAGGCGTGTTCAACCGCCAGCTCCTCTGCCCGGCGCAGCAGCTCCCCGGCGCCGGCGCTCCGCATCCGCTCTGCCATCCGTCTTCCCAGCTGCTCGGGGTCGTAGAAGCCTCCCAGCAACTCGTCGCTCACCCAGGCGGAGCCGTCCGGGAGGCCGACCCAGGCGCGCAGGTGCAGGCAGCCGCAGCCGGCGTCCGCCGCGTGCGCCCCGAGGGGCGTGTCGCAGCTCGCGCCGAGCGCCTGCGCCACGGCGCGCTCGGCTTGCAGGCAGGCGAACGCCTTCGTGTCGGTGATCGCCTCCACGGCCTCCCGTGTCCGCGCATCCTCGGCGCGGCCCTCCAGTGCCAGCGTGCCCTGGCCGGGCGAGGGCACGAAGCGCGCCGGGTCGAGCACGGCGGCGATCTCCTCCCCGCGGCCGAGGCGTTGCAGGCCGGCGCGGGCCAGCACCAGCGCGTCGAAGTGGCCATCGTCGAGCTTGCGCAGGCGCGTGTCGACGTTGCCGCGCACCGACACCAACTCCAGGTCCTCGCGCGCCGCGCGCAACTGGGCGGCGCGGCGGATGCTGCTCGTCCCGACCCGCGCGCCGGGTGGCAGGCCGTCCAGCCCGGCCGGTTGGTTGGCGTCCGAAAAGAAAGACATCGCACGCGGGGCGCACAGCGCATCCTCGGCCGCCGCCCGCGCCGGGGCGCCCAGCAGCGCAAGGCCGTCGGCGAGCTCTCCGGGCACGTCCTTTGCCGAGTGCACCGCCAGGTCGATCTCCCCGGCCGCCAGTGCTTCCTCGAGCGCGCCTGTCCACCGCGACTTGTCGGCGGTGCGCTCGTCGCGGTCGCCGGCGGTGACGACCGGAACGATCTCGCAGTTGCCCACCAGCTTCGCCACCAACTCGGCCTGAGCCAGCGCGAGCGCGCTGCGCCGGGTGCCGATTCGCATCAGCGCTCGCGGCGGCGGCGCAGGTCGTGCACCTCGGCGAGCCCGCCGTTGCCGCCGGTGGTGTTCGCGGAGGCGTCGCGCCGGGGCTCCTGCTCGCTCGCCCCGTCGTCTTCCAGCGCGAACAGCTCGCGCACGAGCTGCAGCGAGGCGTGGCCGCGGGCGGCGGAGAGGCTGCGCAGGCGGATCGTGGGCTCGTGGAGGATGCGGTTGGCGATCGAGCGCGCCAGCGCCTCCACGCGGATGAGGTCGCGCGGCGAGGCCGACTCCCAGCGGCCGTCGTTCTCGGCGAGCACCTGCGCGACCACCGCGTCGCCCTGTTCGCGCAGCGCCGAGATCGTCGGCAGCGCGTCGAGCTGGCCGAGCCAGCCGGCGAAGCGCTGGATCTCCTCCTCGACGATCCGCTCGGCGCGCGGGATCTCCGAGGCGCGTGTGTCGAGGTTGCGCGCGACCACCCGCTGCAGGTCGTCGATGTCGTACAGCGTCACCCCCTCCAGCGCGGCGCAGCGCGGGTCGACGTCGCGCGGCACGGCGATGTCGATCAACAGCAGCGGCCGGCCGTCGCGCTGGGCGAGCACTTGCGCCAGCTCGTCGCGGCCGACGATCGGGTGGGGGGAGGAGGTGGAGGAGACGACGATGTCGGCGAGCGCCAGCTGCTCGGGGAGGTGGTCGAGGCCGACCACGCCGCCGCCGAAGCGCTGCGCGAGGCTGCGGGCGCGGTCGGCGTGGCGGTTGGCGACGAAGATCGTGCCGGCGCCGCGGTCGGCCAGCGCCTGCGCGGTCAGCTCGCTGGTTTCGCCGGCGCCGAGGATCATCACGTGGCGCTCCCTGAGCTCCCCCAGCAGCTCGACCGCGAGCCCCACGGCGGCGGAGGGGACGCTGACGTGCGCGGCGCCGATCTCGGTCTCGCTGCGCACGCGTTTGCCTGCCGTCAGCGCCGCGTTCCACAGGCGGTTGGAGAGCGGGCCGGTGCAGCCGGCGGCCAGCGCCGCCTCGAAGGCGCGCTTGACCTGCCCCTGGATCTCGGCCTCGCCGACGATCATCGATTCGAGGCCCGCGGTCACCCGGTAGAGATGGCGCGCGGCGTCGCAGTTGCGTGGCGAGTAGATCTCCTGGGCGACCTCCGTCGGGCGGATCGCGGCGTGGTGGGCCAGCATCCCCAGCGCGTCGCTCTCGGCGCGCACCGGGTCGCTCACCACCAGGTAGAGCTCGGTGCGGTTGCAGGTGGACAGCACCACCGCCTCGCGCACCTCGCCGGTGTCGATCAGCTCGCCCGCGAGGCGCACCGCCCCCGGCTCGGTGAACGCCAACCGCTCGCGCAGGGCGACCGGCGCGGTCTTGTGCGAGATGCCGAGCGCCAGCAGCTCGCTCATGGCTCCTCCCGCCCGCGCTCGGCCAGCTCCAGCAGCTCCCCCAGCTGGCGCTCGATGCGGCTGAGGCGGATCGCCATGATCGCCACGTAGATCAATACCAGCGCGAACAGCACGATGTAGGCGCCCGCCACGTACCTGCCGGCCGTGTGCAGTGGCAGCGCCGGCAGCTCCGCCAAGTTCGCGGTCACGCGCGCGTTCCTTCGATCGGCCGCGCGGCGGTCGCGGTGGAGGTTTGGAAGTCCGCCGCGGTGCGACGCGGCGGTTCGTGCGACGGGGCGGCGCTACGCGGCCGGCGCGCCGGCGTGTCCGCCTCCTCCGTCAGCCGCCGGCGCAGCGCGCGCAGCTGCATCCGCGCGTGCTTGGCGGTCAGCTCGTACTTGCAGAGCGTGGCGAACAGCAGCGTCATCGCCAGTAGCGACACCAGGAAGGTGAGTGCCATCGAGCCGGGCAGATTGGAGGTGTTGGAGAAGACGCGCGGGTGCACGTAGGCGGTGGCCATGTTGACGGCGACGTAGTTGAGCGGCACGAACGCGCCGGCGGTGATCGCGAACACCGAGGCGTAGCGCGCCTGGCGCTCGGGGTCTTCGATCGCGAAGCGCAGCGGCTGGTAGGTGGCGTACAGCAAGAAGATGATCAGGAACGACACGAGCGTCGGCTCGCTCCACACCCACCAGTGCCCCCACGAGCCCTTGGCCCAGATCGAGCCGGTGATCAGCGTGCCGACGGCGAAGATCAAACTCATGTGGATCACCACATACGAGCGCATGTCCCAGCGCGGATCGCGCGTGCGCAGGTGGACGATCGCCAGCACCCCGCCGAGCACGAAGCCGCACAGCGCGACGATCGCAAACGGGACGTGGACGTAGAAGATCTTCTGCAGAAAGCCCTGTTCGGCTTCCAGCGGCGCGTAGAAGAACACCAGCGCCAGCGCGAGCACCATCGCGGCGACCGTCGCGAGGCTCAGGGTGCGCAGGCCGCGGCCGTACAGCGGGCGGCGGTCGCGGGCGGCAGCGGGCGGGCGCGGGGCGATGGAGGGGCTGGCGGTGGCGATTGGTCTAATCCTCAACAAGAAGTCGACGACGACGGGTCCGGTCAGTCTTCCAGCAGGAAGTCGAACACGGCGTAGGCGATCAGCCCGAAAATCAGATCATAGAGCGCGAGCGCCAGCGGCCAGCGCAGTGCGGGCGCCGTCTGGTGGGTCAAAACCAGCAGCGGCGCCGAGGCGCGGGCGCCGCCGATGACGATCGGCACGAGCAGCGGCAGTGCCAGCAGCGGACCCAGGAGATCGCGCGCACGGGTGCGCACCGCCAGCGCCGCCACCAGCGTGCCGATCAGCGCGATGCCGAGGTCGCCCAACAGCAGCACGCCGGGCAGGTCGGGCAACGCGGGGCCGAGCGAGGGTTCGAGCAGCAGCAGCGCAAACGCCGGCACCGCCACCAGCTCCAGCACCACCAGGTAGGAAAACAGCGCCAGCGCCTTGGCCACCAGCAGCGCGGAGCGGTCGCAGGGCGCCAGCAGGAAGCCGTCGAAGCCGCCCTCCTCGGCGTCGGCGACGAACAGCCGGTTGACGCCCAGCATCGCCGCCAGCAGCAGCGTCACCCACAGGATCCCCGCGGCCTCGTCGCCGCTGACGCCGGTGCGGTTGAGGGCGAAGTGGAAGATCACGAACACGGTGACGGCGAACAGCGACATCCCCGGCACCGACTCCAGCGTGCGCAGCTCCACCAGCAGCTCCTTGCGCAGCAATGCCGCCACCGTGCGGGCGAAGCCGGGGGGCTGGGAACCGCGCCGCGGGGCGGCCGCGCCGGACCCAGCGGGCGGTGGGTGCGGCCGATCGGTGACAGCGTTCATCCGTACAGCTCCTCGATCGCCTGTGCATCGACGTCGGCCGGGCCGGCGAGCAGCGCCGGGCGTCCGGCGCGCAACCCGAGCACGAGGTCGGCGCCCGCCAGGTCGGCCTGCGGATCGTGGCTGCACACCACGCGCGTGCGGCCGCACGAGGGGCCGATCAGCGGCTCGACCAGCGCGGCGCCGGCCGGGTCGAGGTTGGCGCGCGGCTCGTCGAGCAGCAGCAGCCCGGGGTCGTGCAGCACGGCGCGGGCGATCGCCACGCGCTGCACCATCCCGCGCGACAGCATGCGCACCTGCTCGTCCGCGCGCGCGGCCATCTTCACCGCGCCGAGCAGCTCGTCCACCCGCGCGAAATCGACGCCGTGCAGGCGGGCGTGGTAGCGCAGGTTCTCGCGAGCGGACAGCTCGCGGTAGAGCAGCGGCTCGTGGCCGAGCAGGCCGATGCGGCCGCGTACGGCCCAAGACTCATCCGGCAGCGAGCTCCCCAGCACGCGCACGGTGCCCGCGTGAGGGCGCAACAGCGTGGCGAGCACCCGCAACAGCGTGGTCTTGCCGGCGCCGTTGGGGCCGAGCACGACCAGCGTTTGCCCTTCGCCCAGCGACAGCGAGACGCCGCCCAGCGCCTCGCGTTCGCCGTAGCGGCGGGTGAGGCTCTCCAGCTCGAGTGCCAACCCCCCCTCGCTCGCCGCCCGGCGGGCAGGTGGTGCGTCGAGTGCGAGCGCCGCCACCCGCTCAGGCGCCCGCGGCCTGCAGCGAGCGGGTGCGCCGCGAGCGCTCGATCAGCTCGCGCACCCCCTGCTCGTCGCCGGCGCGCAGCAGCGCGATCGGATCGGGGTCGCCGCCTACGATCCCCTCGAAGAAGTCGCGCCGCTCGGCATAGGTGGGCAGCGTGTCCTTGGCCCAGCCGCGCACCTCGTTGAGCAGCACCGCCAGGCGTGCGTACTCCTCGCCGAACAGCGCGGCGATCTCGCGCTTCATCCGCTTGGCGAGGGCCGGCGAGGCGCCGGCCGTGGAGATCGCGATCGCCAGCGGGCCGGTGCGCACGATCGCGGGCAGGATGAAGTTGCACAGCGGCGGCACGTCGACGACGTTGACAAGCATCGCGCGCCGCTCGGCGTCCCCCCACACGTGGATGTTGACGTCCGTGTCGTCGGTGGCGGCGATCGCCAGGAACACGCCCTCGAGGTCGCCGGCGCCGGCGTACTCGCGCCGCTCCCAGCGGATCGACCCCTCGGCCGCCAGCTCCTGCAGCTGCGGCACCGCGCGCGGCGCGATCAGCGTCACGGCGCCGGAGCAGGCGAGCAGCCCCTCCACCTTCTCCAAACCGATCTCCCCTCCGCCGATCACCACGCAGCGGCGCCCCTTCAATTTCAGGCAGGCGATGTAGAAAGGAGTGTCGAGCATGTCGCGCACGCACGACTGGTCGCAGATTCCCCTGCGCAGCTGGCAGACGCACTCCTTGCCGGCGTAGGCCTGGGCGGGCATGCAGGAAGGGTAGCTCTACCGGCGTTCGGCCCCGCGCCCCAACGTGCGCGCGCCGATCCGCGCCAGCGGCCCGATTCCCTGGCGCCAGGCGCGCTCGCGGTCGGCGTCGCGGGCCGAGCGCAGCTGCGCCACCGCCCGCGCGGCGCGCTCGTGCAGCGCGTCGTGTGGCGGCCACCACAGGCCGCGGGCCCCGGAGGGGCTGTGCGCGATCAGCTTCTCCTGGGCGCACGCGCGCAGGCCGCTCTCGCCGAGCGTGCGGCCGAGGCCGCCGCCGGCCGCCGCCCCCCACGGGCCGCGGGCGATCGCGGGGGCGGGGAGGTGGTCGTTGAGCCACACCATGCCAGTGCGCAGCTCGCGCGCGATCCGCAGCCCCCGGGGGCGGTCGGCCGTCCAGATCGAGGCGCCGAGCGCGTACTCGCAGTCGTTGGCCAGCTCCACCGCCCGATCGGTGGAGTCCACCGTCATCACCGCCAGCACGGGGCCGTCGAGCGGCTGGCGCATGATCCGCATGTCGTGCGTCACCCCGCTCAGCACCGCCGGCGCGTAGAAGGCCGCCTCGGGCGCGCAGCCCTCCGGCGGCTGCTCCAGCGGCCCGCCGCAGTGCAGGTGCGCACCCTGGGCGACCGCCTCGTCAACCAGCTCGCGCACGTGGGCGAGGCGCCGCGCCGAGGCCAGCGGCCCGATCTCGACGGGAGGCCCACCCACCCGCTCGGGGTCGCCGACGCGCAGTGCGCGGGCGCCGCCCACGAGATGGTCGAGCAGCCGCTCGGCGACCTCCCGCTCGACGTAGATCCGCTCGACCGCCCCGCGCGCTTGGCCGGCGCCCGCGCAGCCGGCCCACAGCGCGCCGGCGGCGGCGCGGGCGACGTGGGCGTCGGCGAGCACCAGCATGGCGTCCTTGCCGCCCAGCTCGACCGTCACCTCCTTCTCCTCCGACACGCACGCGCGTGCCACCGCGCGACCGACCGACGGTGAGCCGGTGAACAGCACCTTGTCGACGGGCGCGAGCGCGAGCGCCACCCCCACCTGCCTGCCGCCGTGCACCAGCCGCACGAGCCCCTCCGGCAGCGTGGCCCGCGCGAGCACGCCGGCGATCCGCTCGCCCGTCAGGCAGGCGCGGCGCGCCGGCTTGAAGACGACGCCGTTGCCCGCCAGCAGCGCGCCGGCGATCTGCGCGAGCGGCTGCGCGAACGGGGCGCTGCCGGCGCCGATCACGCCGATCGTCCCGAACGGCTCGTATGCCACGCGCGCGCGCATCGCCAGTGTCATCGAGCGGTGGATGCCCACGCGCCGCGAGCCGAGCACGCGCGCGCCCTCGTCCGCGACCCAGATCAGCGCGTCGATCGCCGGCAGCAGCTCGGTGCTGGCCACCTCGGCGCGCGGGCGCCCCTGCTCGCGGCCGATCAGGCGCGCCAGGTCGTCGAACTCGTCGATGATCGCTTGCGCCACACGGCGCATGTAGCGGGCGCGATCCTCCACGCGCAGCAGCGCCCACAGCGGCTGCACCTTGCGCGCGGCCTCCACCACGCCCTCGACCTCCTCGGGCTTGGTCGCGGCCACCTCGCCGAGAATCGCCCCGGTGGCCGGGTTGCGCGCGCGCAGCGTCTGGGGCGCGGCCGTGTCCTCGGCTGGAGTCGAGGGGGCGGTGCTCATGCCGGTGTGATTATCGCCGCTCTCAAGACGCCAACCACTTCACAAGGTAAACGGTTGGCTCCGCCGGCGATCAGCCCTCGCGCCCCCGCGCCCGCCGGATCGCCTCCAACCGCGCCGCCAGCGCCGCCTCGGCCTCGTCGGGCGTGTAGAAGCGCTCGCCGGCGACCTCGTCCGGCAGCAGCTGCTGCGGGCCGATGTGGCGGGGGTGATTGTGGGGGTTGTCGTAGCCGCCGACGTCCTGCCCCGGCCGTGGTCCCGAACGCAGCCACCCCGGCACCGGCGCCGCCCCCTGCTCGCGCACGTGCCGCCGAGCCCCCCCGAGCGCGCGCCCGGCGGCGTCGGACTTGGGCGCGAGTGCGAGGTAGATGGCGGCCTGCGCGAGCGCGAATTTGGCCTCCGGCATCCCCACGTGCTCGACCGCCTGCGCGGCCGCGACGGCGAGGCCGAGTGCGGCGGGGTCGGCGTTGCCGACGTCCTCGGAGGCGAAGATCACCATCCGCCGCACGATGAAGCGCGGGTCCTCGCCGCCCTCGAGCATCACCGCCAGGTAGTAGAGCGAGGCGTCGGGGTCGCTGCCGCGCGTGGCCTTGATCCACGCCGAGATGTAGTCGAAGTGGCGATCGCCCTTGCGGTCGTAGAGCACGGCGCGCTGCTGCAGCGCATCCTCGGCCTGCCGGATGCCGACGAGCTGGCCGATCTTCGATCGGTCTCCGAGCTCGGCGGCGGTGCTGAGCGCCAACTCCAACGCGTTCAGCGCCGTGCGCGCGTCCCCTTCGGAGCGTGCGGCGAGGAAGTCGAGCGTCTCGGGCGCCACCGCGACCCCGCCATCCACCTCCCCCGACTGAAGCGCCCGCCGCAGGACCGTGGCGACCTCCTCGGCCGAGAGTGCCCGCAGCGCGTAGACGCGCATCCGCGAGAGCAGGGCGCCGTTGACCTCGAACGCGGGGTTCTCGCTGGTGGCGCCGATCAGCGTGACGAGGCCGTCCTCGACGGCCGGCAGCAGCGTGTCTTGCTGGGCCTTGTTGAAGCGGTGGATCTCGTCGAGGAAGAAGACGGTGCCGGTGGCGCCGGTGGCGCGCCGGTGGGCGGCCCGCTCGAGCACGGCGCGGACCTCGGCGCGGCCGGCCTGCACGGCGCTCAGCTCCTCGAAGACGGCGCGCGAGCGCTCGGCGACCATCCGCGCGAGCGTGGTCTTGCCCGAGCCGGGCGGCCCGTAGAGGATCATCGAGTGGGGGTGGCCCTGCTCGATCGCGGTGCGCAGCGCCGAGTCCTCGCCCAGCAGGTGCGTCTGGCCGACGAACTCCTCGAGGTGCAGCGGCCGCACGCGCGCGGCCAGCGGCCGGTCGGCTTGCGAACGCGCCTTTGGCGCTCCCTCGCCTGCCGCTTGCGAATGCGCCGCGCTGCCGCGCTGGTCGGCTGGCTCGAAAAGGGTGTCCATATTTGGAAGCTCCGCGGGAGGTCGCCGGCTGGATCGTGTCGAACTTCTTAGGCTGGTGACTTACATTAGAAACACGAATCGCCCTCCGGTGGCTGCTGTGGTATGACCACCGGCGCCGCGGACATTCTCGTTGAGCCCGTGCCCCTGCTCGCGGCGCGCTCCCCGGGGCGCCTGTTTTGGCGCCGTTTGCGCGGCGATCGTGTGGCGCTGGCGTCGCTGGGCTTCGTCGTGCTGGTGGCGCTGGTGGCGCTGGCCGCGCCGCTGGTGGTGGGGATCGCCGGCGTGCCGGGCCCGAACGTGCAGAACCCGAACGCGCTGGACGTGTTCGGCAGCCCGACGGGACCGAGTTTGGCGCACCCGTTCGGCGTGGACCAGCTGGGACGCGACGTGCTGGCGCGCGTGGTGTACGGCGCGCGCACATCGCTGGAGGTGGGGGTGATCGGCACCGCGATCGCGACGCTGCTGGGCACTGCGATCGGCCTGCTGGCGGGCTTCTACCGCGGCCTCACGGATACGCTGCTGTCGCGCTTCACGGACGTGGTGCTGTGTTTCCCGGTGTTGCTGGTGGGGGTGGGGCTGGGCGCTGCGTGCAGCGTGCACGGCTGCGTGAAAGGTGCGATCGAGCCGGGCACGGCGACGGTGGTGGCGATCGTGGCGCTGTTCAACTGGACGTACATCGCGCGGATCGTGCGCGGCCAGGTGCTGTCGCTGCGCGAGCGCGAGTTCGTGCAGGCGGCCCGCGCGCTGGGGGCATCCGACGCTCGGATCGTCTTCCGCGAGATCCTCCCGAACCTCACCGCGCCGCTGATCGTGTACGCGAGCCTTCTGATCCCAGCCAACATCCTGCTGGAGGCGGGGCTGTCGTTCCTCGGCGTGGGCGTGCGCGCTCCGGCCGCGAGCTGGGGTCAGATGCTGGCGGACGCGACACCGATTTTCAACACTGCGTGGTGGTACATGCTGTTCCCCGGGCTGGCGCTGCTGCTCACCGTGCTGGCCTTCAACCTGCTTGGCGACGGCCTCCAGGACGCCCTCAACCCGCGGGCGGGCCGCGCTGTTAAGTGATCTCACAATGAGGAGGAGACACCGGTAATGATCGACAACCGTCGCACCTACAGATCGTGGGGAGCCGCACTGCTGGCGGGCGCGCTGGCCGTGGGGCTGGCCGCGTGCGGCTCCGGCGAAAGCGGCACGAACGCCGGCGCGAGCGCCACCACGATCCCACTGAAGGCCGGCGAGTCACCGGTGGGCCAGCACCTGTACGGCAAGAAACGGGGCGGCGTGCTGACGGTGTACGACCACGAGGACTTCGAACACTTCGACCCGGGCGAGGTGTATTTCGCCGAGGATTACACGATCACCTCGGCGACGCAACGCTCGCTGTACTCCTACCTGCCCAGCAACGCGAGCAAACTCGAACCGGACGTGGCCGAAGGGCAGCCCGTGATCGGCGACAACGGGATGACGGTGACGGTGCACATCAAGTCGCACATCTTCTTCAGCCCGCCGGTGAATCGCGAAGTGAACTCCGGCGACGTGGCGTATGCGATCGACCGCGGCGCGAACCCGAACGTGCCGAACCCCTACTTCCACATCTACTTCAACGACGTGGTGGGCGCGGAAAAGGCGACGGGCGGGCCGATCTCCGGGATCGAAACGCCGAATGCGCGCACGCTCGTGTTCCACCTCACCAAACCGACGGCGTCGCTGCTGGTGGGGGCGCTCAGCCTGCCGCTGTCGGCGCCGGTGCCGCCGGAGTTCGCCAAGCCGCTGGACGCGCACAGTCCGACCAAGTACGGCGCCGAATATCTGGTTGCCACGGGTCCGTACATGGTGAAGTCGAACGGCGAAGGGAAGTTCCTCGGGATCGGCTACCAGCCGGGCAAGGCGGCGACGCTGGTGCGCAACCCGAACTGGAACCCGCACACCGACTTCCGCCCGGCGTATTTGAACGAAATCAGGATCAACATCGGCGGCGAACCGCCGGTGATCGGCAGGCAGGTGCTGGAAGGCGAAGACGTGGTGCAGAACGACGAGCCGGCGCAGTCGATCGTCAAGGAAGCCTACGAACACCACCCCCAGCAGATCACCTTCACCGAAGGCTCGGGCGACTACTACGCCTCGCTGAACACGGCGAGTGGGCCGTTCAAGAGCCTCGATTTGCGCAAGGCGGTGTGGGCGGCGCTGGATCGCGACGCGATCGTCAAGGCGCGCGGCGGGCCGCTGGTGGCGGCGGCGATGACGCACTTCATCTACCCGACGGTGGCCGGCTACGAACAGGCCGGCGGCGCGGTGGGGCCGAAACTGGATTACAACGAACACCCCGAAGGCGACATGGGGGTGGCGGAGAAGTACATGAAGCTGGCGGGCTACTCGACCGGCAAGTACACCGGCACCGAAACGCTGCAGATGGTGGGCGCGACCGGCCCGCCGGAAGCGGAAGTAGCGCAGATCGTGCAGCAGACGCTGCAGAGTTTGGGCTTCAAAACGCATCTGGCGCTGGTGGACAAATCGGTGATGTACGGCAAGTACTGCACGGTGCCGGCGCAGAAGATCGACGTGTGCCCGAACGTGGGCTGGGTGCGCGACTTCGCCGACCCGCAGACCGTGCTGGACCTGGCGTTCAACGGCAAGGCCATCATCCCCGAAGGCAACTCGAACTGGAGTCAGCTGGACGACTCTAAGATCGACACGGCGATGGAAAAGGCGGAACTGGTGGTGGGCGAACCGGCGCGCGCGCAAGCGTGGGCGAAGGTCGACGAGGAACTGGTGGCACAGGCCGCCGCGGCACCGGAGGTGTTTGCCAGCGCGCCCAACATCGAGGGCAAGAACGTCGACGGCGTCAACCAGCTGTGGAACACCGGCTCGTGGGACTACGACTTCACGTCACTGAAGTAAGGGCCTCGATCGGGAGAGGTCCCAGTTGACCAACTACATCATCCGTCGTTTGGCATGGGGCGCGGCGCTGCTGCTGATCGTGGCGGCGCTGACGTTCCTGTTCTTCTACCTGTTTCCGAGTGGCAACCCGGCGCAGCTGCGCGCCGGCCACTCGGCGAATCCGAAGGTGATCGCCGAGATCACCCGCGACCTCGGCCTGAACCGCCCGCTGCCGACGCAGTTTTACGACTACATGAAAGGGGTGCTGCTGCACTTCGACCTCGGGTACAGCTACTACAGCAGCGCGTCGGTGGGCGGTTTGATCGCCGAACGCCTGCCGGCGACGATCTCGCTGGCCGGCGGGGCGGTGGTGATTTGGTTGGTGAGCGGGCTGGCGGTGGGCATCGTCTCCGCCGTGCGCCGCCGCACGTGGCTGGATCGCGCGGCCATGAGCGGCGCGCTGGTGCTGATCTCCGCCCCGGAATACTGGCTGGGGCTGATCGCGCTGTTTTTGTTTGCTGCCGACATCGGCAAGGTGAAGGTGTTTCCGGGCGCCGGCAGCTACGTGGGAATCACGAGCGACCCGGCGAAATGGTTTACTTCGCTGATTCTCCCCTGGCTGGTGCTGGCGGCGACGTTTGCGGCGGTGTATGCCCGTCTGTTGCGCGCGAACCTGCTGGAGGTGATGGACCAGGATTACATCCGCACGGCACGCGCGAAGGGCCTTTCCGAGCGGCGGGTGATCATGCGCCACGGCGTGCGCGCGGCGATCACCCCGATCGTGACCGTGCTGGGCCTCGACCTCGGCGCGCTGCTGGGCGGCGCGCTGCTGGTGGAAGTGGTGTTCGACATCCCCGGCGTGGGCCGTCTCAACTGGGATGCGATCGCGCATTCGGACTTCCCGATCGTGCAGGGCACAGTGCTGCTGGCGGCGCTGTTCATCGTGGTGGCGAACATCCTCGTGGACATCTCCTACGCGTATCTCGACCCGCGGGTCCGTTACACATGACGTTGACGCGGCTGAACTACGTCCACTTCGGCCCCGCGTGAGGTACACGTGACGCAGCTGAACTACGTCGGCCTCGACGCCGGCCGCGCGCGCACGGCGCCGCTGCTGGCGGTGGAGGATTTGCACGTGAGCTTCCCCACGGAGGCCGGCGCGGTGAGGGCGGTGGACGGGGTGTCGTTCACCGTGGGGCGGGGCCGGGCGCTGGGGATCGTGGGCGAGTCGGGCTCGGGCAAGAGCGTGTGCGCGCTGAGCCTGCTGGGTCTCGCCCACACGCTGGGCGCCGAGACGTCGGGCGTCGTCGCGTGGGAGGGCCGCGACCTGTTGGGCCTCCCCGAGCGCAAGCTGCGCGCGCTGCGCGGCAACGAGCTGGCGATGATCTTCCAGGACCCGCTGTCGGCGCTGCACCCGCTGCACCGCGTGGGCGCGCAGATAACGGAGGCGATCCGCGCCCACCGCGCGGTAGCCCGTCGCGCGGCGCGGACGCGCGCGATCGAGCTGCTGGAGCTGGTGGGCATCCCCGAGCCGCACCGCCGCGTGAACTCCTACCCGCACGAGCTGTCGGGGGGGATGCGCCAGCGCGCGATGATCGCGATGGCGTTGGCGAACGAGCCGAAGCTGCTGATCGCGGACGAGCCGACGACGGCGCTGGACGTGACCGTGCAGGCGCAGATCCTCGCGCTGTTGCGTGGTTTGCGCACGGAGCTGGACATGGCGCTGCTGCTGGTGAGCCACGACCTCGGGGTGGTGGCTGAGCTGGCTGACGAGATCGCGGTGATGCGGACGGGGCGGATCGTGGAGCAGGGTCCGGCGGAGCGGCTGCTGCGCGCGCCGGAGCACCCCTACACCGTGGGGCTGCTGGAGGCGACCCCGCGCCTGGACGGCGCGCACGCACGTGGTGGGGAGCGGGTGGATGAAAAAAAGGAAGGGGAAGGGGGGAGGGAGGGGCTGCCGGGGGGGGAGCCGCTGCTGGAGGCGAGCAAGGAGCCGGCGGGGCCCTC